>BNJU01004582.1_pt1 | contig 406142 bp, 443 predicted proteins | sample 8539281 | NCBI WGS metagenome assembly BNJU01 (sample SAMD00202456, study PRJDB9452) | human saliva metagenome | isolation source: human saliva | place: Japan
TGGATTTTCTTCCCAGTGGAAAACCAGTCTCGAGTTTAGACTGCTGAAGTTCGCCCTCGTGGACTTCGAGACTTACGCCACAATCGTGTTCAATCGAGGAACCAAAGTAGGTGGGATCTGCCTCCACGGAAGCGAGAAATCTGAAGAAGTCCATATGATTCATGGGTGAAAGTTTCTTTTCCATTTTATTTCCTCCTTGTGCCAGTTATGTGCGGGTTTGTTGTTCGTTCTGATGTGTTTATTATATAAATATTCAGGCGACGTATGGGAGAATTTTTGTAAAAACAAACAAAAACTACCAAAGGAGGTGGTGTTCTTTTGACACAGCTTGTGGATCAATCCTACAGTTAAGTTACTCAGCGACAACCTCAGCCGTCGGTGCGAAATCAAACTCAACACCTTGCTTTTCCACACCGTCTTTGTCGTAAAATCGGAATCTCGCTACTTCTCCATCCATTTGGCGTCCAATGGTGGACAAATCTAACACCCCATACCAGAAACCCACGAACCAAGTTTTTATCAAAAGGTTGTTTGAACTTTCTCCATGCGTCGTGTACAGGAACAACACGCCCCATAATTGAGTCAGATCCCCAGCCGCAATCAGATTGGCAACCGTGTCTTCATCCGTGAAGTTCTTGACAAGCGCAACGCCGACACCTTCTGGATAGCCGTCCCAATGACAATAGATATTATAGGTATGTCCTTCTTAAATCGAACTCTTCTGTGTTCTTCTTGACGTTTCAAGAGCTTTCTTCAAGTCAACCTCACCATCAAAGGAGCGAACGGGTTTCCTCAGAGTTTAGAAAAGGATCGAATGTGATATTCATGTCCTTCGACGGAGCAAACGAGATGATTGAACGAGTACCATAATCAAATTTTTCCCTTTCTGATTTCAGATTGAACCTTGTTTCGACAACCGTAACCCAAAAGCGAACAAAGCGAACCTTATCCTGTTTGAAGATTATCTTTAGGTTTTTCAACCACAGGTCATATGGCTAACCTAATCCGTCCTGAATCAACCCCAGTTTCGACACGTAGCCACACAACGGATATTGTTTCAAGACTTCTGGTAAATTCACTCGCCGTAAAGGGAGATGCGGAAAACTGTCTTGTGTCTCGCTACATCTTTATACAGCGAGATCAAATTAGGCATGGGTATTTACCGATTGTAAAAACCCTTTGTCCACGGCGGGCGATAACATAGGCCTGTGTGAACGTTTAAACTTCATTGGATGACAAAACTTATGAGAAGCAATCCAACTTTGTCCAAGCAGGATTGACTTTGATGAGGTTCACATGCTTTCGATAACAGCAGTTATCAACGATAGATACAAATCTAGAATAGGCAAGGGTGTGAAGCATATGGTTGTACTTTTCGTCCTTGTTTTCCTTGCTTTGCGATGTTTTTGCTTTGCAGATTGGAAATCTAATCTCGATAATGACATCTTTTCCTGTTTCAACGCTAAATACTGACGCTGATCTCGCTCCAAATCGGTTCGCGTCTTTTGGTTTTTGTCAAAACGATAAATAAAACTCTGTCCGTTCGGATCAAATGTCCATATTCATTGGTTTCGGAAAGTGTCACAAATCCTTTGTTGAAGCTCCAGTCCATGACTCATGATTTTTCCTTGTGAGGATTTCTCTCACTTTTGACTCCATCTCAAACGTGCAGTGGAGAAAGTATCGTTCGTTTTTCCGAATGACTTTGTAGGAGAGTGGAGATGTTTGTTCTTTTAGAATTTCGACAATCTTGTTTTTGTAGTACGAGAAATGACATTTTCCATAGACGTATTTATCCTTGGAGTTTTTATATCCTCCCCAATCTTTTCTCAGTTGGATTTGAAAACTGGCTGGCTTGATTATTATAAGTTAGTTGGAAGAGATTGTTACAAGCACTTTCCGTTTTATATCCAACAAAAAGAAAGTTGACTATCTCGTTGAGCAACAAACGCTTTTTGTCTTTCCTCAGAAGTAGCCTTTCTGTCCCAAAACAAACCCTTGAATTTGTTCGTTTCGATTTGATAGCCAAGATACCCGACCTTTGATTCCATCTGTTGAGATCTTTCTTCATCCAGAACAAGCTGTCTTTTTCATGTTTATATAACTTCGAGCGGACGTGCTTTCCTGTCGTAGAAACACCTTTTTCTCTTCCAATTTCCCTTCGAGTTTTTCTAATCTTCTCTCCATTACAGGAATTTTTCGTTCCCATTTTTTCTGCTCCGCTTTCTTTAGTTCTTTGACGGAATTTGAATGTCATTCTGCATCAGAAAATAACGGAATTCGCCGTTCTAGTACGTCGTACTTCGTTTGTAGAAACGTATTGTGTTCAGATTTATCAAAACGGTTGCTGTTCTTAATTTTATGGAATGTTTCCGCTTCGCTTTTCCATAATCGGCAAAAGCACAGGTTCAAAATATGCGATGAGTTCCATGTTCGAGATTTTCAGTTCTGTCACGACGGTAAATTGTTTCATGATTTTACTCCAATATTTCGTTGGAAAGTTTTTGCTATCAATGCTCACTAAACATTTGTTCCAACTTCACCAACGAGTCGTTGCAGATCTTCAAAAGAGTAGGTTTTTGGTTCTGTCCTTTTGATTCGCTCTTTTCCTTTGAACTAGCTCCGTAAAGTTTTTCCTGAGAACGAGGCGATGAGCGACATCATATCATTACCAGTTCTTTTTCAACGGAAGTTTTTCTCGACTTGATTGATGCGATGATTTCGACGTGTTTCGCATCGAAAACGGATGCAATATAATGAAATCGAATCGTGCCAAATCGATCTTTTATAGTAACAAAGACTCGGTTCACCTTATCGTTCATCACCATTTGGATGAGTTTTTGGAATTTCTTCCGTTTGTCGTTGAGTCCCGAACCAACTTCGGATAACACCAACACATTTTTGGAGGTTTTGGACGGAATCAATTAAAAACTGAACTTGACGATCCAAGTCGTCATGAGATTTTTGGTCATGACTGGACACTGCGAGCATAAATCACGTCACGCTTTTTGAGAGGAATCGTCCCTACGTAAAGTCCTTGACGTTCAAGAATTGTAATCAACATTTCTTTGGTCATAAAACGACGATTCGTCCCAACGGTACGTCTAGACAAGCCTTTCCTTTTTATCCCATTCAAGTGTTTTAGTTGAAACGCCAACCATTTTTGCGAGACTTTTGTTTGTAAATGTCTTTGGTCAATTCACTTTCTCGAACCAATGCGATTCACCTCTTTCTTGATTAACTGATATTTTATTCCAAAGTTTCGAGTTCTGTCAATGAAAACGTATGCGATCTGTTTTATCGCATACGTTTGTTTAATCCCTTTTATCAGCAGTTGATTAACCCCTAACATATTATCCGACATCTTTCAGCAATTGAACAACTCAACCTCACAACAAGTCTCTTCAACGAACTTGTTCAGAACCTATAGTGTTTTTAGCAGGGTTAAAACAATCGTGAGAGCTCTGTAGAGCAAGCGCATCATAATGTCCAATACCAACAGCCTGGAATGAGTTCGTGAATAGTGTTCGATTCGTCCGTCAGAAACGATTGCGTATTTCCCAACGAAACAAACATATCCGACGATCTGATTCTGCTCATCGACAATATTTGCGTCAGGATAAGCGAACAACCAGTCACCTTCCCCATTGAGCATCTGACAATATTGTCGCCGTAAACATCAACAAATCTCGCCGTAAGTACGAGAAACAGGATAACGAAGAATAGGCATTTTGAATCCTCCTATAACAAATACAAACAATAACAACTCATCTGATATATTTATTATATAACTTTTACAAGACAAAAATCTAAATATTTGATCGATGGAAGAAATAACATTATCCATTTTTAACAACAAACCTCGTTTCTTTGGTCTATAAATAAAAACAAAGCGGACAGCAAGTTTTTTCTCTGCCGTCACGCTTCAAAACAGACATGATTTCAGAATGACATCAATACAGTTTGCTTTGCCACCATACCCCGCCATCCATTCCTGGACTATCTACTTCCTCGTCCCTATCGGTTCCATCTCATCGACATCACTCTAACCAACTGAACAGGCGACGGAACAAATTCCATATCCATCATCATCCTCAGAGAGTAACGGAATTGGATTGTATTCACCTATAATGCCACGACCAACGGTAGGCGTGCTCATATCCACCGAGCGCAATCCACCCGCCCCAGTCTTTATCGAAAGGAGCCTTAAACTGGTTCGCCAAGAGAGGTGTGACGGGGATGAATTCCAGACACAGAACTACAATCCCCTGCAGCAATAGGTTCGCAATCAGTTCTTCGCGAGAAGAAATTGAGAAGTGTTGAGCCAACACTATCCAAACCGCCATCATTATGGCGTAGATAGAGTACGTCTTTCCTTCTGAGAGTCACTGGGACGACTGTTCTCCTTCGCCACCTTCAGAGCGTTCCCCACCTTCCGACGATCCGAACTCCGACGAATCCAGTCATGGATGTGTGCAGGGAGGAGATTTGGGTCGAATTGAACTTGATGTCAAGCGGGAATATAGGAGATAAGTGCGCGTGTGCTCTATTTTTGCCAAACCTTTCTACAAAAAGAAACCGTATTTTTATTATATAACTTTTTAGATAGAAGATGGCTACTTTTCAAAACCAAAAACCGCCATCCACACACATCATCACATCTCGCCAGATCCCCAGCATCATACCGCTCAATCAGTCCAAACCCATGTAAGCGTTGAGCGCAGAAACCCATCACGCGCAACAAGACGACGTAGATAATCTCACCGATCGTCAAACCGAGGTTCTTCCGAATGATCGAGGATTGTGTCAATCGCAGACTCATAAATGTCTTCAGCTTCATCGTCACTTGCATAGTCGTGAAGATATATGCGATAGCTTCCTCGCCGAAAAACCTTATGTTCAGAAGGGAAAATCTAAGCAAGTAAATCATTTTTATAGTCTCCTTTTCCTTATTTAACAACACTTTCGATGTATTTATTATATAACTTTTACATAGCGAGACTCGAAAAACCTGCGAGATGGCGGGGTTTTCTTTTCGTGTGGATCGCGACGGGAGAACGTTTTCCTTTGGCATATAAAAGAACCACCTTCCAAGGAAGATGATTCTTTTGAGGGAGATATCAACTCAGAAATCAGACCGTCAAGCCTTGCGAGCGTTATAGAACAGAGCTTTCCTTCCAGTTCGCGAATCCGCATAATGAGGATGTCCACAGATCGTCTCTCACATGGATAACGCCGGGTGGTATACCCCCATCCCTGCAACGTCGCCCGTGTAGCGTGCAGAGTATCCGTCATTCTCGAAGATCGTCACCCATGCGGCATGACTCGGCGACTCAGCCCTGAAAAGAGCTTGATGATGTGGTTTGACCTGTCTTCAAGGGACGGCTCCACAAATTCCCGCATAGTATTTCCGATGTACAAGGTCACGCTCGTACTGGCAAAGGTATTCTGCTTTGAGTCGAACACAGTTCCGTCAAACGCGGTGTAGGTTGCTTTTCATGTTACTTCCTCCTCCAACCTCTCGAACGAGGTTCCACAGCGAACGAACCTGCGCGACCACAGAACGCTCTTAGGCGCAATGTCCTCACCGCGCATCATCTTCTGAACCTCGTCCCGATGGCGGGCGTTCTCTTCCTCAAGCTCACGGATGCGCTCAATAGGATGTCAACGGCGTCGTCACGAAGGAAGATGACTCCTCGGCGATAATCTCCTGCAACGCCCATTTTCGTAACGCGTCTCGCTTTCCTCTCTTTCGGGGAGTCATCACTCATACGGCGAGCATCACAAGCGTTCTCGAACCATTCAATCATGCGGTTTGCACGATCTTTGAGTTCGCCGCACTGGAAGTCTTTCATATTTGTCGATAATGATGTTTCTTCTCGTAGGCGAGACATTCTCTGCCTCGGCGGAGAACTCTTTACCATCATCTGCAAAGTAGCGTGCTTTCATTATATCTCTTCCTTTCTGGTAGATGTTTTTCCAACAACTCATCTGATGTTTCTATTATAAAGCTTTGATGAGCCAAAGAGAAGAAATCCGTTGAAAATGTTGGATTTTCTCTCGATTGCGGTGGTGTATAGGGAGGAGAAGAAGAATAGACCAAAGGAAAGGTGGTGAGGAACGTTTCAGCACAAACGAAAAGAGCGCCCCTAGCCATCAGGACGCTCTCTTCGCGAGTTGTTAGTTGGTTTTAGAAAGGAGGATTCATAACGGCGTTCCCCCGCCGGCTATTCTGCCGCATATCTAGCCGCTTGGCGACGGAGCACTCGTCTGAGCCGTTTCAGGGGCTACGCTCGCTCCCTAGCCATTTACTATTATAGTCGGTTTCAAAATGTGTGCTGGGAATTTTGCGAAACAGACAAGATTTTTTTGATAAACCAAAGGAAGAAAAATAAAAGCGCCCCGCGACAAGCACGGGACGCCTTCTCAGCCCTACTCCTCGGATGCAACTCACGAAGCACCCTTCCTGTTTCACCGACTACTTTACGCGGGTTGTCACGACCTTCATCTCTACAGGCGTAACTTCCCCACAGTAGGGACGTACAGGGGTACAAACGGCACTCGCTCCACCTCAGCCACGGGATGCGAGTTATTATCGGCTTTTCGGGGCTCACGCAGGGGTCAAAGGACACCCTCACCCACCAGTTTCGCTCGCCACACCATCCGCTAATTTATTCCACCGTGGTTAGCCGTCATGGGGTCTTTGCGTCTATATATCATCCGTAGTTTAGGGAGATTGCGCTCACGAATTAGTCCGTCACTCGGACGTTTGCCCGCCATCATGGTTGCTTCTCTCTCTAGGTCTTTCAATCTCTTTTTCAAAGTAGGGCTGTTTCCCGCTTATCCGAATTATCGCGAAGCCCTTTATATCACCCGCCGCACTCTCCATCGGAGTACGTCTAGCACGCGGGATTTTAACATTGTTTAGGCGGAACGAAGTCTTCTCGCAGGGGTCGATTCCTGCGTCTTCGCGAAGGATTGTTATCAGTAGTCCTATCGTTCCTCGCCTGTGCGCCGCCAGTTAGTCGCTGTGCGAGCGTCGAGCCCTATCTGTTCGATCCGCCCATCAGCTTTCGCTCAATGTCCCTCTCGATGGTTTTTATTATAGCAGGTTCAAACGAGAATGTGGAGAATTTTTGTTGAGTCGAAGGTTTTTCTTTTTCGAGAGAGGTGGGAGGTTTCGTAGACTGTTTCCTTTTTCAGGGAGTTTTTTTAACGGTTTTTAGAAAATCTCCCTGAAAAATTATATTGACACGCTGATTCCACAGCCACGCAAAGGCGGGGCTTCTCGGCGTTATTTGGTTATTTGGTGACGCGTGCGGGGTCGAACCCGCGATCCCGGGATGAAAACCCGATGTCTTAACCGTTTGACTAACGCGCCATTTAGCTCTCCGAGCAGGACTCGAACCTGCGACCCAATGATTAACAGTCATTTTGTTCTACCAACTGAACTATCGGAGAATATTGGTGGGACTGTGCGACTTGAACGCGCGACACCTCGATTAAAAAGTCGAGTGCTCTACCAACTGAGCTACAGACCCATTATGGTGCTGAGGGGTGGAATTGAACCACCGACACAGGGATTTTCAGTCCCTTGCTCTCACTGACTGAGCTACCGCAAGATGTTGGACGCTCGCGTAGAGGGCAAGCGTCCGTTTTCATAGGAGGAAAACTTTTACCCTTACGCAATCCGCAAAGGTGTTTGTTTCAATCCGCGTCAACGACAATTAATAGAGACGAGCCACCTCACGGCATCGACCGCCTAGAGTCGTTGTCGCTCTCACCTAGTCCGTTGAGGTAGCTGTTAAAGATCCGCCAAGACATGAAAGGCTCCGATGTCCTCTCGACAGATATTATCTTACCACATCAGAAGTTTAATGTGGGAGATTTTTGTGAAATAAGAGTTCTTTTGAAAAAGTTTTTACAAGCGATAAGCCAAAAGAAAAGGCGACTGTCAGATAGTACGCTTTCTCATTTGCTGTGGATAACTTGCAAATCTTTTTGTATTTTACACAAACCCGTCCGTTTTGTCAACAACTTTTTGTTTACGAGTCAAAAGAAATACGGCAAAAATTTTTAACGCCACAAATTCTCAGACCACCAGTTTTTAACTCTTCCAAAAACGACTGAGGAACGAGAGATTTAATCAAAACCATTCAACTAAAAACGTGTGGATTCCCCGCCTCTAAGCGAAGCGTAGGCGGTGGAGGAAAACGCACAAACCTCCTTGACAAATTGATCATATCACCATATAATATCTTTAGCGGGGGAAGGAGGTGAAAATTGTGGTACAAACAAAAACATTAAAGATAAAGGATTTATGCGACCGAAGAACAGTCGAAAAAAATTCAAAGACCTGACGATGGCGTATCGGATACTGAGAATTTTATCTCTCAGTACATCTTTGACCATGACTGCGATACCAATTTCTATCGTGTCTGCAAAGAGGTTTATTACCAAATCAGAGAGCAATTTAAACTCAAATCTCAAATCTCTCAGGCATGTGTGAAGGAAGTCATTTCCCGTTACTCGACGGTCGATACCCAGCTTCGTCAAAAACCGTTTCGGTTTTCGCGAGAATGGAAAAACCTACAAGGTGAAGAGAGATTCGTCATAGCTGTTAAAAACCTCTGAAATTTAAGAGGTTGACCGCGACTCTTGTTATCAACAAAGATTGGTCATTCACGAAAGGAAGATCAGCCTTCTCACGATGGGAAAACGAGAACTTTATGACTACGACCGTCGAATTGTTGAAAAATTTCTCCAAGAGGGATATGTTCTTGGTTCAGGAAAGCTCGTGTGTCACCGCAAGGAAAGAAACTCTTATGGTTTCTCCATATCGCGGTAACGAGGGAATTTCCCGACTTTGACCGGAAGAATCCTCAGCCGTCATTGGAATCGACCAAGGGCTTCGTTTCCTTATCACAACCTACGATGGGAAGAAAACGACCTTTGTTTCTGGGAAACCCATCGCCAAGAAGCGAGCGCACTACGCCAAACTCAGGGCGCGACTCCAAGCCAAGGGAACAAAATCGGCAAAACGACTCCTTAAAAACTTGCGGGACGAGAAACTCGTTGGATGACGGATGTGAACCATCGGTTATCTAAGGCACTCGTCACGGAGTATGGAGCGAACGCTGTTTTTGTCCTTGAGGATTTGACTGGCGTGAGTTTCGATGAGAAAAATCTTAAACGAACCAAGGATGGAGCGTGAACTTCGTTCGTGGACGTTTTACCAGTTCGAACAGTTCCTCCAATACAAAGCGGAAGCAGTTGAGCAAAGTTTCTAAAAGTCAGTGCGAAGTACACTTCGCGACGTTGTCCTTACTGTGGAAAAATTGATAAAACCCAACGAATGCACGATCATCGTGAGTATCACTGTACCTGCGGATGCAGGATGAACGATGATCGTGTCGTCGCCATCAATCTCCAAGAACTTGGACGACGTTACATTTCTGGGGAAGATGACCCCAAAAATCTTGAAAAGAGTAGCCTCAGCTATATGCTTGGGTGAACGGGCGCTAGTCAACCGCCCGCACGCGGACAGGAGAGGGAGACGTTCCGTCGTTATGACCTCTGTTTTCTGAGTCGCAAGCTCGACTTCAGCGACGTTAAGCCGCAGCCGTGGAGTGCGTTGACCTTGTTTCCTTCTTTTCTTTTGTTATGGTGAGAGCAATGACTCACGTTCCCATCCAATCCCTTACATTAGCGAATCCGCCAATATAGTCAAAAGTACCATTCCGTTTATTCATTTCAACTTCAAATTGCAGGTACTTCCTCAGCGCTAATTGAAGCCTTACGATTGAGTGGAAAAACTTAATTCTCCGAACGAAATGTGGTCATAATCCCAATCAGGCATATTCTTGTGCTTCCAACAAGCGATACAGAAGCTCCAGTAGTCCCACGGAATGAAGAAAAATCTTTCTAACCCGAAGGAAACCAGCACAAAAGCTCTACCACCAGACTCCATCCAGTCGTCAAGAAACTGTTCTTGGTGAGGTCGCACTTCATCATAAGCGAGCCACTTCTGATTCGTACTCTTTGCTTCGATTGCGATAGGGATTCCTTCCCATACACCAAGATAGTCAACTACACTATTATGGGCGACCTTGGCTGTAACAATCTGTCCACCTCGACGCACAGGAATGAACTCTGTTGGGACTTTTGTGATGACCGCCACATTTCCCTTCCGATACATCTCATTCGCATCGTTAATGATTTTCTCGAACTTCATACCACGATTGGCGTGATTATCAGGTAGTCCCGTTCCCGTTTTTTCTCTTGGCGTATCCTCTGCGAATATATTGTCACCGAGAATCTTACGAGCTTCAGATTGAGTGGGAGATTTATTTTTGCCATGCTACATTTTCTTTCTAATTCATAAAAATCATTAAAAGATTTTTATGAAAAAGTGGTAAATTTCATTATTCACGCGGACTCCCCGACGAGGCGAGTCTGTTGGGATTCCAGCCAAAACCAGCACAAGCGATCCTTGTCGGCGCTACCATAATTGGGCGCAGACAACGCCCCTCATCCCGTCGGCGAATGCGTTCGGGACTACTTTTTCACAATCTGCAACGCTCCGTTTACATCTGCATTCACGCACGTTCCGTCGTTTGAACGGAATAATCCTCGATGAATACGTCGCTTTTTGTTGTAAAACTCGCATGTCGGAGGCTCTCCGTCCAGAAACGATGTACCGCTCGTATAGCTTTTCTTCTGTTACAACAACGGCTATACCATGTTCATACGCTTTGTACTCGATCATTTCTATTAGACGGGCGAACGGAAGTCCTACAAAATGCTGGTTCTCCTTCGCCGTGAACGGGTGCGCTCCTTCCAGTCGCGGTTTAGACCAATGATAAGTATCGGAATATTCAGAGCTACAGGTGGTCTACGATGAGACGCGAAGTCTTGTGCAGATAATCCTTGAGTTTCGCGTTCCTTTTTGTCAATCAAGCGTTGGATTCTCCGCGTCGTTTTTCCTCCCGTTGAGGTGCTCCGACATCTCCCGGAGAGACGCCAAACGCTTGTTGTAAAACTGGTTGATCGACTTTGGGATGCGACCGTTTACACTGATCGGAGCGTCCCCCGTGGAGAACGCCATCGTGACAAAGTTGTTTACCCCAAGGTCGATCCCCGCGTACCTCCCGTTGGGCTTTCTCTGAGGAACTTCCTTGATTCTGTAAACGATTTCGAGGGTGATGAACCCTCCGTGCGGGACGAATCGAACTCTGTTGGAACGAATTGATTTCGCGTGGAGAGTTTATGTTTTCTCGAACAAACTGCGGCTCAACCGTGAACCCCTTTAAAGACTTTTCGGGAACACGATTTTTTTCCATCCCGAATTTTACGCTCTTGACTCGTTAAAGTTAGAACGTGCTTTCCGTCCTTCTTTAGAAAATGAGGCGGTTTCAGGCGACCCTTATACTTTTCATGGTGCTTCTTCCAATCCTTGAGTTCTTCCAAAAACTTTTTCCAGTCTGTCACGAGCAAGCGCAAATTTTGTTGTGCGCTCTGTGCTGTCGGCATGTTTCGATAGTCGGGAAAGTCCGTTTTCGTCTTCAGGATTTTGTCCAGTTGTTCATAACTCGACTGTTTCTCATGCGCGAAAAACTGTTGCCGAAGCAGATAATTCCCTTGATTGTAAAGGTTTTTCGACAGGTGACAAAACTCCGCGAGCATTTCATACGCAGGGTGCGTCTCCTTGATTCGCGTTCGCAGGGCTCGGTACACGTACCCCTTTTTCCATTTGGTCTATCCACCTCCTTTTATCTCAAAACTTCATTGATATTATAATATTTTCTCTGTCGAAAATCTACCAATTTTCGAGAAACTTTCCTTTTTGCCAGCTAACCCACAACTGAAGTCATGGGAATGCGCGGAAGTTTATTCAGAACAATCAACCTTTCTTGATTTTTTTGAATAGAGATAGACCAAAGAAAAATTCTTCCTTTGGTCTATTGTCCCAAAAACTCAAAACAAAACTTTTGGTTGTTTAATCCGCAAAAAGCGATTTTTCCGATGACCTTTCCAGAATCATCGAACATAATATCCTTTTGACGGATAAATTTCTTCACTCCATCGTCAGACCACCAAAACGCACTTCGTTCCTCAATCGTTTTTATACACTTCATCGATCGTATTACGATACCATCTATTCACCGCGTTCGTTGCTCTCTGCACCACAGAAGGTACCAACCTTATTATCTGAGAAAGAAAGGCGTACAGTATCGTCCGCGAGACTAATAATCTGTTTGCACCACGCGTGGTAGATGTCGCTCGGTACAAACCCGCCAAAGATAATGTTGAACAGTGGTTTAATCTCATAAGAGTCACCGATAAACAACGACGGCTCAAACCGTTTAATAACAAGTTCATCATTCTTCAACGCAAGTTCAAGAAAAACGGAAAAGGTTAGCGTGCATTTCATCGAAGCTTTCAAAGTGGGGAGTTTTTCGAGGAAGAACTGTCAGGTCTAGATCGTTTCGCCAGTTGTAGAAATCCTCAACAGAAATATCCACATCCAAAAACCGAAAGGGATTCAACCTCGCGAATATATTTCGAGTTCGCTCGCACCTCGCAAACAATCCGATCAATAATTTCGGGTGCAAGCAAACCAATATTTGACTTCGACTTGTTTTTCTTTCTTCCCATTATCTTTTAATTCCTTTCTTTTGGCAGAACAGGGCGCCTCTTACTTAACGGAATCGCACCTACTCTCCACATCAATCTCGTACAGTTCCATCTCCTCGCCCTCATCGTCATAGTCCACATAACGGTCAGCACCGATGTAAACAACACCTTCACCGTTGACATAAAACTCCTGCGTCGCTATGTAGTCCTCAATCACGGTATCGGGACGAGCCTTCACTTGCGACCACTCGTTCTCAAGCCACTCAATAGCGTTCTCGAAGAACGGGCGGAATTGACTGGCGATGTACTCTTTCACCTCATCCTCGGGGAAACCATCCGCGAAGATTGTTTCTCCTTTTTCTTTTGCTTCCCATACAACGATGATGTCCTCTCCTTCAGGCATACCACTTGTAGCAACAATAGAGATGTAGTTGACTTTATCATAATTAATAGGAGAGGAAGAGCGTCTTTCCCCATAAGTGTAATCAAGGAGGCTCTTAACTTCTTCTGGAGATTCAAAGTAGAGATTAAAGGCGAGTGTTACTCCATTATGATGAATAATATCTACAAGATAAACCAAAAAGAAGAGTTTGTTAGGAAACTCTTCAGGAACAATGGTTTCATCGAAGAACCAACTTAGATATTCCTCTCGCCTGAGAGTGTAGGCAAGGCGTTTCTCGAAATAGGAGCGCACATTCTGTTTCTGTGTATCGGAGAGCGCGTCAAAAGTCTTTTTCGTGAGAGGTTTCGTCTTAGTCAAGATAATCGTTCCTTTTCTGTTTCTTCTTTTTCCTTTGCGATGGCTGGAAGGAGAACGAGATCTGCTCCTAAAAACCTACGCAAACGTGCTCAAAACGAGTATGTTCGCATAGACTAGATTTATCGTGAACGCCCTCACGAACGTTCCTTCCTTTTTCCTCGTGTGCGTTCTCGAAGCTGAAAATTCGTTGAAAATTCAGCGTTCTACTAACGTTTGGTGTCACACTCCAAAGCGTCGATTCCCCGTGAGCCACGGGTATTTTTATGGGTTTGTTATACAAAAACTTTGTTAGTTTTTTTCAATGAAATTTGTTGATAAGCCAAAGGAAAGTTTGGCTTAGTCGTGAAGGTTACGCCCCGATGACAGAGAACTCCACTGCGTCACGCAGATTGAGGGCGACGTTGAGGTCGCGGTCATGATGGTGTCCACAACTTTGGCACGTCCACTCGCGCTCCTTGAGTTTGAGATCCTTGTACTTCCACCCGCATTCGTGACAGAGTTTGGAACTCGGGTAAAAGCGCGGAACAACGCGGACTTCAATCCCTCGATTAGCACATTTTGCGCTCAAGTTTCGAGCGGAGGGTGGAGAAGCGTTCGGCGGCAACATGACGCGAAAGGTGACGATTTTTTCAACATCCCCTTCACGCAAAGGTCTTCGAGAGTGACGAACTTCGGATTTTTTTCCGAACAATCCGCAGAACCACTTGGTTTTCATGATTCTCGCGGATGTTCTGAATCCGTTGATACAGCTTCTGTACTTTGCGCCGTTGCTTGTCAAGGTTCTGCGCAGTGGAGCCCTTCTTGCGCTTCTTTTTGGCTAAGATTTTACGCGAAAGACGGCGTTGCTCACGGCGAAGTTTCTTGTCGAGCCAACGAACTTTTCTTCGATTTATTGACGTTTTCAAACACATCGCCATCGGAAAGGATCGCGAGGTCTTTGACACCGAGATCAATGCCAATCCCGCCCTCTTTGTGCGCGTAAGCCCCTTCGAGGTCACGGTTGTAACGCGTTTTTTTCGTCGAACTCGACCGTGAGGGAGATGTAGTATCGCCCCGCGTTGGATTTAATCACGACGTTTATAGCGGAAAAACTCGTCCCCGAACCCGTGACAGGAAGGTAGCCCGAATTCGTCGAGGCGGAGATGTTTGTACGTCGGCACCATAATCTTGTGTCGCCACGTCTTGAGGTCGTTCTCGTTATTTTTGGGAAATAAATTCCGGGTTGCTCTCCGCTCCGCTTTTTTTCCAGCGAGGGAAACCGCCTTCTCCTCTCAAGAAACGTTTGTACGCGCTTCGGCACACATAATCACCCTTTTTTTCGCGCCTTTGCACCGACGTTTTTAATCCACGGCTACTCGTTCGCAAGGACGTTGTTCACGTATTTATCGAAGTCGTTGCCTGGAAACGAACACCTTTTCGCCCTTCGGGAGCTCACCCTTTGGCTTAACTTGTAACGCTCCTGATTATACGCGATGTATGCGTTGTAAAGAAAACGGAGGATGCCTTGGTCGGCGCGAACCTTACGTTCCTGCTCTTTCGTCAGCTTTAACTCGGTTTTGTACGCTTTTGATCAAAATAACTACACCTCCTTTTCCTTTGGTTTAGAACATAAGCATATCATATCACCTTTTTATAGGTTTTATCACGAAAATTGGAACTTAACGAGACTCCTGTCACAACAAAACTGTCATCCTTAATACGGTCAACAATGACGGATTCGATGTCCGAGTTGAGACGTTTGAGGGCAAGCGTGAGTTCGTCGAGGATGTTCCGATAGAACTGCCCAAAGACGCGTGCGATGTCCCTCTGTCACCTCTGCGCTGAGGAATCGGTCAGCAAAGATGGTTACGCCATCTTTCGGGCAAGGGTGTGACGAAAGGGTCATCTTCCAAAAGACTTATCCAGAGACTCTTGAGCTTTTTAACGGGGAGGTTTCCTCTTTGATTCGGCGAGATGTCTGGGTAGACCAAAGCGGAAAAGCTCTTTAAGTGCCTTCTTGTTGTTCGCCGAGACCGTAACGTAGAGGTTGATTTTTTTCCGTTCTTATCATACACCCTCATAGGTCATATTGAGGGAAGATTCCTTGCCAAAGAAGTTTCCAACAAGCTCGTCAAAAAGCCAATGAAAAGTATCGCCGTCGCCCATCAAAAAGAGGTGAGTTCTTTTCGATAAAAGTCAAGGACTTCCTCTTGCTGAAACGGGGTGAGGTCGGCGTAGGAGGCAGTTAGCATGTAGCGCTTTCCTTTCTATCGAGGATTTTTGATAATTAAATTGTTGTTAAATCATGTCACAAATTGACACTGGTGTGACAATGTGACATCAAACTTAACTTATGTGGTTTGGATGAAACATCCAAAACCTCCCAAGTTCTGTTCCCCAGTTTTTCTTGGGTAGAGTACGACAATTTCCGTACCCCGCTGGTTTTTCTCTAAGAGTTTGTTTTTGATTGCCAAAGGAAACCTTACGGTTGCTTGGCTTTTTTACTATCTTCGGAGTTTTGGTATGGTTTTTTTCTTTAATTGGTTAACCTTTCTCCCTTTTGATTCCGTTTATTTCGTTTCGCGATATTGATTGAAGCCAAGAGATCTCGATCAATCACATCACCATTTTGGAATTGGATGTTTCTATTTCTCTTTTCCCAAATTCTCCCGTCACAGGATGCGCAGAACTTGTATGTTTGGCGTAGATTTTGATAACCTTGATTCCTTCTGAGTTCCGCAAACTCGGTAATAAAGTCCTGCACTTCTGAATGATTCCAACGTCCTCCCTTGGATTCGAGCCACGAGAGATTTTTCAACATGAATTTCCTTGCAATCATTTTTCCTTGGCGATAGAAACAATCTCCGAAGCAATCAACTTTGCGATATATCTCTTCGTGTTGGAGATATTTCCCCTGAGTTCCAAGATTTGACTCACCCGATTTTGTCGGATTTCTTCCAAATGTGAATTAAAAAGGTTGATATCTCCGCTGATTAAGTCATCCAAGGCTTTGTTTTTCTCCAAGAGATGCGCTAAATCTTTGAGTTTCGTTTCAACTTCTCATCAATCCGATGGGATAGCCTGCTGTTCACGATTTCGTCAGAGTAGTCTCCATCCGAATAAAGAACAACCGAAGAGAAGAGTTTCTTCTTTTCCCAGATCTCACACCAAGAATGTTTTGACCTTTAACGGTCGGCATGCCTACTTGGTAGGAACAGTGTCCGACATATCTCCCGTCACTCTTTCTCTTGATGAATCGTGGTTTTGCAATCCTTCCCGTCAGGTTTTTCCTCACGGAAAGAGGAATCACGACCTCGTAGGTCAGATATTTTCCACTCTCGTAGTTAAAACCAAAGATATTGTCTGCGATTCTTTGACAATTCTGTTCTGCAGAGATGGAATAATCCATGACAAACGTTGCTTTCTTCGCTATTGTTGGCGGTTCATCGCTTTGTTTCAGGTTACGAAGAAACGCGACAGTCGGATAAATTCCTAGTCGTTGAGGAATTCAAAAGAGACACTGATTTATCTTATTCCGTTGTCTTTCAAAGCATTGAAACAAGCGATAGCGTCATCTTTGGATTTAACAATTCTCAGCAAGTTGTCGCATAACATATAGAAATACCACACGGGATTTTGGAATTTCGTCTTTCCATGCGGTCAATTCTTCTTTTGCCTACGATATCTCGAATATCCCTCCAAACATTTCCTCGATGTTTGGAGAAATCCAGCGCAAGAAGTTTGGAACGAAACACGGAATCGGAAAGGAATTGATTGAGTTTCTTTTGAACGAAGTCATAGATGGGAATGAGTTCAGGCAGATCGAAAATTAGGAAGGTGCGGTATTTACTTTTCTTTGCCATCCTCTATCAACTCCTTCCTAATCCATGAAAATTATATCAACTGTCAGATAGCTACCTGTTTTTGCTTAATAGACATATTTTTACGTATCTGTTGCCAATTATATAGTCTTTTGTCGAACAATGTAGGTATTTTTAGAGATAATGATTAAAAACAGACCAAAGGAAAAGCCGTGAGCGACCATCCTTCCTCGAATAACGAATGCTCGCCATAATTTTTCCTTTGGTCTATCACAATCAGTGTTCAAAACACAGCTTCAATTCTCCACGCTCATCCAACTCCCACACCTGCGACTCCGCATATTCCACTAGAGATTCAGCACTATGCGCTCTAGCGTTTGCAGAAGGAGACGATATTCGAGGTGCTTAAAAACTTCTTATATCCAGAAACCATCATCTTTTGGAACACATCAGGGTCATCTACCCACCCTCGTAACACATTCCCCCAACAGAAGCTAGGGATAATATCGTATTCGGCAGAAACGCCCTTAGAATCAACACGCAGATATGAATATGATTAAACACATCTACCTCAACACCATGCCCACCCTTTTTACCGACAAACGCGGGATCAACAAGAGAACTCATAGTTTCAACGTCATCGGCATACAGGTTCAGAGAAAGATCTATTTTGTAACCCTTGTACTCGTTTCCGAGAACGCTCAAACGATGGTTCAAACCATAACCAAGTTTTCTCCAAACGTCTCTTTTCAGGATATTCTCAAACTCGACTTCAACACAGCGATCACAAAACGAACGCCACGGCTTAGAAAGCTCAATTTCGTAATAAAGGGCACTTTTTCTCTTTTTGGTCAAATCATTTGTCCCCGTACCGCACCTTGTCTGCATAACAACAACCCCTTCTTAAAGAAAATAACGGGAATATCCCGCCATCCACATATTCAACTGTTAGCCAATTATAGACTGAATGTATCGCGCTCAAAGGTCTCATCCATCTCGTCAAGGACAGCACGAGCATACAAGTTTCCAACCTTGTCCCAGAACACCCTACGGCTCTTTTCCCATGTCACTCGTGTCGAACTTTACATCCTGTTGCCCGAACGAATATTCAAGCGTATAGTCATTTGCAACAACACCGTCCTGCTCAAAGCGGAAGCCAATGCGGTTCTCCTCAACGAAATAGAATATCCTAATAAGCAAGTCAGGGCGAGAAACCGTGAATCAATTTTGCCTCACCGATCAAACCACCTGTACGCGTCCACGCACCAACACCTGTACCATGCGTAACATGTCGGATGATGTCGTCCACAGTCGCGTCCGTGATGTAGTTCGCGCCATTCTCATTGCTGTTCTGGAGAGACGCGCTCCTTTGCGAAGAAAGCTCTCCTTGATGTCATCGAAAGTGTCGCCAACCTTGAAGTTACCCATTTTTCTTTCCTTTCTGTTCAACAATTCTTGATGGATTTATTATATAACAAATCGAATATCAGTGTAGGAAAAAACTCGAAAACCTTGTTGCTTGTTTTCGGGAAACCTCCATCTACCGACGCACTAATAAACTCCTCAACCTTCTCACACCACACCGACCGTAGCAGTTGCCGAAAGATACTGTCTCCATTGTAAAACACACAACATCCACAACATCTTTGTTCAGAAGGCGAAACGCCATAAGAGCGTCACCACACCCAACTGAGTAGACAGGAGAAGGCAAAAGACCTGTCCGCGAAAGACAACATCATGCCCCTTGACCTCTCTCGAATCGTCCAGTCCATGTAGTTCGTCGACATAACCTCTGTAATCTTCATGCCGAGCCAATCGATGATTGCGACGGGAACAGGGCTCTGAAAATCGAGGTCGAGAATTTTTTGCTTGGTTTATTCATCTCACCGACTTCAACCTCAAGGTGGGAGGTGTGGAGGAAGAGACTTTTCGAGTGTAGAAACTCTGAAGAAGAGTGTCATTTTGTGTTCCTTTCTTTTGTTAAACCAGTTAGCTCGTTCTGATAGGTTTATTATATAACAAATCTTGTTCTACGATGCGAAAACTCCTCGATGGAATCATATTTCGCATAAAGTGAACCATCCACAAGAGCATCATTGAACCTCCCACTTTCGTCGCAGGATTCTTGGGTGCAGGCGGCTTAGAGGGAACGTTCGCTCTCCAGGGGCACACCCTAATTTACCGAGCTACCACCGATGTTCGGTCGGCGGACTCCGCTTAAAAATCAACGGAGTTTTTTTGTTTTATATTGCAGGTCTTTCGATAGACCAAAAAGAAGATTTCTTACGACGAAAGTTTCGCCTTTTTCAAGTGCAACCCGCGTTCCCTCGTGCAGGATATTGAGTCGGCGTTCACGTCACGGTCGTGGTGCTTTTCCGCATTCAGGACAACTCCACTCGCGGACGGACAGCGGTTTTCTTCCCCGTGTGTGCCCCTGCAAGAGGAGCAGATCTGAGAGGACGGAAACCATTGGCTTATTCGCGAAAGTTCCTTGCCATACCAACAACATTTGTATTCGAGGAGTTTGACAAAAAGGCGCCACCCCGCGTCCTGAATCGACTTCGCAAGACAGTGGTTCTTGAGCAAGTTTTTCGCTTTCAGATCCTCAACACAAATCAGGTCGTGGTTTTTGACCAAGATCGTGCTGAGTTTCTGGGCGAAATCCTTTGCGCTGATTCGCAATTTTTCTCGTTAATTTCAGCAACCTTTTGTTTCGCTTTCAGGACATTTTTACGGTTTCGGGGTCAACACCTCGCGCTTTGGCGGCTGTTCCCGACGCTTCAAAATTCGTTGCGCTTTCGCGAGTTTCTCCTCCTGCACGCGGTAGAAGCGAGGATTTTCGATTTTTCTCACCCGTGGAGAGGATTGCGAAAATCTTTGAGTCCGAGGTCAATACCGACGGAGGAACCCGTTTTCGAGAGCGTGAACCTCCTCCTCGACGAGGACGGAGGCAAAAGAAAGTGTCCCGGAGGATTTACGACGCACGGTTACGTTGATAATTCTTCCCATTGGGTCACGCGTGTTCTTCATCTTTACAAACCCGAGTTTCGGGAGACGAATCTTATCTCCATCAATCCAAATATTCGCCGATTTTCCATTCTTTTGTAACTAACTTTCGTCGTGTACGATTGAACGGAGTTCGCTTTCTCCCATAAACTTCGGCTTCTGGTTTTTTGTCCCGTAAAGAAGCGTTTGTACCCGTCGTCGAGGTCTTCGAGGGAGGCTTGTAGCGCGATACTGTCCACCTCTTTGAGAAAATCCGTTCGTTCTCCATTCCTGAGTTTCGGGAGCATTGCCGAACGGTCGCGGTGGGACACAGATTTACCAGTCTCCTCGTAGGTATGCTCCCGTGAGCGCGAGGAAGTAGTTGTAGACGAATCGGGCGCATCCAAACGTTTTGATAATCAGTTTCTCTTGCTCCCTTGTCGGATAGATCCGATAACGATACGTTTTGTAGGTGAGCACGCGTGTACCTCCTTTCAACCTTTTTCCTTTGGCTTATTTGATGCGGAATTATAACAAAAGATATATGGAAATTCAATGGATTTTCATTAAGACTAGAAAGAGTCGCGCCGATACATCCCACGACTAAAGTCACGGGTGTTCTCGGCGGGTTCATAAACAAAAAGAAGCGGTTAGGAGGATGTTTCACTCCAACCGCTCATTTTTCTCATCACGAGGTCAAGTCGGCGCAACAGAGCGTCCTTTTTGGTCAATCCCACCATCTCGCTCAATAAAGCTTTATTCCCCATCGCAAGAACAGCCCGCGCAAACCGATTGATGTACATAGGCGCACTTTTCTTCTGTCACTGTGTCTGAGAAATTAACCTCAGAGTCGCACATTATCTTAACCTGCGCAGTACCGTCTCCAAATACTTTTTGACGCTCATCATCGAGCCACCTAGGAATACTGCATAGGCGACAGGGATTCTCGAACTGAAATACGCGAAGCGTGAGGGAGACACCATTGATCTCAAGATGGACGAGAACATCAGAAACCGCATTTTTGAGTGTTTGAATAGCAAGTGTCCGCACATCGTCGAGATTGTCGCCATTGTCCGTGTTGCCAAACTGTGTATAACAGGCGTTCTGCGCCATGCACTCAGCTCCATACTCTCAGCAGGGAGGGTTTCGAGGAGTTTTTATGAAAGTGTTGCGTACCGCGTCGATGGTATTTGTGGAGGTGTTTTGTGTCATTGTGATGTGTCCTTTCTGTTTCTACGCCAACATTTTTTTGAACAATTAAATTATATAACTTTTTATCTAACAATGCAGGTATTTTGGTGTTGAATGGTATTTATAGACCAAAAAGAACGAATGGGAGCGACAGTTTTACTCCGACGCAACCAACCATCCCTGAATTGATTCCTTTGGTCTATGAGACTACGCTCACAGCCGCAACAATACGATTTCGCACAACACCATCACCTCGCTACCATCAAGAGAAACAAAAGTATTGACAAAACGGTCAATCATCGCGATCGCATCTCGCACGGAAATTTTTCTTCGAAAGCTCGTCGACCAAGACAATCCATCTCCACGAGCACATTCCCGTCCCTCACGATTCGAGCATTCATACCGACGCCACCTGCAATGAAACGATGGGACTGAAGATTATCTTCGAGAGAGACGCGGAACACAATCACCCGCCCATTGACGACAAAAGCGGCAACCGCCTCATAGAAGCGTCCTCAAAAAAACACCCTAACACAGTCTGTATTGCAGATTGAACATCACCGTCATAATTGTAGCCAACAAGGCGGGTGCTCTTCTCACCTTTGCGCCCCGTATAAGCCGTCAAATCACTGCAGGGATATTCTCAATCTGAGAACAGATTGCTTTTTACGAGTGCATCCATTGTTTTTCCTCCATTCTTCCATTAAACAACTCAACCGATGTGTTTATTATATAATATTACGCAAGATGACGAGCGAATTTCCTCAACTATTTTTCCGACTTGCAAAACCACAGCGGCAAAAAACGGCACACGAGCAAGGTTGATTTCCTTGCAGGTGTGCCAATTTTAGCTTATTCGGACTTATCGCTAAACCAAGCTTTTTACTTCGTCAGCGAAGAAGTCGAATATAGATTCTACCTCTCTTGCGAAAACTCGTCTTGTTTTGGCGATGTTTTCGATAGGCAAACCGTTTGTTTGCCATTCCTATCATACTAAAACATTAAACTCTATATCTAGATTGACCCTCCCCACGGATAAATCCGAGGGATTCTCGGACGTTGAGCTAGGAAATCTCGTTGATTTCCCAACCCCGTTCGTACATTTCTGCCGAACTCAGAGTCCGAGCTGGGGGTGGTCAGAACCCCCTCACGAGGCAGGGTCCCTATAGACCCTCGTGCACCGTGCCTGACAAGGTGACGCGATCGTTAAACTGCGTCGTTCTTGCCGCCAGCACAGCCAGTTTTCTCTTAATTAAACGCGTTTCTCGCGATATTGATCGCTCAACAACGTCTCTGTGGGCGTAGAATCACATTCACAAACGTACTTTCGATCCTTCGCCTTGACGAGCTTCGTGCGCAGGATGGACACCGTTGCGACGTTTTGTATGGATCAACGCGGATGACGCGAATCCCCGCCAAAGTCGCCTTGTACTCAATAAATTTTGTGAGTCGATAAAAAAACTCCACGAGTTGAGCGAACGATTGTTCTTTCTACGCGCCACGATCTGCTTTTTCGATAGTTTACGAGCCTTCCGCCTCTGTTTCTTCGTCATCGTTTCCGACTCCGAAAAGAGTTCAAGCTGAACAGACTCTCCCGCGTTCTTCGCAAACCAAATCCACCTTTGGTTTATCAGCGTTTTACGACTTTTTCTTGTCGGAGTGGATTTGGTACAACCCTCACGGATGCCGTCGAGATCTTCCGAGCGAGATCACCTTTGCGCCTTGTCGAATTGCTTCGTTGACAATGGCGCGACTCACCTGATGGTCGCGATCGCGCATGAAACGCGCTTCTTTGTCCGAAACACGCTTGATTGCGCGAAGTTTCTTCGCCTTCTGAAGTTTCTTTCGACGAGCGTAAAATTTCCTTCTTTTATAACGGTTTTTCGCGTCCGTTTCCGAAGAACCGCACCTTTCCATATGTCGAGTACGAGACGGCGGGGCACTTGATCCGAGATCCACGCCCGCGACGAGTGTGTTCGGATCGGCGAGGAGAACGTCGAATTCGGCGACTTCGGGTTCCTCGACTGCGTACCCCACCTGTGCTAAGAGTTTGTCGCCTTTAATTACAATACGCGACGTGCTGAGGTGTGGTGTCATCGTTAGGATCTCGCGCTGGTGAGGTGTGACGGTTGCGACTCGAATCACTTTTTGTACCGAATTCGCGTCGTTTTTCTGGGTGCCGTTTCTCCGTCACGAAAGAGCGGAAACGAGACCGTTTTCGCGTTAAGATCAATCTTGAAGTTTTGGTTGTTCACAAACAAAACTAGGGCGACGTAGGATCGGAACTTTCGCGTCACGGATCGGGTGCTTCGGCGTTTTCCCTTGTTCCGCGAACCACGCACGTTTGTGCTCCACCTTCCCACTGCTTCTTCGCGTACCTCTGAAGAACGGATTTTGCGTCCTGAATTGCCTGATTTTTCACGGCGAGGGGAGTTCCGCGACCACGTCCTTCGACGAGAATTTCTGGATCGACGTGCCCGAGAGGTGCAGGGCGACGAGGGAATTGACGCACGCGATGTACTCTCCATCTCTGCGCGGAGAAGGTGTTCGTCTGATGAATTTAGTTCTAATTTCAACGAGGTTGTGAGAATCAAAAGGTTGACCTCCTTTCCAGTTTTTCTTCTTTTTGGTTTTATCTAAATACGCTATAATTATAACAGAAATTTCGTTGTTTTACAGGAAGTTTCAATAAAATGTTAAGTCTGACGCGCTGATTCATCCCCATACCTGAAGGCAGGGCTTTCTCGCGAAAGGTGGTAAAAGTAGTCACGCCCAAAAAGAAAAGAGCCTCAATCGCAGAGGTTCTTTCCTTTTTGGCTAGTCCCTAGACATCAGTTTTCAGAATCAATTTCAGAATCGTCGTTTTCGGTGCAACTCAATCGCGCCAACCACATTCATCGCATACAACGCCATGCTTTCGTAAGTTCCATATAGACGCTCTAACTCGCGGAGGTCGGTTTATGTCGGACGTAGTTTTCGTTACCCAGTGGGAGATGCAACCACAAAGCTCTTTATGCCAAGGAATTTCTTTCAATTGCGCACAAAAAGAGCCCATGCTGAACGGGACTCTTTTTGTGAGTTGGTTTTAGGTTTCAATCCGCGTCTTTGTCCTCTACGTCACTGAATATTTCTAACGCAGAGAACGGTGCACGACACCCATTTAAAGAATCAATGAGAGGTTGCCGTGGGGACGCTTTTGGCGTCCATTCGTCTGGAGGAATTATATTAAAGTCCTCCAAAAACGATCCCATTATCATCACGTTTTAACGTGTGATATGGAATGTCTCCAGTGAACTCCTCAAACAAGAGTTCACCTTCCTCCCCATCCGTCCACGTTCCTTCTTTTCCCAAAAGACGTGGACAATGCCTTCTAAATTCTTATGAAGGAAAAACAGCACCGCGCTCTATAAGAGCCTTTTAGCTGTCATTCTCTTCATAAAGAGAACGACAACGGTATAACTCCTTAAAGCTATACAGCGACATTGTAAAAACTACTTCGCAAAAACCTCCTTCGCTTCCAACAAGGAAGCATAGAAAAACAACATCATCACTTATGGTATACAACAATATTTTTTCAAAATAAAACTTGTTCAATCCGCGTCAACGACATTTTAATAGAGACGAGTCACTTCACGGAATCGACCACCCTAAGAGTCGTTGTTGCTCTCACCTAGCCCAGCGAGGTGACAACTAAACGAGATGCTAACAAAAGAAACCGTATTTCATTTCCTTTTTCGCGTTATTATAAATTATACTACAAATTTATGATTCTTGTTGATAGTTATAGAAAATTAAAACAGTTGCCCCCCACTTGAAGCAGGGGGTTTTTCTCGGCGGCGTTCTATAAGCTTTAAAGGAAACGTCGGGCGATACTTAATACGAAAACAATAAAAAGCGAAGTCGTACGACACTTCCAGAAGAGAACACCTCTGTCGAGCACCATCGCCAACAGAGGTGTATATAGTTTCTAGGAGTTCTCGCTCCGTGCAGCTAATAAAATAGTTTAAAGAGTATTTCGCTCTATCGTTTAATCATCTTACAACGGACGTTTGCCTGCTTCCATTGTGCTTCCCCTTCCTCGGTCTTTGTCGACATTCCTAGCCGACTTTGTAACTCCCAAGTCACTATGGCAGGGAGATAGCACCTCGCACTTCGAATTATCGCGAGAGCCGATTATTTCCACCCGCCGCACCTTTCGGCACGGTCTAGCACGCGGGGTATGTTTCTATTATAGCATGAGATTCGTGTATGCAGGGATTTTTCTATTAAAGATTGTATAAATGGGTGTTGAGTGAGGATAATTGGATAGGTCAAAGAAAAGGTTTGGACAAAGATGAGTTTGCGTCAGTACCAGCCTTTTGTGTGGATGAGATGAGAAGGAAACAGAAGAAATCGCAGAGATAATTTTTGCATGCAAAAAGAGTCCCTACCGAACAGGACTCTCTTCGCGAGTTGGTTTAGAAAAGTGCATTCCCCGCACAATGCCATAAGCGGGGATTCATGGAAACCAAGGCTGTGCCCGCCGAGCCGACATGCTGACGGAAGCCCCCTGGCTGACAGCTACGCATTCTCGCGACCCCTGAGCACCATCATCCGTGCCCTCAGCTATGGTTGTATTATAGCATGAGCGGAAGGTGTGGGGAGAAAAAAGAGAAAACGGAGGAAAAGTTTTGTAGTTTTTACCCACTTATCCATAATCTTCCTTCTTTTAAAGGAACGGTGTGTTTCCTATTTTCCGTTTTTCTTTTTATAACTTTTACGTCCTCAATCCACGCTGTCCTTCTTGTTTTCCTACTATCCCTCAACCATCAACAATCTCGCCGTCTTCGCAACACATAGTATTGCGCTCAACAAGATATGCGTGCATAGAAGAGCGATAGTACTGATTCGAGAACAAAATCCTCAGCGACCTTTCTGTGCGATGTCATAAATCTTTCTAGCATATCCAGTCAGGACATTCTGTATCTCTGCAATTGTTTCGTCCTCCAACCCCGCACACGCCACAACCTCAGCGGCACACGCCACCGATTGCGCAGATTGTGACGGAGCGAACGAGCTTGAGTTCAAGCTCATTACGAACCTCTAAAAAGCGAAACTGCGAAAGAAAGTCCACTATTGCATCCTCTTGGTCTATTGAGATTGCAAGGGAAGAAATGACATGCGGGTTATTGTATCGGTCAAACTCCTCAAAAACACCTTTGAGCTCGCACAAAAAGACTCATTGATGGAACAACGAGAAGCAATCGCACCCGCGACGCATTCATGCCGCCTCTTTGAGCCGTTCTTGTAGGTAATCCAGACTTTCGCGCAAATTGTACTGAGCCATGATTTGTACGTCCTCCGATAGTTGCGCGTAGGGCACGATAACATCGTCTTCGGGCATCAATCTGCGTCGTCTGTGTATTTATCTGTCATACCTATCATCCTTTTCTTGTTATAGCAGAGAGACTGTTTGCTTTTATTATATAACATTTTGGATAGACTACAAAGGAAAAACGGCACGAACTGTGAGGTTTTCTCCTCGACGATATGTGCCGTTCTTGTGTTGTGTAGGGATGTGTGTTGGGGAGATGGTTTTTAATCCGATGCGTGAGGCGTTAGAAGCTATTATTGGCTAAGAATGGAGATAAGTTTGTTTCAATCCGCACACCCACGCGGGGTGTGATATTGTCGATATCGCAATCCTCGATTACCTCTGCGTTTCAATCCGCACACCCACGCGGGGGTGTGATTTGGGAAATCGAATGCTACAATTACTGATAACTGTTTTCAATCCGCACACCCACGCGGGTGTGATAGCTAAACGCGACGAAACGTCACGTTTCATGGACGGCAATCCCCACTTACCGCCCGAAAAGCCACCTGGTTTGAGGAACATCCCCACTACAAAGGCTTTCCATTGGCTCATCCGTCTTTCAAAACACCTCAATTTTATGTTCGCTTGAGGTTCGCACTCGGCTCTACACACAAGCGAACTCCTCTACACACAACAATTATAACAAAATTTTTACACCGCAATCACGTAAAATAAAAGAACCCCTACCGCACAAAACCAATGTGCAGTAGGGTTCTCTCTCGATACCGCTTGCGACGTTGAGAATACTCACGGCAAATGTGTCGAGATCTCATAAACTCGTTATAGATCTCCGTGAGGTACCTGCGCTGTGACCACGCTCGTAAGCCTCTGTCCAAACGATCTCAAAAGAGATCGCGACCGTGAGGATGCTCTGCAGAACGAGGAGTTCTGGAACAAAAACCTCTTTAGCCTCAGACTCAGCAGCGTCTACGCGCTGATTGTAGATCCTTACGCACGGCTGGCATACCGCCGTTAGCAATCAAGGATTTATCCATGCGCACCTCGCATCCTCTTATCAAAATCCTTAATAAAGAGTAAAAGTCGTTCATTTTAATTACCCCTTTCAAACAAAAATCAACCAAACGACTAATCAAATTATAGTTCCAGTAACCACAAAAATCAAAGCAAAAGGTTGACTCTCCGCTCCCCCTCAAACCGCGACACAATCTCTGCAATTTTTGTGGATTTCGCGATCATATTTAACATAATCTCATCAAACCATCCGATCAATCATTTCTTTCTAGAACAAATTCCCGCACATCAATCGTGTTGTCTTGAAAAGAAACAGTAAGATCAAACGGAGACGCGAACAGGGATAACCACCTCTACATTGATGTATTTGTTGTTACCAAGGCGATTACGAGTCGTATATAACGACCACGCTTTGACGCAATCAACACTAGAAACGACCCACTCATCAAATTCTCCGCCACAGCAGCCGTAGCGTGGAAGATGTTCTTCCAACAGAATTTCCAAATCCGCGAAGCCCTATTACTCAAAAACCACAATCAACATCCTTTCCAAACCAAGCCTCAACCACAACAACCTATATATTTATTATATAACTTTTTGCCTTGGCAAAACACGAAAGTGCAACGCAACCGTACATTTTCTTTCTCTCGCAACCTCTCTCTAAAAACCTTCCCCTTTGGCTTATCTTCTTCGATCCACCAACAAAAACGCCTTTAGAATCAAAAGAAAGTTTCTTTTTCGACAACATGATCCAGCACCGCATCATCCTCACATACAACGCAAAACGCCCAAGCGACACACTATGGACGCTCTTAGATACGTCAATTAGCCGCTCACGCACCGCACGTTCCACCTGTCTGAGCATAGACTCAGATTCGCCTACATCCCTACCGCACGGACACCACATCCATTGATGGTGTATGCACCTGTGAGAGTAATTTTTCTGGATATGCCAATGGGAGATCTTTCGGCGTTAGAAAATGATAGCACTTGCTCCACATCAAGGAGAGAGCGACTTTTGAGGGTAACACAGCATCAATAGACGCTTTTCTTACGCACAATTACATGGGGGGAAGAGATGTGGATTGGGAGGTTTGAGGTAACAGTCAGCCATCAGTGCCTTCCGCACATCCTCTCTGAGACATGCCTTGACAGCGGAAGGTAATAGTCACTCGCTCGCACGTTAGCTAGAGCCTTTTTCTGTCTCGCTGCAGGGCGGATCGTTTGCACTAACATGGGGACTCTTCCTTTCTTTTTGCGAGGGATGGGTTAGTTGATAATATAACAAAACAGCTTTCTTTATTATATAACATTTTGGAGATAGACCAAAGGGAAAAGGTTGAGAGAAAGGTTTTTCGCAACGAAAAGAACAGGATTTGGTGGAAAGTGGAAAAGATTAGGTGCCTTATAACTAACAAAGGGGTCTCCCCAAATCTGGGGACACCCTAAAATACATCAACATCCCGTGTCAAGTACTTACACCCATCGGAAAACCTCAATCTACATCATTTTGCTCCGCCCATGTTAGGGGCGATGTTGTATTTTCTTCATTGTTGGTACGCTGGATATTTAGAATCCGCACCCGTGTAGGGTGTGATGTGACAGACGACGTTGTCCCTTCGGCGCTTGGATGTTTCGATCCGCACACGCAAATGAGTGTGTTGGGTTAAATCGTCTCGTCTGCAATCTCTTTTGCAGCGCCGCAGACATAATAAACGCCGTCATAGATACACCACGCCGACGAGTCGCCTCGCGAATCTGCTCTTTTCGCACCCTTTAGGGGATTTTTCATGAGGAGAGAATCATAATTCTCTTTATTATATTCCGCGCATGACGCTTACGATACTCGGTAGTCCACTTTTTGTACGTAGTCTTCTTTGCCATTTTAATCAGTTCCTTTCATTTCTTAAATCGTTGCTAAGTCATGTAGCAAATAGACATCGGATGTCGTAAATGGAACATGAACAAACTTAGCATATGTGGTTTTGGAATTAACATCCAGAACCTCCCAAGTTCCCTTACAGGTTTGTCTTGGGTAGAATACGACGATTTCCGTATCCCTGCTGATTTCTCTCTAAGAGTTTGTTTTTAATTGCCAAGGAAACCCTTGCGGTTTGTAGCTTTTTACTCTTTGGTGTAGATGTGTGATTTTTTTCTTAATGTATTGACCTTATTTTCTTTTTGGTTCTTCTTATTTCGTTTCGCAATATTGATCGAAGCCAAGAGATCGCGATCAATGACATCCCCGTTGGAAAAACGGACGTTTTCGTCCAGATTTTTCGACCAAGTTCGCCAGTGATGGGATGTGCGGAACTTGTATGTTTTGCATAAACTTTAATGACTTTAATTCCTTCAAGTTCCGCGAACTCGGAAACAAAAGTCTTGAATTTCAGAGTGATTCCATCGTCCTCCTTGGGATTCAAGCCATGAAAGATTTTTCAAGTGAATTTCCTTGCAGTGATGTTCTCTTTTGGCGATGAAACAATTTCTCCCGCAATCTGTTTTGCTTGGTTCCTCTTTTGTATTCAACATATTGTTTCAGTAATTCTGTAATTTGAGACCATTCTGTTTTTGTCGAATTTCTTCCAAATGAGAATTGAAAAGATTGAGTTCTCCAGTTGATTAGTTCCTCTAAAACTCTGTTCTTATATAAGAGGTGGTCAAGATCCTTCTTCTTTCGTTTGAACTTCTCGTCTACGGTAGATGAAAAGTCTACTATTAACGATTTCTTCGGAACAACTTCCATCGGAATAAAGGATGACAGACGAGAACAATTTCTTTTTCCAAGATCTACGCCAAGGATGTTTTTGACCTTCGCTTGGTTCAATCGCCACTTCAGTAGGAACAATGTCCGACATATTTCACGTCTCGTTTTCTCTTTAAAAAATCGTGGCTTCGTGATTTTTCCCCGTCAAATTCTTCCCGAAGTGAAAGAGGAAGAATGACCTCGTAGAATGAGATATTCTCCTTTTTGGACCTTAAATCCAAACGTCGTTTCGTTGATTCGAGATGCGTCTGAGCAATCGAAACAGAGTAATCCATGACAAACGTTGCTTTTTCTCGCTAATGTCGGAGGTTCATTGCTTCTTTCTCAAGTTAGAAGAAACGACTTTTTCTTAAAAATTCCTTTTTCCGTTGAGTTTTTCTAGTGCGACATCAATTTTATTTCCATTCTTCTTCAGTTCTTCAAAACAGACGATTGCTTCTGTTTGAGACAAGAGCAAACGACGAATATTTTTCAAAGATCGTGCAGGAATACCACGCAGGATTGGGAATTTCCATTGCGTAATCTCCTCTTGACCAACGATATTTCGTATTTCTTCCCAGATTTTTCCCTCTTGGTCGAGACAAATCAATTTGAAATAATTGCTTACAATTACAGGATTTCCGATCCACAGGTTTATCTTGGAGAAAGTCGTAAATCCAAATGAGTTCTTTCGGCATATCAATCAAAAACGTCAAAACTTATTGGTTTTTACCATTGTTGTTCTTCCTCCCTTCTTTAATAAAAATTATAACAACAGTTCTATTTGCTTCTATTTTCTTGAAAATTATCTATTTATCATTGCTGTCGCAATCATTTACGATAGCGGACGGAGGATGCCCATAACAAGGTGGAGCACATCCGAGTAACGGAGAGGAATAATGTCGCATATTTTGCGAACACATCCTCTTTAGTTAATGTGTCACACAATACCTTCCCTCAATCAATCAAAAGCAACTCTCAGACGCTCATCGAAGCGAATACCGCTTTCTTCAATGTACTTACAACATTTTTCATCCTTGCAGAGCTCACGGCTGTAGAGGTGAGAGAGGATTCAAGTGCGGAAGAAAACGCGACGAAGAACAGCTTCAAGATCATTCTCGAACCACTCACGAGAAAGATCCTCTGTCAGGGAAAAGCCTTCTTTTTCGTCCGTACAGGTCACTTCCGCAAGCGCGGTATCACCGTAGATTCCGATTTTTAATAGAGAAGATGTGCTCAGGGTGAATTTTTCGAGATAGCATCCTCATCCATACCGTACACCATACAGAATGAGTTCATCCATCTCATCCTCAAGCGCGACGCAGTCTCTGCCTGAATACGGATTGCAACCTCTCCTCCATAGTTCCATCCTTCGATAGATGGGTAGCGGTCAAAATCAGCGACATGGAGATGTCCTCTCGAATCTCAGACTTATCAAACTCTTCAGAAGTCTCTCCCTGATTTTTCCGCTCATCCACCCATTCCAGACGGGACGCTTACGGATCATTTTCGAGCGCGTAGAACTGCTCATCACGACCGAGTTCATCAAAGCGACGGAGAGTTTTGTCTTCCATTTTGCATTTCCTTTCTTAACAAAACGATTGATTTCTATGTGCTTATTATATAAACAAAGTATATATTAAAGCGTCGATTTCTTGAATAAGACCAAAGGAAAATCCATGTCAAACAGAGCCTTTTCCGTTGGTTTTCCCTTTTCGCAGTCACATAGTCAGGGAAGATCCTCGTCGAAACGCGACGATCGAGAAGATCATCCTCTCAATGAGCGTTCTCAAGGAGGTCGATAACTCATTCCTTCGACATGCTCAACTCATCAGAACAGCGAGCCACCCGCCCGTGCTGTGGTAGTTGATCACATACGCCATTGTGTGGTTGAACTGCATCGACCGTTCTTGCGGAGAGAAAAGTCGGAGGACTCAAAAGATAAGGTCGAGGATTTTGGTATCGAGAGCATCTTTTTCTGCGAACCCATTCATCCATTCCCAGTCATTGCGCGGGCGGGGAGAGCTTTAATCTCGCTTCGATTGCGCGGATGTTAGCTTAGGGCGTTGCGGTCAATTCCGAGTTTCATGTGCGCCACCTTTTCTTTTGTTGAACTTATTTGATGTATTTATTATATAACTTTCACACCATGACGAAAAGAAAGAATTGGTGCTCAAGCAAAAAGTTTTTCGCTAAAAACACCAACCGCCTTTCTTTTGGAGATAATTTCTGCGATCGTGCGTGCCATATTAATTTTCCCTCCTGCACAACTACCTTAAAACGAGTCCCACACCAGGAATCAGGCTTAATGTTGAACCCGATCTCCCAACGCATCATTAACTGACCAGAATCATCCACAGCGATAACCGTTCCAATTGTACCCGGAGGAGGGTTCTTCTCCTCATCCATTTCAATCAACTCGATTTTTGTTCCTTCAGGTGTATTTCTCTCTGAGGGACGCAACCTGTTCTCTACTTGGAAATCTCATGTTAGGCATTTTAGATCCTTTCTTTTTCTTTCCAACAACTTTTTGTGTCTTTTATTACATAACTTTTCGCTAGACCGAAAAGAAAAACAACACAACCGCGAGTTTTCTTTTCTCGACGGGATGTGTCGTTTTTGAGTTAAGTGTCCCCTTTGGGTCATTTCAAGTTGGCAAATGAGGTAGTTTCAATCCGCGTCAACGACGTTTCATAGAGACGAGTCACCTCACGGAATCGACCGCCTGGGCGCCGTTGTTGCTCTCTACCTGGCCCGCAGGTGACTGCCAAACTATCTGCTAGGATGTTTGACGTGTTGTTAGTATAGCATTATTTAAAGCATATTTTTCTTAAAAACAAAAACAACAACACAATTAGTGAGCATGTCATTTTTGTTTATCCACACGAGACCCAACCGATTAACGCGGAACTACTAACAACTGAAGTCGCGGGTCTCAGACACTGAAATCTATGCTTGTTTTAGAAAAAGGCTTATTTGATGAAAGACAGGTAGAACTCCTCATGAGTCATCAACGAGGATCAATCATCGCCACAGAGTCCAAATCACCATCATGGGCATGAAGGCAACAATGTTCATAAGCGAGCTGAATGTCGTTCAAGCACCTCGACATTCTGCGTTTTGGGTCCAAAAGGAGAAGATCGAGTGATTCTATTTAGTCTTTCACGGCGAGCATGTTCGTACCGACTAACTTCATCAGGATAGTTCGGACGTACCCCCAACGGAGTACATCACTACTAGCAACGAAGGCGGTGGTCGAATTTGCGGGCATTTTCTTCTTGCTCAATCTTCCCTCACGATGGCACCTTCTTTCATTTTTCGAGAACAAATTAGATCAAATCCAGTAGCCATCCGAAAGCAACATCAAGATGAGGACTCAGCCTCAACGCAAAAACGACGGTAGATTCCAAGCATAGAATCATCCATCATCATCAAGAGAAACCTCACGGTTCTCATTACACTCAACGGCTTCCCACACGGTCAAAGATGCGACGATCATTCGGCAGTTCCGCAAACGCGGAGTTACCAAACACATTGTCACGCGCACAAGCCATTTCGTAGCACTGACGATCGGTCATCTCGCGGAGAGGGATTCCACTGATGACGGTTCCTCCACCTTCTCGTCAGCAGCAACCATCACGTCAGTCACATCGTGAACCACTAACGTTGTTCTTGATCATTTAATTCCTCCGTTTTCTTTTCGTAGATCAACAACTCATTTCGATGATTTTGTTATATAACAAAATTGATAGATGAGTTGAGATTTTTCGTTGGGAGAGAGGATTTAACTAGAACCGCGAAAATTCCCCGCCTCTAAGTCCGTCAGGACGTAGACGACAGGAGATATCACTGGATTAACTAAATTAACAGAGTCTTGTTAATTTAGTTAATCGAATCAACTAAGGTCAACAATCTTCCCTTTAGTCTAACTACCAATCTTTGCTTTCAGGGTTCCACCTTTTTGAGCCCATCCATCAGATACGTCAATGTTCGCGGGAATGTAACGTGGCTCACCCAGGGATCTAGAAAATCGAGCATATCCACAAGACCATCTCATGCATGATTTTATCCTCGTCAATAACAGGCCAATCTCATCATCGCTCTTCGCAGAAAACAATCGTGATGTGTCAAAGAAATCTTTCTCGGAAATCTTTTCCACGATGGATAGCGACAACCACTCTTTTTCAACGAATCTATCACGCACAATCTCTGCGAACTGATAGAACATCGTCGTCAGGATTGTTCTCCCCGCCATCCACCCACAGGGTCTCCGACGATGAGAGCGGGATATGATACGATACCCCAAGCCATGTAAACTCATGGTTGAATTGAAGAGAAAGCGTATCGTTCTTCAAGTCATGGGTGACATTTACACTCCGAATTCGTTGATAACCACCGACGTATGTGATAGAGCCAAGTTTCACCTCATCACCAATCACATCATCATGACCGATTGTATCACTTGGTTCGTGGAACTTGCAGTATCTCACGACATCGCCGAAACGTGTTCGGAGAGAACTATCAGAGCAGAACTGTTTTGGCGCGAAAGAAATTCGAACTCTTCAATAGGGATTTCTACCGTGGCATTTTCAACAACTCTTTCAAATAACGTTTTGACAATTAACTCAGGATAGAGATGTGGCGAGAATGACCTAGCAACAACGCTGATCATACCACGATAACCACCCCTTATCCGTTGTTTCCTGTACAAACGCAAAATTTGGCGCAGAGTTTTTCCGCGTTCAGGTCAATCCGAGCACTGACGCTTCTGCCTTCCATCTTTGTCCCAGATGATGACACTCGCCCACAACTCATCCTCATAGAACTGTACTTTGATTCGCCCGCCATCCAAGAGCCGACCTTCAGCAACCCACCCACTTAGTTTCGCTTCGTCGGAGATAAATCCTCAACGATATTTTCAAGGAGGATTGTTGCGAGTTGCGGTACTCACTGCACAGGTCAACATAGCGTTCTTTCCAACCATAGAGACGGGTGTGGAGAGAGGAGGGGCGCGTGACAAGGGTTGTCAATTATGCGATTGTAACGTTCTTTTGTGCAAAGCCATCAGAACCACCTTTCTCTACAACCATCAATCGCTTCCAACCAACCGTCCGATTCGGATCAAACGCCACGCCACGTCGCGGTAGACCGCTGTTTTGTTCGTTTTGGGGATCGTTGGCAAAACACAGGATAATCCTTAACCGAGCCGTGGCACTGAAGGACATCAGTACAGCAACAGACCGCTGCGCCCTCCTCATTAAAGAAAACGACGTTGATAACTTCCTCTGATGGAAAACACGCCATTTCCATCCAACCGTTCATATTCGGAATGAGAGCACGGGAGCGTCCATCCGTTGTACATGGTTGCCTTTGGGGTGGAAAGGGACTCTTTGATGACGGTGGCATCAGAACGTGATTTCCTCCACGCTCACAAAAGATTCGTGCTACAACCTTTTCTTCTGGCGAGAGGAAACAAAAGTGGTCGAGCACCTTGTTATACATCGTCATGTCGTAGACGGTACGAGCTCTCTCGTGGGTGTGTCATAGGGTTTGTGTCTGGAGATGTAACCGTTATTCATCCTTTTTCCTCTCTGTATGGATGACGGGGTTTGCGTTCAACGCTGATGTATTTATTATATAACAAAACAGGGGTCGTGCGTGGGTGTTTTTGTGTGGATAGCGGGAGTTTATGATAAAATACCGCCCAGCGATACGGAATCGTGTAGGCGTTTTTGCATCATTTTCGCTCATCTACTTTCGAAAATCAGTCGCCCATCTTCTGTATGAGTCCATATCCAACTCCTCAAGGTGCGCCCGAATAGGTTGTCCGAGAAATATTCTTTTTGCCTTCTCCTTTTACATATCCTTCCGCAAAGTGACCAATAAGGCTCATAATACCCGACACAACATCTTCCAGTGCGACCAAATCAATCTCTTTCATAGTAAGAGAACATTCGATTCGTCCAGAAGAAAAACCATCCATGTAGATAGCGTCTAAAACCAGAACGTCTCTCTCATCAAAAACTGAACTGCACACGATCAGCGAGTTGCGAGGCGAACAAAGTCCTTGAGGATCATCTTCGTCTGTACTCTGCAACCGAACTATGACGGAAGGAATCGGATAGTCGTCTTCAATCGACCAACGGAACGCGCTAAACATTGGTTCAACACGAAAAACACTGTATAAGATTCGGAATCGCTCGCATATCGCATCCTTCACATCCATACTGATCTTATCGAGAACCATATCAGATACCAAACGGAGCAAAAGCATCCATAATCGCCGTTTTCTGTGCGTCGAGAGAAGGTTCGTAAATCGATTTTCTGCATAATAATACGTCCTTTCAGGAGAAAACGGCATATTTTTCTTCTATGCCGTTCCTCACAAATTCAGTTTCTTCTTCAGCAATCATCCCGTCACTGTAACATTCAAAGGTCATTGTGCGCAAGCCAACGCCCGACCTCCTCATCCGAGAAATAGTGGTTGATTGCCCCTGCACTGACCCTCTGTGCGTGCTCGCCGATACGTTTTATAATATGAACAAGTTCTGTTTTCCATGACGCTCAATCGTTGTGTCCGAGAGACCGGCGCATAAGCGTAACCTCAACACCAACAACTCCCGTCGATGTAGCGCATTTTGAGACGCTGAACGAGCTTGAGTTCCGTTTCTGTCGGAACTGCGCCGTTGTCCTTACGGGCATCACTCCAAGCCACTGTGCGACGTTCGAGGTCAAACGTGACGTTTGCGATAACAGTTGGGTTCCCATCAGCGTCGTGCCGTCAAACATGGGGCGAACCGCAGTTGAACCTTCGGGGAGGCAGAAGGTTTCATTGATGTCGAGCTCTGCGTCCTGTCGTGCACTGTCGAGGCTCATGTTGAGAAATTCGGTGCGGTTACAGAGGGAGTTCCGCACAACGATGCGCTCCTCTGCACCGAGTTCACTGTAATTTACTACTTCCATTTTTGTGTCCTTTCTGTTTGTCGTTTGCTTAACCAACTCTTGATGAATTTATTATACAACTTTTGAGACGATGATGTAGGGTGTTTTTGAGTGTGGAGTGCGTGAATATGCCGAAAAGATGGCGGTTGTCGGTAGGTTTGTTCCTGCCGAAGTATACCGCCATCCGTTTTGTTCCTTCGCCTTTTTCTTAAACACTAACCTCTGTTTCAACAAGTCACATCGAGCACGACAACCAGTCCTTAATCATCCTTCGATAGACTTTATCCTCCACTCATGACAAGGTGTTATCGCGAAGCGCATAACATCCGCAAGCATCTCATAAACAACATCATCGTCATCGAGGTCAGAACTCCCTTTGAAAGTCGCTGTTTCGATTTCCTCACTCAGCGAACGAACATGTCCGAGGATGTCACATTTTCCTCGCGCCTCGTTTCAAAGTCAAACGCACACTCCTCTTTCCCCGTCAGAAACTCGTTTTCAGTGATCTCACCAGCAAGGATCATGCGAACAATAGTGTGTTCAAACTCGTTGAGAATGTCATACACAATCTTGTCACGAAGCTCCTCTGTAGTCAAACCAGACGTTGTGAAGCGCCTCAACACCATTATCAAAATTGACTTGGCGATTTTATTCGTGTAAGTGAAGAAACCAAGTTCAAGCGTCTTATTATGGAGGAGGAAAATTTCGATACGACGACGCTGAACGCCATTCGAGACTTTGTGGTACTCAAGTGTAATGTCGCCGATGTAGACTTTTGCCGTTGCATCTACTTTGTCGATAGGTGGCGGGGCGGTGAGAGCGTCACGAGTCCAGAAATTGTAAATGTGGTTCGCTGAAATGTCTGCGATTCAGAGGGGCTGTGTGGATTGATTGATCATGTTAATTGTCCTTTCTTTTGAGAGAGATAAAGTTGATTTCATTTTAGCACAGTTTTGAAACATTGTTAGGTATTTTTGATGGTATGAAAAGAAAAAAGGTTGCAACGAAACATTTCTGCTCTCAACGCAACCTTCACACGATCGTCTATCTCGACTGGCGGTCTTTCCCCACGTTTCAATCCGCGTCAACGACGTTTACGAGAGGCGAACCACGGCGACGGTATCGACCACCTGGGAGTCGTTGTCGCCCTCTCACTAGACTGTCACCGTGGTGGTTAAATTCACCCATAGAGCGCTTAACCTTTTGTATTGTAACACACTTCTTAAAAACATGTTTCTATTTTTGAAAAACAAAAAGTCGCATTAACAGATTTTCTCGGTTAATGCGACCAATTTAAATAAATCATCAGATAATCTCCTCGCAATCTTTTCCCCCACGAGTGACGCAAAAGCCGTAATGACCATGTTTTTCGTAATAGCTGTACCACATCGCAAACTCACCAGAGTCCCAGTGATCGCACATCACATTGTCAACACTCTCAACCATGCTCGTGCAACTTCTTTCCATGGGGATTTCTGGAAAACGCGAGTTGCTGTAAAAGCATCGAAAAGAAACTTCTTGGCGTCCTCAACCTTACTCCATCCTTCTTCACCCTCGCGGAACTCAGCGATTACGTAATCGGGAATGTTCACTAGTGTAAGGTACCAACGTCATTGGGAAGCCTTTCCCAGCGGAAATCCCAAGTGCAACAGCACCAAGTCCTCAAATTCACAGAACCACTCGTACACATCGATCCAGCTGACATATCACCAGCCTCGTCGATAGCGCACGAGAACACATTCTCAAAATCTGCGCCCGTGCTCCTCATAACGGAAGTCAGGGTTCTAAAGATAAGATCCTTCACCTCGTCCTGAATCGCATCTAGCTTGTTGAGGTATTCTTTAATCGTCCTCACGCTCAGGCGAGCCAAACGGGAGATCTTCGACAATGAACTCTACCTTATCCTCACGGGCGTCAAATGTGCGGAGGATGTCGTTTGAAATTGGATTGTGCATAATTCTTATCCTTTCTTTCGTCAACCAACCTTGTGTATTTATTATAACTTTTCAATAGGCAAAAAGGAGAAATCGGCACGCACTACGAGTTTTCTTCTTTAATAATACGTTCCAACCTCAACTATTTTTCTTTGGTCAACGCTCCATAATCTCTATTGATGTTGTCAGAATTTCTTCAAGAAACGCAAACTCATTGTACGCGTCCACAAAATGTCCCAACGACACCAGATCAACCTCATCTTCAGCCCCTTGACCAAATAAAGTGAAAAACTATCACGTCCGTTTGGAAAGATCCTGAATACTCGACACCTTGAAAACAGCGTCCTGAACCCTCTTTATTTAACGCATCCGCAGACTCCTGAAAGCGAGCTGGAAACATTAAACTCGTGTCCACTTAAATCGCAGTAATCTGACTTTCGTTAAGAGCAACCATTCGTTGCTCACAAGATTCAAGAAACTCTACGTCAACACTTCCACACATTTGAAAACCAACCTTTCTTAACAACCAATAACAATAGCTCTTGATGTATTTATTATATAACTTTTTATCAACGCAAGAGAGAAAAACGGCACGCCACGCGAGTTTTTCTTCTTCGACAATGTGTCAGCCATCATACTTTTTCCTTTTGGACTCTACCATAAGACCACTTACTACGAGTCTTAATAATTTTCCACAACCAACTTCCAATGCAGATGGCGGAATATCCTCTGGGTAGATAAAGGAGTTTACCTCATCATCATCCTCAAAAAGAATGTTTGGATCTTCATCAAAAAGACTTCTGTCGAGCGATTTAACATTCACCTCAAAAACGCAAAATCCCACTATCGAGAACCTCATCATTAACGAGATCGGCGCACTCAGCAAACGAACCAGCCACGTCAACATCATCAGCGAGATAGATAACGCCACAACAATCCATGCCATTCAATTCGATTTCTTCCGGTTTTCAGACCTTCCGAAAGGATGGAATTTTTTATATACCCCGTAGGGGAGGCATGGTAGAGTTTCTCAACGCTAGCGCGGGAGAGCGGACTTTGTAGACATAAGATTTTTCCTTTTGAGTGCGAAGGTTACGGTGCTTTTGTTGTCTGTAAGACACATCAGCAAAAGCTCCTTTTCAAAAATCAATGTGTTTATTATATAACTTTTCAAAGAATGTTTTTCAAAAGAGAAACCTAACATCATTACTTTTTCAGTAAAACAAAAGCGACAACCAATAAAGGTCGTCGCCATTGTCGTTTAACCCACGATAGTTCCGTCTGGGGTAAAAGTTGTGTCAAACTCGTTGAAGTAGTCAACAACGCACTCATCCTCATACAACTCCTAAACCATTTCGGAAGGAATCTTTATTGAGTTCAGAGATGAACGGCTCCAAAGACTCAAAGATCTGTTTTTCGATCTCTTTGCATCGCCACTATCGCAACGAACAGAAACCTTTCCACGACCACCCTCGTGGAACTCGAACTCAATTTCGCGAACATCAGGCTCTTACGCCAGTCACTGCCGATGAGATCGTAAACTCACGGTAGTCGCTTCGAGATGTTGCACCACCCTTGAGATGGCGGATATGGACTTTCGGCACCCATCGGTAAAACTCAGGTTCGGAAAATGCAAAGTCAAACAACCGACGAGTAGTGAGCGATACTCGAACACCTTCTCACGCACCATGTCGCGCGAACGACGGTGGTAGAAAAATACCCGCCTTGATACTGTCGAGAACACGACGTTGAACCTCGGAGAGAGGTCGAAAACGAAACAAAATTTTTCCATACATCCTCCATTCAAAAACCAAGAAAAGCAAATCTCTACAACAACTATACAACAAACCAACACTTAGAAAAACAAAACGGCGACTCTTTCCAATGCCGCCGCAATTGTTCAACTCGGGTTTTTGCAAATCCTGCAAAATCCGTCCAACTCGGGCAAAACGAAGCACATCGGATTCCGCCCGAAAGATAGAAGTCAACCTCACTATCATAGAACATCTTTCCAAAATACTCACGACCTCGAAACGCACATCAGAAAACATTTTTCTGCGCAGGATCGGTCATCCAATAAACAACGTCCTCAACATCCTCGTCGTCCAATCTCCACTCCCCACCGCGCTTAAACAGAATCTCCGTCATGGCATAGAGAGATCAAAAATCACCGCAAAAATAAAATCGTACAAAACAGGTTAGGCGAAATCCTGTCACGATTTCAGGTGTTACGGAGCACCTATGTCTACGAAATTCTTGTACTGTTTCTCTTGCAAAGCAGGGGTTAACAGTTTTGGAAATCCGTTGCCTTTATCAGAATCCAATCAGGTAGGGTGTCCGAATCTCTTGGAACAGACAGTCTCTGATTGGATTTTTGTTTCCTAATTAAACAGTTTCCTCTTTCTTTGGGCTAACGTACTCATCAACAAAACCTTGACCTTTACGAGCAATCACAAAACTTGCTCTCTTGATGGACAAACCAATTTTCTTTGGGCACAATACTTTTTGACCTGCAATCTTACTCGTGTAAGCAGGGTTGACCTTGATAAGACCGACATTTCGTAGGTAACAACAATTTTCGAATGTTGATTTGTACCTCGAATAATCAAACAGATGAATCATTTGTATGCGCTTTTTCCTTTATCTGATTTGGCTTCCTCCGTTTCCGCCTTAGTTTTCTTAAAGTCCAAATCTTCGATCACAATATCTTTTGCCAACGAAATGGCATAGTTGACAATATCTGAAACCACATGACGAATCTCACTTTCTGCTTTTTGTACCCGTTCCATGATATTTCAAATCAATATGTTTCAGCTTCACAAGATTACCTGTTTTGTTCGTTTCAGCTATTTCAATAAAACCATCGTTGTAATCTAAACCGATAGTTCATAAGTGCTTCTGGTTACATCGTCATTGGAATTTCGGTCTATCGTTATCATCGCTTGCAGGTAACACTTCTTTCACGAAATTTAATGCGATAAAGTGATTCCATGCGTTTTATCAATAATCAGTTTTGCTAACTGACCGCCGCATGTGCTAAAGTTGCAAATTCCTCGTACATATTCTCTTTCCTTGGTATTCTTATGAATCTGTATGGCATAAGAATTACCTTTGCCAACATTAACCATAGGAACAAGCTGAATTAACAGATTTCTCTTTGTTCGTCTTTGAGCCAATATACAAGGCACGATTATCCCTACGTTTGCATACGCTCATACCAAAACCTTATGGCTTGTCATGTGGTTTTCGGTTAAAGTGGTGTTGGGCAAGAATAGTTTCTTTGATCCGAAGCAAATCTCTAACTTACGACTATTCAGTACCGCAAGACGGTTCTTTCAAAGATCTGTTCATGCGATTGATTTTTCGTTTTGTATGAAACAGATCTGCTTTTAGCTTGCGGTAATAAGATAATTGACCTGCTGATAAAGAATTGATTTCGCCTTTTTCCTTCCAGCACATAAACTTTCTGTTGAAGTTTTTCATATTTCTTATACTTCTTGGAAATCTTTACCTTTAGCTGAAAGAACTCACGCACTTTTAGCTGATACAGGTCTTGTAAATCCCTAATAACTTCATAAATTACGTGAATTTGTACACGCTTGTTTACGCCAAAAAGTTTTTCTGCAAAAGCGTATTAAAATCGGATTTCTTCATGGAGTTGACCGCCATCTTTGATCCTGTGCCATGTAAAACGAATCATCTTCCCATAAAGAACGCTGTATTCCTTGGCGTATTCAATTATCTCGGCATTATCTCTTAGGTTGAGACGTGTTTCGATTGTAAAAGCTCTTTAGAAACAATCATTCTCTGTACTGTCCTTTTCGATAAATTCCAAAATCTCTTTCGTAGAAAGAGATTTGTCCTTGTGACCTTTTAGAAATCTTGTATTCTCTTGAACTGATTTCTCTTTATCCTTATCCTTCACAACAACAATCTCCACACCATGAGCCTTAAACATGGATTCTAGGTAATAAAATCCAAATCTTGTTGCTGGTCACGACAGGTAACGAATACTGGTTGACCTCATTATTCTCGACCATGTGTATAAGTTCCTGTATTTTTTCGCGTTTATCATTCAGACCACTACCGACTTCCTTTAGAATAATAGGTTTCTGTAGGTCGCGACAGTTTTCCATAAGAAACATTGCCTGTCTGTCCAAATCTCCCTTAGTTTTCTGTTCATTGGAAGAAACTCTTGCATAAATTACATCATGCTTGATAGTTTCATCATCATGAACAAGAATTTCTAGAGTCTAGGTAGTTAAGCAAATCTTCCTTAACACGACTCGTCTACCTGTTTCTGTTCTTTTGATAAGTAGTTTGCCTTGCTTATCATAATTCTTAATTGTGGAGTAACTGATATTCAATATCTTCATTATCTCTGCTGTCTTATAAGCAGGTTTTGTAAAATCACTTCTTTTATACATAGGTAACACCTCATTTAGCATCTTCTCTTATTATATCAGATCACTTCATCTTATCAACGATAAAAATAGTACAAAACAGTATATTTGTAACACTGTCTTGTACTATTATGAGAATATACTTACATACCCATCAGGTCACGAGTGTCATTGGGAATCTTATCCTCATCGGGAACAAGTGCGTCCACAACCTTCCGTGCCGCCACCTTGTTACCAATCGTCACAATGTCAAAAAGTCAATGGAGATGTCATGCGACACCCGACCGTCCGCAAGAGTTGTCATATTGCGCCACGTCACATAGGCGTTCGTGCCGTTGCTAAGCATCCCGTGATTGCAAAGCTGACGCTCGCAGTATTCACGAGTCTTTTTCGAGCGCGCAGGCGATGTGCAGTCGGCGTTGCGCTTGTGGCGGACATGACCTTCTGCGCGACACCATGCCAAGTTCATTGTAATTATAGAGTTCCATGTTGTTCCTTCCTTTTCTGTGTGGGAGATGTTCTTTGTTCAACTCATCTTGTATATTTATTATATAACTTTTAGATGAGCAAAGAGAAAATTGGAGTTGACGACAGGTTTTGTTTCTGCCGTTACGCCCGATCACTCAACATTTTCCCTTTGGTCAATCCTCGAAGGACTCACTCATCTCGCGCAGGAAGATCATGAGACAAGAGAACCCTCTGCATCGAACAAATACACCAGTCCGTCCTCAATCCACGACATGATCGCACCATCCGTGTAGTATTCGTCAACCATCTCGGATAAAAACCACATCCAATGAGCGCACATTCTGCAACTCAACGAAAATATCTGTCTCACCTGCCTGACCTCAATCTCGTCACCACCAAGAGCAATGACAGCGACTATTTCGCGAGTTGTAACCTGACCAACAACACCAACAATGCTCGTCACATCAAGGTAGTCATAGACAACATCCAAATCGAGTTCCTTTAGGAGATCCCACACAGAGTTGGGAGTATGAGCAGAGACAAACCATTTTTCGATGCAATAATTGGGCGTTCCATCAGGTGCGTAACGATCAACCGTTTCATCCCTTGTGCCGAGGCGGAGTGAGAAATCGACACCACAATCAGCAACGGGGAAACTCTCGTTAAGACGGTGAACAAGATCGGGATAGACATACCTGTGATAGATATTCTTGTTCTGTCCACTCCGAAACGACTCAACGACCTTTTGCTGAACCGTTGGAGAGTGCGCCGAACTTGATTGGGTTGGAGATGCGTTTGATTTCTGTCATGTTGATTTCCTTTCTGATGTCATTAACTAACTTTGTGTATTCATTATATAACTTTATTGTGCTTCGTGTTGAGTGTTTTTCGATAGACCAAAGGAAAAACACACCCAATTTGAGTGCGCCATTTTTCCTCAGTCGATGTTTTGCCCGTTCGACCAATAGAGGTCGTTCCTCTCGATCAGATAGAGTCAACGGTGATGTCCCAGTACGATGAGAAGAGTAATTCGAGCGCGTTAAGTCGAATCTTTGAGCAAAGGACGTAGAGTGCATCTTTCACCCACATACCAGCTTCAAAGAAATCATCGTTTCCGATCTTTGCGTCCGTGTCAACATCACTGAAAACTCTGTCGTTGACACAAACTGCGTTGATTTCTGTGAGTGTTTCAAGAACACTATCACGAATCGGGTAGGTGGAGAGTTTGTGAATTTTCCTGATGAACTCCTGCGTAGCCTTCTTATTGTAGATTCCTAAATCCATACTAATAACCACGCCGAACGGGCAGACCGTCCTTATCAAGATCACCTTCCCAACCAATGTGGATCTCAACGTCCTTCCCTTGTAAGTCCAAACTCATTGTAGAGCGTTCTCTCCGCGCTTTCCCGCGCCGTTTCGATTGTATGGGCGAGATAGGTGAGGTTTGCCTTTGTATGCGCTATAACACGATCTTTTGCGACGGGGTGGAGGTCAACATAGCACTCTTTTTGTTTCCATGATTTTTCTTCCTTTTCTTTTCAACAACTCTTGATGTATTTATTATATAACTTTTTATTGGAAGGATGAGCGTGTTTTTCAGCAAGGGAAGGCTTTTTTTGAAAAGAAATGTTGTCTGAGATGTGCCCTTTGGTCTATTCGTCCAAGCCTTTCCGACAAAAGAGACTAATCCGACTTAGATTTCCGACTTAGACGACACATCCGACAGAACCGACTACTTGACAAGCGACTTTTCCGACTACATAATCCACAATCTCAGCCACACTTTTCCCTTGACCTATCCACACAAAACGACGCACCCGCCATACAAGCTGAGTACACCGAATATCGCTCTAAATCACTTTTCAGGCGAAACGATGATGTTTTTTCTTGATTCCACTAATCGCTTCAAATAAGCGATCAAACGCTTCCTCTGTATCACAATCCAGCCGATCTGTATGTCGAACCGAATAATCGTCCAAAAAGTACCTTAGCAGCATCCAGAGCGACACAAAGGAAGCGTTCTGTCTCTCCACGATTGTTGTGCAACTGGTAGCGCGGAGCATAACTGTGGAACTCCACCCTCGGTCAGGATACCATCCAGAATCGCCTCGATGATTGCTCGCTCAACGATGTCCTTGACATATTCGACCAGAGCATCCCTCAGTTCTACTGGACGACAACTCCGCAGGGATTCAAGCTGTGCTGAGAACAAGTGATACGGGTCGTTCTCACTCGTCGAAGCTTTCCGTTATGGACAATATGAACTTCAACAACATTGTCTTTGTCGTTTTTACGAGACGGGCGACGGTGAGGGTTGTGGTTGTCCCATAAAAAGTAATTGTGCTACATTCAAAACTGCGTTCCGAGACAGGCGAGTCAACAAGCATATTCATGATGTCGCCAGTGGAAATACCTTTTGTGTTCTGTATCGAGGACAGTGCGAATACTTTCAATAATCATTTTGATTTTTCCTTTTCTGATTGTTCAACAACTCATCTTGTATATTTATTATACTACTTTTTCAGATAGACAAATGAAGAAAATGGCGGTAGGGTGGTTTTTCTTTCCATCGACACCTCCCGCCATCTGTTTGTCTCTTTGGTCTATCAGCTTAATATCCTATATCCGTAGTGCTCCTTCAGAGCCTCAACAGACGCAACAACCTCGTCCATCCAGATCTCCATATTCCGTTTATTTACACCACCATTCTCCATCGCCTCTTTGAGACTATTTGAGACGGCGCAGAGCGTGCGGAGCGTACCGATGATGCTTTCGTTTTTAGACGCAAAGTCGTACTTGACGGGCGGTTCAAAGAAATCTTCCTCTGTCAGATAACCGTCAAGCATCGCCTCAACGACAGCCCGCTCCATCAATTCAATCACCTTGCAGATGAATGCGCCCCAACGGTCATCAACGTGCAACCTCTGGAAAGTGCGGAAGTCGCTTTCGTCAATAATATGATGGCGGTCGCCACGCTGAATAAGTGCGCCATTGATAACGAAGATAAGGTCAAGGTGGCGGGCGTGACGGTCGTAAATAAACTTAACCATGCGGTCAGAATGTCCATTTCCGTGAAACAACAGATTTCCAACATTCTCACGCGCATATTCAGCCGACTCATAGAGAATGTCGTTCATTACACGCCTCATCGTTCCGTAGTCAAACTTAACTTCACCAAATCCGTCAACATTCTGTGCGACGATGGACTCATGGATTTTCATAATAATCATTTTGTTTCTTCCTTTCTTTTCAACAACCTTTGATAGATTTTATTATATAACTTTTTTGGAATCACGCACACAAAAAAACGACTCCAACAACAGTTTTCTTTCTTCCGCCTAACCAGTTCCTTTGATCTATCGCCCCTTCTGTTAAGCCACCAATGTGACGCTCGCGCACCGAACACAAGCGCGAAGAAAACCGTCAGCCTCAACAAGCCCCCATATCCTCCTTCGAGATAATGCACCCGTTGAGAGCAAAGATAACTTCCACCCGTTTCCCTCTAACGTGTAACAGTACATCACTCACATCAACCATCTCTGTGGTGGAACGGTCAACTCGTACAGAGTAAGAGGGATATGGCTTAGTTTGAGCAGAAGGATAGTGTTCGACGATCTGAACAAAAATTCAGGGTAGACCGACGTGACACTCACGCATTTTTCCTCATCGGCAACAACCTCGGAGATAGTCTTGTAGACTTGGTGGTTTTTGGAGCGTGCCGTTGATGTCTCCATCATAGAAGGGCTTGTGGGTCTTATTATCAGGTGTTCCGTGCCAACCGTAGATGTGGGTTACACCGTTGGTTCTGGCGAGTGTGCCAAGGGTTTTCTGGATAATGTTCATAGTGTTTTCTCCTTTCAAGCGAGCGCAACAAAACAGAATCGCCGAAACAACTTAATAGCTTTATCTTCTTTGACAACATTTAAGTCGTCTCCGATAAGGAATCCTTCTGTCCGAACCTCGATTTCTTCCGAACCTGCGATGAGGGTGAGTTCAATAATCTCAAGGCTGGGTGATTTAACATTGGGGAGATGTCAACACGGAATCCGTGGTCGAAGACGCTGTATTGTACTCGAATAATTCCTTTCGTTGTCTTGAAACCGATACGCCAAGAAAAACGTTCTTCCTCAATTACTCGAAGGAACGAAACGAGAGAAGGTGTACCATTGAGCGTTTCTCCACGAAGAGCCTCATCTGCAAGAACGCCACATTCATAATCGGTCTGGTGCGGAAGGCGGTGATCATAAATATATTTACTGATCGTCAACGATGAGAGGAACGAGTGGATAGCGACGTGAAGTTTTGTCATTTTCTTTCAATCCTTTCTGGATGGTTTTCCTTCAACAACTCTTGATGTATTCATTATATAACTTTTTAATAGACTGAAGAGAAAAACGACACATCCTCATAGTTTTATTTCTAAGTGGGTGTGTCGTTTGTTTTCAATCCGCGCACCTACACAAGGTGCGATGAGGGTTTACGAGGAGTTCAAGACATTGGTGTTTATTTTCAATCCGCGCACCCGCGTAGGGTGCGATCTTTTCAATCGTCGCCTTGCCGATGAGGTTGTCATTTTCAATCCGCGCACCCGCGTAGGGTGCGATGGTAACCATAGTAAGATTCGCCCGTTCCGAGTGCCTTTCCATCCCCATAGATCAAAAAAATCGACGTATTTTTAGGAATCCATTTCCACTCAGCACCCTTTGCGACCGTCCTCTCGAGAGAAAACGCACCGATTTTATGATCACTTGAGGTTCGCACTCGAACATTTTTGGCTCATCTCACCAGTATTTGTGTCGCGGTTGCAAAATTTCGGTCATCCGCGCCCAACGACCTTCTTTTTGGTTAAATCCCTGTCACCCAACCAAGCGACAAAGTTGACCTCACCTGACAATCAACCGTCTCACCAAACCCTTCCTTTGTTCTAACCTTAAAAAGAAAAATTATGTTTCTTCCCCAACAACTTTCCATCCGCCAATCGACAGCTTCCCACCCTCAATGCGCTTAACCGAGTATCGCATCAAGCGCAACTGCTGTACCATCTTGTCAGCATACTTCTCTGGAACATCAATCTCAACACGCTCATCTGTCGCATTAAAAAGAGCACGGGCGACAGCGTTGTACGCTTTAATTTCTGGGTTATCGGATGTGAGCTGAACGAGAGGGGAATTACAGAGACTTAATCTCAATCCATTGATTTTTGCTCGCTTCCTCCAAAGCAAGTCGCTCGCTTTTTATTACGGTCATTATTAGGGAAACAAATCAAAAAGACCCATTAAACCAACTCCTTTTATTACATAATAACACAAAAATCAAGAAAACAGCTTATCAAATAACGATGGTTTTTATTCCATATTCTTTTGAGACGTTTAGCATTACAGATAATGTAGTTATTGTTTTTGCCCAACACAAGCATAACGAGGAAGCTCTTGAAAATATTCAGTAGCATCTTTTGTTTTTCTCAAACCGCACAAAAACCTTTTTTCCTCTAAACTCGAACATTTCAGGGTTTAAAGAAAAAAATACTCTCTTAACTCTGCAACCTTCTTTTTTTCCAATAGGTTCTTCTCCAAATGCATCATTGATAAAGTTAAGCTCCTTCATATAATAAGGAGTAGAACCAAGTTCTTCTCGACAAATTTCCATCAGTACATTAGAAGAAACAGAAAGTATATCAGGAGCAATAGAAACTTCTTTTTCTTCCATTAAGCGCATCATTTCTCTAACACGCGGAATCATCTTCTCCAAATAGCGAAGAAAAAGTCGGGGGAAAAACGAATCACAGAAATCATTAAACTCTTTCGCATTCAAAAGCATAGCATCTTGTGTCACCTGAGAATCAGGTCTAATGCATAAACAACGTTTAGAAATATCCTTTGAGATTGCACGAACACGATTAGTAGTCATAACAACAACAGGCGAATCTATTTTTGTATAACGACTTTTCAAACGTTTCTGTCTTTGATAACATTTTTCCACATGACGAACATATTGAGAATCAGAAAGATCATCAATAAAAATAGGAAATCCGACTTGAGTCAAACGCAAACCATCCGTAATCATTGTTTTTCTTAAAATAATGAGATGGATAAATCCGAGATCGTTTCCAGTACGACCAATCATCATCATTCGAACAATTTTCGTCATAGATGTTTTTGATGTACTTGGTGCACCATGTCGCATTTACCATTTTAATTCATCAAAACCATTAAAGATTTTAATAAAAGTGGTAAATTTCATTATTCACGCGGACTCCCGACGAGGCGAGTTTGTTGGGATTCCAGCCAAACCAGCACAAGCGATCCTTGTCGGCGCTACCATAATTGGGCGCAGCACAACGCCCTCTATCCCGTCGGCGAATGCGTTCGGGACTACTTTTTCACAATCTGCAACGCTCCGTTTACATCTGCATTCACGCACGTTCCGTCGTTTGAACGGAATAATCCTCGATGAATACGTCGCTTTTTGTTGTAAAACTCGCATGTCGGAGGCTCTCCGTCCAGAAACGATGTACCGCTCGTATAGCTTTCTTCTGTTACAACAACGGCTATACCATGTTCATACGCTTTGTACTCGATCATTTTCTATTAGACGGGCGAACGGAAGTCCTACAAAATGCTGGTTCTCCTTCGCCGTGAACGGGGTGCGCTCCTTCCAGTCGCGGTTTAGACCAATGATAAGTATCGGAATATTCAGAGCTACAAGGTGGTCTACGATGAGACGCGAAGTCTTGTGCAGATAATCCCTTGAGTTTCGCGTCTTTTGTCAATCAAGCGTTGGATTCTCCGCGTCGTTTTCCTCCTGTTGAGGTGCTCCGACATCTCCCGGAGAGACGCCAAACGCTTGTTGTAAAACTGGTTGATCGACTTTGGGATGCGACCGTTTACATGATCGGAGCGTCCCCGTGGAGAACGCCATCGTGACAAAGTTGTTTACCCCAAGGTCGATCCCCGCGTACCTCCCTGTTGGCTTTTCTGAGGAACTTCTCGATTCTGTAAACGATTTCAAGTGTGATGAACCCTCCGTGCGGGACGAATCGAACTTGTTGGAACGATTTGATTTCACGAGGGCTGTTAGTATACTCGCGAACAAACTGCGGTTCGACCGTGAACCCCTGAAAGACTTTCGGGAACACGATCTTTCCGTCACGGATTTTGCACTCCTGATTCGTTAAAACCAGAAGGTGTTGTCCGTCTTTCCTTAGAAAATGAGGCGGTTTCGGGCGACTCTTATACTTTTCAGGGTGCTTCTTCCAATCTTTGAGTTCTTCCCAAAAACTTTTCCAGTCTGTCACGAGCAAGCGCAAATTTTTGTTGTGCGCTTTGTGCCGTCGGCATGTTCCGATAGTCGGGAAAGTCCGTTTTCGCCTTCAAGATTTTGTCCAGTTGTTCATAACTCGACTGTTTCTCATGCGCGAAAAACCGTTGCCGAAGCAGGTAATTCCCTTGATTGTAAAGGTTTTTTTCGACAGGTGACAAAACTCCGCGAGCATTTCATACGCGGGTGCGACTCCTGATGATGTGTTGCTCCACACGGGTGATATGATCGTCCTCACCCGACTTTTTCTTTGGTTTATCAAAGCTTTCGCAAACGACCTCGCTTTTTTTCTTCGAGTGAATCTTCGTCTTCGACATCCTGAATCACCTCCCTAAGTTTGTTCATTTTACGTCGGTTCGAGTAAAGTTTCATCGAGTAACAATGCAAGAGAGAAACGATCTCCTCAAAGATTTCCTCTGAGTCTAGTTTTGCGTTTCCGACCTCGCTCATGACGACAATTTTACAGTTAAACTGTTCAAAAAGACGTTGAAATAAGTCGAACCCGACACGGGAAAGACGATCTTTGTAAGTAATCACAACGCGTTCGACCCGTCCTTGAATCACATTATCGAGGAGTTTGAAGAACTCGTTCCGCTTCTCGAACGAAATTCCGCTTGCGACATCCGAATAGATTTCGCGATCTGAAACCCGTTTGAAAAAGCAAAACTGTTTTAAAAATTTCAATCTGGTTTTCAAGATCGGATTTCTGTTTTGGCGTAGAGACCCGCGCATAGATAACTGTTTTCCTTTTTAGATCGCGATTCAAGAATTTGTAAACGTCGTCTTCGTTGTAATTGTAACGTCCGTTCGGGAGAATCTCGATCCGAATGATTCCGCTTTTTACATATTTCGTGAGCGTGGGGCGAGATTTTCAAAATGCGAAATACTTCTTTTGCCAACACGATAGTGTTCATCTCCCTTTGGTTTTATATAATAAACCATTTTTATTAAAAAGCAACTTGTTTTTTATCAGTTGCTCGTTATCTTGAACTATAGTTTTTCCATCGTCGCCAACTCTCGTTTCCACGCCAAGAACGCACGAAACGCTGACTGTTGGAGGGTACGGTGCTGGCGACACATCAACTCTGCAAACTTTGTGGAGTCAAATCCGATTGTGTTGACCGCATCCATGATGTCTGTAGCGAGGCGTGATTCCATTGTCTTTTTCCATTTTTCAACCATCTTTTTCAAACAACACTGACATGTTCGTTCTCCATACATTTTATTATATAACTTTTTCTTTCTGTAATTTTCATTTTCCACTAAACCAAAAGAGAAAAAGGTTGCGACGAAACATTTCTGCTCCAACGCAACCTTTCGCTCAATCGTCAACTTTCCTTTGGCTCATTCACAACCAACTCAACTCAAACCGTAAAACTCCCTAAACTGTTCCACGACAAACGCATTAACCGCATCCTTATCCACCCGCTCAGGGGAGCTTAGAGCGCTCATAAGCGACTTGCATGTCTTTTCGAGCGACCGCTGGTGAGCAAACACCCTCTCAAACGACATCTCACCATTTCGCACAGACATCAGCAGGTCATGTTCTTTCTCGCGATACGTATTCACATCACCATACTTGAGCAAATCCATACCCATATAATAGAGGCGCAGGAGGTGCATCGTATGCTTGTAAAGGTGCGCATCATCCTTCTTGTTGTTGCGCTTATTCAAGCGACCGTAATTCTTAACGGTGTTCTCAACATCATGGACGGCGTTCAAAAAGTCTCTCAGCGTCACAGAATCATACTTGCACGACACAAGTACCTCTCTCAACGAATCCTCACGGTCATCTTCTCGTCTCCAAGAGAAAACTCCATATAGTTTCCAAGATCAGGGGTCGCCATGAACGTATCGTCTTTAGCCATAACTTCCATATTTAAAGGATTCAACAAGATGCTTCTCAACATCCTCAACCTTGCCCTCGCGGAACGAAAGACTGTTTTTCGAGGCGATGAAGCTGGGAGACCGCGTAGCCAGAGAAGGAGTAAAATGCTCTCTTGAAAGAAAAAAAGGTGTTTATTGGCAACCATATTCTCAAACACCTTAGAAGTCAGGACATGATGCTCAGGCTTCGTCCCAAGGAGTTCCACAACATTGGGATTGCAGTCGGCAACAAGTTTGACGAACTTACGAAACGAATACACAACCGTATCAGTTGTTTTTATCCTCATACTGCTCCTTCCCACCCGTCATACCGAGCATATCGTCGAGGGAGTCCATGAAGAAACCACGTACATCCGTGTCGAGTCAGGGTGTTTGTACCAGTACGCCCTGAGAACCTGCGACGGAGAGATATGCGAGGTTGGGGACTCGGTTAAGGGAACTCGTAGTCTTTTGTTTTTAAGTAAATCTTTTCAGTGTCATTTTCTTTTCCTTTCTGGTTTTAATAAATTTGTCACGTCGAACAAAAACTTTATATTGTCATTATATAACTTTTTCAACGAAACAAAAAGGTGAAACCAATCAAAGCCCTCAGATTTTTCTATACATTAAAAATCCACCTTCGTCTCCGAGAACGCCAACGCAAAATCCAACGGCAACCACCCCAAAGACCTCTCTCGAAGTCGCTCAACATCCACATCTCCAAGACACATAACGCCACGCACGCCATTAATCTCAACGATGTCAAACATCTCGCCGAGCGTATCAACAGTCGCGAGACATACGGTCTCGTGAGAACCAGACGAACAGCCTTCTTTGGCTTATCGACTCCACCCGACGAGCATAATCTTCAATCGTTGAGAAAGGGACAAACGAGATCCCTTTCTAACGCCTCGAACAAAAACAATGCCAATAATAGTCTCCGATGGAATCTCAAAAACCGATTCTACAATTTGAACTAGCATTCTCAAAGCTCTTTCGTTGTCCCTACATATCCTATCATCCACAACCTCGTCCACATATAAGTCGCAGAACTTACCAAACGCATCCTCCACATCCAGAATACAATCAACACAGGCACCTTGTGGAACATCAGAATTATATCGTCCTACCCCAACAAGATAGAGTTGGTTTTCCAAGATCTTCCACCTACCATCTATACCGCAAAACAAAGTCAGATTTGCTTGTTTGATGATTCGTCCAGACTTATCGTTTGGAGCACAAAGACAGACTTCAAGTTCAATTCTCTCTTTCCCACCGCTCGGAATAAATCGACGAACAGAGATTACACGATCGAGGTACGCAAGGCAGGTGTTGAACGGCTCAAAAGGAAGAAACCGATCATGGATGTGTTTGTATTCTCCACGCACATAATCCAAAAGAGAAGATAGAAACTTTCGGCGCTTGACACTCCACCCACTAAAGTAGGGGGATTCTCAGTTCACTGACCGTTGCGTTTCGGCGGTACGCCTCATATCCGTCTTACACAATCTCCCTGAGCGTGAATTTCCGTATGCTCCTACGGTATTTTTATTCAAAGTTTAAACGGTAGCTAAGATTTCTTTCGCTTTTCTGCAAAATATTGATCGTCGCATTTTTGATCCCTATCGTGATGTGCACCGCAGTGTGAACAATCCCATTCCCCTAACGTCCAAATCCTTGACGGCAGGATTCTTTTTCACCGCATACCGAACAGGTTTGGCTCGAAAGCGTAGAAACGTCCAACTTGAACGAGATCGCACCCGTAGAGAACGGACTTATATTTAAGCATCCGAAAGAACGAACTCCACGAAACGTCAGCAATATGCTTCGCCAGTCTATGATTTTTGAGCATCCCCGCGACGTTCAGATCTTCGATTCCGATGACTTGGTTATCGCTCACCAGTTTCGTTGATTCCTTGTGCAGGAAGTCTCTGCGGATGTTCGCTATCTTTTTCATGCACGACGGCAACGGGCATGCGCCTTTTGTTTACGACGCGAACTGTCTTTTCCTGCGCGCGTGCTTGCGTTGCGCCCCTACCCAATTTACGCTGAAATTTTGTGAAGACTCGTGGGTTATAGACAACATTTCCATTGAGTCAACATAGAAGGACTTGATTCCGACATCAACGCCGACCTCGCCTCCGCTGTTTCGTTTCAAAACGTTATTCCAGTCCTCGCGAACACACAGCGAAACGAAATACTTTCCGTCGGAGTTTTCGAGATTGTGGCGTTGAGAATCGCTCCATCGGGAATACGAGAAAAGTTTGATTTTTCACCCAACCAACCTTCGGAAGATGAATCTTGTTTCCTTCAATGCGAATCCCATTCCTTTTGGTTTCTCGTTCGATACGATTTTTTTCGCATTGTGCTTGGATTTGAATTTTCGGATATCTCGCATCGCGGCAAAGAAATGTTGGAATCTGTTGTCCAAATCTCTGAGCGATTCTTGGAGGACATGCTATCCGATAGGTTTTAACCATACAAAACTCAGGTTGTCGCTTGAGTTCAGTTAACAATCTTGAAGTTTCGAATACCCGACGCTTCGCTGTTCTTCCTTCCATGCCCTTTGACGAACGCCGAGAAAGTAATTGAATACGACACGAGCGTTCCCAAACATTTGTTGAACTTCGCTTCTTGCTCTTTCGTCGGATAGATTCGATACTTATATCCACGAACATAGTCTTCACAGCCTTTCCTCCTTTCTTTGTTTTTTTACAGCATACTATAAGCAAGATTTGATTTCAGGAAATTCGTCGTCTTTTCATCCCCCGCTGAAGCAGGGGTTTTCTAGGCGACGTTCTATAATCGCACACCCGTCCTTACCGATTTCAAACGTAGCGGTTGCAAAATCATTAGTTGTGAGGAAGATTGCGCCAGACATGGATAGGGACAAGATCGCAAAAAGAAGATGCTCCATTAAATTAGGGAGCATCTTCTCCAAAGAATCAGGAGCAATCATTTCATTCTCTCCCATAAAAACCCGCTCAAACGCCTTCTCCACACGGTTTTTCAATATCGGAGAAATTGACCATCTCATTGAAAACTTTTTCGTTTACGTTATCAAAGAAACGAACAGAAATCTTTCCATTATCGAGAATCGAGCACCAAAGCTCCGTTTGAAAAACAAAAATCTTCGTAGGAGAGAACACCAAAGAAGTCGAAGCGTTGGGTACTTGAGAAACTTCGCGGGAAACAATAACCGTGTTTCGATTTCCACGATCATTAAAATAAAGTTTCAAATCCCAAACAAGGCGGTCATTCTTAACAACCGAGAGAACTTCTTTAAGGTCAGAAGATGTGGCGAGCACCATCTTCACACTGCGCACCCTCCTCACCGCTGCTTTCGTCATAAACAAAGGTGGGATAGGTGATGGCATAAGAGGAGACGCGTGTGAGCGCTGATTTGGGTGTAGATGGAGGAGTGAGAGTGTTCATAGAGTTTCCTTTTCTAGGATAGACCAAAGGATTAGTCGCGATTGATGTAAAAAGATCCTGTATGGGGAGAGGAATCATGAGGGGCGAACATCTCGTGCAAACAGTTCACTCACCGCGTCGAAAACAGAATCATCACCCTCGTCGAACACCTCGTACTCACGGTTCATCGAATAAAAGCCCGTCTCAACATTCAGGGCGATTTCAAAGAACTTCTGTGGAATGTTGTCAACCACAACGAATACGTTGGAAGTAGTCGCTGTTGAGATACGCTTCAGCCTCACGAACAATCTTGATCTCGACCTCGTTTTTTTCCCAACGAGTGTAACGAGACGAAGTTCGAACGGGATCCAATCTGTATTTACAACGGCAAGAATCTCTCTCGTAGTCCCCTTCGCATAGGAGTTCTGTGCGAAGTGCTCGCCATTCCATCTCTTTCGCTATCCCTCTTAAAAGAAAAGACTGGATAGATGATTTCGCGAGAATCTGCGTTCTGAATCAGACTTAGGAGATTGTCGCTCATTGCCTGTTGGAGATTACTTTTGTATGTTGCTCATGATTTTTCCTTTTCTTATAAGAAAAATAACCTTGTCTATGTTTTTTTATTATATAACTTTTTTGTAGACCAAAAAGAAGAAAAATCAGCGCAAACCGAAACTTTTTTCTTCTCGACAGAATAGCGCAATCTTCTTCTTTTTCTTTTTGATTCTATTACGAAACGAGCAATCGTCGCGAACTAGACATCCACCGCCGAAATGTAACGATTTTGTGTTTTTCGAACGCCGTCTCTCGCTCCTGAACATCCTCGGTAACGCCACACAAATATGCCATAAAAACGTTGTAAAGCAGACACCGCGCATCCTCGGTCGTTACCAAATCCTCAAAGTATTCGCCATTAACAACCTTCGGCTTATTCTCCTCGTCAAGATCCTGAATATTATAGTCTCGGATCGTTACCCTCCCTCTACCATGAACGATAATTTGAACCTCCCACGACTGAAGTCGCTGGATTCTTGGGTACAGGGCTGCTTAGAGGAACGTTCGCCCTCTCTAGAGGCACGCCTAATTTACCGAGCTACCACCGATGTTCGGTCGGCGGACTCTGTTAAAGAAATCAACAGAGTTTTTTATTTATATTACAAGTCTTTCGATAGACCGAAGAGAAGGTTTCTTACGACGAAAGTTTCGCCTTTTCGCGTGCAATCCGCGTTCCTCGCGCAGGATGTTGAGCGCGGCTGTTCACATTCGTCAGGTAAATCCGATAACGATACGCTTTGTAGGGGAGCACGCGTGTACCTCCTTTCAACATTTTTTTCTTTGGCACATAAACACCAACAAACCGCCACAAAGTTTCAACAACTTCTGCGTAAGATTTCGCGACAAATGGCTCAACTTTCTCGATAATTTGATTATTTTTCGCCCCGCCGAATCCACTCCGCAGTTATGCGTGCTGATTTTCCACGTCTCACATTTTTAAAAAGAAAGCTCATGGTTCAAGACAACATCACCATTAGTTATTTCGTTGATTTTAAGAACATAATCTTCAGAGAAAACAGTTTTTCCGTTCTCCCCAATAATCAACATAGTTGGTGTATAGAAAAACTCAGCAGTTTTTCTCATACTCATCATAAGGTTTTGCGGTACGGAAATTAAGTACAAACCTGAAGCTGATCTTCAAACCAAGCTGGGAGGGTTAACTCATAAAGAATCTTTTCATCGTCGGGTTCTAGAAGATCGTTATACGGCGCACCGACACAGTTAGCTGTCGGGTCAAAACCATGTGGTTGTTATTGTTAGGGCGTTTTGCAGGGAAGGAACGGATAACCTCGACAAAGGCTTTTTGGAGTTTTGTTAATTTGAATTTTATTAGTCAAAGCAAGTCATCTTTTTCTAAAACAAAGTTGACTTTTTGAAAGAAATCTTATCCCGAAATAATCCAAAAGCCAACAACAGTCATAACGGCATCATAGTACATAGCTCAGTCGGTACGTTCGTCGCGATAAACGAAAGAATCGTCTCAGCAACTTCTTCATTTATTGCAGGAGTCTCAACCAAATTTCCATTCTCTCTTGTAAAAATAGCTGGAGCGCCGTCACCTTCAGGGAAGAAAGAAACAGCTTGCGTGACACACTTTTCTTGACTTATCAAAGACAGTGTGACGATTGCACACGCAAATGCTTTTGGTCACGAAACAAGTGAAACACTGAGATTATATTGAATAGGTGCTACACCGACTTCTTTTCATTGGAAGCTCATATGGAAAAATGATGTTCCATCCTTGGTTGGTTGTTAAAGAACGTCTTCGAGCGTTTTTGAAACATCCTTCCATAAGTTTTGTTTCTATTAAAACCACAATTCATAGAGAACTCACCCTAGCATGGATAGAGAAGGACTTAAAACGATAGATCGCGCTCCATCAAACAATGCGCGGGGAATGGAGTGCGAGGTTGTCGTAATCTTCTACGGTCATCAATATCATCCTTTCTTGAATTTTAGTTTTTGCGGTGTATCGGAGAGAGTCGTGCGAATTTCGACACAGACATGGTTTTTAAGTCCTTTCTTTTAGCTAAGGATGTTTTCGCGGAAAAAATTCGTGGATTGCATGCGATACTTTTATCTTCCTCGAAATAGCCGACCTCGGGGATTGCATCATCACTTTCTCTTAACGATGAGCGAGTAAGGTGTCGTTGTGTTGTCAGGGTCGAGGACGAGGAACATCTGATACCAAAACGCTTCCCAAACTTAGCGAAACCGAACGTCAACGGAGATTCCACCCTGTCGCATGGCATGTGAGACGGCTGTGAGGTGGTCTTTTTCACTAGGGTAATTTTCGTTCAGGTAGAACGAGAAGTCGAAGTGTTTTTGAGATTGAGAGCGTGGTCTCGATCAGAGAGAGGATGTGTCGAAGTCCAAGATTAACGGCAGGATCGTACTCATAGGTGAAATCGACGTGGATCCTGTTTTGTCCCGTCCAAAAGTAGACCTCACGATATTTGAGAGAGAGGAGATTTTCGACAAGTGCTCCGTGGATGGGCGAAAGGGTGGTTGGGGTGGAGAGTTCAAACATTGTATGTATTCCTTTCTGACTTAAACCGAGTTTTCTTTAACTTTGTTTTACAGTAAAAATAGATTCGTTATGTTTTATTATATAACTTTTTCTTTCCTAGTTTTACCTTTTTGTAGAACTAGGATTTTTATAGACCAAAGGAAAAAGTTAGAGGATGGAGAAATGTAACATAACGCCAATCTATCAAAAACTCAAACTACACAACAAGACCAAAAACAAATAAAAAGGGAGTAACGAATCGTTATACCCCTTCTCGTTAACTTATCCAATCACAGCCCAAAACCGCGACAGCTCACTGGCAGGGCACATATCCCACTCATTCATCGACGGCACAATCAGATACCCGTCAGCAATCTTACGTTCAATCTCGGCGCGGTCATCTGCCCAACGACGCATCATCTCAAGCTCTACCATGTTCGGGTCAACAGCCGTAAAAATCCATAAAGGTCAAATCCTTTCGTTTCAATCCGCGTCAACGACAATTAAGAGAGGCGAACCACGGCGACAGTATCGACCACCTAGGAGTCAGCTGTCGCCTCTCCCTAAACCGTCATCGTGGTGGGTTAAACTCGCCAGTTTAGGGCGTTTAACATGTTAATAGTATAACATGAATTTCAAAAATATCTGGAGTTTTTAAATAAACTAAAAGAAAAACGACACAACCGCGAGATTTTCTTTTCTCGGAAGTGCCGTTTTTCTATGGGTTATGGAATTTTCAACCCCTGCGCCAGTCGAGGGCGTTAATCATGTCCCAGTTTGGACATCGATTTTCCGATCCGTATAATTTTTCATCATACGGATCGGAGTAGGTTAAGATGGTGAGGTCATCTTTATCGTCACCACCAAACTCCGTATCAACAAGCGCAAGATCCGCGCTCACAGCAGACCAGTCGCGCTGAATTCGATCCATGCGCTTTTGGACCTCGTTATTAGCAAGTCCAACCCGGAGCTTCCCGTGTTTAACGGGAAGCCCAATCATCTTCTCACGAAGGATGGTCTGAATGTCCTCCACAGACATGCTCCGATGGCAATGCCGTGGTTAAAATAACCACCCATGAGCGCGAGGTTCGCGATCGTGGTTTCGTCAAGTTCAACCTCAACCTTTACCTTTGTTTCCATTTTTGAATCCTCCCTTTCAAAACAAAAATAACCAACGAACAATTAAATTATATAGCTTTTTACCAGCAAAGCAAAGAAAACTGGGGACGGCACATTTTCTTATGTGTCAAAAACGCCCCGCCATCACAATTTTCTTTTGGGTCTATCTACGCACAGATCTCTAAGACACGCTCCACAACATCGTCTAGCCGTGCATGTCGATTTGACACCTTGTAGTCGTCCAGATGTTCAACTCTCCGATAGCAAACCGCCTCCAATGGTCGCTCAGGGAGACCGACAAGATGCCGCATATCACCAACAATCAGACAACACATCTTATTTGTCACTGGATTTTTCAGATAGATCCAAACATCAAAATAACCTTTGTTCCACCGTTCAATCATAAAGACCCTGCTGACGCACAATCCTTTTTGAAGGCGGTTTTGAGTTTTCGGGAAAAATGTCTGGAAACGAGACTTCCCACAGAAATCAGTCTTGAAATCGACATTGACATAGTTCTTGTATACTTTTTCCCAATTCCTTACTCATTTTTCAATATTCCTTTTCACCAGCCGACATTAATTTGCGTTTTTATTATATAACTTTTTATCGATCGCGAAGAGAAAAACGACACAAACCAAACAGTTTCTTTCCCTGTCAGTAAGTGTCGTTTTCTTGGTTTAACGCTCAGTCAACGCCTTCACACGCTCTAGGAGTCGCGGGAAGCGGAGCGAACATGTTATGCCCATCGGTATAGTCCTTTCTCGTCTCTTGCAGAACGATACAGGACATTATCGAGACCATTTCCACAAATCTGTGCCCGTACATCGCCCACATTAATGTAGACGATCTTTCCAGTAACAGAATTTCGCAGGAACGCAGACATAGAAGTGTCCACGTAAGAACGAAACAAGATCAAGATTACAAGATTTACAATCTTTGTTCAAAGCCATTTAAGACTCCTCGCGTAGGAAGCAAACTCAGCGTCAAATAGCACGAGTCCGCAAAAACAGCATGAACGTTTTTCTTATAAAAATTATTGAGCGAGGACATAATCATCCCCTTTCTACCGACGAGCTTGTCGGAAACAAAAAAATCAACTACAAGAATAATACAAAACTTTAAAAGAAAATAACAATTCAATCAGCGTCATTAATATAAAACTGAAAAATAACAAAAGCAACATGTTCCAAACAGGTTTATCCGCAAGAAACATATCGCTTTTTGGCAGATCAATCGCTCCGTCAACGCCTTCACTCGATCAACTAGATCCGTGAGGGCGCACACCGACAGTAGATCCCACTACGAGGAAAGTCTACTCCATCTTCCCGCTTGTAGTGGATATTGTTGAGGGCGAGCAGTATCCTCCACGCAATCCAGAAACACATACATACACAAACTATGTTTGTCTCTAGATTGTGCATGACTTCCTCGATTTTTGAAATCCCCACAAACATTTCAATCCGCGTCAACGGCGTTTACGAGAGGCGATCCACGATAACGGCATCGACCACCCTAGGAGCCGTTGTCGCCCTCTCCCTCAGCCTGTCACCGTGGTGGTTAAACTCGCCAGTTTGGGCGTTTAACCTGTTGACATAATAGCATATTTTTGAACATAAATTTTTGAATTGCTTATATAACAACAAAAACGACACTCTCTAAACAAATCTATTTTGTAAGGAAAGTGTCGTTTTTCTTCGGGTTAGCACTTCGTCAACGCCTTCACTCGATCAACTAGATCCGTGAGGGGCGCACACTGACACCAGATCCCACCACGGGGAAATCCATTGCATTTTCCTCTTATAACTTACATTATTGAGGGAATACAAAACCCTCCCCGCAACTCCCAAAAATAGAAGCATAAGCGATTGCGTCTGTTTCGAATTACGAATGAGCATTTCAATTTTGGAATTCACAAGAAAACTTCAAAACATCAAGCCCAGAGGAAAGACAATCCTTCTCCAACGCCAACTTAAAAGCTCTGAGAAAAGGATTCAAAACATGCTCGAAATCCACTTGAGATTTGAAACCCTTGCCAACGTAATCGGCATAAACTTTACTCAGGCTTCCCATAAAACCTCCTAATTCTATCCACCCAATCTAGGGATGGAATCCAGAAAACAACTCTGTAAAAATTATATAAGTTTTCGCTTTTATAAACAAACAAAAACAGAGCACCTCAACAAATAATGTTGAAGCACCTGTTTTGTCTTAAAGGAGGTTATGCGACCTTACCACCAATCCTAGGCGAGCCAATCCGCACAACCTCATCGAGGTAGATGCTGCGACTTCGACGCCGTGAAGTAGTGCAGTCTCCACGAGCAAAGCGAATCTTGCTCTGGAGAAGACGGCTTCGTCCCGTCAGAATTAAGGTAACAGTAAGACACAATGTCTTCATATGTGTCAACACCATACACCTCAATTCCCCCGAACCCACCGGAACGAATAGACCCCTAATCGGATTATTGTTCGTCATGAAAAACACGTCCTTTCTGGAAAAATTAAAAAAATCAACTCTATACTTCAAATATATCAATCATAAATCAAACTTTCAAATTTTCGCTCAACATCAAATAAACAACAAAAAGACTGAGAAAACACACGGTTTTTTCAGTCCTTCTTAAAACATCACACTTCTTTAGTCAGTTCCTCAAGTCGTTTTTCCAACACATAACTCTAAACCGAACTTTCCAGCTCATCGAGATAGATGTCACCAGTTGGAATGTCGTAAACGCTTACGTCCAGACGGAGCGTCCTCAATCTCAGCGGTCTCCCACGCCCGCTTCTTCTTCTGCAAGAATACAGAGTCGCCAACGCACAGCGTATGGAGCAGTCTGAACGATCTCGACAAAGCCCTCCTCGATTGGGAGACAGCCTTACGAACGGGGTGTAGGAGGATCATTGTAGCCATTGTCGATTTTTTCGACACGGAACTCAACATCGAAATCCTTATTCTCCTCACGAAGACGTTCCTTCATGTCGTTGAGCATTACATTCTCTGCGAGTGCGAGCTGAAGAACGTCCCAGAGACGGATTCCATCAATGTAGGCGTAGACTGTCTTGTTCATAAAGATCTTCCTTTCTTCTCTCAATGTTTCCAGCGAAAACAATCCAGTCAGGATAAGCGAGTAGTGCCGTCGGCGTTAAATTTTGCGTGGTTTCCAGCGAAGAATGACGAGCCATTTTTCTCCGAATAATGAGGAATATCTGGTACTTTCTTCCCAACGAGCTCGTACTCCATACTGTCCCAAAAATCACTATTTAGGAGATAATTGATAACGCCATTTTGAATCTCGGGGCTGAGTTCTTCCAACGAAAAGGTCTTTTCTGCCATCTTTGTTTCCTCCTGCAACCAACAACCATCTCTTTTGATGATTTTATTATATAACTTTTTAGATGTTACAGGGGAAATTTCTGGTTTTTCAACGAAGAAAAAGACGAGTTTTGATAACCCGCCATCTTTTTCTTTTTGCTTATTCGTTTTCTGATTCGGAGCGACTATCTTCGAGAGGGACAAGCTCATCGACATAAATCCGACCGCTCCAGAAGATCTGAAAATATGGATATCCTTTCTTGTCAAAATAGAGGCGAGCCTTAGACCATCGACGAGGAGTAAATTCGTCGTCATAGATTTGCCGAAAGCGGACAAAACGCTCTGTGACGTGGGGAGACTTGGATAACCTTGATCTTGGAGACGCAAAGCGAGCGGTTTTATTTTTGGGTGAGTGTATCTATCATGGAGAAGCTATCCTTTTCCTTTGGCATATTAAGAAATTTTATCCGCCTGAATAGAGTTCATTAGGTGCGAATGATAGAGCGGAAGCAGTTGTGCTCCGTAGGTTTTTGTCGCGCAGGAGGAGGTGTTCGATATAGGAGGTGTCACGAAAGCCATGTCTCATAAACCGATCGAAGGTTTGATGGTGGTATTCATCCCAACGCCTAAAGTGCAGAGCTTCCTGCCGGGATCGTACTAAGCCGAAGAAAGAAAAACATATACCACGCAAACCACCCAAAACGTGGCGACGAACGAACTCCAATCGAACAAAAAGACCACATAAATCAATGTGGTCTTTTTGTTAAGCGAGAAGGCAACAAACTAGATTCGTTCCTCTACAAATACCTCGTCTGTGAGGTCTTTGTACCCGTCTGAATATAGTCATCCAGACGGATCTTTGCAGTCAATCCATACACCAATCATGTCAGGGATCGAACGCCCGCGACGCAACAAACATACCGTCTTCACAGTTAAGTTCGTTTACGTTGAAATCTCCTCCTGAGCCGTCTTTGAGGAACGCGTCAGGAGAGCGATAGGAGAAATCGCCCAATTTGCGTTGAGAAATGGCGTAAGGTGAATATACCCTTCCTCGTCGCAAAGAACAATAAATCCATTGTACGACAAACACTTGTCATGCCAGTCGTCTCATCCATCTCTTTAATGGAATCCGCCATCGCTCGCTCCACCTTATTGAGCGTGTCGTAGAGGTATAAGGAACCCCACAGACAAATGTTCCATTCTTATGTAATCACATACAGTGTTTACGATCGCCTCGCCGTACTCTTTGAAGCAGGTCGAGAAGAAGGAGAGTGTTCCCAGTACGGGTAAAATGTCTCCAAAAACTTTTTCCCACCGAGTGTAGGAGGCAAATCGTGCGCACCTTCCACGGGACAGGATAGTACGACATTTGATACTCATAGTATGCACCCATAATTAAATCTTCCTTTCCGAAAACAAACAAAACAACTCGCTCGATGGTTTTTATTATATAATAAAACTGATTTTTGAAGATAAAAACCTCTACATCTTAAAAATGTAGAGGTTTATGTTGTTTGTTTAAATGTCAATTTTCCTTTAAGAAAATCTTTCTCTGTGATGTCCTCGTATGTATCGTTCGGCATCCCAAAACTCAATGAAAGCTCGCAATCCTTTCCATGTTGTCACAAGTTCTGGATCAAAAATTCGGGTTCGGATGGAATTGTTGTTTTGCCAATAACACGACCGTAGAAATAATCTCCACCACCTTGACTCTCTCTGAATTTCTTGTCGAAGAGCAAGAGAGAAATAGTGAATCCTTCCCTCAAAGAAACGGTTCATGTCAACGAACTGCTTCTTTTCCGCACTAGACCAGATAGGCGTCGTGGAGAGAATCTTGCAGAAACATCCAGTCTGTATCAGAAGTCTCATTCAGAACATCAATGAGAGAACGCTCGAAATTTGTGAGATTCTCGTCATATTTGTTACCGTACGTTCTCCCATAAGGAACTTGGTACTAAATGTGTTTTGCTTCATCATAATCACAAACCGTATTGATGATTGCAGATCCATAATGACGAATAAGCGCCAAAGCATAGACGGTTGCAGATTCCCAGTGTGGAATCCTTCAAGGAATTTCAAACCACCCCAAACAGGAAGTCCGATCGGTCTGGATCCTTTGTTATCAACTCGTCTTGTGATTTGGTACTCGTAATAAGCTCCATTTAAATCATCCTTTCTTGAAAACAAACAACTTATTTGATGTTTTTATTATATAACTTTATTTAACAGATAGAGGTGATTTTTGATTTAAAATCAAAAATAAACCAAAGGGAAATTATCGTTAAGCGCAACCTTTCGGCTTTGACACCACCCTATCAACAATCATTTTCCTTTTGGTCTATCCACTTAACTATGCCGCAGGTTCAACACATCTTGCTCTCCGACATCCTGCCCTCCTTCCGCATCAAACCCTCAACGTCCCCCAACACCAGAGACTCATACTACAGAACAACTTAAAAACCTCAATCCAATCCAGATCACGCCCATCCTTGTAGGCGAGCTCATAAACGCCTCGCGAAAATACTCCGCCCATTAGGGACATGCGAAAAACTCAGAGCTCGTAAAACAACTCTTCCACGCCAAATTCATTCTCGACTGACTGAACCTTTATTGTGGTAGTCGATGAACATGCGCTGAATCTGTGCCTCCGCCTGTTCTCGCGCAACCGCCTCACGCTCCCTGAAGCTGATCGACCGTGCCTACTTCTGTACGGCGAAAAGGGATATGTGTTGCTCCATGTAGCCGATTCGGTCGGGGATCTCAACCTTCTCAATGAGTTCGCCGAGACGTATAAGTTTTTCTTTAATGTCTTTTCCTTTTTGTTTTCCTTTCTTAAATTGATCAAATGAAATTGAATGAACCTTCTTCTCTAATGTTCTTTTGAGATCTTGTTTTCCTGCGATTCAAATAAGCGAAGAAGTTTTTCATGGTTCGGGAACAGAATCTTCTTCTATCTGTCGTTCACTTAACGAGCGCAAATAGTTGTGGATAGGAACAAGGAAGAAATACGGATCCATATAATTGAAATACGGCGACCGCTCAACATCCCCGTCAGAATCAATCAAAATTTTCTCGACCTTATCAGCATCCATTTTTCGGATGGTTGGAAGCCCATGTTTCACCGCATAATCATTGTAGACCGCAACCTGTGCTTTTGATTCCGCTATCTCTCCATCGTGAGGAGAGGTTTCTGATTTTCCGTGGTTTCGTCATTTTCAATAATTATCCTTTCTTAAAATGCGCCATTTTGATGATTTTATTATATAACAAAACTGTTCCTCATTTTTCCCTAAAAACCAAAAAGACCAACTGAAAAATCAGAAGGTCTTCCAAACATTTTTCCTTTGGCTTATCAGCTACCAATCCGAACATTCTCGACTATATCGGCAGAGATAGAATCCTCACGATCTACCTCAACGACACGCCCACTCAGCGTAAGATAGTTACGTCCGTTCCTTCATCCAAAACAACAGGTTCGTTCACGAGTGCACATCAAACCCCTAACTCATACACAGGAAGCGCACCATTTTTCATCGGCACAGCATCTACTGGAACCCCATAGCACTCATACTTGCTTCCCAAAATCAGGAACTTACGCCCATCAGGAAGAACGAGAGGTTCACGTTTAAGGTTGCGAAACATTTCGTCTGAAATATTGATTAACATTTTAATTCACCTCTTTATTATGTGACAAATTATCTTTTCAGCTTTTCGACCAAAAGGAAATTTTATCCACCGTCTCATCCGTTAAACGAGAAAAATCTTTCACGTCCAAGAGCGTACGGAGGATGGTCGTACTGAGAGCCGATTTCTATAACAATTTGCTTAGTTCTGAGTGGAACAAGACAGGTATCCATCTGTCCGCTATCAGCAAAGAAATCCTCCTCAGAGATAATTCCTTTTGCGATTGCATCTACTGCAACGGAACAGAATAGGAAGTGGAGAAGGCGGATAAAGGCAAGGTACTGCATTTGACCCTTACGCTCAATCAACTCAACGAAATCATTTCCTTCATAGAAACGAAATAATCTTTTGTTAGTGGGATCTCTCCGTGGTAGAAAATAAACGAAAGCTCCCTTCCAGACGGAGAGGAGAAAAACCTCTACTTTACGATTTGCGACACCGTTCCCATAGAAATAAATGTTTCCAAGATGACGCATTCTTCCCGTTTCAGTCGGGACATTCTCATCAAGAACATTCAAAAATCAGCAAGAACAGTGAAGAAAAACTCACTTTTCAGAGATACCTGCTGATTGCGGAGATTATCTAGGATGTTTCTGTTACTCATGTTTATATAAGTCCTTTCAATTTTGTTTTTGTTTTTACCACATTCCGCCGAGAAAACCACTACCTTTAGGCATGGGATGAATCGGCGCGACCAAGCGCAACTTTTCACAAAAACTCTTCTTAAAAACAAGTGAGTTTCTGTTATAATTATAGCATATTTAGATAAACCAAAGGAAGAAAATTTGGAAAAGAGGTTAATTTCTTTGATTCTCACAACTTCGTTGAAATTGAGTTAAATTCGTCCGACGAACATCTCCTCCGCGCAGAGATGAAGAGTACATCGCGTGCGTCAATTCCCTCGTCGCCACAAAACGTCGCAACGGTGTCCAATCTCGGCAGAAAACCATAAGGCGAAAGATCGAAAGTACGTTTGCGAGTGCGGATTCCACGCACATACAAGACGTGGTTGGCGCGATCAACATCGCGAAGAACGCGCTCGACTCGAACAAAACTGGCTGTGTTGGCGGTGCGAAATTTGCGGGCTAAACGTCCGCGAACTCGCGTCAGGCACAGTGCACGAGGGTCTAGATGACCTGCCTCGTGAGGAGTTCTGATCGCCCCTCAACTCGGACTTGAGTTCGGCAGAAATGTACGAACGGGGTTGGGAAATCAACGAGATTTTCCTAGCTCAACGCTCCCCGAGAATCCACGGATTTATCCGTGGGGAGGGTCAATTATTCGATTGCGCGAGAGAGATAATCTTGCATTAAGGAGAGAGCTCTCGTCCACGTTTAGATTATAGACAGACTTTCCTTCCTCGAGTTCTTCAACGTTGAAGCTATCATCGAACGGCTGAACAGAAAAAGCGTGCTCGTAACGGGTGAATTTTGTCCACGTTTTTCTGATGGAGATGTAATATTCAGAAGGGTGTTTGTTCCAACAAGAGACTCGTAGAGAAACGCAACATCAATCCCATTAACAGTAACGTTGACCTCCCACGGCACATCTCTCGGCATGCACTGTAAGACAAATCTCTCGGAGAGCATTGACGAATCCTGTAGAGAAATTAAAAAGTTCGTTTTCTGTCTTGCAGAGCTTGTGTAAATCGTAGTCGAAGAAAACTCACCCGCTTTTTGTCTTTATCAAGATCTTCCTGAATAAAAACAGGAGAGTTTTTCTCGGAGATTCTTCATTTGGAGAAAATCAATAACCGTTTCTTGAAAGACGTTCATGTTTTTGCCTCATTTCGTTTCAGGCAGATTATTCACACCAACAGCATATTCGAGGATGTCGAGTACCATACACTCCGCATCTTCAAACTCTTCCAAAACAGCCAACCATCCATCGCAAAGATACTTGTTGATAATATACTCCATAACATAATCAAACTGCTCATACCCGTTCACGCGCCCATCGAACTCAGATTCTCAAAAATTAAATTTATTATCTGGTCGTCCAAGGCAAAACCGTTCGGAGTTGTATCGTTTATAATCACCATCTACATCAGGGTTGACTGGATGGAGATTGCGGATCTTTTCTTCTATCACTCGGATTTGAGCAATGAGGGTGTCTTTGTTGTAGTCTTTTTCAGAAATTCCTTCTTTTCTATTTGAATTCAACAACCTTTGTATTTTTATAGAACGTCGCTGAGAAAACCCCATGCTTCAGCGGGGGAGTGTCAAAACGATTAACCTTTTTCTAACCGATCCACCCTCATCTAACGAACTTTTTGGCGATCTCTTTGTTCTTCCACAAATTCGCCACCATAAGAATCGAAACAAAAACAAAGTGAAATAAGAGCGTTAATTTGAACCTCTGAAGAAATAACGCCACTCCCCGAACGTAGAGAACAATGATTAAACACACACCAATAGTAAGGACAAAACCTGCAAGAAACCAAGCAATCTCAGTGTCATTTCGCTCCATTTTAAACATCCTTTTCTTTTCTCAAAAAAACATCTTCGAAAAAGAATAGCACAAGAAAAATTAACTTGACACTCTCCCGCTAAGCAGGGGGATTCTCAGTTCACTGACCGTTGCATTTACCGACTTGCGTCTCACCCGTCTTACACAATCTCCTGAGCGTGAATTTCCGCATGCCCTACGGTATTTTTGTTCTATTTTTAAGCGGTAGCCAAGATTTCCTTCGCTTTGCGTAGGATATTAATCTGCGCGTTTTTGATCTCTGTCGTGATGTGCGCACAGTGCGGACAATCCCACTCTCGGATATCCAAATCTTTAACAGCAGGATTCTTTTTCGCGCAATTTGAGCACGTTTGACTGGAAGCGTAGAAACGTCCGACCTGAACGAGATCGCATCCGTAGAGAACAGCCTTGTATTTTGAGCACCTGAAAGAACGACGACCAACTCACATCCGCAATATGTTTCTGCAAGTTTACGATTTTTGAGCATCCCCTGCGACGTTCAAATCTTCGATCCCGATGACTTGGTTTTCGCTCACCAGTTTCGTTGATTCCTTGTGCAGGAAGTCTCGTCGGACGTTCGCTATCTTTTCGTGCACAACGGCAACGGCGCTGCACGCTTTCTGTTTGCGTTTTAGATCCGTTTTTCATGCGCGCGTGCCTGCGTTGCGCTCTTGCGAGTTTACGCTGAAATTTCGTGAAGGTTTGTGGATTTTTCTACCGCATTCCATTGAATCGACGTAGAAGGATTTGATTCCAACGTCAACGCCGACTTCGCCTCCGTTGTTTCGTTTCAGACATTATTCCAGTCCTCACGAATACAGAGCGAGACGAAAATACTTTCCTGTTGGAGTTTTTGAGATTGTGGCATCCAAGATTGCACCGTCAGAATTCGAGAAAGTTTGATTTTGACGAATCCGATTCTAGGCAGACGAATTTTGTTTCCTTCGATCCGAATGTTATTGTTTTTGGTTTCTCGTTCGATACGATTTCTTTGTATTATGCTTTGATTTGAACTTCGGATATTTTTGCATCGCCCGCAAAGAAAACGTTGAAACCCGTTGTCTAAATCCCTTAGCGATTCTTGAAGGACATGCTATCCGACAAGTTTAACCATGTGAACTCAGGTTGTCGCTTGAGTTCTGTCAACAATCTCGACGTTTCGGAATATCCCACACTTCGTCGTTCGTTTTTTCCACGCATCCTGTCGAACGCCGAGGAAGTAGTTGAACACAACACGAGCGTTCCCAAACATTTGGTTGAACTTCGCTTCCTGTTCTTGGGTCGGATAGATTCTGTACTTATATCCACGAACGTAGTCTTCCAAAGTTTTTCCTCCTTTCTTCGTTTTTTTACAGTATACTATATGTAGGATTTGATTTCAGAAATTGGTCGCCTTCTCATCCCCCCGCTGAAGCAGGGGGTTTTTCTCAGCGACGTTCTAGTAAAGAGACTTTTTCTTCAACTCATCTTGTATGTTTATTATATAGCTTTTTGAGTAAGCTCAAAGAGAAAATCGGAGACAACGACAGTTTTTCTTTCTGCCGTCACACTTCGACCATTTAAAAGCCTTTTCTTTGGTCTATTCAACCACACCAAAACAGGCAAGGAAGTCGCATTTTAATCTATCGCAAACCGTTTTGATAGGGAGAAGGATTCTTTTGTTTTTCTTCCCATTCTTGTAATCTTCAACCTCACACCACTTGCTCGTAGTTGGACGAAGAAGAATAGAGTTGGTGCGGTTATGCGTCACTTTACGAAGCGAAATAAGAACGGAATCATCACTTGCGAAACGATCAATCGTTAGTCTGTCGCCAGAACAAAAGAGTTCGATGGCGCTCTCCAAATCCCCATTTAGAAATAACACTTAAAAAGAATCTCTCGCGACTCATCATCAACGTAACCACCACAAAACGACTTCTCAGCACCTTTTTCGCAATTTAAGCAGATTGTGGCGCGGTTAAACTGAACATTTTCGCACCATTCGGAGACAACCCGTTGAATCTTATCCACTTTCCCTAGCACATCCAAAAATTCGCCATACAAAAACCCTCTTGATTGCAGATTTCGCGGAGTTTATCGAACAAAACTGTCTTTCCGTCAAGTCGGTTCCTTTGTAACACTCCAACTTGCAACCGTTCTTCAGGTACTCCACAACGCAAGAGTCCTTCCGCTTGTTCTGGTCATCTTGTACCACCGACACAGGTAGCCTTTTGCCGTCGCCCTCCTTTTCTGCATGGTATTTCGCGACAAACATTTTTCCATTGATGCTGCCTCACACACCAATCCACATCGTCGGTCGCAACCATATCGAGAACCTTCTTACGCGCCACGACATTGGGACGAAGATCGAAGGCGCATATCCTCAGCAATGACGAGATCACCGTTCTTGCATATGCGGTGATAAATTCAAAAGTCAATATTGCGAAGGGCGTGGTAGATGGTGGTTTGAATTACATTCATTTTTGCTCCTTTTCTCAATGTTTCAATAAGGCGACATATTGTGAGGTGAAAGTGGTTAAATTTCAAACAACCTTTATTTTCGTTTTGATGGTTTTATTATATAACAAAATGCAAGTTGAAAAAGCATTTTTTCGTTGTAAGAGATGGTTAATTGACACGCTCCCCACAGCTAAAGCAGAGGGTATTCTCAACGAGGAGGATAAACCAAAGAAAAAGACAGAGTTGGAAAACAGTTTTTCTTGAATCCACTCTGTCTATTTTTCTTTTGGCTTTACAACAAAAAGCAACCTCAAAAACCGTTTAATCACCTTATTTGAACAACCAATCGCAGAAGCATAGCTCTCAGATGTTTACGTTTCAATCCGCGTCAACAACAATTAAGAGAGGCGATCCACGATAACGGCATCGACCGCCCTAGGTGCCGTTGTCGCCCTCTCCCTAGACCATCATCGTGGCGGTTAAATTTACCAAACTTGGTGTTTAACCTATTGATAGAATAACACAGTTTAAGGGATTTGTTTTTAAATTTTATAAAAATAAACGAAAAACACGCGATTTAACCACAAGCACAAAACTGAGGAGTAAACCGCCATGTCGAGGGACTTTGACGTTCAGTCATCAATACGTACATATTCTATCACATACACAAAACCATGTAGGGTAATTTTTGCAAAACAAACAATTTTTTTCCATTACCCAAACAAAAATGGCACCAAACATGAGGATCCATAACCTCACGTCAGATGCCATATTTTCCTTTTGGTCTACATCATAAAAAGCTCCGAGTCGGGAAGCAGTCTTTCTTGTTATGCGCCCTGAGCGTTTTCTTTTGGCGCATCAATAAAACCGACCTCAAAAACCGTTTAATCACCTTATTTGAGCAACCAATCGCGGCAAGCATAGATCTCAAGTGTCTACGAATAAGAGTATTTGTAATCTCCGCTCACACGCCCTGTGGTACTCATCAACAAACGGTGCACTAACATCCCACCTATCGCGGTAGAATCCGCCATTATCATTTTTACTGCGCTAACTCGCATAACAAGTGGTTTAGGGATTGGTTGCGGAGGAGAAAACAATGCAGAAAGACTGAGTTCCTTTGCGCCAATCGACTCGAACATTCTCATTCTTTTCTTCCGACGAGCTCAAACGACCAATCTCGCTCAAGCGAACCTGCGGGAGAATGTTTGAGGAATGCTCCAAAAATCCTTAATCGGATTGTCTTTTTGGGGAGAATGGAGAGCGCTCCGACATGTTCCGCATAAGCATCAGCGTCAGATCCGATAAACGAGCCACTGAACTTATCGGGCATAAGGGATGGAACAGAAAGGAGATTGTAGATCGTTTTCTGGAATTTTTCTCATTAAACGCCGACCTTTCTGTTTTCCATAAGCTGAACATTTTTCCGAAATAAAGTTTCGAAAATATTCGATGGCGTTATATCCATCTTGAAAGAGAGTGTACGCTTATCGCCAAAACTCTTGGTGACATCAACCAAATCTTTATGGACGACAAGACGAATCTTTCGCTCCGTACTCGGACATTCAACAGCAACGTCGTAATAACCAAAAAGTTTGGATGGATTTACGATCTGGACAGCCTTTGCGTACTTTTGCATGACCTTCATTTTGAAAAGAAAATTGTCACACCAAAGTGCTTGTTATTAAACGCTCGCCATAAGCTGTCCGCGCAATTTGTGGAACTCTCACTCACATCCTCGCCACGCTCAATCTCAGCAAAACTAACATTAGTGCTGTATCACTGCCGTGAACGCGGAACGCAGGGAAATCGAGCTCCATAATCGCGTCAATAATGTAAGGCGCGATACGGGAAGGGTGGATGTGTTCTTTGTGCATAATATGTTTTCCTTTTCTATTTTTGTCTTGATGTTAACAATCAACAACTTTTGATGGGTTTATTATATAATAAAATGAAGGGCGGGGATGGAATTTTTGGTTTTAGACGAGTTTGTTTGTTAAGTTGTTGGTGGTGGTTGGATGGCGGTTATCTTGATAGACCAAAGGGAAATCTGTAAGTGGATTCTCCTTCCTATAATAAAGAGGACATTGATAGGTGGTTTGGACACCTGTTTTTAAAAATTTTTCTATAAAAATTTCTCCTCTACTATTGAAAGGACAGAAATCATCAATCTTAGCGGATTTTTTGAAATTTATTTTTGGAAACAAAGAAAAGAAGCCCTAAACAGGACTTCTTTTCTTTTGGCGCAACAGCCGTTCAGTAGAGAGACATTTGTTCCGCAGACTCCACCTTATCCGTTTCACCCGCCATTGAGTCAGGATTCTCGCCTCTGAGCTCGGCACGAACACGCATGAGGATCTTCCCTAGCATATTCTTTCCGCGACCATTGCAGACACCCCAATAGGTGTCGTTCCAGTCGTTCCCTCAACAAGCTCCTCATCACCCGTAGCAATGAGTTTTTGCGCAAGATCTGGGTGTTGGTCGAACTTTGCTCGGACGACATCCAACATAACATCGTCCTTCACCTGCTCCCAGTCGGAACGCAGCTTCACACGCCGACCAAGCCACTTTGCCTCGGATGGGTTTGGTTTCGAAAAACTCACTGCACGGACGAGGGGCACTTCTCGGAGTGGAAAGTACTCTGTGTTCGTGAATGTGAGAAACCCGTGCCTGACAGGTACAGGTAGAAGTTTGATAGGAAATAGTATTTTCCTGAATTCATTGATCATAAAACTATCCTTTCTAAATCAATAAATTAACTCAATATTTTTATTATATAACAAGGATGGAGAGAAAGAAAGATAAACGCCTAGAGGAAGTGAGAAGAAAAGTGAAGAGACAGGAAAGAAAAAGGTGTTAGAAAGAAAACAAAAACGGCGTAACCGACAGAGATTTTCGTCTCAACGATATGTGCCGTTTTTTCGTTAGAGATCAATCCATAAACGGACTTACCTCGTCAACACGCTCGACAGAGCAAAACTCGACGAACTGTTCCTCCGTAATCACACCATTGTAGATGGCGTAGACTACTGCTCGCTCTAAGTCTGAGAGGAGCGTTTCTACGAAAAGAATTGTACCTATCATCCTTATTCGCGAGATGGGTACGTAGAAGTGAGAGCTTCCAGTGTACTGCCAAAGTTCTGGACAAAAGGTACAGATTCCCCAAAAAAAGTCTGCAAAAACAAACTCGGACTTTGGATCAACCTTAACAATAATACAATACCGCATTTCAGCTACAAGTTTTCCAATAGAAACAAACTCCCGCGCCCTTTGTAAGCAGAGAAATTCTTTGCATGGAACGCATTTTACGAGGTTAGAAACAACCTCTGGCGTGAGAGTGCTCCACTCAGAAATTTTTTCTGTGCGTGGATGATTTCTTCCAAATGTTTAAACATAATACTTCCCTTTCTAACAAAGCCAAGAAAAACAAAGAGAACCCTTTTCGAACGCTCCTTGCACCGAATACTACTGGACGAAACCAGCGACGATGAATGCCTTCTGAATCATCTTCTCAAAAAGATGAAGCAATCATAGACATCCTTGAACTCACCCTGATACCACGCTTCGCGTCGTCCTCAGCCTTACTGAGGATGTCGTCAAAGATAATTCGACCATTCGGAATATCCGAGAGAATGAATTATCAAATAGAAGCTTCTAAACTCCTTATCCAACGCCTCTCGCGAGGCCGAACTCTTTTTCTTTCTCGGCGCTGTAGAGCCTCTCCATGTCAAGAGCGTTACGCTCCTGTAGATCTCTTCCATGCGCTCGTCGAAGGAGCTAATGATTTCGGCGTTGATACAATTTTTCATAATGTTTTTTCCTCCATTCAAAACCAACAACTTCAAGCAATCGCTTGATAAAGTTATCATATAACAAACAACCAACACAAGTCGAGAAAAACGTGCGACGGAAGAAGAAATCTTCCAATCGCACGCAAACCTTTTCCTTTGGCTTATTTAAATGTTTCATTTCTTAACGCAATCATTCCAAAACGCATGGATGCGTTCAACAGCAACTCCCTCGTCATCGACAAACGTCCAGTCCTCGGCTTCGTCATCATTCAGAGCGACATCGCCTTTTTCACCAACGGCGACATAGAGCGTGTGGTGCGATCCAGTATCTTGAAATATGAGCGTGTGAGAAGAACGCCTTTTCCAAGACCTACGAGGAGGGAACTTTTTCTGCATCATTGAAGAGATGGACGCCGAGAGCTGTGTCATCCTCATAATATGCGCGGAAATAGTAGGGATAGCCACACACGATTGTTTGTCGAGCAAGATCAATGATAACGCCATTCTCGTCTACTGGAATATCCTTGAGCAGGTCCACCGTGCGCTGTTTCGAAGCGAGATATTACAATAGATCTTCTGGGTGGCGCTTGAGAGCGACCCTTGCGACAGCCGCATGGATAATTGCTTTTATTGTGTTTGCGTGGATCATTAGTTTTCCTTTCTCGAAATTTTCAACAACCTAGCTTTATTTATTATATAACTTTTTAGATAAGCCAAAAGGGAAACTCGGCAACAGTTTGTTTTCTTTGTGGTTGAGATGTTTTACAAAACCTTTCCCTTTGGCTTATCTGTTAGAAAAGCGATTCAAAGAACCTTATCAAACATCCGCAGGAGAACAAAACGATTCTGCGTATTCTCATCGGACGTTTCGTCAGGATCTTACCTTCCTGCACACCCCACAGAAACGCTTGAAACACATTGTAGAGAAGACACCGCACATCCTCTGTTGTGACAATCCTTTCCATGTACTCATCGTCTCCATCTACACCCCATACACAGCCATCATCAATCACCTCGGAAGGTCATAATCATGAACTGTGACCTTCCCCTTTCCATGAATAAAGAAGTGGATGCGTGTTTGCTCATCCCCTCGAATGTCAAACTCGTCAATAATGTCCCTCTGACTTATGAGAGACAATATGTGTAACAGTAAGCGTGCGCTCGTCATGACCAACAGTCACCTGCATTACGATCTCCCACGGGAGATGATCTCTGCGGAGGACAGGGAATCATCTCCTTCATATTGTCCGTTGTGACAATATTGAGCCGAAGATTCCCTAACGCGCCCCTGAGATACAGCATCGTTGATTGCATAGGATGGATAGTGGAGTTTTACTGCCGTAACATTTGGAAGAGTCATTCATGATCTCGTAGTGGGCATTTTTGTATGTGTAGTTCATCGTGATAGTAGTCCTTTCTTTCGGTTAAAAGTTTATATGTTTGTTACATAACATTTTGAATGAGCCAGCGAAAAACGGCGCAACCGAAGAGATTTTTCGCCTCAACGATATGTGCCGTTTTCTTTGTGTCAACACCCCACAGCTAAAGCTGGGGCTGAAAGTCATCCATCTGGTCCTAACGTCACAATGCTCCTAGATGGTGTAGGTTTCCCTACATACTATCGGTACAGATAGCCTATGCCCTACATCACCGGACGGTTGACAAACGCCCGCTTTTCTTCCCTCAGACATGTCCAAGGAAATATGCTAGCCAAACCGAGAAACGTGCCTCACCATACGTCTGAACGAGTGTCTTAGAAATCCGATGGTTCACATCGGACATCCAACGGTTCTCTCGCCCAGAAAATGGATTTGCGTCTGCGCTAATAAAAATTATATCATATATCGTTGTCGAAAATACAGGAAGGAGGATCTCCTCCCCATGCTCTAAAGGCAGGGGCTTCCGCACCCAATTACTTCGGTGAAGGGAGGATTTTTTAACGAGGCGAACTACCATCAATAGGAAGGTTCATCTCGAAAAATTCCTTAACCACCTCAATGCCGCGCCCCGAAGTGAAATCCTCGCGGAAATCATCATCCAACACAGCTTCGTACGAAGAATCAAGATCTGTTGCGTCGAACTGGATCGACGCAGACTGTTTGCCAGCCACATCAATCAGCTCCAGATCAGCATCGATCTTGAATTTTTAGCTCTCCCCGCAACGGGCGGATGGAGAGAAACTACGAGACGGTCGAAAAGATTACGCCTCTTGTCCGCAACACGTTCGCAATCAAGACGCACAAACGTGTGTGTCTGCGAAAGCAAGCGCTCAATCGAACCAAGAAGCTCTTGAGCGAGAGGGTTAGTCTCTGCCTTATACGGATGAAACGATTTGAACTCAATACATGAGTCCAAAAATCCCGTCCGTTGCCGACAAACTCATCCTATCCCATGAGCGAGAAAGAATCTCACTTGCAGAGCCGCGTGGGCGGGATGGAGAGCGGGAGGGTTTAATGAAACATTAAACATATAAATCATCCTTTCTTCAAAACACAAAAACTGTTAATTTTTGTGTTTGGAGCGAAAATTCAAACTGCGAATCTCGCTCTAAAGATACAAAATAATTCTTCTCAAATCATACCACCCACCCACCAAAAGAGTAATAAAAAGGAGTCGCAAAACACGCTCCTTTTTAAATCCCTTTTCTGTCTAATTCCAAAGACCCTGCATTTTCGCCCTTCACGATAATCCTCAAAACGCAATTTACGGATAAAAAGAGCGGTCAGTGTGTGTACCACAATACCTGTCTGCACGACCATACTTTTATTCAAATTCTCAACGCCCCTCAGAAGAACCAATAAGAGAATGAGACTCAGAGAAATTCTTCAAAAACTCATAAACGTCAGGTGTTTTCAATAGGCATTTCGTTAGAGTTGAATATATTAACAATCGGTGTGCGGTCTACATGGTATGTGTTGCAGAATTCTCGCAACTCATCGGTATTATACCAAAAAGTCGCTCATTGTTGTCGCGCCAATGAAATCACGTTCTGTGGCTGATGCAACAAATTCTCAACCTTATCAAGCGAAATCTTGTATACATCAAAGACACGGAACTTAGTTTCATCGCCCAGTGCAACATACACCTTGCTACCGTCTTGAATACCCGCGCCATATGCTTCGCCATAAATGACATACATATAGCCATCTTCGCCTTTGAACTCGCGCAAAGCATCAATGCAAAGGGATTGTCTGCTTATCATTAATAATGCGGTCATGCTTTGCATGAATAAACTGTGTGCGAGAGCCAATCACATAATCATCACTAATAACGACCATGCGAGTATTCGTACCGTCCACTTTCTCGGTTGCTTCGAGAATGGTATTGGAAGGGAAACCTTCACCATCGCAAAGACCCATTGCCATTCCACCTTTGCCGCCGAGAGCGTTGTACGTAAGAATAGAAGGGTACTTTGTCATGCTGTTCAACTTTTCAAGCAAATCCTTATCTGCAAAAATTTCATTCAAATTCATTGTTATTTTTCTGCCCTTAAAAAACATAGACTAGATTTATCGTGAACGTCCTCACAAACGTTCCTTCCTTCTTCCTCGTGTGCGTTCTTGAAGTTGAAAGTTCATTGAAAATTCAGCGTTCTACTAACGTTTGGTGTCACACTCCAAAGGCGTCGATTCCCCGTGAGCCACGGGTATTTTTTGAGTTTGTTATACAAAAACTTTGTTAGTTTTTCAACGAAAATTGGTTGATAAGCCAAAGGAAAGTTTGGCTTAGTCGTGAAGGTTACGCCCCGATGACAGAGAACTCCACCGCGTCACGCAGATTGAGGGCGGCGTTGAGGTCGCGGTCATGATGGTGTCCACAACTTTGGCACGTCCACTCGCGCTCCTTGAGTTTGAGCTCCTTGTACTTCCACCCGCATTCGTGACAGAGTTTTGAACTCGGGTAAAAGCGCGGAACGACGCGGACTTCAATCCCTCGATTGGCACATTTACGCTCAAGTTTCGAGCGGATGGTGAGAAGCGTTCGGTCGCAAGTGACGCGAAAGATGACGATTTTTCAACATCCCTTTCACGCAAAGGTCTTCGAGGGTGATGAACTTTTGATTCTTCCGAACAATCGCAGCAACCACTTGGTTTTCATGGTTCTCGCGGATGTTCTGAATCCGTTGATGCACCTTCTGCACCTTGCGCCGTTGCTTTGTCGAGGTTCTGCGTCGTGAGTCCTTCCCTGCCCTTCTTTTTGGCTAAGATTTTGCGCGAAAGACGGCGTTGCTCACGGCGAAGTTTCTTGTCGAGCCAACGAACTTTCTTCGATTTATTGACGTTTTCAAACATCGCCATCGGAAAGGATCGCGAGGTCTTTGACACCGAGATCAATGCCAATCCCGCCATCTTTGTGCGCGTAAGCCCCTTCGAGGTCACGGTTGTAACGCGTTTTTCGTCGAACTCGACCGTGAGGGAGATGAGTATCGCCCCGCGTTGGTTTAATCACGACGTTTATAGCGGAAAACTCGTCCCCCGAACCCGTGACAGGAAGGTAGCCGAATTCGCTCGAGGCGGAGATGTTTTGTACGTCGGCACCATAATCTTGTGTCGCCACGTCTTGAGGTCGTTCTCGTTATTTTTGGGAAATAAATTCGGGTTGCTCTCCGCTCCGCTTTTTCCAGCGAGGGAAACCGCCTTCTCCTCTCAAGAAACGTTTGTACGCGCTTCGGCACACATAATCACCCTTTTTCGCGCCTTTGCACAGACGTTTTTAATCCACGGCTTCTCGTTCGCAAGGACGTTGTTCACGTATTTATCGAGTCGTTGCCTGAAACGAAGACTTTTTCGCCTTCTGGAAGCTCACCTTTTTGGCTTAATCGTAACGCTCCTGATTATACGCGATGTATGCGTTGTAAAAGAAAAACGGAGGATGCCTTGGTCGGTGCGAACCTTACGTTCCTGCTCTTTTGTCAGCTTTAACTCGGTTTTGTACGCTTTGATCAAAAATAACTACACCTCCTTTTTCCTTGGCTTAAAACACGAGTATATCATATCACCTTTTTATAGGTTTTATCACGAAAATGGGAACTTAACGAGACCCTTTTACTCAGATTCAATTTCGCCGATGGAGGCGAGAACATCATTTTTCGTGATGACAGTGCATTCTGTGTAATCCTCACTATACGGATCGCCATAAGTCAGAATAGAAGTCATCATTCTTAAAACTCAGTGTCCACAAGAGCAAGGTCAATGCAGACGCGTTTTCATGCTGAAATTCAATCCACGCATTCTTTGCTCCACTTGCAAACACACCCACCTGTAAGCGCCCGCCAACGACAGGGATTCCAAGCCTTCCGTCGCGGAGGATATTCCCGATGTCTTTCTCCGCAGACATGAGAGCGTCTTCGTTGCTTGTGTGACCGCCCATAACGCGAAGGTTGTAGAGCATGTCATCGTCAAGCTCAATCGTTACTTTTGCCATTTTGCATTTTTCCTTTTCTTTCGTCAACCAACCTTGTGTATTCATTATATAACTTTTTGTGCGCAAAGTGGGAAAACAGCGCAGGACGGAAGTTTTCTTTCCGTCCGTTATACGCCACCTTTCATTTCCTTTGGCTTAGATTCCATGTCCCGTCAGAATGCGGACACGCTCCTATCAGATTCGGCAAATCCGTGAAGTTGTTATGACCGCCGTGGCAATCGTTCTCATCTTTTGCCGTTCTGTAGAGAATATCGTCGAGAGGCGTTTTCCACAGAGTATCCACCTCACATCCGAAACGCTAATATAGGCGTGCTGATTCGTAAGTGGATTGAAAATGAATGCAGAACGAAAAATGCCCACGCGTGAACTCAACAAGCTTGAGTCCAGTCGCCTCTGCGTCCTTCTTGAGCGCGGTCTTGAACTTGCGAGCGAATGAGGCGAACTCGGGAGTGGTCGAGCAGGAACTCTCAAAATGAAAGTCGATGTGGTCTTTGTAGATTTTTGTTGAGTGCGTTTGCCATTTTTGCATTTTTCCTTTCTTTATCTTAAACAACTCTATTTGATGTATTTATTATATAACTTTTCACTCACACAAAACAGAAAAAGCGTCTGCAAACGGAGCTTTATTTTCGCAAAGCAAACGCCTTTTCTTTTCCTTTGGCTTAAGCCACCTTCCGCGTACCAATCCAATGAAATCTGGTGCGGATTACCGTAAAATCAGCCGTTCAACTCTTTTCTCAGTCGCTCTATTCGTTTACCGAGCAGTTCCTCCAACCCATAGGCGAGAAAACAGTCCACCTGAACCTGTTCCTTTGTGCTCTCTTGATACAGACCAACATTCCCATCATCCACCTTATAATGGATCTGTTCGCGGAGAGCGCCCTGAAAACTTTCGAGCTGACGCACATATTCGAGTTTATTTTTCGTATACTTCAGAGCCTTTTTGTGGATTCATAGTTTTTATTGTTGATTTCAACGGTATCATTTTTGTCACTTTTAGAACCTCCATCACATATTGACATCCCCCGCTGAAGCAGGGGTTTTCTCGGCGACGTTCTATAAACCATCTTTTTCTACGTGCTACAGCCCTGCTCCTCCTCATCGTCAACCTCCAAAACCAACCGTTCGGCAATCTCCTCGATTAAGGCATTAACCAAATACGACTGCGACTTTCCCTCATACTTATCAACCAACGCCTCAACCGCATCTGCGCCCAGCTCGAACCCTACGTCAGCGAGGAAACGTTCCGCAAGCGTCAACATTTCCTCCTTGGTCAATCGAACGACCTCGTGAGTCAGCGAAAAACCGTCTGGTAAACGCAGGGTCAAGAATATCAAGACGATTCGTAGCGGCTGAGTACGATAACGTCAGGAGGAAGACGATCAAACTCCTGCATCAAAGTAATAACCATACGGTTGATTTCCTACCCGCAGAATCAGCTTTATCTGAACGCTTCTCTGCAATGGCATCCACCTCATCAAGCATCAGCACGCAGGGGACACCCTTAAGATCCTGAAAAACAGACATAAGGTTTTGAGAGGTCTGCCCAAGCTTGGAGTCAACCGTCATTGCGAGGTTAATGTATACATAGGGTAGGTTCATCTTGTACGCAAGATAACGTCCAAACATCGTTTTTCCTACACCACTCGCCCCATATAAGAGTGTTGCGTTGAGATAGCGAATGTTTAGTGCGTGTAACCTATGCGAGACTTTGTGGATCTTACGGATATGCTCGTAGACGGATTTTTCGCGAGGGAGAGAGTAGCGTGCCTCAGAAAAATCTGATACGTCCTCAATAAGGATGTTTTTGTTACGCGCCTTGAGTTGGATGAATTCTGGCTGTGTGCGTGAAAACTCATTGCAAAAGCGATTTGACCACACCTGCATTTTTACCAGTTTTGTCTTGTTCGATAACACCTATTGCAAGATTACGAATATCTTGCGGAAGACGTTCTTTTCGCAAGACGGCGATGATCTGTGTGTTTGTAAGTCCTGCCATTTTTGTTTTCCTTTCTTTATAAACCAACGAGAGACTGTGTGACATCCTCGTTGGCGATAGAAGACTGTTAGGGCGTTATCCGCTTCGTCGCTTCGACGGAGATCATCAAGATAGATGTCTCCATAATATGACGTTCGGAAAAACCTGCGACCGCTTCCATCTGTTTCAATCTTTTCTGTGTGCTGGGGGCGCACATGTTCGACAAAAATCAGCATCAAGATCAATCGACCAACAGATTGTGTCTGAATCACACTGAAACGCTCGCAGATAACCACGTCCATCAACGGAAGCCAGCCACACACAAAATGGTTGTATGCGGAGGATCAGAAATCTTCATCGATGCGCTCAACCTGAAATCCACAGAGAAATCGCCGTTTTCGATAAGAATTCGATTTTTCGCCTCATCCAAAAACACATTCCATCCTAGTGCGAGTTGCACCACGTCCCACCCTACGGACTCCATTGATGTATGCGTGAGACAGTTTTTGCGTTTGTTCATTTTTAATCATCCTTTCTTTTTGTGTGTCAACCAACTCACTTGATGTACTCATTATATAGCTTTTGATAGACAAAGATGGAAAAACGGCACGAACTGAAGAAATTTTTCGTCTCAACGATAGTGCCGTTTTTCGTTAGTTTAAATCCGCACACCCACGCAGGGTGTAATAGCAAAACACGACAAAAACACATTTTATGGGCGGCAGTCCTCACTCACCGCCCATAAACCACCTGAGTTTTAGGGAACGCCCACTGTTCGTCTCCTAATTACGCCTCGTCGCTCCCATCCGCGATCCGTTCAAGAACGACACCCAGATCCTCAAATGTGAGATCGGCTCGCTCTCCCTCATCCACGACTGGGACACTTGCAACCTTCCAACCGCGATCGGCAGTCCAAACGTACAGGTACTCGCACCATGTCTGTCCCACCCATGCGGGTAATCAGCATCTTCGTTCGGAGATTGAACTCCTCACCGCGCGAGATGTATGGAACAACATGACCCGCAACCGCGCTACAGTCACCTGCGGCAATGAGGTTTTGCGATGTGTCCTCATTGGTGAATGACTCACACAGGCGCAGTTCCAACACCCTCTGGGTACCCATCCCAATGGCTGTAGATGGTGATGCGTTCCCCGCCTTAAAACTGGACGGGACGACGCTGCAGGACGTTTCTGCGGTACCCTTCAGTCCCCACCCTCGAACGCCTCCGAAGGGGTTATCTGCGGGAGGTCCTCAGGGGTGAACGTGACGGTCATATCCTTCTGGGGAACGAGATGAAATAAGGGACTCTTGTTGACATTTAACATCTTCCTTCTTTTTGAGAACAAACTCATCTGATGTGTTTATTATATAACATTACACAAAACACATCGGAGAAACGAGCGAGAGAGCAGATTTTTCTTTATGCACATCTCCCGCTCAAACATTTCTCCTTTTGGCACATCCGACAAACTGAGCGAAAACGTCGCTGAAATCTCGCATTGTAGCATCATCCTCCGCGACGGTTCCGCACAACTGTCCAACGACCAAGACAGCAGAATATTGAGTGCCAACCTTGCTATCAAAGATGCGCTCAATTTTTCCAAAATTTCTTGGGTCAGTCCAGTTGCGATCACCATACCAACACCCGCTCAAAGCGCAATAATTGTCGCCACCAAACCCATTATTCCAGAGGACGACACCAATAGCAACGCCCATACTCGTGTCTTTGGATAACGAATACCCAAGACAACAGAGCCAGCCATAATAGGCTCTCCTCTCGTGTCGATATAGCCTGTAGGGATATTGATAGTGTTTTCCCGCTTGTCACGCGCACGTTCTTTCTGTCTCCACACACGGGCATTTTTGAATCGGCGATTGTCTGTTAGACGCATTTTCGTTAACATCCTTTCGAAATTAGTGTTTTTTGGGATAAACCAAAAGGAAAAAGACGAGCAGAGACAGATCTTCTCTCGCCCGACGCAGAAGGTTTGAGAGGCGGAAAGAAGGAATCAACAATGCACCTCCACCTTAACGAGCCACTTAACCTTTCCTTTGTTCTTTCGTTTCAGCGTCGCTAACTTTTCCTTCTCCCGCGTCCGCCGAATCCGTTCTTTAAGCGACGCAATCCGCTTGAGATCCGTTTCTGAGCAGGGATGTCAAGGCACAATGGACACGCAGTTTGACGCGACCAAGATGTTCAGTGGAAAGCTTACTCCGCATTGAGGACAAAGATACATACTTTGCCTTACGATTGCGCGGTGTAGTTGCCTCTTCAAGCGCGCCGAGTTTGCGAACAAGTGGCAGAACTGTATCTTTCTGTATTCCGTCACCGTTCGACGAGTAATAGCGCACAGCATGGTCGAGTAAGAGCGATCGAGCGGACTGAGAGCGTTCGGATAGATATTCCACCATGCATCGTAATTACTCAACGGATCCACATCGTCTAGGATCGTCATGTTGCCGTGGTACGATCCATCCCAATTTTCATTACGGTTTGTGTTGACATGAGCAAAATCATGTGCTGCGGGGAAGATGTCCTCTCGCTTATCAACAGGAATATAATCAATTATGTGTCCCCATAATGTGCCTCCTTAGTCTTTATTCCATACTCCATCGCAGACACTTTCGATGTTTGCGAAATCCATATAGCGTTAAGAGCACAAATGCCATTGCGCCGCACAACCTCGCGAGCATATTCATCATCTACAAACAGACCGACTTCATCTTTGTGATCAAGGATCTGACAAAGTGCATCGGCAAAAACATCCTCAGAATCGTCCGTACGGGTATCCAGAAAATGCGTAAGCAATTCGCTCATCGCCGTGGACTTTATGCTCGATAGGGAAAACCTCGACAAGATAAACCATTTCTCAAAACCATCCTTTCTTTTGCGTGCCAACCAACTCATTTGATCGTGTTTTATTATATAACATTTTGGATGAGTCAAAGGAAAAAACGGCACTATCGAAGAGATTTTTACCTAAACGATATGTGCCGTTTTTGTTGCGTGGATAGTGTAGGTGGTTTGTTTTTGATCCGCACACTGCCCACATGCGGTGTGATAGACGACTAGAGGATAGGGATTCGGGGTTTCAATCCGCGCACCTACGTGAGGTGCGATATTCCGTGCAGTCCGATGAGTAATGAGCGCGCAGCGTTCAATCCGCACACCCGCATGGGGTGATACAAGAGAACTACGCTGACCCGCAGACTGTGGGGTTTCAATCCGCACACCCGCATGAGGTGTGATAGCAAACGATGACAAAAATCACGTTTTATGGGCGATAGTCCCCACTACCGTCCAAAAACCACCTAATTTTTAGGGAACGCCACACCATCAAGGCTTTCCCTCGGCTTATCATCGCTCCCTAAAACACCTCGATTTTATGGTCACTTGGGTTTCGCACCAGCGGGCATCCAACCAAACAACCAATCACACATATAAGTATAACAAAAACAATTGATTTCCAACAACTTTTACAAAATAAAATCTTCCCCCACACACCTGTGCGGGGAGGAAGATAACAGTGAGTCAGTCCTCGCCGATATAGGCACGCCATTCTTAATGTCAGCGAGATACATCGACATGTCTCATCCGCGTTCCATGGGTCGCGCGGGATCAACTCGCCGACATAACTACGTCGCGATACTCCGCACGAAACTCATCACTAGCACCCAGCGCGCGTATAAACCCATCATCGAGCCATGAACAAATCCCATACTCCACACATCTAAGCGTGTCAATGTCGTGGATTTCTATTGCGTTAGGGTGTCATGGCATTTTATCGAGCGCGGCGATAACCACTTCCTTCGCGCAACCTCGCGCCACATCCATCAAAGTATACCCGCTGGACATCAGCCAATCCAGTTGGTACAACTCATAGACGCGTTGCCGAACCTCGTTAATTGTGAAAGTACATTGCCATTTTTATTTTCCTCCATTCGATAGCATCAACAACTCATTTACGGCAGATCTTTAATCATTCATCACAAATTTCCGCTCAATCTCCACCCTAGCCGAACACGGAATGGAATTGGGATCATCATCTCCAAGATGAGTTAATACCATTTTTCCTCAGTTTTCGATGTCGTCAAGCTCCTCTCCATCTACAATGAGCTGATACGGCTTTTTCTTTCCCAGTGTCATAGACTCCACGCAGAAAATCGCTGATAAGTGCACCCAAGTTCCATCCGCCTCTGGATGCCATTTAACATATTCCCATAAGCGTCACGCACTTAACACCGTCAATCGCGATTATATTCGGCATGGGGATAAACGCTCCCCGCTCGTATTCATTATCAAGACTTGCGACAATATCACGCAGGTAGTCATAGTCCTCGCTTGAGCATGGTGAAACAACCTCGCAACGATAACCGCATAATTAACAACTTCCTTTCTTTTTCCAACAACTTTTGATATATTTATTATATAACATTTCGATAAGCCAAGGGGAAAATTCTGTGCGAAACGACGTTTTGTTTCGAGAAAAGCAATAGACCAAAAAGACTTTCCTTTAGTCTATCTATCGGCACTCCTCCGCTCAAGGCAGAGGTTCTCGGCGACGTTCTATAAGATACAGTCATTCCTTGACGTGCTGTAACAAATCCAGGTTCTCAAAACTTTTCCTCCTGAAACGACATAGGCTTCGTCCCTGGCAAGACGCGCATCCTCTGGAAATCTCTCCATAGTGTATTCTTTCTCCCTTTGCTTGTTTTTGTATGGATGATGCGAATTTCTCGAATGTGCGATTTGTTATAAACACAGAGAGTTCGTCAACATGGTAGTCGCTTAAAACGGAAATAATATCTTCTTTGCCCTTACGCCAAAATTTACTACTTGAAGACTCATAGCCAAGGTCAAACAATAACTCTTTAATTCTCTTTTGGTTCATCGAGGATTCCATTACATGCAATCAGCAATCTAACGGCATCTTCTTTGTTATCTGGAGAAGATCATATCCTTGATGCCTTTAATAAATATTTTTGAAGAGTCTCATTGCCTCTTCTCAGTGCTCTCATATCGCTCCAAGAAGGCTTTTTGTTGTGCGTCTTTTTCGCTCTCCGAAATTTTTCTACTGCGAAACGCATAGCCGATATGATGACAACTCGTCAGCGTAGTTTGCGAACTCGCTTTCAGGTGCCCAAACTGCGCGATACGTAACTTTGTTGTGTCTGGTTCAATGCGCTGGAATGATTGCATAGAACGAGTCTCCTTTTTATCTAAAAATCCGCGAATATCCCCGCTCTAAACAAATCGAGACGGTTGGATGAATCGCAATCTCTTTTCAGAGATAAGTCTTAATGATGCGAAGTCATTAAGTTGTCTTTGCCATAGACTCGGCACGACTACGCCAGAGACAAGAGGCTTGGCATCAGCCCAAGGTGGTTCGAGACTGAATCCTGTCGTGTCATTGTTGTCTCTGCTCAAAACGCTGAGCTTTTAGCAAGCCACCGCCTCAATCACCGTTCGGTGATAGGCGGTGGGTGTCGACCCATATCTATGTGGAACGAACCGCAGGAGAAATATATCCATTCGCGAATTCAAAACTTTCCTCCATGCGGTTTCTTTATGCATACATTTTAAGACAAGACAAAGCAGCCGCTGAAAAAGATAGCATATATCAGTTCCAACAACACTCTTTTTGCGTTTGTCCAACAACCTGCACAGCAATGCGTGCGCGATTGTGCGCGATCTTGGCGCGATCATTGCAAACCATGCAGGTCTTGTGCCAATCATCGTGGCGATAAAATCAACACCGTATTTGTTCGCAATGGTCTCCATATCTCTATGGAGCGCATCGAACATTGCTTCTCTCAGCTTCTTTGTTGAGCCTGTCAGCGAACGTCTGAGGCATCTTCCGTACCCTGGATGTAACAACCGCCTTAGTGTCATGGTCGCGATAATATGCGATGTTAGAAGGGTCCTGACACATCCTTCTTGTCGTCAAGTTCTGCAGCCAATGTGCCAACGAGTTGCGCCCTCGTTGATGTTTGAAATCTCGATAACATGCCACTTCTTTTTGCCATAATGTGCTTCCTACTCCACAAAACATGCTGCAAAGAGTGTATTTTCGATGATTGGGAAAAGATTTCACGAGTTCTCTCTTTCTCCTCATAAGTTGGTTCGAGGTGGAATCAATTTCGCATGAAGCTTTGAATCCTCAATACTCTTCTTGATGTTCGCGGCGAGAGCAGTTCCTCCTCGTTTCTTTTATCCACAAGTTGCCTTGCGAGGTCGTCAACTGCGCCCGGACTCAGTTATTTTCTTCAATCGTTTGTTTTGCACATACCCCAAATAGGATTTGGTTTTCCAGAAAATCGTCGCCTCTCATACTTACTTCTGCGGAGGATGAGGCGACGTTCTAAATCTTTTTATATTTTAGTTGATTTTATTTAATTAAGTCCCCCCAACAATTATACCGTTTTCATTTCCAACAATTTTGGGAGTTCTCCATTCCATTTCTCAATACGTCTTTGCTCAATAACATTTTGAGATAATGAGCTGCTGCAATTTATAGTTTTGCAGAAGATTGTCCTTCTTGGATAATAAAAAGCATCTGACTCTCCCTTAGCTTTAATTCGTGCAGTTTCAGCTTCTACCTCGGCGCGTTCTCTTTCAATCTTTGAGCGTTCTGGTTCATTTGCGCATTAACAACATTTTTGAATAGCCTGCAGTTGCTTTCATCGGGGACAACATCAGAAAGATTAAATGTTTCGATGATGTACCATAAGGAACAAGATTGTCGTGAAAACTTCTTAAAAATTTCTGAATTTACATCTGGACGTTTATCGCCAACTAAAGCTCCATAAGGGAATATTGTGATGTAGCATTATTAACCGCTTCAAACCATACGTTCTTCATATCCAGATTCAATAACATCAATATTTTTGTCCTCGAAATTTTTCAAAGACTTTGGCAAGATTCCCACATCCATATGATACGCATAAGTGATAGAAACATTAACTTGTTTTTCCATCTTTCGTGTTCACGTTAATAGAACGGTCATCATTTTCGTTTCCTTTTGTGCTAATAAAACGGTTTCCGTTGAAATTGGATAAGTCACATGTGTTTCCATGGTGCAACGATATGGAAGCCTTGCGTTAAAAGTTTCACCTTCAATTCCACCATCCATATTATAAATAACCCCAGCATAATCAGGATTAATGCAGACAAGTACAGAAAAACGATAGCAACACAAAGAAAAAAGGCAATAGTAACTCCAACAATCCTAACGGCACGAAAAATTGCCTTGCCAATATTTTTTAGAAACGAGGTTCATTTTATATCCTAAATTATTTGAAATCATTTTCTTCCTCATCCTCTCCAATAAATTTTTAAGAAAGTATTTTTAATAAAAATTAGCTACAGGTTTTTGACATAGCAAATGCACAGAAATACCCAAAAAGAAAATAAAATAACTGCAAGAGAATAACAAATCCATGCACTTCAATCATCCCATTTTTAAGCGTTGACACCCCAATATATCTTCAATTGTAGCAACATGCATACTAGCCACATGACATAAAATCCTGGCGCAACTAGAAACATTGAGTCAAGCGCATACACATGGGGATCTTCTTTATCGAAAGGAAGATTAACAACAATCGCTAAACACACACACACCAACCCCCAAAATATTTTCACTTACATAATTTTCTTTATTTAACGTATTTGTTATACCTTCTTCTTTTTCCAGAGTTTTAATATAAACGCCGTTAATTATGGCAAAACATGTAAAGTAAAACAACTGTGTCAAAGCTGATTCAATAAAACCCAAACGCAGAACAACCGAGGTAAAAGAAAACAAATCCTAGGATGCCTGCAGAGATCGTGTAAAGATGAGAAATTGCCTTTTTCGACATTTTAATCTTCCTTTCGTCTAATAAACAAAATCGAACAACAATCTACATTCAACAAAATCAATATACCACAACTCCACGAACCATGTCTTGAAAAATAAAAAGCGCTGTTTGAGAGTGCCAAACGCGAAATCTTAGTAGAATCGTTTTAAAGATCTCGCATTGACACGCCACAGCTAAAGCTGGGGAGTTCTGGGCGTAACGAGGATCGATCCACGCATGAACGTCACCTCAGACCCACTCGTTTATGTTCAAACGAGGTTCGTTTTTGAACGAACTTTAACTTATAATTTCAAAATTTTTAAACTCTGTTAGCCCGCGAGCGACCCGTCCACCTTCGTCGTGAATGTTCTTTTGCGGCGTTGAGGTCGCGCTCGTGGTGTTTTCCACATGCAGGACAGACCCAGAGCAGAATCTTGGGATCATGAGTGCGGGGTTCTGGTAGTCGCACGCGTTGCAGAGCTGGCTCGACGGGAAGAAACGGTCGATGAACACGACCGCTGCCCTGTAACGCTTCGCCAAATACGTTAATTTTTAACGAAGTTTACAAATCAAAAATCTTGGACTTTTTCCCGTGTTTCCTCTGGAAAAACTTGAAAATTCAAGGTTTCAAAAACAGATGAGGTCGTACGTTTGACACAGTTCATGGGCGAGTCGCCGGTGCCAATCGTCCCGCTTGTGCTGGATGGCGCGGTACGCTCGATTACGGGCAAAGGCGCGTCAAGTTCCACGATTTTCGAGTCGTGAACCTTCCGCGACATTGAACGTGAAAGTTGCTTGATATGACGTAGAATCTCGCTTGAAAAACATCGGTGCGTCCACCTCATTCCGTCCGAAAGTGTCAGGAATTGATCGAGACCCAGAGTCGATGCCGACGCTTTGACCTGTCGCACATCGCTTCGGTACAGAACTCTGTTGACTTTACAACAGAAAAGACGTAAATGTCGCCGAGTTTGTCGCGGTTTATCGTGACCGTTTTCACCTTCTCGGCGGGATCTCGCGAGATTTGTGGAACGAAGACGAACTCGCCGATTCGAGACGCGTGCTCACCGATGAACTCCCACCCCCGCCTGTTTTAGCGTGAACGATTTGTAATTTTCAGACTGCGCTGAAATGAGGGCGAGCGCAACGTCGCCCCTTCTTCCGCTCCTCGAAAAACCGCTTGAGGCGCGATCAATTCGTTCCACAACGTCTTGGAGTGCCTGACTTGGGAAGTTCTTTGAGCCATGAGGCGGCGTGCTTCGCTTGAGTTTCAGGGAGTAACTTCTTCAGCCGATTCGCCGACAGGTGCTTCTTGAAAAGTCGATAGTACCGTTCGATCACCGCGATGAAGTGATTGTAACACGACAAAATTGCTCGATTTCGCGATGCAACTTTCGGTTTTTCTTCGAGCGCATCAGCTTGAAAACGCATGGTGCGAACAACTGGAAGCTCACGGAAAGACGAGGAGGTTGGAGCGATGGGGACGAGAGAGTGAAACCGAACGCGAAAGTTGCTCGTATGTCAACGAACTTTTTCGTCGGAATGTGACGATTGAACCGCATTTTCGAGTTTCACGAATCTCAGCCTCCTCTCCGCTTTTCTTTCGCTGGCTCATTCGAGACACGCTATAATTATATCGAAACTCCCTTGTTTTACAAGAAAGTTTTCATAAAGTTACGCCCTGACTGCGCTGATTCATCCCCACAGCTAAAGCAGGGGTCTTCTCGGCGGGAGGATAGAGTCAGTATGTTAACGCGCCCAAGATGCTCTCGGACGAGACTGTAAAGCGACTTATGAGTAACATAAAAACGATAAAAGAACCACTTGTTGCCGATTGTGGCAATGTGGTTCTTTTGTTATCTTTATTCAAAAACATTTTTCTAATCAACTCTCTATTTATTTGCGCCGCCTCGTTTTTAATCTCCAGAAAGCAAACTCATATTTCTCGTCCCAAACCTTACCTTTTTCCATTCTCTTTTCTTAGGTTTTCATAGTATTTTTCTTCTTTCTTGATCAATATCACGATTCTATCTCATATGTATCACAAGCGCTTTCTGTAAAAAGTTGTTTATAAAAGGGTATTCTTCCTGTTCGCCCAAAAAGAAACATAGGACACTAAATACAATAAGAGAGCAAACTATAGCGAAGATCCATCTTTCCCATTTTTAATCGTTTTAATCAAATATATCCTCTTCTTTCTTTTGTTTCTTCGAGCGGAATTACTTTTGCCTTTCCCGCCATCCATTGTATACTAATTTGTCCTCTTTGCTAAAAAGATCAAAAATCTCGCTCGTCTTTTGGGCAATCTTCCGCAGACAATTTATAGGCGGAAGCGAGCTATCGTTAAAATTCGCATGGTAAAAACCCGCCGACGGGTTTTGTGAAGAGCAATTATTGGGTTATCTGTAAACCCAATAATTGTCTCAACTCTCCGTTTTAACGTGGCGGATTGTCGGACACCAGTATCTCGCCGGTAGTATCCTCCCCAAAAAGCAGATGCGGGATTTCGCTATCTCCGACCTCCTCATCAAATTCGTCTGCAGAAACAACGTCCGATGCTTCGACGGAAAGTGACTCGCCTCTTCATATGGAGGCGAACTGGCTGACAATCTCTGCCGAATGACAAAGCCGTGATCGTTGCCGAACGCGAACTTTGTTCACGAACACAATAAATGTTGTTTTTCCATTTTTATTCTCCTCCTTCCGGGAGAGAAAAACATCTGCTAACATTATTTTACTTAAACTTAATAACTTTTCAAATTAAGACATCAAAATATAAAAAATCCTCACAAAATCTCACTGTTGCAAAACAAAAACTCTTATCGTTATAATTCAAAATGTCGTTGGACGCCACACTAATAGCGCGTTGCCAAATAAGCAAAAACCGCGATGAGGTCGAGTCGCTTTGGCGGTGCAATCGCCCATTTTAGAGGCTCAGTGCAATCCTCCTTCTCAGAGGAAAATCGGTTGTCCATCAACACATAAGGCAAAACAGAGTTCCTTTTTAAAAATCTTTGAAAACAAAAGTAGCGCCATCCTACGGTTCGCCGTTGGGTGGAAGCTATAACTTCTACTCTGCGCATGCAAAAGTTCTTTGGCAAACAAAAGACTTCCTTTCTAACTAAAGAATTTCAATAAAGCTTGCTTAGTCTTCGCCATGGAAATCTTTGGAATTAGTGCGGTCACAAAAGCACTCTTTGTGATCGCTTTTTATTTTGTTTTGTTCAACGAATTTTGTTTATGGAAGGGTATGGTAAATTATGGGACGTTCTATTGCTACAATTTTGACATCGCTGTTGCAAAAACTCTTCAAAAGGGTGTTGCTCACAAAAAGACGCAGAAAGCCGTTTGAGAAAGGTCAAGCTCAGGCGCTCCGTCATGGTATTTATATCACGGACGAGGCGGTTCCCTTTATTTCGCCTACCGTTGTTGATGCTGTGGTTGAGGCGTTTGGCTACGATCTCATAAAGCTCAATAAGGGTGGACTGCATAAGTCTTTCAAGGCTGTTGACAATATGTCTGTGGAGGAAATGTTTATTCATCAGACACTCCACTACATGAGTGTTTTCAGCACGACGGACAGTGAGTGGTCTACAAATTCTGTGAACTCTTCGCTTGTTTACATCCCCTCGGAAAAAGCTTTGATTTGCCAAAGGGAGAACCAGTTTCGCTTACGGTTGTTTCGTCCTCTCCGACATGGAGATTGTTACCCGCGCGCGACTCATGAGTTCTGGCATGGCGCTAACGAAGGAGACACAGGAGCATCTTCTCGCTATTGTGCGCCGTTATGAGAAGGAGTTCTCTCTGATGACACGAACAACAAAGAGTTCCGTGTGCGCCTTATAGACACCTTTGGGATGATGCCAAAGCGAGCAGGGGAGTTCCTGCGTTATTTGATCTATAAAAAAACAGGCAACACTCTCATGATGAATACGCGTGATATGATTGGTTCCGTCCGTGCAAACGAGAGCTGGAACTCTGAAGCGGCATTTAAGTCCTTTATTCGTCAGAACGGTGCAGAGGCGATTGCAGAGCAGTTTAACCGCTTCAAGGGATTTCTGGCTTGCATTCAAGAAAGATGGCAAGTTTGTTTCGCGTGTCATCAACAAGGCGCGTAAGCTGTCGGTCACGATGAATAAGCCAATGGTAGTCGGTGTGCTTGACCGTATCGGCGACAAGAACATTACTCTTGATGAGGTCAAGAAAAGAGCTGAAAAGGTCTCTCTCTTTAAGAAGGTGTCTGTCGCAAATTCTATGCTTCGTCGTGCAGAAAAACCAGTACAAGCATGTTTACCGTGCGAAATGGGCGTAGTGTTTTGCGCGAGCGAAGGAGAACACGACGGGTTTATGACTCGGGAACGTTCCGCTATCCTGAACGAAATCATTGGCGGCATCGTTGAGGAGATCAGTCCCGCAGTACAGGGGAAGAAGATCTATATTCCTGATGATGTGGACTATGCGTTCCCGACATCTGAAAAGATGTTTGTTGAAATGTTCCGTTTATGTCTACGCTGAGTCTGGATAAGAACGCTATTATTGGCGTGCATTGGGAGAACCTTCCGAAGAATAAGTATATTGACGACGGTCGTGTTGATCTTGATCTCCATTATGTCTCTGCGAACAACCATGTCGGCTGGTGCGGCGCCTTTGGTGCACGTTTGAACAAGGACATGACAGCCTTGAAAAGTCAAGGATCCTTCATTCTGGTGATAGGGTGGATGCACCTCCCCGAATGGTGCAACAGAAGCAATCTATGTCCCAGAGGAGGTTAATGATGACTTTGCGTGTATCAACCCTCAACATGTACACTTATTTTTGAGGAGCATGTTCCGTTCACCCTCTTTGCTGGGAAAGCAGATCGTGAGCATCTGACGCGCGATTACCTTGTTGGTGCACACAACATCTGCGTCAATATCAACGGTCTTGAGATGGTTTCCTCGCAAGAGTCCATCGAGTTTCCTCAAGCTCCGAAGATGGAAAGAAGCTCCATTTCTTCAAGTCTTCCTCTGGTACATCCATTGTTTCCTCCTACAACGAGCACTCCAAGAACATGATTGAGGCAGTTAAGTCTATGCTTCGCACGCGCCTCTCTCTGAAAAAGTTCTTGCATTTGCTGGGTGCGGTGTTCACTTTTGGATGAGAGTGTGGAGGATGATGTGTGGGATATTGACCTTTCTCTGGATAAGCTGACTAAGGATTCGTTCTCTTTTCTTAACTACGGTTGAGGTGGAGAACGAATCTAAGATCAAAACCAAAGGAATAAAAGAATATTCGGTTTAGTTGTAAAATGAAAAGAACCATCTTCGTTAGAAGGTGGCTCTTTTTGTAAACCAAAGGAAAGGTCATTGCTTAGATGAGAAACCATAGAAATTAGCACCTTCATTAGGTTAACCAAACCTGTCCATGCATACTTGCAAGCAATTCATCAGCGTCATGAAACATAGGTGTATTATTTGTTGATGGTAAATGGGTATGTTCGTAAACAAATTCATAACCATCCCCAATCGTGACCATAGTTTTGGAGATTGACGTAGGAGATTGTTCCATCCTCTGTAACGTAAAGGTAGTCATGATGGTTTGTTCCGACAATGTGTGTTTCGCCTGTGTCAGTGTTACGGACTTTTGATTAGAGAAACTGGCAAGAAACTGTCTTCCGAATGTAAGTGAATTAGAACATAGCGAGGTATTTTTCCTTTTCAAAGTGTTTTTGTGTGTTTTGTTTTTATTATATATCTTTAGGACGATCAATTCAGGTGTTTTTGGAATATAGATATTTTATAAAAACCAAATGAATCTTGACGAGTTTGGTGTTGAGGGTGTATAAGACAAGCGAAGTTGAAATTGTCTCCTGATTAGTTTTTATAAAAAGAACCATCTTGGTTGGCAGGTGGTTCTGCTAAATCAAAGGAAAGGTTATTTTTGTATCTTTGTCGCGGCGTGCTATTATATACACAGTATTTGTTTTCTTGTTGCCCTCTTGACGAGGGGCAGAAGGGAGAAATGATCATGATCATCAATATCATCAATCAGGTCAAAGATTGCTTGGTCGGCGGGATGATGAGCTCTTCAGTGAGCTCGAGGCTCACCGAGCAGGAAGAAATCAATAGACTGGTTGAAATAATCGAAGCCCTTGAGTTTGATCTCGAGTGCTTACCCAATTCCGCTCGAAAGCCCCTGCCTTTGGGCATGGGGATGAATTGGCGCGTCAGACGTGACGATTTTTAGCAAACCCTCTTGTAAAAACAACGAAGTTTCTGTTATAATTATAATGTATTCGATAGATCAAAGGAAGAGAATTTGGAAAGGAGGTCAACATTTTTGATTCTAACGACTTCGTTGAAATTAGAGTTAAATTTGTATGACGAAATCCTTCTCCGCGCAGAGATGGAGAAGTACATTGCGTGCGTCAACTCCCTCGTCGCTCTGCACCTTTCGGGCACGTCCATCCAGAAATTCTCGTCAAAGGATGTGGTCGCGGAACTCCCATCTGCCGTAAAAAAATCAGGCGATTCGGGATGCAAAATCGGTTTTTGCGACGGTACGCAAAGAAGCAGTGGAAGGTGGAGCGCAAACGTGCGTGGTTCGCGGAACAAGGGAAAACGCCAGCACCCAATCCGTGACGCAAAAGTCCCGATCCTACGTCGCCCAGTTTTGTTTGTGAACAACCAAAACTTCAAGATTGATCTTAACGCGAAAACGGTCTCGTTTCCGCTCTTTTCGTGACGGAGAAACGTCACCCAAAAACAAAGCGAATTCGGTACAAAAAGAGATCCGTATTGTCGCTATCGCGCCACGCCAGCGGGAGATCCTAACGACAACCCCAGCACCTCGCGACACTTCGCATTGTTCGCCGAGGGACACCCTTTTGGCACAGGTGGGGTACGGTCGAGGAACCCGAAACTACCGAACTTGACGCTCTCCTCGCCGACCCGAACGCGCTTGTTATGGGCGTGGATCTTGGGATCAAAGTGCCCCGCCGTTTCGTACTCGACGGACGGAAAAATCAGGTTCTACGGGAACGGGCGCGAAAATCGGTACAAGCGGAGGAAGTGCCACGCGAGGAGGAAGAAACTTCAGAAGGCGAAGAAACTCCGCGCAATCAAGCGTATTTCGGACAAAGAGGCGCGTTTTATGAAGGATCGCGACCATCAGGTGAGTCGCGCCATCGTCAACGAGGCAATTCGACAAGGCGCAAAGGTGATCGCACTCGAAGACCTCGACGGCATCCGCGAGGGCTGTACGAAATCCACCCCGACAAGAAAAAGTCGTAAAAACGCTGATAAACCAAAGGTGGATTCGGTCGCAACGGATACAACAAAGACGGGAGAACCCGTTCAACTCAACCTCTTTTCGGAGACAGAGGCGCTGACGAAGAAACAGAGGCGGAAGGCTCGAAAACTCTCGAAGAAACAGATCGCGGCACGACGGAAGAACAATCGTTCGCTCAACTCGTGGAGTTTTTATCGACTCACGAAATACATATCGTACAAGGCGGCTCTGGCGGGCATTCTTTTGGTCTACGTGGATCCGTACAAAACGTCGCAGCGGTGTCCTCACTGTGGCGAAGAACATAAGGCGAAGGATCGAAAGTACGTTTGCGAGTGCGGATTCCACGCGCACCGAGACGTTGTAGGCGCGATCAATATCGCGAAGAACGCGTTCAACTCGAACAAAACTGGCTGTGCTGGCGACGAAAAAGAGACCGCTTAACGGCGATCTCCGCTTCGTCAGGCACAGTGCACGAGGGTCTATAGGACCTGCCTCGTGAGGGGTTCTGACCGCCCCCTAGCTCGGACTTGAGTTCGGCAGAAATGTACGAACGGGGTTGGGAAATCAACAAGATTTTCTAACTCAACGCCCCGAGAATCCCCGGATTTATCCGTGGGGAGGGTCAATCTCCTTTCAACTTTCCCCTAACGGGAGAAAACGGTTGATTTGTGCGAGAACTACTCTCGCGCTTCTATGACTATTATACTGCTTTTCAAAAGCGGGCACGATAAGACAAAACAGAGCTTGTTTCGCTCTGTCTTTGTCCTTTTCGCCCTTCTCAATTAACAGGCGAAGAGTCCTTCAACAACCTCAGGGATCTTCCTCTGCAATATCAAGCAGTTCTGCGCAGTAAAGGATGTTCGCGATAGAACTCGCTTTTCATCCGCGATAGTTTCCTCAAAGGAACGCCTGCCTTGTGGCGAATGTAGAACTCCTCTTCCGCGAGGAACATGATGCCCGCATTGTACTCCGTCATCTTAAACCGCAAAGAGAACTCATTTGACTCAAGTGTGTCAACAAGCTCTTTTGCCTTCTTTCCATGCTCGCGCTCAAGCGCTTCTTTGATGTTTCCAACGAACTCGTCAGAGAACATATACGCACTTGTTCCATTAAAGGAATACTCTGCTGTATTTCCTTCATGGCGTCTTAAGCGAAATTGCATATTGTAATCCCAACTTGACGTACCATTGTCAAAGTAGTCAACAAGAATATTCAAAACCTCATTATTCTCGCTTTTGACAAACATCTTCCCGCTTACAACAAAATTGTGCGACATATTAAAAGCTCCTTTCGATCCCCCTAATGGGAGAAAAACAGTTAATTGTGCGAGACCTAATCTCGCGCTTCTATGCTTATTATACTTCGCGAATCGCCTGAAGAAACAAAAACAGAGCCGTTTAGACTCTGAATTTGTGCATCTTCGTATGTTGTATCGCGCGTTAGTTAGCCATCAAACAGCATATCCGAGCTTGTTTAGACGCTCTTTGTGCCTCTTGATGATATCCCAAACGTCTTTGACATCGCCGTTCTCTTCGAAGGATTCTGCCACCGCGTACACATCATCGGCATCACGCGAGCAGGATGTCGCCCATCATGGCAAGAGTCCCAGTTGCGCGTCTGCTTGTCATCATAGGCATCACACCGGAGATCCCAGCCGAGATCAGCTGAGCATCTTTGTTGCGAGCTTCGGTTCTCAGCTGACGCGATGACGACATCTGCGCCGTCGATGCATGGAATCGCCCAATCGGAACTTCCCATCATATATGCGATGTTCGTCTCGTCGAAATCAAAGAGTGTTTTGTCCTTGATTTTGATACTGGCATTCGTCATCTCATGGCCGGCATTGTGGTGAATTTCGATGGTCATTCCACAAGCAACTGCGCTCTCACGCAACAGTTTACGAACCTAAACGAGATTGTAAACTCGTTCGCGACGAGGAAGTCATGAATTTTTCGGCATCCATAACCTCATCATCATGTCGGCATTCACCATAGAGGGACACAGACTGATTGCATCCACTTTCGCCGTAGTATGCTGAATTTACGGGTTCAAATCCTTCCTGTTTCATTTCAGCCTTATCTTCAACACGGAACGAGTTCGTCCACTGTTTGTGTTCTTGAATATGGCATTGAAGATGGCATTGATTACATGCTCATCTTTTAGCCTTCACCGAGATGTTGCCGACAGCAAAATTCGTGTGCATAAATAAAAATCTCCTTCTGTGCCACATATTGCGACAAAACCTTTTGGTTAATTTTTGCAAAACCAACTTAGTCTCAAAAATTGACCCCAAGCAGATTTGCGCTTCGATACTATTAGTATACTACATCTGCGCGTTTTAATTGCACAAAGAGGTAGCTGAGCGCATCGTTGCAAACAAAAGCAGAGATGCTACTCTCACCTTTGTTGTTTTTTTATTTCGTTCAATTTTAGATTTTCCCGCATCACGCGTCTCGCTGACGCCAAGAATCTCTTCAGCGTCTTCTCGCCGTTCTCCAGCAATCCCAACGAGGTTTTTCAACTGTGAGATCGAAGGTTTCACTATCAATGGTGCGCGGATTGACAGCTTCAAGCGGTGTGCCCGCCTTGTGCTCCAAAAATGACTTTTTCACGGATTAGCCAATCCATTCCAGGATCTTGACCCTCACGGATAAATCTAGGGATTCTCGGGGCGTTGAGTTAGGAAATCTTGTTGATTTCCCAACCCCGTTCGTACATTTCTGCCGAACTCAAGTCCGAGCTAGGGGGCGGTCAGAACCCCTCACGAGGCAGGTCCTATAGACCCTCGTGCACCGTGTCTGACGCGGGTTTACGGACATTTCGTCCGCAAATTTTGCGCCGCCAACACGGTTAGTTGCTTATCGTTCGAGCGCGTTCTTCGCGATATTGATCGCGCCTACAATGTCACGATGCGCGTGAAAGCCGATCCACATTCGTACCGACGATCCTTCGCCTTGTGTTCACTCCCGCAGGTGGGGCATCGTTGCGACGTTTTGTACGGATCCACGTAGATCAAATGAATGCCCGCCAGAGACGCCTTGTATGCGATGTATTTCGTGAGTCGGTAAAAACTCCACGAGTTGAGCGAACGATTGTTCTTTCTTCGCGCCGCAATCTGCTTCTTCGAAAGTTTGCGCTTCTTCCGACGTTCCTTCTTTGTCCGCGCTTCCATCTTCGAAAAGAGTTCGAGTTGAACAGGTTCCACCACACTTGAAGACGCACATTTAACGTTCTCGGCGACTGAATCCACCTTTGGTTTATCAGCGTTTTTACGACTTTTTCTTGTCGGGGTAGACTGTGTGCAGCCTTTGCGGATGCCATCGAGGTTTTCGAGCGCAATCACCTGTACGCCTTGACGAATCGCCTCATTGACGATGGCATCGGTCACCTGATGGTCGCGTTCCCTCATAAAACGCGCTTCTTTGTCATAAATATGCTTGATTGCGCGGAGTTTCTTCGCTTTTTGGAGTCTCTGGCGACGAGCGTAGCACTTTCTCCGCTTGTACCGATTCTCGCGTCCGTTCCCGTAGAACCGCACCTTTCCGTCTGTTGAGTACGAGACAGCGGGACGCTTTATCCCAAGATCTACACCCATAACGGGCGTAAGTTCGGGTCGGCGAGGAGAGCATCGAGTGCGGTTGTTTCTGGTTCCTCAACGCTTGTAACCCACCCTGTGCAAAGAGCTTGTCTCTTCGACGAACGATGCGCAGGGTCGCGAGATGGGGAGTCGTCGTTAGGATTTCCCGCTGACGAGGCGTTAAGGTGATAGAATAGCTTTTACGCGTCATTTTTCCGTTGAGGAAAGAGGATGAAACCGTTTTCTCGTCCAACTCAATTTTTGAAATTTTGGTTGTTTACGAACAAGACCGGTTTACTAACACTGGAACTTTTCGCGTCACGAATTGGGCGTTTTCGGTGTCTTCCCCTGCGCCGTGAACACGCGCGTTTTCGTTCAACTTTTGTTGACTCTTCGTGTACCTTCGCAAGACAGACTTTGCGTCCAGAATCGCTTGGTTGCGCACTGCAGATGAAAAGTTCCGCACACATCCTTCGATGAATTTTTCGAATTGACTCGCCTGAAAGATCCTGCGCAACGAGAGAATTGACGCATGCGATGATTTCGCCATCTCGCGCGGAGAATCGTTTCTTCTTCGGAACTTTTCTAATTTCAACGAAGTTGTGAGAATCAAGGAACTTGACCTCCTTTCTAATTTTTCGCCCTTTGGCTTATCCAAAACACTATAATTATATTAAAAACCACGTTATTTTTACAAGAGAGTTTCACTAAAAACATCGCACTTACCGCGCCGATTTATTCCTATGTCTAGAGGCGAGGGCTTTCTCGGCGAAAGGTAGAGTAATCTTTCATAGCTCGCAAAGTGCAAACATAACAGTTTGTTTTGGCGATGTTTTGAATCGCTCTGATAACTTAATTTTACTACGTTCTGTTACTGCAAACAGCAAAAAGTGGCGAGTTTTGGCTCCTCCACTTTTGTCTTTTGCGCTGTAATTGGACTTAATCGTCAGCCATTAGTAGCTCGCGATGTCCAAGCGTCAATATCTTCATCGCCATCCTCAAAAAGGACCAGATGTTCGGCGTATTCAATCGCTCTGCCAACATCTTTGAACAGCGCGACGATTTCGCGATTCGTTTCCTCAGAAAGAGGGTCATAGTCGGTGTGCTCCAGCGCAAGAGAACCAACTATCCTCCAAGGTGCGAATCACGTCATGCTTTTCCTGCTTCAACGAGCCTACGTTTGACAATATACATTAAATCCTCAACGTAGACGCCAAACAGGAGCGGCGTTTGCGCAGTGAATACGTGCTCGTCAATGAACGCGCCGTTCTCATTTCGCTCAAAGTTTGAATCAGTCGACATTGCGACATCAATGGGATGCTCCAATGCGCATGATCGGAACAATCTCTCTTGTGATGAGGTTGATGACTTTGGGACTTTCGCCAGAAAAAGACAACAAAGCACTGACGTTGTGAATGTTTTTCTTCATGAAAATCTCTTCGCAAAATCATAAAACATACAAATTAACGCTATTAACTCTATTAACAAAAAGAATTAACAGAATTACCGCCTCTATCATTAAAGTATAGTTGTTTGCATCCATTCATGCAGCAACAAAAAGCAGGAAGTTGACTCTTTTCCTGCTTTTTACAATCCGCACACCTACGTGAGGGTGCGAACTTCTCTGAGAGAATTGTAATCCGTATATTCATTTTCAATCCGCGCACCTGTGCGAGGTGCGATAAGCGTAAGATGCGTTAGCGTATATCGCGGAGATAGTTTCAACTCCGCGCATCCGCGTGATGCGATTCATTCGCATCATCGCCTGAATGTGCCAGTCTTTCAATCCGCGCACTCTACGGCAGGTGCGATAGCCAACTTTGCGCCAGCTAACCTAAATTTGGGATTACTCGCCAATTTGGGATTTTTCTCGTACATCTTCTCCACTTTAATATCCGTCGTGGTTTAGATGTGCCTACAAAAAGCGTCAAAATTTATGTTTGATTGAGGTTCGCATCTTAGCTCACTTATTGCCAATGGTTTTGACCGCGCAAAGTATCTTCATCATTTCTCTCATCAAATTGGCATTTAACAACATCTGACAACAGTTGCCTTTTTCGATACATTTATCGGCAATTTCTATCACTTGCAGTAGCGGAACTTCAATAAACTTTCCTGGCACACCTTTGCACTCAATCAACTTGATGCTATCAGGGTGCATCTCTTCGACAGCGTTGCGCTCATGTTTCTTATTTGTGCGAGGCTGACTGACGATCTTATGATAATCGTGGTCAACACTCGTTGGTTCGCCATTGTTGCGATATTGCGCGATCAGCGTGCGAATTAGGCTCATCCGATACCCAAACTCGCGCTGGAGTGCTGTCTCATTATGGCGCTTTTCACGCTTGCATTATGTGTTCATCCTGCATTTTTCTTGGCATCAATGCAGATTTTCATATCCCTCGTTTCTTAATCGCCACAATCATAGCAGGAAGGAGCACAAGCGACTCAGTGCTCTTTAGCGACTCTTCAAAAGACGTGTTTGCCGTATTCTGTCAGACTTCCCTGCCTTATCACGTTCAGAGTGCTTCATAGCAGCGGTCATGCGCCTTTTTGGCTATGAAACGGTCTACAATCTTCAGGTGTTCCAGTTTTGTTCATCGCTGGATGTACACGCCGGTCTACGTTGTTTTGCACCTGTACGGATTCCGACTCGTTCGCCAACTCGACGACGTGTGTTGCGCATCATGTCCAGGATGTGCCAATGAAACACCAGCACACCCGAAAGGACATCACAGCGACACAAAGTGCGATAGATAGCTTTAGAAAGCATGTAGCATATCCCTTTTCTTTTCGTTCTTACTTGCTCGCATGAAAAATACCGCGCGAGACTCACGATTCAGCTCTGAGATTCGTCGCCATGCAGCCGCAAACCGCCTTTTGCAGGCAGGAGTCATATTGCTATAAAGCCCTCAGTATAGCTCTTTAACGTATTTTTCTCCTTCTGCTGCATGATGTTCTTGCAAACGTCTTTGTCGCTTTTATTCACAATTCCGTGGCAATCAACAGATTCAATGATAAGAAGAGCATTCTTATCGGGACTGTATTGGAAATCCTGTGGTACAGGCGAAAAACATTGGAGGAAGCTCAACATGCCCATTATTGACCAGCATAGCGGTCTCGGGGTATGGAAGATGCTAATCTCATTTCCTGCCAATGTGCGCTCCTCAAGCGTCAAGGGAGCACTATAAGGGAATGGCTCTCGACTATAAACGATTTGGCGTTGCGTGCCCCTCAGAGACCTGATCGGCAGGATGAGCGAGCGCGATGGATGCGACAGCAACGCTCATGACAGCGGCAAGAATTGCGGATGTGATCTTTTTCTTATTGAACATAAACATTTACCTCCTGACACTCCCCCACTAAAGCAGGGGGATTCTCAGTTCCACTGACCGTTGCGTTTCGGCAGTTACGCCCTCATATCCGTCTTACAATCTCCCTGAGCGTGAATTTCCGATACCCCTACGGTATCAAAAATTTAAACAGTTCCTTTAGAGAGTAGACCCATATTGGGAGCTTCCCCTGCACGTTCAAATCTTTCAATCCCGATGACTGGTTATCGCTCACCAGTTCGTCGATTCTTTGTGCGGAAGTCTCGCAGATATTCACTATCTTTTCGTGCACGACAGCGACGGCGACGCGGCTTTTTGGTTGCGGCGCAGGTCGCCTTTTCCTAAAACACAGTCTTTCACAATCTTTCCTCCTTTCTCTTTCTCTTACAGCATACCACATATAGATTTGCTTTCCAGAATTGGTCGCCTCTCATCGCTGAAGCAGGGGTTTTTCTCAACGACGTTCTATAAAAACAATTCACAGTAATCTTAGCCTTTGATGCATTATACCACATGGAACGCTATCTGTTCTCAAACAAATTGGTCGGTACAAGACCTCTCGTTGTTCCGTGTTGTTTGTTCGCGCCCTCACGAAGTCCTCGTCCATGCGAAAATGCGCATCGCCTAATCAGCTCTTTGTTGCCATTGGAGAAGAGGTCCATTCATGTATTTTCTGGTCAGCGGTTTATAATCGCTCGGAAGCGGCATAGAGGTTGTCTAGGTTGATGTTTCTCATATTGCCATCCTTATGCCCGATTGGATGCGTTTTATCAAGAGTCAGGTCAATAAACGACCGCAAACAAGCCAATCAATCGGCGAGAAGATGCCTTTACCTGTGACGGGATGGTTAATGTGAAAGAATGCGCGCCAATTCAAGTCTTTCCTTGGTACATTTCGCGAGCAAACCGAAATGTAACTAAGGAGAACATATCCCTGCATCGTTAATGATGTAGTTTGGATAATCCTCCAAATGGTGCGTCTTATGACTATAAAATTCGCGTAGTTCGAAAGCAACTTATTCGCTGTCGCGCGTTTCTTCGCTCGCACATGCTCTGAGTTTGCAATCAATTCAAAGGTCTTACTCGCTCCCAAATGGGAATCACGATTTCTCGAAGTTTTATGAATAAGATTTGTTGCCGTGATGCGATCAAAAGGGCGAGAGGGGAATCCGTCGAATTTAGTGTAATATAGCGCCAAAAAGCGCTTAGTTGTAATGTCAAATACGCGGCAGTCATCACTAATCAGAAGTTTTCAAGATCCTAGTGGATACCACTCTGCGCCAGTTGTTTCTGCGGAGTTCCTGTATCATCGCATCATACTCGTCCTGTACTCTTTTTGTGTGGACGCATGGGAAGAACTCCTTAATGAGAACTTTCCAAGCTAAAGCTCCTGAACTTCCCTTTGTTTGTCATTAGTGTGTATGTCTTATATCGCATGTTTAATGTCAAAGAGCGCATGAGTTTGGCGTCCCAACAGATACCATCGGACGACAAGAAGACAGCGATTTCGCTACAATTGAATCCTTGCTGATTGGAAGCCAGTCTTTTTAATAAATCATCAGCCTCTTTTTGCTGATATTTGTGCCATACTGACCAATCTTAACAGTGTGATAAAAAGTGCTTTCGACTCGCCATCGAAATCGTGAAAACAATCGCACAAAAAGCGTCACAACGCGCACGCTCTTGTTACAGTTCCCCTGCTTTGAAGTCCATAAATTTTATTGTCTTTGTATCTGTTTCATAATGCGCCCATGTTGGTAATCAAAACAAGTTCCATCAAAAGCGATTAAATATCGGCTTTTCTCGAAGATATGAGAGATTAACAGTCGCTAATCCTTCTCCATTAGCGCATCAACTTTGCTGTAGAGATGGTTTTTGGAGACGCCTATTTCGATACCAGCTTTTTAGTAACAGATTTTTGATTTTATTATCCATGTTTTTATCTAGTCCTTCCAAAAATCCGCGCAATTTTCTTACCTTTAAGTAGCTTCAAATAGCGCTGTTGGAACATTTTTAGGTCAAATCCATGCGAGATACGATCTGCAAATCAACAGCTTCGCCTTTTTCATTCTCATAAAAAGGCTCGAAGTGCCTTCAATAAACTTGAAATTTTTGGTAACGGTTGAAGGTTGTCGGCAAAGTTGATTGCTCATTTTGCCGCCATCAATGTGCGCGATGAGGCCATCCTTCTTGAATATCTTTATCAATGAACGTTTTTGCTAGCAGATAGTCTATTGGGATCAAACACGTGCTTCTTATTTAGCTGTGTGGAAGAGTACGAAAGTTATCCTATCCCCTCGTGAGCATATGTGATATTTTGAACTTATAAAGCGAGAAGATTTTACCAACATCGTTAATGAGATACATAGGATAGTCTGCTAGGTGCAACTTCAGTGAAAAGACATTCTTTGACATCAGGGAAGGTTTTCTCTTAAATAATTCTTTTGTGATTCACCAATACTTGTGCTGTTGATAAGCTTTTCAATCCGCATCAATATAGCCAAAAAGCAGACACCATAAGTTCAATAATGGATGCTGTTTTAGCGGCAACATAATTCTTTCGTTGTTCTTTCCCAATAGGAATACGTCGGAAAGACGTTGGATATTCATGCGCTAAGCCATGAGATACTCCATTGATACGAGACTGAACACATCTCCATTCTCGTTAATGAGCAAATCGTCTGCAATCGTCGGTTTATACCATTTCTGTCCTGTTTCTTTTTCGAAACTTTCAATTGCTTCGTTGCGATATCATTGCGAGAAATGTCTGAGCACAGTTGCGTGCAGAACAGCTCATTAAGCGATGCTCGTCAGTTGCCAACATGTAACGCTTTCACGTTTCTCATGTTTGCGCAGGAGAGTTGCCAGACTTACCGTCAGGATGACATCTCAAATGCATACAAGTAGCGATTTTTCTGCACTGGAGCATAATTATTGATGATCTTTTCCAGTCTTTTTCGCGCAACTCTTCTGCTGTTTTTGGTCAAATTTATTGCGACAAGCCTACCTGATAGGCTTGTTCTAGTAGTTCTTTAGTTTTCTCTTCCAACTACATCAGACCTTTCTGTTATAGTTATTCATCATCAGAATATAACATAATTTTAGGTATTTATCAACAGGAAAACAGGCGCAATTAAGCGCCAATTTTGTGAAGTCAATTAGAAAGGATAATTCCCAGTTTAGCTCGAAAATTAAAGCCTCTTCCAATCAACCTTCCGTCAAATCTCGCATGATCATCCAAGTAGATGTCGCGTAACTCGTCAAGATCCGGCAATATCTTCCGGATGCGCATCATGCGCGACGACGCATATGGTTGCGGGTGCGTTCTCGTTACCGCATCAAAATCCAACCCTGCATCGTGACAATGAGCCACTACGCAGGAGATCTTTGCCTTTCCTGCACGTCCACAAACAACTTCTCCATGCGTTGCTGGAACTCTACAAGTGTAGATACAGCAAGGGATCGACATCGCCAAGATCAGAAGTTACTGTTCTGGTAAGCGTGCCGTCATAATCAACGGCGATTACGAGCACTCGCGATTCAATTTCTTCATTTTCACTCCTTCGAGACCGAAAAGAACCAAATCGTTGCTTTTAGTATGACATGTTTTAGTTGTTTTTGAAGAATGGTCTTAGCTATTTTTTATCTGAAAAGACGCTTACCCATTGATAAAATTAGGTTGAGATTATTTTGTTATGTCTTTGTCGTTAAACCTCGACAAGGCGCGGATGAACAGGAGGAACATAAAAGGGGAGAATATACGGTATGCAAGAATGACAAAAAGAAAATTAAGATCGGGACATGCAACCTCATGTACTATCTACACTACGAACAGCGTAAAGAGGTTGTCTCCGACCACCCGCTACAGCTCAACAAGCTGTGGTTCAGGCTTTCTCTGAAAGAGGAAGACGGAATCCTGGGCGACTTCTGAATATTACGGGCACGGCGGTTCGCATCCTCTGGCATTTGCTGTCAAGACAGATGACAAAGTTAAGGAAGCAGAAGAGTTCTGACAAATGAGCTTGCTGAGCGTTCAGCTTCAGAAAAGGTATTGTGCAGGGTGCGTAGCGAAGAAGTTGGCATCATGTCAATATCCCTTGCTTCCACGGATATCACGGAGAGTTGCCGAAAGGGATGTTCTATTCTGTCCCCCAAGAGAAACCTTCTCTCGGTGTACTCCATCGGTGTTCGAGATGAAGCAGAAGCGCTTATCGGGTGCACTGTTTGGCGGCAATGTTGTTTGTAGCGTCAACATTGAAGGGTTGCGCTACTGCAGCGCCAAAGTTCGATAAAGACGCTGAAAACTGGGAGCGACTTTATCGCATAGCATGGAAACGATTAACCGCGAACTCGGTATCGAAAAATGAGCTACTTATCAAAACAAAGAAATTCCACGGTTAATCCGTGGTCTATTAGCAAACTAAATTTAGGAACAATTTTTCTGCAACATGGTAATAAGTATAGTAAAAATATATGTAGAAATGGAGTGAATGCTAATGTTATTTTTCCAGTTTTTTCATCGCAACTATAGTGCCACTAATTCTGCCTTTAGCGCAGGCGCGATTCTCGTGGACATGGTAAAGAGCAAGAGCCTACCCAAGAAAACGCGCATCATTGCATCAAGCGCTTCTGTTTGCACTGTTTGTGGCGATTACAGAAAAGATCGGCGAAAGCCCACGGTTTTTAACCGTGAGATGAACGTCATCGAAGGAAACCTTTCCAAATAAACTGGTGAAAAACACAGGCACAATAGAATCAAATCCAACAGAACGGAGGTGAAGTTGTTTTGGATCAAGATGTTTTGAATACAAGGTTTGTCGTTCGCATCGGAATCGAAAAATTGGATCTGCAAATCAATAGTCGTGAAAATCTGGAATCTCTGTATTCGGATTCATCGTATCTATTACCACTTAGTTTTGGAAAGTTTTTTGTCGAAAAACGAACTCCAAAAGATATTAGTTCGCTTAAAAACAAGGGATATTTCCCATTCCTCAAAGACATTGAGCCAAGCCGTCCAAAACATCACCGACCGAATGGATCGTGCCTACAAGATTGGTTTAAAAATCTCAGAAACGGGAAAAAGAAAGGACGACCAAGAAAGAAAAAGATCTTCCAATACAAGTCATTCACACTCAAACAAGCGGGATGGGAAATCAACGAAGAAGAAAAACCATCATCATCAACAAAAAGAAATACAAATATCACAAGTCGCGCAACTCACGGGGAAATCAAAACCGTTACAGTAAAGCGCGATGCTTGCGGAGATTTTTGGATTTATTTCGCGGTAGAAGTGGAAGAACCTGTAGTTGAAGTCAGATCGGGTGAAATCGTCGGCTTTGACTACAGTTTCGAGAAGGATTCGTTTCTCGTTGGGCAGGAATCACGATTCGATGTCCTTGCGCCCTCCTTCTTCCCGTGTGAATCTCAAAATCTTCCAAAAGCTGTCGCACGCGCTGTCTCGGAAAGAATTTGGTTCCAACAATCGTGCGGGCGCGTTTATCTTTGGCTCGCCAGTATCGCAAATCCTGTTGGGCGAGGAAAGACTACCACTACAAACTCGCCTACGAACTATGTAATAAGTACAGCGTGATTTGTTTGGAGACTTTGGACCAAAGCAAATACGCCAGAACAAGACATGGGAAGAAAGTTAGTGACCGTGGTTTCGGACAGTTTTTGCACTAATCCTTCAACACGTCGCAAAGAAGGTTGGAACGAAGATCGTCTTCGTTGATAAGTGGTTTCTTCCTCCCAACTTTTGCCATTGTTGCGGATTCCAGAACAAAAGCGTCATGAGGAAAGTTCTGGATTCGCAAATGGACATGTCCTTCCTGCGGGAGTTTTTCCATAGCGACAGGGATCGCAATCGCGCGATCAACATCTACAGCGAAGGCTTGAGACTTCTCGCCTCGTAACGTTCAAACACGAAACTTGGGCGGGGCATCGTCCAGCAGGAAGTACACGCCGTAAATCCCCGTGAGGGTGCTGTGGGCGTTTCCTTCCCTGAAACTCCACGGCTGGCCGTGTGGAGTATGTCAAATATGCAGACATTTGAATTTGTTGCACTAATCTTTCTATGAACTAGAGTCTGAGGTTAAAAACAATGTTTGTATTTTTGCGTCTCTATTTCCATAATTGTCATCGTTGTCTGTTCTGCCATCATTTGCTACGAAATGGCGTTGGATAAGCAGATTCGACATCATGAAAAAGTAATAATATCTACAATGGCGCTCGCTATTTGGCTAGCGTGATGGTTTTCAGCTCGTGGGGTCGTGCTTAAAGGGCGCATGAACGCCCCTTAATAAGCAAAAATTAAGTTTTGTAAAAAGAAAGGACTTTCTCTTAAGTTCTCAAATTCGTAGTAATTTGTGATTAAACATCGTCAAAGGTGAGCACGAAGTCTTTTGACAATAGACTTAAAGAGAAGGTTTCCAGCCCTCAGTGAGTGCGGTCGTTGAAAAATGGTTCGCACGATGAACTACGTTCGTGGAAAAGGTCAAGACTTACCTTGGGATGCTGCTTTCAGTCCCAAGCTCTAAGAGCGCCAACCAAGAAACCAACCCTAACGCTCTGGTTAGATCACAGGGAAACGCATGAACTCCCACGGACATTGGCGAGAAGGATAATTCTCGAAAGGAAGACAGCAGAAATATTCAAATAATCAAAAGAGTATGCGTTCCGTCTTGGACGCGGAAGGTAAAAACTAGACCCAACCATCGTCCAAAACGCTGAGCGACTCGTCCGTCAAAAAGAAAAGCAACGCTTGTTGCAGCGTCCGATGACAATTCAGTTAAAGAAAGTCATAGACAGTCCAAACGATGACGAGATTCGTATGGGAATTGATGACGGAGCGAGCATGTTGGGTTGGCGCTTGTTCAAAAATGCAAAACTAAGAACAAAGTTGTTTTGTTCGACGATGACGTATCGCAATGATGTTCATAGAGTTAATAGAACAACATGGGGATATCGTCAACGTCGTCGGTATTGGAAGCGTTATCGAAAAAAGAAAGATTTAGTAATCGAGCAAGCACAAGAAGAAAAGGACGTATTACTCCAACGATTCTTCAAAAACGTCAAGCAGTTGTTCGTGTTGTGGATAGACTAGCAAATATATTCGCATTGATTCTATTTATTTGGAAGATGTCGCGATTGACGTCTCGCGTCTTGACTGATGAGAACTCTATTCTTGGCAGTATCAACGTTCCAATCGATTGGATGAGAATTTGCGAAAAGCGACGATTCTTCGCGATAACTGCAAATGTCAACTGTGCGAAATAAAAACTGTCGGTTGGAAGTACATCATATTACTCCACGAAGGATGAATGGCACGAATACGATTGGCAATCTCTATCACTCTTTGCGCTGACTGTCATTCCAAAGTAACGCGGTTGTGAGATGGAATTTGCTGAACAACTTTATTCCAAGATTGGAAAGAAGAAAAACAATGTTAGCTACAATATGCGTCTCATGTCATGGTTGGAAAAACATGGCTCAGAGAAGAACTCTCCAAGTGGACACCAGTTTTTCTCTACTGGAGGGACACCGCAAACAAACGCATGGATTGGAACTTGAGAAAATCTCATGAGAGATTGATGCTGTTTGCATTACCAACCTTGAACCCAGAATCAGTGGGCGTGAAACCTTGGAATGTAAAACCACTGAGGCATCAAAGAAAAAGCAGTGAAAGTGAGAAAGAAATTTTGGGATTCATCATCGCGATATCGTTTATTACATTTAAAAAAACGGTGAATACCACGAAGGATATGTCACCGCACTTTATCCTTCAGAAGGAAAACAAAAAGAGGATTAAATTTTCTCTTTCACAGCATTGCAAACGAGTCAATCCAAAGAAATGTCAACGATTAGATCGCCCTAACAAATTCCTCTAGGTTGGCTTAAGTAAAATAGACATTTGTCTATGTTTTAGAAAGGAGGTTTCGTAAAATGATTTACATTAGCAAAAGACGGCAGCTCAAGTATTATCCCCTCATCCTCATCGTGGTCATGTTCGCAATTTCGTGCATTGGCAATCCTGCGTATGGCATGGCAACGCACATTACTGGTGGCTTGTTGCTTCTGCTTGAGGTCGTCAAGACCACATGTGCATTACAGGGCATCTGATGAGAACGGTTGGAACCAAGTTCAGAACGAGAAGGCGTATGCGTACCTCTTTCGGCAGTTGAGGCAGTAGATGTGTTTCTGCTTACCGTCATCAACGGGCATGGCGCGCTAATTGATTACATGATTCTGCTCATGAGCGCATAGTATGGCTTCTACCTGACCATTCGCTTCAAGGCGGCGCGTGAGGTTATTTGCGAGTTGGGTTTGAACGATCCAAGAAAGGTTGGCTAAGATATGAGTAGCGTACAACAATATCAAGACAGAAGAGATGGAGACAGTCTACTACACTGCATGTATCGGGCGTTCAAAATGGGAATTTGCAGGGATTCCCTTGAAAGGCAGATCTAACTGTTTGCGAGTTTCCGTTTTTCTCCATTGCAGTACTAGAACTGAAACTTTGAAAAGATGGCGCAAATTAACAACTGGAGAAAATAGAGGATAGAGAAGACAGACTGAAAGAGCGCAAAGAAAGAATCTGTTTAAATTTCGCTCAAAAGCGCCAAAAGCACCAAAGCACGATTTGTGCACAATCAGGACTTTTTGGTTGAGCTTTATGATCGCGTATTGGCGCGATTAGCGACAAACTAAAACACAGAAAATCAGCGTAGATGATTATGTATGTCAATCTGCGCTTATTTCTAGTCAAATGGCTCAATGCAGCTTCACGGTCGAAGGAGTATAATAAGAGCATGACTTTGGCTACTTATTCGCAGGTTTGTGCTTATCTGAGATTTATGACGCCAAAGCAAATTATTAAACTATCTTCCCGCCCGATAAGTTTTTGATGATAAATATGAAGAAACCATTGATTACAAATATACTATGAAATTTATAAGCACGTTTGGACACAAAAACGATTTAATGGCTGATTAGTACACATATTATTCTAATGGAATATAGAAATTGTGAGATTAGACGTTTCTAATTGACATGATGATACGCACAAATGATGCCACTGGCGGCGAAGTGGTCGAAAGACAGATAACTGATTTGGAATTGAGCCGATTTATGTCAGCAAAAGACAGCAATGTTGTGTGTAAAAGAAAAAGTGATTCCTAAATATTTAAGATTGGTTAAATAAGAAAAGGGACATGGGAAGGTCATATCTGTATAATTACTATAGATACGACAAAACGTGTACTTTTTGTAAAAATATGGTTTGTTTTTACTGACAAATCCTCCTGTATAATCAATTGATGTGAGAGAGATTTTCTATAGAAAAGAAATACATTAAAACCATCTGAGTATGGGAAAATGTAGCTAGTAAACTATCGAACCGTCGTGAGACATTTCCAGAGAAGGAAAAATTAAAGGATTCAAGATAAAAAGACAGGAACAATTTATCTCAAAACTCATTTTATAAAGAGAATATGATCAATAGTACGATAAAGTTTTTCCTCTATACAAGGATCTCAAGTTCAATCAATAAGAAATCGTTGGACGGTCAGATGGAACTGATCAGGATCTCCTGCCTCTGCGAAGGGTTGGTAAAATCGTTGGAGAAGAAAAAGAAAATTACTAGTGTCTCCAACGAAAAATCGGAGGAATTAAACAAAATTCTCGATCAATTGATTACGATATCCTTCTTGTCGAACACTAAAGATCAGTTAACACGATTTGGGTTTGAAATACATCCAACGAATTTTGAACGGTCGAAAACAAAAATCGAAGTCATCAATAAAACTGAGAAAAACAAAAACGAAGATATCGTGAACGATTTCGTATCAAATTATTACGTCTTTCTGTGCGAAACTTTCATACAAGTAATCCTAAAGCAAGGACAAAGAGATTATCAAGGAGTTGATTGAGGATGGCAAAAGAAAGGTAAATATCGTCACATTCCTGATTTCCATGCCGTCCGAACTCATTCCGATTTATGATTTTGTTCAAAAGAAACTCAACCAATTCCTTTCCGATCCCGTGTTTCGCTCCGAACTTCTTGCGTTAGATTTCTCCAAACACAGAGGAAATCTGTGGAGGGACATCCGAGATATCGTAGGCAAAGAAGAATTAACCTCATGGAAAAAGGCGAAATTCTCAATCCTCTGTGGTATTTCGATATGTTATGCGACAACCTGCTGAGGATTGTTAAATCCAAAGATGACGCTATTGCTTGTTTCAACGCTTTAAAAAACAACGGGAATAAGATAAATCAAGATCTCTTTGAATCGCTTAACGAACGTGGAATTTATCCGACGGTTGGCTTTTCTTCGCAACCTCAAGCGAAGCGATGAGTCGCCAACAATAGCGAAGAAAGCAACATTTGTGATGGATTATTCCATCTCTGCGAGCAGAATTGTCAAGGATTGCGGACAATATCTTCGGTTTTAACTACGAGAGTGGGAAATATCTGACCTACGAAGTCGTATTTCCTCTTTCTGTGAGAAAAACTTGACGGGAAAGATTGCCAAAAACCACGATTCATCAAGAGAAAGAGCGATGGTCGCTATGTCGGACACTGTTCCTACGAAATGGAAATTGAACCAAGCAAAGGACAAAATATCCTAGGCGTGGATCTGGGAAAAAGAAATTATTCTCTTCGGTTTGTCCCTTTATTCGAGCGGGAAACTACTCTAATGAAATTGTGAACAGCAGGTTGTCTCATCGGATTGACGAAAAGTTGAAACGGGAACTCAAAGATTTGGGACATCTGTTGGAGAAAAACAAAACTTTGGAGGAATTAATCAACGGAGACATCAACCTTTCAATTCGCATTTGGAAGAAATCCGACAAAATCGGTGAATCAAATCATGGAACTCAGAGGAAACATTTCCCATACGAAGAGATATATCGCGAAGTTGATCAGCTTCGGAGATCGTTTCCATTAAGCGGCAAAATGATTGCAAGGAAATTCATGTCGAAAAATCTCTGTGGCTCGAATCCAGGGAGGACGATGGAATCATTCTGGAAGTGCAGGATTTTTATTGACGAGTTTGCGGAACTCGAAGGAATCAAAGCTCATCAAGATTTATGCCAAAATATACGAGTTCCGCGCATCCATCACTGGTGAACTTTGGTCGAAAATCTGGATCGAAACATCCGTTTTTCCAATGGTAATGTCATCGATCGCGATCTCTGGCTTCAATCAATATTGCGAAACGAAATGGCGAAATCAAAAAGGAAAAATAAACTCAATCAATTAAAAAGAAACACACGAAAAACTCTGAAATAAAAGCCAAGCAACCGCAAGGTTTCCTTGGCGATTCGACAAAAACTTTTAACGAAGCAGCTAGGTACTGGAAATTGTCGTACTCTACCCAAGAAAACTGGCAACAGAACTTGGGAGGTTTTGGACACTATGTCAAACCACATAAGTTAAGTTTAATGTCACATTGTCACGTCAGTGTCAATTTTATGACATGATTTAACAACAATTTTTCAAAACGCAAAGACAGATTTTTGATCTTGATGTATAATAAGAAAAACACAAAGTAGGCATATCTAAACCACAATGGAGGGTAACGTGGAGACTGACGTGCTGAGAAAAACCCTAATTGGCGAGTAAGTTCCAAAGTTAGGTTGGCAGACAAGGATGTTTGCTTGCGGTTCGATCGAAATCGCGTGATTGAAAACAAGGCTTGACTCCCAAACTCGTATATCGCATCCCTCGCGGTGGCGTAGATTAAACAAAAAGAAGCGTCTCAAAACTGAGATGCTTCTCTTTTGTTTAGTTTGTGCTCATTAAGGTAAATCAAACGTAATTTCGTAGTTCCACGCAGTTTCTTCATATCAAAAACCGAATCAAGGTTAAACGTTAACCGTTTAGACTCTGCGCTGATAGGTTCGTATACCAACATAAACTCTTGATGCGCACCGGGCGCGATTGATGTGATTGAATCTCCTGCAAACGAATCAACCTTGTAGTGCGCCCATTTTGGTCTACAAGCTGAAGAATTGACGTTAGGCATCAAATGAATCTTCTGCCCACCGTTGTTATCAAAGTTAACCCAAATGCGTGTCCCGTCTTGTCTAAACTGGATCTTAGTAGCGTAACAGTCAAGCTGCCATATGTATCAGATGCGTCTTTGAGATTGTAGGCTAGTTTTGGATCAAGACCATTGGTTGCTTTTTAAACCCTCTGAACTTGTCACAGGATTCCCTCCTTAATGACTTCTGCGGCTGATTCAGAAGAGTGCGTAGCAGAACCTGTCGTGAGTAGCGGAATCGAAGAACATCAAGGCAATAACGAGCAGAAGGCGGCAACTCCCCATGACAACAGCGAGCACATTGTTGCCCTCTTTTTGCCTTTGGCGAGTTTCGATTGACTCCTCGGAAATGATTTCTTCTTTCATTTCAGGCTCTTCCTTAGCGTCTTCCTCGTTAATTACCATGAGTTCCTTCTTGTTCTTATCATTAGAGCTTGTGTAAGCCCTTTCTCTTTGTCGTCTTTATTTGTAGACATTTTGTTTCTGTCCTTTCCATTTATTGTATGCGCTAATGCGCGTAATTTCAGTGTGTCTGCCACATGTAGTGGTTCTTAATCTATTGTATCTATTCGGTAGTGTGAAGGCAAATCTTTTGCACTTCACTTCAGTTTTTCAAAACGTCAAAGACAAGATTTTTCGTTTTGAGGTATACTAAGGAAAGCAAATGGCAGAACACAGAATGCGAGTGCGAACCCAAAGCGAACATAAATTTTGACGCTTTTTGTAGACACATCCAAACCACGATGGAGGCTAAAGGGAGATTGATGTGCCGAGAAAACCCTAAATTGGCTGGTAAGTCCAAAAGTTAGGTTAGCTGACGCAAAAAGTTAGCTATCGCACCTCACGTAGGTGCGCGGATTGAAACGACGCTATTTGGTTTTTCTGTTGCGCTTTGTAGTATCGCACTCCATGTGAGTGCGCGGATTGAAACAAATAAATTGACACTCCCCCGCTAAAGCAGGGGATTCTCAGTTCACTGACCGTAGCGTTTACCGACTTGCGTCTCACCCGTCTTTCACAATCTCCCTGAGCGTGAATTTCCGTATGCCCTACGGTATTAGGGTTTTGTTTTTAAGATGTCGCGAGAATTTTCCTTCGCTTTGCGTAGGATGTTGATTCGTGCATTTTTATCTATCGTGATGTACTCCACAGCGCGGGCAGTCCCATTCCCTAACGTCAAGGTTCTTCACTTCTGGATTCTTTTCTCACAACGAGAACAAGTTTGACTGGAAGCGTAGAACCGCCCAACTTGAACGAGATCGCATCCATAGAGAACGGGATTTGTATTTGAGTAAACGAAAAACGCAGACCAACTCACATCCGCAATATGTTTCGCCAATTTTATGATTTCTGAGCATCCCTGCAACGTTCAGATCTTCGATTCCGATGACTTGGTTATCGCTCACCAGTTTCGTTGATTCTTTGTGCGGAAATCGCGCGGATATTCGCTATTTTTCTCGTGCACGACGGCAACGGCAGCGCGCGCCTTTTGTTTTCGACGCGAACCGTCTTTTCCTGCGCGCGTCCTGCGTTGCGCTCTTGCGAGTTTACGCTGAAACTTCGTAAAGGTTCGTGGATTTTCAACAACATTTCCGTTGGAATTGACGTAAAGGATTTGATTCCTACGTCAACGCCAATTTCTTTTTCCTGCGTTTCGTTTGAGAACGTTATTCCAATCCTCGCGAACACAGCGAAACGAAATACTTTCCCTGTTGGAGTTTTTGAGATTGTGGCGTTGAGGATTACTCCATTGGGAATACGAGAAAGTTTGATTTTTGACGAATCCGATTCTAGGTAGACGAATTTTGTTTCCTTCGATTCAGAATGTTATTGTTCTGGTTCCTCGTTCGATACGATTTTTCGCATTGTGCTTGGATTTAAACCTTGGATGAGTTCGCGTCACGGCAAAGAAACGTTGGAACCCGTTGTCCAAATCTCTGAGCGACTCTTGAAGGGACATACTATCTGACAGGTTTAACCATGTGAACTCAGGTTGTCGCTTGAGTTGGGTCAACAATCGTGAGGTCTCTGTATATCCAACGCTTCGTTTTTCTTCCTTCCATGCTTTTTGACGAACGCCGAGGAAATAGTTGAACACGACACGAGCGTTCCCAAACATTTGGTTGAACTTCGCTTCCTGTTCTTGGGTCGGATAGATTCTGTACTTATATCCGCGAACATAGTCGTCCAAAGTTTTTCCTCCTTTCTTCGTTTTTACAGTATACTATATGTAGGATTTGATTTCAGGAAATTGGTCGCCTCTCATCCCCCCGCTGAAGCAGGGGGTTTTCTCGGCGACGTTCTATAAAAAGGAAGGAACTGCTCGTGCACTTATCATCCCCTAAAAAGAAAATTATTGTCATCACAACAGCACTTATATTGGCATCAGGTGTTGTTTATTCAGCGACCAATAGTGATCTCATCAAGCAATCCAATCTCTTAACCAAACGCCAACCCTCAAAGGGCAGTTATCTGCACAACGTCAGCAACAAAAGAGCGAGCAAAAACCAAACAGCATCAAAGGAAAACAAAATACGAGGCGAACAAACAGGACTCATCCCTAACCAAGGAAGACTCAATGCGCGTACATGGCGAAATAAGTACTTATCTCGCTATGTTTCCACGAAGTCATAGATTCGCCCAAAGATCCTCTTTTAATCACTCCTGGGCACTTTAGAATACTCATTCGCGAGATTAAATCAAAGGCTACACATTCGTGGATGCAAATGATCTCGTAAAAATCAAAAACGAGCGAAATGAAACAACCGCAAAAACGATTATGCTGAGGCTTCGATGAGCGGCTACAGGATAACTACTTAAACGCACTACCCAATCCTGCGCGAAGAAGGCGCTAAGGCGACGTTCTTTTTGATTTCTGGCGGATTAGCCACAAAAAAATCGCATGACCCTATGCAGACATCAAAGAAATGATTCGCGGAGGAATGGCGATTGGCTCGCACACAGTATCACATCGCAAGCTCTGCACTGTCTGACGAGGGAAGCGTTTAAGGAGATGAACGACTCGAAGTTCGCGCTAGAGCATGATTTCGGCGTACCTGTGAATAGCATTGCATATCCGTGCTACGAGACCCAATCAGTGCTTAAAATGGCACATAAAATGTACGATGTTGGATTTGTTGCGACGGCTAACCCACAAACGCCAAATGAGGCGATGACGGTGCACCGATATGCAGTTTTTAAATGGAACACCACATTGGATTCCATACTGGCGAACCAACAGCCAACAGAATGACATAATAAAAACTACGAAATTGTTCCAATTGAGCTCGCAGAAGAAAGTGAACTGAGTTCTGTTAAGATCAAAGTGACGCGATTTGATCGCGAGAAAAAAAGCAAAAAGTTGGAGGCTATATAAGTGAGAAACTACAAAACGGGCAAATCCAGAAAGATAATCCTGATTTTGAAGTAAAATCCATTTTTCCTATTGAAAAACAGGAAGATTATTTTTCGCGGTTTGTTGTTTTGGCTGTGCGTAAAGCGATGAAAAAGCGGTAGTAGCAAAAAGTGGATTATGATGATTTTTGTTGGAATCTTGAGATCAGTCACAGAACATCGCACTATTATCCATGCAATCGTCGATTTCGAGAAACGTAAAAGAGCTACCAAAAAGGAAAGCGATATCGCGCATAAAAAGCAAGAAAGATGTTGTGGATGTACTATCTGACAAGATGCGCATGGATGCCTCATAAAACAAAAATAAGCTCAGTCGTGCAATTTTTCTGCACGACTTTTTGATTCGTGGTACTATGAAAATGTAAAACGAACGATGAGTTCATGAAAGTTTCTTTCAAGCGCCAAACAAGAAAGCTGGCGCAGAGGTCAAATGGAGGATGTTTTGCGAGTACAAAGGCAAACAACGACAACCACGCAAACCAGAAGAATCCCAACAGCGCATGCACTAGGCTGGGCGCGATAATCGGGCAAACCAGAAGAATCCGAATCACGCGCCGACCAAGGCGTGAAGTAAGTCTCGATTGAGCTAAGTAGAGAATCCCGTGCATCAGTGGTGCATGGGATTTTTCTATGTAATCAATTCGCACGCTCATCGGCAAATGTATTGGTATAATTCTATTCGGAGGATTTGATATGGCACTACGAGTTCACCGAAGTAATTGGGTGCGGGAAGCCCCTGCCGTTTGTAGGCATGGGAGGAGCGCTCATCTCCTTTCTTGATTTTTACAGTATACATCGAAGTTAAAAACGCACACATGCGTTCCAGAGTGAGTATCAAAAATCTTTCAGCAGAACATTGAATCCTGATTGGGACATATCTGAGCGCGAGGGTTTAGAAGACGCCAACACCTCGCCAAAGGGTTAATTCAAATGGATGGTATATTGTCCGACAGTTAAAACAAAGTCGCACGAGCGATTCAAGCGACTCATAATGCTACAAGTGTTGAGCAGGAAAAAGCTAAAGGAATCTTTGCTTACGCAGACTTTGTTGAATATAACAATAGCATTCATTGCGCTTGCTTCCGTTGTTCTTGGCGCAATCGGATTCGTCCTGATGGGCTATTTGGCGCAAGTCTGGCTCAAAAACAGCTCGTTTTATTTCGGGACATTCGTTGACGCGGTTTTGGGCGGCATTGCCGTCGCGATTATTCTATGGGGCGTTAAATCAGTTGTTTCTTACGCAGTATGGCACGGAATGATTAGCGAGGACTATGAATCAGATTCGGTATACCCATTTTTGACGCTTGAAGGAATCGAGCGACATGTGCGTACTTTATCATGGTACCGTTCTTTATCGTTGTTGCAATTTTGAGCACACATTTAGGCGTTCTCATGATTGGCGGCGCAGTGTTTCTCAAATACGCTCTATTGTGGCTGACTTATCCACTCGTTGTTGAACAGTGCACAACAGGCGATAAAAGCCTTTGTTGCAAGTTCGATTGACCAATAATCGATGCATGCGTATATCAAAATGTTTGGCCGGCGTAAAGCGTGGCAGAGAATGAGCGCGGTACGGTGGATTTACTCTCGCTTTCCACTGAAACCGCAGCAACCAACGGTAAAATCAACAACAGCCAATAACAGTGATCAAACGATTCCATCTCGACCAAGGTGGGACGCTCTCTTCTTTCGCGAAAACAAGCATACTAAAGAAATCGCGGGAGGATAATACATCTCTCCTTCACAGAAGCGAAACGCAGTGAGAACAGAGCGAAGAGTACGAACAAGAGGTTAAGCGAAAACGCGTTTCATCAAACCGTATTGGCTCTTACTTTGCTCTTTGGGTTCATTTCCTATCTGTACGCTCTGTGTTGGTTATCATTACCGTATTTGAAGATGGGTGTGCCAAGTAGTCCTCATCAAAAGCAAATTGAGCGAAAGAGGTATAGGGTTGATGAGTACTTGCTATCCATCAAAACCTGCGTGGTCCATTGATGCAATTGAGAGCTTCACGAATGAAACAATGGGCGCATCCAGACATGTCAGCGCTCAAGAAGCAGCGAGAAGATTACCAGCGAAGAGGAAATCTAAAGGTTGTCCTCCTACAGTTACGCTAACCATTCCACTCTCATTAGATCTACTCGTTACAGGTAGAGTCTCAACAGCCTGCTACTAACTACGCCTGACTAAAGAAAAGAAACACACATTCAGATCTTTCAAACATCAACGACAAGTACGAGCGACAGAAGGTTCCTAGATGCTTACAATAAGGCATTTCAATTAGCTCCGTGTTGGGCTCGTCGCTAAAATTTCCGCAAGGTACAGAAAGTTGTCTGCCACCGCAAAGCGAGAGTTCAGTTCACTGACCGTGCGTTTTGGCGGTACGCCTCATGTCCGTCTTACACAATCTCCCTGAGCGTGAATTTCCGTCTGCTCCCTACGGTATAGAAAGGTTAAGCGGTAGTTAAATTTCCTTCGCTTTACGTGGGATGTTGATAGCATTTTGTAGATCTCATTGTGAACCGTCTTTCCTGCGCGTGTCTGTGTTTGCCTCTTGCGAGTTTCGCTGAAAACTTCGTAAAGGTTCGTGGATTTTCGCAACATTTCCGTTGGAATCGACGTAAAGATTTGATTCTACGTCAGCACCAATTTCTCCTGCATTTCGTTTGAGAACGTTATTTCAATCCTGCGAACACAGCGAAACGAAATACTCTGTTGGGTTTTGATTGTGGCGTTGAGAATCGCTCATTGGAATACGAAAGGTTTGATTTGACGAATCCGATTCTAGGCAGACGAATTTTTGTTTCCTTCGATCGAATATTTATTGCTTTTGGTTCTCGTTAACGATACGATGCATTGTGCTGGTTTAAACCTTGATAGTTCGTGTCACCGGCAGCAAAACATTGAACCGTTGTCCAATCTCAGGCGACTCTTGAAGGGACATACTATCGGACAGGTTTAACCATGTGAACTCAGGTTGTCGCGGGTTGAGTTGTCAATCGTGTAGGCTCTGTATATCCAACGCTTCGTTTTTCTCCTTCCATGCTTTTTGACGAACGCCGAAATAGTTGGAACACGACACGAGCGTTCCCAAACATTTGCTGAACTTTGCCTCGTTCTTGGGTTGGATAGATTCTACTTATATCGCGAACAGATCGTCCGAAAGTTTTTCCTCCTTTCTTCGTTTTACAGTATACTGCATGTAGGATTTGATTTCAGGAGAATTGGTCGCCTCTCTCATCGCCCCGCTGAAGCAGGGGTTTTTCAACGACGTTCTATAAAGCGGAGGCAATTCAATGTAAGCAGAAGAAGCGAAATGGTTGATTTTGACTTCTGCCGAAAATACAATCTGGAGTAAAGGTCATTCCGCGAACCAGCACTTTATCTTTGCCAACGATACGCTCAATTCAGCGATAAGTCGCTCAAAGGATGGATATTTTGCAGTTTAGGTCAGCAGTGCCTGATATGAGTGGATGGTAAGTTTTAGCATCCTTGCGAGCATGCGCGTTTGTCGATAAGTTTAAACGATCACTGGGCGGCAACTATTAACGAGGTTGAACCATTCAGCTGTGACCGATTTCAGCGCTATGGATGCTTATAGAATCTTATGAAGGAGAATCATCATAAAAGCATTCGTCGCGGACACCGATGACTACCCTCCGTGCTTCCCTGCCTGAGAAAACTCCATTTGGCAGTAGTGTAGAGTTTACCAGCGAAATGATGATGATGGTAACGTTACGCCAGCGGTATCTGAGCAGATTTTCACTGCAACCAAACTACGCGGTACAACGCTGAAAGCGGAACAGATGTGGCTCAGCTTGCGCACATGACGCAGTTAAAACTCGCGCAGGAGATTGTCAATCAGTTTGGCTTTGTGAAATATGTCGGGTTCTTTGATACTGAGTATTGACTCATGAGGTGCTATCCAGCAAGTACGAGATTGTTGTTGCGTATCTGATGAGAACATCTTAGATGATGACACTGATGGCGTGTGAAAAAAAGTTAAAGTGTTCAACGACTTTTTGCAAAAAAATACAACAACATTGGACTATGTGGCGCATGGCAGGCAGAATCAGTGAATCATCTACTGACATGTTTGATTTGTTTCCTGTCAGTAAAAGGATTGGATAAAAATGCAGGTTTATTGTTTACGAAGAGAATCCCAATGAGGTGATTCAGCGCAAAAAGAGCAAAAGAATTCAGAGAAGGAAATTCCATCAAATTTAGATTGAACGACTGCTTGAAAGAGCGATTAAAATGTCCGAAAGCATTAATTGAACAAAAATACCACGAACTAAATCGTGGTCTATTTTTATGCGCCAATGCGTGCCCCTTGCGAGTTTGTAGCGCCGATGATGTCTTTATGTTCTTTTGTGATGTCGCTTGAGGGACGGTCAAAACAAACTCTTCTTTTTTCATTCCTGATAGCTCTGCCATGATTTCGATATTTTTTGTGAGTTCTTCATCAAGCATCAACAGGTTGTTTTTATTCTAGTTTTCTTGCTTTTTCTTTGGTTGATTTGACGCTGACGAGACCATAAGTGTCGCCCGATGTGTGTGCCGCGAATAGATTCACTATGCGCGCTTTTCTTGTTTTCTCAAATATGCTTGTCACTTCACTGCTCAATTCTTGCGTGTTGCAGATATGATTCCTGTCCGATTCTGTAGTTTGTGGTTTAATGCAAAGAAATAGATCCATAACTCGATCGCATTACTTGCAATACGCGTACTCCTCTCTAACAATTGAAGAATTAAAGAACGAAGAAGATGTTCTTTTTGATTTTAGGTAAAGAATTGTCACTAAATTGCAAAATTAGAACATCGTTCTTTATTATTCTATTTATATAAATAGAAACGCCTCATAAATATCTCTCAAAAATAAAAAGGCACGAGTTTTTATTCTCTGCACCTTCTAGTCAGTTTTAGTTCGCCGTCTCATTTGCTCTCGTTAGGTAAATAGACGCGCCCAGTGTAGTATCGGGTAGCTTGAGGCGTATATCCTTTCTTTTTGGTCAGTGTCTTCATGCCCTGCGTAGTTTTTGCGGATCGAAGACTTCTTTGAGGATGATTTTGTTCTGGCTTTGCACCCTCATAGTCCCACTCGAGAAGTAAGGATAGAGCCAACTCATCTTGGTATGCCATCCTTCCATGCCCGCGTTAATCGCTTCGTAGTCAAGGTAAGGAAGGAGGAATTGAGGATGTTTAACTCGACTTCCGAATGTCCAAATCCTGTCAACCCGCCCATGACGTCGGTTGTTTGTCAACTTATTGCCTTCTGCTGGCGAGGAATAATCACCATTTTTCAGTCTTGTTGTTTGGGATATTCATGAAAGTCAGGAGGAAGATTTGTTTTGGAAAACTCCTCACTGGACGTAACATCAAACATTTGAAGGATATTGTATCGATGCGTTTCATCCGCTGGAATCCCCATAACAGGCATAAAGCGCATCAAAGAGTGCCCCTGGAGAAAGTTTCTCAGTTAACCATATGATAGGCTGTACATCTTTTGGACTCATTGTATAAGCGTCAATATACCATGGTTTTCGAAATCAACCAATGCAAATCAAGTTCTGTTTTTTCCATTAGGAATCCAACCTTTTCGTCCCATCTTCACTTGTTGTAAAAGTCATCCCATGTGAAATTTTCAAGGTTTTCAAAATAGATTTCTTCTGGGAGTTTTCAAGATACTGTTTGAAAATAGATGAAGTTCTTTGTGCACTCTTTCTCCTCTAATTTCATATTTCTCAAACAGCTATTTTTCGCGCAATCTTTTGTGCATTTGCATACTTCGGAGCTTCAATCTTTGCTTCCATATTCGAACACAGATCGCTTTCCACGCTCATTGTCGTCAAACTGGTGCTTGAGTTCTTCAATCACCTGTGGAGCAACCTGTTCTACGCCCCTATATGCTGATGTAACAGCGCTTTGGAGATCTGTTGGAGTATATGTTGACTCGGAATACTCATCAATAAAATTCATAGGGTCATAAATGTTATACGGATAGCCAAGGTTTTGTTCGATATATGTCTCCGCGCTTTTTAAGAGACTCTTCCCATGATTTTGTCTCCTTCTCCGTATCTGTCACGAACAACTCCTTCATAAGTTATTGGGTTGGTTGTGTTGCTTCCGTACACGTCAAGAAGGACATTCTTTGAGTCTTTGTACTTTCCATTGTCGTACTCATCAATAGTTACATCGGCATACTTTCTGCCGTTAACCATAATCGTGGCAATTACGTTGCTGCGAATTCGCGTTTTGTCAGAAATCGGTGTTGCTGTTTTTGCCTCTTCAGGCTCAATAGTAACAGGTTTATGCTGATGGCGATACCAATGCTCAATAGGTTTAATTGTATTTCCGCAATGAATATCCCTGTTCGGATTGTTGTCACAAAAATGTCTTCTTCTTGGTTGTGCTTTGAACCTTGACTCGAGGTGTTTTGTTCGGCGAGGTTTGCGGATATTTCGGCTGAGACAACATCTGCCACAACATGATTGCAGTGAAACATCATCAGCATCAAAACTAAACGCATGTGCAGTCTTAGGTGTCGCAATAGGCGCGCAAAGCGCAAACGCTGTGCTGAGTGTGATTGTTGTTTTTAGAAGTTTCTTTTTTGAAAACATTCGTATGTCATCTCCTATCTGAAAAATTGAAATCGAAATTGTTTTAATTACAACCTCAGTATAATACTTTGTATCTAAGTTTTTCACAAAAATATTTCTAAAATTAACTTTTGTTAATTCTTTTTGCTTTGCGTCTGAATAACTAAGTTTATCTTCTTTATCCAGCTTCTCAATTGTCTTATCTTTAATGCCTACATAGTAAATTTCTCATCAACTCTGCCCTCCATATACATTCCCAATCTCATCCATTATCTTGTCTCTTCGTTGCATAATAAGCTCTTGTTCGACCAACAGTGAGTCCTCATCGCCTTTTTGCCATACAGTTTTTGCTCGCTAAGACGTAAACAATGTTGTTGTCTTTATCTAAGATATAATCCTGCATATTATCGCACTCAACAATGTGCGAATTTGGATCTGACTCTGCGTTGATAAGAATGTCTATTTTATCGTCTGCATTAAAACTCAATGGTTGCATCCTAAGCGTTACATGAGGAAATCCTGCAATGTCGCCAATTTTTGGGTTCAAGATAAAATGCTTCATACATGCTACGATTGGCGAATAGTTTGCTTTTATGAACTCAAAGATGTAGTAAAATGTAATCTTTGAATATCGGTGATTCTTGTTGAACTGATTTCTGTCATTTTTAATATTCAATGGTTATTGATTCCTCTACTTTCTTATCTTTTTAATTTTTCGGCAATATTGTAACACAGAATGAGAACGAAAAACAGAGCTTTGTTAAAAACAATTTTTATTAGCAACACTTCTTATTTGAAAAGTATAATGATAGTATATATTTCTTCTTGATCTTTTTAGTTTTGAGAGGAGGTTTATTTTATGAACAAAGAAGAAATGAACAATGTCGCGCGTCACATATAAATGACTTATGACGCATTGTCAGCCGTTTAATCAAGTCGTCAACGACGATTGTTACGAGCTAAAATCAGCGGCTCGGAAAATGGTCCCAGAAGATAGGCTTCTTAGATTGTCTTTACTCAAAAAGGCTATAATGAGTAAAGACAAAGAAGAGCAGGTTGAGCGCGTATGAACTGAATGAGTTCGTTGTCGTGTTTGACCTTCTGCTGTCCTGCGGGATAGAAATGAGGCGTCTCGGCGAGCGGTAAAACCGCGAAAATCGCGCCAAATACCAGTTAGCAGGATGAGACTGCTGCAAAAATGGGATGATGAATCCATGTGATGCTTGACCTGCTCAGAAGCAGATCCTGGTGTCCCACGCATGGTTGCTCAAAGCGCTTAGGAGCTAGCCGCGACTGCGGATTGCGGGAGGTGCAGTGATATGTTTAACGATAAACCTCTGTGCCTACTGATTGACGAGGATTATTTTCCCGCAGGAACTCGCGGAGAAATTGTTGTCGAGATAGCTCTTTAACGGAGACTGCGACGATTTTATCGTCGAACTCTTCCGTGAGGAGGCGTTGCAGTCGAAGCGCGATTTTCGCAACGGATTTTTGTACGCATATGCCATTCCGATGGATATGTTCCAGTGAAGTTGTTGCTGGTTGCGCTAAAGTGAAATTTGATAATGACTTCTCCAAAGATGATGCCTTCTTTACGGCAGATATCGTTGGCGAGTTGTTATCAAGTCGCATAAGTTTGGTGATATTGTTGCATACTATCGCGACGGAGGTTGTCGAGTGGGCGGCTGATGATCTCCTTCAATGCTCTACGATGAGTTGTGGATGGAGAGGAAGGGGCGTGCCTACTACGAAGAGAGTTCTTCCACGAAAGCTTAAAAGAGCTTGAGTGGAACGCTCTGCCGCGATGCGAGATTTCATCTGAGCAAACAAAAAGAACCTTTTCACCATTATGGCGAATTGGTTCTTTTTGTTTGTTGATATCAGATCTGTTTTTCGTTCATGTTCTGAACTACTTGTCTTGTGGCAAACATAGTCGCAACGAAACTTGCTACTGCAACGCTATTGGGATCTTTCTTGTGCTCCACATAGATGTCAATCGGTTTCTTAGTTGGGTCAACGAGACTTAACGCGACAATGATACAAAACCTGTCAGCGATACGGATGCTACTTCGTCGAGGTGATGCCGACAGACTTCTGCTCGTCGCCGTCATGGTATTTAAGTTGGTAGATTCTTGACATTGTTTTCCTTTCAGTTAACTCAAAATTACTCGTCGCGAGATTCTTTGTTTCAGCGCGCATCACGCAACGCAAGCGCTTCTTCTTTGGATAGGAGACGCGCTTCCTCATCTGCTCCTGCGTGCTATCCCACTGCCGAATGTCGTACTAGCGCGCCGTTCGTTGAACGATACGAGGTTCAGCTCAACGAAAGCCATCAGACGTGCGCTCTGCGGCAAGTGGTGCAATTTCGCGTTCGATGTCATGCCCGAATGCCATTTTTATTATCCTCCGTTTTTCCATTAAACAATCTAATGTTTCTCAAAAGGCTTTTCTTCAACTCCAAACATACAGCGTGCCTTCGTGCTCTGCCTCGTGACTTTGCGTGCACAACTTTCTCGCCGTATAGAAATTGATGCTGATATACCACTGTTGGTACGCATCAGTTGACCTCAATTGGCGCTTGTGTAGCATCATCAGACCAATAGAGTTTCTATCGCCATGACCACGCACAATGCTAGCCATCAAGTCCAACAAAGCGAATTGGTTTGCTCGAAATTCGCCATAATTTCGCGATTTTGTCTGCGCCATTTCAGCGGTAATTTCTACGCCATTGTCACGCGTTATATCTACTTCGCGCCAAAGGAAGAGATAGAGGTTGAAATAAGTCCAATGCAAAATACAAGAAAAACGATTATTATTTTCCCAATGACTCTCAGGATGGTTGTCATTGTCATTCCCCATTTCTAGTTTTAGAGTTTTGGTTTTTGCTTTCTTTTGGCATCATTGTAGCACTATTAAGATGCTCTGTTGAATTCCTAAAAACGACATCAAATGCAGATCCCTGAATTTAGTGGGATCTTTTTTTGTTGCAGAACTTGGCGACTCAGAGTCTCTTCGGGCGCGTCAACTCAATGACAACACCCTCAGCAAGCGACTCTGCGGTTCGCTCCCCAGACCATTGGTTGCGCGAATGAGCGCCACCATAGTCTCTGACATCGCGCGCTTCCCTGAACATGAATGTCGTGCTCGTTCCGCCCCGCGCATCAGGGGCACAAACGTGAGACGACCTTTCCCGTTGCTTGGTTGGTCACAAAACCGTGACAGCAAGTTTCTGTCCATTGACGTTATCGTTCTTCCAATTCAGAACGACACGTTGATTCCGCGAGCTTCTGCGCAACGACGAATGGCGTTTTTCGCCTTCGTCATTAAAAGTGCTTGCGGATGCTTACTCGGCAACCCATACTCTGAAAATCTCATAACTAAGTCTCCTTTCTTTGCGCAATCAAGTGCGACAAAGCGACAAAATGCCGCCACAACCTACAAATGTATATCTCAACTCAGGCTAAATTTTTGCCGTTAAGTGTCAAACAAAAACCGCCAAGCAGTCTCTTTGTCTTTTTAGAAAAGTTTATCCTAGAACGTATGCGTGCTCGTTCTGTCGTGCACTTTCGGCAAGCTTCCCGTCATTCATGTTCTGAATTTCGAGAAATAACCTGTTACGCGACGGATGCGGTGAATGTGACCACTCTTACCGCAAACGGGACACATCATCAGGAATAACTCCCTGATAGCCACAAGAATCACAGAAATCAATCGGGAAATTGATACCTGCATACCCGATATTGCTATCGTGTCATGTGGTTCAGGATTGCCTCTACCGCACGGAGGTTATTCGCGGAGGAGCATCAAACTCCACCTAGGCAATGTGACCATGCCGTGCAGTACTTGTGAAACTTGCCTTCGATTTCCATCTTCTTGAAGTGGGAAATCGGAGCACATAGGCACATGAACGCTGTTGGTGTAGTATTCGCGGTCAGTGACCCCTTTGATGACACCAAAGCGCTTACGGTCAATCGCTGTGAAGCGACCAGCAAGCCCTTCTGCTGGAGTGGCGAAGAGCGAGAAGTTCAGGTGAGTCTTCTCTTTCATCTCATCCATAGCGTCGTGCATATGGGAGACAATTCGAAGCCCAACTTCTCAGCTCTTCAGATTCGCCGTGGTGCTTGCCAATTAGAGCAACAAGCGTTTCAGCGAGTCAATGAAGCCCATGCTTATGGACCCGTTACGAATGGCGGGTTCAATAGAATCCTCGGGTTTAAGCCCTTCCGACCCCATGTAAAGATGCTGCCCCATTACAAAAGGCATATCCTTTACTTTGATGTGGTCGCAAACATACTTGTACCTATCCATCAGATGCCTCTCACAGAGGGTCGATTTCCTTGTCAAGCAGTTCGAAGAACTTGTTAATCCGAGCATCCTCATTGTACCCCTCAGCCTGACGAGCAAGAATCTCCAAACGAGGAAGGTTCATCGTTACGAAGAACAGGTTACCCTTCCTTCGCTCGTCCCAGAGTCATTGACATTGCCAATGACTCTCGTGCGGCAACCCATGTACTCTACGGACTTGTAAGGTTTGTTAACCTCCGCGTCCATAAAGATGTACGTCGGATTCATCCGGCGAGAGGTTACACGCATAGCGAGCTTGAAAAAGATCGTAATTAGGATCTCCTGGGCGACGTGACACTCCATCCTTCACTTGAAAGAGAAGGTTGAGGGAAAATTGGTTTTCCCCGTTGCCGAGTCCTTTTTCATACTCGGTCAGGAGCGCCTTTGTCCAACGGCGTGCACCTTCACTCGTGTCCAAACCGAAGTTCAGAGACGAGAACGGAATTTGCGAACCTGCACGCGAGTGCATGGTGTTAAGGTTATACCAATGCCTGCCTGCCTGCGAAATCTCTTCCTCAGGTACTTCGGGATACTGCACGCGCCATGACGGAATCAATCGCTGGGATTGACTGCCCTCCATGAAGTCGTTCTGACTTGCCTGAATCAGGATGCACGCAAGTGCGACAGCGGTGCCAATGCGCTTGGGAGGACGCGTAAATCCGTGCCCTGTGTTGACTCCGTTTCAAAGAGTTTTTCACAGGAATTTGGGAACAATTTACAGTAAAACCGTAAAAGTCCAAATCGTGCCATGGATGCCACCATTCTTGTACTCCTCTGCGAACTCCTTCAGAATCACATGTTCAAGGTTGTAAGCCTTGGTCGCAATTCCTCCTGCCTGTAACATTTTTAGCTATAGGATGACATTTGTTACGTTTGCATTGCTACGGTCGGTATTAACATACACCCGAAGCAGCAGGTCCATGAACGACTTTTTGAACTCGCGGTCTTTACTATGCGCCTCGCGATAGGTTGCATACGCCAACCCAACCTTGCGATTAACGTCAAGAAGAGCGTCTACCGCAATATCCTGAACTTCCTCAATGCCAATCGTGTCTCCACGATAAGCAAAAAGTTTGTCCATGACAATCCGCGTTGCGGCTTCGAGATCCTTCTCGTAGTGCTTTTGCATGTGGCGACAAACGCTTTTTCCATCGCGGAAATAATTTTATCCGTGATGAACTCTTTGTTCGCCATTTCTCTTTGTGATAAATTTAATCATGCTCCTTTCAAGCAGCTGCGAGCTGATTACTCAGTCCCGCAAAGAAATCTTATCTGAGCCTTTCAGCTCGTTATATTGAGAGTGTAGCATCTTGTTAGATACCACATCAAAAATAACCTGTATGTTGTTTATGAGCATTTGTAACTTTCCTTTCGCTTTCTTTTTGTGTTTAATTTTTGCCAATGATATACCTGCAATCTATTGTAAGTTGAACTTTTTGTTTTTCGTTGCACCAAATCACAATATCTTGTGGTTGATTATTATACTACCACAACTAATGTAACCCAACAAAGAATAAAGAAAAAGAGGCATAGAATTTTTCTATGCCTCTACAAAAAGCAATGTTAATTCGATGCCTTTGGAGCGGCTTGTCCAGCTCCATTATTGCCTGTATTCGCCTTTGGTGCGTTTCCGTTCGCCTTATTGGTTTCAGTGATTTCATTGTTGCGATTTGATGCCTTAGAAATGCTCTGTTTTGCATCTTCTTTGCGAATCTCATGCCATCAAGAGAAATCCTCTTGGCGCGAAGGAGGGTTGTGATGCGGTTCATATCCCAAGCGCGCATTGGCTCAGTGTAAGCGGAGTTTGGATCGTAGTTGCGCTTTTAGCAATGTCATCAAGCGACATCCCGTTTGCCATTAAGAGTTTTTTTCGCGAGGTCAAAGAGATACTGATCGGATGTTGCCCTGATCTCCGTTGCCGCTATCAGTGTCGGTTGGTTGTGTCACTGAAGGAGACTTTCAATACGCGAGACAAGTGAATCATTGGCGTTAAGTCCGTTCATCGAACCATCGCCATCAGCATCTGATATACCATCCATCATGCCCATAGGTCTTGGATTGCCGATAAATTGCCGTCATCAATGCCACCGTCGCCCGAGCCATCGTAATAACCATCGCCATTACCTGCACTATTTGCATCTTTATTGGCAAGATAATCTGCCATGCCAACATTACCGTCAGATGTTTGCACTGAATCAGCTACGCCGTCGCCATCTGTATCAATTGCGGTTTCGCCATTGCCGAGCATGTCTTCAACGCCAAGGATGTCATTCGTTAAGCCGTTTGGAAGCTCTTCGTTGCCATCCATGCCATTAAAGTAGCTGTCAAGATTACTTAACCCGCTTTCACCTTTTGGAGCCCGCCCAATCGTTATCATCGCTGTTGCACGAACCAGCCGCCATTGTTGAGAGTTTGTCAATTAAACGACCATAATTGTCGTTTCCATAGGTGCTGTTGCTCCATCAGATCCGTCTTTGCCGTTTGTTCCATTGCCGTGATCGGGATCAATGTGATCGGGAATTCCGTCTCCATCGCGATCTTGTTTGCTGTCAGGAATACCGTCACCATTACGGTCTGCGTTTGGATCATTATCATTGGTTAAATCGTTAATTGTTCCATTATTCTCACCAGGCAATGTAATGTCAGAAGCGGAACAAACATATGAACCATCGGCACAGAGCTTGTTGCCTGCGATTCCGCTTCCTCCATTGGAATCGTCGCCACTATTGAAATCTTTAAGTCCATTGCTGTTGTTTTTCAAGGAGCTGCATCTCTTCATTAGATTCCGTTAATGGATTGAAAGTTCCATATGGACTTGAACCGAGTCCCATTCCTGTTTTCGCCTTTATAACCATTGATTTTTAATAGTTATGGGAGAACAGCCCATGCAGACTTCCATCTATATCCTTCGCTTGCGTTTTCATCAGGAACTTTATATTGATATTGATACGTGCCCATCCACTTAAGGTTTGCTTCCCGCCTGTGGCTTCTTCCTCTAATTGGAATTGCTGCCCAGCGCGCGAGTTCCAGTAACGACACGATTATAAGTAACGCTTTCATTTGACTTGGACTCTTGTTCTCTGACAAACAGGAATTGGTCGCCCAACCGCCAACTTTGCCCCATTGGGTTGACTCCATGAATAGGAAACTGTTCCGCTAATTGGAACCATGCCCATAGCGCCCATGACGTTAATTGTTTGCTCTAAACCTGTCGGATCTTGCCCTTTTTCTACACGAGGATCAGGTTGTTCTTCTGAGCCTGAGCTAGAGTCACTAGAAGATCCCGTGTTTGAGCTATCTGATTGTGAAGAAGTTTGCCCTTCATCTTGGGTTGAATTATCATCATCGGCAAAAGCAGTAGAAAAAGTAGCCCCTAAAGACAAAGTTAAAGCCAGAATCGAAGCTAAAAACTTTCGTTTTTGTTTCTCTTTATATTTTGAAAGATCATCTTTTTCACCTTCCATTTGGTAGAGATTCTAAATTTACATATATCAAACAAAGTGTAGTATGCATTGCTGTTTTTACATAGAATAGTTTAGTTTACCATCTCAAATCAAAAGAACAGAAAACTAATTGTTTTCTTGTGCTTAATCTCAAAAATTAGAAAATTAAAATGTTGATGCTAAACTCTCCATTAGAAATAAAGGAACTGGAAACCAAGGAAGGCTCTAGTTTGTGGACAAGAAAGGGAAAATTATATATGGATAAAGACGATTTATCTAACAGAACAAACGGAATGGAGAGTAAACAAAAATCGAAATCAATCTATCAAACTTGAGTTAATCAAACTTATAACAAAGAAATGTTTTCTCGAAATTTGCCAACAAGTGCTGCAATCAGACTGGCGCAATGGAGGTTGTATCGGCGAATATCGCGAGTGGAATGACAAAAGAAAAATATGACAATATGTTGGCGTACTTGACTGCATACAATAGAACAACACAGAATTAAAAACGGCATAGAAAAAGGACGGATTATGATTCCGTCCTTTTAGTTTTGTTTTGTTGTTAGTTTTTCTTAGACTTGACGACTCGTCAAATACGTTTTCGTCAATTTATCGGCAAATCGCATCCGACCACTCTTTAAAGACTTTGATGTTTCCTTTCTTATCTCGCTCAAACAATCAAGTCGAGGTTGAATCATCTTTCCACGAAGTGTTGTCTAAAACAGACCAATCCCCTTGGAACATTAAATGGTTAGGGAGAAAGGGTAACGGCGAAATATGGAATGTCTTTTTGCCTAAAACAGGTTTGTCTTCTTCATCGTTTTCGGTATCATCCTCTTCTAAAAACCATATCGTCTTCATGTGAAAGTTCTTCATCCTCTTCATTTTCTCTCATAATTTTTCTTCCATCCACAAAATTCCCTTTCTCATCCACATTAAATGTTCGGGCAAAAAGAATTGGGTCAACCTCCAACAATACAGTCGGCACATGCTTCTAAAATATACCTTTTAGCAAAATTGTGAAGAAGGTTTGCCCGAATAATCGCGGGAGAAGATCGCTTAAGGCTGTGACTGAATGTAGCCTTTTGAGATCTAAAATCATCCGTTCGTCAAATACGATTGCGATAAAATCTGCACCTGCTTTGACTTATCGTTTTTATACATGTGTTTTGTAGTGAATTCTCTATAATAAAAAGGATCTGACTCATAATTGTCACGCATAAACAAAACAAGTCTGTAAAAGCTCTCATCGTTTCAATGTCTGTTATATTACTGTCTTTAAATATATTTTTCAAACAGTATCTCGCGCTCTTTCGGCGTTTTGTCAAAAATCTTGTTAAGCGTTTTTGCGCTGATTTTTGAGCGTTCATCGTGTCAATAATAGTCAGCATATTACGCGCTGTGTTCATGAGTTTTGCGAACCTGATAGCGGAATTTTTATACTTTGTCTGCAATCAGATGTTACTTCGATTTCTTTTCGCGACGTAATTCCATCAGGGAAAGTATCCTCTAAATCCGACATTTAGAACTTTGTCGTTGTTTTAAACGCTCCTCAATTGTTTCAATCAGCTCATCATCCTGCTTTTTGCGAAATGCGACTGTAATCAGCTTTTTCGCGCTCACTTTCCTCATCATCGGTAATAAAACCCTCTGGAAGCATCGGTAATGCAGTCCAAAAAGTCCTTCGTCACGGAGCTCGTCAGCGACATTCAATAGCAACCTGCTTCTCCAACATCTCCATGTTGATATTCGGTATTGGGAAGAATGGTATAAAAACCATCCTTCACAACTTCATAGGCATAATGATCTTCTTCAAGAATCATCCTGAGTAGTTTTTATTCGTTGTTTCTGTGTCGCTCTTCGCATCCATTTGCTCTTTGAGCGTCGGATTAAACAAAGGTTCGATCTCCTTTTGATACCACTTCGCGACAATCATGCAGAACAAGCGTTGTCATAATATGGAACAGCAGAAGATATGATTTTCCCACTTTTCCTGTGGCTGTTCCTCAGAAAGCTTTTTCCAATCCATTTTGAGAGCGAATCAACATTGTCATTCTTCCTTTCTATTAACCATTAACCTGTTCGTGTTCAAAAATAAACTTTTTCAGTCGCTTCGCGCAACAATCCTGAAACGTCTGCGCCATATAGACGTAGTTTGTAATCAATATATGCTGGAATTGTCACGTTACGGCGCACTGTCGGCGTATCGAAGGATTCTCGCATCAACCTGTCAACATCAACGGGAAGATACACCCCATCCCACTGTACTCCAGAAGATGCGGAAGTGATTCTCCTTTGCGCATTTTGAGGCACAATATGTTTGATGAGTTCTCGCTCGAGCAGAGAGGGTTGCCGTTTTGGGATCTTGCGCTGCAACCGACATCAAAAATCGCTTTGATTCTGTAACGAACCATCCATCAGGTTCTTTGCGCGTTGTGATGCGATATAGTCGCACGCTATCAACTCCTTAATTCGGTGTGGAAAATTACGCATCATTTTTACAAGATAAATATACACATCGGAAATAAAAAGCAACTACTTTTTATAAATTAACTTCTTGATTGCATTGCGAGCAAACGCATCTGTCAGAAATCCTGCTTCTAAATTCTGTTATACTCAACTTGATAACTCGCGCGACTTGGTGCGCCGTTTTCGCCAAAAAGTGAAAGATTAAGGAAGGTTTTTATAAATGGCACAAAAAGCAAAGTTAAGCTCAGTGAATTTATCAAATGTAAAACGAGATTACGCTTGGTATGCTGTCGTTACGCTGTTTAATTACGAACAAGCATATATCAATAATGTCAAACAAGCAGTCTCTGGAACAGCACTCACTGGTAAAAAGGAATACTATGTCCCAATCAAATACATAAAAGAGACAATAGAAGACGGAACGACGAAAGAAAATCAGAAAGCAAAAAGGATGCTATTCAAATTACGTATTCATCAAGTGCGTCATGACAAGCCAAATTTGGAACTTATTGCGCACAACAACAGGCAGCGCCGTTATTTTTGACCACGAGCGGTTTTCCGACAGAAATCTCAGAAGAAGAAATCAAAAAGATTAGATTTGATCAGCGCTCTGAGGGTTTTTCACCATCGAAATTCAAAGAGATGGTTGATGAAAACAATCGAAAATTACGTAATGAAAGTAAACTTAGATGGTGTTAATTTAGACGAATCGAAATTTAATACGGATTTTACAACATGAACAACTAAAAAGACCAAGGAGATTTTTCCTCGGTCTTTTTAGTTTATTCTCTTTGTTGCCTATTCGTCACTCTTTTTGTCTTCGATGAACAGCGTCAGCAATCGCATTAGCAATCACTGCGGCTTTTGTGAGTCGCTATCAACGCTGCTTACATTGACGTTCTTTGTAACCTTTGCGTCGTATGTTTCCCCCGCGCATAATTTCAGCGAGGTCAACGCCAGTGGTTTCTTTGATGGTTTGGAATGTCTTAGCCATCACAATGGGTACATTGTCGGCAACAGGACTTGTTGTTTCCTCCCTGCCCGTGTAATGATAGAGATATTTCAATGCGCTCCATTGGCGCGGCAACTTCTGCGGCAACCTTAGGGGAGAATTTCAACAACCATCTGCGCCATAGCGGCTTTGCCGTACTTCTTGAGAGCTTCTGCTTTCTTATCCATCGGCGGCTTCTGCTTCGCCCTTCGCTTGAATAGCGTGACTTCTGCCTCACCTTTTGCCTTGATACCTGCGGCTTCCTGCTCTGCGGCATATCTTGCGGCGGCGGCTTTGGCTTTCTGCGCTTCTGCGGCGCCTTCTGCTCGTAGAATTAGCTTCTGCTTCACGCTGACGTTTTGCAAGATCAGCGGCACGTTCTGTTTCAACAGCATGCACTTTTCAGCGTCTGCTTGCTTTTTGGATCTGTGCGGCAAGCTCCTGCTCGCGAACAGCGACTTCCCTGCTTTCAGCTCTGATCTCGTTCCACTTTTTGCAATCTGTGCGTTAACGGTAACAGTCTGAATGGTCTTCTGCTGTTCCTGCGACTGAATTTCATATCTTGCATCTGCCTCAGCGCGTTTAATGTCCGTAGCTTTTTTTGAGTTCTGCTTGCCTGATAGCAAGATCAGTGTTGCGCTGTGCAATTTCAAGTCCTGCCTGAACCTTTGCATCATTTGCTTCCTTTTCTGCCTGTGCCTTTGCGACCGCAACATCGCGCTCCGCTTCTGCACGAGAGATAGCGGCACGCTTTTTGATGCAGGCGGTGTTGTCAACACCAAGATCAACAATAAGACCATTATCATCGGTAACATTTTGGATGTTACGCGAGCAGAATCTCGATACCGAGTTTCTTCATATCCTGCGTAGCTTTTACCGACAACCCTGATCGGAGAAACTGTCGCGATCTGTATTGATTGCTTCGAGCGTGAGCGTGCCAATAATTTCACGCATGTTACCTTCAAGCGAGTCTTGAGATCTTTTTGCAATTTCAGCGGCGGTGAAGTTCAAGAAGTTGCGCGATGCAAGCTGAATGGATTCAGCGTCTCGCCCAACCATGACCTTCGCAACAGCATCAACATTGACGTTAATGTAGTCGTTCGTCGGCACTGATGTTTCTGTTTTAATGTCAACGAAATCTGTCCAGAAACAGCGAATCCATACGCTCGATAAGCGGAATCCTAACGCCGCCCTGTCCAATCAGGATGCGCGGTGTGCGCTGAGTCCTGAAATGATCAATGCTGTTGATGGCGGCGCTTTCACATAGCGGCTCAGTACAGCCAATGATGAGCACGATGAGCATTAGCGCTCCAAATGCAGAGTGAATTCGTCCATTCAATCAAACCCTTTCTTTGATAGCGTGGAATTTCCATATTTAACTTTCTAATGTATAGGATAGCACAAAAAATTAGTTGATGTTTGGGCGTTTTAAAAAGAAGGAAGACAGCGCTTACCAAATCATGCGTCATGCCGTTGATGTTGCCAGGATGGAACGACGAACATCTTCTGTCCAGAAACTGTTATATGCTGAGAGAATATGCGTTGAGCCAAACTCTCAGTGGGACGAGATACCATCCTGCCATTGTTCATTACGAACGTCGAAGAATTTCTCAAGTCACGCTAACCCAAAATTAGAAGTGGATACATCGTTGCTAAGTCATGTAACAAATAGACATTGGATGTCGTAAATGGAACATGAACAAACTTAGCATATGTGGTTTTGGACGAAATATCCAGAACCTCCCAAGTTCCCTTTACAGGGTTTGTCTTGGGTAGAATACGACGATTTTCGTACCCCGCTGATTTTTCTCTAAAGAGTTTGCTTTTTGATTGCCAAGGAAACCTTACGGTTACTTGGCTTTTTTTACTTATTTGGTGTAGACGTGTGATTTTTTTCTTAATGTATTGACCTTGTTTTCTTTTTGGTCTTCTTATTTCGTTTCGCGATATTGATCGAAGCCAAGAGATCTCGATCAATCACGTCCCCATTGGAAAACGTATACTTTCGTCCAGATTTTCGACCAAGTTCACCAGTGATGGGATGCGCGGAACTCGTATGTTTTGCATAAATCTTGATGACTTGATTCCTTCGAGTTCCTCGAAACTCGGAATAAGAGTCTTGAACCTCAGAGTGATTCCATCGTCCTCCTTGGGATTCGAGCCATGAGAGATTTTCCAAAGTGGATTTCCTTGCAATGATGTTTCTTTGGCATAGAAACAATTTCTCCTGCAATCTGTTTTGCTTGAGTTTCTCTTTGTGCTCAACATATTGGTTCGTAATTCTGTAATTTGACCAATTCTGTTTTGTCGAATTTCTTCCAAATGAGAATTAAAGATGTTGAGATCTCCATTGATTAATTTCTCAAAACTCTGTTTTTATGTAAGAGCTTGTCAAGATCCTTCTTCTTTCGTTTGAATTTCTCGTCCACTGTAGATGAAAGTCTGCTGTTGACGATTTCTTCGGAATAATTTCCATCCGAATAAAGAACAACGGACGAGAATACCTTTTTCTTTCCCAAATCTACGCCAAGGATATTTTGTCCTTTACTTGGTTCAATTTCCACTTCATAGGAACAATGCCCGATATATTTTCCATCTCGTTTTCTCTTGAAGAATCGTGGTTTAGCGATTTCTCCCGTTAAATTCTTCCTGAGCGAGAGAGGAAGGACAACTTCGTAGGTGAGATACTCTCCTTTTTGAACCTTAAATCCAAACGTCATTTCGATTGATCCGAGATGCGTCTGATCAATCGAAACAGAATAATCCATCACGAAGGTTGCTTTTCTTGCTAACGTTGGAAGTTCGTCACTTCTTCTCAGGTTAAAAAGGAATGTCCTTTTTGGAAAAATGCCCTTCTTTTTCAGTGTCTCTAAAAGGTCATCGTCCACCTTGTTTCCGTTCTTTTTCAGTTCTTCAAAACAGACGATTGCTTCCCTGCTTAGACAAGAGCAAACGACGAATATTTTTCAAAGATCATGCGAGAGTACCATGCTGGATTTGGGAATCTCCCACTGCGTGATCTCCTCCTGACCGACGATATTTCGTATTTCTTCCCAGACTTTTCCCTCTTGGCTGGGACAAATCAATTTGAAATAATTGCTTACGAATCACGGGATTTCAGATCCACAGGTCTATTTTTCTCTTGGAAAATCGTAAATCAAACAAGTTCTTCGGCATATCAATCAAAAACGTCAAAAACTTATTGGTTTTTACCATTGTTATTCTTCCCTCCCTTCTTTTAATAAAATTATAACAACAGTTCTATTTACAACCATTTTTCTTGAAAATTATCTATTTATCGTTGCTGTTGCCATCACAACTGTTGCAGTTGTAATATATTTTTCACCCTAATCGTCGAGTCGGTTTGTGATGAAATCTAGTACTTCACAATAACTCGTTTTTGCAACAAAACTTATCTTTTTCTGATTAAGTTAAATTTTGCTTTTGATATTATATTAGCTAAAATAGACGCTAGAACTTTCAAGAAATAATTACGATTTGCGGGAGGTCCACGTACCTATAGTTGAAGTCAATAATCCAGCGCCTACGCTTCACTCAGAGGCGGGGGTATTCTCGCGGTTTAAATAAAAGGAGGAGCGCGACTTTCGCGCAAACGATCATGATAAAAATTAAACGCAATAAAATGCTTGCACGCGTTATCGACTGCAAGTTTTGCACGTAAATAGCTGTGGTTTCTCGGCGATGCCGATGATTACTATGCGACTGATGCACCCACAGCACAAGATAAAGCTAAAGACAGAAATTCCTAAAACTCTTGGCACTTTGGCTATGTCCCAAAGGGAAAGTAGACAAGGTTGAAGTCAAACCTGATGGTGACGGAAAAATTGTTCGTGCCACGTTCAGGGATAGCTCTTCCGTTGAGTCTTACCAAGATAAGGATGGCAAAGTCAAGCATCAAATTGAAAAGTTCATGGAGTGACGGCGTGGAAGCGACTTATGATATTACGATTGACGGTTCAAATCAAAAACTCAACGTTGACTAGACTTTTGATGACGGCTCGCAGATTGTCAAGACTGGAACGCGCTCGAAAAATGCAAGTGGGCGCTTCAGTGCGTGGCAGACAAACGAAAAAGTCAGCAACCTGATGGTTCTGACAAAGAAACGCTTGCAGATAAAGCGTGGATGGCGAAACAGAAGCAGGTAAATGCTCTGCGCGGGCGTGGTTAATCCGAAAAAGAATCAGCAAACCGTTGAGAAAGCAATGGGTAGTATCATCTCGCTCAAAGACAAAGATGATGTCGCTTTCCTGCGCTCTATTCAGGCTTTAACACAAGATCAACGGGCAAGACGAGTATGGCTGACAACTGGAAGGCGCTTGTTGAAAGCGCAACAGCGGCAAAAAGCAAAAAGCTGATGAAAAACAATGCAAAACTTGACGACTACAACCAAGGCATCGTAGACGCGAACACGCGCACTGGAGCAGATTATCTCGGATCTTTCTGCGCGTAATGTGCCTGTTGATAAGATGACCAAAACAATGATTGAGAACTATAAGAAGATTTATTCCAACGGGATGGCACGTCTTAAAACCTGCAAAGCAGAAAGCCGTCACTGCTGGGAAGATGATTCTTCTTGTGTTCTTACGCCAGAAGAGCAAACAACGAGCAAACGTAATGCTTGCTCATGAACAGCGACAAATCAATGAAAACACCAACGCTGTAGCAAAAAGAACGCCACTGAACAAGCTGGTAAAGCATCTAGTGAGGTAACATGCAAGTCGTCCGAAACAAAATCAAGCAAGACTGAAAGACAACAAGAAATGAAGTGCTATGAGGGAACTGTAACTTTTCTGGTGATGGCAGTCTTTGCCCGCAAAGCAACCCCTATTTACGACAAAAAGCCGATAAGTGCGTTCCTGCAACACAACAGCAACAAACATCAAACAAAGATGACGACGATGACAATGGTGGGTTTGCTTCCATGCTTCGATGATGTGCGCAATATGCCACAAAACTGCGGTATAGGTGGCAAAGATGGCACGGGCACAGGCGGCTGTTACGGCGGACTACCTACAAACGATAGATTGCCTGCGAATGGTGCTTCCGTTAACAACAAAAACGGAAAAATGAAAAACCTTCATATAGCGATCTGGGATACAAGTTTAATTATGCTCCTGACGCTAAAACAAAAATCATATCTCCCAACTGCTGATGGCGACGATGAGTGGAATAAAGTTTATTCTTTATGGTTCAGAAACAATGCACCAACCACATTGCTCGGTTAAAAGAAAATGGGTTTATATTAACCATATAATTACGCTTCAGGTTCCTTTAATCATTGACGGCGTAGAAGAATTAATATATTACCCAAGGATTATAAAGAAAATGAAGTTATTGATTTTTATACTGGATCAAACTTTGAAAAAGATTTTTGCCTATTATGGTCGAAAAGTATTAAGAACTCCTGCAAAAATAAAAATCATAACTTCTATAAAGCTGTTGTTAAATATGAAATTGTAAGGAAAGACACATCTGAAATTGAAACTGCTCAATTTATTATTCCTTTTTGATTTCCGTGATGCCTCCACAAGACTTATTCCTATTATTGATGGGAAAATGGATTCCAACACTGTTTATGTTACAAGTTCTGAGAACAGCTTATAATTTGATTGGTAAAATATCACAAGCTCAGTGGGATTCTAAAAGCGCAAGCCTGTCGAATGAATGTTAGCGGTCAGGTTTATGATCAACAAATAGATAGTACATCTAATGAGGATATTACGTATACAGATCATACAATAAAAAAATGAAGAGCATATAAATCTCGCGAAGGAAAAAAATTACAGTAAACAATGCAACATTCTCTGATGATGGACAAGGACATACTGAGGTTTAGTGCCAACAGAAAAAGCGAACGTTGGTTATTCCGATGAAGATAACTACGATATTTACAGACAGAGACCAAATGATGATGTTTCATACATGCGGCGACACTCTATTACAATTGGGAATATGACCTTTAGTTTCAGAATCCTGACGATAAAAACGTTGAAGGAATTCTTGTCGGGACGAGATCAAAGCAGGAATTCGAGCGTTTAATGAAAACTAGATAAAGAATCTAAAACCTGTTCCATTTGATGAAAAACGACTACGCTTATATGCGCGACCAAACAGGAATTGACTTTGAAGATATTAGGGATTGCGATCCCCTAATGACTCTCGCATGTGTTTGATTGACCATAATGGCGGTCAAACCGCTATTTCAGACGATGGGTTTGCTTCTTCACATAGGATAGTAAAACATCTTACGACAGGAGGAGATCTTGCAGGAGATGTTCGATTTAAAGACTATAATGAAGCAAGAAATGAAAACGCAAAATACGATTAACAGCGCGACGTGGTCGATTCAAAGTCAGCCCATTCGGTTCGTTTGTAAGCCGCGCTACAGCAGCATTGGGCATTAATGATCCTGTTAATAAAACAACAGTGGTCGGCGTTGGTAATTCATCAGTTAATAAACAAGATAATGATTTAACGAATGAAAGATACAAAACAATGAGAGACAAAGCTGATGCGTCAGCAAAAAAGAAACATGAAGCGACTAAACAATTAGCAAACTAACGTGCTCAATAAAGATAAAACAAGGGATAATCGTTAATTTTTCACAAATACAACGAGTTATCCCTTGTTTCATCTGAAATTCGCGAGAATACCCCGCCTCTAAGCAAAGCGTAGGCGGTTGGATAAATCGCAATCTCTGAGAGATAAGTCTTAATGACGTGAAGTCATTAAGTTGTGTTATATAGACTCGGCACGACTACGCCCAGAGCAGAGGCTTGGCATCACCGCCAGTGGTTCGGAACTCAATCCTGTCGTGTCATTGTTTGTCTCTGCTCAATAACGCTTGGCTTTTTGCAGCCCCCGCCTCAATCACCATTCGGTGATAGGCGGTGGGTTAATCGACCAATTAATAAATTTTAGGAGTCCCATTCACGCCATTTTTCCTCATAATCTTTAATAAGTCTCATTAAGATATACATGAAACATCCATTTTCCTTTGCACGAACATAACCACTAAACTTAGCGTTGTTGTTTCAACAAGTTTATCGTAGGCTTCTTGCACATCTTCTTTTTCCCCTGCGAACATAGCTAATTATTTTATACCCGCCAACGCAGATTGAAGGTGAACGAAACACAGAGCGGACTTATTTATGCTGTCCTTATTAAAGTCTTCAAGATAGACGTTTTTGTGCTCATAACCCCTTTATCAATCGCAAAAAGCAAACTGCGCAAAAGCACAAGAAACAATGGTGTTTTCCAAATTTTACGTTTTGTGAAGCATTAAACAAGTCTTCATAATAAAGTCCTTTATATGCTAAATTACCATCTTTAGAAGACAACACACCGTTTCCCTCTTTCAAATATATTTATTAACGGCATCTCGTTCAAACATTGAGTGCCTTCTCCATGAGGAGTCCGTCGGTTTGCCAACTCTTTTATAAAACCCACTCAACTACATTCTCCAATTTTTGCGCATGTATCTAACGATATTCATTGCCTCAATCTCTTCATTTTCATGTACATCATTGAATCAGATCCGTCATCAGGAATATATACATGCCCTAAAACACAATGCCCAATTTCATGCCCAAATAATAATAATAGTATTGCATATCATATGTGTCTGAAAATCTATTCTTTTTCGCCGTATTATTTTTCCCAATCCAGTAGCAAATGAGTTGTCATACCCCTCAAGGTGATAAATTAGCTGAACCTTTGTTTTATAATCATGGGCAGCTTGTAAAGTCTCCATAAGACAATCCATTTACTTCCATAACCCTACGCTGAACATTTAAAATGTCTTTATTCGCTGGAACAAGTTGTGCGTTAGGGTTGTTTGTTTGCTAATAAACTATTAATTATTTTTGTGTAGGGAGGCAATCAATCGCTTGAGAACTTCGGGGTACAATTTTATCCTTATAACGACTCTCCCTTGAATCTCGGCGATTGCAACATTATCCTGTTACATTAACGCCACAAAAACACTTTCAATGAGACAACACCATCGCAACTTTTTAACTGAACTTACCATTGTAACTACCTCTTTCTTTTTCGTTTTAAAACAATTTATCTAAAATTCGCGAGAATACCCCGCCTCTAGAGCGAAGCGTCGGCGGTGGGTTATTAACTATTCGAACTTCTTTTTCAATAAAAAGTGTACTACTTGATTAAATTTCGTTCCAGAAAAATTGTGCACAACTTGTTTCATTTCACAAAGCTAAATCCTTTTTGATTCAATTACACATACTGTATTCGTTATAATCTCTATAATGGTTTTGTGCCTTAAAGCGAGAAACCAGTTCAGTATCATATTTTTAAAGAGGAGGTGTATTCTGTTTTTACTGATAAGTAAAGGCAGAAGGTTTTATATTTTGTAAAAGAAATCAGAAAGCACAGCTAGTCACGCCGTATGCTGTGCTACCATGATAGCAACAACGTTGCCTTGGAACGTCGTTTATGCTGAAGGTTCGTCACAAAGCAACCTGGATGGCGATTATGATGATGAGGATGCAATCTCAGCGCAAGAGCGTAGAGATTAGAAGCGCACGGACGGGATGTCGCTGATTCATTCCATTCACTGGCGCCAGCAAGCTAATGAAGAAGCCAGCAAAGCTGTTAGAAACCGAGTGACGCAAAGAGAATATTGTAAAAATAGCGACTATGAGTCAGAGATGCCGTTCGCGTTATGATAGGATGGTGCGCAGAGAGAGCAATAACCGTTATGACTCAGGTGTCGCATCTGAGTACAAAAATGTCAAAAGGCTGCTTAGAAAGTCAGGGTTGGGATAGAATTCCATCAACAGCATCCGCGAGCAAGAGAGTGGCGGCAGGTGAGTGGCAGTCTGCGAAATTTAGTGTGCGGCTCAAAAATGGAATTACTTATCTGCTCTAGGTTCGTTCTTCGGTCTCAATAAACTTTCTGACTCAGCATGCCATACGTCAAAAGGTAAAGAGTCCTTATATCTGTGCGGCCAACAGGAAATAAAAGCCCAACGCAAAATGAAAAAGTTTAGGCGGCGTGTGTCAGCGATTTCAACATCATCCCGACCATTCGTTGTTCCACTATCACTCCAATCAGCGTAAAAGCAGGTGAAGGTGGAAACGAATCTCACAATACTATGCCATATCTATTACTTGGCACAAATATTGGGTTGAAATCAATCCTGTCACAATGGATCTCAATACTGAACACTTATGGCGGTACAACTGGCATGAGCGCTGGAGCTGATTACTACGGAGACTTCAGTGGCATTGCAAATGGTTTCGCTGGTGGTAATGGGCTGAAGTCACGACCTACTCAGTATGGGTAACTTTAATGAAATCTCCAACGACAGCGGTTCTTTTTGCGCCAGGTGGCGGAACGCTAAATGAGTCTTTCTGATTACCACGCTAACAAGTACAATCCAGGCAATAATGGAGACTTTGATATTGGCGGTAACGGGAACTACGGCAACCTCAACAACGGAGGAAATTATAATTTCGATCCAAGCAACCCATCAAGCACTTTTGGTGAAGGGGTTTAACGGTGGTCAAGCAGACTGGGCGAACTCAAACTCAGGCGGTGGCATGAGTGCTGATGAGCTTAGCAACTATTTCGGTGGGAATGAAATAGCGGTTCAGGCGACTTCTTCGGAGAAACGGCTTTGGTCTTACTGATGATTTGACAGGCATGGATCATGGCGGGTAGATAGTATTGGATTATCTAGCTCAGATGTAAACAAGATTCTCGCCAATGGAGGACGTGTTGATAACCTCGGAAATGTTTACAACAGCAATGGCGAACTTATCGGCACTGCGGTGATGCTGGTCTTGCCATGATTGCGAACGGCTCTGATACGCTCAACGACATTCTTGCGCAACGGCGGTGGCATGGATGCGAACGGCAGCGTCTATGATTCTCAAGGAATCTCATTGGTCACGTTGTCGGCAATGGTTCAAACCTGACAGAATTTGCGGCGAACTCGCCTGAGACTCAACAAGATCCTCGCAGAGGGCGGTTGGAGTAGATGAATACAGCAACGTTCATGACGCCAATGGAAACATTGTCGGACATGTCTCAAAAAGCGACGAATCAGCACTCAAAGAAGGTGCATTCACAAAGTGCCAAGACATGAACGGTAGTTCCTCAGCAACTTCAAGACATGCTTGCAAGCATGTCTAGCAACAATGCTGATGGAAGTCTTGTCAACAAGCTCTTAGGGCGGTCAGCTTGGCGGCAATGTGACTCCTTCAAAGGCAACATTTGGTCTTGATGATCACGGCAATCGCGAGAACACAATGACACCGCAAAGAGATGTACGACATGGCGGCGAAATTCCTCAAAGCGCTCAGCTACAATGATGGTGATATTGCCAGCGGGTTCAACTACGATCCAAACTCAGCATACACTGCGCCAGAAGATGCTGGGATATGAACCGTATTACAACACTTCAAAGGAACTTCAAGATTGACACAAAGATTTCTAAAGAAGATAAACGTGCTAAAGCATGATGAACGCGGCGAACAACTTCCAAGCGATTCAGGACACACAACCAAGCCATGTAGCTCGGTAAACAAAATTGAGCGACAAAAAGGCGATCCGATTAAGGATCGCTTTTGCTATTCTTCTTCGTCCTCTTCGTCATCGTCAGCTTCTTTTTCGCTCGCTTTTGCCATCTCTGGATATTCTTCGTTGAGCTTTTCAATACTTGAATACCCATAATAAAGCAAACACCAACCGCCGCAGAATTCAGCACTGTGCTTGCCAATAACGGTTGATAACGGAATGATGTGCGGATAGAGATAAAGAGTAGATAAACGAGTATTGAGAATCTGTGAAATAAAACCGCCAATGATGCAAATAAAAATACTTTTTATGCAAGTCTTTTATAGACTTTATCTCGAAAATTCAGAATATGTAACTTTAAAGAAGTTCAAGGGCGTCATTTGATTGAGTTCTTCTTCGTCTAGTTTTGGGATGTTTGATGTAAAGCTATGAATAAACCTCCTCAAAAGGAATGTTGAGTTAATTCTACCACAACACAAAAAGACATCCATTAGGATGCCTCTTTTAGCTTCTAAGCTAGTTTACTTACTTGCGGGGCACGACAGCGACATCAAGCAACTGACGAACGATGCTCTTGCGACGCTGTTTGCTGGCGCGCCATTTGTACACGTTGAGCGAACGTCCGCTCAGCCAGGCTGGATTGAGCATGTGGATCGGCGGGACGTAGTCTCTCACTCCATCGCAGAGCTCTTCGATTCTTCTGCTCGTTTCACGGCGATTTCGTACTCGCCTGGTTGAGGGTACGACAGGGCGATATCAGTATAACGCCTGTAAAGAAAAGCTTTCATAGTGATTGTTGCTACATTTTGATCTACTCACTTTTCTAAAAATAGAAAACTAAAACCACTACATAGTGAGTGTGGTGTTTTTCTTAGTTCAATCAAATAATTTTGTCGTTCAAGATGTTTCTTCGAATGACAACGTAATAGAACGTCTTTGCGTTTTTGCATCTTCAAAAAGTGAATCAATAAAATTGCGCGCGATGCTTGGCACGAAGCGTGATGAAATAGCAGCGTGGTTTTGATTCCAATAATCAGCAACGCATAACTGCTAACCATATACATACTACAGCTTGTTTTCACGAGTTTTGCATCTAGAATGCACTATGTTAATAGATTCTTTTTATTTTTGTCGATCTGAAGGAGGATGAGTTATGCAAAGAGTCAAAACGTGATTACCAAAAGGCGCGTGTTGGAAGTATGTGCGACATTCGCGAGAAAGATAGATCGCGATTAGCGCCCTGTTTGTAACTATGTGACTTTGGAATATATGCCCAAATCAGCAAAGTGCGAATGGGTGATTGCACGACTCAATAAAGAGCGACAAGATTTTCGTGTCCGACTCATCCTGTCTTTTGTCAGGATTTATGTCAGAGCTATCGCTCCTATGAGACTTTGGCGCGCGGAGCTTGTGCACACGTTTCCTAAAGTGCCAAAACCACGGCAAGTGGTTTCAGTCTGAGACGCGCGATTGAACGCCAGGGCTCGGTTGTTGTCGGCACATACGCGAACCCTCAGACAACGCGCGAATACACAACGTCAGAAGTTGGGACTGCGAAAACATTCGCTGTTTGCATGGATTCTTGCGGCTGTGCTATGTGCTCCATCGCCACACAGCAAGCGGTGAGCGTTGGTCGCAACTTGGCTAGTCACGCATCAATGCGTGTGCAATACGCTTAAGACAGGCGACTTAATGGTCCTTCGATACAAAGGGACAAGACTTCTGCTCTCCGACATATGTCGCAGAAGGGCGCGAAATGGACACAATAAAGTGGTTCAACGCGCATCTTCCCGTGACTTCGCAGAACGTCTTTGCGGAGAAAATGGCGATCCTCACAACTGCATGGATGGCAGAAATCTCGCAACCATATTGGTGGGTAGATGACGGAGCAGCAAGAGCAATTAAAGACGGCAAACCGCTGTTATTTGATTTGGCGTTCCGAAGTGTGACACTTTTCAGCGCGTAACAACACTCTAACTTCGGGTTGGGTGCCAGACCGTGTGAGATCTCCGCGAAAGGCGGAATGTCGCCAAGATGGTCGCGATGAAAGCGAAAGAAAATCTCGAAACTCAATAAGAAGCAGTTTTTCCTGTTCCAAAAGAGCGGTTATCTTTGTTCTGATTATTGATACGAGATTACAAAAAGAGATCGAAGATCTCTGTTTTCTATTTCTTCATTAAGATCAAATAGGGTGATTTGCATTGAACGAAATTATTCAAGTAATAGAAGACATATATCACTCAATAGGCACTCATTTGCTCTGTGTGTATTTTGCTCGTTACTGTCAAAAACTAAGAATTTAATGGCGATAGGTTTCTTGCGTCATTTGCATTAGGTCTGACAGGTTCTACTCTACAGAAAACAGAAGATCAGCAGGTTAAAAATGTATGGGTAACGCCATCAAATGTTCTACAATGATTTTCGGCTGCCACCTGCCGAACAAGATGCTATCTAGTGTCATTTATCCGCTGACTTTTCCTATTGATGGCTACAGATATATGTCATCAAAACTGAACGCTACAAAAAGGCGCGATGTGGAATGAACCGCTATGTATCTCATCATGGATCAATGACCATCAATTTGTTGTTTACATGTAAAGGTGTTCTTCACGAAAGGATTATTTTAACGATAAAGCAGGTGACTTAGGAGGAACGGCTATCGGTTATATTGAACAAGGCATTGATTTTTAAAAGCAAGACAAAAATTTTATTTTTGATGTATGACTAAGGATGACTAGACGTAGGCACGTCAAACCGACGGAGGCTAAAGTGGGGATTGATGTGCCAGAAAAATCTATCACGCGCAAGTAATTCCACAGGTAGGTTGGTAGGCAAAGACGTCTACTTCTCACTCAGAAAGAGTGTGCGGATTGAAACAACGCAGCAAGTCAGTGTGGCACGCTTTTTATCACATCAAAGAAGTTCTTTTGCCGACTTCCAAATCTTTTCTGCAATCGCCTTTCGCGACATCAAATTGCCATCCTTGTCGTTGCAGATGATGATTTCCCATCCGCAATTTTCGGCAGCGAGCGCATTCACGTAAACGCGATTCAGAAAGTCAGAGTCGGTTCGTGGATGTCCTTCCCTGGTGTTTGGCTGTTCCGCGCTTTTCGAGACTTTTGGAACGACTCATAACTCAATGCAAGAAAAGAATACGCGATTCGGCATTGGTAGTGCGAGTTTGTGATACTCAAAATCGTACTGCCATTCTATCTCATTTCAGTGCACTGGGTCGCGATTTTTGCCGATTGATACAAAGGTTGCTCTCTACATATCGATCACAGACAGATATCGCTTCCATCTGCCAAGCGGCTTCATTTTTGGTGTGGTAGGTATAGCCCTATCCATAGCGAACATTGCAGATGTGATAAGCGTTGACTTCGTCGCAGACCAAAATCGCGTTCAGATAGCCTCTACCATAGCAAACCAGTTGTGTTGTAGTTCAGGGCTATCATCTCAGCGCTACCTTCTTGCCAGACGTGCTAGAAAGAGCTTGGATTAGGGTTTTCTTTTTCCCGTTCCGTCCAAAGCCCTCTATAATTTGAAAATCATGAATGTGTCTCCTTTCTTTTTCGATGAAAATAAACCTTGTTTTTATTATTTAAACGATTTTTTCGATATTCAGATTCTTCGAAAACATAATGAAAAGAAGAAGCAGCGTTGTAAAATCACAAAAAGAAATACTTTTCTTTAGTTGATAAAATACATAAAGGCGTCTTTTACTTTTTAAATCAAAGTGTTAATATATGTGTATACCATAAGCGGTACGCGGTGTGCAGGTGATGAACATTGGGGCTATCATCGAATTAGGGGTTCTCCACTTGGGAGAAAAGGCACGGTATCGTGAAGATCGTCAGATCTTCAAAGTAGTTCTTTTGCTCGAGTGGGCATTGAATGGAGAAGAGATGGCAACTAGATGTTGCGCATCCAGAAGTAAAGAATCAGTGGTTTACTCGCACAGTAACGAGCGGTACCTTGGCGCACGTAGGTGATAACGTGGGGCTATCATCAGTATGAGAGGTTCTCCACTTTGGGAGAAAAAGGCGCGGTATCGTGAGGATCGTCGTTGATCTTCTAAAAGTAGCTTCTTGTCCCAAAGGGGCATGAAGCGGAAGAGTGTCAACTAGATGTTGCGCATCCGAGGCGTCGGTGGGTGTCTGTTATTTTATAACGATTTTTATGATAAACCACGTTTAAGAAAATCGAATCGAAAATATGTAACAACCACGCAAATTTATGCCGAATTTTATATAACCGTCGCCGAGAAACCCCTGCTTTGGCGGGGATAAATACGACTATTCAATCGTTGACACGTTTCGCTTTTTCGTGTAAAATATAGAGTATCATGAATAAACTGAAACGAACACTGAGCTGCATCAATGATTAACTATCACTTTGTGTTTTGTGCAAGATACAGGCGAAAAATCTTTAATATCAAGAGCGTAGAAGAACGGTTCAAAGGAACTTGTCCGAGAACTATGTTCGAGATCGGAATAGATATTTTAGCGATAGGTGCCACATTGATTATGTCCATCGCGTCAGGACTTCGGAACAATCCTGCCGATCTGATTTTCCAAAAATCAAAGGGATAACATCCCACGCGATTCGAAAATTTCCTCAACTTCACATCGGCTGCAAGTCTGCTGGACAGGAGTTACTTTGTCTCAACCGCTGGGAACGTTTCTGCAAACCATCAAAATTACGTCGAATCTCAAAAACAAGGGTGAACTTTCATGTTGGTGCGAAAAACGTACGAATTTAAAGCTCTACTGCCTCGCACGCAATCGTGACGCGCCGTCGAGGCGGCGGCAAAAGCCTACTGGCTCACTGATCAAAAGCTACACCAACGGTGTGGAAGCTCTACCATAAACATTTGGGTGCGAACCAGTTAAAAGAAACACCTCACAAAATTAAAAAGAAAATCGCACGTTTTGCGTGTCTCCTTAGTGATTGAGTCAAAGCGCTCCAAGATATTGCGGAACGAATTGATCGTGCGTACAAACTTTGGTGGACAGACGTAAAAGAAAAAGAAAACATCATGCTCAAAGAAAAAGATGTTTCCAAATACAAATCCTTCACGCTGAAACAAGCGGGTTTAGGTATTGGAAGGTAATTCGATTATAATTGAAGAAACGATACAAATATTTTAAGTCGCGCGCAGTGAAGGAAGGTTAAAACCATCACCGTCAAGCGCGACGCCTGTGGAATATCTTCCTCTACATCGTCGTTGAGCAGGAAAATGGAAAACGGTTGAAGTCAGGATCGGGTAAAAGCGTCGGCTTTGACCATGGATTCCCGATTCCATGCTCATCAGGGTGAGTGAAGACGAATATTAAAGCGCCGTCGTTTTCGGAAGAATCAGAGACATTCAAACGAGGCGAACCGCATTATTCTTTAAAGGCGGATCGAATCCTGAAGCATAGCGGCGCGCCTGAGATCGGCGAAACTCTATCGCGCGGGATTGCGCAGCGGCAGGGATTACCACTACAAGCTGGCACGCGAACTTTGTGATCAATATTCTCTCATCTGCTTAAGAGTTTGAAGTCACAAAGTTCGCGATGAAAAGAACTGCAGGAAGAAAGCGAGGTCTATGGATTCGCCGTGTTCCTGTAGGCTCGAATGGGTTGCGCCAGCGAAACAGCGGCGCCAACCATCGTAAGGTGAACGATCGTTTCTTCCCATCCTCCCCAACTCTGTCATTGTCGCGGATATCAAAACGCGGAAGTCAGGATCTCAGTATTAGGAATGGGACTGTCAAGAATGTCACGTTCACCATGACCGGATCGTAATGCTTTGCGATGAACATATTAAAAAGAAGGACTGAGAATCGCTTCTTAATCCTTCGCACTGGGCGGGCATCGTCCGGTAGGGGAAGCAACCGTAGACCTCCGCGAGGAAGGCGGGTTGCGTATTACCTAAATCCCCCTGCTTTAGCAGGGGATATCAGGTAGATTAAATGGTAAAATTAAAAGGCAAAGGAGTGAGATTTTTGAAAATAATCGCATGTGCAGACAAAAAGCAATGGGACTTGGTTATAAAAATCAACTCTCTACCACATCAAAGCCGACATGGAGCATTTCAGGCGCGTTACAATGGGCGGGACAGTCGTGATGGGTTACAACACATATCTATCTCTTCCCAATGGTGCGCTTCCTTATCGCAATAATGTGGTATTATCGCGTAATCATGACATCAATGATTCCAATGTAACCGTTATTCGCAACAAGAAAGACTTAATGGTGTATTTTATTCGCGAATACTTGGATGTAGATAGCGTATGGATTATCGGAGGAGCATCTATCTACGCACAGTTTATTGATGACTGCGACAAGATTTATTTAACAGTTGTTGATGATTTCAAAAAAGCAGATGTATTTTTCCCTCCCATTGACGATTGGGTAACGGTTCATGAAACCAAGGGAAGAGAAAATGGATTAAAGTTCTCCATTAAAGAACTTATGAGTGACGAACAAGAAGCGTGTTTGATTTCAATTCAGTGAAAAGAATTGGTTCCTAAATTCCATATTCCGTTCGTCCACAAAGAGCCGTGCTAACAGCGCTTAGGTGACAGAGCCTGGGTGACTCCAAAGCTCTTTTAATTTTTGAGTCATGCCAATAAACGGAATATCCGAAATCCTTCATTGTAACAACATCACGCATTCATGACGCAAATCTTCATTGCGGATTTCGCGACTTCAACGATTTTCCGGACGCGCAATGACCATCCAAACGCTTCGCAATAGTATCAATATCACAATCTACGTTTATTGCCGATAGCGTCCCTCTTTCGCCCCTCAAATAATGTCGCGACTATATCTATCCAAAAGATATGCGCCAAGATTCCAATCGCCATCAATGGGTTTCACTTTGCCGTTCGCACAACAGGCAGGACAGAACCACTCCGACGCTCCTTCTACGTCCCATTGGGCAAGAAACGTTGATGTAGTGGTTTCCATGGTTTATGGGAGTTCCGTTTGGATCGGTTTCAAAGTCAATCAAAATCGGCAATGTAAGTTTTATTTCCTTGCCACAATTAGGACATTGCATTTTATATTTCCCCTTCCTTCAAAGGTTTCCATCCATAATGTATTGACATTTCTTTTAGTGCTGTTTGTGCTTCTTCAAGACTATCGTAAATATAGTAAGGTTGTGGTGTCATGTTGACGATTGCGTTTGGAATGACATAGCAAAACCATCAGCGACCCATTCACTTCGTTGACAAAATAAATTACATTGATTTGACATCTTTATATTTCAATCGTTATCAACTTCCTCTCTACACTTTCGCACAAAAATAAGCGGAAGTTCTTGTTTATCTTATTGTACTTTCCATGTTTATCTAGCAACCACTGAATATCATCAACTTCAAGTTTCGCATCCTCAAAACCCTTGATATGCCGCCTTTTTGTGTCTGAAATAGCATATCTTCAACTCGTTATCAAACTCAGGATTTTCTTCCAACCATTTCTGATTTTTCTTTTTCTTCTTGTGCCACGCCTGCGCCTTTTTGTCGTGCTTCCATTTGAACGCAATTATCGCCTTTTTGCGCTGTTTTGTAACCATAACCTTGCGCATCGTCAAGCACTTTGCCACTCTCTACATCAACAACGACAAAACGTGGAAAGTATTGCTCAGAAAAGAGCACCCGATTTAACAACCGTCCAATTAGTCATCGCCATTTACCTTGTTTACAGCGCAACTCAGCGCAACCATAGCGACGATAAACAGGTGCAACCTTACGTTGAAATTACCATCATCAGCGCACATAACAAGTTTCCGTCATCGACGACATCAACAGTGAGCTCCTTGCGATGCGCTTAATGCGCTCCTTGTTGATAATAGAGTCAATGTCACTGCCGCTTTGTTTGCAAATCCAGAAATCACATAAAAGCGTCATCTGAGAGCTTATATTGGTCTCCATCTTGACTTACATGAACAACTAAACCGTCGTTGTGCGAATCCATGAACGGCGTTGCAATAGAGAAGCATCCATCGGGCAACTTTTTCGACAACAATGCTTTTTGAAGCCAGTCAAAAATATCCGTTTACCTTATCGTTGAAATCCATGATAATTTCCCTTTCTTTTGAAAGAAAAACAAGCGACATTTTGTCGCCCTGCTTTTCTGTTTTTACCGATAAGCCAAATCGCGTGTCTCAGCTCTGCGCCTCGCGAACCGCTTCCGAGACGGGAAGCGTTGCAGAGTATTTGCGGATAATCACGACCGTCGTGATAATACCAGCCGCAAAGCGCGAATACTGCAATCATAATTGCCTTAACGGTGCTGTTATCGGAGTCAGGTCATCCTTGTCCAATCCGCCGATGCTCTTTAGAGACAACATCCCATGCGCCGCCAAAGCTATTGACAGCATTATAGATGTTGTAGCCTGCGCGAATGTGTTCCATCCGCAACGCCAAGGTTCATTAGGCTCTTTTCACGCGCGAATCGAATCCACGACTCAATCAGATAATGATACCCGAGCCAATCAGCGACAACGATAGCGACATAAATGAGAGCGTGAACAACATCTCACAGTCTCACGCGGAAGATGCCCTGTCGCAACTCCAATCCAGCAGATGATAAGCGTGTAGAACGACGTGAAGCCAATCGCCGCCATAACAGCGCCAGCCCATGTCACAACGCGAATCCATCCTCCGACTGCCTTGTTTTCTTCCCCAAACGCGTACCAACATTGCGCGCGTTAAAGAAGCTGATAACAAGGTTGATTAACATAATCACAAAAACCATTTTATGTACCTCCATTCTTTTATTTAGATAATGGTTTTAGTTACCTTACAACATCAAATATACCACGGAAATAGCGAAAAAGCAGGAAAATGTAGTTTCGCACGTTTTGTTTGTGGAACGAATACGATTAAAGTGATATACTACAAATCAAACAATTCCTTTAGGTTGCTAATAACTTACTATATAGTTTATGAAGTGTAATTTTTATTTTTAAAAATAGCTAGATCTCATAAGAGGAATCACAAGGATGAATAAAGAACAATTTCTTCACTATTTTCAGTGCATCTAGTCTCTATAAAACAACCTTTATGGAGATCCATTCTTTTCGCTTCAACGTGCAACATCGCTTGCGAAAATGAGCTCTCTTAGAGCTACTGATCATAAAGGTATAGTTAAAAAGATCTCAAACAAGCGATATAAACCTTTTTAAAAACGTGATACAATGAGGATGTTTAGAAAGGGGTGAAATTCGTAACACCTATCAACGTTACCTAAAACGTACAATCCTGTCTTTTCAGAAGTCGTTCGGATGTCGAAGAAAGCGAACAACCTTTACAACCAAGCGATGTGGTTGATGGAGCATGAAAAAGAAAGTGCATGGAAAACACTTTCCTATGGGGATTTGGACAAAATCACCAAACAACTTCCCTCATCCTACAACAACTATCGGTTGCTTCCTGCACAGACATCCCAACAAACCTTGCGTCAGTTAGACTCCAATTTCAAAGGTTATTAAGCAGTTCAAGGACCATCAAAAACATCCTGAAAAATATAAAGCAGAACCAAAGAAACCAAGGTTTCGTCAAAAGGGTGGTCGTTCTCCCGTCATTTTTGTAATCAACAATTCAAATACGAGGGAACAAATATCAGGATTCCATATCTCAACAACTTCTTGATTCGCTTTGAGATAAAGAACGCGACGCCCAAACAGGTAATGTTTCTCCCTCATGGGGAAATCTTCAAGATTCTCGTCTCCTACGAGACATCGGACGAACTGACTATCATGGAAATGGGCTTGTTGCAAGCATTGATCCTGGATTGGGAAATCCCTATCTGCCGTTGCGTTTAGCGACATGAGCCAACCAGTTCTATTCTCAGGAAAGAAAGCGAAGGACTATAACGTCCATTTCAACGAGAAGATGGCGAGAGTTCAGTCGGAGTTAAAAGTTACGACAGGAAGACACCGTTCCAAGAAAACCGAATCTCTTTGGAAGAAACGCAAAGGATTTTTCGACAACCACATGCACCAAGTATCGAGAAAACTGGTCGATCTGTTAGCTGTCAAAAGGCGTTTCCACGTTAATCATTGGAAAAATGACCAACAGAAACAGAAGAACAAGATCAAAAACTTTTGTGCAAGTGCCGATCTTTCGTTTGCTGGAGTTAATCAAAGAGAAAGCGGAGCGCCTGGAATCAAAGTCATCGTCCTGCGGAATCCTATACCTCTGGCACGTCGTTCTTGGATAACGAGAAACCAAGTAAAGCGAATTACGATAAAAACTCGTAGGGTTGAACGAGGTCTCTTTGTTTTCCAACGAGGGAAGAAAAATTCACGCCGATGTGAACGGCGCTTACAAATTATGCGCCGTGCCGTCGATGTTGTTTTGGGATGGAACGACGAACATCTTTAATCCCCCAAACCATTACATGCTGAGAGAATATGCGAAGAGCCAAACTCTCAGTGGGAGCGAGGTACCGTCCTGTACTGTTCATTTTTGAACGTCGAAGAATTTCTGTCACACTGACCCAAAATTAGAAGTGGATATATTACAACTGTTACAGTTACAATATATTTTCACCCTAGTCGTAAGTCGGTTGTGATGAGATCTAGTACCTTGGCGATTAAGGAGACGAACCTTAAAGTTGTCATTTTTGGTTTATGTCTCTGAGCTTCCAAATAAATCTGCGATGAGGAACAAAAAGATGAATAAAGAACAATTTCTCCATTATTTTCATACATTCCCGTCTCTATAAATAATCTTTATGGAGATCCTTTCTTCTCGCTTCAACGGAATAAACACATTTGCAAAATTAAATTCTTTGGAATCAACAAACCATAAGGGGATTGTCTCTATTATTACAAAGTCGGAACTAACAGAATCCGATATTTTGGAGATTAAGTCTAAGAATTTAAAAACGATTATTTTAGTTTCAGTTTCAGGACTTCCGAACAAAAAGATTCAAGGAACGGCATATGAATTAACAACAGGAAATCGTTACAAGACATTGGCACTTTGTCATAAGCATAACCTTCCTGCGCTTGCATATGCACGCCCATTTGTCCGCCATTCAATACATCTCGTGAAACTACACATGAGAATATTCTGCTAAGATTTTCGCTACTGGAATTAAGAATGTCATCGTTTCAGGACTTCGCGGTGATGACACAATCCTTGCGAAAAAGCGGATTAACGAAATCTGAATATGACAAAGTGATGTTGGCGTGTCAAAAGATCCCAAAGACACTTCGCGCTATCATTGACCAAGAAAGCGCATCAATGGGAGCTTCGATTGTTTGAACGTACAAGTTGTGGCGTTTGTTACGTGCTTAGCGAGAATCATAGTTACAATCCTACTACTGCTGCGCCACAGCTTTGCAAATACGATCAGTGTCCGCTCAAAGCACTTGTTTTGTCTAAAAGAGATTCATTTATTCCAACAGATACAGACTTGGAACTTTGCAAAGCGCTTGGTTATGATGCAGAAAAGCTCGTTGTGCCACATGGCGAAATGTGCAAAACAGAACCATCAAAGCGCACTGAGTGCATGAGTTGTTGCACGAGCTGCTATGCTGAATCGATCGTAATTCGCATCAAAGGTGAAGATTTCGAAAGCTGAGTGACGTTGGCTTACTGCATACTTTTGACGCATAAACTTGTCTATGCAAAAAGATGTGTATGACACTGGACGAATTGATATAGGCAATCCACAAGTAAATCCAAATTGGTATATACTGAACTCATGGTGGTCTTTTTCGCGTGAAATCAGTCAGTGCTATGGTTGCGTTATTGTGTCGTGAAACACTGCAATAATGAACCTGACCGAATATGGTGGTAATCCTGTGTTAGAAGCGGAGAAATATTGGAATGCAAAATACAATAAAACCCTATTTGCCCTGTGCAATGTAAATACTGTATGGCGGCATATATGTCACGACGTGCGGACTATTGGAACTCAGGCTATCGTCTTGGCATCAATAAGTCATGTGTTTTATCAACAGGTTTCCCGACGATCCTCCTTTAAGCGAGATGTCATTTTCCATATGAGACTAATGGATGGCGATTTTATCGGTTTCCAAAGGGATCACGGATTGTTTTGGGATATATATTTGGATGATTTACGTTTTATTGCAGATAAAGTGCAGAATAGCGACATCAGAAAGCTTTACATTAATCTCCAAAATTCCTGCTTCAAAGCAAGCTTGAAATATAAATCAAAATCAAAAAGATAAGCTCACAGTGTGTTACAGCGTAACGAGATTGAGACGAATACGAAAAACACAACAACAAAGGAAACGCATTGAAGCGCTTTGTACGCTAAAAGAAGCGGAGTTGATGTGCTTCCCGTGATGCACCCGGCATACATCCACGGATTGGTGACTATCGCGTAGTCATTGACCAATTAGTGCAACATGGATTCTACGAAATGAATTGGAAAGATTTCGTCGCTGATTCACGCATGACGTTGATGCCAAAGTGTGCCGCAATATCCTGATGACGGAACTGAGGTTAATGCTAGGCGAGGATATTGTTTCCTAACTATGCAAAATCAACATGGAATCCAATATGTTGGCTTAAAAGAATATTTGCATCGCACAAACATCAAAGGAGTTAGTGAAGATGTAGCTAGAAACAGGTAGAAAGAGTTAATGAGTATGGATATAGTTGTGTCGTCGTCAGACACAAGAGAAGAAGTATCAAAAGCAGTTATAAGGAGAAGACAATGATTACCAAACATGATTTCACTTGGTTATGTTGAAAATAACATCTATCTCGACAACGCAAAGCAAGCATTGGCGCTTAAAAGTGTCGCAGATGCGGAAAGAACTTTCTTCGAACCTATGGTTCAATTCATCGCGGTGCAGGATATAATAGTGAGGTTTCGACTAACGCATACGAACAAGCGCGGACAACAATCCACTCTTATATTGATGGCACGCAAACAGATGATGTAATTTTTACTGGAAACACGACAGAAGCGATCAATATGCTCGCACATATTCTGTCTTCGCACGATGGGGAAATTCTTATCAGCGACATTGAGCACTCTAGTAACGCAATTCCGTGGCGTACACTCTTTATCGTGAACGAATTTCAAACGAACAATGGAAGAGTAGATCCTGCGCTGATTGATGTTGCGCTTACAAAACATCCAAATACGCAACTTGTAGCTTGCACATGGGCATCGAACGTGTCTGGCTATATCACTGACATGGAAGCCGTCTATCAAGTTTGCCAAAAGCACAATGTATTTCTTCTTGCCGATGCGTCCCATATATGCCCACATTTTCGCCCGTCGCTTTAATTATTGCGATTTCCTTGTTTATTGCGGACAAGATGAACGCGCCATTCGCTGAGCATCCTTGCAGGTAGACATGATGTTCTTAACGATCGTCGGTACTAGCGCCAACAGGCGGCTGGCAATATTGTTTATACGTCAAGCATCGGTACTGTCTACAAACCATCTCCGCTGGATGCACGAAGCAGGCACGCCAAATGGAATCGGTGCAGTTACAATAGCAAAGCTCATGAAATGCTATATGAGCACGTTGATGCTCTGAAAGCTCACAATGAGGCAATGAATAAAGCTGTCGCACTTGCAGGCAATAAGTTGCGCGAAGTTGGCTACGATGTTTGGTTCGACAAAGGCGAAAACAAAAACGCCGACCTTATCTATTGCGCCCTTTGCAAACAATAAAGGTTGTTGTGCGAATGATGAACGGTACGGTAGAAGACTTCAATACAGAATGAATTTTCTGCCGTGAAGGCACTTTTCTGTGTATACAACATGCCTCGAAAAATGTGCGCGATTGAGCATATCAAAGACTTGAAAAAGCGTTTCCTAACGCGATTGACAAATCTGGAACGTTAATTTCGCAAGAAAGTTTGCCTAATGAATACTCGTTTATTCGCTTATCGGCAGGTCTAATCAACGATGAGAAAGATATCGAATACGCAACAGAAAAGTTGTGAGCGATTGCGAAATTTTTGCAATGAGTTTTATAGAGCGGAAACCGCTCTTTTTGTTTTTCAGCGGGAAAGAAATAAAGATGATAGTATATTTTTATAAAAGCAAAAGAAAGGAAACTCAACATAGAAGTAAAGAAGTTTCGAAATCAATGAGGACGACAGAATCTACGATGTTTTCGTCAAAGGTTCAGTCAAATCAGTTCCTATGAGTCAAACATATCAAGACAACTCTTTCAATTACTTTATATTTATATTATAATTATAATACCATAAAGAAAAGGAGAAAAGTCAGTGAAAGCGAAAGATGTAATAAGGTTGCTAGAAATATCTGAGAGGAACACTCCATAACTATTACAAACAAGGGAAAAATTCATTGGAGAAGTTCTCCAAAACGGACAGTACGATTACAATAGGAAGATGTTTATAGACTCTTCAACCAAAGCGTGCCAAGACGGTGATTTATTCCGCGTTTTCACGTCTCAAACAAAAGAGGACTTGGAGAACCAGCGAGAACTTTTAAAAACAGTTCTGTTTCGCTCGGGATATACGAGTCGATGCGTCGTTTTCTGATATCGCGAGTGGAATTTCCTTTGAAAATCGTGACGGATTCTTCGACATGTTGGATTGATCCTCGAGGGAAATCGAGCGTGTCGTCATCACCTGCAAAGATCGGTTATCGCGCGTCGGATTTGGATTGTTCAAGCATCTTTTCTCTAAATTCCAATGCGAAATTATCGTCATGTCAGAACTTGGAGATGAGAAACTGGATAGCAAAGAGGTGTTTGACGAAATCGTTAGCCTTCTCCACTGCTATTCCATGAAGCTGTACTCGTCTCGACAGAAACTCAAGGAGTTTATCAATGACCACGAAGAAGAGTCAACGAACCTATCAACGCTACTAAAACGTGACAATCCCTATCTTTTCGGAAGTCGTTCGGATGTCGAAGAAAGCGAACAACCTCTACAATCAAGCGATGTGGTTGATGAGCCATGAAAAGAAAGTGCATGGGAAAATCTTTCCTATGGGATTTAGATAAAATCACCAAACAACTCCCGTCATCCCTACAACAACTATCGGTTGTTGCCGGCGCAAAAGCGCTCAACAAACCTTGCGCCAGTTGGATTCCAATATTAAAAAGTTATTGGGCGACGTTCAATGACTATCAAAAACATCCCGAGAGATATAAAGCGACGCCAAAAGAAACCGAGGTTTTTGTCAAAAGTGGAGGTCGTTCTCCTGTCATTTTTGTAACCAACAATTCAGATACGACGGGAAAAACCATTCGAATTCCATATCTTAACAATTTCTTTGATTCGCTTTGAGATAAAGAACGACATCCTAAACAGGTAATGTTTCTCCCTCACGGCGAGATCTTTAAAGATTCTCGTTTCCTACGAGACATCGGAACAGTCCGATTACCAAGGCAATGGGTTAATCGCGAGTATTGATCCTGGATTAGAGATTTTATCTGCCGTAGCGTTTCAGCGACATGAGCCAACCCATGTCTGTTCTCTGGGAAGAAAGCAAAAGAACTACAACATCCATTTCAATGAGAAAGATGGCGAGTTCAGTCCGAGTTCAAAAATCACGACAGGAAGACATCATTCCAAGAAAACCGAATCTCTTTTGGCAGAAAACGCAAAGGATTTTTCGACAACCACATGCACCAAGTATCGAGGAAAACTGGTCGATCTGTTAGCTGTCAAAGGCGTTTCCACGTTAATCATTGGAAAAAATGACCAACAGAAACAGAAGAACAAGATCAAGAACTTCGTGCAAGTGCCGATCTTTCGTTTGCTGAAACTCATCAAAGAGAAAGCGGAGCGCATTGGAATCAAAGTCATCGTTCTGCGCGAACCCTATACCTCGGGCACATCGTTCCTGGATAACGAAGCACCGATTAAGGCGAACTATGACAAAGCTCGTAGAGTGGAACGAGGTCTATTCATCTCCAATGAGGGAAGAAAAATCCACGCGGACGTGAACGGCGCTTACCAAATCATGCGCCGTGCCGTTGATGTTGTTTGGGATGGAACGACGAACATCTTTAATCCACAAAGCATTACATGCTGAGAGAATATGCGTTGAGCCAAACTCTCAGTGGGGCGAGGTACCGTCCTGTACGGTTCACTTTGAACGTCAAAGAATTTCTTAAGTCACGTTGACCCAAAATTAGAAGTGGGATATATTACAACTGTTGCAGTTATGATATATTTTCACCTAGTCGTAAGTCAGTTGTGATGGAATTTAGTACCTTGCCCGACAAAACAGCAATCATTGTTGTGCACGGAGGCTCTTTGATGAGGTTTTTGGCGACAAGTGGGAAGATAGTTTTGTTACTCACGTTGCTCGCTGATGATGCATCGCTGAACAGTCGCTTGTGAACTACAATGCTAAAGAGTTCGATTGCCCTGAAGAGAAGCTGGATCGCGGCTAGTCAAGAGAAGGAATATGTTGGAGGAAAAAATAAATGCGACAAGTTGTTGGAAGCAACAGAGAGATCGAGCAAGCTGTCATTGGCGTTATGCTGATGAACAACAGGAAAATTCATGAAGTTGTTAAAACGCTACAAAGAAGACGATTTCGGACAGGATGATTTGCGTGAGATATACGCGGTCATAAAGAATCTCTACAACAGTGGTCAGACATCAATGGATGACGTGCTCATTCGCGACAAATTGATGGCAGATGGAAGCTATGTAGACGCTAATATTCACACCACAATTATTGGTTGCATGAATGTCTCAAAGTCGCGGATTGCTCGAAGCGTACATGGAGAGCGTCAAAAACAGCGGACTTCGACGCAAAATATGCAATCTTGATGGAGAACTTCGTCAGCACGCATATAATGGCGAAATAGAGACTATGCAACTCTTGCCAATCGCAGGGACAGCGTGTTGCAGAATTATTGAAATCAAGCGATACAATCAAAGATAAAACCATTGAGGACATTATTAAAGCATCTATGCGGCATTGGAAAAATGCTCAATGGTGAAGTCGGCGAAGGAATTACGACAGGATTTAGCTCGTCGATCGAAAACTCTTTAAGATTGAAAACTCCGATCTTGTGCTCATGTGCACGTCCATCAATGGGCAAAACTGCTTTTGCGCTCAATATTGTCGAAAATGTTGCAGTACAACAGAGCAAAAGCAGTTGGCTTTTTTTCTCTCGAAATGAATGATGAGCAACTTGGTCAGCGCATGATTTGTTCCCAATCAGGCGTATCTCTTCAAAAATTCGTGATCGCAATATTACATCTGAAGAGCTTAGTCGAATGGATGAAAGTCGCGAATCGCATCAGCAGAGCGCCATTTTACTTCTCCGACAAAGGGTTGCACAACAATTACGTCGCTTATCGCGACTGCAAAGAAGTGGAAAAGCAGAACATGATATCGGACTTATTGTTATTGATTACTTACAGCTTATCAGCGGTTCTGCGAAAACATCGCGCAGTGGGCGCGAACAAGAGGTCAGCGAAATTTCACGCTCACTCAAACTGCTCGCCAAAGATTTAGACATCCCAATTATTGCTCTCAGTCAGCTCAATCGCAGTGTAGAATATCGTCAAGATAAACGCCCAATGCTTGCCGATTTGCGCGAATCAGGCTCATTGGAGCAGGATGCTGACATCATCATGTTCCTTTACCGTGAAGACTATTACAAAGAAGACTCTGAGCGCCCCAATGTGTGCGATGTGATTCTCTCTAAGCACAGAAACGGCGCACTTGGCACTGTGGAGCTTTATTTTGGCAAAGATACGTTCCACTTCTCTGTTCTTGGCAAAGATGAAGAGCCTGAGCGTTAGTGTCTGATGATGGGTATTATCCAGAAGATGCAGTACAGACTCAATTCAGCAACCTGTGAGTATTGGAAATGCAAATCAAAACTCCAATGTTCAAAGCAACTGCCAACCAACACCGAACCAACAGTCAGTCAACTATCAACCGACTAACATACAGAAAGCCAATCAAGCAAATGGAACACAAACGGTTACAAATCGGAGCACAAATACACCAAGTAGATACCGATGATGTCTGACCCTGTTGACGACCCATTTGAGTTCGATTACGCTGTATAAAAAGCTAAAAATAGAGCAAAACAAAAAGAGCAAGTAGATTTCTCTACCTGCTCTCTTTTGTTAATCGGATTGTTAGTTCGTTCTCAAATCAGAACAAGAACTGGACACGCCCGAGATAGACGATGCGTTATCGTTCGCTAAATTAGCAACCTTCCCGTTGAAGTAGTTGCGGAAGCAACAACGTTGCGGAACAGCGTGTATTCACCGCCAAAGACGTAGCCCCTCTCGCCTGCACTCATGCTAAACATCGGGCTGAAAGGAAACTCGCTTCGCCAAGGTGGCGATACCCTACGTAAACGCCCCATGAACCCTTATTAAGTGCATTAGCGCCCTTGTGGTTGAGCTGTGGGTTGTAAGCCTTCTCGCCCTTATCAACGTTGGCGTTCTCAGCATAAGAGCTAGAGAACTTCACGTTGTCGTTAATCTTGTAACCAACGTTCGCCGTCCAAATGTCAACGTCGCCCTTGCTGGTCGAATAAGAACTGAGCGTGTTGGAATTGAGGGTGATGGTATGCCTACCAACGGAAACCTTGCCGTTATCGTACTGTGCTCCTGCGAACTGGTACGAAGCCGTGTCGCCAAGCGTACGGTTACGAACATAGGAGTCGTTCGCCATGCTCATGCGACCGCCGCCGCCATAAGCGGTAACGTTGCCCTTCGTTGCCGAAACAGTGCCTTAGAGAAGCTGTCATAGTCGCTGTCAAAGACGAGACCGTCTTGTCCTCAGTACCAACCTTACCTGCCTTGATGCCAAAAACGCCAGTCTTTCCAGATGCAAACACTTGGTTGAGAGAAACGCCGTCGGAACGGTCATTCTTCAGATCCGTGAAAGCTGTCAATCGTGCCGCAACATGCACATTCTTGTTGATTTCAGCCGTGGGGTTGATGCGGAACTCAGGTTGTTGTTAATCTTCTCGTTCGCCTTAATAAGCGCATTACTGTCAGGACGGTTGTTGGTGTAGAGATAGCGAAGCTCGCCTGTCCACTTCACCATATCTGCATTGCGCTCAGGTTGGAGACGCGAACGCCGAGGTTGTTCAGCTCATCGGCGAACTCACTTGCGAGGCGCGAAAGGGCTGCTTGTCGCGAATGGAAGTGTCTGGTTTCTCATTCGCCATCGCCTTTGCAACCATCTGTGCCATTTCGTAGCGCGTGATGTTCTGCTCACCGCGATAGGTGCCGTCGCCATAACCCTCAATGACTCCATCCTTTGCAAGCTCTGTGACTGCATCATACGCCCTAATGATCTTTCGGAACATCGGAGAATGGATTCATGCAGCGCGAACGATGTCGTTGCCACTGCGCCAACCATCGCGCGCACGATTCCTGCGATAATTTGCTTTTTCATGATTGTACCTCATACTTTCTTGTAGAGTTAATCGGCTCAACAGGTGCGCGTTGTGCCCGTTTGATCAATCCAAGAAAGTAGGGTTTTCCATGTTGCCTCACTACTTGACGCTTGAATTGTGTCGCATTGGAGTACAATTTATCACCTGTTGCTAAGATTGTACCACAGATTGAAAGAGATTGCAAATTAGTTTTTCATTGGAAGGATTTGGAAGTTAAAAAGCCGTATGTTTTTTATTTTTCCTTTCCGATTAAATGCGAATATACTTCTTATTGATATCTTTCTTTTTAGTCCGAATAAGAGGTGAAAAATGAAAGAGAAGGATGCATCTGCCGTCGCCAATGCTGGCGGCAGGGGCGTTCGTCGTGGGCGGGTTCGTTCGTGATAGCATCATGGGCGTCCCGTCCCGACGACAGAGATCTGATGGTGACTGGTCTGAGTCACCATCAGTTCACACATCTCTTCCCCGTCGCGGTAATGACGGGGAAGGACTTCGTCTTCCGTCTGATCATAGATGGGGAAGAGATGGAGGTGGCTCTTCGCGTAAAAGAGAAAGATTGCGCAGGTACGCAACGGCTTCGCCATGCTCGCAGACGGCACTGTGAGCGTGGAAGAGGATCTTGAGCGTCGTGACACGACGATGAACGCGATTGCACAAGATCTGCTCTCGAACGAGGTCATTGATCCGTTCGGGGAGTAAGAACATCGCGCTGGCATAATCCGCCATGTGTCGGATGCCTTTAGGGAAGGACGCGCTGAGAGTCCTCCGCGTGGCACGACAGTACGCGAAGTTCGGGTTCTCAGTAGCCGATGAGACTGTCGAGATGTGCCGCTCCTGCAAGGAGGAGTTGCGCACCATCTCGGCAGAACGCGTGAGGAGGAGATGCTGAAGGCGCTTGAAACAGAACGCCCAGTGTCTTCTTCCGTACATTGGTTGCATGCGACTGCTTGTCGGTCGTATTCCCTGAAACTTGATGCTCTCAGGGGCAGACGCGACCAATCGAGCATCACCCCGAAGGGATGCGTTCGAACATACGATGGAAGTCGTGAGATCGAACGGCATCCCTCACCGCCGATGTCAAGGTGCGGTTCGTGCGTTGTGCCATGATATCGGGAAGGGCGTGACCCCAAGGAGATGCTTCCCAAGCATCATGGTCACGATGCGAAGGGTGCGGAGATTGTTGCTACATTCGCAAACGGGCGCTTCCTTGCGGCACACAAGGATCTTTGCCGAAAGTGGCATCAAAGTTCCACATGAAGGCGAGAAGTGCAATGGGCGCAAAGCCGCATGCTCGCTATGATTGAGGAACTGAGCAAGTCAAAAAGCTCGAGCCTCGACGGTCTGCGGATCGTCGTTGCGGCAGATTCTCCCAGGATGATGTCGCTTCCTTGCCGTGCTTCAATGAGGTGAGTTATCCACATGCGCTGGATAAGGTCACGGTTCCCTGCCGAAATGCGGCAAGTCAGGAGAAGCGATCCGTCGGTTCGTTCTGAGACGAAACTGGCTCGTGTTCGTATGACGCTGGATTCGCTCTCTAAAAACCAAAAGCACCTCCTTTCAGTGCTTTTTATTTAATTTAGCTAACTAAAAACAAAAAAGACTCCACAATGGGAATCTTTTTGTTAGGTAGAATAACTTTCACTTAATCTGGATGTTCTGCCTCTTTTCGAGCGCCCATCCAGCGACTTCCCTTGCCCTCTTCCAAAAGCGGTGATGATACTCTTTATTGGGTTCCGCGTGATTTTCTCACGAAGGAACTCGGGAGGCAATCCTTGTCCGTCGGCTTATCCGACAACAGGCAGACTGTTGCCGTTGAGGAGCGGAAGGTTGCCTTCACGCGCGCTGACTCGAAGCTTTTGTCCCCATGAGAGAGGATGGAGTCAGACACGTAACCCTTCAGTCGTTCAACCTGCGATTCAATCGCTTTTTCGACGATTAGCAGCTCCTTCTCCTCTTCACGAATCGCCTTACCCAAAGCGACCCTGCTCTTGATGTAGAGGAGGACGTTTTTCGAGTTTGGACTCATAGCTGCATCTCAAGCTCATCAAGGAGCTTCGAGATGTCAATATCCTCATCAGTGCCGTCCAAGTCGGCACATTCGAGGACAACGCGAATCGCTTCGTCAATGCTGTAAAGCGATGCGGAAGATGTGTTTGCATTTTTCATGATAAATTTCTCCTTTCTTGAGAAGCACATCCTGAGATATAAAAAGAATTAATCTAGGAATAAAACTTCACATACATGATAGCTTTTTACAAGAAACCGTGCAGAAATAAAAAGTCACCCGAATCCCTGAAGGATTCAGAGCGACTTTCGGCGGTCAATGGAGACTAGCCCAAAGCCTACATCTGCGGCGCCAGATGGTACACGTCTAATTCTGCTCGTCAGTCACTACGAGCGTTGCCTAGGTAGAAGCTGTCTAACGAGGGGCGTGCGCCTGAGGTTCCTATGCGGATGACTATGTGGTAAAAAGGAGCGCCACAGGTCGCCTATCCCTCTTTCACTATCACTGAGCAGTTTATAGAACGTCGCCGAGAAAACCCTCTGCTTTAGTGGGGGTGAGAGGTGATCAATTCTTTGAAATCAGTTCCTATTTGTAATATACTGTACGAAAAGGAGGAAAAACTTTTGGACGACTATGTTCGTGGATATAAGTACAGAATCTATCCGACGAAAAGAACAAAAAGCGAAGTTCAACCAAATGTTTGGAAACGCTCGTGTCGTGTTCAACTATTTCCTCGGCGTTCGACAGGATGCGTGGAAAAAACGAACGACGAAGCGTGGGATATTCTGAAACTTCAAGGTTGTTGACTGAACTCAAACGAAAACCTGATTTTTGTGTGGTTAAATTTCTCAGACAGCATGTCCCTTCAAGAATCGCTGAGAGATTTGGATAACGGGTTTCAACATTTCTTTGCAGGCGATGCGAAATATCCGAAATTTAAATCCAAGCACAATGCGAAGAAATCGTATCGAACGAGGAACCAAAAGAACGGCATCCGCATCAAAGAAAACAAAACTCCATCTCCCCAAGGTTGGTTGGGTGAAAATCAAACTTTCTCGTATTCCCCGATGGAGTAATCCTGAACGCGACGATTTCCAAAAACTCCAACAGGAAAGTATTTCGTTTTCACTCTGTGTTCGCGAGGATTGGAACAACGTCCTGAAACGAAACAACGGAGGCGAAGTCGGCGTGGATGTTGGAATCAAATCCTTCTACATCGATTCCAACAGGGAACGTTGTAGAGAATCCACGAACCTTCACGAAGTTCCAACGCAAACTCGCAAGAGCGCAACGCAGGCACGCGCGCAGGAAAAGACAGTTCGCGTCGCAAACAAAAGGCGCGCCTTACTTTTGCCGTCGTGTACGAAAAGATAGCGAACATCCGCAGAGACTTCCTGCACAAAGAATCAACGAAACTGGTGAGCGATAACCAAGTCATCGGGATCGAAGATTTGAACGTTGCAGGGATGCTCAAGAATCATAAATTGGCGAAACATATTGCGGATGTGAGTTGGTCTGCGTTTTTCGTTTACTCAAATACAAATCCGTTCTCTATGGATGCGATCTCGTTCAAGTCGGACGATTCTACGCTTCGAGTCAAACGTGTTCGGCATGCGGAACGAAAAAAACCCACAGGTCAAGGATTTGGACGTTAGGAATGGATCTGTTCGCATTGTGGAGCACATCACGATAGGGATAAAAATGCGAGCAATCAATATCTTGCGGAAAGCGAAGGAAACCTTAGTTACGGCTTAAACTTTGAAAAAAATACCGTAGGGCATGCGGAAATTCACGCTCAGGGAGATTGTGCAAGACGGATGAGGCACTCCCGCTGAAACGCAACGGTCAGCGAACTGAGAATCCCCCTACTTTAGTGGGGAGTGTCAATCTTTAGGAGTGTTTGCTCAGCACTCTCGCAGTCCTTACCCATTGAGAATCGACTACTAAATCTTAATCTCAAAATTTAACTCGCAAAAACGGATATAATAAAAGCAAAACGAAAATAAAAAAACTATAAAAAGGGAGCACCAATATGCAAAAGTGGTACGACAATGAAGTCAGTAAAAGGAATCTTCAAAAACAAATACTTTCATCAGGAGAAACATCGCCTGAACAGGTTATGAGATCGCGTGTCTGGTATTTTTCTCCAAAGAGCTGTCTCAACGCTTCCATGAAGCATTTTTCTGCAGGAGATATTTGCCCGTCTGGGCGCACAATTTACTGCGCGGGCGCGAAGGGAAAATATAAAAGTATCTCCTTCTTCGTGTTTCATTGTGCCAGAGCAGGAAGACAACATAGAATCCATCTATAAAGTCAATTACGAGTTAGGACGAATCTTTTCCTATAGGCGGCGGGTTGGCATCAACGTGAGTAAATTGCGACCTCATGACGCTAAAAAGTGAACAATGCTGGCACGAACATCGACAGGTGCGGTTTCTTTTTTGAAGCTCTTTGATGCAACAGGCGAAACTATTTCGCAGAATGGGCGACGTAGCGCAATTATGGTTGTAGCGATTGCTCCCATCCGGATATTTACGAGTTCTTGCATATCAAGCAGAACAACGAAAAAGTTGGCATCCATGAACATTTTCAATCTTGTTCACGGATGATTCATGGAAACCGTCGAAAAAGATGCTGACTATACGCTGAAATTTATTGTGAAAAGACACAGGAGAAGTCATTGAGCGTACCATTCGATGCTAAAGAGTTCTTTAAGGAGTATTGCGAAACGCAGTGGGATTGGGGAGATCAGGAGCGCTCTTTGTTGACAAGCTTCGGAACTACAATCTGCTTTTCGGGTTATAAAGACTATCGTATAGATATCAGCAATCCATGCGTGACAGGACAGACGCTTATTTTGACCGATAGTGGTTATAAGCGTATTGATTCGCTCGTTGGAGAACCTATTCAGGTTTGGAACGGATATAAGTGGAGCAAGGTTGTGCCAGAAATTGCAGGACATAACCAAAGATGCTTCGTGTTACGCTGTCAAACGGCATGTCACTCGATTGCACACTCTACCACAAGTTCATCGCGAACGACGAATCACGCGAAGAAGCACAAAAATCTCTCTGTTGGCAACAAGTTGGCACAGTGGGAATATCCTGTAATTGAACCTCAGAATCAATAGAAGAGTACTTTGATGCCTATACATCTGGATTCTTTGCAGGTAGAGGTTCTGATCCGCTCGGTGGCATAATTTTGAACGAATATGAAAACTTATTTATGCCACACATAGATTGCTCAATGTGCGCGAACATGGAATCTTTTATGTTGCCGAATTAAACAATAAGCCAGCCGATAAATGTTTTGTGCCATCAACAAAGCACTCCAAAGAATTTCGTTTGCGCTGGATTGCGGGCTTCTTGGATTCCTGTGCAGGGCTTAATGATGATGGATCGGTTTTTAGTACACAACATCAATAAGGCTTTTTCTGCGCGATGTGCAGTTGATGCTCACAACACTTGGATGCCACAGTAAGCTCTCCAAGCAAACCAATGACGAATAAAGAGTTTAGCGAATTAGAGCTTAATCCATTCGCTATAAACCAACTCATTGAGTTGAGAATTTCGTGCAACAAATTAAAAACTTTCCAAGCATGATAATGCAAAACAAGAAGAAATTTATGTTGTTGCTATTGACAAAATTGCCGACGAAGAGACTGTATATTGCTTCAATGAGCCGATTAACCATTCAGGTCTATTTAACGGCGTTATGACAGCGCAGTGTGGCGAATTTGCGGGCAATGCGTATAACTCGTGCAACCTGCTTTCAATCAATTTATATAACATGATTGATGATAAATTTGAGAATCCAAAACTCAACCTTGAGAAGTTAAAAGCAACTGTTCGAGTTGGTATTAACGCGTAGATGAGATTCTTGATTACGGCTATGAGATGCAACCATTGGATGAAAATCGAACTTGCATTGACGATTGGCGCTCTGTTGGTCTTGGCGTGCTTTGGTCTTGCCGATGCTCTTGTCGCAATGAAGCTTCGATATGGTTCAAAAAGAAGCAAACGAATTTGTCGCCAATGTGATGAAAGAAATCTTTTTGAAGCAATCAAAGAGAACGCATTGATGGCGAAAGAAAAAGGTAACTTCAAAAAGTACAATTTCAAAAACACGGATAAGTCACCTCTTATTCAAATGATTAAAAAGAAGTTCCTGAGACTTATCAACTTATCAAAGAGTATGGTATTCGCAACGGAACTCTTCTTGCCGTTGCTCCAACAGGTACAATTTCGCTTGTTTTGGGTGCTCTTTTCAGGCGGTTGCGAACCAATCTACCAAATTGCATACGAGCGCACATCGCACAAGATGGAAGACGAAGGAAAAACGTTCAGAGTTTATGCGAAGTCAGTACGCGAGTGCTAGACTATCACAGTTGCCCGATTTGAGCCGAGAAGAAATCAAGAAGAAGTTCCCTTGGATTATTGAGTCTCCGACGTGCCATTTATGGAACGTGTTGCGATGCAGACGCAATGCAACCTTATGTGGACAACTCAATTTCCTCTACGGTCAATCTTAGAACCGAAGCGACACCAGATGACATCTTCAAGATTTATATGCAAGCATGGAAAGCGGTACGCAAAGGCATCACAGTATTTCGCGATCAGTGCAAACGAGGCAATATTTTGGGCGTTAAAAAGACGCGAAAAATGCGCCAACAGAAATCAAATATGACTCTATTTTTGCCAAAAGAGCGCGAAAAGGTTCCGTTTGTGCACGGGTTTACGATGGTTCGGAAAAACAGCGTGCGTCGAAAAGATGTATATTACGGTCAACTCACGCAAGATGGCGACATCTTTTGAAATCTTTACAAACCCATCTGGAGGATGCCAAAGTAACATCGCACAATGACACGCCTTGCTTCTTATGCACTTCGCTGTGGAGGAAGCGTTGAAGGGATTATCAAACAGATGTCAATGGTACAATGCGCGACTTGTCAGACGCTTATCCGAAAAAGGTGAGAAGGGAATTTCACTTTCCTGCGGTACTGCGATTGCCTCTGCGCTAAAAAGAAGCATATGAAAACAATAAAAGAAACAAAAGAGCAAGGCGAAACGCTCGCAAAGGGTGATAGAGCGGATATTGATACGAGCTTGGATGGCAACAATCCAGCCATAAACGCAAAATGTCCTGAATGCTGATCACTACACGCTCAAACCTGACGGCAAATGCGTCACATGCACGCGCTGTGGTTGAGTCGCGATGTGATTAAATAGAAATCAGAGTTGCAAATGGGTCGCTTAATTGCGGCTCATTTTGCTGAGAGGTAAAAGCATGATAAAAATAGAGGCTGTTTAGTAGATGTTGTTAGAAAGTTTTGGGAGGTTATTTAATGAGATTTGAAAAAGTTTCGGTCAAGGAACAGAAGAAGTTCTTGGAGCAATTCTTTGTCTCGCGTTCATCAAAAGGTAAATTCTGCCCTTGAATACATTGACAAAGAGCTGGTTCTTCCTGCGCGCAGTTCTGCAAAAGTCAGTGGATATGATTTCAGACTGCCAGTTGATGTGGAAATTCAGCCGAACTCGCAGGTGTTGATTCCGACATTCATTAAAAGCGGCAATTGATGACGACAAGGTGCTTGAACTTTATCCTCGTTCTAGTTACGGCATCAAGAAAGGTCTTGAACTAGCCAATACAGTTGGCGTCATTGATGCTGACTATTACAACAATGAGGACGAAATGAAGGACACATTATGGTTTGTATGCGCAACACAACAAAGCAAACCAGTGCATCTTGAGCGCGACGATAAGTTTGTTCAGGGTATTATCAAGAGATACTTCCTAATGGATGGCGATGAATACGGCGTTGGTAAAGCGCGCAAGGGCGGTATTGGAAGCTCTGGGAAGTAAAAAGAAAAAGGACTACACGAAGATATGTTTTTCGTTTTAGTCCTTTTTAGCTTTTAAAAATCATGAAAAGCGTTGGTCTTTCTCGATTTTAGAAATGACTAAATAACTTCATGAAAAGATTTTTTAGTTCTTTTTGCAGTTCTTTTGCAATCTTCCACATTTATTTTTGTATTTGTGCTACAATCTCTTCGTCCAAAGAAATCACTATTTGTCGCACATTGCGACGCATAAAAGAAAAGGGGTCTTGCTAAATGGCAGACGTAACTCGTGTTCCCAAGTCGGAAATGGTTGATATGGTTCAGAAGTCGTTCTCTTCTCTTGCAGGTAAGGACATTACCAAGAAGGATGCAGAAGCGGCGCTCAATGCGGTCGTTGAGAGCATTTCAACTGTCCTTCGCGAAGGCAAGTCGGTATCTTTCCTGCGACTTGGAACCTTCTTGATCAAGGAGCGTCCTGCACGCAAGGGGCGCAATCCGCAGTCTGGTAAGGAGATTGATATTCCCTGCATCCAAGACGGCGGCGTTCAAAGTATCTTCCGCGTTGAAAGTCGCTTTGAACAAGTAATCACAAAGCAAAACAAAAAAGACTCCAAACAGTTTTTCGCTGAGTGGAGTCTTTTTGTTATAGCACGTCGCTGAGATTCCCATGCTTTGGCGGGGAATGTCAAGCAGTTTCTTTTGCTTTTATGTCCGAAATCGTATGTGAACACAACCACAACACTAACGGCAACGCAAATAGGATAATCGCCCAACTGCGCATATTTGACGTAACGCCTGCGACAATCGCACTTGAAACGAATAGGTTATTAAACAGGTGCGAGAAGTAGAGCGGCTTAAGATCCATAAACATGACAAGGAGTAAGCACGCAGGCAACTTGTTGACCATAACAGCGGGAATTGCTGCTAAGTTCCATGCCGCTCCATGAAACATCTCAAAAGAACACTAACGCGCAAAGATGGAGAACAGCGTAACTTTTACGCTTGGTTTAAAGAACGACATGACAACGAGCATAACGGCAAATATGAGCAGTTCTTCGTTAATGAGAGTAAAAATGTACTTGGAGAATAATGTTAGATATGTATACCAATCCATTTTCTCCATTTGGCGAATCCCTCGCACATCGCTTCCCAATGGAGGTTGTAAAATTGTCATAACTACATTGTAAATCCAGTAAATATAGTGCCCATGAAAGTAGGTAATACTGGCATACACAATAGAACGTTTTTAGTTGCTCTTTTTGAAATTCAGCGTGTTTTTTTAGATTGTTTCTAAGAATAAAGATGAACGCTGCTTGATGAGATTGCAAAGACAACAGTGTTGAGCGTACGCACGCTAATATAGTGCTGATTGGCAAATGCGTGCCGACCATTGGCGATAACGTACATGATGTTTAGGATGAGGATTGCCATCAACCAAAAGCGCGTTTTGTCGCTAATCTGCGGGAATGAGATTGCGTTTTTACAAAAGGTTTCCTTGATGTATCGTAAAGACTCCATTACTGCACCTCAATTAGCGTTTCTGATGAATTTTCATCAACAGAAACCTGCTGAGGTGAGTCAGAAACAACTTCTTTTTGCTCATTGGGCGGGTATGATACGTCTGCTTTGTGACAATATTGGTTACAGATCCACTTTGTTCGCCATCTTGAATGAAATCGCATTGATCAAAATTCCCATTGCACACATTCCAAGCGCCAACGCGCATCATGTAAATTGGTAGTGCAAATCCATTGTGTGTCCAAACGCGATACACATCTTTAGTGTCTTTGTTGGTTAATGTCATTTCTTTGTCATCAAAGGCGCACTTTCCTGCATAATCGTTCCCACAGAGTTTGTTACTCTCATCGTTCAAAAGAACTTTTAGGAATGAGCTTTTCCACTCGTGTCACGAAGTGCTTTTTGTGCCGTGCATGGTTTCTCCTGTGATTGACCAATCTTTCTGCTCAGGAACAGCAACGGTTTTGACTATAATCGCTCATAGAAACATTAACCACGGGATAGTTTTCGGGATTCACATTCAGCGCATTGTACTCGAATCGAATAGGAACGCCAAGAGAGTTGGTAATAAGTTCAGAGAGTTCTTCGGTATTGAGGGCAAAAGTCCATGACCATCAGGGATTGACGGGAATCTCATTGAGATTTCCATGAACTAATTCGTTTAGTTTGCGCAAATCTGACGCATTGAGGTTGTTGTCTTTCTGCACAATGCGCAAATCCGCAAGAATCACCATTTGCTTTCAGTGCAAATGTTTCCGTAGAGTATTCGTAGGTGTGTCGAAGCTCTCTTTTAAGACTGCATTTGTGGGGCAAGTGTCATTGCTTGCAATAGCGAAATGATTGCCGTCTTTGTCTGTTGCGATACCGCAGATGTTGTTGATGTCTTTATAGAAAGGCTGAAAAAGATCCTGCTCTTCTTCATCTGGAGACACGTCTAAAAGTTGTTGCGTCTGGGTTGGCTTCTTTGGAATATAAGTGTGGTTGTTCGTTTTATATAAATATCCTGTTCCTGCAAAGGATAATACAGCAACAAGAATCGCAATATTGCGCTTTGTGTCTTGGGTCATTTGGAAATTCCTCCAATATTTAATTAACTACGTTCGTACGATATAAATTATAGCATCTAAAATTGCTATCTAATCTTGCTCTTTGGTATAATTAACTCCAATGAGATGCGGTTTGTCGCTCTCTTGACTACGAATAAATACGAAACTTCGTATGATATACAAAAGAAGGACATGACATGATTAAGTTCAAATCAAACAAAAAGTTGTCTGTTCTTATTTCTGCTTCATTCTATTTTTTCAACGTTCTTTCCTATGAGCGCTTACGCATTAGAGGCTCCTGAAACGCCTTCAACACCAGATGTAAGCAATCAAAAATACGCTTGATAAACATGCAACAGAATCGGACAAAACATGTCCAAGGAACAGTGGATAACAGCGATGCAAAAAGCTGGATTGAAGGAGACAATAACTCGTCAAGTTCAGACACAACAACAGTAATGAAAGACTTAAATGACTTAAACGTGCTTTCCAAAAAGCAACAGCTTGATAAACAGCAAGTAAACCAAACTTCGAAAAGAGGCTATGAATCCTATACGGTTCAAGATAAAAACGGCAACACAGTGATTGTCACAAAGAAATCCGTGTTATCAAAAACCGAAGCACGTTGTTCTCAGCCAATTACGCTATCAGAAACGGACAGTAACGGAAAAACGCAATATAAACAGTATATCCTTAGCACTTTAAAATATCTTTCTAACGACAACACCATCACGCCGTTTATGGAGCAACAAATTGAGCAACAAGCGCGCATGACGGAAGCAACCAATAATGCGCTGGATGGCAAAACCGACGCTTCAGATAACTCCATTCATCCGCTTGTGCAAGCGATGCAAACCATGCAGGAACTCCGCGATCAAAGGCATCTCCAAGAATGATGCAATGATGATGGCAATGATGTCCTACATGGCGCAACAACAGCAAAAACGAATCCATTAAGAAAATCCAAGAATACAAGAAGCGTGTTGATGCGATTCAAAAGGCAAAGGACAATGTATCTGCCGATAAGGGTGAAGATGCTCAACTCAAAAATGGCACGTTCAAAAGGCGACTATAAAAAAACAAGCGGTTTACAGTCAGAATCACGCCTGCAATTCCGCAAATCAATTCCACATCAGATATCAAACTTCGCCCTTTGTAACGCCATCGGGCAAACCAAACGATCCTGAAAAGTATCAAATCATGGTGTCGTTCAAAAATATGAAGACGGGTCGAATCGAAAACTTTGAAGTTCGAGAAAACCTTGACTTCATCGTTGAAAAAAGCCGCATGGACAAAAACACCAGGTACGCGCACGATTCATGTCGTTTTATAGCTTTAAGACCAAAGCAGAACCTGAAAAATACGAATTCTCCCTACTACATCGGGCAATTGGCGACAGCAATTCTGCCAGATGGGCGCATCAGTGAACAATAGTGTTGTCACACTTGTTGGTAATGCTGATGTGTTGAATTATAATATCACCGATCAAGCTGTTGCTGGGCGCGTCAAAGATGCTCAGTGGAGCAATGGTAAATGCTATGTGCAACTTACTGACGCAAAAGACGACAATAATGGCGACAACTGGTACCATCAGCGACCATCAGCACAACAAAAATTCCACAACACCTTTGCACGATGGATAAATTAAAGAACAAATATATTTCGTTCGGGCGCGTTTCGGCGAAGTATAATGGCGATTCAAGCACTGTCTTTACCGATCAATCCAACAGTGACGAATTTAACATTATGGAAGAATCTGCATACGACAACTTTGAAGATAACGTCGCTGAAATGGTGCAGGATCAAGGTAATGCTTGGGACAACAAAAGTGCTCAAAAGTTTCTAAAGACGGCACGATTTATGAGGGTCTTCCAGGACAGCAAGGAGTTGACTTCTTAAACCTTGTTGTTGGTAATGGCGAGAACAAAAACATTGCAATTCATCACAACGATGATGGAACGCTTTCCTTCGCAAAAGCGGATGGAACGCCTTACTCAAGCGAAGAGCTTGCAAGCAAAAGGTATTGATATTGATGCGTACACACTCGGACTTGATGAGAACGGGATTGCCTATGCGGTTGATAAAAAGACTGGAAAACTCGTCAGTCAGTCATTCAGCGATAGGAACACATCGTCGCTTTCAAGGATTGTTGTAAGCGGAAGAAACTCTAACTTGTCCGATCTTAACACAGATCAAACGCCTACCAATAAGCGGTGGGCTGTTACGGGTATGGCATCAATGACGAAAAACACGACATCCAAGGTTGTTGGTTCTGTCATCTCAACGCTTCAAAGTGGTATAACGAATACAATGAAATCCGTTATTTCAATCGCAGGCAACACAGCAACCATTGGCGTGGGCTTTTATGCTTCCCGCTTCACTTAGGCAAGTAATTCAAACACCAACGGACTTCAAAACAGACTCGCGACAGAGGCACAAAAACAGGCGCTACTTGCTTGTAAAGCGGTTCCTGATCGTTGCTCTGAGTTCTTAGCGAGCGCGAAAGAGTAAACACAAACAAAGACAAATCAAAAAGAGCACTAATTTTAGTGCTCTTTTGTTTTACACGATGTCCTCAAACTTGTGCATATTTATGCTCTTTTGAGAGATGCGTGTTTGTCTCCACGACGGTTTTTATACACCGTAACGTAATTTATATTAAATACGTTACGATAAACGTCGTAGATTGGGGCCAAGACATATATATAGTCGTAGCCAAACTTTTCCGTTCACTCTGACGGCAAGTCGTCAGAGTGCATTTGTCTTCTTGCACGTTTTGTACTCGAAGACTTTTACCTGAACGCAATATCCGCTCTACGCTGATAAGCGGAATATCACGTTCCTTGCAACGGGACTTCGTGTGTTGACTTTTTCCCAACACGACCGATATGCGTGCGTAGAAAGTCAACAAACTTTGAAATCCTCCCGTTTAAACCCGACGACATCTATATGATATTTATTTACGTCGGATTCGTTTAACTTCTCATACTCGCATGTGAAATTAAACTCGGATTCACAATCTATTTTTAAATTTTCAAATAGAGTCTGTTTTTTCATTTCAATGCTCCTTTCTGACTCTTAATAGAAAAACTGAATAAGAAAAACAATCTATACAGATAATACAATTATCAGCACATATCTCCCAATAAAATCAAATATGTCAATTAGTGATTTAGAGAAGAACTCTTTTGGTAAAAATTGAATTATGTAAATTTCTGTCTTTCTGTTTTTAGATAGAAATTGTTCGATAAAAACAACGAGAAATCTTTTAGATAAAAAGGTGAGTTCACATGTTAAACAAAATTTCAAAACGACTATGTGCAATTCTCGCCATTTCCATGCTTTCAGCAGGTTCGTTTCCAGTAATCAACTCTGCTCATGCGAATTACAATACAGGTGCATGGGGCGCAATGCTTAGTGGATTTGAAATGGCAACAGAATCAATTCATATACACGGTATTCCTATTCGCTCCCCAATGGTATTAACAGCGACTATCATGTGCCAGCGGCAAATCAGTTCATAAAAAGCCGGAAGTTGGCAAAACAGGCATTTATCGGCTGCGTTGCGTACAGTCAACCAAATTCAAAATTCATCATCTCAAATACAACTGTTACTGGGCGCATGACTTTTTGAAGCGTATAGCGGTGCAAGACAGACGATAGAGCTTAGAATCCCTTTATCAAAAATCAACTATACCGCCGAAGATGGGATGCAAAAATGCCAGGAGAAATCCCAATCACCATCTCTGTCAAAGTGCCTGATAAAAAAACACTTCAACAGCAATCATGTATGGCACCAAGTGACGCATATATGGCAGATGTCATCACAACAGGGGAAGAGAGTAATAGCGCGATAGCAATAGCAACAACAATGGCTCAAACAGCAACTCCAACAATAACAATGGGGAGTAAAAATTATACATTCTGTTCTGATGGTTCCTATTTCTGCCCTCAAAGAAAACGACTTGAATAATAATGGGATTCCTGATGACCAAGAAAAACCCAGGCAATGGAGAAATGGGAATAACGATCTAAATCACAACAGGATTCCTGATGACCAGAACGTCCTAAAGCAGATGGAAATAATGGGATTAAAGATATTAACGGTGGGAGCACAGGAAATAAAGATCTTAATGGAAATACAGATCTTCCCAACCAGAGTTGGAAGCGCGATCCAAGCAAAACCTATGGAGATCTCAATCGCTGATCTTCTTGGCGGCAATAAAAAGACTCCTACAATGCACCTGATCCCGATTGGAACTGGAGTAACAATAACAATGGAGATGGTGAAATTCCTGATCTGAACAGTTATTTTTGATGGCGTTGGTGAGCAAACAGAACCTAATGGAATGACCACGGATGACACTGGTCTTAATGGTTATGTTGATGAAAACGGAAATGTGTACGGAGATCCTAACGCCAATAATTCAACAAATACAGATGGTGTAAATTTGGATTATATTCTGACAATAACGGACAAAGGTAGTAACGGGGGATTGCTTGGAGGTTTCGACTCTATCCTGGCGCTTATCAAGATGCGCTAGATAACCTTGACGGCGGCATGAATGGTGACAACAAAGGGACTTCTTGGAGACATCGTTGGTGCTGATAAGTTAGAGCGATAAGGATATGGATAGCATCTTAGGTGCAGGTCAACTGCTGACAGGTGCAAAACGTGGCACTGCTTCCGATCAAGAACTTTATGAATTTGCGCGAAGTGGCTTCTTGCAAACGGCTTTACTACTGCTGATATTGCTAACGGCAAGAATTATGACCCTAATTCAGCCTACACGGAGCCAACAAAAGCTTGGGATATGAATCGTATACGACACTTCTCAAAGGTCGCAAAATTACGCTCACAAGTCCAAATGAAACAAAAAGAGCAAGGAAACTTCGCTCTCAGACACGATAAAAGAGCAAGAAAGATCGCGATAAGGCAGACGCGATGCAAAAGAAAAACACGCCTCAAAAAGCAACAAAATTTAGCAACTAAAACCACAAAAATAAAAAGATGTCTTATCAAAAACGATGAGACATCTTTTTTTGTTACCAGTTGCCCGAATCAGCAACAGCCGCCATACGATTGACAATGCCCTGCGTTTGCGACATCGCGATACGCTTCCATTGCAACTACTGCGCCGAAAAATACAAACGGTAAACAATAGTCCGTATTCCAATATTGCTTGCCCTTTTTTGCTGATTTATTGCTTTGAAACTTGCTGTATGCGTTTATTGAAACATCAATGATTTTGTTTTGCACATAATTCCACATGAGATTACACCGTCTTTCTGTTCGTCAACTTATGGTTTGATTCTAACAAATGACCTCATAATAACAGAATCTTGTTTCTTCGGATTCTGTTTCTGTCAGTTTGATAGACTCTTTTATAGAACGCGAGATTTTACTCGCAAGATCAAAGGTTTTTGTCGCAGGAGCGAGCATTGAAAGGAGAGTTGTTATTATGACAACCAAAAAGAAAACAGAAGAGATCCTTGCTGATTATGTCAATGGATATATGGAGGATCCTTTCTCCATATTCCAACGACAAAAGGAAACAAGGATGTTCCGATTGAGTGGTTTTCTGGACTGCTCAATGGAACGCGCGAGTGCTCCCATTAGCGGGAGCACGCTGAAAGAATATGGGTTCAGCAATGCGTTCACATGTATTCTTTTCAGCGTGGGCGCGTAAAGCCCGCATGGAACGCGAAGGGCTTAATGCTGGCGAGTGCTCGTATGAGTATCTTACCTTCAAGCAGATTACTGCACTTGGAGGGAAGGTTCGCAAAAGGCGAGCACGGAGTTCCAATCATGTTCTTCACCGAATGGGACAAAGTGCAGAAGTGCCGTCCCAACAATGAGTCCCACGCGAGGATATTGTTCGGGTGATGCGCTACTACCTTGTGTTTGAAATTGGAACACAGGTAGAAGGCATTTCCCCTCGGAGAGTCATTAAAACGAAGGCAAATACGCCGATGAAAGAGATCGACGCTTATGTGAAGAAATTTGCAGAAGCAACCGATCTGAAGCTCGAAATTGGTAAGCCTTCGGGGGCGGGGTCGTACTCTCCTTTGTTGCATCGCGTTTCAGTGGCTGGACTGCACTATTATGATGCTCCTGCATTATACTATTCACGCTCTTTCACGAGTGCGTGACAGTACAGCGGAAGCGCTTGGGAGAGATATTAAAGGCAACTTCTTTGGTGACAAAAACTATTCCGAAGAAGAAATTGTCGCGGAGTGCGTGCAGTGTTACTTTGCCAGCGCTTCGGCATCTATGATATTCCATGCAAAAATTCGCTGGAATATTTTGCGGGGCTGAGCAAAAAGCTCAGAGAGAACCCTACGTGGCTCTCAAAGGGTATTAGCAAAGCATCGAAAGCTGTCTCGTATTTTCTCGAAAGGCAGGCGTTCCTGCGAAGTAGAGGAAAACGAAATGGAGTCGCATCTGCGTAATTTCCTGCTCACAAACAAAGAAGTCCTTAATTGGACTTCTGCTACTATCTAAAATTCACAAATCTGCTTTTTGCGATTGCTACTTTGTTTTTTGCGTCTTGCAAGAATCCAACAGGAATTGGCGTGCTTCGACCAACCGCATCAATCGTATCAACGTTTTTCTAACACTTGTTGGTTGTTTTTTTGCTCGCTTTGAATTTCAACAATTACAGGTTCTGAATCCTTTTTTGTGTTCAAAAATGTGTTCGCAATTAAACCAATGGTAAACGCAGAGAATCCTGTTGCAACAATCAGTGAAAGAAAGAATGAATCAAATACAGGATTAAGCAAAGATGTTGCTATCACGCCTAATCCAAACATCAAGATTCCCCATGTTGTTTTTGTCTGATTCAGACTTTTTCCCTTTATATATTTCACTCACGCCATAGAGCGATAATGCGCTTGAAATAAGCGTTAGTAAACTCAGCATTACTGAAAAACCTCCATTTGTTATAATTTTTTCTTGTTGTGATTTAATAAGCGTTTTTTCTTTGTTCTGATTATACCAACAGTATATATAAGGATAGATGTTTTTGTGGAAGATGTTTTTCTTATTTCTAATCTCCAATTTGGCTTTATTCGGAATATTAGTGATTACTCTTGTTTCATTTTTGTCGTTTCTTTGTTTTCTCCTTGCAATTATTTTGTCAATCAGAGACAAAACAAAATACTATTCAAGGTTGAAATCAATTCAATGGAGTAGCGATAAATTTTCTTTTGTTCAAGAATTAAGCTCATTAAACAAACTAGTTAATGAATGGCTCAATAAAAATAAAACGAACAGATCTGTAAAAATAGAAAAATTTGTTTTATCTCAAAGAGTTGCCATTCCACAAGCAAAACAATATGGAAAAAGATGTTTCTATCGGCTATCGTGTTTATTTGTTGCTCATGCGCTTATTCTTGCAACTAAAAAGCGATATTGAAGCACATAATGTAAAATTAAATGTTGTCGCAATATCAAACGACATGGAAATTAAAAGAGCTTTTATTTTGACAACTCTGTTTCATCAGTTCAGGTAATGGATAAATCAAAATGGAGAACATACAATTACGTTTATAAAGACAACAACAACTCCTTTATATGCAGGATTTTCTTTTGATTTTCTAACACATTACACATGTCGTTTTTACTTGGCATATTCTTGCTGACTATTGGATTTCGGTTTTTATTCAGATTTATCTAAAAAGGAATGATTTATAAATACGTTTCATCAGCGTCGGCGGCGATAACTATGTCGCGTTAGACAAAATTAAAAGCACTTTCTTCGCCCAAAAGCAGTTCTGTAAAAGGTCTTGTTCGTGCAGCAAAAGCGAAGGATATGTGCGTTGATTATACAAGTGGAAAGAGAACGATGTCGGTTCTTTTGATGATTGATGACTCCATTGTCTTATCGCCAATCAGCGCAAAGACGCTTGTTGGGAGGTTTAATAAAGAGTCCTCTGAAATTATGGACGAAGGAAAGACATTTAAAACCACAAAAGAACTATACGATGATCTTGGAATTTAGACAAACAAAAAGCGAGCAGGAATTAACCTGACTCGCTTTTCGTTATTCGCGATATAGATATCGTTTTGTAGCTGTTACGCTGCTTAGAGAACCAATCAAGAAGCCAATAACAATTAATCCAAGAGACGTGAGTATCATATATGGATTAGATGGTAAGAACTTCAAGAAAGAAGCGCCTCTGTTGCTTTTTGTTGTGCCAACTTCGTAGACAATGCTTAACGCCCCTCTGCCATTGCGCTTCCAACAACGCCAATCAATGCGCCTTGTTTAAAAATGGCTTTACGATGAACGAATCACATGCGCCAAGATACTTCATGATTTCAATGTTTTTCCCAATCGCACAAACAGATAGTTTGATGTTATTGTAAACCACAGCTAGTGCAATCAGAATCAGAACAGCAACATCACACCAAACATCCATTCAAGATTCGGAACGCCTGCGAGTGAGTTCTGCACACCGCTGATAACTTCTCCAGCATGAAATGTAGCAGGATATTTAGTCGGCGTTTGAACTGTTTCTGATAAATATTCTACGTTCATCGCAGTTAAACTTACTGCACCGAGAATAAACATAACGATGGCAACAATACCTGATGAAACAAAAAAACGATATGGAATCAATCTCCGTTATCGCATATCTATTCTTTTTACGCATTTCCTTGTCCTTTCTCAGCAGGATTCTCATCGGCAACAAGGCGACCAAGATGTAGCCGTAATGTGCGCTTTGGAAGAAGCTCTATTAAAGATGTATTATGTGTTGCCATTAAAATGGTCGTTCCGTACTTTTTGTTGATTTCATCAAAGAGAGCAAGAATATTTTCTGCATTTTTCATCATCAAGATTTCCTGTTGGTTCATCAGCAAGAATAAGTTTCGGTCGGTTCAAAATAGCACGCGCTATTGCAACTCTTTGCTGTTCACCGCCAGACAATCGCTTTGGCAAAGAAAACACAATACGATTATTATTGATGCCAACATCAAGTAATACAGATTCAATCTTGTCTTTGATTTGCTTCTTTTGGAACTTCTGAAACATACGCTAGCAAAGTCAAGATTGTCGTATACATCCATATTAGGAAACAGTTTGTAGTCTTGAAAAACGACGCCAATTTTGCGCCGTAATAAGGAATTTGTGCGTGCGAGTAAGCGTTGATGTTCTCTCCATCCACAATAATATCGCCACTATCTGCTGTAAAGTCGCGAAGAAAGCAGGGTTGATCAATGTTGATTTTCCTGAGTACTTTCGCCCATAAGATACAAATTCGCCTTTTTGGGATCTTAAACGAAATGTTTTTAGCGCTTCAACGTTATTTGTTGGGTATGTTTTTGAAACATTATCAAGAACTACCATATATATTCCTTCCTTTTTATCTAAAATTCGAGAATACCCCCGCCTCTAAGCAAAGCGTCGGCGGTGGGAGGAATCGCAATCTCTTTTAGAGATAAGTCTTAATGGCGCAAAGTCATTAAGTTATGTTGCCATAGACTCAGCGACAACGCCCAGAGCAAGAGGCTTGGCATCACCCAGAGTGGTTCGGAACTGAATCCTGTCGTGTCATTATTTGTCTCTGCTCAATAACGCTCGGCTTTTGCAAGCCCCCGCCTCAATCACCGTTCGATGATAGGTGGTGGGTTATTGACAGCTAAGCTTTTAAATCTTCTTTCTGATTCGCATTTTATCAGATTTCAATTTTCGTTGCTGGGATTTTTTTATAAATGCAGAGAACTTAATGGGGTTTGCTAATCGAGCAAAATGGTATAATCAAAATTAACGAAAAACAATGGATTGGAGCGGTGATTGTGAAGTTTAAGATAAAAACAAAAAGCTCAGGCTACGCTTGAGTTTTGTAATGTGTCTACAATCGTTCTCCTTCTTGTCTTGGGAACGGTTGATATTGCTCGTATATGTATTATTCGCCTTGTGAAAACAACAGCTATTATGCAACAAGAGATTTCTAATGTAGCGTCGGGATTATATCAAATACAAGGCGTTGAAACTGGGTCAGTAACACAGAGTTTGGCAAAATAAGATTCAAAGAACATCTTTTTCAATACGTCATTTTAATGGTCATGGCAACAATTCCTCAAAACCAACAACAGTTCGAACGGTAATTAAGGAGATCAACGCCCTTTAGGGAGGCAAATATTATGGTTCAGCGACAGAAATCCATCCAGGTACTACAATTTGTTTTGAAGCAACAAGTTCTTATAAACCAACTTATAGTGAAATGTTGAAAATTGTTCGACAATCAGGAGGAGAAATCAAAGTTCATTCAAAAAAGCTTGTTCTGTTGTTGAAACAAATCTTCAGTTGAATAATCCTAAAAATAAGGTTTGAGGTGAAATAATGTTCTTTAAGGCGCAAAATAAATTGAAGACGGACAAGCTGTTTTTAGAGTTCGCGCTTGCTTTTCCTGTTGCAATCCTTGTTATGTTTTTATATGTTTGATTTTTGCAACCCTCGTTCAAGCTAAAATGGTGACAACCCAATATGCTCATGTACTCTTTGCTCGCATTGTTATTATGACAGTACCTAAAAAGCAGTGGACAAAGTGAAGATAGTCAATCCGCTAAAAGAGCAAGAGGGCATATTTATAATCTATGTTCTCATGAGTATCCAAGCAAAACAAACAATGCTAGACCAGGACAAATCAGCTTGTCATGTAGAAGTTTATGATTCTCCTAGAAGTGAGAAATTAAAAATGATGCTGTTAGTAATATCCTGTTACAGCAAAAGTATGTGTTACCCCTATGTTGTGGATGGATAAGTTTCGAGGAAATCATCTAATGAGATTTGTTCCAGTTATTTAGGCTATCATTCAACACAATATCAAAAAGAAAAGACGACAATAAAGGAGGGTGTATATGCTTTTGGGAAAACAAACTATAAAAATAAAAAGGAACTGTTATTATCCTTTATTTAGCCGCAATTATGTGCGTTTTTGTCCCTACTTTGGCGGTTTTATATGACATTGGAATGTATAGGGTCGCTCAAGAGGAAGTTCATAACGCGCAAGAAATTGCTGGTCTTGCTTGTATTGGTGTTTCTGCTGGCTATCTAACAGGTGGAAAACAGTGCTATTAGCGCGTTCGATGTAAAACAATGTAAAAACGCTGTTGAATCTCTAATGAATGTTAATCTTGGTCTTGCTCAAGGAAAGCAGATGGTCTTGGAGGTAAATCAGCTCAAATAGTAGGAGCCATACAGAAAGATAGAAAAATGTGAAAAAGATTAATTCATCCTTGTGGATCTAATCGCAGTCTTAGAGCAGAAGAGATGAGTAAAAGATAGGGCAACACAAAGAGTTGAGGTTGAAGCAAAAATCAACCCGCCATTATTCGCATGGGAACAGATTCAAATGCGACACATACTTTTGTATTAAAAACAACAGGCATGTGTTATACTCCGTTCTTCATCAATAAAAGGTCTCCTTGCATTTTGGAATTACTGGAAAATCTAAAAGTAATAACTTAAATGAAATTCAAACAGAATATCCAATCACAGTGAAACCGTCGTTCTTCAGTGCTGTTTACAATCAGTAAAAAGGAGGATGCCGTCGCGCAGTGCAGTGACTACTTTATGCAACTTAACCCTGCTTAAACTAGACGCTCGTTCGCAGAATTATAAGCGCGAAAGAGATGTGAAAACACTGTCAGATTTGCTCCAATACAGCAAAATAGAGCGTGATATAGCGCGATATACTGCGCCTAATATCAAACCCTATCCAACTTATCAATTTAGCGTCAATATTGCGCTTAGATGCGCCCTGAGCTACTTGTTTGCGAATTTCAACAGGTATATGATTGGATTAAATACTACGCTTTCGTCTATGTCAATAATGTGCCCGAAGAAGAAATCAATCTTGCAATCAAAAGAACATGTTGGCGCATTTATGCAAACATCGTGCGCTATATTTTTGATTGAGCTTGCAAAATGGCGCTATTGAGCCAAATTTAGAGAGTTGCCAACATTATCCTCATATGCTCGCTAAAGTGTTCTTTATTCGCGAAATGAGAGCCATTTTTGGAGCAGGTTGGTGCTGGTAAATCGCTCACACAGTCGCAGGAAATACTTACAAGATGCGCCGAATGATTTCTGATTGGCGCGCTGAATTGCAACAAAGCGTTGACAAGATGACTGATTTGCGACAGTACGCAATCATTATTCGAACAACAAAAGATGCCGAAAGAGACATTTGTGAAGTTGTTTGATGTTGATGAAAGAGTCTACTATTTTTGCACTATTGAGCGGATATAAAGCTGAAAAGCATCAGACGTTGAAGCGGTTTTTGGAGGATAATAAAGGTTGGCTGTTGGATAGTGTGAAAGGAAAATTGAACAACACTTAGCAAATTGACATGCTCCCCCGCTAAAGCAGGGGGTTTTTCTCAGCGATGTTCTATAAATAACAAAAAAACAGAACTAAGATTGTTCGTCTTGCTCTGTTTTTGTGTGTGTTCTGCGACGAAGTAACAGACGAGTTCTTAGCGAGACTCCTCTTTGACTTCAGTATTCGGTTTCAACGTAATCCCATGTCATTCCGCAATAGGGTTACTCCTAGCACATACAGATCAAGATCTTCGCTGCAATAGACAATCTCGTCTGTCTTTTTCAATCAAAGCGTTTTTGCACTGTATGCGCTGATAATAAACGCCCTGCATTATGTCGACGCAATCTCCCTTTCAGGGGTCATAGTCATCCCCATGCACAAATCAAATGACTCATATTTCGCGGTCAACGCACTCACGACCTACGGCTGACGTCGCTGAAGTCGGGGCTTGCAGTTCAGGAAACCAGAGGTAAATAACGACGGAATGTCTCCCTCTCCCTGTCCGCGTGCGGGCGGTTGACTAGCGCCCGTTCACCCAAAGCATATAGCCGAGGCTACTCTTTTTATGATTTTGGGATTATCTTCCCCAGAGATATAACGTCGTCCAAGTTCTTGGAGATTGATGGCGGCGACCGATCATCGTTCATCCGGCATCCACAGGTACAGTGATACTCATGATGATCGTGATTCCGTTGTGTTTTATCAATTTTTCCACACTTCGGACAACAGTCGCGAAGTGTACTTCGCACTAACCTTTAGGAACTTTTGCTCCAACCGCTTCCGCTTTTGTATTGGAGGAACTGTTCGAACTGATAGAACGTCCATGAGCGAAGTTCGTTTCGTCCTTCCTTAGTTCGCTTTAAGGTTACGCTCATCGAAACTCACGCCAGTCAAATCCTCAAGGACAAAAACAGCGTTCGCTCCATACTCCGTGACGAGTGCCTTAGATAACCGATGGTTCACATCCGTCATCCAACGAGTTTCTCGTCCCGCAAGTTTTTAAGGAGTCGTTTTTGCCGATTTTGTTCCCTGGCTTGGAGTCGCGCCCTGAGTTTGGCGTAGTGCGCCCGTTTTCTTGGCGATGGGTTTCCCAGAAACAAAGGTCGTTTTCTTCCCATCGTAGGTTGTGATAAGGAAACGAAGCCCTTGGTCGATTCAATGACGGCTGAGGGATTCTTCCGGTCAAAGTCGGAAATTCCCTCGTTACCGCGATGTGAAGAAACCACAGAAGTCGTTTCCCTTTGCGATGACACGCAATTTCCCTGAACCAAGAACATATCCTTCTTGGAGAAATTTCTCTACGATTTGATGGTCATAGTCACAGAGTTCTCGTTTTCCCATTGTTAGAGACTGATTTTTCCTTTCGTGAATGACCAGTCTTTGTTGATAACCAACGTCGCGGTTAATCTCTTAAATTTCAGAGGTTTTAACAGCCACGACGAATCTCTCTTCGCTTTATAGGTTTTTCCATTTTCTCGATACTTAAAGGGCTTTTTGTCGAAGTTGGGTATCGACCGTTGAATAACGGGAAATGACTTCCTTTACACAAGCCTGAGAGATTTGGGCTTTTGAGCCCTAAATTGTTCTCTCGATTTGGTAATAAACCTCTTTACAAACGCGATAGAAATTGGTGTCGCAGTCATGATCAAGATGTACTGAGAAAATAAAAATTCTCGGCATCCCGATAAGCGTTGGTCAACTCCAGAATTTCTTCGATTGTTCTTTGGTCGCGTAAATCTTATCTTTAATGTTTTTGTTTGTGTCACAATTTTCACCTCCTTCCAGCTAAGAATATTATATGGTGATATAAGTAATTTGTCAAGAAGGTGAAAGTTCTTTTTCCAAGAAACAATCAGTCTTGTTTTCAATATTTCTGTGCAAAAACCATAGTGTTAATATTTATCTAGTAGTTTCATATCACTAGTTTGTTTTTGAAAGGAGGTGAATCAATGAAACTTCGAGATCTATCTCTGGTCAAGTTCTCCCAAGACATGAGCAACTTATCGCTCTATGTGCTTGGGAAAGCCTTGACTCAGTGGTTGACGGCGAAGGTCTGCGCGAGACAATCTTCGTACAGGGTTGCCCACATCATTGTGAAGGATGCCATAACCCTGAGTCTTGGGCGAATCGAAACCCTGATGCCAAAGACGAGCTTCTTGTTGATCTCTATAAAGAGGCAGACAGGGAATCCTCTTTGCAGGGTTACGTTCAGTGGAGGCGAGCCATTTTTGCAAGCGCAACAGTTTGCAGTATTAGCGGCAAAACCTTCACGCTTCCAATTTGGATGTCTGGTGCTATACAGGCTTTCTGTTGGAGGAATTGCTTCTCCGCTCTGATTCGGATGAAGGCGTGCGGGAATCTTGTCGCAGATTGATGTGCTCGTTGACGGGCACTTCATCTTAGCGCAACGGGATTTATCCGCACACTTCAAAGGATCAGCAAATCAACGATGTGATTGATATGAAAAAGTCAATTAGCGCTGGTTCTGTGATTCTGCATGAACTGAACGGATAAGGCAAAAAGCGAGGGATTTTTCCCTTGTTTTTTGTTTTGTTTCTTTTTGATGGTATTCTCTTGATAGATAATTTTATAGCAGTGCACGCTTCGCGTCACAGTTATTTTTATATAAGAGATCAAAAACAGATCTATTGAAAGGAGATGTTCCAATGAATGAGAAAGAACTCGAAACACTGAAGGTTTCTTTCCGTCGGCTCACAAAGGGCGGTAAACGAAACTTGAAGTTTCCGCTTCTTCGCATCTTGCTCGATAAGAAAGATGTGTCAGTGAGAGCGAACTCTATGAACTTGGCGATAAAGAGTTGCGTCAAGCTCAACGGTTGATTGACTTTTGCAGAAAAAATTCAATCAAATCGGAAACCTGTCTAAGGATGAAGGTAAAATTGCATCGTTACTTTTCCTCCATACGACAAGGCAGTGCATTCGTGTACTTTATCTGTTGAGAAAGACAGGCGAAGTTTCGAAGACTGCCAAATCGCTTGGCATGAACGTTAATGACGTGCATTATATGCTTAAAAAGCAATAGCGCGCGGCTGTTACATGCCTGAGTGCAAGCCGTTCAGCTTTTACGAGCGGTACATTCGCTTTATGGATGCTCGCATGAAGAATCAAAATCAAACTGCTTTACAGTGCAGAATTTGACCGCTTTGCGCAACGTTTGCGGATGCACATGCTTAACTGGAGCGGTTCGACATGTGCCACACTGGCGGCGTTTTATGAGCGTAATAAATTGCTTGAACGCCTAAACGAGAAGTGAAACAAAAAAGGGAAGGAGAAATCCTTCTCTTTTTGTTCTAGCTATGCAGTTGTTAGGATTAGTTTTAGAAAGAAGGTGTGGAATTGTTATTCGGCAGACTTTTTAGAAAGCGGCTTTTACTGTGTCATGATTGCGATGATTTTTATGTATGCAACAAACAGAATCCATATAGAAGAACGAACAATGCTTTTTCTTTTTGTGGGTATGTTTGTGACGCTTATTGTAGTTAAACATTTTTATTTGTGGAGGTAGTAAAAATGACAGATGAAGAACTAAACAAAAAAATCTTGAAGCCAATAAAAATAACAGAACAACAACAAGAAGGATTCCCCTCTTTGCTCCATCGTACTCTTGCGTGTTGCTTTGCCAAAGCGGCGGGATTTTAGGGAATGTTGCCGATTATCTTCCCTGCGATCATTTTGGCGGTATCGGTGAACGAACCTGATAAGAAATTCTTGTGTGACCAGCAAAGCAGTCGCTTGTAGCGCAGATATTTTCGTTGGTTTCCGTTGTGATCCTATTCTTGTTGACGGAGACGTTTTTGATCTTTGATGCAATCTTTATGGCATTATTAACAGGAATTGGAATGTTTGTTATCGCTATTGGATGGCTGGTATGTTCGCTTATTGGCACTATTAGAGTAATAACAGGAAAACCATATCAATATCCACTCATCCAATCGCTAATTCCCTGATCAAAACCAAACAACAAAAAGACTACCTATTTGGTAGTCTTTTTGCTTTAGAAGTTCATCGTCTCAGCTTCACGTTGGAACACATAATTCGTCTGATTCGTCTCGTTATTTACAAACACAACAGGTTCTTTCTTGAGTGCAAGTGCATAGAGCCAAATACCGAGTTTTGACATAAAGATTTTCTCATGATGACTGCCTGAATAAAACGCAATCTTCTTGTTTACAATAGAGTCTATTGTCGCCTGCGCCTGTAATTAAGCTCTCTGATTGCTCAAGATGTCATCAACAACGAAATTCCCATTCCCCATGAGATCCAAGACACTCAACTCTGTTGCCGTTAGGTTGCCGACAGAAAGCTCTTTGACTTTTTCAAGAATGATGGATTTCTCGCCGTCAGGAAGCTCTTTCCATGCTTTGTCTTTCTCAAAGATGGTTGGACTATACTTGCTTTGATCAACATCCTCTTCCACAGGTTTGACATCATCAAGTCCGTTCGGGAATGATTCTGCAAGCGGCTCCTCCGGCGACACAAATTCAACGACTTCTTCCTCATGAACCTCTTCAACTAGCTCATCTTCGCTCACAGCGGCGGGTTGTGGCTCAACGGGAATCGGTCGATCAAATCCAAGCTCTTCCAGCAAATTAAAGAACGCAAATGCGTTGCTCTCTACACCTTCTTCGATTTGCCGATTGATGTTCTCTAAGAACTCCTTGGGACGATCCGATGTCTTGACAACAAGATTCGCCAACATATAGTTTCGTCCTGCTGATACTTCAAGTTCGCGCAAAAATTTTTGTCAGCAAGTGGCACTTCATTTCGATTTCAAGCAAAACGCTCTGCCAGTGCTCTCCTGAGCTTTCGTTGTGAGTGGCTGTCTAAGAATGACTGGTAATAGTCACGCTCGGAACGCACTTCACTGATGAAGTGACTTCAACATATCTAACTGCTTTCGCATGTTGTATAATCCCCTTAACATCCGACGTATTTACATATTGATTGTATCAGAGTTTCAGTATGTTTTCTATATCTGCTAACATTGACTCAAAATCTGCTTTTTCAAAAAGCCAAACAAAGCCTTTATCAGTGAGGCTTCAGGCAGCAGAGTTGCCTACCGACGCTCAAACGGAGTTCGTACGAGGTTTTTGCTATGTAATAGCCAAAATCATGCTGTTTTTATTGCAGGTTGGTGCAAAAATCGTGGAATTTTTGTTTGTTTATCTGTTTTTATTTTTCTATTAGTGCTGTTTTGCAACAACGAGATAGTACGCAACCAAACCACAACTATATATGCCTTCTACTATTCTTTGTTTATGTTTTTACCGCTATGCGAACCAACTGCAAACAAAGGTGCTGGTTAGGAACGCAAAAGAGAATAGAACATAAAAGCAGGGAAAAGAATAGATTGGTTTGTAGAAATCTTGTATAAGTGGATGATTAAGATTATTTTTGCTGTGAAAAGTTTATAAAAGTGGAGAGGTAAACCTGTCTTTCAGATTCGTTTTTTGTGTTGGAGCGGAGGTTTGTCTATAAAAGTAAGAGATAAATCGTCTGTATTTACAAGTTCTTGAACACACAAAAAGAACCCAAATGCGCTAAGCAAAAGGGTTCTTTCTGTTCTTTAAATGAGAATTAAGTAAAGACAAGCTCGTTGATGAGCGTCTTCTGATCGAAATCCTCAAGTTTTTGCATGCGAGAAAGCGCAATCTGTGTCGCGATATGGTGTTTTACCATATCAACGAGAAACGGAACCTTTGTGCCCGTTCTCCACAGCGAAACCATCTCTGACACCTTTGAGATCGCTCATGTGATGTCAGCGATTTACGCGCTGTTTTTGCTATCAAGCACATCCTGACACCCTTTGTGTAATCAAGGATAACGAGCGCATTAACAGCGTCGTCTCAGCTTACGCAGAACGGTTTCTCTCTTCATTGTAAAAACCTCCTTAAATTCAAACGAAAAGAAAAATCTATACCTTTATTTTACTATAAAATGCTTATTTAAGCACTAAAAACAACTTACAAATCAAAGCAAACAAAAACCGCCAAACCCTAGCATTTATGCGGCTTGACGGTGCTTTTATTCGCATTTTTATTGCTCTCATCACTATGCGCTCGTTCTTCGCACGCAATCGGCACAGTGTAGAATAGACGTGGATGATATATAATCTCCTGCTTCCTACGAGCACGCAATTCGCGCAAAAAGCGAGATTTGCGCATCATGGTTTGGTGTTTTTCAAGTTTTTATCTTTACATCTAGCTGATAAGGCTGTTTTGTGTCATGTTTTCAGCTCCTTTGATGCTGTTAAACGCTTCATTTTACTAGGGTTTGAGCGGTTCAGAGAGTGTATTTTACTGTATTTGTCAATATATGCTTGCGATGTTGTTTTCAGGACAAGTGATAGGATTTTAACCATGTGAACGTGACATACTCCCGCCATTTACACATTAATGGATTTAGAGTCGGGGAGTTTTCACGGTTTTTCAGTTAAGATACCGCTATAAGTACAATCTTAATTCAATATGTCGTTGATAAGAAATATTACCGTTTTTTTGTCTGTGTTTTTGTAAATGTAGTAGACGAATGAGTTTTTATTCAAGTGACTTGGGATAGTTAAGATAAGTTTCATTACATCGACTTATAAGAATAAATATAGATAGATGGGCAAAGTATATTTTTATGTAGAATAAATTAGATTTAGTACAAATAAAACATATAACCACTATAGTCAGAATGTTGCAGTAAATATGTTTTTAAAATAGTTTTTAAAATATGCTTTTTAAATTTAAAAAATAAAATCAAATTCTAAAATAGAAAATTAACAACTCGTCAAAAATAAATAAAAAGCCCCGCAGACACCTTGAAATACAAGGGTTTACGGGTAAATTGAGAAAGGAAAAATGTGTCAACACCCCTAGCTAAAGCTTGAGGCTTGTAAGTCACCCATCTAGTCCTAACGTCGTAATGCTCCTAGATGGTGTGGTTTCCCCATACTATCGGTACAGATAGCCTATGCCTACATCACGGACGGTTGACATGCGCCCGCTTTTCTTTCCTCAGACATGTCCAAGGAAATATGTGTTAGTCAATCTTGCGAATCCCAAACTGAGGATGGAATCGCCTGAAACATACATCTGAACGAGTGTCTTAGAAATCCGACAGTTGACATCGGGCATCCAACGGTTCTCTCGCCTAGAATGATTTAAGTATACCACAACAGTTTTTCACTTTGCAAGATTTTTATTTTATATCTCTACAAAAACTTTTCGTTTATCAAAATAAAGTATAAATAAATTCGGTTTTATAAGGATAGGTATGAAAAAGATGGAGTTTTTCTGCGAAAATGGCAGTTGTGAGATGTATAATATATGAAATGCTGAGCCAGAAAGGATGAGAACAAATTGAATAAACAGAAACGAGTATTTGTCACAGGGAGATCTCCATGCGGGTCACGATGGGCGCATTGACGACATTTTTGAGTTCAGAGGATTGTGTATAAATCATAATATAGAATTTACCAAGGATGACACGTTGATTATCCTCGGTGATTTTGGTTACATATTCGCGCCTAAACCATCAATTGCAGAAGATGTTAACCTAGAAATGTTCAAAGAGTTTGGGTTTACAACAGCGTTTATTGATGGTAATCATGACAACCATCCGCGCATCAATGCGTTCCCCAGAAGCGCAGTGGCATGGCGGTAAAGTGCATCAAATTAACGAATCGCTTTACCATCTCTGTCGCGGTGAAGTGTTCCAGTTTGGAGATAAGAAAATAATGACTATCGGAGGAGCGGCTAATTGACAAAGAGTGGCGCGTTGAAGGCGAATCATGGTGGGCGACCAGTGCTGAGTAAAGCGGACGAGGACAATATTTTTGATAACCTTGAAAAGAACAAAGATATTGACATCATATTGACGCATACATGCCCGACGACATAATTCCTTATCTTGGTTATTTTCCTAAACTGACCCTACTAATAAGGTGCTTCAAGAAGTTTGGAATCGGACAAGTGCAGATTGGTATTTTTGGGCATTTTCATGAGGACAAAAGGTACTGGATATTCCATTCGATAGAGTTTGTCGGTGTCTCATGAGAGACTTTGTGCGGGTTGTCTGATTGGTTTTGACAGGGTTAGGGATAGAGTTTAGATAGTGTTGGTTGGGAAAGATGCGATTGCAACGGAGAAATTAGAAAGGAGTAAGCGGTAATGGCGCAAACATATATGGCTGTTCGCAATGACAGGCTCTCAAATAGCTATCAACAGCGCTATGTGATTATTGACAAGGAAACTGAGAAATCGCTTGATGACGCAAATGGTTACGGATATAAGAGCAAAGCAAAAAGCCTATCGACATATGGATGGAAAACGAGAGATACCTCAAAAAGACGCTGAACGAGCAGAAAAAGAAGCATAAAATTAAACGATGGATGAAAGAGCATAAATCGTTTATGCCGACTGAGATCAGTTTGCATTTGAAATCTATAAAAGGCTCGTAGGGGAATACTGACGATAAAGTTGATGAACTTTGTAAAAAGACATGTTTAAAGGAATATGGCTTCGAGACAGAGTTTAGTGCACGAGACTTTTTAAAAGTTTAGTGTGGCAAATAAAAAGTTTTTCTTGCACAGCTTTGCCATCTGTAGCTAATATAAAAGCTACGGGATGCAGTGGGGATCTGAGGATGTATCCACGGTGGCAGTAGACTGCGGTCGAACCCCGTCCACACAAGGCAGGGGAAAACGTAGGGAGCGATTAAGCGTCGGACGTTCGGTTGTTCGGCGCTTTTTCGTTGCTATAAATGCGATTTTTCTGTGAAATTAACTGCCATTTAGTAGGATTAGTTGAGAAATCAAACTCAAAAATATAAACAAGAAATGGAGATCAAATGTCTATCTTCAAACATCTAAAACGGATTCTCTTCAACGATTATCCCGACTTCAACGGCAAATACAGTTCTGTTGACATCGCAAAATATATTGCTTCGAAAGTGCGTTTTAGATGGCAAACCAATCAACGCACATCCATCTCCAATACATCATGTATCACCTACAAGCGCACTTTTTGCAAACTGAGCGATATGCGCTCTTTGATGAAAAACTTCTTAGCGCGCAACACTGGTACGTATTGGACGATATAGCGCGCAGATATTGCGGATATGGCACGGTTAACATCTGTGAGGATGATGTGCCTGATGTAGAGCCGACTAAGTACGAACAAGGAATAATTGATAGGATAGTCGAAAAAGAGCGCAGAGCAAGAACGGAAGATATAGTTGGATTTAACTACAAGTCAGCCCCTTGGAACGCTGTGTGGCATCCTGATAAAGGCGACTACCAAGTTATCCCGAAGCTGCTCATCGAAAACTATGCTTAAAAAGCGCAAAAAATTTTGCTGTTTTCTTGACAAAACTTTGACTCTCATATATAATAAAAATGTACCGCGATGGCGCGCGGGAATTTACGCTCAGGGAGATCATATCAGTCAAGGTGCAAATCCTCTGCATTGTGTCGCTGAACTGAGAACGGTTAGAGGTAATCTAATTCGGGCGTCAGAATGGTAGTATTCGGTTAGGCAGAGTGAAACCTCAACCGCAAGTCAAACAGCTACCTTCAAAGGCTTCGGCGTGAGCCAGAGGAAATCGCGACAGTGCGGAAACGCGCGAACATTTGCGAGTATCAACCTCATACCATGAAGCGACAAGCTGATTGGAACGCTATGTGGCGAGAACCAAGCCACGCAACGAGAGCGATCATTCTCTTAGAGGATAGTCGCTCTTTTGTTTTGTGTTTGCTTGTAGAGCAAAAAGGATGGGTCATTTGACACCCAAATCTGCGTCAAAACCCTGTACAACTATATTACTCTGGAGTTGTTTCTTGGAACTAGTAGCAAATACCTGTGACATCTTCCGTGTTTTTCCTGCAAGGTGTGCGGTGATGTAGTAGAATGTAGTCAGAATAAGTGAAAGGATGAGTTCAAAATGAGGCGCGATGTTCGCATCACAAAGAAGAGCCAATCAAAAACATGCCCGCCTACGTAGCCAAATACAGGTACATCGTGGCGCGCAAAGTAGAGCGATTGGGGCGATTTGTGGTTCTATGGCGCATGGGATGATGCCGAAAAAGCGCAGGAAGTTGCCAATGAGATTGGTGGTGTGGTTATTGAGAATTTTTAACGGTTGATAGGAGGAGTAGAAAATGGATGCTCAGAATGTTTTTGGAGATGCCAACAAAGGAGTATATTAAAGAAGCTGTTAGCCTCTTGGAGGATGTTGGCGCGCATCTACACGCTATTGCATACGTGCTCGAAAATGGTGTGACGATGACGAAGATGTCCTTGTTGAAGACATTCGGTTTGCCAGAGAATTGAACGAGCATGGAAGCAGAAAGCAGTATTCTAGCTGACAAGCTTAGAAAACTTATTACGTAAAACTCTATTTTTAGAAAGGAAATCAAAAATGCGAGAATATCCACAGGACAAAAATGCAGACATCAAGAATACGGAACAGGATGTTATATCACCATCCAATGAAGAGATTCAAAAGAAAAACAACAACAAAACAGAAATTGACTGAATTTGGGTTGATTTTCTGTTGCATCTTAATTAGCGTACTTGCTTGCATAACGATTGCAAGCACTCTGAACGGAGGAAACGCCATAGAAAAATCTATGTACAAATCGTGCCTTGAAGGAAATCCAAACGCGCCAGAAAAAAATGTGCTGAATTTAAGCCAAACAATGAGGAATCTAAATAACAATTAGGGGCGACTTGTGGTTCGATTTGTGGTTCTATGGCATGGGATGATGCTGAATAAAAATTAATCAAACGAAAAGGAAATCAAAATGAAAGAATACTCACAGGATAAGGAAATTAAAAAAATCAGAGCTAAACGAAGATTTTTCCTGATACACCTATGCAAACAGTAAAATACGTATTCGCATTGTCTGTTACAGTGGTTCTTTTGGTCTGCTGGCGTATACAGTCTTTACAATTTGATGGGATTCGATAGGACATTTACTAACACCATGAAAAGAAGCATGTATCAGGATGAATTTTTTATAATCCTGAAAAAGAGCAAGAAGGATTCTGTTAAAGCTGTTTCTGATGCCATTGCAAAAAGAAAATGTAGAGAAAGCACAATGACAGAAACTATTACATCTGAAGAAGTTAAAGAAGAATCTAAAAAGAATCTTCTTTTTATGGAAACAGTAAAGGAAGTATTTATATTGTCTGTTACAGTGTTTCTTTGGCTTGTTGGTGCATACGTTTGTGGGAAGTTGTAAGAGAAAAATACAGAGAAAACACAATGACAGAAGAAGAAGATTCGTTATTTCACGACAAAAATTCGAGAAAGGAGACCTCATGACCTGCAAAAACCACGAATACGAGAGATACATCAATAGCAAAGAGTGGCGGGACAAAGTACGATGCCCGTTTGGCTATGGACAATCACATCTGCCAAGTGTACTGGCGAGACGGTACTCTGATGTCCATCATCTCACCTACGACCGTTTCGGGTGTGAAGGTTTGGAAGATTTGGTTAGCCTCTGCCGCAAGTGCCACCAAAAGGCCGAGGAGATTTACGCCCCCAGCATTATCCCTTGGGCGATGAAGGAAATAAAGCCCGACGGCAACAATTTCATGGCGACTATGCGTACCGATGCAGTGGCAGTTGCTCCCATGGTGTTTGACTGGCTGAAAAATATTGGTAACGGTGGTTTCTGCTTTGATGAGACTCCGCCAGCCCGATGATGCCAGGGGCAAGAAATACTGGAATGTCCTCAGCCGTGGACGCTCTTCTGCCGCAAACGCTACGCCATGAACTGCGTTGCAGACAGGACGGACATGATGATTAACGCCATCGCCAACCGTGTGGCCAACATCTGCCTCCAACAGATGAGAGCATTATGTCCGTAACAGCGTCCAATCGGATCTCCACAATACCGTGATGACCGAATATGCCATCTGGGGCAAGTGGAAAGATGTGGCGGCTGATTTAGGGATAAGGCGGAACATTGCAGCCCTTCGCCAGGATGACGGCACAAGTTTCAGTGCATCTCTTCGTGAATCGGTGCTTTACTATTGCGGCTTGGATGCGGTGACGAGGGATTCGCCCTTGCTGGTTTCAGTGCATGACGGATGAGGGATTACTCCCGACTGAACGCTATGGCTGATTATATGGTATCCGTTTCCGGCACTGGGGCATTTAGGGGAGAATACGTATGAAGTTAGGTTGTTGAGATCTGTAGTGAGGAAAAAGTTCGGGGAAAAATCCGACAAATGTGCAGACTTTCAACTAAATCAAAAAGGATAAAGTGCTGAGTGACGGAATCGAAAAATAAACAAGAAAACTTCAAAAACAGGAAGTGAAAAATAATGCGTAATATTGTCCTTGATATTCTAAAAACGATAACATGTATGTTTGTTGGTCTCAGCCTATATGCTCTGCGGTCAGTCTATTTCTTTCTTCCTCTTTTCTTCTCAGGCTTATTATCGTAGCCTTCTCTCCTCATTATTTTTTAAATAAGTATGGGGACAATATTGCCAAAGTTCTATTACAAATAGACGTGGAACGTCCAGCGACAGGAATCTCTGTAAGATCATCGTAAGCTGATTAACAGAATCTATACTATGCAGGGATGCGTTCAGAAAATAGCCTTGCAAAGGTTTTGGATGGCATGTATTCTCTTATGAATATGCCCTTAGTTTGAAAAACCACTAACCCATAAATACACGAAATCAACGCTCAGGGAGATTGTGCAAGACGGATATGAGGCGACAGATTTTAAGTGAAAGAAGGTGTCTTTGTGAGAAAGTTAGAGCAAGAAGAAATGTCCGCAAATCCGACCGTGCCCTTCGTTGCTATAACGATGTCTTCGAGTGGGGTGTGCGCCCAAACTATCCAGATGAAGTTAGTCGATACGAACAGGCTCAGCCGTGAAAGATTAAATAGAATCATCGAACTGCTCCTTTTGGATTCTAAGACACAAGACATCAATGTGCTTGAGCGGGCATTTAAGCTTGCGTATGAGCATTCTTTGCCTACATGCTCACTGAAGGCGATCTTGATTCAGTGACGATTATTGACCTTGTAGATGACTATGAGAAGTTTTATTTATCTTTTATATCTCAATCATCTAGTAGTGTTTGAGTAGATTGAGATAGGGAGTGATGTGATTTGAGGAATTTTATTTGACATGGAGGTGCTGATGCAAACATATATTTTTACAAGGCGATTGATGTCGGCAAGATTGTTTTTCCTATGTTGCTGACATGGAAACAGGAAAATGGTTGGACAGCCCGAGTTTCGTCAGTTGGAGCGATTGCTTGTTTTTCTTCGGGAAGAATGTAGAAAAGATAGCTCCATTAAAAGACTCTGGCATTGTGTTTAACGACGACGGAAAACTCACAATCTTTTGCATCTCAACGATAGCTCATGGCTATTATCCTGTTTGCAAGTTTACGATTCCCCCACACCCAAAAGAAACATGTTGGTTGGAAGAAAACCCCCAAGAGCATATCGACTCCTTGTTAAGCCCGTCGTTGACAATTTGGATTTTTAACTAAAGAATCACAAAAATTCTCCCGCCTCTAAGTACTAACATGCTTGAGACGACGGGAGTATGTTAAATTCAAACAAGCACAAATATTACGCGATTAAGGCGAAAAACAAATCCCAAAAAGAAAGGAAGTAACCAAACATGCCTAAAACAAAAACATACGAGATCTCATTTAACATCGGCGCACATGGCACAATGAGCATCAAGGCGCAAAAATAGCGACGAAAGCGCTGAGATAAATTCACTCACTTTCAAACGAAGAAGTTGTTTCTCGCGCCACAATTGACTACCAAACAGCGACATTGACGCATATTGTGCTGACGAAGAGAAACCATAAATGGCAAACAAACAACTACTCTTGGCTCTTGTTTCGACGGCATTGGCGGTTGGATTTTAGTCGGCACAACATGCGAGGAATTGAACCAATTTGGTCATCTGAAATTGATCCTTCCTAGCGCAATAACGGCGAAACATTTTCCAAATGTGAAACAACTTGGAGATTTGACATACTCCCCACCCGCTAAAGCGGGGGTTTTCTTAGCGACGTTCTATAAATTCTAAAAACCAAACAACAACAAAAGCGCCTTAAAAGCAACAAGGCGCTTTATTTTTCTGCTTATTTTCTAGTTTGTCGTTCAATTCGTCAACTCGCCATTGTGCTCATTTTCTTCGCGCACTTTCTGTAAAATCCTTCTGGTAGATTCTTTCGAGATTCGTCCAAAACGTCGCAGGAACACTGAAAACATGTTCGAGATCCGTTGCTGTTTTTGAGCGTTATAGCGAGTATCGCCTTCAAAGCAACTTCTCAGCATCTTCGAGCGACATTTTTCATCAAATCTACAAACCATGCTCAGAAATAAACTTATCGTAAAAGAATATCTTTTTATCGTCTCTCCTGGCGGGATTGCAATATAGTTTTCGCTCGTCTTGACCAATCTAAACTACCTTCTTTCTTATTTTCTCAATCTTGTTCCACTACTTGTTCTTAGAATACCAGAGTTTAACTCGCTGAAACAGAAAACTCTCACCTGTTTTAGATGAGAGTTTGTTTTATTATCCCGCATTTTGGTGTATTTAATGCGCCTGTAAATAGCCATCACGCCAATTGACGCGAGAATGGAGATAATCATGCGCATAATAAATCCTCCAACATGCAAATCACAAACAGGCGAAAGAATCCAATTAAAGAGCATCACAGAAGCGACAAGCACGATATCGTCGCTCCAAGGGCGTTTTACTTTTCTTTCGGCGTCCTCATTGGTTTCCATATCCGTTACAATTTTTATCTTTATTTTTCCATCTTTAACCTCATGCTTCTCCAGAAACAAGCAATATCATCAATCCGCGCTCGCTGACATCTTGTTCAACCATCTTGCACGCTTCCTCGTCCGATGTAGCAACAATGCGCCGTTTTTCAGTTACATCAATTCCGCTTCGAACTCCAACAACTTTTTCTTCTTGGCTCAAAGATGTCATTGACACGCAATCCTGTGACCATTGCGTTGGGGAAATGAAGATACTTTGATGGCTCATCGAAGAAGAACCTTAGCGCTTCTCTAGTGCTATTTGCGCTCACAGTTCTTTTTGATCAAGAATAACAAGATCAAGAAAAAGTTAACAGTAACCTTGGTTACTGATGGCGTACTACACACCTCTACGAGGTCGGAGAAATCTCCTCGTTCAAGCTTCTTTTTGAGTAAAAACTTTTTGAGAATATTGCACGCGCCGTTGATATCGGCGTTGACCAATCTCCCCGTGGATGTTTATAGAGTCCACGTTTCGCACGTCGCCCACGATATTTCTCGTGTTTTTGGATAAGTTCATCGTCGAAAACTACATTTGGAGGTGTAACTCTCCTCCTGCTCGTGAGACGGTAATCCCTTCCAAATAACATTTGTGAGGCGTACCATGTTGATAAATTGACGAAACGGAATCTGGACAAAGTTCTGATTGTTCTTCTTTCCCATGTTGATGTCTTGTTTCCAGTTCTTGTTGTAACCGATGACGACTGTGGTAATGTCGTTGGAAACGAATTGATTCACCAAATAGGTGCTCGCTTTTTGAAGATAATCGTTCACTTTGTTCGTTCGTTTTCGCCAAAGACGATTGGTTAGCTTGCTTTTTATATCTTTTGTGACGAATCTTTAAAGTCAGTTTTCGCCAGAAACAAGTTCTTTGTTGAGAACGGTTGATGGTTTGAGCGGTCGTCCGTTGATGATGAAGGAGGCAAAGACATTGCTGACGACCGCCGCGAGGTTGTTGACACCGATATCGATCCCAACCACGCGGTTATTGTTCTCCCTCGGTTTCTTCGCTTCCCGTTTGTAGAGGACTTCCACAACGATGTACCCGTTCTTGGGGACGATCCGAACCGCCTGTACCTCTTCCTTGGGGAACGTGCTTGGGATGTAGATTTCCGTCTTGGAGATGGATAAACCTTTCTCTTTTAAAGGACAATGCTCCTTTCTCATACTCCAAGACTTGTCTCCCGTTGGTTGGAAGGTAGTGTGGAATCTGAATCAGTTGGTCGTGTTCTCCCTTTTGTTTCTTTTTCGGAGAGTGGAAAAACGATTTGAACCCACGATTGCACGAGCATCTGCGTGTGTTTCGACACTTTCGCAGGTAACGCTCTGTAGTCAGGTTGATCCGTTTCTTGGAGATCGTTTGTTCACTGACAATATCCGAGGAATTTCCCCGTTTTTGAAATAGTGCTGACGCCTCAAACATCGTGGCGTTGTAAAGATTCTTGGATAAAAAGCAAAGATGATCCAGTTCTTGATACATGGAACTTAATGGTTTGATTTGATGAGCGTTGAACCAAAATCACGGTAATTTCACCTCCTTTCGTGTTATCATAAATTATACTATAAAACTAAGATTCTTGTTAATCTCCTTGAAAAATCAACAAGCTAAAAGGAGATGATTTTTATGAGAAAGACAGGATTTTGTTCTTATGATTCTCGAAAAATCAAAAATCTGATTGGAACACGAGCATCAAAGCGGCATGTCCTAGTTGTTGAAACAGCTCCTGCTTCTCGCTCGATGATTTCGACTTCAACCTTTAGAGTGAATCTTTTTAAACCATATCTCCTTCCTCCTAACAACCGCAAATACTGACGTTCTCGCGTGCTTCGTCGATGATTTCGTTGAATGCAAAATCCCTGAAATTTTATAGCGCCGGCCCTCCCCGGATAAATCCGGAGGATTCTCGAGGCGTTGGGCTAAGAACTCTAGCAGTTTTCAACCCCGTTCGTACATTTCTGCCGAACTCAAAAGCTCAAGCTGGGGGCGGTCAGAGACCCCTCACGAGACAGGGTCAGCTTTGAGACTCTCGTGCACCAGTGTCTGACGCGAGGTTACAGACATTCTGTCCGCAAATTTCGCGTCGCCAACATGGTCAGTTTCTTATCGTTTAAGTGCGTTCTTCGCGATGTTGATTGCGCCTCACAATGTCGCGGTGTGCGTGAAAACCACCATTCTCATTCGTACCGACGATCCTTCGCTTTGTACTCTCTCCCGCAGGTGGGGCACCGTTGCGACGTTTTGTACAGGGTTCACGTAGACCAAAATGAATACCAGCCAGAGTCGCCTTGTGCACGATGTATTGCGTAAGTCGGTAAAAACTCCATGAGTTGAGTGAACGAGTTGTTCTTTCTTCGCTGTCGCAATCTGCTTCTTCGAGTTTGCACTTCTTCCGACGTTCCTTCTTTGTTCGCTCTCTGCCTCCGAAAGAGTTTGAGTTGAACAGGTTCCCCCACTTGAAGACGCACATATGCAGTTCTCGGCGACGGAATCCACCTTTGGTTTATCAACGTTTTTACGACTTTTTCTTGTCGGGGTGGATTTTCGTACAGCCCTCGCGGATGCCGTCGGATCTTCGAGTGCGATCACCTTTGCGCCTTGCCGATCGCCTCGTTGACGATGGCGCGGCTCACCCTGATGGTCGCGATCTCGCATAAAACGCGCCTCTTTGTCGGAAACGCGCATGATTGCGCGTAGTTTCTTCCGCTTTTCGAAGTTTCTTCCGTCGCGCGTAAAACTTCTTCGTTTATAACGATTCTCCCGTCCATTTCCGAAAAACCGAACCGTTCCGTTCGTCGAGTATGAGACTGCGGGACGCCCAGTCCGGATCCACGCCCGCGATGATGAGCGTTTTTCGGATCGGCGAGGTCGTCAGGCGAGACGGTTTTCGGGTTCCTCGACCTCGTAGCCCACCTGTGCCAAAAGAATGTCCCTCGGCGGACAATACGAAGCGTGCTGAGATGAGGTAGTCGTCGTTCGGGATCTCTCGCTGACGAGGCGTTAAGGTGACATGATAGGTTCTGCGCGTCATTTTCCGTCGAGAAAAAGAGGAACCGAGACCGTTTTCGCGTCCATCTCAATTTTGAAATTCTGGTTGTTCACGAACAAGACGAGCTTGCGCAGTACGGAACTTTCGCGTCTCGGATCAGGTGCTTCGGCGTCTTCCCCTGTCGTGCCAGCATGCGCGTTTTCGTTCAACTTTTCGTTGGTTTCTTCGCGTACCTCTGAAGAACGGATTTTGCGTCCCGAGATCGCTTGATTGCGCACCGCTGATGCCAGTGGCGCGTCTGCGTCCTTCGTCGTGAATTTTCGGATCGACTCGCCAGAAGATCACTGTGCAACGGAGAAAATTGACGCACGCAATGTATTTCGCCATCTCTGCGCGGAGAATAGCTTCTTCCTCGGAGTTTTAGTTCTATTTTCAGCGAAGTCGTGAGAATCAAGAGTTGACCTTCTTTCTAATTTTTCTCTTTTGGCTTATCCAAATACATTATAATTATATCAGAAACCTTCGTTGTTTTACAGAAAAAGTTTCGCTAAAAAGCGTCACGCTTTACTGCGTTGACTCATCCCCGTGCCTAAAGGCAGAGGGCTTTCTCGACGAAATGTGGTGATTTCGAGTTTGATTGCAAATTTCTGCTTTTCCATTTCTGTTTCCTCCCCTTAAAAAGGAGCGAATTTTTGAGTGTTCAACTCGCTCCCAAACAGCACTCACTCAGCTTCCTGTTTTTGCTGCCTCAACCATACTCTTCAACGGTCAGGCAACTCTTTGCAGCATCAGGATTGCGCCAGAGCATCTCATTGCGTGCATCAGCGTCGCACCACATCTCAACAACATCACGGGTAATTTCCATTTTGGTTACCATCCTTTCTTTTCTGCGTTCTTCAGAGAACGTAAATCTTATAGAACGTCGTCGAGAAAAATGCCTGCTTTAGCGGGGGCGACCATTTCCATGAAATCAAATCCTATTTGGAGTATACTATAAAAACGAAGAAAGGAGGAAAAACTGTGGAAGATTACGTTCGTGGATATAAGTACAGAATCTACCCGACCCAAGAACAAGAAGCGAAGTTCAACCAAATGTTTGGGAACGCTCGCGTTGTGTTCAATTATTTCCTCGAGCGTTCGACAAAAAGGCATGGAAGGAAAGACAGCGAAGCGTTGGATATCAGAGACTTCCAGTCTCTTAACCCAGCTCAAGCGACAACCCAAATTCACATGGTTAAACCTGTCGGATAGCATGTCGCTTCAAGAATCGCTGAGAGATTTGGACAACGGATTCCAACGTTTCTTTGCCGGCGATGCGAGATATCCGAAATTCAAATCCAAGCACAATGCAAAGAAATCGTATCGAACGAGAAACCAGAACAATGGAATCCGAATCGAAGGAAACAAAATTCGGTTGCCTAGAATCAGATTCGTCAAAATCAAACTTTCTCGTGTTCCCGATGGGGTAATCCTGAACGCTACGATTTCTACAAAACCCCGACGAAATACTTCGTTTCGCTCTGCGTTCGCGAGGATTGGAACAACATCCTGAAACGAAACAACGGAGGAGAAGTCGGCGTGGATGTTGGGATCAAATCCTCTACGTTGATTCAATGGGAGACGTGATGAAGAATCCGCGAACGTTCACGAAACTCCAACGCAAACTCGGAAGAGCGCAACGCGAGGCACGCGCGCAGGAAAGACGGATCGCGCCGTAAGCGAGATCGCGCGTTGCCGTTGCCGTCGTGCACGGAAGATGGCGAACATCCGCAGAGACTTCCCTGCAAAGAATCAACGAAACTGGTGAGCGAGCAAGTTATCGGAATCGAAGATTTGAACGTTGCGAGATGCTCAAAAATCATAAGTTGGCAAAGCACATTGCGGATGTGAGTTGGTCGTTGTTCTTTCGGATGCTTAAATACAAATCGGTTCTCTATGGATGCGATCTCATTCAAGTTGGACGTTTCTACGCTTCCAGTCAAACGTGTTCAAACTGTGGCGAAAAAGAATCCTGCTGTTAAAGGATTTGGATGTTCGAGAATGGGATTGTCCGCATTGGAGCACATCACGATAGGGATAAAATGCGACAATCAATATTTTGTGGAAAGCAGGAAATCTTAGCTACCGCTTAACCTTTATACCGTAGGGCATACGGAAATTCACGCTCAGGAGATTGTGTAAGACGGATGAGACGCAAGTCGGTAAATGCGACGGTCGATGAACTGAGAATCCTCCTGCAAAAAGCTGGGGGCGTCAACGTACCACATCAATGAAAATAGCGTCAGAAAAACCGCACTCTATTTCTCATGGCGCGTTTTTCTTTTTGTATGGATGACAACATCAACAGTTTCCCAATGCGCTCCAATTGTGCAAACAAAATAGGTTTGTTCGCATCATGCTATTTTCGCTTCCTGTTGAAGTTCAATTTTTCAGCACCAATCCGATCCTATACTCTATACTAAAAATGCAAATAAGGTTCAATCTTCATCCAAAGGAGGATTGCCTATAAAATTTAATTTCAGAAAGGAAGTATACAAACATGATTAACGCAATTAACAAAACCATTCGCACCCTTGGAGTAACCATTGTTGCTCTATGTGCGCTCACTTCTGTTGCTTTTGCTGGGAAGGATTTTAACTTCACTGCACAGCAGGAGTATACATTTGGCAATATTGTGTGGGGAAAGAGTGCATCACCATATTACACTGACGATGGAATCAACAACATCGTTGACAACATTGTTAAGGCAAACCCTAACGTGCTTCGTATGCGTAATGGAAGGGCGATACGCAGAGGACTGCAATACCCATACATTCTTCGATGATGAATCCAATGCGCACAATCTGCTGGGAGAGAATTCTTGCGCTCAATGAAGGACTTGCTGAATGAGTGTCTTTATAACAGTAAAAACATCAGAGTTCATGGAACAGGCGACAAGGCATTCATCTATAGGTACTCTATGATGGCATAACGTCATTGCGCACGAGATGACACATTGAGTCAATAAGGATTGGTTCCAGAATGCTTGGATTCATCGAAGATGGCGCAAACGATGGCGAAGTGGTGCATCATGCGTTTCAGGATTATATCAATCGCGGCGATTGGAAGCTCCTGATGGATAACGTTACTGCGTTCTCGACCAAGCCAGATGTCAAAGGTGCTCAACAGAATTCTAAGAAGGTCGAGATGCAAGCGGATGCAGGTGCGTTTGAGGCTTTCTTGAACACAGCGAAATCTATTCTCCAGGTTCTCTCCGCTATCTACATGGAAGCGCGCAACGCCGAGCACAACGACGATGCTCATGATGAGTCCAAAATCAATCAGCATCCTGAGCCGCTTGCTCGATATAATGCCATCCGCGCGCATCGAGCGAGGGCTTCAATGGGCGCGTAAAGTATAAAAACCACATGCTTTATTTGGACGGCGAAGCTCCTCGGTTGGGTGTAATACCAGATACGATTAGCGACGACTCCACAGCTCGAGACGCTCTTTCTCGCAGGACAGCTCGCAAAAGCTGTGAAGTACCAAATGGGTACGCGCAATGGAGGAGCGCTCTATTTCTCCAAAGGAGCGCTTGATTCTGACGGCAGGATTGCATTTATGGGCAAAAATAACGAGACTGGGCAGACTGTTATGTTCGATTTGTTCAATGTCACACAAAGTAGCTGATGCGCTAATGAGCGACAGCCTGTTGGCGCTGAGGCAGGCGCTCGTTGAGATTCATGACTTTTTGAAGAAGCAGTGAGTTGATTTGTTTTTCGATAAAAATCTGAGACAAGATTTTTGTTTTTGATATATACTGATGCCATCAAGAATTGCGATTGTAGCGCATCTAAACCACAAGAGGCTAAAAATGGAGACTGATGTGCAGAAAACCCTAACAGGGACGAGTAAATTCTTAGATTAGGTTGGCAGACATTTTTGTCTGCTCGTTCCATCGAGATCGCGCAGATTGAAACTACATTTTGGAGGAAGCACACCGTATCATGGACGGTGTTATCGCACCAATATGGGTGCGCGGATTGAAAACATCCGTTGTCGCATATATACGGGTATCGTGACATCAGACGACAAAAACAGGTAGATTGCAATTCTCTACCTGTTTTTGTCGTTTTTACTAAACAGAGTGACCGTACTCTTTTTCCATTTCTGCTTTTAGTTTTTGTTCAATCTCATTGTCTTCATAGTTCACAAACTTATCAAGTTCGTCTTTACATGCCTTCAAATAATCATCATCGTTCATTCTCTGGCGAATATAAACACTGGAATCGTCACATCTTCCATATCCAAAATCAACTCTTCATTATCAGGCGGATTGTTGTCACAACGCGCCACTTGAACAGGCATGGTTCAGACATTTGGTGCATTACCGTGTTGTTTAAGCGCACAATTGCTTGCCCGATTGGCATCTTTGCGAGCCAAATTGGAACATCGCGGTTATCAAGACGCGCATTGCGGCAAAGCATTTGCGTCATTAACGCTATGTCTTTGTCATTACCTGGTCGGTGAATGATTAAGATGGCACAGTTTGTGATCATCGCTGGCGGCAGAGTGCGTCGGCGTCTGCACAATAATCATGCAGTAAACGCCGTATTCGCGCGCTTCATTGAGAGGATGTCGAAAATCGTTTCTCCGACATCAGGTGGCGAACTGTTGCTTACTTTCAGGGTTATCAATTATGCGATGGGTATGCTCTCAGGATATAAAAGCGTTTTTCAACGACTTTATCGCGATTCTTCTTGGTATGCAGTGCATGAAGAGACCATGTGAAATCAGCTCAATAACAGCCTTTTTCGTGGAGCTGTCAAGATCATGCACCTTCAAGCACAACAATGCGTTTTACCATCAATGAGGATCTTCAATGTGAATCACTTATCGTAATCATTCACGCAGTACATTCTTTGCAAGCTCGCCCTTGCGATAGTAGCCTTCCAAGTTTTGCAAGGATGGAATCGTAAGCATCCTGCATCCCCATGCTCAGATTTTGCAAATTTATCGGTAATGTGTTGTCTGAGCTTGTCATCAGTAATTGCCATGACTTTGGTGCTGGTGACGGCACTTTTAGCGAGCTCGTTAGACTTGCCATCTCTGCTTTCATGCACTGAATAATTTGATAGACCTCTTTGAGCGTCACTTGTGCAATTCTCTGATGGAAATCATCAAGTTCCGCTTGTGTCGTTGGTTGCATTTTCGACGAGGTTCGCCGTCAGGATCAAGCTCAAGCACGCCATGAATCAGCATGGAAATACGTCTGCATGCTTTGAGCACGGAGAACATCTTTGTACCGAATCCATAACCTAAGCAGAGCGATTCAACGACTTTATCAAAGCCACTGAACTGCCCCAACATATTTTGAGTGGGATGAAGAGGTTCATGCGGATTGGTCGCACTGATGTATAATCATTCCATAGAACTCAAAAGTCATCAATTCCGTTTAGACGAAGCGTTTGAGCACGCGCCAAGAGTTCTTCCAGTCAAGAGCGAAAATCTTCATGTCGGTGTAATTGCGGATAACTTCGCTGCAAACGAACCGCAGAAGTGGTCTTCCCTGAACCTGATGCCTGTCAAATGAGCGTGTGCATGAACTCGTCTTTGGAGAAATAGTAATTGTAGCTTGGCATCCCGTCTTCATAGTTAATCTGTTTTCCGAAGTAGATTTCGCCATTCTTGTTCGCGAAAAACGCTAAATGCCAGGAATGTTGGTTGCAACCGTACTGACACCGCCTGTTTCAACGCGCGGTAAGTGCGTCATAGAGGCAAGTTCCGATGTGAGCATGATGGTGCTCCAAAGGTAGTGTCAGCGATTCATAGCGTATTGTCTTTCATCGTGCAAGGTTCAAAGACGGAGGTGTGTTTCATTAAGTGGTTTTTGCGTGAACGTATGTCAGGCGTGACGCACTGAATTGTTGCAATTTCGTTGTCAGCAGCCCCATGAGTGTAACAGCGGTGAGTGCAATTCCTTGCAGCCGCTTTTTGGTGTGTAACTAACGACGTGAGGCATCGACATGGAACGCGCCCATCGAGCGGCAGAGATTCAACGCACATTGCTTTGGTCAAGCAGTTTAATGATGTTGCCTTTTCTGCTCATCAAAGATTTGATATGACGGCTAACACCAACCGTCAGATAAAAGGAGAGTTGAGTCCTTGTCCTGTTGCCATCGCGTTCGATTGTGCAGTGGAAAAGACCTTGTGCGTTGCTAAAGCATTACTACTCTTGCTGTCGTGCCTGTTCACGACTATCGGACGTGCTTGTTCCTGCGCTGACCCCTTGCCCATCAGAGAGCGAACGAGAGAGACCTTCGTTGGTCGTGCGTCCTGTTCCTGCGCTGACGCCTTGCGCCAATGTTTCGGTTCTGCCGAGGTTGCCGACACTTTGCGAACGAGTGAGGTCGTTAGAGACTATGTGACGTTGAGTCGGAAACACCATGCGAAATGGATTGCGAAAGTCCGTCAAACGCTTCTTCAACACTATGCGATAAACTTTGTCCGCGGAAATCCCCTCACTCCATCCTTCTGTCTGCCCTCTTGCGACGCTAAATGCGTTCGAGAGAGAGTGACTGTTGGATAAACTGTTTGAGCTCTGTAGAATCAGAGAGGCTATGCGTGAATCACGAGAAAGCGAATCGCTGATAGGTGCGAGCGACTATTTGATAGGCTATTGGACAGACTGTTGGATAGGCTGTTCCGAATCAGACAGCGAATGACTGCGCGACATCGAATCTGACATAGCGTGCGAAAGCGAATCACTAGTGACTGCGATCTGCTCATGCTGTGACTGTTGGATAGACTATCGCTGATGCTTCTGCTGTCAGAAATTGAATTGCTGTTGCTGAAACTATCAGAAATAGAACGACTGTCGAGTTCCCAATCGAATGTGTGTTGCTGTTGGAGAATCCATTCGTACCATGAATTACCATCAGAAATAGAGATGTGTTGTTCCGTCCGAAAGTGGAGCGTCCCCATGCGTTGTTGGAGAATCCACGCGTGAACGAATTAGAATCCGTCATGCCACGAGCCATGCTAGAACTCATGCCATGCCCATGGGTTTCTCCATATGCGTCTGATGAGGTGATGCCTTCAGAACGCGAAAGACTGATTTGTAAGACCATGCGCGTCTGATCAGTAAATCCTTGTCGCTTCAGAAGTTGACACACTCCACCGCCTGAAAAAGCACTAGCGCTGGCACTTCCGTTATAGCTCGTTGTTCCTGATATATTATGAGATCTTCCATCCGTATTTGTGTCTGAACTTCCTCTACTAATCGTTCCTGTCATAGAGTGTCCATCAGTATGTGTATTAGAAGTGCCCCAGTTTTCCGATGTTCCGTTTGTATTTGTTCCGGTCAGTGCCAATCGTGTGACCGATGTTGTTTGCCTGAATCCTGCTGTACGACTGTTTCCAGTGGTATGTGATGTGCCATCAGAAATCGTATGAGACCCGCCATAGTTGTTTGACCAACCTTGTGATGTTCCATCCGTAATGGTTTGACCTCGTCGTGTTTCCCAATCATGTGTGCCCTTGTGTGATTCCCAGGTTTACGCCATGAATGTGTTACCGATGGTATGCCCTTGCGTAATTCCATAGGTGTCGCCAAAGGTGTTTCCAATGGTATGCCCCATTGTTTCACCGATGGTGCGACCCTGCGTAAGACCATAGGTGTTGCCGACTGTATGCCCGTGCGTAACACCTTGGGTAATACCACTGGTGATGCCATGAGTATTGCCAATGGTGTGCCCTTGCGATTAAAGATGTGCCATCAGTGACGCCGAGTGTGTGACCACGAGTAATGCCTTGGGTTTGCCCAAGAGTTTCACCCATTGTGTGACCAACGGTTGTCGATGTGCCAAGAGAGTGACTTTGTTTGCGACTAATGGATTGCGTTTCGCCATAGGTGTCGCTTGCGCCAACAGTATGGGAGCGACCAAGAGATTCTGATTGGGAAACGCCATGAGTTTGCCCCATACTCTCTGTTTGAGACACGCCTTGGCTATCTGTAATGCTTTGTGATTGTGATAATCCATGAGACGCTGTATTGGTATTTGCTTGACTAATTGAGTCTCTGCGCCAATGCTTTGCCCCTTGTGAATACCCAACGTTATGACTTGTTCCTTGGTTCGTTTCCGACACCATGCGAGTACTATCAGACTGCCCTTCGAGTAAGCGAATGTTTCACCTGTGGTATCAGTAACGCCATGTGTATTGCCAAGTGTCGCCGAAGGTTGCCTGCAAAAACCATCGGAATACTGATGCCCGCATTGTGCGAGATCATTCCAGAATACTGACTCTTATATTTTTGATAGTTCTTTCGCTGTATTTTTGTGACCACTGAAGAATCTCATCATGAGAATTGGAACCGCCATAATTACGTTTGCACAGCGATCGTGACATACCGCGAATAAACTCTTCGTTCTGTTCCCGCCTTCTGGGGTCGTGGTAATCGTACAAGCGATGTGGTAACGCCTGATGCTTGCGCTGATGTGCGTTTTGGGGATTCCGCGAATGACTTGAAGTTGTGGTGCTTCTTCAATCGTGCGACGAGGTGCTTCTGCCTCTTTCATAGTTAAAGGCATGAATTGCGACTGACGGAAATTGCCACGCAACAAATTAAGCAAGCCACCATATTTTGCATCTGCTCTGCTTCTTTAACTCTTTGAGCGTTTGCACAATCTTTTCTGCTTCGGATGTGTTCTCGTCATAAAAATACGCTACATCGCCGCCGTACCATAGAAGCGGTTATAAACGCGCATGACGCACTGCACACCATAACAGTAGTAGAATCCGTGCACATCATTCTCTGTGCTGAATTCATCCTCTGGCATATTGCAATACACGCAAAGGAAATTTGTATCGTTTTTCCAAATCGCAGGAAGAAGCTCATCCTGAGACACCAGGAGAGCTTTCTTTTCACGCATTTCTTTTGGTACGTTATAGACCTTGCATGGTTTAGCTACTTTGACATAACGCTCCCAAAGCGCCGTCGTCTTCGCGTTTATCAATGATATATGTAAGATAAGACACATTGTTGTGGTTATCATCGTCAAATTCTATGGAAACGATCACGAATGCGAGATCGTCATGATTGGCTTGTCTATCAAAAGAGTTCTTCCATGCCGACGGTTGCATAGATCCGTCTTTATAACCATATGTATATGGCTGTGTTTGTTGTGACATATTAAATCCCCCTAAGTTTTCTAATCTTGTTTGATTCTGCAAAGAGAAAATGTTGCGACTAGCAATAAAAAAGCACTAGGATCTCTCCAAGTGCTCTTTTCAGATCAGTTGGTACGCTTCAAGAACGCTTCCCTCATCTTGCCCAACCAGCTCTTTCACTGTTGGTGCAGATTTATCAAATAAGATTCTAATGCTTTGTTTGCTTCTGTTATTTGCGCTTCTTCTCTCTTTAACTGGTTTATCTTTTCCGCTTTATCAAATTCATCCGTAACTTGTTGGTTCTGTCCCGCATATTGCGGTACGTGGAGAACCCCCAACCCTTTTGTCGCTTCCAACGGACTCATATTGCGGTTGCATAATCGTTGTTTGTTCGAGCCGTATATCCTTTTAGTTGGTTAATTTCTGCTTAATATTGTCTAGTTTTTCCTGTTGTTCAGCATAAAACTTTTGCCCTATTGCGCGAATTTTTGTAAGACGTGGATCTTCTCCTTGTGTCGCATTTTACTACAAAATCTTCTTTTGCAAATTCTTTTTGAATAGTGTTGTTGCTTTTTGTCTCTATCGTGTCAACGAATTTAGGAACCTCTAATCCGACAAAGCCTGTGCCCATGCCAACGCCTGAGGTATTTTAAACTTACCCCACTCTTTTGCAATATCATATGTGCTTTTTTTAGGGCTGAATTTATCATTGAAGCTTCTTTTGTTGCAAAACTAGTCCTTCTGACGCCCATGTATCTGGCTTTTAATTCTTTTAAGCGCTGACTATCTCTTTTTCGCCATGCCATTTGAAATGTTCAATTTCCTGTTTGATGTCGGCACGCGTCAGAGCTTGAGTTCCGCTTTGGAAGCAACAACTCCTTCTTTGATTAAAAATTCTCCATTTGTTGCAAATGCGCGAGCATCTTTTACAGCTTCAATGCTTTTTGGACTTTAGCAGGATCTTTCCAAGATCCATTTATAAGAAAATCTCTTGCCCGAGCAAGGCTTGTAGTAACTACGAACTTACTTCTTCTACTTGCTTCCATCATTGTAGCTAAGAAGGTTTCACTTCATCTAAATTTTTAATGGCAATAGGAGCCCTGCGTAATACTGATTCTCCTGCTTTTTCTTAAGAAGTCCTTGTTGTCGCTCCAACAATGGCTCTTGCTCCTGTGCGTCTGTGATTCCACCAAGGAAAAGAGACTGCTCCCAAAGCCTCCTGTAAACACTGTTAATGCTGTCATTCCAGCCAAAAGAGCATATACGAGACTGTCGCATCCTAAAAATTCTACAAGCTGTTGTGTTGGCGATCCAAGAATTTTCGTAAGCGCTGTTTATAGATGTAAAGCGTATCTCAAAAGTTCCTTGTAAAGACCATGCAAGACCCTTGTTTTTTCTTTTTTCTCCAGTGATTCCATCTCTTGATAAAAGCCTGAAGCACAAGACGACAACGCTCTCCCTTGTCTACAGCATTCATTTTTATCTACCAATAAACCTTTATCATCATTTTTCCAACATGCGACCGATAATGTCACTAAGGACAAATTCATTGCAAGCTACTTTTGGATCATATCCTAAACTGGAAGCTTCCTTCTGACAAAAATCTTTGGCTTCGTTTTCATAACTCTTCCATCTTTTTTCAAAATCTGCGGTTCCCATGTACTCAACCCTAGGCGTTGCTTTTTTGCCTTCTGGGGTAATCAAGGTATGAGAGCCGTTAAGCTCTTCTTTTTGTCAATGGTAGAACCTGCAATGTGACGATCATCAGCACCTGTGCCGTTGGCAGAACCGCTTCCCTAGAGTTTGGGCTATCGCCCACTCCACCGTCACTGCCACTAGAGTAGCAGAATTGCTGCTTTCGCGCTCTGCTTGCGCTCTTGCTTCTGCTTGACGCTCTTCATATTGGCGTCTCGCTTGTTCTTTGCGTTCAGCGATTGAAGTGTAGTTCTCTCCTGGTCGCAAATTACGAGCATTGCGTCCATTACCATTTTCAGGCACGCTATAATACTCGTTCGCAGCATATGTAACAGTGGATGCTGTGGAAGAGCGGTTGTCCCGCTCAACGCAAAGGTAAGAGCAAGCACTGTTCCTATCTTTTTCATGTCCATAACAAATCATCCTCAAATTTATCAAAAGGCATTCGCCTGTAATTTCTATTTCATTTTGGAAGAAAAATCTTCGCTTTAAATTCTAACAAATGGAAAGTTCTGTCGTCATTTTTTAGGACAGCCCTGCTTCAGCAGACTCTTTTTAGCGGAGGTGGACAGGGTTAGCGTCGACGCGGGACGTCCGCGTCGTCGCTTGCCGACGAGGCGTCTGCGTCGCTGCGGATCTCCCTCTTCGTCTTCGTCCTCCTCTGGACTTTTCAGAGCGACGAGGGCGTCTGCATCTTTGCAAACGTCTCGTGCCCAGTCCTTCACCTCGTCGAGGTGACGCATTTCTGCGCCCTCGTCGACGAGGGTCTGAACTTCGTCCGCCGTTAATTTGCCCGTGAGGACACAACGGCGAACGAGTTTCGTTCGCGCCCGCGCGACTAACAGACACGGCTCTCCTTCTGGCTCTGAGTGCGCCAAATCAGCACACCAGAGCAAGAAACATCACAAACAGCAGTAGCGCCTGCTAATACTGAGGAGCACGTGGTAGTCGGACATGAATGAGACGGCTTTTAGTGGCGGTCTCTAACGAATGATAGGAATTGGAGCCATCACATCCACTGCGGTGGAGTTCATACTCAACCCTCCTTTCTTTGCGTCCTACGGAATCACCTGATCAATCGCGTGATCTCGTAGGGCAATAATAAATTAGCAACTAATCCTATTTTAGTACCACTTCTTTATATTCCAAAGTAAAAACAAAAGTACGCACATTTCTGCGCGACTTCCTGTGTATATATTGCTATGCTAAGTTCTTTATATCAAGCATCCATCTTTTCCGACGAATAATAAGCATCTACTGTGCCAATGTAGTCGGAAATCTTATTGACGTAATCAACCGTTTTCTCGATAGGGGAGGAATCCCGCCATAGTCTTTGACTGCCCTGCGTCAGCTTGTAGCCCCGCAAGACAAGACTGTAATCTCGAAGTTCTTTTTAAGCTCAATGTATACATGCACTGACCTTCGATTGCCTGTGAGACATCAAGCGGATCAATGCCGAACCCTTTGGCAGTTTCTGGCATAAATTGTGCAATTCCTTGTGCGCCTGCGGATGAACCTGCGGTTGGCGAGAAGTTCGATTCAGCTTTTAATTGTGCCGCGATAACAGCAGGATCAAGATTGTACTTGTTTGCCAGTATACACGATATGGCTTGCTAAGCGTTTGAGTGATTCGCCCTGCCACATTCCGTTGTTTGATGTGATGTATTTTTCAATCAGCTTTGCACATTTGCTTATCGCGAACACCTGTGAGTCTTTTAACCCACGAATGGATGACATCGCTCTTGACGTGTCTTCGCGGCGTTATCGGACTGCTGTAATCGCTGCATTCAAACGCATCACCTTTACCATTTCGCGCATCTGTTCTGTCTTTTTCTCGTTTCCTTTGGTTGCGCCAAGTCCTGCTAGGAATAACCCGCCCATTGTCATGCGCCTCTGCTGTTGCTGCTAAGTGCGTGGGATGATACACTCGCCATCTCTTGGACTTTTTGCGTTAGTCTTTGTGCGTGCATGATTCCGTCTGCTTCTTTTTGCTTCTTTCGGAGTCAGCTCATTGGACTGCATGATTGCATCATATTCTTTCTGAGTTCTTCGGCATCATTACTGCCGCTGATGTTGATGGTTGAGAAATTACCAGAACTATCCATCGCGACAACAGCAAGTTTTTGGCTCGCCGTTCTTTCCTTCATAGGAGATGGCGACACTATATTTGTACGTCAGGTTGCTGTTTCTTGCCTTTGATGTGTGCGCCTTCTGGCAGAACGCCATTGTTATCGCGGATTTGGTTGATTAATTGCTGTTGTTCCGATTCGTTTGCCATTGTGGCGTTACTTGTGTCAACTTCACCTGAACTGCCGCCCGCTGATGCAACTTCTGCTTCGCCTGATGCGCTAGAAGATTCGATACTTGACCAAAAGCCCAGACCACCAGTTTGAAACGGAATCAACAATGGATGATACGCCCGGATGATATGTCGTCAACAAAGCCGCTCGCATGAGCAGGCTGCGAGAACACTAAGTTTGTTGATATAAAGAAAGCAAATAGCATAGAACTAAGCCGAATGACTTTTTTCTTCTTATTCATGGCTGTTTCTCTGCTTTCTGTTTAGTTTTTCAGTTTTTAATTTGGCGAGGTTATCGCCCATGCGTTTATTATACCACATGGTTTTTCAAAGGGAAAGGAATTTGTTTTTAATGGTTTTCGTTTTATTTTTGAATTTCTGCAACCGAGATGTATATTTTATTTAGTTGCTTTTTGCCTTTCTGAAAGGAGGTGAAACAATGAAAGAAATCTCCGTCGAGTGGACAGGGATCGTCGTGCATGCCTCTGTCATGGTGAGTGGGAAGCTCATCATTGATGGAGAGGATTGGTCATGGATCATTCCATTCAAAGGCGAGGGATGCCAATACGCATGGCACGTACTCTTCGTGGCAGTTCGATGAGAACTGGAGCGAAGAGTGGGATAACTACGAAAAATGGGCTTGATTGCTCTGGTGGCTGTCCGCCAATGCTGACTGGATTGCGAAACTGGATCTGAACGAAGACGAAGCACAGCTTCTCTTCGAGAAGTTTCAGGAGAACGACTGGCGGCGTGGCGAGTGCGAGCGGTTGTATCTGATTCCTAAAATAGGGAAAAATCTTTCTATTTTAAGAATTGAGACAAAAAGCTCTCATACGAGAGTCTTTTTGTTCGTTTATTTCAATTCCTGTAAATTAGTGTATGTTTTATTTAATCGTTTTATTGATCTTCTGAAAGCCTGAAAAGGAGGTGAAAAATGAAAGAGATCAAAGTGGGTGGACTGGTGGATATCCCTGCTTGTGCTGTGGTGAGTGGAAGCTCATCATTGACGGCAGGATGTTTCCGAGACCATCCCGTTCCAAAACGAGAACGCTGGAACGCACGGCGAATATTCCTTTTGGCAGTTCGATAAGAACTACGACGAGGAATGGGTCAGCTACGAACGACGGGCTTAATTGCTCTGGTGGTTGTCCGCTCTTGACGCATGGATCACGGAATTGGGACTGAACGAAGACGAAGCAGCTTCTCTTCGAAAAGTTTCAAGAATGTGATTAGCGGCATGGGTCGTCATGCGGCGGTTGCATTTGATTTTTAAAATAGGAGAGTGATCTTTCTATTTTACAAATCAGACAAAAAAGGCTCATTATGAGCTTTTTTTGTGCGTGAACTACTCGGCATTAAAATTACCAAAGCATCCAAACTTAGTATTTGTTCAGAATTTAATTTGTGCGTCGCAACGGAATCACTCCATTGTTACCGCTCAGCCCGTCCACAGGGAGCACTACCGCTCTGCCAAAAATGGCTTTGCGTCTACATGTTCGCTTTCATCTCGGTAGTCAACGCACCCACGACTTGCGGCTGACAGCCTGCTGAAGTCGAGGGCTTGCAGTTCAGAAACCAGAGGTCATAACGGTATGCAACCTGCCTCTCCTGTCCGCGTGCGGGCGGTTGACAGCGCCCGTTCACCCAAGCATATAGACGAGGCTACTCTTTTTCAGGGCGAGTGCCTAAGAACCTAAGTTCGAACAAGTTTCTCGTTGTTCCCTTACTTGTGTTTAGTTTACCACAAAATACGTCGTTTGTCTGCAAAACCTGTGCGTTTCCTCCCGCCGCCTACGTCCTAGCGGACTTAGAGGCGGGGGAATCCACGCACAGTTTTAGTTGAAATACCGAGGATTCCCGCGTATGTGCCTAAATTTTTGCCGTCCATGGCTAATTTCGGCATTGTTTTATATAAGAACCTCATAGCGCAAGTCAACGAAGGTATAATCTTCTTCGAAATCAATATTCGCGCCACAGTTGTCACAATGAAGCGTTTTTGGGACATATTCAAGCGAAGCAACTGCGCCAAATACTTTCTGTTTGCACGATAAGCACTGTATTGTGTACCTTGGGCTGATTTCACCTTCTGCGATGCGCTCTTTAATGAAACTATCAAGCGTCGCTGACAGTTTCACTTGGGATGTTGATACCCATTGCGCTCAGGAACGACTTGGTGCGCTTGGACAGCATCATGGGATAAAATGTAAATAATTCCTCGTCCTGTTTCACCTTATCGTAAGCCGTCTGGATGGCTTGCATGAGGCGCTTTTAGGAAATGATTGTAATTCATTGGCTGCAAGGCACCCTCTTTCTATTTGAATTAGTGCATAAAGAACATCGAATACACAAAAACGGTCAATAAGAATCCTGAAATAGCGCTGCGAATCCACTGTTCATTGTAGAGTGATTGGAAAAACCCCAACCACTTGCAATTAGCATTATCCAATTAAGTGCTGTAAGAGCTTTCCAAGACCTGAACCCCCAAACCACGATGATTTCGTTTTTATTCTAGCAGAATTTAATGAAATTTCCATCCGCGCCATATAGACATAAGGTAATTATACCAAACAAAACAATCGTCACTAAACAGATGTCGACATGGTATGCTGAACTAAATCAGAAGCCAAACAAATGGCACTGTTTTGATTCTTAATTAAGCTAAAAGATAAGGTAAAATAGATGTAGTGTTAATCGGTAGTTGGCGATTGTCGGTCGCCTTTGTTGCGCTATATAGCGCGTTTGAAAGGAAGTTTTTAAAATGGAGAATTCGAAGGCGGTCAAGTTCGTCGAGAACGACAAGCGACAAAAATGCACTTGTTTGAGACTCACACGGGAAACAGATTGAGGTTACCGACTATGACCTCACATAGGTTCTTGGAGTCTCGCGGCGAAAAAGGGCGCAAGAGGCAAATTCGCTTTCCGCGAACTGAGCGATATGGAGAACTCGTTCAGCGAAGTCCTGGATGAGAAGTCGTGGATGAACGAGTTCACCAAAGAACACTCCACACTTCAGCAGAACGAGGTTCGGCTGTTCGTGAAAATGCTCGAACACCTCGCTGAAATGAGCGAGTATGATGACAGGCGAAAAGCCTCAATTCCGGCTCGCAAAAGCGCGTGTTGCAGGTGATGAAGGACGAGGATATCGCCCTTCCTCACATCTGATACGCGATTCATTTGAAAGCTGAACAAAGCAAAAAGATCTTCTCTTGATTGAGGAGGATCTTTTTGTTTTTGTTTCGGAAAAACAAAATAGCGCATTCCAAGATTTCTCTCAGTTTGTGCGCCATTCTCCTGCGGCTTTATCCGATAACCGCAAACGTTGATGGCCGAAGCGACCCCTCTTGTTGTTGACCCGCTGGAGGACGATCTTACGACATGGAAAGCGGGAATGCGCTCATGGCGCATCAGCCTAGCTTGGCGGTGCTAGTTACCTTCGATTTTTGGTTTCTGGTATCTCGCTCTGGAGGACAGCCAGAAGCAGACCATATATTTGCAACCACTAAGAAAACTTAGCGGGACAAATCTTTGTTCGGCAGGAAGAACCCCATTCGGATATGTATTATAAGACCTGCCGCACCGTTTTAAGGCTTATCACGCAACGTCACGGTGTCTCGTGCTCTGAGTGAGAGCACTCCCCATTGGTCTGGATATGGGATTCGCCCATATTGTGCCAACAGGATTCGCCTTCAATGCGTGAGTGCATTTCGGCTGGGATTAACAACGTGCGTAATGTTTCATGCCACAGCGCTCAGACTCTCACCTACGCGCTCGCATTATATATGGCACGAACGAACCGCAAAAAGTTCGTGCCTGACATATGCTGTCACCTGGCGATTTTGCCTTCGCCTGCCTGTCTAAGTGTCCGAATGGAGCAACCATCCTTCGTTATCCATAGTGGCATTTTCAGCGCTTCTATGCCTTGCCCAGCAGTTACTGCTTTTTGTTCGCTCAATCACGCAGATTGGTCTTGGGACACGGTAGCATAGAATTAAACCGCGACTGGTGTGGGAGCATCCAGTTCTCGCCTGCGCAGTCTCTCGCGCTAGGACTTTCAGCCCAACACTCGTCCCCTACGTGCGTGGTTGGGTTACGCCTCGCGTGATCCGCGAATCACGCAATGTTGACGCGCCAAGACTTTCGCCTTGTTGCGCCCATGATGTTGTAGAGGCGGCACGACTATTTACTAGACGCAGAATTTCTTTAAAAATAGTTATAGAAATTGAAAAGTTGCTGTAAGCGCCCTAAATCGTGTTCATCGTCAATAGTGCCAATCGACTGTTTTTAGTATAACACAGGTTAATTGTCTTGTCAAAATCTTTTTCGAATTTTCTTCGTCAACACCCCACAGCTAAAGCTTGGGAGCTTATGAAAGTCATCCATCTAGTCCTAACGTCAGATAGCTCTAGATGGTGTAGGTTTCCCTACATACTATCGGTACAGATAGCCTATGCCTACATCACCGGACGGTTGACAAACGCCCGCTTTTTTCTTCCTCAGACATGTCCGAAATATGTGTAGCCAATTTTGCGAACCCCAAACCGAGGATGGGAGTCGCCCGGAAACGGCTACATGGTTCCCAGTGTGTAAATGTTCATCGCGCCGACCCGATCATCGTTGGATCGATACCCGCGGCAGTCGCAGATGTATTCATGAGGTTTCGTGTTTTTCGGTTCGGTTTGTGGATTCTTCCACACTTCGGACAACGTCTGCAGTATACTTTGCACTGACCTTCAAAAACCTTTGAACCGTTTTTCCAACGCTTTTGTATTGGAGAAACTGCTCCAACTGGTAGAACGTCCACGAGCGAAGTTCGTTTCGTCCTTCACTAGTTCGTTTCAGGTTCTGTTCCTCGAAACTCACGCCCGTCAAATCCTCGATCACGAACAACGTTTTTCTCACCGTATGTTTGAACGAGTGTCTTAGAGATCTGATGGTTGACATCGGACATCCAGCAGTTCTCTCGTCCGACAACTTCTTGAGTTTGCGTTTCGCCGATTTCGTTCCCTTGGATTGGAGTTCAGCACGAACTTTGTTGAACTTCTTCCGTTTCTTCGCCATCTCTTTGCCTGAGAAGAATGTGGTTTTTCCTTGTTCGTCATAAGCTGTGGCGATAAACCGCAATCAGCGATCAATCCCCACGACGTGCTTTGGTTTGGTCTCGTCTGGTTCCGCTTCAATTGTTTTCGTTGCAGGGGATATGTAAATACCAATCCGTTGAGTTTTACCAGTTTCGCTGTTCCCAACTCCACGTTCCATCAAAGTAATCCTTAAAACATGGAGGAAGATCGAAGCCAACCAGTGCACGATTCTTCATCGTGTTGACGGACAGTTTTCCCGTTTGGAGAAAAGCATAATCCCTCCCATGATTGAGATCGCATTGAGGACGTGAAAAACAAGCGGTTTCTGCGACCAATCCAACGTCTTCTGTGTATATTCAATTTCTCCGTTTTCGTTTTTATACTTGTAAGGATTTTTGGAACAGTTTAGTTTGCACCGTTTGATAACAAGCGGTTACTGTTTTTAAAGGTTGCCGTTGTGATTTGGGATTTCAACCCAAACTTCTCGCGGATGGTTGTATACAATATCTTATGAATTTTGAACGAGTTGAGTTCAAAATCGTGAGTAAATACATATTCGAGATAAAGATTGCACGCATCTTTATAAGCATTGGTTAATTTCTTGAATGCAAGATCCTGTTCTTCCGTCACTTTGAGATGGAGTTTGATGGTTTTTGTAATTTCAGGCAATGGTTTCCTCACTTTCTTTTACAATAATTATAACTATATGGTATATTGAATATAAAGTAAAAATTAAGAAAGAGACGAGCGCTCCTCCCCATGCCTAAAGGCAGGGGGTTTCCGCCTCAATTATTTTTGATGAGCCCTTTGTCAACCGCTTCGTCCCGTCGAGCGTGCTTTCGAGCGCTTTCTTAAGCCTGCCTTCCAACTCGACAAGTTCGGCTTCTGCCGCGTCTTTTCGCCCTGCCTTCCTGCTGGATTTTCAGCGTTTCCTCGATCGTCGTCACGAGGTCGTCGTTCACCTGCGCACCGTCTCGATATCACAATCTGCGCTCGCTCTCCTTCGCTGTCTCGATTGTGCCGATCTTGGAGCATTTCCGCATCTTCCTCAAAAGGTCGTTCGTCATCTCATTGACTGAATCGTCGCACCTCAAGAACCTTCTTCTGGTTCGCGAGACCGAGCGCTATGACCATCTGATTCTTCCACAGCGGAATTGAGTTGTAGATTGCACTCTGCACACGGTCAATAAGTACCCTTGTCGTTGTGCTGTATGGGGCGGATCTGCGGTGCCGTCTGGATGGAAATCGTCTTGCTAATCTTGAGGTCGTGCACCTTCTTCTCAAAGCGCTCAACGAAACTCTCAAAATCGCTGACGACCTGCGCTGCCATCGGATCGCTCGAAGCGGCGCGTATGCGCGTGCGACTTAAGGCGCAGCTGACTTCACGCATCTCCGCATCTCCTCGCGCGCGGATATAAAGTTCCAGCGTCTTAAAGTACTCAAGATTCTTCGCAAAGAGAGTATCAAGCGTCATGACATCCTTCATCATGAGCATGCGCGCCTTCTGCAACGATGTCTTGACCTTCTCGACCTGCACAGACACCTCTCGTGGCCCTGCATCACCGTCTCCACCTTGCCGACGAGGGTGACCAACGAGCGGCGGCTTCTTTTAGGAAGCCTCTACCAGATGACTCCGGCTCGAAGCCCTTGACATTCGTCAGAAGCTCACCCAGAAGCTCGCCGACATAGCCGCTGTCCTTCGCACGCACATTGCAAAGAATGTTGTCCGAAAAGTCGGCGATGTTCTTCTGCGCCGCCGTACCGAAGTCGATGATCGCTATAGAGTTCGTGAGGTCAATCCCTCTTTAATCTTTCTCCACCTCGGCACGCTCCGCAGGCGTCAGTTCCTCAACCGTCTGAGTAATGTGCTCAAGTTCTTTTTCTGCATGTAACGGCATCTTTTCCTCTGGTTGATGCGTCCGCTTATTCAAAAAGATCTTCCAAATTGATTTCTGCCATTTCACACTCTCCTTTCACCGCAATAGCGTCTATTTTTACTCAGCCATTTTTTATCGATCTTTTCCAAAGATAAAAATGGGTGCGGAGGTCGGACTCGAACCAACGACTTCAAGCGTATGAGACTTGCTATCTAACCACTGATTTACTCCGCATATTTGGTGCGAATGGAGGGACTCGAACCCTCACGGCTGTTAACCGACGAATTTTAAGTTCGTTGTGTCTGCCCCGTTCCACCACACTCGCATATTGGTGCTCGAAGAGACTTGAACTCTTACGCTCTTTAAGCAACGACTTTTGAGGTCGTCATGTCTGCCAATTCCATCACAGGAGCATATTATGGTACCGTTTCCCAAAACATCAAAAGTATTCGGCATATTTTACCTCAAACGGCTGAGGTTTGAAACAGTCGTACCGAAATCATCGTTTCTCTTCTAAGAAGGGTTTGCAACTACTCTTCAGTACAACCAAATATATGAGTTAATTCTGCAAAGTAGAATAGCAGTGTTTCTGTCAGTCTCAAGGACTTGGTTCAGTGACCCCATTCCATTTGCAGAATTTCTTTTTGGTACCCTCGGAGAGATTCGAACTCTCACGACTTGCGTCACATGATCCTAAGTCATGCGTGTCTGCCAATTTCACCACGAGGGCATGGAGGAAGCGGTGGGATTCGAACCCACGCAGGACATCATCTGCCCCTCTGCAGTTTTCAAGACTGATCTCTTCAAACCGCTTGAGTACGCTTCCATTTTGCCGAATTAGTTTCACCACGATGGTACTAAAAATGGCTGCTCATAGCAATCGCCACGTAAAGGAGCTTCGACAATGATTGCCGTCCGCGTAACAGGATTCGAACCTGCGACCTGTCTGCCCCAAAAGCAGGTGCGCTACCAAACTGCGCCACACGCGGATATTGGCTCGCCGCGGCGGGCTCGAGACCTGCGACATTCTGATTAACAGTCAGATGTTCTACCCTACTGAACTACGCGCGAATGATATGGTACGCCCAGCGCGACGAACGCGCAACCTACGGCTCAGAAGTGCTGCTCTATCCAATTGAGCTACAGGCGTGTTATGGAGGAGTTGACAGGATTGAACCTGCGCGTATTTCTACGCCTAGTGCCTTAGCAGAGCACCTCTCTTAAACCAGACTTGAGTACAACTCCATATTGGCACGCACCAGAACGATTCGAGACATTCATCCAACGCAGTTTTGGAGACCGTTACTCTACCAGTTGAGCTATATGCGTGTGCAAAAGAGAAACAAAAAGGACTTTTAGTCCTCGCTATTTTTAATTGTAGTAGCCACGGGAGCAGAGGCGTGGCTGCATTTGCGTCGCACAGAGTATCTGTGGCGCGTTTCAATCCGCGCACTCACATGGGTGCGATCATCTTAGTTTCACTATATTACATAGCTACTCACGGCGGTCACCGCGCGAAGGTGTGACTTTTCGACCGCCCACCGCACAAAGACTTTCAGCGGAAAGAGTAGACCTTCTCGTGGAAGTCACGAGATAGGTGCTTCGTGCGGCTCTCTAACAGGAGGTACCGTTCGTGGACTCGTTTCAATCCGCGCACCTGTGTAAGGTGCGATAAAAGGTTAATCAACTGAGTTTCACCCATCTGGCTGTCGCCAATCGGCTACTTACAGCGATTCCGCGAGAAGGGTTGATTGTAATCGCCATTGCCATCTAAAAAACACGTAAAAAGATGGCGAGCGGTGCACACGCTTTTTCCCACGGACGTGCGACGTTCTGCCACTACGCTACCCACAGGCTTTCTCACTCGGACACCTAGGTTGCCCGTGTGAACGAATTAACTCATGGTCTTATGTTACCACATTTTTTGCCTACTGTCAGCGATTTGTCCTTCTCAACTCCACGCAACTGCTAATTTTTTATTAGTAGCTCCGTGGAGGTGAGGGAGAATCGAACTCCCGTCTTGCAATCCTCTTCCAAAACCATCTACGAGCGTAGCTGTTTCTTAAATCTCGGATATTCAGTATTAAAACAGCAAGATCTGAATATCCATACCCGTGTATGAGTTAACGCCTACTCGAGTTCTTGGCGCAACTTTGTGTCCTAGTAGATACCCCCGCCCGAACACAATGGCGTTGGGTAGCTGCGAGCAACTCTAGTACTGCGATTGCTTCGTTGTCGGTTAGACTTCTTGATGCAAATTAACGTCATAGCACCCGTTGACGGCTCGCAGGTTAAGGGCATCGAATCGCAATCGAAACCTGACACCCCATAATGTACTATTGTCGCCCCTTCTAAAACAGAAAAGAAACAAAAAGTGTTTCATGATGTTAGTATAGCGCAATTATCAAAACTTCTGCAAGAAAATAATGTTGACTAGACGCATTAACATGTTCTCAAAATAGAATTTGTTTTGTTGTTGCTGTGAGCGTCTAAACAGTAGATCAAATCGCGCATAAATTGCGCTTATGTTTATTCAAAGTTGGTGGGCGGGGTAGGATTCGAACCTACGGTGTATCTTACGTCACGGATTTACAGTCCGCTACCTTCGCCAACTCGGTACACCCGCCCATAATATATTGGGAAAGCCGCATCAGCTCTCTCCCATCTTATCGTAGCGCTTTTAAGTCTGCAAGACTATGCCCGATGTCGCACTTTGCGTTTTCTTCACCGTTTTTGTGTATATCTTTTCAACTACTGGCGGCATAGCGGGCAGGCTTTTAACTGCCAACCTTGTTTCCGCTGAGTGCCAACGATGGCGTCACCGTCATCGACATTGATGTCAACACCCCACAGCTAAAGCTGGGGGCTTTGTAAGTCATCCATCTAGTCCTAACGTCGCAATGCTCCTAGATGGTTTCCAACGATTGATTGGAAATACTATCGGTACAGATAGCCCATGCCTACATCACCGGACGGTTGACAAACGCCCGCTTTTTGATTCTCAGAATTTATCCAAGGAAATATGTGTTAGCGATCCTCACCATACGTCTGGACGAGTGTCTTAGAAATCCGATGGTTCACATCGAACATCCAACAGTTCTCTCGCTAAGAAATGGCTTTTGCATCCGCGCTCAATTACTTCGGTGAGGCTAACTGGTGCATTACTGCGCAACTCCCGCAGGATAGTCAGCAATTTGTCGCGTGAGGAGTTCGAACCTCCGACAAACGGATTAAAAGTCCGGCGCTCTACCAACTGAGCTACACGCGCATTATGGCTAGGGCGAAAGGAATCGAACCTTTATCTCGGGTCAAAGCCGAGCGCACGACCGTTGTGCTACGCCCCAATCATTTGATGGTTTTATCTACCATGTAATCAAAATACTGTCAGGAAAACCAACATCAGAAAATGGAGCTGGCGACAGGACTTCGAACCTGCAACCGACGGTTTACAAAAACCGTTGCTACCGTTGCGCCACGCCAGCAGTGTTGGTGCGCCCGCTTGGACTTGAACCAAGGCGATTCCGCTTATGAGGGCGGGTACTCTCAACCGTCTGAGCTGCAGGCACATTGTTGCTTTCTTGACGATCTTTTGTTAACATATTGCCGTTTTTCTTGTCAGCAATTTCTTTTCAATCCACGCACCTGCGTGAGGTGCGATTTTCTATTTTTACCACATAGATAAAAACCATGTCAGAACTTCAATCCGCGCGATCTCTAAGGAACGCGAAGCAGACAAGGATGCCTGCCAACCTAACTAAGAAATTACTCGTCCCGTTAGGGTTTTCTCAACACGTCAATCTCCACTTTATCCTCCATCGCGGCTTGGAGTGCCCTACACATGCAATCCTTTTTGGATGTTCTTAGTATAACTCAAAACGAAAATTCTGTCTTAGATTTTGAAAAAGCAACGAAAACAAAACTGCTTGAGTCCCCGATGGAATCCGGCGCGCTTTGCGGTCAATTGGATGGCTAACCCAATGCCCTACATCTGTACGCCAGATGCTGTGCGTCTATTTCTACTCGCCAGCTACTGCGAGCGTTGCCTAGGAAGAACTCATTCTGCGCGGGGCGTGCGCCTGAGGTATCTCTGTCGGTGCCTACAGCGCAATCGGAGCGCGACAGTAGCTAACCCGACGCTTCGTCTTTGCTGTGCCTTTTTGTTTTAATTGGGTTTGCGTCTCAAACGACCGTTGCCTTCGCGGGTCGTTGTGTGGAAGTTTCTATCGCCATTCAGCCGCTCGAGCGGTGAGACAGATCCAGCTGACTAAATATTAACAAACTCATTCAATTTTGTCAGCTGTTTTCTCGAAAAAATTTACGCTAAAAAGTTTTGTAGTGCTTTCTTTTTCACCTTCAAAAATGCTACAACTAAAATATCGAAAATCAGTTAAACTAAAATCAAATATGTCAATATATATAAAGGAAGGAAACAATCAATGGCACAAGCAGATACAATATTCAAGAAGAACGTTCTAGAAATCCTGTTAACGGTTCGTCCGACAAGAGACGAACAAGTGCACTGAAGTGGCAGGATGGAGAACCTGCTCATACGAAGAGCTTTCTGCCTCGTCGAACCGCTATGACCTTTTCGCGCCGTCCCGATCCTCGCTGTGCGCCCAATCCAACTGGCGGCTGTGAGATGAGATGTTTTGGATTTGGCAGAAGAAGTCGAACAACATCCATGACCTTAATTCATACACATATGGGACGCATGGGCGAACAGGATGGTTCAATCGGCAAAAGCATATGGCTACCAACTCGCCATGAAGGCGCAATATCGAGAGAGAATTTGATCAGGTTGATAGAGGTTCTCTGGCGACAAAACGAGCCGATCATCGCGTAGCATTATGACCAATATTTTCAACTTCGAATCTGCACGAAGTGGGGCTGTACCCATGCGCTTATTCCGTGACATTTGATGTCACGGATGGAAAGAGATGAATGGGATTTTAAATCAACGAGCGCGACTTCATCGTGGTACATAATTGGAACGTCATTCAATATGCGGTTCTGTTACACATGTTCCTTTGGTGAGCAATCTCAAAGTTAGCACATTGGTGCACGTTATCGCCAATGCGCATCTATGACGGAGGCATTTTTGACGAATTGCTAAACAGTTGTTAGATGGAGCACTATATCCATCCATCCGCATTCGTGATGGATAAAAGTGTTAAGAATTTTTATGACTACTGAGGACAGCTTTAATTGCTGAATTATCAACGCACAGGACAGTCATCAAAAATATTCCTGTTGCTATCTAATGCGCAAATTTCGGGATTCTGCTGTGCAATGCACCTCCTCAGCCAAAAGCAGGGGATTAGCGACGTTCTATATATAAAAAGGGTAAAAAATTCTGCTCCTTTTATTTTCTTATATACTAAAGGTTGCTAAAGATTAAGACAGTCGAATTTTTCTCGAACTGAAGGAGGTATATCATGAAAGGCTATGATCAAGTTGGGTGAGTTTTACCTCTCGTCAACAATTGGTTGTCGCAACAGGCGGCTGTCGTTGCCGTCGCGCAACGATATTATCGTGCCGACGTTCTGCCGGAATAGGTCGGATGCGGCATCGCCAGATCCTCAGGATACGAAGCCAGAGGATGTTGACTTCGATGGAAGTTATCTTCGTCTCGAAAGAGGTGCGGCGCAAGCGCATCGTCTTTTCGATGATGAGGAAGTGGAGCGTACCTCTCGGCACGGGGACTTCGAAGCCCTTGTGCGCCATGGGGAAGTTCTAGTGCGGTTCGCGATGGGACGGGGTCCACTATTTTCCGACTCACGGAGAGACAGGCGAAACGGCGAGCACCGCGATGGTGTGAAAATCGCTCGCCCCAACGCCCTAGACTGAAGTCTGGGGCGTTTTTCTCATATCGCTCTTTCTATATAAACTGTTTCACCACACATGATTTGGTAACTCCATTTCCTCGTACTACGGGAAAAGAGCACGAGTCCTGTGACCCTCCAGCGGGTATTTATTCAAAACTTCGCATGGGGAAAGTTCTGCAAAGCCAATAAAAATCAAGCTGTGAATAGGGATAAACAGGTCAACACAGAACATATTGGTATCATGTGTGCATCTCTTCCAGCAAACAGCAAAAAGACTGCTTTTCAGCGACCTGTGTTTCTTGTAATCATCGTGCGCTTTTAATCGTCGCGCTGTTTCAATCCGCGTACCTCTTAGAGTACGATAACCAATCTGTTTCGACTACTAACCTAACGAAATTCTCCTAATTTAGGGTTTTCTCAACGCCAGTGCTCCACTAGACTCATTGTGGTTTAGGGATGCTACAAAAATACATCAAAATTCATTTGTGGGTCTGCACTCACCCATTCGGTGCTCTACCATTTATTGTCCTTAGCTCATTAAAACAAAAATCTTTGGCATCTTGGAGTTCTGAAACGAAAAACCACAAAGTCAAAAGCAACATACTTTTCATTAGTCTTCTTTGTTTCATCTCAACCCTTGGTCAGTTTTGCGGAGTTATCACTGGTTTGCTTTGGCCCTTTGTACTCATCGTGCGCTTTGATGGATCGCGCTTGAGAACTCATCATCGCCAACCGAGAACGACGCATCACTCTTGCTGGTTTTCAAACGAGGACAATCTGCGCGCTCGTCACAATCTCACAAATATGTAGTGTAGGCATAGCCCCTCAAATTTGCGGCATTTTGTAAACGTAACAGGAGACATTTTGAGTTTGTCACCAACTTCGCCCAAATATTCGTCGGCGTACCCATCGAGCACCTTCTGCCACTCTTCGCGCTTTTCGCGATTTCTTTCGACTTCTCGAAAAGACCGGGAAGAAACGCTGACAACTCAACTTCGGCTCTGGAATGTGCTGGAATGTCGCGGTTCGCGAACTTTCGCTTGAAAATCGCGATTAAAGTCGCTTTCGATTTCAATGCTCGTATGCTCAATCACTTCGCGCGCATATTCGCGCTCTTCGGCGCGCAGCAGCCAGTTGCGCGAAAGCCCTGCGTTTTCAGCGAGCGTTGAACGTTGAAATCGTCCTCTTAGCAATCCTGAGATCATACAAACGACGCGAACTCCGCATCACGGTCTAATGCAGCTTTCAGCCCGACTTGATGACTGCGCATATGGCAATCAAAAGCTCAATTCGGTCGGTTCCTTACATTTTGAAATACTACAGAAATTGTACTCGTCGTGCCAATTGGTTCTCTTCTTGACGCATTTGTACTCTTCCGCTATATGCGAGCTGAAAGCTTGCAAAATCAACAATCCGTTGATTCCTGCTTGCGAAATCCATACTCCTTCGAACAATTGCGTCAACCCTGTACAAGTTCGCCCGTTTTCATATATACTGATGAACGGGTTATTCCGCACAACATTGGCATGACAATGCGCGCAATCACCAACCAGCGCTACGGAATCGCCCGACGCGAAAGTCAAAGAACGACTCAATTTCCACGCAAGGGATCTTTACCCTTCGACGTGGAATGCGGTACCTGCAACGCGCCAATCCGAAAGCGCATACTCTGACTCGATGGCGACGCTAAAAGTCAGCGACCTCGCCATCACAGGATTTCGCGGATCGTTAGCAGCGCTGCTGGTGCGTCGTGTCGCTCTTCTGCACCATCAATGCCCGTAATGCTCGCCTTGAGCGTTTTAGTGAGCCCAGCGTGCGGGACGATGAAAGTCTTGGAATTTTTAAACGCCAAACTTTCCAAAAGGTATAGGTTTTTATTTCTTTCAGTGTTCTTGCCTCCTTCACAAAAATTAGATCCTTTCTTGATTTCAGTTTAACACATTGAAGAAAATAAAAGAGACGCAAGCGCTGATTTGTTTCAATCGCGCACCTATGTGAGGTGCGATATTTAGAAGAGAATAGAGATGTTTCAATCCAGCGCATCCGCATGGGATGCGATAGCTAACTTTATGTTAATAACCTAACTGGGATTTCGTCGCCAATTTGGGGTTTTCTCAACACATCAGTCTCCACTGCCTCCATTGTGGTTTTGGTGTGTCTACCAAATACAATGGTTCGCACTATGCGACAACGACACGAATATAGTTGCCCTTCCCAACTGGAGTTCAAGAAAATTCTCTGCCGTATTTCGGGAAGTGTTTGTCAGCGACTAAAAAGAGCATTTAGTGCGAGCGCGTTCATGAGACCATTATCTGCTTCCTAGTAGCTCTGAATGTAAGCATCAAGGACGCTTTTTAGTTCGTTAGCATCAAATTCTTGGATTCTCACAATCCTATCATTAACTTGGAATAAGAACTCATTGTTTCTTCCCTCCTTTCGTTGAATGTAATTCTTCTTACATCTGCATTGTAGATCAAAGTTCTTTCTATTTCAGGGAAATGTATTTAGTTTTATTACTTTTTGTCCAAATCAGTTAATCGTCGCTCTTATGCGTTTCGCGAAAGATCTTTCCTAAAGTTCCATCCATATCCTCATCAGTTTTATCAATCACAAGTTCTTTTGCCTTTGGGCGACGCCAATCCTGACACCATCTTGCCCGCTAAATCCGAATTCACTCGCCTTGTCAGCATCAGCGCAGACTGGGAAAATGCAATAACATTATTAGACAGCATCTTGATTGCCGACATGACGCGCTCTTTCTGCGCTTCGGTCATTTCATCTTTGATTAGAAAGACGTTCAAAAGCAGAGACATTCCTAATGTCTAATAGCTGTTTATTATTTGGGCGATGGAAACCATACCATTCTCCTTGAAGAAAAAGTGGTTTCCCTTTTATATCATTTGAAAGATCAATCCAGTGCGCGAAATCAACAGTTCATCGCGCAATAACGCGCCTAGAGGCAACGTCATCAATTTGCTCAAAGCTGTCAAGTAGTGAATTTTTGTCGAAGTGGTATCAGGGTTGTTGAGCTTTTTAGCAAGATCGTTGTCTGCTATCGAAAATAGATGAAAGTGTTCGTTCGGCTTTAGTCCAAACGATTCTTCGAGTTTTATCATGGTTTATCAACCTCAGTTTTTGAATTTCCAAACAAAGTTGTTTGGTTGGTTTGATGTATACCAGCAGTTTCAGTTCTGTCCAAATCTAAATAGTTAATTAAGGTTCTGAATCTCTTCCTTGAAAGCAACAATGTCTTGATCAGTCTTTTCTTCTCGTCTCTTAGCTCAATAATGTGCTCCTCTAATGACGCTATTTCTGCTCCTAGTTGCTCAGATTTGCTCTTCGCATCCGAAAAGCGCATAATCAGCACGACTTTTTGTTCAGAGGCACATCTTCTAACTTCTACCAGTCTCTGCAAGAGCGCAATTAACCGCTGTTAATACATGCCCGCTCTGAAAATTCGTTTCGTCAAAATAGCTGATTGATATTATTGTTTTAATAATCGGACGTGGTTCGGGATCGCCGACATGTGAGCGCAGATATCACGTAATCAAGGGCGATCAATGGCATCTTCAAACACAATTGGATCTTCTAGGCTGTTTTCCTTTAGATTCTCGTAGAGACTGATCTGCTTGAATTTTGCAACTTGACTTCGCGACAAACGTCAAAAGTACCATTTATCCTTCAAAGTGCTTTTGGTTTTTCGTTGATGCTTTCAACTGAGTTCTTTTAAGGTGTTTATCATTTTGCTCCCCTAATGAGTTATAAGGTCCAAAACGCGCAATTTAACTCAATACGATAATTGTACCACAAATAGCGGTTGTTTACTCGCGGGAATTTGATATAACAAAAAGATCGCTATTAATTAGCGATCTTTTCCCAATCCGCGCACCCTCACGGGGTGCGATCATCATTAATTGTCGAAAACGCTGTCCCAGAGCTTGTTTCAATCCGCGCGATTTCAATGAACCGCGATAGCAATCTGTTTCGATTGCCAACTAACTTTAGGATTCCCGCCAATTTAGGATTTTCTCGGCACCAGTCTCCTTTAGCCTCCGTTTTTGGTTTAGATGTGCCTGCAAAATTTGATTGAGGTTCGCACTCGCATTCGGTGCTCTACCATTTATTGCCCTTAGTATACCTCAAAACTGAAATCTTGTCTTGACGTTTTTCAAAACCTATGCAACAATGCGCAAATGCGAGCCGGTCATTGCGTCTTTGTGCACCACAATTTGCTGGTCTAGGCAATCCTTCACCTCGTTAATATGCGTGATAAACAGTACCTTGGCGAAATCATGCGAAATCTCTTTAATTGCATCAATAATCTCATCCTGATTTTTCGTCATCCGCACGAGACCCCTCATCCAATACGAACAACTGCACGATGCGCCAGACCTTTTTGACAAGAACTTGCTCATTGCGATGCGTAGCGCCAAATCAACCACAAATTTTTCTGCGCCCGAATAGGTGTCATATTGCCGCTCATAGCCGTCATCAAGCACAGTAATGCGCAGTACATCGCGCACAGTGTTGGTCGTCTTGGATTCAGTTGCGTGCCAAGCGAATCTGCAAACGACCTTCCATGAGGCGTGCAAGGATGCCATTGGCGAGCATTTCAAGTTCTGGGACGGCGTTCTCCACAACCAGCGAAGGAACGCCAGACTTCTGCCACATGCGTCTTTCGCGAGTGGTTGCAATGCGAAGCTCGTCATTCTTCTCTGCAATCAATTTCTGCGACATGTTGCGTTTTTGCTACTTCGTTCGCCTGAGCAATCAATGTCTTGCACAGTTGCCATCTATTCCGTCAGCGCCTTTTCGCGCATCTCGATATTGGCGATTTCCCTGCTTTTGCAGTTGCTACTTCACGCGCGATTGAAGAAAAACCATTCTTGCTTGTTTCAAACTCAGCCAGCGCCTTTCGTGCCCACATCTGCAGACTGCCATTAGCAACAGTCTGTGTTAGTACGCACAATGTTCTCCTTGGCAGTCACAATCTGCGCCTCCATTGTGGAGATGAGCATCAACAAGGCTGTTAATCGTCGTAAGAGCGCTGTCAAGACGCGCCTTGAGAGAGGAATAGCGTCGCACCTCAGTCAAGCGAGATTCCTGCTGACTCAGCGCGTTTGCGTCGAACACAATAGAGATCAGAGTTCCTTCTTTGTCTTCGCCCAAAAAGCGCGGTGAGGATTCTGCGACTTCTGCTGTTCCAATGCGATTTTCTGCTGACTCAGTGCAGGGAAGTTTCTCTGCGGCTTCATTCGCCATTCTAGGAACGTGCAAGAAGAAGTCATCGCAGGATTGTTCGCACAAGGCGTATTCCTCAGCGCATTTGCCTGCTTTGCGCTTGCGCATTTCGCTTTCAATCAGCGCAATCTTGTTGGCGAGTTCATTGTTCCAATTGACGCCATCCTGCTTTGCACCCTAGCGAGTTCATTCTGTTTTTGAAGTTGCGCAACCTGCATTCCCTTCAACTGCTCAATGGATGCCGAGCGAGGTTTCCTCAGCAACCGCTTTTCAATATCGTTCTTGTGGTCAATGATTTTTCTGCTCGGTATCGATCTTACTGCGATATTCGACAATCTTCTTCGAGTTCGTCTCAGTAGCATTCTGCTGAGCGACAAGCTCGTCAGCGTTCTGCTTTATCTTCGCGTCAATATCGGCAATCTCATTGCGCTTCGATGCAATCTGCTTGTCCGATTTCGCCAAGTTGGAACATCTTCTCTTGGTTTTATCAAGATACTCTGCTGTGTCTTCTTCTCTGCAACAAGAGCGCTCATATCAGCGTTGATGGCTGTTAACTGACGCTCATGCTCTTCTTTCTGCGCAATCACGGTCTCGAAAGCGAACGATGTTGTTCTCCTCAATGGCAATCTCGCCTTTAAGTCGCGCAATATCAAGCGCTTGCACGCTCGCTAATGTCATTCCATTCGCCATATGTGGGATGCTCGATAAGCGTCTCTTTACGCTCCATATCAGTCATTCCTGCAGTGAATGTGCCCTCTCACCCTGAAAACATCATGGAAGATGCAATAAGGTCTCATAGGACATCTTCGAAGATCTTCAATGGTGCGCTGTGTTTCCTTATAACCGCCCGGTTGTTTTCGGATCTCATCGCCATCAAGGTCACCAAAAACAGATTGACGCTACTCTTCGACTTACGGTCGTTAAAAGACGCACAATCTTATAGTGGAGTCGTTAGCTCAAACACGAACTCCACTGTGCATGCTCTGCCCCTGTGTGACATGGTTGTGGTTGTCGTTTGCATGCCCTTAGAGTAGCCAATTCCATAGAGCGACCAAGGATCGCATCGTGCACAAGCTAGACTTACCTGACCTCGCCATAACCACGGTCATGACGGTTATCTTGGTGAAGTCATTCTTCATCCTCATAGGAGAAATTCTTCATGCGAGTTTACAGGAGATCATTGGTGGTACCTTCTTTCTGTTTTTCTTTGTTGTACTACAGACATCGTTCTTGAGTCTCAAAGTTCAGTTACTTTGCTGGACTGCCCGTCTCTTCAATCAGCAACAATCAGCCTCAAACGCACGCAGAACTTCTTGTTATCGCGACATGTGCATCTTTTTGTGCTGACTTCTGTATCTGTTATGAGCAGAACCGCGAATCTTTTTACCCCAATGGCGATCTACCTGAGGTCCGTCAATATTGTCGTTTCGTATACTGCCATCCGTTTTGGTGCATCACAAATGCGCCTTTCCCAAGCGCAAGTGCTGCTACACCAAAATCCTGCGTAACAACCACATCACCGCGCTTTGTGCGATTAATGAGCGCAAGGTCAACGGAATCTCGTCCTGCTGACACCATAATGGTTTCGCAATACTCCGAAGTGAGGATGTGATTCGTGTCATAAAGAAGCGTCACTGGCAAGGAGTACTTGCTTGCAATTCGCTCTATTTCCGCTACCACGGGGCACGCATCGGCATCGACGAAGATATGAAAGTTTTGCTTCATGAGAGTTTTCTCCTTTCTACCTTTTTGTTGGTTTTAGTATAGTGGAATTTCGCGGTGGGCGCAGAGAAAAGGTGATTTTAATTTTTCGGCGGCTGGGAAGTTAGAAGTTTGTTAATTGGAATATGACTCTCCTTTTCTTTAACCTTTCTTCTTTGCTTTTGTTTTTGACTTTAATCTTCTTTTGCCTTGGAAGAAAAACACACAACTTACCTAAACCAGATCGTATCTCTTTGCACGAAGCCACAGACACGATCCTTGTCTTTTTGACCAGAAAAGCTTCAAACACTCAGAGAACAAAGAACAGAAAACCACAGAACTTGGGTATATTGCTTAACGAGCGAGAAAAGCCTTAACTCTCAACCTTCCTTCTTGGAAAAATCAACACACTCTAAAACTTTCAGCCTTGTCTTGCGAACAAAGAAATCAAAAACGCAACCTTTTCTCTTGGCTGAGTTCGAAAACCTCAAACAAGCAAATACTTCTTAGCGGTCAAAAACTACAAACTACAAAGGAACTGATAAGAAGAGCGATAAAATAGCAGAAATATTCGCGATCATAGAGCACATCACTCACTTAATTTGGAATTATTATGCAACCGATAGCTTTCAGATTGCTCTATTGCACATTGTGGATATTGAGTATGATAATCAAAATGAACATCTGCATGAAAGCGAAATAGAAAGCGCAACTATGTTAGAAAGTACTTCACTATCTATTTGCAAGGTTAGATTGCTGTGTGGCATTAGTTGTGATCGTTCGTTACAACATATTTATTCGACAGTTTACATCAATGCGAGATCGCATCTATCTAATTTCGCATCAGTGCGATCAGGTTTTCGCTCTGTGCGATTTTACACTCATCCGAGGTTACCTCGCCGCATTAATGCGCAATGAATATCCACTGAAATATCCGCATTGCGAATCTATAAAACATCAATTTTTCAATTAAATTTTTGAGGTGGTGTCAAAATGGAAATATAACCAAATGTACTAGATAATAGTTCCGTTTTTCTCCTTGAGAGCGGTTTTAGTTTATAGTTTTTATATTTGTAACATTTTTGCGTTTTTAAAAAGCGCGATCATCATATGTTTTGCAACGACTTTAGCGGTTTGATAAAAATGAAACATGGACAAAATTGATTGTTTCTATGGACATTTTTGTTGTTTATATGGATGTCGTTTATATGGACAAAACTAATATTTACATGGACAAAATTGTCGTTTATATGGACGAAATTGTCGTTTTACATGGACAAAATTGTCGTTGGAATAGGCAATAGTGGAGGTTTTATATGGCAGTAACTAGGTTTTTAAAAATATGTGATAACATCTCAATAAATAAAACATCTGAACAAAAACCACATCATGTGGTATGATTTTAATAACGAAAGGAGGTGAGATTTGTGCGGTCGTATAAAAAGAGAATGAAAGTTGTTTCCCAAAATCAGAGAAACGAAAACCAAGGTTCAGTACGAATGGAGTTGACTGAGCGACATGTACTCGTTCATCCGACAAGTTCTTTCCGCTCTTAGAAGTTGGCACACACGGCAAACAATGTCTATAATCGAGGACTTTATCGGTGCATCACAAACTGTTCAAGGCGAATGGATGAACTATTGCAAACTGGATCAAGTTTCAAAACATCGCGAGACAACAGAGACTGTATGCTCTACGAAGCAATAGAATGTTCATCTGGTGCAACAGGGTTTTTGAAAGGTCATTTGTCAAAGATATGATAAATTGGAAGAAATCAGGAACGCTTATCGTAAAGCGCCACAAAAATTCAGCAGTTATCAAAACTTCCTTCAGTATAAAAAGAGGGTGGGATGACTTCTTTTGTCGTTGATAACCAAACCCGCAAGCTACGTTCCAATGAGTGTCAAAATCCCTTATGGATGGGTTTAGGATTGAGCTTTGGCACAAGGATGTGATTCAACAGGTTGCGGTGTTTCAACGAACGTTAAGTGTCTTTATCGTTGAAATCGTTTATAAAACCAAGAAGATTATCGAATACAAACCAGATAACGGGACGATGATTTAACGATAAGTCTAGCGTGAACAACACTTTCGCTTGCGTCCAATGTCAAAATTTTGTTCCTATTGTGTTCAACGGACGCTATCAAATCAGTGACAATTCTACAATAAAAGAACGTGCGCCTGCTATCATCCACGAACTATCAGGACAGGACAAACAAAGTCACCCGCCTGACCGACTGGATTTCAAAACGCAACCAAAGAAAAATTGAACGATACGCTCATGAGTGAGTAAACGCATCGCAGAATTAACGTTAAGCCATGAGTGTAATACCATCGTCATTAGGGAGAAACAAAGGGGTTAAAGAACGGTTCAGCGGATGGACAAAGCATAAAACGACTTTATCAAGTTCCTCACGACAAAATGCTCAAATGATTGCGCATAGCAAATCTCTTGGGGATTGCGGTCATTCCCGTCAACGAAAGCGTATTCAGGTCAAACGTCGTTCTTGGATCACGAGGTAATCCAGCATAATGGCGATAGGGCAAAAGCGCGACGTGGGATAAAACCTGGCAAAGCGACGATTCAAAACGAGGTTGTGCACGTTTAACAGCGGAACCGATCACTCAACACTGAGATATCAACATGCACTGTCAAATTCTGCGAAAAGTAGTCCCAAGCCTTATGCCGATGGGATAGGGTGTTGGATTGCCCCGTGAAGGTGAATCTTTCTTTTTAGGAAGACGTTTTGCGAAAACCATCTGAACAGAAGAAAGCGACTGCCGAACCGAATGGAAAGTTGTCCCCGAACGCCTCGTTTCGTTTGGGACTTGGTGTGATGACGGGTTGTTCGTACTAGGTTGATGTAACCTCTCAACTTATTTAATCATGCATGTGGTTTTGAATGGATTGAGATAGGATGAGTGCAATCTACTTTTATCAATTGCTAAAACGAGTAATAAACAGAAAGGTTGTGTATTACGAAAATGTTTAATGAAAAGTAAATAGTCAATGCTTTTGTCAGTGCTTTTTGATGTGCCTATTAACAATCAACCTATGGTCAAATCATGAAAATAGTATTTTTATAGACAGATTTAACTATAGCGATATTGTTCACGAGATAAAATGGTTCAAGGTTCTTATACTAAGAACAGGAAGTTAGAAACAAAAAGTGGTGCATCTTGCATTTGCTAACTCAGAAATGATGGCGATATCAATAAGTGGTTGACATTTGGTTTAGATTTGATTCGAGGATTATGTGAGGCAAGGCGATCTGATTCACTAGGGTTATTCATACACTGAGGGATGATATTTGACTAAGCAGAACTATTTGCTTTTTCGAGGCAGAGATCACGGTTTTCTATTCAAGAAAAACAGCGTCATTATTCAGTCCACTTATTAGCGGAGTTGCCTTGTCTAGTAAGGTGTTTCAATTAAACTCAATCCAGACTTAAAGGATGGTTTATGTTTGATGGATCTGAATATGCCGAAGAAAGAGTTGAGGATTCTGTCGTCTTGTGATTCTCCCATGACTACTAAATTGCACTATCTTTTGTATCTGAACTGAACATTCCAGCATGCACATATGAGTAGCGACAGACTTGAGGATCTGTGGCGAAAATGGTTGAGGTTTCTTTTGATTTATTTGCATGAGCATTTTTAGGTTCGGGGAAAAATGTAGGGAGATGCAGGAGACTTTATTCGTCGCGTTTTGAGATCCAGCTATTTTCGAAATCAACAATAAAGGATATTTTTAAAACATGTCTTTGGGACAATTTGGGGATGTGTATAAAGAAGATTAACAGAAGAAGAAAAGGAAGATATAAAAGCAACGAATAAAGATGTGATGGATTTTTGCCATACTTTAAACTTGAAAAGATTCTTATAGTATTTCTAGATTGTTTTTCCCGATTAAGCCGACTGAGAAGAACACAAGATTGATTCAAAAAAGCTATTCGGTTAAGCAAACACAGAAAAACTGCACCGCAGTGTCCCTATATTGCCACAAGTTAAAACCCGCAAACAGAAAAAGAGCAGTCATCTCCTAGAAAGCAGAAGAAAGAAGATCAGCTAACAGAAATTATGAAAAGAAATGCTTTTCTTTTGAGTGCAACATAAGAAGAAAGGATATTGTTCATGATGGTGACTTTGTAAGCCAAATGAAAGAACTTAACGCCATGAAGATGCAATTAACTCAAAAGCGTCACCACAAACTGTTTGTGATGATGATGAGTTTCTATCTTTTGATTGGAAAGCGTAATCATTGACCTCACGCTAAAAGCAAGAGTTCTCAGTTCATCGACCGTTGCGATTTCGGCGGAGTGCCCTCATCCGTCTTACAATCTCCCTGAGCGTAAATTTCCATATGCCCTACGGTATTAGGGTTTTGTTTTTAAGATCGCGAGAATTTCCTTCGCTTTCCGCAGGATGTTGATCAGCGGCATTTTTACCCTATCGTGATGTGCACCGCAATGTGAACAATCCCATTCTCGAACGTCCAAATCCTTGACGGCGGGATTCTTTTCACCGCATACCGAACGGGTTTTGACTGGAAGCGTAAAATCGTTCGACTTGAACGAGATCGCATCCCGCAGGAAACAGTTTTGTATTTGGGTAAACGAAAAACGCAGATGACTCACATGCAATGTGTTTTTGCAAGTTTACTGATTTCTGAGCATCCTGCAACGTTCAAATCCTCGATCGATGACTTGGTTTATCGCTCACCAGTTTCGTTGATTCCTTGTGCAGGAAGTCTCTGCGGATGTTCGCTATTTTTCGTGCACGACAGCAACGGCGAGCTCGCGCCTTCTGTTTGCGACGCGAACCGTCTTTCCTGCGCGCGTGCTTGCGTTGCGCCCTACCCAATTTACGCTGAAATTTTGCTGAAGACTCGTGGGTTATAGACAACATTTCCATTGAGTCAACATAGAAGGATTTGATTCCGACATCAACGCCGACCTCGCCTCCGTTGTTTCGTTTCAAAACGTTATTCCAGTCCTCGCGAACACACAGCGAAACGAAATACTTTTCCTGTCGGGTTCGAGATTGTAGCGTTGAGAATCACTCCATTGGGAATACGAGAAAGTTTGATTTTGACGAATCCGATTCTAGGTAGACGAATTTTTGTTTCCTCGATCCGAATGTTATTGTTTTGGTTTCTCGTTCGATACGATTTTCTTTGTATTATGCTTTGATTTGAACTGGATATTTTGCATCGCCCGCAAAGAAACGTTGAAACCCGTTGTCTCAAAATCCCTTAGCGATTCTTGAAGGACATGCTATCCGACAAGTTTAACCATGTGAACTCAGGTTGTCGCTGAGTTCTGTCAGCAATCTCGACGTTTCGAGATATCCCACACTTCGTCGTTCGTTTTTCCACCGCATCCTGCCGAACGCCGAGGAAGTAGTTGAACACAACGCGAGACGTTCCCAAACATTTGGTTGAACTTCGCTTCTGCCTTTCGTCGGATAGATTCGATACTCATATCCACGAACATAGTCTTCCAAAGTTTTTCCTCCTTTCTTCGTTTTTACAGTATACTATCATGTAGGATTTGATTTCAGGAAATTGGTCGCCTCTCATCCCCCCGCTGAAGCAGGTGTTTTTCTCGGCGACGTTCTATAAAAAGAGACCCAATCTGCCACAGATCGGATCTCTCTTTGTGTCTATTTAGCTCTTCTCTGCGACTCACTTAGCCCTCAGACAGCTTCCTCAACCAACGCGTCAGCATAGCACTTAAACAGCGCCATCACTTTCGCCTTGTCGTCGTCAGAAACCTGCTGTTTAGTTGCGAGCCATTTCGCCAGCGGACTCATTATCAAGTGTTTCGGTGAGACTGGAATCTCTCTGCCGCCTTCTTCGACAACTTTTGGAACGATTCCTGCGATGACACAGGGTTGCCAGCATCAAGCGTCTTGATGAGTTCTCGCTTGTTGACATAACCGAAGCTCTCTTTGGACACAGTGTACTTCACATAAGCAATCTTTCCTGCGATTTTTCGTGCTTTTGAGTTTCGTCAGGAGCGCATCAAAGTCGGCACTTGATGCAATTTCCTTGGAGAACGAAACCATCTCATCGCGGGAATTGGAAGAAAACTCATGTGCGTCGGTTTCAGTATCATAGATGTGAGATCCGCGCTTATCATCGCACTCACCAATGTTAATGCGCTGAATACAGCCAGAATAGGCGACGAATGGCGCACTTTCAGACAGCACCTGCGACGTGGATGTGACCAAAGAGACACGCATCCCACTTCTCGCAACAAGTTCGCTGAGTGGAAGCACTGTTTCGACACTGCGCTTGCCGAATATGCCATGCTCTGACCTGACGAGGTGTCTGCTCCTTGAATTGACCAGTGACCAACAAGAATCGTCTTCTTCACCTTGCGCGTTTTGTCCAAAGTCGCCTTCATGTCGCCTGCAACGTGTATCAACTGCTCAGCCATCTCCATATTGGCACAATCAGGCGAATAAGCGGTCAGTTCGGGCGATTTTACAAATGGCAAAAATGCAAAACCAACGTCGTCGATGACTGTTGTGCCAAATGACGAAGAGCACCACTTTGCGTTCGCAGCCAATGGCGCTGACGACATCGTTCATGTTCTTTTTGCCAACGCCTGCGATGTCATGATTGCCAGCAATACCGACAACATTGATACCGCTCTTTCGAACGCCTTGAGAGAGTTCGGAAACCAAAAAGGACAGCTTCTGCTGGTCGGTTTTGGGTTCACAAGTAGTCGCCAGGAAAGATAATGGTATCTACTTTTGTTCTTTTGCAGAGTTGGAGCATTGTCTTGACCGACTTCTTCCACTCTTCGCGCCTGATGCTGTTTCCTGCATCATCAAGGCGGTCATATGTGGAATAGAAGCAGTGGAGGATCGAGGGATGGTGCTATTTTTTCATGATTTTTCCTCTTTCTTAGGTGCGATGCGCTCGCCAGTAAGTACGTTAACGATTGTCTTTCCAGTACCAAACGCTCTTGTAGCTCAAAACGCTCTTCGTCGCTGATTTCGCGTTTCGGTGCTGATTCAAGTCGTTCGAAAAGCTTCTTTGCGTCCTCTTTGAGTGCAACATCTTGGCGAGTTAAGTCAACTGGATAGCTAAGATAAACAGCAAACTCTGCACATGTCATAGGCACAAGGTTACCATTTCCAACGAGCGATTCCATTGTTGATAGTCATCTCTGTCGCAATTGGGTGCGCTAAACGCTCTGTGAAGTCGCGTTGGTAGGGGAAATTTCGGATTGCGTATGACTTTTGGATGTATTCGTTTTTCATAGCTAATGCTCCTTTGTTCTTTTGTGGTTTTAGTATATCGTATGTTTTCGGTCAAACAGAAAAATATTTTTAAAACGACGGTATTCTTTTTGTTTTTCGAAGTCAGTGTGATTATACTAAATGTATGTGTTGAGTTTTGCCCCGTTTGGGGCACTCAGAAAAAGAGCTCCGCTAGATGAGGCTATCAGTTTTCACTGATACTAGCGGAAAAATCATAGAAATTACAGATAGCTCCTGCACACCCTCATTGCAGACTATTTGATCATATGTTGAATAGGTAATCGTGCAACACTGTCATCATGACAGTTAGCGCGAGAGAATACCTTGCACATGGTTGCATAAAACTTCTCAGCGAGTCATGCAGTTCGTCTAGTCACTTTGTATGGCGATAGGCGACAGCGATTCTGCACATTTATTGTCACCTCCTTTCCCGACAGGGATTGGTTGAGGTGTTTAGAAAAGGAGAGCGATCTTTCGCCTCCTATAGATTCGAGTTTCTTCGATTTGCCATTAAAGGAGGTGAAATCTGAAGAAGTCTCTGCTCTGCGGGCAGGTTGAGCGACAGATCGGCGCATACGTCATACTCTCTGAGTATGATGCCGAGACTGGCGACGCTCGCCTGCTTGTCTCGGAGTGAGGTTTTCGGGAAAAAGAGCCGCAAGGCTCCATACCGCGAAACTGAGTCTCGCGTTACCACCGTCGCGCCTGGAGTAGGTGCTGTTCGTACCAGCGCGAAGCGCCCTCTCAGGCTCGCAACTGCGTGAAAGCTTTGTCGGTCTGTGCCGACCACACAGATCACTGAGGGCGACGTGAGCAAACCTATCCATTTTGGTCGGATAAGGGGCTGTGGCATACCGTCTAACAACGGAGCTTACTAACGTTTGGCAACAGAAGTTAGTACCTCACATGCCGCCTATATGGGATCAAAAACCGCCTTTCTCCATTTTGGAGTTTGTTTTATGTGTCTTAGACAAAACACTTTGTAAGAAGGCTCTCTCTTGAACAGACTTTCTTTTCAGCTTTTAGGCACGTCCTCAACCTTCGTAAAAGCGCACAATATGTCGTCACCGAGACCGTATTTCTGACAACCTTACCTCGCCTTGTGTCGCCATAGGGATAAACCACTCCTCTGGAGCACAATTGTGCCACATGGTGTCCATTGAGAATTTCAACGTTGTCCACTTCGTCGGCATCTACCCATAGTGCTGGGCAAGAGCATCTGACCGTCTTCATAAGAGCGCACATTGCGAATCATGAACGTCTTTTGGCTATACCACAACCTTTAAAGTTGGATTTTCGAAAACAGCCAAATTCGCAGTATTGTGACTTCTCGTGGCGCATGAGACCAAGGGGAAGGCGTCTATCTAGCGAACCTCTTTTCTTTTTGTCCTTATTCTTTTTATCAGCGAATCAATTTCGTTCAACCTTTCTGTCATTTTGATTTATGTCAAGGTCACACACCCACAGCTAAAGCAGGGGGCTTGTAAGTCATCCATCTAGTCCTAACGTCACCAATGCTCCTAGATGGTGCAGTTGCCCTACATACTATCGGTACAGATAGCTATGCCTACATCACTCGGACGGTTGACATGCGCCCGCTTTTGATTCCTCAGAATTTATCCAAGCGAAAATATAGGTTAGCCGACACTCACCATACATCTAAACGAGGTGTCTTAGAAAATCCGACGGGTCACATCGAACATCCAACGGTTCTCTCGCCCTGAAATCTTTGAGAAAACGAGTGCTCCTCCCCATGCCTAAAGGCAGGTTTTCCGCCTCAATTACTAGGTGAGTTCCTTTTGAGCCTCGTTCAAATTATATCGCAAAATAAAAAGCAGATTCAGACTTTTGTTGTTCTATGCTAAATTAAACCAATGAGTAAAGAAGGGATGGATTGTGACCTTGAATAAAAACAGTTACTTTTGTCTCGCTATCGCAACAATTCCCTGTCACAGGTTTTGCCGAGGAGCGACGACAAGCGACGGCAGAGACAGTTGTTTCGTGGATAAATGCCCCAACCTTGCGCACCTTACGAGCAGTGAAGTGAAATACATTGGAACAGTGGATAACTCCGATCTCTTTATTGACGCATCGGGCAGCAGAGTTGTTCCATGTAAGAAAGATGATTTGGTGCACTTTACAAAGTAGATCGCTATCCTGATGGAAAGAGACTCTTTGCAGAATCCAAGAATGAAGTACTTAATAAAGACTTCTACTCTCGGCAATCAATGTAGACATTAACACCGACACTTCCATCACGTAGTGGAACGCCCAAAGGTTGAAGTCACAGACATCAGCTTGATTTCCAACAGCAGAGTACAGGGCAATAAAGTGCTCAATGACAACAACACAAAGGTTGAGTTCAAACTGAAACCTATGATCCTAATGGAACCCTATCTTGTGCCACAGGATGCTTTGGTTCGCTAACATGCCAGAAGAGTACGAATCAATGACTTACATAGAGAAACAGGAACTCTTAGTAAATCTCTATGCGCAGGTATCTGTCGCGTTACAGCAAAAGATTAAAACTGAGGTAAGTTACGATGACTTCCTCAAAGACGCTGTAGACAACAACAGAACCATCAAACCGACGCAAAAGGTGCTCAATCAGTACGATGTTGATAAAGAGTTCGAAGGCAAAGTAGATGCCGCAGGGCAACTGATTTTTGACAACAACCAAAAATATTCAATTTGGCGACGTTGATGGTGCACTTTATCTGCGCTACAAGCAGAATGATTCCGAGCGGATGTTCTTAAAGGAATATGACAACTTCATCAAGAAGCAAGTGACGAATCTTTCTTATTCAGTTGACCAAAAAGCTCACAATGCTGACCTACCTCTCCAAGAACATTGATGAGGTTGATAAAGCTTGCAAAGAGTACGCATCAAGCAGAAGAAATCCTTTTGACGAACTTGCGCAAAGAGCGCTGAGAGTTTTCGCAAAGCAGGGGCTTAGAAGAGTACAGCAAGCTTTCTGATGAAGACAAGATTGAATACAATCGTGTAATCATAAAAATCAACCAAGAGATTATTCAGAAGGAATATAACTCGCTTCCTGAAACAATCAACAGAAAGCAATAAAAGCGCTCTCGAACTTGGATAGTACAAGTACGCTCCAAAGAAAGAAAATGGATTCGTGAATCGCGGTGTCTCACCGAAGAACCCGCTTGAATTGGTTTTTGAGTACGAGGCGCGGAAGTAAGAACGTGAATAAAACAAAAGCCCACACTATAGTGGGCTTTTTGTGGAAGGATGGCGACGCTCAGCGAAGGCGGGGCGTTTTTCAACGCCTCGTTGTACCGCTGGACTATATCGTCCCAGCGGGAATCAACCTCCCGTTTAACCGCGCCTTGCTCAATGATGCGCTCGCGGTCGGCGCTCATTGCGCGTCCTGACGTGCCATCTCCTCTTGAAGCGCCTTGCGGCGACAGTGACTTCAGGAGATTCTTCATCTTGTTGACGAGACCTCCTGAACCGACTTGTTCAGCGTCACGATGTCCGACATCATGTAATTGATGCGGCGAAGTGTCGCCATCGTAACAGCACCCGCGATAAACACGAGTACTGACTACAATCTTTATCGGATCTCATAATCTCACCTCCTTTCATGAGAATGAGAAATTGAGAGCTAAAAGCTCTCCGACTTGTTTTCTATTTTACTGTCTACTTTAATCTTATAAAATAAAAACTCGCAGAACCACCTGCGAGTTAATCTTCTTAGCCTTCGTAGATATCTTTCATAAAAATTGTACTGGTGGTACAGCATCATAGCCTCTTCGCCGTGTTTCCAATCCCTTTTACTTCCATCTGAATAGCCTTTTTAAACTCTAATCTCTTGTAATTCTGTCCATGATGGAGTTGGTTAGCTCCATCTGCGCCTCTGCATCTTCTTTGCTCAATTCGTGCAAATCGTGCCCAAATAAGACGTTTTTGCATACGCAAGCAACAGGAAGCCGACAACGCGCGATAAATAGGGTCGGGAGTGAATTGATGAGGTAGGTTGCAAATCATGATTTCGATATTTCTCCATCACACTAACGCCTGTGATACTAGCAGGATTAACACCAATGTCAAAAAGGTATTCGCTTTTCATTGTCTTGTATATATGGCGCACTACTCAGGATGTGAAGTCAATAATTGTCTCTAGTTTGTTTTTCTTTCTCTAAGAGTTTGAATAAGTCATAAGCTTGGGAATTCCCATCCAAAAAGAATCTGATTCGTGTTGAACCACTGATATTGGAGCATCCCAATCAGTTTCTTTGCGGTGTTTCCGCGACGGAGGAGGATAGGTTGGATCGGTTAGAAAATAGAAACCATTTTTGCACATAACTGAGTAGTGGCGAAGTTTCTGACAAGGTAATCAGAAGGATCTTCTTTTCGCAAATGTGTGCGTATTTGTGCAATGAACTGTCATGTCCATCGCATAGAAGTATCATGATGAACGATACTAAATGGAATGTTTTGATACGGGTTTTCTATTCGGATTAAAATCCTCCATCACATAGTTAAATTTCGGCGTCTTTTTCGCCTTTCTCTGCTTTTTGTCTTGTATTCAATATGCAAGTCGTCGTCTTTGTGCGTCTTAATGTATTCTTTGGTCAAAACAACGCTCTTAATCTTCCGATTGGAGTTAATGTTATACGTCAGCGTGCTTAAATAGTTGCTCCAAGACGCTCAGAAGTCCTCTTGCTCCAACATTCTTCTTATCGCCTCCCTGCGACCTCCATAAGCGCTTCCGGCGCAAAGGAGAGTCAATGCCATCCATCTTAAAGAGTTGCTGATACTCCTTGCAGATGGGAATCTTTTGGCTCTGACAGGACGTTAACGAGATGCTTCTCTGTCAATTTTTCCAAGTAAGCAATCACAGGAAGTCGTCCCATAAACTAGGGATGAAGCCATAGTTTTACAAAATCTTCAACTTGGAGGTTCTTCCATATCATCTGGCATCATCCGATCTTAGTCGCGTTTGTGCTCAAAACCAATCGCGCCTGTGGTGTTGACTCTTTTTCTATAGATGTCCTCAATGCCGCTAAATGCCCCGCCAACGATGAATAAGATGTTGGAGTATCAAAGAAACTGTCATCCTCGTCATCTATAATCGCAAACTGAGTTTGCTCGCGCACTCGGCACAAGTGAGCCTTCCATAAGCTTTAATAGAGCTTTGCTGAACCAGCGCTCCTCCAATAAAAGTCGCCTGCGGTCGCTGATGCTGCCAACTTATCGCACTCATCATATACCACATGCCACGCTGTGCCAACTCAACGTCGTATTCTGCCTCGCTGAGAATCGTGCTGCACAATGGGTCAACGTCTTTGCCAACATGGCGGTTTTGTAAACGAAGTGGCGTCTGCTGAGACGAGACGGAATGTTCACAGAAATTCTGCCAACTTTTTCGCAATGAGCGTCTTGTCACGCTTGTTGAATATGCGAGCAGTATGTTGGATTTTTGATGCTCCCACGGAGCTTTTCAACAGAGATGCGCTTTGAGGTGATTGTAATAAGCGACACTCAGGATTCGGTTTGGTACTCATCCCTGCCCAATGATAAATTCATCCAAATAGGCGCGAATTTTCTGTGGAGGGTTTTTACTACAAATGAGGAAGCTGTTTTACTTTTCTTCATGCTCTTTTTCAGTCTCTTCGTCGCCAAGAAGATCTCACTTTAATCGCCAACTCTGAGATGCAATTTTGACACAACATGAATCATCTGCGCCAGAATCAGTATGCACGCTGATAAAGCGCTCTTTGGGTGTATATTCTTTTGCCACAAATGTTGCAGTGTATGTGCTGATTTGGCGGTATTGTGGTTGTTGTTATTGCTCTTTGTGGTTGTATTTTTATTGGTCAGTGGAGTGTGTCCTCGTTTCGTTTTAATTTAGAACTTCAATGTTCCGATTAGATTGTACCACACTACAGGACGTTTGTGGAATTGTTGTCGTTGCATTTTGCCACAACAAAAAGCGACATTATTCCGCTTCGTTTGCTGTTTCTTATTCTTGTTTTGATACTACTGTTGTTCGCGCAATGATATCATGCACACCCTGATGGCGCCTCGTAAATGAGGATTGGAACGTACCCAAGCGAATAGATTGGGATGTTGATTAAAGCGCGCGATGTTGCGTAACAAAGCTACGCTGAAGCTGATTCTTTTCGCCATTTAAGGTCACTACCTTCAAATCCAAAATTGTTTGCCGAATGTGGCTTGTTTTGTGCTTGATTCCATATAGGCGAAACTGAATCAACGAGAGCAATAAAGAAGCACGCTTGGTAGAATGGAAGGAGCAAATCTGTAGATAAATAAAATCTTGAACGGAAGCAATGCAATCAGTAGTGCGAGTATATCGATAAAATAAGCGCACGAACAGCTTGATGAAAATTTTTCGAGATGCAAATGGATAACCTCCCTTATTTATTAATTAAAGTGTACCAAAAACAAAGAGTCACAGAAATGCTTTTTCTGTGACTCTTTTAGTAATCCGCGCACCTACGTGAGGTGCGATTTGAAGGAAAATATGAGTATGCCGTCTATCGTGTTTCAATCCGCGCACTCGCGTGGAGTGCGATCTCACCTGATTTTTGTTTGGTGTCAGGAAACATCGTTTCAATCCGCGCATCCGCAGAAGGATGCGATTATGATGTCATGACGACTACATCACAGAGCATTCGGTTTCAACTCCGCGCACCTGTAAGAGGTGCGATAGCTAATCTTTTGCGTCAGCTAACCTAAATTTGGGATTAGACTCTCAATTTAGGGTTTATTTCGCACATCAGTCGCCACTTTAACCTCTCCGTTGTGGTTTAGACGTGCCTATAAAATACAGCCAAAATTTATGTTCACTTAGTGGTACACTCACGGATTGCTCATCCTCAGACGGTTATTTCTGATGTACCACTCTTCATCCGAGATAAGTTCGCCGTCTTTTCAAGCTTTTGAGCGAATCTGCCATCGTCTTCATCCCATTCGACTTCTGTTCGTCAATTAAGATTTCGATATCGTGCAGATTGCCCTTACGAATTGCACTCCTGATGCTTTGTGATGTGGTCGTCGCGGCCTCATAAAAACTGCAACAAGCGGCGTGCTGTAATCATCGCGGATGCACGGAATCAACTGCTGGCATACAACACCGCGCATCAGTTGCAAGTTGGTCGCGCCGAGTTGCTTCGTATCTGGGAACATTGAGATCATGCGTTCAAGAGTCTCGACCGCGCTGGAACTGTGCATCGTCGTGATAACAAGGCAACCAGATTCAGTCACGTTGAGTGCGATTTCAAACGACTCCATGTCGCGCATTTCGCTGATTACGAGACATCAGGATCTTCACGGAGCGCCGATACAAGACCTGTCCTGAAACTGTCAGTCAATACCGATTTCGCTGAATAACCATGCACTTGTCGTGCTGATGCAGATACTCAATCGGATCTTCAAGCGTGATAATCTTGCGGCTTTGCGTGGTTCATTTCTTCGACCAACATTGAGAGTGTCGTTGATTTTGCCACTGCTCGTCTTGCGAAACAACAACCAAGCCGTTGGAATAGCGCACAAAGTTGAGAATCTCCTGCGGAAATCGGAAATGTGGAAGCTCGTTCGGGACAACACTGAGAAACGCAAACGCTGGTGCGTTGGAGGCTGATATGCGCCCTGAATCGCGACACATGCGGAATTGAAAGCGTCGTATCAAGCTCTTTGCCTCGCCCAATATTGGCAATCATCTCTATGCGACGTTCTGGCGCGAATCATTCGCATAAGTCAGCAAATCTGCCGCGAATTTGCGCGTATCTTCTGGTGTCATCGGCTTAATAGATGCAAGATAATCCTTGCCAGTCTCTTCATCCCGGTTTGAGCGGCTGCAACACCTGTAACTCTTTCGCCTGCCGAATAAACGGCGCAGTGCCAGGCGCGATGTGGATATCTGTGACGTTACCCTCTGTCAAAGCACCAACAATTTGTGTGAACAACTCGAAATCGAAATCAATCTGGTTTTGGCTCATTGTAATAATCCTTCCCTTCGTCTTTATTGCCCTTAAAAACAATTCTAACAATCTTTTTCGTTGTGCTCAAAGCGCCTTAATCTTCCTCAATCCAATCATTTTTGAGCACACTTTGGCAACGCATTGGTCGTCATATTGATATACCCAATGATGTAGATTCCTTGCGGATCAACGGTGATCTTGCCAAGCTGATAGCCGCCATTTCGCAAAGTCATAGATAAGATAATCGCCATTGTTTTCGATGATGTTGATGGACGCATTTTCCTCAATGAGCGCATCAAGCGCCTGTTTAACCGTCATGATGCTTGACATGTTTCCAGTCTTGGCAATACTCATCAGCTCAAATTTTTCAAGAGCATTGCCGTTAATCGAGTAAACAAAGGACGTTACAAATCTGCTCTCATTGCCTGTTGGCGCTTCTGACATGCGTTCAAGTGTAAACCCCGGGTTAAGAATACCCTTTAATGTTGTCGGTGATTGCCGCATGGCGCGCATAAATCATTGTGCTGTCAATTTTTGGACGACGGATTGAGATTAGGCGCACTTGGACGTGCATTAAGATTAGGCATAGTACTTGGCAGATTTAATCCCTCCAATCCTGTTGGCAGTTTCATTCCTGAATCTTGCACCTGTTTGCGCAAAGTCTTACGCGGTCCCATGCCGTTATCAGCAACATAGAATGTTTGAACTCGACCGCCAGTGTGCGTCTCTCTTTCGGCTACTTTGATGTCATCAGCTTTCCTAGAATTATTGCGTTCTTGGTACACGATTGCGCCAGGCTGATATTCTGAAATTGCATATCCCATTGCCAAAACAAGCGCAACGGTGACGGCGACAGCGACATCACGTTTGGTTGGCTTATGTTTGGTTTTTACTATTGCTGTCTTTGACCTATTTTTAGAGATTCGAACATCTAATAACGTCCTTTTCTGCCTTGCTATCGCAAAGCTTTTTGATCTGTCTTTAATTATACCAGAGAAAGCGCTTTGTTTGCGCCATTTTAACTTCGTTAATTAGTGCAAAAATCAAAACAAAAACGACCTGCTCAAAAACAGATCGTTTTTGGTTTTAGTTTAGTTTTTCATCTTCTCAATCGCAACTTGAATTTTTCCATCGCGCAAATTGAGCTTTCCCTGCTCTATAAAGTAGATGCTGTTCGGCAACAACATAGTCTCTTTTTCGATAGCTTTGAACGAATTTGGGAAAATAACGCAATCAACTGTCATATCATCTGGCGTTGCAAGCTGCATAAAAGCCATTTGCTCGCCTCTTTTTGTTGTGATGATTTTTAAGCTCGGTGAGGATTGCACAAAGAGTGATGTTCCACTGCTTTTTCCCATTTACCCTTGTCTACATAAGGCAACAGCACTCATTCTAACGGATTTATTAATATAATCCTCATAGCCATCAAGCGGATGTGCAGTTACATAGAAGCCGTAATACTCGAGACTCATCAGCGGCAATGAGCGCCGACGAGCGCTTATAATTGTTCATCGAATCTTCTTAAAGAAACTCTCGTCTCAGGGGCACTCTTTTTAGTACTTCAGCACTACATCGGAACAAACTGATAGCGTTTTCGTTCTGCGTGTCTTTATGTGCTTTGTTGAACGCCTTCATGCCATCATACATCTTGATAACAGCAACAAAGACGCTCGTTTGCGGTTCAATCTCCTCGAACGCACCAGAAGGCACATCTTTTGAACAACTCGTTGGAGATCTTCGGAACGCGCCAAGCAAATCAGTCGCACTTTTGAAGTTCCGTTTTCTTGCTTCCAAAATCGCCGTCGTAATCGCATCGCCGACGCCCTTGATTGCACCGAATCAATGCGAATTGATTTCCGTCAGGAACAAAGCCATAGTCGGATTTGTTGATGTCCAAAGGAAGAAAATTAATCTTCATCTCTGCGCAGTCGCTTTGATGCGCGGGAACTTATCGTCTTTCCCAATCATGTTGGTCGCATACGCAGACATGTATTCGACGGATAGTTCGCTTTAAGTACGCCGTCTGGTACGCGATATAGCATAGCGGCAGAGTGCGACTTGTTAAACCCATAAGACGCGAATTGGAGCATTAAGTTGAAGATTTTTCGTGCAAGCTCTTCTGAAATCTTGTTGGACTTGCATCCTGCAACAAATTTGTCCTCTTGTGCACGCAGGAGATCTTCTTCTTTATGCCCCATTGCACGGCGCATGACATCTGCTTCTCCAAGCGTAAAGTTGCCAAGAGTCTGCACGATTTGCATGACTTGCTCTTGATAGAGAATCACCCCATAGGTCTCTTTTAATATCGGTTCAAGCCAAGGGTGCATGTGACCGATCTTTTGTTTTTCCATGTCGACAGTTGATGAAATCATCAACCATTCCTGAACCCAAAGGTCCAGGGCGATAAAGCGCAACAAGTGGAATTAAGTCGCGATAGTTCTTTGGAGCAAGCTTGCGCACGAGGTTGGTCATGCCCTCGCTTTCCAACTGAAACACGCCCAATGTCTCGCCCCGCGTAAGCATATTGTTGTCTTTTTGTCGTCTTGGGAAGCACTCCATAATCCAAAATTCACATCGACATTGTGACGCTCCTTGATGAAGTTTCTGGCATCTCTAATAATGGATAAATTGATAAGTCCGAGCAAGTCCATTTTAAGGAGTCCAATTTTTCTCAACCTCATCCTTATCAAACGCAGTGACGCGCTCCATTTTGTTTTTGTCGTTTTTCTCATGGAAACAGGGATAACGTCTTTTAATGGGACTTCTGACAATCACAAGTCCTGCGCATGTGCAGCCGTGCTGGCGTGGCAACCCCTCAATCACGCGCGCCATATCAAGCACTTCTCTAGCACTTTCGTTTGCTGTCATAGATGAGCTTTAAGTTTGTCAGACTCTTCAAGAGCTTTGTCAATGGAGGTGTTGAATAGGATTGCTTTCGCTACTCATCGGCATCTGCATATGGCAAACCCGATCGCTCTTGCGGTGATCTCTGAACAGCGACTTTCGCGACCATTGATTGAAAAGGTCGTAATCTTTGCGATTTGTCATATCCATAGCGTTCCATCATATATTCCGCGACTGCATCACGCCCATAGTCGGCAATATCGGTGTCAATATCTGGCATAGATACTCGTTCTGGGTTTAGGAAACGCTCAAAGAGCAATCCGAAAGGCTAATGGGTTTCTAGTTGTGTGATATCCGTTAAATAGCAAACAATCGAACCCGCTCCCGAGCCGCTGCAAATTGCTATGATGATGCCGTTTGACGCGCCCAAAGGATAAAGTCCCAAACGACCAAGAAATAGCCAGAATATCCCATCGCATCAATGACGCCAAGTTCATAGTCCATACGTTTGCGCGCCACGTCCAATGAGATGCCATCCGTGGGGTATTTTTGTAATCGCATCTTCGCACAATTTGCGCAGATAGGACGATTCTGTTTCGCCTTCTGGAACGGATGGGAAATGCGGCGCAAGATCTTGCTTCATTTTTAGCTCTATGTTGCACCTATTAGCAATTTCGACAGTGTTGCTCATACAGTGGAAGTAGTGAAGAGTGCATACATCTCTTCTGTGGTTGAAGTAACACTCGCTTGTCACGGATTTCATTCGGTCGTCGTCGGAGAGTTTCTTTTTAGATTGAACGCAAAAAAGAATGTCCTGTGCTTTTGCTCCTGTGCGGTCAATATAATGAATGTCATTGTTGCGATAACCTTCATACCCATATCTTTCGCAATCTGAACGACAATGGGATAAATTCGAGCTTCGTCGGGAATATTGTGTTTTGGATTTCCTAAATAAGATTGTCTCGCCCAAAATGTCGATATATTCGTCAACAATTTTCTTGCCTGCATCATAACCGCCAGTCGCGATAGCACGACAAAATTCCCCTCCCTAAGCACGCAGTAAGGGCGATAAGTCCTTCACTATATTTATGCAACATTGCCTTTGTGGCGCGAGGGCGATAGTAGAAATGCTCGGTTGCTTCCGATACGATTTTGATGAGATTATGATAGCCTGTGTTGTTTTTTGCGAGCAAAAATAAAGATGGTAATTATCACGATTACGCTCAGCAGGCTCGCTACCGTCGGCGGGATATGTGTCGTTCGTTACTAGATTTCGCAACCGATAATCGGTTTTATGTCAGCTTTCCTGCATCTGTTATAGAATTTGAGCACTCCGTGCATATTGCCATGATCGGTAATTGCAAGCGCTGTCATGCCCTCTGATTTTCGCTTTTGCAACAATGTCTTCAATCTTACAAACACCGTCTAGGAATGACATTTCTAATATGATTATGAAGGTGCACAAACGAAACCTGTTGTTTTGCATATGAAAAAGACTCCTTTTACGCCATTTTTGACGCTTAATTTTGAAGACAGAATAGCCTCCACAAAGCCAAGTTTACCATCTTTTGTGGAGGCTTTTTCGAATCTGTTGTTTTGTTCAGTCCGCGCATCCGCGTGGGATGCGATCCAGAGCAACTAAGGAAATGTTGCGCAAATATAGCAAGTTTCAATCCGCGCACCTACGTGAGGTGCGATTCGGCTTTATGTCCGCTTCTCGGCATTCATTGTGGTTTCAATCCGCGCGATCTCTAAGGAACGCGAAGCAGACATCCTTGTCTGCCAACCTAACTAAGAAATTACTCGTCCCGTTAGGAGTTTTCTCGACACACCAGTCTCCACTTTACCCTCCATTGTGGTTTAGATGCACTTACAAAAAGAGTCAAAATTTATGTTCACTTTTTGGTTCTGCGCTCAGTATTCCGGTGCTCTACCATTTGTTGTCCTTAGTATACATCAAAATCAAAATCTTGTCTTGGCGTTTTCGAAAAACAAATTTGAAAACTCAAAAGCTCCTTTCCTACTTGAAAGAAGCTCGCATGAGAATTTGATTGTTTTTGTTGTTTGTATGTCAGCGCGATGTTTCACAAGTCGGTTATCCTAACAGGAAAGGAACTGTTAAGCAACGCGCCAAGGAACGTCATGCACAGGATATCCAAATTATGAGGTGTTACTATGTGATTACATGACCTCCCTCAACCTGAGCACATAAGGACGGCTGACTGCGCCCATCAATCAGAGCATATAGCCCCAACACGTTATCATTATACACATTTTACAAAACAATTCTCGGATTTTGCTCACCTTCGAGCCATCGTTGACCAAGCTCGTGCAAATTAATGCGCTAACGCGCGTCATCGTTGGTTCGAAATCACACGAACAGCGATACTCGTGCTTGTTGTGGTTGCGCACGCTTTTTGCTGATTTTTCCGCAATAAGGGCATCTCTGCGACGTGTATTGCGCCGAAACTTTCAGCATGTGAGCACCGCGTGACGCTATTTTTTGACGAAAATATTCTTCCAGTCGCTCCAAAAACCAAAGTCGTGATTTAGATTGAAACATTGCATACAGTGCAAATCTTTCGAAAACAAAAACTGTCTGTTTTTCCATAACTCTCGACCAAATCTTTTTGCAATTTTATGGTTGACGTTGCAGAGCCAGTTGCGCTCTTTTGCGTCACAGCCTTGAGCTTTTCACGCGCGTGCTGCGAGTTTTTTCCTGTAAGTTCTGCTTTTTGCTGCTGGTATTTCTTTGCTTTTTCGACAATCTCCTTCCCAGAGACAAAAATTGTCTTTTCGCCGTCATAAGCCGTGATAATGAATCGCTCTCCAATGTCAATTCCAACTACAGTTGTTGCAGATGTTTTCTCAAACGGAATCTCAGGCTTTACCTTCATCTTCGTTTGAATGAGAAAGTAAAAACATCCACTTCCTTGATAAACTAGTTTCGCAGGTTTGCGTGAATCATTTGTTAAGCTTACTCCCTTTTTGTGAGTGATTTCACACAAAACTGTCTCATCAAAGCAACAAAGAGCAATTTTTACGACGCCATATTTAATTTTCCAATACATAGGCTCATAGCGCACATGTTCTTCCTTAAACACAATAGGCTTCTTTAACCACGATAAATCCTTTGGCTGTTTTTGTTCGCCTTTTTCGTTTGGATATATGTAGAACTCTTTTTCAATCGTTTCTCTTCTTCTTTTGTAATGAGAAGAACTTCTTTAATCGTCGGATGCGACAAAGTGGAGACAATCCAAATTCGTCTCTCAAAGATTTCCCAATGCTCTTTTCAACTGGTTTTCTGTTAAATTGCAATCATGTTCAAAATAATACTTAGACGCTTCATTGAGGCATTTAACATAAACTCTAAGATTTCTTTAGAACTACCTCCTGTTCCTTCGTTGGGTGTAGTTTGACCTGAATGTGCGTTTCTACGGTTTCCATAAAAATCACCTCACCTTTCTTCGTTTAGTATACTACAGCCTCTTTTCCCTTTCCTAAAAACGAAAAATCCCTGACAACAAAGCGCAGGATTCTCTTTACTATAGGCGCTCTTTCAGCGCATCAACAAGTGCTGTAATGTGCTCAGCCGAGTTGAACCAACCAAAACTGACTCTCACAGCTGCCTACATAAGCGTCAATTGCGCCAAGTCGCTCGAGCAAGACCTGCACAGTGAACACCCGTCAGTAAACAATGCCATATTTGCCAAGATGAGCGCCAACTTCGCTCGCGAGATAGCCTTGACGTTAAACGACACAACAGGTGTCTGTTTACGCTCGTCGCCATACAAAAATGACATTGGGCGGCGCGAGAGCGCATCATAGGCGTGCTGACCAAGCTCACGCAGTTTTCTTGCATAGAGATCGCGACCAAGACGCTCTTCAATCTCTTTGACGGCATAATAGAGACCAATGAGGTCGTGCATCGCGAGTTCCAACCTCGAACGAGTCTGGATAAACCGTTGAAGGGTCAATGGAAACAGATTCGTTACCAGTACCGCTCCCAAAGTGAAGGTTTGATATCGAATCCTTTACGAAGATAAAAACCAGCCTGTTCCTGCAGGTCATTGAGCACTTTTGTGTCCGCAAAAAGCTACTGCGCTTGCGTGACTTTTTCGACATCAACATCGACTACACCCGAGCGACTGTGCGGCATCAAGCGATGAATAAGATGTCATTATCTTTTGCAAACCTCACCCGATTGCTTCAATGTCCATCACATCGCCAGTTTACGTTGCTCGCGTGTGCAGATACTACGCCTTAACTTTGTTAAAATCCTTTACGATGGATTGCCTTGCGTACATCATCGGCATCATGGATGTAACTAACTTGCACCATCTCATCCACAATAAGCCTCATGTCGGTCTTGTCACCGCATTATGCGCCATGTCATCAACAAGAATAATATCGCCAAAAATGCCAATCCATGCCGTGAAGAATCATGTTGATCGCAATCGTGTCGCTGGCGTTAGAATAATTTCATGCGTACTTTTGCGTGCATCATATTGCCAAGCATCGTGCGCAGATTAAAGATCATCGCTTGCGCATCTTCAATGCCACTGGAGTCTCTGTTGGCTGACATCACGCCGTTTCTCGAGTGATTCACTCATAGCCTGCAAGGATGAATCAAATTTTTGAGCCATCCGTTGCGATTGTTCATATATATCATGTTGTCATTATCGTTCCTTCCTCTACTTCATACGGATAGTTTCGAGCAACTTGGTCACCACGTTTTTAGAGAAATTTTCGATCAGATCTTTTTCACGATAACGAGTGTAAAATGGTTCGCCAATCGTCATCAGAGCATCGCATAGCGTCCCTCGTCGCATTGGAGCGTAGTCGCGCATACTAGGGAGTAGGTCCTCGTTACCAGTCTCATCGACCTAAACTGAACAATGTATGCGCCAACCTTCGTGTTGTGGGATCAAGCTCTTCGACGCTGACAGGAACTCCAAAACGATATGGAATCGAATCGTCATCCATATCGCGCGTCATTTTCTCTGAGTGCGTTTTCAACAGGTATCTGCGGTTCTTCCCGATGTCAAAACGCACAACTCGATAAATGTTCGTAATCTCTGGTTCTTGAATTTATTTGTCTTTCTCATCTTTTAATCCTCATGCCAAATAGTGACATCTGGTCTCTCAATTGTATTCTCGAGGGTGCACTTCAAACCATATGGATTTGTTAAAATAAAATGAACTTTCCCTCTGATTCTCTTTTTATCAAATGATTGCTTAATTCAGTATCGCCTTTCGTCAGCGGCACAACACGATTGATTGCGCCATCTTTTTGTGTTAATGCGAGAAGCCCATCATAGCCCTTTTCTTGGCACTGCAAAACGCTTTGAAGCAGTTCCAATAGTCCATACGCATAATGAAGGAAGCGGTTCTTTTGGAGTTCCTTCATATGCGAGTTTTGTAAGTTTGTCTTTGAACCATTTTCGATGTGTTGGTGAAGGGTAGTAAATACTGTACTTGTCGGCATCTCGATCATAGCGATACATGGCGACAATATACATTCTTCCGTCATCGTCATTGTAATAGATATTTGATTTCTTTCACCGCCCTGCCGATGATGCACGGCTACTACATCGGCGCGGGGTAAATCCATAAAATTCAACATTGTGCTCATTTTCCAGACGCATTGCGCCTCCATATTCTAAAAAGGGAGTTCACACCCCTGCAACAAAGGTGTCATAACCACACCGTGAACATACACCGCACTGCACGAGGTTTCTTGCCTGCTGAAATACTTGCATTTCTTTTCCGGCTTGTTCAGCATCAAGGTTCAGCACCTTCGACGCTGCTGCGCATTGCTGCACACTTTCGCGCACACGGTCAAGATATCATGTTGACCTTTCTCATCCACAGGAACTCGTTTTCCCGCTGACGATATTACCGCGTCAGTGACGATGATCGTTTCATACGGCACTTTGTATTTATCATGCACAGCCATCATACAAAACCCGCTGGAAGAACACACCGCGCATAAGCATCGCCACGAATGTGCGTCTCTTGCGCTCTGTCTTCCAGTCGCGATAATCCACTTGCCGTCATCGCGCACATGGAGCAACTCAATTCGCCCAAATGCAGACTTCGTGCCCGTCAACGTCGTAATAAAAACGCCCCTTGGTGACATCGATGGATTCGTCAATCTCAACAAGCGCTGAACATGTCCTCCATCAGCTCTTTCGTGGAGCGTGACGCAAGAAGCATCGTTCAACACCATTGCGCGACTGACATCATCAGCAATGCGCTTGACTTCCTTTGCCCGAAAGCCCTATATAGAGAATCTTCAGAAGCATAGGTTCTGCTTTGAAAGTCCTTCCACTGTCTGGAGCCACTTTACGCACACGTCGTGCATTCGTCGTCAATGTGGCGCAAATGCTCCATCGTCGGGTCAAGTTTCAGATAGCCTGATAGCTGACGACACCGCCTCGCACCGCCATGCCAAAGGTAGTCGCAAGTCGTCGCGTTTTGTATCGATACGCGATTTTGCATCAATTTCGCGTTTTCAAGCCAACCATTGCGCGCGATGTAGTGTGGTAGTAGTTACGTGCACAAGAGTTAAACGTGCTGTTGCGAATAAAGTACCAGAGAACTCAGGATTTTCACGATATTTTCATTACTTTCTTTCTCCTCCTTGTTGTTTTTAGTATAAAACAAAAGGCTCAGTTTGCAGAAAATGGTTCCATTGAGGGAAAAACGTAACATTAATAGTTCTTTCTTAAATGAGTCTGCGTATTTTATCTGCTTTATACCACCCCAACACATGTATTTGAGTTGCAATTCACACAAATTTTGTCATATGGAGTTGGCCGTTTTTAGAAAATATTGGATTGATGGGTTGATTGTTTTATATTCCATCTCTAATAAAAGCTTTTCATTAATGAAATGTCTTTTATCGTTCAATACATTTAATAACAAGCCGCTTCTACGCCGTCAATTCAAACATTCTTCCGTTTACGATATTAATATCCTAAGAACTATTTTTGTTATATGGCATCTTGTATCTGATTCAAGAAGCGCGTAAAACAATTAACTGTAACCAAGCATCGAAAAAGTTCCTCAGTTATTCTGCTTTAGGGTCGCTGTCTTCCAATCAACGACAACACATTTTCCATCTGTTTTAAAAATAAAGGAAATCAATTGCACAAAATAGTGGTATCTTTTTCGTCTTTGAAATCTATATAAATACACCCTTTGTCATCTGTTTGTTCATCAGTTCTTACCGCAAATTTCCTGACCGTTGATAAATTCTTGTAATGTTTTAGTAAGTATTCGTTGTCGAACAGCTCCTGCTTATGTCAGTTCCTTAATTGATTCTCAAGGATAAAAATTCTGTGCACCAAAACGACCAAATAAAAATCATCAGTACACAATATATTGTCTTTTGATTCTCTAACCACATAGGAATAAATTTTTCCTTGATTCGTCTCAACAGCTTCAAATCGGAACTAATACTTTCTAAATAGAAATCCGTTGTTGCTCTATTAGATCGTCTTTATCAACAACACTTTAATAAAAACGTTTTAATTGCTTTGGTGAACAAAATGTCCGAAAAATAGTAGATCTCTTTGGTAAAAGACTACTTTATGGTAAAAAGCCAAACGAGCAAAGTCTTGCATTAACATTGTCTCCATTATGACTCGCATATAGTATCTATAAAATATGCTCTTGACATCTGTTTAATAACGAACTGGAAGAATAACTCCAAGAGAAATCAGGGTATTGTTTTATATCTTCCATAAAAACATCTCCTTAATATCAAAACAGCACGAAAAATCTCGCAGAGCTGTTCCTCTTTTTGCGTTATATTCGATTGTATCAGCGCGAAAGAACAGCCCAAATACCGCGTCAGCACGATAACACCAACGATGGGGTGCATCAACTTGCGTGCTTGTTGCGCCACTCTGCACGTTCAATCGTGTTTTAACAAGAACTCGCCATGCAATCATAAGCAGAGGCGCGATGAAGATGAGGTGTAGTACGCAAGCACATCATGCGCTCCACTGCCGAATCGGTGGAGTGAAATAAGGAAAGTCCAAAGAGATAGGGCCCCTAACCTGTGCAAGGGAGTTCAAACATGGTCACAATGATGCCAGCGATAAACGCACCAACATGGGCTTGTTGCCGACATAATGACTTTGTTGAGCTTTGTGCGCCACGCCATCGGGATTTCCATCGCCCAGTTGCCCTGCGATACCAAAAGGCATCTTTTGAGGTTGGCAGTCCGATGACAATCGCCATACCGCCGACAGCAACAACAATCCAGTTGGCAATCGAGAGTACCCGCGATGATGACGAAGTCCGAACTACAAACAAGGAAGTAAGTGAGGAACACCGCAAGAATAAACGTCGCAGGCAGTCGAGCAACCTTCGCTTTGCTTCCTTTTGCGTCACAACGAGGCGAACTCATCAGAATGACTCAAACTGCATCATGGCGCATGGGTTCACCAGAGTTCGTGCCAGAGCTGTCAGTGATGACCTTCAAAACTCGCTGTTCATACCTTTTCTACGAGGGCGATACCTTTTATTAACGACGCGACGCGGTTAAAAGTCCTGCAAGCGCGCTGTCACCTTTCGCGCATTTTTGCGCGCTTCGAGCACTGCGTTGACTTCCGGTGTTCAAGCTGCTCTTGGATGTCTCTGTGCCACGAGGAACCTTTGTTGTTCACGATCACGCAGGGTGCACCCTGCGTGCTCAGGGATGCCGTACATCTTCATGGTGCGCATGAACATCTTGGCGTTGCTCCTCATCGTGCCAAAAACTCATATCTGTCAATCTTCACTGTATCAGCATGAGTTTTCAAAAAGGTCAGCCAAGGCTTTGATGAGCGCAATGAGGACACTTGCACCCCAGAAGTACACCACTTGCAGCAGATTATCCCTGTGCGGATGCCGTTGAGGATAAAATGGATAATGCCGAGCAGATGACTGCAAGGAACGTAAATATTTTCTTCATGAGAGTTTAAAGGCCCTTTTCTCTAAGGAATCGGTTATCGGGATGATACTTCCATCGTCCTTTTCGTGCCAGAATCGCTTAAAGTCAATCTCTTTCTTTTGAGCGCATTATAGAGCTTCATGATTTCGCTGTCTCATTACTTCATTCCAGTGCCATAACTAGGGTGTTCGTTATGCAAGTGGCACTGCGACAATTCTGTCTTGCTCTGATTGCACGAAAGTCGCTTGTTTGGCAACAAACAAGTTGGCACTGAAATGCTGTTGTGGATTTGAGATGTGATTAGATATTTGATAGCAATGTATCACCCTTTTCTAAGTTATGTTGTATGTTTGGTTTTCGAGAAAAATTATACCACAAGAAAAGAAAGCTAGACAGGAAAGGTTTTTCCAGGCAGAATTTTTCAAAAACTCATTTATGCTATCATTGTTGACAGAAAACCAATTTGCTAAAATTGCAATTATACCAATATATAGAAAGGCGAATCGCTACTGATTGTTAAAAAGGATCGAAAAACTCTTCAAAGCAGGCGCTATCTTTGCTCTGGATCTTGCTGTTTTTACATCAGAGCAACATCTCAAAACTTCCACAGAAAATGGCAAAAAGAGAGACCCCAAAATGTCTGAGGTTCAGAACCCAACAGGCTACGGTGTGTGACAGATAATCAGAAACGCCTGAGCAAAAAGCACCGAAAATGTTGCAAGCGTTGAACCGAAAAAGCTATCAATAATGATGTAAGACTCTTTAATCTATCGCTTTATCTTGATAAAGACGGTTGGCAAAGCGTCAGCACAGGAGCGCAATGGTCGGCCAGCACCTTCGTATATTTCACATGGGCAAAGTACTGCGCTTGAGCGAATCGTTCGTGATGCGCTCATTTGCTAACATCACACTGCCATCACCTGCCCGACTGTGGCTAAGGTGTACGAACAGTGGCTCAAAGAGCAAGTTCCTGATATCAAAATCGAGCAATCTGAGGACGAATCAGGAATCGCCTTCCTGGCTTCTCTAGCGCATCTAAGCTGTTCATTTCAGGCAAGGTGTTCAATGGCTCGCCTCAAGGAGCACCGTTCATATCGTCCAATATGTCATCAAAAATGATGGCAAGATGATAGTCGAAACAAAAGGCGCGTACATGGAGCAGTAATCTTTCAAGGATTAAGTGATTAAATAAAAAGTGATTCAAGGAGTTCAGAATATTAAAATTAGAGGATCATCAAGATGAGTAAATACAAGGCGTTATTTATTTTGATCGTTGTCGGCATATTGGTGCTCGTTGGCATCCAATTGTTTGTCCCTGAGCATGGCAGACAAAGTTGCACAAAATACACGAGAGAGTCCTCACGGCAGACCGTGAAGCTCTCTGAGAGACGAATTTATCATCAATTTGCGGCGATGGTAATTCGTTTATCAACGACTATTTTTGGAGGTCAATGAATCCGCTTCCAATGCCAATCAAAGACCAATACAATAGATCTTTTAAAGGAAAAAGAGTTGTATTCCTACGTGAGGGCGATACGTTTAGCGATTACAAAGAGCTGATTGTTTTTGGACATACACCGCCGATGCTTTTTCCCAGCGTAAGCACCTCAAGCACCATGCGAAGGAGCTTGAGCGCAAGAACCCGCTGCGAAAGATCAAAAATCCTGCACGATGGGACAAAGGAATTATCTCACCAATGGGCGATTATCGAGAACGACAAGACAACTTACCTTGATTCCGGCAAGGTCGAGAAGACGGATGAGGGAAATGGTCCGTCAAATACATAAACAAAAAGGCACCGACAATCTCGAAAATCAGCGTCCGTGCAGGATTAAACTGTTTACTAAGGTTTAATAATACCAACAAAGAGAGATCTTGCAAAATTAATGTAGAGTCTCTCTTGTTGGAACCTTTTTCAGGATTCCAATTTCCGAAATAATCCCAATGTTTCAATCCGCGCACGCCTTTCGGCGACGATTGGCAACCTCGGTTCAGCCAACGCACCAACAAGCACCTTTTGTTAGCACTCATCGGCACGATTTTGGTTTCAATCCGCGCACCCGCGTGAGGTGCGATTAATCTGAATCTGGAACCTCCGCCTGTATCTGCTCGTTTTCAATCCGCGCATCCGTGTAGGATGCGATAGTCAACGTTGCGTTAACTAACCTAAATTTTGTATTGGACTCTCAATTTAGGATTTATTTCGCACATCAATCCCCACTGAGCTTCTATTGCAGGTTAGATATGCCTACAAAATATGTCTAATTTTATATTTACTTGGGGTTCACCGCACTCGCCCGAATTCGGCGCATTAAACGGCATCGTGTTTTGAGCGACCATAACGCTCGTAGGCCTAATCAACTTCTCAAATTCACGAATATTCTCTCGAAATCGAAAAACATACGATTGGTTTGCCGTCATTAATAATAATGGCGTTTTTCTCCTTTGTCCCATTTGCGCTATTCAAGCGTCACGACATTCTCAAAGTCTGTCCAAATATCGCATCCTTATCGCGTTCGTATCGCGTTCTCTGAAGTGCGAGACATGGACGCGCGATGGAATCTTATCGACAGACATCGGAACATGCGCTCGAAAACCTCTTTTGATTCCTCGCGAAATTTTGTTGTGAAATCAGTTGAACCGTTCATATCGCGCCCCATCACTTTCCATCGTTCTGTTGTGCGACATCTGCGATAGCCTTTATCGGCATCTTCTGCGATAGCCTCTTTCCTTCATGAGGACATCCTCGTGACATCAACCCCGCGGCAGCAGCGACGCGCTTATCGAGCACAACGGAGTAGTTCTTGTCTTGCGAACATCCTCAACAGCAGATCAGCGGTACTTCTGAATTGGCATGAGTTTATCAGTTCTCCATTTGCGTCAGAGAGCGCTGGAACTCCATGATTTTCTGTTGGTCTTTGCTCGGGCGGTAGTGCGTCAGGTCGTCGACCTGATTTTTGGATCTTGTCGTACTCAGCCTTCATGGCATCCTGCGCTCTTCATCTGGGGATGATACTCGACAACGACCTGATGGTCAACAAAGCGCCACATTGGGCGGAGGAGGAGCTACCCTGAGTCCCGCAACCTCCTGCAAAAAAGAGAGACGCCAACGAGGCGAACTATGCGAAGTCCAAATGCAATCTTATTGTGTCATGGTAAATAATTCCTTCCTTTTTGTCTAAAACTCGCAGAATACCACCGCCTTTAAGCAGGGAGTGTAGGCTGGTGGGTTATTGACAATGTTACCCAAACCCTTTTGGAGTGCACACCCTAATACTTGCAATCTTACGCACGACACATTTTTGCTCCTCGTAGCGCATTTATCTTGCTCACATGAAGCTCTAATGCGTTTAACTGCTTTTTAGCTCATCCCAGTGTACTTCTAACGCGCTTTGATTGGTCGATGCAATTGCTTTTGATTGTGGCAACTTTGTGGTCAGCAGAGTGCTTTGTTTATCTCCGCGTACACTTCGTTGTGAGACTTGCTCGCCCTCTTTTGCGCTTTTTCTTTCCTCGCATTTCACAAGATCGAGATTAACAGCGTACAAGTAGCAACATGTTGCCGTGATAAGCCAATAACTGCTCCAACTCGCCCAATGTGATGTCGTATGGGATTAGCGGGAGTTCGAGTTCGTTTAAATTGCAGTTGAGTTCTTCTAGTTTCTCCTCGGAAAATACTGCTCCGAGGCGACTCGACATTACATTACCCCTTTCACACTAAAAACTCAAAAAGAAAATAAAGATATATAGTTGTTAATTTGCCATTGCGACAAGATCTCAATCAAGTGCCGATGACATCGCCGAGGCAGCTTTGTCTGGAGATGGATATAGAACAGCGAAAGCGCCAAAAACATCGCAAAGCAACGCGATTGTACCACACTTCGCGAGTTAGGCGCTTTTGTTCTTTTTCGTTGTTCGCGAGTCTCTTTCAGAAGAGTATCTCCAATAATTTCGCGATCTGAAGATTATCGAGCGTGTCTTGAGTCGCATCTGTTTTGCGTGTGTCAATGTGCTTTGATGGAGGTGATTCTTTTTCCCGTCCTTTTTGTTTCTTTTGAACAATAGAGACAAATAATCCCCTTCTTTCCCATGAGTTCTATTCTGTGCAGATTATAACATGTATTTAGATGACTTGCGGAGAAAGTTTTTAAAGAGCATCAAAAAGAGGCTCAAGAGAACCTCTTTTTCTTTCAATCACGCACCCGCGTGGGTGCGATTATTGCATGTGCCGAATGACGGAAATCGTTTTCAATCGCGCATCCACGGGATGCGATAACTAGCACCGCTAAGCCAGGCTGATGCGCCGTTGTTTTCAATCCGCGCACCCACGAGGTGCGATCTGGCACACTAGCCTGCTGAGGTGCTGTGCCCAGCTCAATCCGCGCACCCACGAGGTGCGATGGGCGCTGGCGTTGGGCGTTGTCTGTCAGTTGAGTTTCAATCGCGCACCTACGTGAGGTGCGATCGATACAGCGCGATTCTGCTGTCACCTGCGACTGTTTCAATCCGCGCACCTAGCGTGAGTGCGATCAGCGAACAAATCAGGGTTTACAATGCCTAAAGGTTTCAATCCGCGCACCTACGTGAGGTGCGATTGAGTCCAAAGTCACAGCCATCGCCGAGGACGGCGTTTCAATCCGCGCACCTACGTGAGGGTGCGATCACGACAAGGATCTCAAATCCTGACGAAAACGCCCAAAGTTTTCAATCCGCGCACCTACGTGAGGGTGCGATCATGCTGCTAGCGCAGGAGAAACGCCAAAAAGGAGTTTTCAACCGCGCACCTACGTGAGGTGCGATCACGCTATTATATACGTTAGATGATGATTCATGTAGCCAATCCGCGCACCTACGTGAGGTGCGATAGTCCAACGGTGTCAGCTAACCTAACTTTGGGATTTGCCTCCCAATTTGGATTTTATGTTGCGCATCTTCCTCCTTGTGCGGTTTTATTACACAATTACAATTCAGATGCTCATGTAAAATAACTAAATTTTATGTTCACTTAGGGTTCGCACCAGCTCGACGCGAACCAATTCGTTACGTCTATTTTACCCCAAGATCAAAATCCTGTCAACTAGCTATTTCTTGTTTTCGACCGTAGTCGCCGATCCAATGTCCTTACGGATTGCATCAGCCATCTCTTTGTATAGCTTTGGCGGTCTCGGGATCCATTACATCTTTTGAGTCGTCCCTTCTTCAGCTCTTCCGGTGCTCTATATAACTTCCGATATTTTCGATTCTTTTCCCTTTTTGCCTTCAAACGTCTTTTTACCCGACCTTGAAGAATCGCTCGGCGTCGCTTACGTGCCGCTCAGGCGTTTTACCTGCTCTGACACCAACGAGTTCTCTTTGCCGCTCTTTGCGATCCTCTTCCTTAACCTTGTCCTTTTCTAGCGTAATTTCGTCCTCGACCTGACCGTTGATTTCTTTGCTTTTTGTGCCGTTAACAGAAATCACTGTGTTTCCTGTCGTCAGCCTTGATAGTCGTTTCAACGTTCTTATCAGTTCCATGCGTGCGCACATAGGCTTCAATCTCGCGAGACAGTTTAGAGCCTAAATTTGGGTTGAGTGAATTAACGATAGCCAGCTCTTTGAAGCACTCTTCGCGATTGCCTTGTAGCAGGTTAATCGTACTCTGAGATAGTAGTGCTGCATAATAGTTGCGCTCGTTGATTGCAATCAAGATTTTAATTCCTCAATCGCTTCTGGATAGTAATTTTTAGAACTGCTATCCTTCTGGTTTCGCTAATGTATAGCCGCACAAAGAGACATCTTCATGGCTTCACTCAATCCATCGATAATCGACAGCTTGTTTGTAGGTCTTGATGCATCATCAATTTTGCCCTGCTTGTTGTATAGTTTAATCAGTTGACATATACAGGGATTGTACGTTTTGTCAACTTCAATCGCTTTTTGTACTCTTCAATCGCTGCCTGCGATATTTCAGACGGGTTGTTGGCAGCACAATGCCCTTAATGTAGTACTGATAATCGTTGGGGTGCTCGTTAATCGCCTGATCAGCATATTTCCAGCGCCTTTTTCTTACGTCCTTTGCGCCCTGCACAGCTCTCAGCAACACCAATGAGCGCCTTTGCTTTTGATTTGCTTCAGAGCTTCTTTGTCTCGCTTTATTGATATGCTCTATTGCGTCCTCATAGTAGCGGATAGAGGCTTGGATATTGCTTCATCAGTCAGTAACATATCAGTAGCTCAAAAGCTCATAGAGCGAGTTCTTTGGATCTTTCTTTGCGACCTCCATAAATGCCGTCGCTGATGTCTTGAGATCGCCTTTGTTGATGGATTCAAGCCCTTGCGCGTAAAGTTGTTGCCCTTGAGTTTGCCAAGTTTCGCGTTCTTGTCTTTCGCCTCCGCTGGATTCATAAATGACAATCCAGCCACAAATGAGCAAGAACGAGGCAGGTTATGATGCGCTTTGTTTTGTTTGATTTATAATTAAACATTGAATGATAACTTCCTTTCGTTTTTCTAAGTTGTATATCAATTATACCAAACGAGAAAAAGACGAAAATTAGTTGTGCTAGGATAAAAACAAAGAAATGAGGTTATATATATGGAAGAGTACATGTCCCTCCCATTAAAATCCAAGGCATCAAAAACCAAACTCGTGCCGTTTATTCGCGTCAATATGCAAAATATCGGAATCAACACTGTGGATCGAACCATTCTCAGGTTCAGGCGTAGTCGGTTTGAACTACCCACGACTAAAGTCGCGGGATTCTCGGGTCGTTCGCGACTTAAACACTTTCTCGCGTCAGATGAGACGTTGATCCAGTGCCCAGAGGTCGCGAAAAGTGCCGAGCTATCCCCGTCGTCCCAACGGTTCAGTAAGACGAAAAGTTCGTTGATAAACCAAATGGGTTAGGCTGATTTGTCGCGAAACTTTTATCGAGTTCTGCGAGAGCCTGAGCCCTTCGCAGAGAATATTCTGCGCGCGTTGAGGTCGCGATCGTGATGATGTCCACACTTCGGCGGCCCACTGCGCACACTCAAGATCCTTGACGGCAGGATTCTTGAAGCCACAATTTCCGCAGGTCTGCGAGGAGGCGTAGAACCTGTCCACTGTGAGGAGAACGCGTCCGCCAGAGAGACTTTGCTCCAACTGCCGCCTGAGTTCGCCCCACGAGGAATCCGCGATGTGACGCGCCAACGTGATTCTTCATCATCCCGCCAGCGTTGGGATCCTCAATGAAGATGACCCCTGTACTTTTTTGTGACAAAATTCGTTAGTTTATGAAGATAATCCAGTCGTTGCGCCGCGATTTTTCGCGTTCAGCCGTGCCACCTTGCCCGAGTTTTTCTCACGACGCGCACTCAACTTTTGATTTTTCGGTCGAGACGAGCGTTGCAGAAATTTCAGGCGTTTCAGGGAGGCGTTCGAGTGGCTTGGTGCGTCAAACTGCGTGCCATCGGAGAGGATCGCGAGGTCTTTGATACCAAGGTCGATACCTACGGGGCTTTCGAGTGCTCCAACACAGGCGCAGGGAACGTCGGTCGCGCAAATCGGATATAGTACCGTCCGTCGGGTTCGATGCGGACGGTCGCGTTGAGATTCTGCCCTCTGGAACGAGGTTCTCCTCCGCGAATCCGTACCCGTCCGAGTTTCGGGAGTTTGATGGCGTTCCCTCGAACGATCGTAGCGTAGTTTGTAGTTTGTCCGATAACTCTGATGGTTGTCACGTTTTAACTTCTTGCGCGGATAACCGAATTTCTTCCCTTTCGTTTGTGCGCCGTCGAAAAGAAGTTTGTGTAGGCGGTGTCGAGGTCGCGGAGGGCGTTCTGTAACGCGTTCTTGTCGGGCTCACGAAGGAAATCTTTTCTCTTGGCAGGCGAGGTCAGGAGCTTATTCATCTCGAAAAACGTCATGTTTTTCTTATCGTTTTTCCCAATGAGCTTTTTCGCACGTCGAGGAAATAATTGTAAACAAACCGTTTTACATCCGAACGTCTTTTTGATCAACTCACGTTGCTTTACGTTCGGGTAGGCGCGGTACACATACCCCTTTTCCATTTGGTCTATCCACCTCCTTTTATCTCAAAACTTCGTTGTTATTATAACATTTTTTCTATCGAAAATCTACCGATTTTCGAAGACTCTTTGCCCGCTAACCCTACGACTGAAGTCACGGGAGTGCGCGGGAGTTTTATTCAATCTTGCGCCACAAAAATGCAATCTTTGCAGATACAAATCCGCATCTTATTAACTTCTACAACGCCATCAAAAATGGAGGCATCAACGCTCAAATTGTACGCGAGTTTCTGCAAATTGAAGGCGCGAAGTTAGCTGATGGTGATACCAATTACTACTATGGGGTTTCGCGACAGGTTCAACAAAGAAACACAATGTGCTGGATTTTTGTTCCTTAATAGATGTTGTTTTAACGCGTCTAATGAGGGTTCAATAGGAATGAAAATTTCAATGTTCCATACAGGCACAAACGCGAAAGGTTCAGTAAATCGTACATTACCAAAGTTTGCAATCAAGTTGCTTTTTGTGGAGCAGAAAATTAGAGAGACAACTGGATCTTTTTGTGCCTCACCATTTGAGCAAACAATTCGCCGTGTAGATGCTGTGGGCGCTTTTTGAGGATGTGTTAATTTACCGCGACGCTCCATGTAGACAGACACGTTGACTACTACAATGGCTGGTCGGAGAGGACGAAGTAAAACCACGATGCACTGATGAGCGCTGTGAAAAAGCGAAATGTGCGCTGTAGTTTCTGCACTTTGCTACAAAAATAGTTGGCGCAAAAATGAGATTTGTTGATTCAGTTTGGAGCGGATGTAAAATTGCCACAAAAGAGCACTTCTCACCACGTCGGCGCAAAAGAGGCAAATCGAGGAAGTGTAGTTGAGGCGTTATTGATTGGTTGATGAGCGGTAAGTGACACATAAAATGCAAAAGAGCGACCAGTGATCGCTCTTTTTGATTTTTACGATTGTAGCTAAACCCAATAACAACGAGTTTAACTTATTGGCAAAACCGCCACTTAAGTTCCAAATTTCTTCGGTTTTGACTTAAGCAGGATACGACAATTTTCGTACCCCATTGAGTTTAATTATATCAACTTTACGCACCGAGCTGTTTAGAGGCGGGAATTTGTTCTTATGTTAAGTCTTGCACCAAACTCATCAGATTGTCATACTGAGGGTTCCGCTCAGTTGATTGTTATCGTACGCCTCTTGGATTCGCTCTGCAATTTCATCAACATCCTCATTGCTCTCTCCATTTATAACACTATTAAGTATTCCTTTTAACTCGCCAAACTTGTCGCCCCGTATATATTGATCGTACATCACGATCCCCCTTTCTTTTCCTACTTTTCTCTTTCGAAAAGCGGGTGCGGTGCAGAAAAGCAACATCAAACTCATATTAAATTTGAAAATACAAATATTGCTCGTCTATAAAGATGTCATCAAACCACGGAACAGATATTTTATTTTTACTTATCAAACATTTCTTCTCTCGATTTTTATCAACTTGTCTAATGCGTTTAATGTAGGTGTTTTATCTGACTGTATTAGGACTGCGGAGATTGGAAATATATATTTTACAATATATACTTCCAATCAAAAATTTCTATTCTGCTGACAAACAGATATTAACCCCAAAAATAATTCGATGTTCTAAAAAGTAATATTAGAGGTCTGCTCCACAAAAAGGGACGCCATTCTAAGTGTCAACTTTCATAATCAAAATCGCTAATATCGCAAGCTCTAATTTTTCAGACTCATAATAATTTATTCCCTTTCTGATTTAGCTTTCTCCAAAAGCCAATATAATCTTCTTTTGACATGGAATTGATTAGCTCCTCCATCAAATCCGTTTTTATTAGAAGCTTTTTCTTCCTTTAACGAGGTTTTTATTGCGTTTTTCTGCTCTTTCAGAAGGGTTTTTTCTCGTTCCTTCTTAGCATCTATAAGACGTTGAGTGGCAAGTAGCGTGTTCTTATCCCCCGCCATAACATATATAACACATGAGCTGATAAAATTCCCAGTTTTATTAAGACGATAAAAAGGCTTATCTACATATTTTTGTAGCGCGTCTAAAAGGTGTGTCTCCGGCGGTGAACAAATTTTGAAATATCCTTTTTCATTAATTTCTTTTTAAAGCAGGATCAACAGCTCGTAAAAAGAAGTTTCCTGTATTTGCATATCCAGGCGAATCAAGACCTCCATTAACGAGGAATCGTAAAGAAGGTATCGTTATTTTTATTTCCTTTACATAACCGTCCATTTGAATACTATTCATGCGCGATGTACTATAGTTGAAGTAAGAACAAAACAGTTGTGTAAAATCATTCGCGTGTTTTTGTAATCAAAGCAAGCACCAAGATGCTCTTCCATAATTTTCTTTTTAATCCATTTGTCCATTGAGACAAACTCGAGTTTTAGTTTGATAAAAATCAACCATCTTCTTTGATCGTGTATAACCCGACGAACCAAGAGTATTACCATTAGGTCTCCCATGTTGTTTTTCAGGCATAATGCACAAACATCTTGAATGCAAAAGACTGTTTTATCTTTTTCAATACCTGTTATAAACAGCTTGAACACTAGAATTACTCCAAACAGCAAGCGCAAACACATATTTTATACCATTGTTCAAAGTTGTTTTTCTCTTTCAATAACCGTTAATAAGCGAGAATGATTCGGTGCTCTAAATACGATGTCTCACTCGAAAAACTTTCTTTGCGCCAACCTATTGTCTTGACGAAGAATCAACTCCATCGTAATTGGTTATGTCTTTTTGCATTTGCAACAACAGAAGAATATCTTCTTGCCGTGCAACAACGAACGATGTTGTTTTGTTCCAATTCAAAAACTCCTTTTACAATATATGTACGAGTAATATTCGATTTTGATATAAACTAACAAAATAAAAACCGTCACACTAATTTGTGTCTTTGCTTATTCAAAAGTTGCATAACCTTATTTAAAAGTTACATTTCTCATTCAAAAGTTGCATTTCTCATTCAAAAGTTACATTTCTCATTCAAAAGTTACATTTCTCATTCAAAAGTTGCATGATTCAAAGAAAAAGTTACATGAGTTTTAAAATAATTCTTTCCAGTTATTGATACATAAGGCTTTAGCCTTCAAAGAAAAAGAAAAACACAATATATAAACTATAAAATACAACTCTTAAGCTCTCCTCTAAATATATATGCACGAAGGCGCGCCCTCTAAGTTTTAATGAATTGTTCGGCTTACGGCGCGCCCCTGAGAGTTATCGTGCGATCTTTTTAGCGCCTGATGCGCATTTGTTGCGATTTTTCAGCCACGGATTTGATATCCTTTTGGCTCTTTTTGTGAAGTAGGTAACCTCGGATGAGCATTAAGATCGCAATAGAGGCGAAAACCCTGTCGCACTAATGCGAAAATGGAATAGATGCGATCTGCATTGATGTGAAACTGTTGGGCGAAGATGTAATTTAATAGCGATTACAATAAATGCCAAACAGCAATCTAACCTCGCGCATTGATAGCGAAGTGGATTACTCTAAAATAGTTGCGCCTCTATTTCGCTCTAATGCGAATATATTTTGACTGCATATTCTACTATCCACAATGTACAAAAGTAGAGCCAATCCGTGGCTATCAGTTGCGAAATAGATTCTAAGTTAAATGAGCAGATGCTCTATAATCGCGAATGTTTATTATATTTTCGCTCTCTTATCAGTTATTTGTAGTTTGTAGTTTTCTGCTCGCTAAGAAATATTTTGGTTGTTTGAAGTTCTCGAATCTTTTACGCAAGAGAAAGGTTGGTTGTTTTCGATTTCTCTGTTCACTAAGACAAAGATCGAAAGTTTTAGAGTGCGTTGATTCTTTCCAAGAAGGAAAGTTGAGGTTTTGGTTCTCTTTGTTTATTAAGCAATATACTCCAAGTTTCGTGGTTTTCTGTTCTTTTGTTCCCTGAGTGTTTCGAGTTTTCTAGCAAAAGACAAGGATCGCAAGTTTTGTGGTTTCATGCATCCGATCTTTGGTTTCGTAGAATTTTCGGTTTTTCCAAGGCAAAAGGTGAAGGAAAGTTCTCTCCTCTCAGGTCGGTTTCGATCAGAGTTACGTTCCAAAGAGCTAAGAAGGAAAGGTGTAGAAGGCACAATCCACTCCTAAAAGTTCAGTTTTCCTTAATCGAAAAGCTACGGATCAGCTAAGAAAGAAGGTTTGTGAGGCATAGTTTCTCTCTAGATGAGGTCTCGCCCATCGAAAAACGAATCTGGAACAAAAACCATGAATATACAAAACGCATCACATTTTTCTCCTTTGTTAAAATCAAAAACAAAAGAGGAGGGCGACTTTATAGTAAGTCGCATATCCAAAATGCTTATATCTAAAAACACAAAAACGCTTTCTCCAATACAATCTTTTTGGAAGAAAGTTGCTCATAACAACATTTGCATTTTTCTCTTCTTGGACTTATTTCATGCAGCCCATCAACAATAGAAGCTAATGTGCGCTCGCGATCAGCAACAAGTTTTTGAATGATATGCAAAGAAACAGCGAGAATGTACGATCAAGATCGCCGAATGGTAGATGACTTCTAATCGTAGGAAAGCAGAATTTGAAAAATGAAATCCGATAGTTCAGATTCTGCATGAGTGATAAAGCTAGAATGTCCTCTAGTCGAACAAATGCAAAAGAGAGTTCGATGCTAATGGAAGGCGATTAAAACGATTACATAAAGGGTCTCTTAAGACATGGATGACAACTATCATCTTGACATGAGTTCTAAATACAAAGGGAATGAAAGCATCTTTTAACGATGATGATTCTTTTGAAAAGGAAATTCAAGTAATGTTGGACAAAAATAAATCATTGTTAGATTCCAATGATGCTGATGGAAGAGTTGTTCGTCGTTCAAACAATAGAGTTGGTTCTGCTTCTTCTCTTGAAACAGACAACAAAACAGGTTATACTGATAGTATAGATAAAAAGGTTCAGGGAGTATTGACATACATCATCAAAAGTTGGAGGTATAGATGTTTCAGGAGATAATCAAAACACAAAATGAAAAGTCAATCAACCTGTCTGAAGATAACTTAATTAAGTTTGGCATAGCTACCCTTCTTGTGATCTATCGTTATGTCTGTTCTTACTTCTAGGAAGAAGAAAGACGGCTAACCAAACGACAAAAAGAAATGAGGAAATTAATGTCTAAAACAATCAACCTGATCCGTTTTATTGTGCTCCCAACAAACCAAGAATCGAAAAGGATTAAAGAGGAAAAACCAAAAGTTTTGGATTTGGACAAGTTTCGAAACAAAAACAAGTTTCAAAACAAAAGCAAAAACTCGTTTTTCGCCTTTGATAGAAATGTCCAAGGTTTTCCTTACCCACAAAACAAAAATATCGAAAAATTGGTATACTTGGATGTGATAATGAAATCAACAAATTAATCAAAAACAACTAGGGGAATTATACATGTTTGTACTATCACAAAGCGGCGCTGCAGGCTTAGATGCAATGGGTTACTGATATTAACGTTCAAGAGCGCCAACTGCAAGATGGTTCTAATAGCCGTGTCTTTCATGATCATTGGCTTTGGGTTTTGATTCAATTTGCTCTTGGGAGAATATACGATTGAAGATCGGCTCATGCAGTCTTAACCGATATTTATGTCGCGATGCGCAACGACGAAGAGTTTTCACGATATTCGAGAAAAAGAAAAGAAATTCATAAATCGTCAATCATAACTAATGAAACAAACCAACAACTAAACCAACCAACTAAAACCAAAATCAAAGGGGGATTACAGGTTGCTCAAACCAAGACAAAGAACAAATCAAACAACTGAAAACATACATCTATGGCGCAGTCGCAGTGGTGATGTTTACTGGCGTTCATCTCGCTGTGCTTCGATTCCGAGTGCACAAGAAACATTCCACTCATTTATCCCCAAACAACAAGAACATCACGACGAGGCATCAATCAGCGACAGTGGTGAACAAGGCGGCGAAACAGTGATCATACAACAAACGGAAGACAAAGAGCAGAAAAATAGCGCAGATTGGAAGACTTTACAAATGACATTAACTCGCCGACACCAACGTCACATCCTGACACAATTGCGCTGTCAGGTAAAGCACTATTTTCATTTTTTGAGCGAAACATCTTAATGCCATTTGACAGCGAATCGTGGATTCAATATGATGTTCCAGCCAAGAACAACTACTCGGCGATTAGTGAGTTCTATCAGCTTTGGAGAAGTGCCGTCAAAGTGGACGCAAAAGCGACCATCCACAAAGTCGCAATGAGCGATAAAGATTGCTTCGCATTGGCAGATAAGATTGTGAATGGGCTTGTGTGTGCTATTCAATCAGATGGAAGTCAACGGTAAAGAGTTAACAAAAGAGAACTTGTCGGTGAATTATGTGAAGAAGAATCCGACCAACACGGAACTCTATTGAGAGCACAAGAGGCATTGTTGGAACAACTGACGAAGTGCAATTCCTGCGCGTCTTTATCAGCGAGTATAGTGGTGAGATGTATTTGGTCACATACACGATCAAAGGCATTGAGCGACTTGGATGACAGTGCGATTGTGAAGTTTGAGTGATTGAGTCGGTTCAGCGACTAAAAGAAAAAGAGTTGTTGATTTTTGAGGACTTTCGCTCATTTTTGCGCAGCCCTCTTATTTGTATTGTAGCTATGTAATTCCTATATATCTGCATCAGGGTTCTGTTTTGTGCTCAATGGTCGTTTTTAGTTTTAGCTATTGTTGAAAGGGAATTTCAATGTCCACAAAGATGAGTCAGCGTTTCAGCACTAATCAATGGCAATCGTTCGCGTATTCACAATATTTCGTTTGGAGGTATCGCTCGCTCGATGCGTCCACAAAGGGCAAAATCGTGCACAGATGCCTATTACCATCGAAATCAATGGACGACAGTTCGTTGTTCATGGTGAAATCATTCGCGCACAGGAGCGCAGTGTCGCTGTTCGGTTCTCTAAGTTTCAAACGGCAGACAATCGACTTTTCTAAAGAAGTTGCACTGTGTTCCAATCAAATTTTGATTTTTAAGAATCATGAGATTAAATTGCTTTCTTTCTTATAAAAATTAAAACCTCTGTTTGTATTGATTTTTAAGAAGATCAACAAGAATCATAAACCTGTAGTATAATTTATAGTAACACGAAAGCGAGGTGAGCTACTGTGATTCTAGTCCAACGCCATCAGATTAAAACCGTCTAGTTCTATGTATCAAGAACTGGATCATCTCTGCTTTTTGTCCAGAACCTTTATAACGCCACGATGTTCGAAGTGCGTCAGCACTATTTCAAAACAGGGAAACACCTTGGATATTGTCAAGTCAACAAACAATTCCAAGAAATAAATCAACCTGATTACAGGGCGCTTCCCGTGAAGGTATCAAAACACACGCAGATGCTCGTGGATCGTGGATTTAAGCCGTTTTTCGCCTCTCTGAAAAGAAACAAAAGGGCGAATACGACCAACCGATTCAGATTCCACGCTATCTTCCGTTGATGGAAGACAAGTACATTGGAATATGAGAAGGGTGCGTTGTCCTCAAAAGGAAGGACATATCCATCTCTCCAAGACGGAAATCTACATCCCAGCACGTTCCCAAAGGGAAGATGTGCAGGCGGTACAGCTCGTTCCCAAGAACGGGTACATCGTTATGGAAGTTCTCTACAAGCGTGAAGCGAAGAAAACGAAGGTAAATAATAACCGCGTTGTGGGAATTGATATCGGAGTCAATAACCTCGCAGCAGTCGTCAGTAACGTCTTTGATGCGTTCATCATCAACGGACGACCGCTCAATCCATCAACCAGTTCTTTAATAAAGAACTGGCGTCAGCGAAATCCGACTTAAAGATCCGTCATGACAAAAAGAAGAGTAAAAAGACGAACAGACTTTATGGCGAAAACGGACGAACAAAGTGAACGATTACCTTCAAAAAGCGAGTACATATTTGGTGAATCAATTCGTTTCCAACGACATTACGACAGTCGTCATCGGTTACAACAAAAACTGGAAACAAGACATCAACATGGGAAAGAAGAACAATCAGAACTTCGTTCAGATTCCGTTTCGTCAATTCATCAACATGGTTGCCTACAAATGTTATTTGGAAGGGATTACAGTCTCACGAGCAGGAGGAATCTATACACCTCCAAATGCAGTTTCCTCGACGACGAACCCATCCAAAAACATGAGAAATATTGTGGGCGACGAGTAAAACGTGGACTTTACAAAACGTCCACAGAGAAATTCGTAAACGCCGATATCAACGGCGCGCAATATTCTCAAAAAGTTTTTGCTCAAAAAGAAGCGTGGAACGAGGATCTTTTCCTCCGACCTCGTAGAGGTGTGCAGTACGCCATCAGTAACCAAGGTTACTGTTAACTTTTCTTGATCTCGTTATTCTTGATCAAAAAGAACTGTTGCTGTCAGATTCTCTAAAGTTTCTAAACGGCAACAATCATCGAAGTAATTGAGCGCGGAAACCCCACCTTTAGGGCATGGGAGGAGCGCTTCCTTCCTTCGTATTTTTCAACAATGATTATGATATAATTTTATTAGCACAGACGCAAAAACCATTTCTGAACGAGAGAACCGTTGGATTTCGGATGGAACAATCAGATCTCTAAGACACTCGTTCAGATGTATGGTGAGTGTCGGCTAACACATATTTTCCTTGGACATGTCTGAGGAAGAAAAAGCGGGCGTTTGTCAACCGTCCGGTGATGTAGGCATAGGCTATCTGTACCGATGGTATGTGGAAACCTGCACCATCTAGGAGCATTGTGACGTTAGGACTAGATGGATGACTTACAAGCCCCAGCTTTAGCTTGTGGGGTGTTGACTTCAAAAAGTTGCACTGTGTTTGCCTAATTGGTGACAAAAACGCATCAAAAAGCCACTCTTGATTAGAGAGTGACTTTTTCTTTTGAGACTAGCAGAAGAGCGCGAGCTGTCCGCTATCAGTCACGAGTGCTACCTCTTTGCGAGGCTTGCGCAACTTTTTGCGTGCTGATGAACGAGACGGCTCTGTTGTACACCATCTCGAAGTTCGAGCGAAGTCTGCGAACTCTTTGCCAACCACTTCTTAATGAAGGCGCTTTGTGGGACTTGTCTCCACTAAGTCCTCCTGCATAAGCTCAGGACTTAAAGTCCTCCATCCTATGCGACAAGTTCTTTTCGCGACTTGTTTGCATAAGTGTCGCGCCTTTTGACGACAATTTTTCAGTATGCTCGTACACGACATTGAACAAGTCGCACTCAGCGTCGTCGAAGTTGCGGGCACGAACTCGCCCAACAACGCGCCGTCAAGAAGCGACCAACCGATTTCCTGCGGTTGGATGTTCTTTACGCTGTCACGAGAACCTCCCTCGAGGTGCAATGAAGAAGCCGTAGACGCGATACGAGTGGAAAAAGCTCGTTCGCGCCTTCCACAAGTGGAGCTTCATAATGAAGTTCAACACCTGTCCAGACTGCATCATGCCGTAGACATAATACAAGGACGACTTGTTGACCGTCGGCTCTGCGGTGAGGACGTAATCCCACACAACAGATCTTCCCACTTCTCTGCGGGAAGCTCGTATGTCTTCTTCGTGTCGGCAACCTCTCGCGAAATCGGCAATGTTTTTCCTCTGAAATGAATACATTTTTCATTTTTGTTCCTCCTTCAGAACATAAAAAAATCATGATCAACCTATATTGCCATTATAGCAGACTCAGTAAAAACAATGCAAAACAAATCTTTTTCTTTTAATTTTTAGTGAATTTATTGCTACTTTTTAAACGCTAAGACAGAGAATAGAATTTTTATTGTGCCCTTTTGATTTCTGCTTGTGTGGTATCATTAAAAGAAATAAACCAACGCACGAAAGGACTGAACTAAAACTTGTTCAAATCCATAACAAATATATTTAAGAACCAAAACCTAAAAACGAACAAAAGACTTGTGGAGCGAATTAACGCTCTTGAAGCTAAATATAGCTCTTATTCAGATAACGCACTTCGCGACTACATATTGAACCAACGCGAAAAAGATCACTCTAATGACACGAAAGGACAACACTACAACCTGCTTGTTAATGTATTCGCTGTTGTGCGAGAAGCATGAAACGATAGCTCGAATATGCGCCTATGATGTGCAGATGTTAGGCAGCATTTTTGGATGCAGGGTCAATTTCGAAATGCAAACAGGTGAAGGCAAAACGCTTGTTGGTACTGCCCTTGTTATGCTCAATGCGGTCATTGGAAACAAGGTTCATGTTGTGACCGTAGAACGATTATCTTGCCATGCGCGACTTTCAAAACGATGGGATACCTCTACGCATTTCTGGGACTATCTACAGGTTTAATCGTTTCCAACATGTCCAAGGAGTTGCGTTGGACGAGCTACAATTGCGATATTGTGTATGGTACGAACAACGAATTTGGCTTTGACTACCTCCGTGACAACATGACTGGAGAAAATGAAGAAAAAGTCCAAACGGGTCTTGATTTCGTAATCATTGATGAAGTTGATTCCGTGCTCATTGACGAAGCACGTACACCTCTTATCATCTCAACGCCTGCGGATGATAATTCGGATGTTTACATCAAGATGTCAGAGCTTGTAAAAACATTCAAAGAGGATGTTGATTTCACGCGCGATAAAGACAACAAAAAGACGCTTGTCGGCACTGATGTCGGCATTAAGAAAGCGGAAGATTACTTTGGAATAGAGAGTTTGTATTCCATTGAAAACCCACTGCTTCTAAACTCGTTCAATCAGGCGCTGAAAGCGCACTTTGTGTTTGAGCGTGATAAAGATTATGTGGTTAAAGATGGCGAAGTCGTAATTATTGATGAGTTTACTGGTCGTTTGATGATTGGACGCAGATATTCTGATGGACTTCATCAGGCGATTGAAGCGAAAGAGGGCGTAGAACTCAAAACAAGAGAGCAAAACTGTCGCCACAATCACGTTTCAAAACTATTTCCGTTTATACAAGAAATTATCAGGTATGACAGGCACCGCTAAAACAGAGGAAAAAGGAATTTTACTCGATTTACAAGATGCCTGTCGTTCAGATTCCTAAAAACAAGCCATCTCAGCGCATTGATTATCCCGATGTGGTGTTCCATACGCAAGATGCAAAATACAAAGCCGTCGTAGAGCAAGTGAAAGACTGCTATGCGCGCAAACAGCCCATTCTTGTTGGAACAACGAGCATTTCTGCAAGTGAGCATGTTTCTGCCCTTTTGGTGCGAGAAGGAATCCCTCATACAGTCCTAAATGCGAAATATGACGCGCAGGAAGCGGAAATCATCTCACATGCAGGCGAAATTGGCGCTGTTACGATTGCGACTAATATGGCGGGTCGTGCACTGACATTGTGACACAAGATGGCGTCGATGAGCTTGGAGGTCTCTTTATCCTCGGCACGGAAAAGCACGAATCAAGGCGTATCGACAATCAGCTCAAAGGGCGCACAGCTCGCCAAGGTGCGCGTGGAGAAACACTAGTTCTATGTGTCGCTCCAAGATGATCTCTTTAAGTATTTTTAGGCATGAGCGATTGATGAAAAATATTCGAGCGTTTCAATGTGAACATCGACGATGCGCCAATAGAATCCTCCTACCTAACCAAGACGATAGACAACAGCCAAAAGCGCATTGAGGCGCGTAATTTTGATATTCGCAAAAACTTGTTGGGTTATGATGACGTTCTCAGCAAACAGCGCGAAATTATCTATAAGACAGGCGATGACATCAAAGATGCCGATTATGACTACATTATGCGCAATCTCAATAGGTTCATTGAAGACATCGCAAAAGTGCAAAGTGTTGGATGCTTATGCAGATCCAACGAAATATCCAGAGGAGTGGGATCTACAAGGTCTCGTTGAAGCGATTGATCGCGTATTCTCGCTGGATGGTTTGGTCACATTTGATGAGATTGATGGGCTATCAAAGGATGAACTGGATAACTTCGTCATTGAGCGCTTAAAGAGCGTTATTACGTTCAAAGAGAATCTTCTTGGAAAAGGGCAACTCACGAGTGTGCTCAAATCGGTACTGCTTAAAATCACTGACGATTTTTGGACGAACCAAATCAACAGCATGGCGGTGCTTCAAGAGGGTATCAACTTCCGCGCTTACGGGCAACTGAATCCGCTCCAAGAGTACAAGAAAGAAGCTTTCGCAATGTTTGAAGAGATGGAAAGCGCAATCATGAGCAGTTTACACTCTTCGCATTGGGCTTCAAGTGCAAGTTAATGCCTGAGATTGCTGATGATGCGCTAAAGTTGGGACGGGATAAATACCATTGAAGAGCTTGAAGCGGAAGTGGCGAGGCGAGAGGATGAGATCAAAGAGTTGTTAATGACGCCTGTTGAGAACGATATGGATGTTGCAGGTAAAGATGGAAGAGTGAGAACGAGGGCGAGAGGAAAGAAGAAGAGAGCTGGGAAGGTAAGGAAATAAACAAAGAAGATAAAGACGATGAGGATGAAGTTGTGCTTGGTCAAATTTAGCGATTTTGGTTGTTTTAATATAAAATTGAATTAGTTTTTAGTTGGTTGTTCCCGCCGAGATGGGCGGGGCGAAGAATTGAGGAGGAATTCCAAATGAAAATTGATCAGCAAGAACAATGTCGTCGTCGCGGTGCATGGCGACGAGTTTCACGCCGATGATGCGTGTGTGTCGCCCCTGATCCAGCTCGCGTATGGTGCTTGAGAAAGTCAAACGATTCGGCGTGAGTTCAAAAATCGAGTCCACGGACGGGCTTGATTTTGTTCTTGACGTAGGACAGATTGATGAGATCAAGGACGATCTCATCCGACTGGACCACCATCCTGCGAGCGGAAAGCAGGAGGACAAGGGCGTCCTCACGACCATCAAGGATGGAAGCAGTGAGGATGTTCCCGTTCCGCACTGCGCGTTCACAAAACTCGCGCAGTTGGTGTGGGAAGACGAGTCTCAGGAAGTTCAGGATGAACTTCTTCAGACTGTGTTGATTCCGCTGACGATGCAGGACAATGGCATCGAAGTAGCGGATTCACGCAGCTACATTCCCATTCCCGTTCGTTCATCCCTTCAATGGCGCATGGGACGAGGATGGTACTCCTGTAGCGCAGTATGACCGCTTCATGCAGGCTGCTCGCCATCGTGCGGCAGGTGTTGGAGCGTATCGTTATTCGCAAAAGGCCCAAGTTCGGCGGCAGAAATCGTTAATAAGGCGATTTCAATTCCAAGGATGGGATTGTCGTTTTGCCTCGGTTCGCGCCGTGGCAGGATTACGTCTATATGAACGACGGAATGTCGACATATAGCCTTTTCAGTGGTCTTCCCGAGGCAATCAGGCGCTATATGTTGCAAGTCGTACCAAAGAGGCAGGTTCGTTTGCCTCTTGGTGAGCATCCCCTGAATCCGTTAAGGATTGCGAGGGTTCGTGTTCACCGCAGATGGTGCTCGCAGTCTTCAACACCTGCGAACAGGCACCTGTGGCGGCATGAAGATGATTCTCGCGGAGGCTGATTCGCTCGCTCAGGTTGTTACTTGCAGAAAAAGATCCTCAGGTGACTGGGATCTTTTGTTTTGCTTTGTTGTGTTAATGTGAGTGAAGTTGTTAACTACTAATTGAAATTTAATTTTTATCTCTTGTGGTTTTCTGAGGTTAAAACTTTGCAAAAGTCCATATCTATATGTATAGTGTAAATTTAGTCGTTATTTTTTTCCACCAAGTACAATATCAAATCGGACAGTAGAGCATAACAGAATCAAAAATTATGGGCGAAGATAGCCTGTGATCAGAAGCACTCTTGGCGTCTCATAACCTAAATTTTTACGTGGCTGAATTGATCAATCCTCTGCGGCACTTCTTCCCGCTCAAGTTCGTCATATCCATGCCCTTCGGAATGAAAATACCGAACGAGAATTCTGCTTCTCGTTCGTTCCACGTTCCCAAAGGTGCGTAGGATGAGCATAGTACACCCTCGCCTCTGGAACAGCTTCTTGCAGACAGGCGAACCGCTCCCATTGTCGCAGGTGATCATGCAACACCTGTGAAAATGTGCCCATAGAGCTCTCTTGGTCTGTAGCGCCTTCGGCAGCCTCTGCGGTCTTTGCACTGAATCTTTTAAGGTGTCTCTTTTCGCTTGCGTTCATCTACAGCAAGCAGAACAGGATCCATTCTTTTTCCCGACGATGGTGTCAGTTCCCCAATTTCCCAAAGGTAGAGCGTTCGTCAACAAGGGTCACGGCGGTCAATACTCTCGAGCGTCCTGCCGTCGTCATGTTTCTCTTTTCTCTTTGCGCCGACGGCGTACCTTCTGTCGCAGGTCAATGTTTTTGACCTTGGCGAGCCATCGCACGTAGTTGTAGATGATCTTTGTGCGAGACAGACACCCCGAACAGATCTGCTTAGCAGCACCCGCAGATCGCATCAGGAGAGTGCTCGTCTTTGCGAATGGCGTTTTCTACTACGGATGAAGTCCTGTCTTTGCGTTAAATTTGGACAGTTCGGAGTTCTCACGATTGCGCTCACCGCGCATTTGGCCGGATCGTGCAAAATACTGCTCATAGTACGTCCAATCGGAACGCTTTGCGTTGTCTGCGCTTTATTTCCTCATCAAGGTGGAGCGGGCGATGCTCAGGTCTTTGGCGATTTTCACCTTGGGGACACCGGACGAATAGTACTTCGATCTGCTCCGCGCTGATAGGCGTTTAAATTAGCTTGAGATGTGCGTGCGTTTGTGGTGAGATGAGGTGTGGGACCGCTGCGAACCCTCGTGGTGTTTGTGCAAAAGATATTTTACCGAATTTGATTCTGTATGTTTCTGCTATGTCGGTTTTCATTTACGTAGACCAGGCTATAATAATAGTACCTGGTCGTTATTTTCTATCTGCGCGTAAGGCGAGAGAGAGGACTCCATCGCATGATTCGTCATCGATCAGAAATCGCGTCATGTCAACCTCTGCCAGCATGCGCATCAACGTCTTGCTGCCTTCGGGCGATGAGGCGGAGATGCTGATATGCTTCAGGCATTGTCGCTCGGTGCGCAACAAGGAGGTTGTGAAAGCGCGAAATCGGGCGCTGCAGCGGCTTGGACATGGAGTTTGGTGAGATTTCAATCTCCCTGTCTCGAGGCGACCATTTTCATTGCGTCGCGCCTCGTCGCAGAGCGTAGCTCATCGCCCTAGATGTGGTTGCGCCGTGGCGCATGATTGTTCTCTCCTCTGGAGAGCGTGCGTGTGGGATTGTCCGTTTTCGCGTAAGCGAAACGGCTTCCCATCTCTGACCCCTTCGGGGGTCTTTTTGCAAAAAGAGGCTACCATCAGGCAACCTCTTTGCACTTAACCTCTATCTCTTTAATTTATTTTCTTATACTCACTCAACCATTAACCAATAAACTCGTCCTCATCAAGCTCAGGTTCTCCATTGAGCGCATCAGCTGATACCAGATACTCATCAAACACTCTGTCGCTAATTCGCTCATAGTGCGCCTTGCCTTCTGCACTTTCAAAGTACGCTTTGAGCTTACTGTCCTGGAAGTTCTGCCCTTGACCTATACCAAGCGCCTTCACCAATGATGTCGCTTTGCATGCGAAATCAATCACAGCGCCCATCTCGTCAGGATCCTTTGCCAAATACAATATCGAATGTTGCTGTCTTAAAAGGAGGGTATGTTTTGTTCTTAACCACTTTCACTTTTGTGTGATTTGCGGTTGCTTCATCGCCGTCTTTGATGGTTTCCCTTTACGCACATCAAGCCGCACGGACGCGTAGAATTTGAGCGCTCTGCCGCCCGTTGTTGTCTCAGGAGATCCCCAAGCGACGCCAACCTTTTCGCGAATCTGGTTGATGAAAATGATCGTACATCCATAGCTTCGATGCTTCTCCTGTGAGCTTTGCGCATTGCTTTGGCTCATTAATCGTGCATGTAGTCCCACACTTTGAGTCTCCAAAGTCGCCATCAAGCTCTTTCTGTGGCACAAGAGCGCAACAGAGTCAACAACAATGATGCCGACACCATCGGATTTAACGAGCATGTCAACAATATCAAGCGCCTGTTCTCCAGAATCGGGCTGAGTGAACTGTAACTCTTCCATATTGACGCCAAGTGCGCGCGCATAGGACGGGTCGAAAGCGTGTTCGGCATCAATAAATCTTTTGCAACATAGTACTTTCTGACTGAAACGATGCGATACACTTGAGCGCAATCGTGGTCTTTCCCGAGCTTTCTGGATTATAAATCTCAATAATACGCCCTTTGGCAAACCGTGCCGAGAATCATGTCAACAGGCAAAAATTCCTGTGCTTACTCGCTCAACAGGCACAACAGAATCCGCGTTGAACGTCATCATGGTGTTCTCGCCATACTTCTTTGAATCTTCTTGAGCGCTTCTTCGATACCGCCCTTTGGTTCGTCCTTTTGATTCTTGCCATTTTTGAATCACCTTTCTTTTCTAAGAAAACAGCCAAACATTGCTGATTTTTGCGACTTAGCGTTTATAAACTCGCATAAGTCCAAGCTCGCATAGCAACACTGCAACAGCTTTGAGTTCTTCATCCATGATGCTGTTAAGCGCAGGATGTGCGATTGATTTGAGTGTTTCAATGTCAGCCAAACTGCCGCTCATCAAAAGCCTTTTTGCAATCGCCTGAGCGTCCTTGATAGTGATAAAAACAACTCTTCCTTTTTGGGTTCAGGGTGAGTTTTGACTAAATCTGTATTGTCGCTTTGGAGGATGAGTTGGTCGTTATCAGTAATAACGATGTCAAGGAGTTGCCATCTTTGACCAACGGAATGGTTTTTCCATTTTTCGAAATCAGAAATCAACTGAATTGCAATCAAGTTGATCCTTTTTCGCTCTCTCGTGCGACGTTTGTCAAATTCGTCACTTAGAAGCCTCCTTTCTTTTTGTGGTTTTGACAGATTCAGCTTAGCATGAGTGCGAAAGAAAAAAACAGAAAAGTGCAAATAAAAAGTAGCTTGACCACAGTCCCAGGAGAAGCGAGCGAACTTTTATTTGTTTCAATCCACGCACCTGTATAAGGTGCGATTACTTTTTGTCGTCAAACTTGACTCCATTTGGCGTTTCAATCCGCGCACCTGCGAGGATGCGATAGTCAACGTTGTGTTAACTAACCTAAATTTGGGATTTGCCCCTCAATTTAGGGTTTATTTCGCACATCAGTCTCCACTTTTGCCTCCATTGTGGTTTGGATGTGCCTACAAGTGCAATTCTTGTTGTCCTTAGTATACATCAAAACCAAAAATCTTGTCTCAGCGTTTTAAAGAACACATTTTTAGCTCTAGTTTTGCTCTTCTTCTTCGATTCCAGCATTTTTCGTTCCTGCGATTGCCGTTCTTTGGTTCTTTTCTAAAATCTCGTAAATATAATGAGCGACGATAAGTGAGTAGTTGAAGTTATGTATATTGCTTCCATAATTCTCATCAAAGGCTTGAATCAAGATCCCTCGCACGTTACCCTGTTCAGAAATCGGCACAAAGAGCACATTTTTGAGCGGATCAATTGCAGCATCTTCAACCTGCATTGAAGACACTTGATTGTTGTCGATCATGTCAATAATTCGCTCATAGATAGCATCGTTTTTCGATTACTGCCTTGTCGTTAAACTTAACCCCCATTTGGAAGAATGAGTTGTTAAGCGCCAGTGAGTATTCTTCCTCATCATCAACGTGCTCTACATCTTTAATAATCAATGCAGTGTATAAAGACTCGTTTACCTCTATGAAAATTTTAAAGATGTTCTCAAGATTCTCCTCAGTGCTTCTGGTTGCGTCGTACTGGGCGTTAGCAATCAGCAAGAAGTAATTTTGCGCTACATCGCTGTTAATCTGCTGGTACATTTTATTTTCTTCGTAAAAGCTTCTCAAATCGTGTCTTAATGCGCTAAAGTCCGTTTGTAGTGCTCATTGCTCGTTTTAACGTCTTCAACTCGCGACTAACATCTTTTGTGCGCCCTCTAAAGAACACTAATTTGCGTTTCAGTTTGTCAATTTCTTCGCGCTGTTCGGGCTTTTCAACTTCTACTTTAACAGGGACTTTTGATTTGATAACGGTTTCGCGGAAGATACATCGCGCTCATCGACGCGGCTCATAATTGCGCGACAGATGATCGGCGAAATCAGTATAAACAATGTCTCTTTGGAGTAAGTTAGATTGACGGGCGACATCCCATAGATAACCTGAATTGCATAAAAACTGCCAAATTGGAGCGACAAATGCGCCAAGATGTTGTAGGTGTTGTTGCGTAACGATTCAATTGTGTAGAACGATGAGAGGATAATAAACAGAATCTGTTCATATCCTGTATTAAGCGCCATTTGTGCAAATAGGAATGTCTCCATCAGGAACACAAATTGCACCAACAAAGCGGCAACACTTTGCGCGAAATTGCGTAAAGAAAATGCTAAATAGGAACACACACCCTCACATTGCGCTGAATAGGGAGTACTGATGGGTTCAGGATGAGTTCTTCTGCATGGAGTGCGCAATAAATCAAAAATGGGAGCGCGTAGATGGTGCGCGATAGAAGGAGGTAATTCATTTATCGGTCAGACCTTTCTTTTAAGGTTGTGTGTTTTTCTTGTTATTGCTGTTTTGATTGTAAAGAAAAACCACATCACTTGACTTTGGTTTTTATCGCTTTTTCTTTGAATATTTTTGTATATATATCATGGAAATCAGAGTTAATGTTGTTTCGTGCTGAAAGGCGCGGGCGAAGGAGGAAAAATCATGGAAATTCGTACAATGGTATTCATCTTGGCTGATTTGCTTCTTGCGGAACTGCAAAAGGCGCAGGAATCGCTGAAGTTAACATCGGCGATAAGATTGAGATCAAGCAGAACGGCAGACTCTGTATCGCTCTTTGTTTGCGGTACTGAGGTCGTCAGGAGTGGTGAAATTGAAACACGTTTCTTTTTCATCACAAGGCACACCGTGGTCTCTCTTTGAGGCGGGGCAAATCTTCGAGAAAAATCGTGAAAGGAGCTGACTTTGGGACATCCTACGTGAAGATATTCCACTATGCTCCGTTACCGTTTTCCAGAGCTGGATGAACGCACTCGCGAGAGTTGTGTTCGTTTAACTCAAAAGCCTGTCGTGGATGCTCGCGCAGACGCGCTTGAGTGGACTGTTGCCTAGTCCGCTCAACCTGACCCTTCTGGGGTCTGCAACAAAAGCCCGCAAGTGCGGGCTTTAAAACTCTGTTCTGTTTGCTTATTTTTTCTTTGCTTTACTTCTCGTCATCATCGTCTTCGTATTCATACTCTTCTTCGTCAATGCTCTTTTGCCTTACGATAATATACGCCGATGCAAAGTGCAATCCAAATTAAGAGTCCAACGATACCGCTCTGATAGATGTACGCCGTTTCGTCGTTGTAGTTGCCGATTTTTGTGTCCGATGTGAAGTTGGATGGGAACTCAATCTTGGTAGCGAACATGTCAATATCGGAATCGTAGTTGATGTGTACGTATTCCTGATAGTGTCGCCTGCTGTTGTGTCTTCTGTTTTTCGTGCCATAAACGAGCCAAAGGATCTTTCTCTTCATCCGCCCAATCATGGTCTTATCGAGCGCACCTGCGAAGAACCCCGCCTTAGCTAAGACTTCCTGCCAAGCGCGGTTGGGACGAGATCAACTGGTCGCCAAAGGTGTGAATCTTAAAGTTGTCGCAGTTGATGTTAATCAGCGTGTCCGACAGGTTGCGAATTTTTAGTACGCAGGATGAACGGATTTGGATCAGTCGAACTCATTGTCCTTATTCAGCGAAAGTTTGCTTTCTCACTAGCTGAATTTCGTTGAAGTTCGGATCATTGTAAATGCCCTCAGACTTTCACAAAGAGCTGGAATAATGGTATTTCCATGCGGTATGTTTTGTCGATGTATACCTGCATTTTTGCCGATTAGGTACGCCTGTGTGTTCTTATCTGTGGTCATATTGTGCACAGTAGTGACAGCATCAGGTGATAGATCACCGACTTTGACCACAATTCAATCGCAAATAATCCAATAACCAAACCAACAATGGTGACAATCGCCATTGTGATTCTAAGTTTGCCTTTTGTCATTATGTATGCCTCCATTGTAAAATGTAATCTGCATCGTATGATATTAACCGCCAAGAAGTCGATTGAGGTCAGCGCCAAGTCCGAGCAAGAATAGTGCGCCTATAATAGCTATGCCAACATAAGAAATCGCTTCTACTGTGCGCTCACCAAATGCGTTTCTTGTGACGAGCTGAACAGCGTCAAACGTGATGCGACCGCCATCAAGGAGTGGAATTGGGAGAAGATTGAAGATGCCAATTTGAATCGAGATAACGGCAAACATAAAGACAAGTCCAGTGACACCAAATTGCGACTTAACAGCAAACATCTCTGTTGAAATTCCAACTGAATGCCATACATTTTTGCGATTTCACCGTCGCCTATTTTACCAAGGGTTGCGAATCCATCATGGATTTGCGTCAAGAGTGCTGTTGATAGATTTTTGCAATACCAAAAGGAGTCAAAGAATGGCGCAGTTTTCACAGGCGTTCCATCATGATACCAACTGGAACATCTTTATCCTTGTTCACATGAACCGTTTGCTCTTCACCGCCACGAATGAGTGCGATGTCAGGATTCTGTGTTGCTTGTGATGATATTGCGCATCGTTGTTAAATTCCCGCCGTCAAGCGCCACACCATTGACAGACAGGATGTTATCTTTCGGCTGTAATGAGCCATCAGCAGCATAACCACTGGCGACGGATTCAACTACGCTTGTTCCTGTCGGCACTCCTGTGAACGCAATGGCAATCAAATGGCTACAAAGCGGAGAGGATGTTAAAGGTTGCTCCGCAACAAGAACCACAAATCTGCGCCAAAATAGCGGTATGTGATGCGTGCGAGCATGGAGTCAATTTCGGGGAGTTTATTAAACCCGCCCAAAGGGACAAGTCTAAGCGAATACTCCGTTTCTCGCGCTTAAGGCTGAATAGTTTCTTTCCGAAAGCCAATGGCGAACTCTTCTACTTTAAATCCAAGCGCTTTTCTATGCGATAAAGTGACCGAGTTCGTGGACAAAGATGATAAACGCAAACGCCAATACGACGCACGTGATGTTCCAAATTGTTGATAGTTCCATGCTATTACCTCTTTTTCGTTTTAATTTGATGAAAAAGTATACCACGAGATTGGTGGTTGTTTCTTGTTTTTGTAAAATAAAAATAGGTTGACCTCTCCCCGCTAAAGCAGGGGATTCTCAGTTCACCGACCGTCGCATTTACCGACTTGCGTCTCATCCGTCTTACACAATCTCCTGAGCGTGAATTTCCGTATGCCCTACGGTATTTGGTTTTTGTTTTCTAAGATGTCGCGAGAATTTCCTTCGCCTTGCGTAGGGATGTTGATCGCGACGTTTTTGATCCCTATCGTGATGTACTCCGCAGTGTGGACAATCCCATTCGAATATCCAAATCCTTGACTTCAGGGTTTTTGTTCCGCATACCGAACAGGTCTGACTGGAAGCATAGAAACGTCCGACCTGAACGAGATCGCATCCATAGAGAACGGATTTGTATTTGAGCATCCGAAAGAACGATGACCAACTCACATCCGCAATGTGTTTCGCCAATTTATGATTTTTGAGCATCCCAGCAACGTTCAAATCTTCGATTCCGATGACTTGGTTTTTCGCTCACCAGTTTCGTTGATTCTTTGTGCAGGAAGTCTCGTCGGATGTTCGCTATCTTTTCGTGCACGACAGCAACAGCAACACGCGCTTTCTGCTTACGGCGCGATCCATCTTTTCTGCGCGCGTGTCTGCGTTGTGCTCTTCTTAGCTTGCGTTGAAATTTCGTGAAAGTTCGTGGATTCTCAACAACATTTCCGTTGGAATCGACGTAAAAGGATTTGATTCCGACATCCACGCCGACTTCGCCTCCGTTGTTTTCGCTTTAGGACGTTGTTCCAATCCTCGCAAACACAGAGCGAAACGAAGTATTTCCCTGTCGGAGTTTTGGAAATCGTCGCGTTCAGGATTACTCCATCGAGAATACGAGAAAGTTTGATTTTCACCCAACCAACCTTCTGGAAGATGGATCTTGTTTCCTTCGAAGCGGATTCCATTCCTTTGATTTCTCGTTCGATATGACTTTTTCGCATTGTGTTTGGATTTAAACTTTGGATAGGTTTGCATCGCCGGCAAAGAAACGTTGGAACCCGTTGTCCAAATCTCTCTCAGCGATTCTTGAAGCGACATGCTATCCGACAGGTTTAACCATGTGAATTTGGGTTGTCGCTTGAGCTGGGTTAGAGACTGGAAGTCTCTGCATATCCAACACTTCGCTGTTCTTCCTTCCATGCCTTTTGTCGAACGCTGAGGAAATAGTTGAACACGACCCGCGCGTTTCCAAACATTTGGTTGAACTTGCTTCTTGTTCTTGGGTCAGGTAGATCCGATATTTATATCCACGAACGTAATCTTTCACAGCTTTTTCCTCCTTTCTTCGTTTTTCACAGTATACTCCCAATAGGATTTGATTTCATGAAATAATCTCCTTTCATCTCCCCTTACAGTAGGTGGTTTTCTCGGCGATATTCTATAATTAAGTTGAGGTTTGTTTATTTTCTTTTGAAGAAGGGAGATTATTATGAGGATTGAAGAGTTTTTGATGAGTCAGGCGTTGTTGGGCGCAGGAAATCGGCTCTGATCCGCGCGAAAAGATGGCGACTGAGATTCTGAACGGATTCAGAACCGCTGCTTCGTGGACGCGATTGTACGGATGGCGCACTACACGCTGCAGGACTATCGCAACGCAGAACTCGGCAGCATGTCGTTCATGCACGACTTGCACCACTTGGGCATTCGCGATTCCAACGATGTCTTGGCTCGAACCGCGCATATCGTCTGCAAGGAAGAAGGTTCTTGACTTGATGTCTGGTCGTGGCATGATCAGCGCAGTGTTACAGACGCGTGTGTTGACATCACGCCGATTGACAACGGATCGTGGGGTCTCGACGAGGGATCGTTGAAAACGCGAGCGAATGAGCTGTGTTGAGGCGATTAAAGTTCAAGCCAGACATTGTTATCTGCGCTTGGCCTGATGACAACGTACAGGGAACAGTCGGAAAAATTCAAGGATGTGTGACTACATCTTCCAGAATGAGTTACCGATTGAAATCCTGTACGTTGGAGAACCAGCAGGGCGGTTGTAATGCAGCGACAATTTCCCCTTATGAGATGGATTGGGATGGGTCGCTGATGGAGGCTATGCACGCTTTCCTATTTGCATGACGCTCCCCGCATGGATTCGCAGAGAGCTAACAGGAACAAAAAGGGCGCTGAAAAGGCGTCTTTTTTGTTGTTTTACGCGTTTTTGTGTTTTTCTCAATAAATACGATATACTACATGTGAATCTATTTTGCAAAAGAAAGGAAGTTAAACATAAATGTACGAAACAGAACAGGAAGAACAGAAAGTAGAACTTGAAGGCTTCATCGAAAAAATAATCTTTACCAACAAAGAAACAGGTTGGAGTGTCCTTGCAGTACATCCTAAAAACGAAGAACTTGGAATGAAAGAAATCACCGTAACAGGTGTTATTTTTGAAGCTCATAAAATGACGAAATCCATATCAAAGGCGTTTGGATTCACAATGCAAAAATATGGAAAACAAATAAAAGCAAGCGAGTTAAAGATTCCGATGCCAACATCAATCCACGGCATACAATGTGCTTAAAACGAAAGATTTTTGCGCTGGTGTTAATTAATGCTTGCGCAGTCAATTGTGGACAAGTTTGGCGTTGATACTTTCCGTATCTTTGATGAAGAACCTGAGCGTCTTCGTGAGATTAAAGGCATAACTAAAAAGAAGCATGAGAAAATCATGTCTGCTTATCATGCAAAAACGCAAATGCAAGACCTTCTTGCTTTTTGTGCGACATACAATATCTCTGCTAATATGGCTCATAAAATCTTTTTCGCCTATGGGAATAGCGCAGTTACGATTGTCTCGCGTAATCCCATACCTGCTAACTGAGCTTGGTCATGGTATAAAAGGCATTGGCTTTAAGAAAGCGGATCCTCATCGCCAAGAAACTTGGTCTTCGATGGATTCGCACGATAGGAAGACGCACGGTATCGTTTATTATCAAAAACGAATGTCTCTTTGAAAAAGGCAGCGTAGCAGTCCCTCGCGATGAACTCATTGAAGAGGCATCTGAAGCGCTTGAACTTCCATACGAAAATATCGAAAATACGCTAGATGAAATGCTCACTTGGACTGGGAAAGCGGCTGTTTTGACACAAGATGTTCTTGGGGATGAAACCTGCATTTGGTCGCGCTCTATGTACTACAAGGAGCTGTTTGTTGCGCATAAAAATTCTTTCGCTTGCCCACGCCGAACCAAATTATTATGTTTCCTTCCAACGTTGAAGAGCTTATTAAAGGAGACGGAAGAACATAACAATATAGAGCTTGCCGACAAACAGCGAAGCGCTCATTATGGCAATCAAGACAATTTTTCTGTCATTACTGGCGGTCCAGGCGTAGGTAAAACAACGATTATTCGTTGCCTTATTCCGATGTTTGCAGAGGGCAACAGAATTGCCCTTGCACGTACTCCTACTAGCGTCTGACGAAACGCATGAAAGATGCGACGAAACATCGTGCAACAACAATTCATGAGATTGTGGCTGTGGCTCAGGTGATGAGGATGAGGAAGAAGATGATGACGACGACGTTGTAAACGAAGAGGATGACACGTGCCTCTCCGTTAGATTATCGGTTTGACCATAACGCGAAAAATCCTCAAAAACAAAGATGTGTTTGTAATTGATGAAAGTTCAATGGTTGATATTTCATTGATGAAATACCTACTTGAAGCGATTCCGGATGGCAAAAAAGTGATTATCGTTGGTGATGTTGACCAGCTTCCATCTGTCGGTCCAGGCAAGGTTTTGGAAGATATTATTCGTTCTGGCGCTGTTCCTGTCTGCCGCTTGGACGTTATCTATCGTCAAACAAAAGAAAAGTAAAATCATCACAGCATCACACGATATTAACCACGGCAGGATGCCAAAAATTACAAAAACCAAGAACATGATGACTTCTTTTTGATTCAAACTGCTGACAACATCAGTTGTGCAAACATGGTGCGAAAATTAGCACAGTATATTCCTAACAAATTTGGTTGCGATCCGCTTTGGGATGTTCAGGTGCTCTCTCCTAAACGTGCATCTGATGTCGGTACAGAAGCGCTGAATAGAGCACTACAAGAGGACTTCATTCCAGACGTTGCTGTTAAACGCGCACAACTTGAAATCAAAGAGCGCATGAAGCACAAAGTTGAAGTTTCCGATGAGGATAAAAAGTTCTGAATCAAAAATTAATACGCCAATCTTTGTTGCTCGCATAACATTTATGCCGTCGAGGACAAGGTGATGCAAACGATGATTCTTACCAAAAAGGCGTATTTAACGGCGACATCGGGCAGAAATTATTTGGTTCAATACTGAGTATTTGGACAGAAAGAAGACGTGGAAGATTTCGCTATCGTTGCTTTCCCAAGCGATGATGGGAGCGGAACGGTCGATACTCCAAAGAAGAGCTTAAAATGGAGCTTACCTTGGCGTATGCGTGTACTGTTCATAAGTCACAGGGATCTGAATATCCATTTGTGATAATCAATTATGCCCTACATTTAGTATCATGTCTGCGGCGCAAGTTGCTTTATACAGGCGTGACGCGTGGGCGCAAATTGGTGTGTAGTTGGTGGTCAAGAAGATGCCGTAAAAAGGCTGTCAGAGATGTTTTACCGCAAGTATGTCAGCAACAGGCGCACTAAGTTGCAGTATTGGCTCACGGAGGACAACATTCTTTTTGTGAGGATGCTGAGTCGCAACAACGGCTTCTATAGCGTACAAAAGGGTTAATCAGCAGTTTTTCAATAAAGTAGTAAAAGATGTTAATAAAAAGCATCTTTTACTACTTTTCTTTAATAAATTTTCTTGACAAAATCTATTGGTTTAGTATACTACTAATCAGGGATGTGATGTGTTTGTATAAAGAAAGTGAGTTTTTGTTAAAGAACAATATAAAACAGGAGAGATTTGTCAGTTCTCAATATCTGTAAAAGTACGTTGATAAACGATAAACAGGAAAAGTTACCGATTCGTCGGACGGAGAATAATCGTCGTATTATTTTCGAAGAGACTTGTTATCGTACCCTAGATTCGATGGGCTTTGTTAGATCGGACAGATTTCCAAAAGAAGGACGTTATCTACGCACGAGTTTCGTCTCACGAGCAAAAGACGAAAGGCGACCTTGATAGACAAGCAATGTTTTTGGTCGAAAACGCGAGTGATTTGATAAATCCGCTTGTCTTGAAAGAAGTCGGTTCTGGTCTCAAACGATAAACGGAAGAAAGCTCCAAAGTTGATTCAGATGGTTTGTCAAGGGAAAGTCCGACGTGTTTTATTACCTGCAAAGACCGACTGACGAGATTTGGATTTCACTATTTGGAGTCTGTATTTCGAGAACACGGTGTTTCTATCGTCGTGATGAAAGACACGAACGAGAAAAGACGGTGCAAGAAAGAGTTGGTTGAGGACATGATGGCACTCATCGCTAGTTTTAGTGGGAAGTTGTGTGGAATTCTGTCTAAAGGGACGAAGAAAACTTCAAATAAGAAAGGAGACATTTCAAATGAAAAATAAGATTTCAACGAGCGAGGTTTTACAAGAAGTCTTGATGGCGTTTCATGCCAAGGATAAACTCAAGAAGATTGAGGCATTACTCGAAGAGGAAAATGTCTCCATTGGAGGACGTGAAAAGGTGTTGGAAGATGCCGAAGACAGAGTAAAAACATTTACATTAGAGACGAGACTGGATAGACATTTCTCAAATGAGTTGATGGAATATTTCTCTGTTCTCGTCCCTTTCTATACAAAATTTATCGCTCTGTGTGGCAGGAAGTCATGCACAATAGCATATCTATTCTGTCTGGTGAACAAATCTTCATCAACACCTATCTACAAAACAAGTTTTTACATCTCGAAACGCATGGCGAATTCTATCATTGCGGATGTTGTAGGGACGTACAATGCGATGTTGGAGCTGAAGAAGCACGAGTTGTCACAGTTAAACGGAAAAATTGATGGTTCGTACAAGAGTTGGAGAAATACAATCTTAAATTAGAACGATTCAAAAACTCAGACATCAATAAGCTATCTAAACAAGACCGTCATCACATACAAACGGTTACGTTTACCGTATGGAAAAGACTTCGACGCATTAACCGACTCAAGCAGAAACGAGATGTTTTAGAAAGGAATATCAAAGTGGAAAAGTCTCCGTCTGTTTTTGGAACGAAGAAACTGTTCAAAGCGCAATGGTTTTTGGAGGAAAATGGATTCGCCTCACATGAGGAATGGTTAAAAAAACGTTTCGTCAGAATCGAGATAAGAACATTCTGTTTCTGGGTTCGGAAAGACGAGACGGCGTGCAATCAAACATTCCAAATTGAGAAAGAGTGAACGGTTTGTATCAAATCAAGGTGCGGAAAGTGGAGAATCACCGTATCAATCCGAGTAACGAGAAATATGTTTATGGAATGTGCAAGTTCAGAAGAAAAGATTTTGAATCGTATTTGTCTGTAAACCTTGAGAACCGTAAAAACAAGGACGCGTGCGTACCATTAACATATAGAATCGTCTTCCGTGGCAAACGAATTTACCTCAAGTCATGTTTGAGTACAAGAGAAGATTTTTCGTACACTACCAAGACATTCGGAACGATTGGTATAGATTACAACGACGGATTCATGCAAATTGCCGAGACAAATGAGACAGGCAATCTTGTCAGACTGGAACACATTCCTTTGGACCATCACGGCACAGGAAATAGGGCGAAGTCTGAGATGAAGAAAAAGATTGCAAAGATAGTGCATCGTACCCATTGTTGTTGGTAAAACCATTGTGATAGAAGATTTGGATTTTCGGAGAAACGAAGAGTAAAGACACAGACAGGCAAAAACGGAACGCGGAAAACAGTACAATCAGATGCTACACAAGTTCGATTACAGCCGATATAAAGAGACGTTGGAAAATTGTTGTTATCGCAACAATGTAGAGTTAATCAGGTAAATCCTGCTTACACAAAGCAGGATTGCCAAGAACGAAAATATTGTGAGAGTCGAAAGTTGAACGCACACGCAGGAGCGGCGTTCGTTATCGCGAGGAGAGGAATGGGATTGAAGGATGTAGCCTAAAAGAATTCTGCCAAACGAATGCGGTCACTGAACCAAGTCCCTGAGGCTTACAGAAACACCGCCATTCTACTTTGCAGAATTAACTTAAATTTTTAGTTGTACTGAATCGTTGTTGCAATCACTTCTCAGAAGAGAAACGATGGTTTTAGTACAACTGTTTCAAACCTCAGCCGTTTGAGTGTAAAAATATACCTAGCACATTTTGGTATGTTTTGGAAACGGCTGTCATTTTGACAACTCTTTTTGTTGATATTAACAATCCAGCCATATTTTTGCATAAAAGTACTGTTTCATGCCTTGATCTGAAACAGCAACTTATTGCCTTTTTGATTGCTCTTGCTACTGCAACGTCTTTTATATACTCATCAATAAAACTTGTCTCGTTTGCCGAATTGTGACTCAGTGTAATATTGTTGCTCTGTCCAACCATGTTTTGTTTTTGGATATAAGATTTAATGTCTTCAGGATCATAGCCTTTTGTCTTAATCATTTTTATCGAATTGATCTCTTTGTGATGCGACTATGTCATAATATACGGACTGGCGTTCAAAGTCTGTGTCTCCGTGGCACGCGTCAGGGTTCTTTTGGCAAAAATCTGAAACAACAGCCTTTCGTTCCGCTTCAGTCATTTGGGTCGTTAATTTTCTTGTTCCTTCTTTTGTCTTTTGGCATCTCGTCATCAGAACCACCAGCACTGCCGCTTGATTTGCTGTTATAAACGTCATTAAACCCCTGCAATCTTCTTCATCCCTCTGCTGTATGCTCACACGGCGAGCAATCATGCCTAATGCGCCAACACCTGCGTGAGTTGTTTTGCCACTAAATGAATCAAACAGCCCATTAATGTTGCTTTCGTCACTATCGGCATCTTTTAGCGTGTCTTGTGAAATGACTTCACTGGTTAATTTGGCAATACCTTCGTAATCGCCTGCGGCTTTGAGTTCAGAATAGCGCTTGAGGAATGACGGAATGGAGCATTGTGAGATGTCGATTCCATCGTTTAAGCACTGAATTTGCACATCAGCGCCAGTGTCGCCGAAGAGATCGTGATCAATGACGTTGCCGTTCTCGTCTTTGGCGAAAGAGTTGGATGTCTTTGAATCCATCCTCTTTGGCAAATGCGCTAATTGCAGAACCAAGCTGGAAATGTTGTACGTCAATCTTGTAGTTAATGAGCGTATTGTCGCCATTGGCGCTGACATTTTCGACATTGCGAACTTCCTTCTTGTCGTTGACTGCAATCCCGCGCACAGATTCACTGACGTTGCCATTCGCGTCGCATCGTGTCAAAATATTGGCGTAATAGGACATGTAATTGGGGTCATTACTGTCGCCAATAACCATCTGCGATTGTGCTACCCAAGAGCCGTCTTCATGCACAGTGCGCTTGGAATAGATGATGTAATCGAACGAATCAGTAACGCCATAACGCGTTTCAAAGAATCTGCTTGTTGGTACTTCCCTTGTCCTGATTGACTACGGCATAGCCTTCTTCACGAAATATACCGCCTGCGTGTGTTCCTTCGGATTCAATCTTGACAGTTCCATTAGCGTCTCTGTATTCTTCCTTGATTGTTCCTGTTTTTAATGAGGGAGGATTAACAAGCTCTTGGACGCGATAGTATGACCCTTCTTTGTCGCCTATATTGGAGCTAATTGCGTTCGTCTCGAGATTTGATTTTTCTTCTGTGCGCTCATCCACTCGTTTGCGAGGAATTGCGCTTTTATTATCGGAGCTAGAAAAGTCGCTCCGTTTTTGTATATGTCGCGTGGTTCATGTAGGGTTGCTTCCGCTGCAAAAGCCGTTATGTCGGCAGAGAACACTATAAGAACCACATAACAGCGCTGAACAAATGAGCGCTGAAAGTTTCTTTGTTTTCTCATGATTGTTTCTTCCTTTTTATATCGAAAGGGAAACATGGAGTTTCCTTTGGAAATTTCTATGATAAAAGCACTTTTTAAAATAGCGCTTATTAACTAACTATACCATAGAAGCTTTATAAATGAAAACTTACAAAGACGAACAAAAATTCTTGGATTAACAAAAATTCCATTCGGATTTTTCACTAGTATAATTGATGATAAGGCGCATTTAGCGTCATGAAATTCGATTAAAACACATTAACGATCCATCATCCTATCTCAACCTAGTCAAACCACATCAAGTGGTTAAACAAACCGAGAGCTACACTCAACCTAGTACGAACAACCCGTCATCACACCAAGTCCCAAACGAAACGAGGCGTTCGGGGACAACTTTCCATTCGGTTCGGCAGTCGTGTTTTTCTGTTCGGACGATTTCACGAAAATGATCTTTCTAAAACGAAAGATTCACCTTCACTGGGTGCAATCCAACACCCTCTATCCCATCGGCAAAAGCGTTTGGGACTACTTTTCGCAGAATTTGATATGCGGCGTTGATATCCGCGTTGATCACCGTTCCGTCGTTGGAGCGGTACAACCCACGTTTGAATCGTCGTTTCGCAGGTCTTATCCCACGTCGCGCTCATGGCTTTTATCCCCCATTGGCGTTGATTACTTCTTCCCCGTCAAGGAACGACGTTTGGCTCGAATACGATTCATTGACGGGAACGACCACAATTCCCAAGAGATTCTGCCTTATACATAATCATTTGGAGCATTTTGTCGTGGGGAATCCGATAAAGTTTTTGGTTGTTTTTCTTATCCATCCGCGAACCATTCTTCTGACCTTTGTTTTCTCCCAATGACGATGGTATGACACTCATGGCTTAACGCTAATTCTGCGATGCGTTTACTCACTTCATGAGCGTATCGTTCAATCTTTTTGGTTACGTTTGAAATCTAAACGATCAAGCGATGACTTTGTTTATCCTGTCCGGAAAGTTCGTGGATGGATAACAACCTTACTCGTTCTTTATTGTAAAACTGATTCACTGATTTAATCGGACGACCATTAGAAAACAATAGGAACAAAGCCTTTGACATTGGATGCACAGGCAAAGCGTTGTTCACACTAGGATCTATCGTTAAATATCGCCCGTTATCGGGTTTGTATTCAATGACCTTCTCTGCTTTGTAGACGATTTCAATAACAAAGACGCCGTTCGCTGGAACAATTCGCACCTGTTGAATCTTTTTACATCCCTGTGCCAAAGCTCAATCCTAAAAGTTGTTCATGCAAGGAATTTCCACAATCCCATTCGGACGTCGGCCTTGCCGTTTGGTTATCAACGACAAACGGCATCATCCTCCTTCCTTTTTATACGAAGGAAGTTTTTGGATAACCGTTAAATTTTTGTGGTGCTTTACGATAAGCGTCTCTGGATTTCTTCCAATTTGTCATATCCTGACAAACGACTTTCAAAAACCTGTTGCACTAGATGGATATTCCCCATGGATTCGTAGAGCATGGAATCACGGTTGTCTCGCGAAGTTTTGAAACTCTGATCCAGTTCACAGTAATTCATCCATTTGCCTTGGAATAGTTTGTGACGCATCCCGATAAAGTCCTTGGTTATAGACGTTGTTCGCCTTATGCGCCAACTTCTCCAAAAGTGAAGAGAACTTGTCAGAAGATCGAATCACGTGTCGCTCAGTCAACCATTCGTACTGAATCTTGGTTTTTGCTTCTCGGATTTTTCGGAAACAGCTTCATTCTCTTTTTATATGATCGCACTATTTCTCACCTCCTTCCGTTATTAAAATCACTACCATATGATTTTTGTTTTGTTCAGATGTTTTATTTATTGAGATAATATATAGTTAAACCGAACCTACAAAACCAACAAAATCCATATAAAATATGGTACAATTAAAGTAATTCGTTGGCTGTAAAAAGGCGATCCGATGAAAAACATTGGATAAATGACCAACAGGAACGAATCATGCTAAGGAAATATGCGTTGAGCCAAATCCTTTAGTGGGCAGGTATCGCCCTGTACTGTTCGTTATGAACGTCGAAGAATTTCTTAAGTCACGCTGACCCAAAAATTAGAAGTTGATATATTACAACTGTTGCAGTTGCAATATATTTCACCTAGTCAGTAAGTTAGTTGTGATGAAATTTAGTACTGTGAGAGAACACTTCATGTTCAAGTATAGAAAAATCCTTTCTGTCCTTGCTGTTCCAATTCTGTCATTCAGGCTATTATTCAGCACATCTGTAAGTACAGAGGCAAGACAGAATGATAAATCGTGGATGTATAACATCTCCTGACACTTGGAACAATTGGACGGAAGGTCATACGGGAGAAAGTATCAAAGAATCGCAAGGAAACGTCCTGCTCCTCTCGGCACGAATGCGACCGAAGAGGAAGCAGAGCAGTATGTGCGTGATTCTTTGAACTCAAATTCGCCGCTGAGCAACGATATGCAAATCAAAGGGCGATCAAAAGAGCGAAAATGGCAACTACAATGTTGCAATCACATATCAGGATAGCAAAGGCAATAAAAAGAACGTCGTCGTTGGATTAGACGGCTCAGGTGAAGCCATCGATGTCAGCAACAATGACGCACAGGATATGCAGTCGCTCTATGATGAAAATCGTATATGGCGTGACGACGATCTCTCAAAAGAAGAGTTAAACAAGATTGATGATGCGCTCACACAAGCGCACCTAAGTTTATCGGTACGATGGCTGATATTCTTGGAATTTCCACAAAACCGCCTCCAACACTGCCGCAGGTGCTGTTTCGTTGATGGGAATGGCGCTGATGGGAGCTGGTGCATCCAGTCAGCGCAAACAGGAAATCATCGAAAAGCACAGAGACTGTCAAAGCAAAGGCAAAGGCGAAGATGTCGAATGACGCAAAAACGTTTATGGCGAGCAAATCAAGACTGTCTCACAGCGACATTGATGCTGCATTTGAAACGATGGAGAATCGGGTCGGTCCTTATGGCTCGGTTGGGTGCGTTGATACTGTATGCGCCACTGGCTCATACTATAATAAAGATTTTGTTAGATGCCTATCAACAAGGCATCGCTAGTGTGCCCGAGTTTGCGGCGAAACTTGGAATCTAAAGGATATGTCACAGAAGAGTTCGCGGGATCTGCAAAAAGGGCGATTTGTTGATCTACGGCGACGATGATCATGTCGTAATTGCTGATGGAGATGGAGTTGCTTCGGCAACAGCTCGTCAAGAGGATATGCAAAAACATTACGACAGTGCCTACAATGCGTGGCACACTGGGAGCGCACCGAGCAAAATTATCAAGATGTGAGGTAAAAAGAGCTAGTTGCCAAAACCTAGCTCTTTTTTTGTTTTTCAAACACCAAGACAAGATTTCGGTTTTGAGGTATACTAAGGACAACAAATGGTAGAGCACCGAATGCGAGTGCGAACCTCAATCAAATAGGTACATCTAAACCAAAATGGAGGGTAAAGTGGAGATTGACGTGCCGAGAAAACCCTAAATTGGCGAGTAAGTCCCAAAGTTAGGTTAGTTGACACTTCGTTGACTATCGCATCCAACGCGGGTGCGCGGATTGAAACTGATTTACGGCGACGATAATCATGCCGTAATTACGATCGCACCTCACGTAGGTGCGCGGATTGAAACGTTGTAACACGACCCTGTTGCGCACACAGCATTATCGCACCCCACGCGGGTGCGCAGATTGAAAACAAACAAACAAACAACAAAAATAACAATGATCAAGAATTACATCGCTAGAAAAAACACAAAAACAAACAAAGAGCAACCACTGTGCGCCCATTTGCGTAATGTGGGTAACTTAATGGCGCAACAAATGCGTTCCTCTAGCATCCAATTAGCGTCAACAGCGCGACTAATTGGATTGCTTCACGATCTAAGGAAATACACAGCCGAATTTCAGCGTTATATTCGTCAGCATCTTGGCTCAAAAATCGCACAAAAAGGCAAAATTGACCACTCAACAGCGGGCGGTCAGTTTTTGTTGAGCAGAGTAGTAGTAAAAAGAATTTGCAAAACTAACAACAGAAATTGTCTCAATGGCGATTTTTTCTCATCACACAGGATTGTTAGACTTTCTTGATTTGAATCAGGATAAATCCAACTTTGTTGTAAGAGCGAATAAAGAAAACATCTTATCCAAAGTTGATTTTGATGCCTTCTTTCAAGAGGTTATTTCGGAAGTAGAATTGGATGGTTTGTTTGACCAAGCAACGTGCGAGATAGCTCAAATAGAGAAACAGATGTGCGTTATTCAGTCCAATACAGAATACTTCTTTTTATTGGGGGATGGTTGTCAAGCTCTATTCAGCGTGCTAATTGATGCAGATCGTTTGGATAGCGCAGAATTTGAAGCGCAGGAATCACTAACTAACAACTGGCACGAACCTGCACTTTGGTGCGAGTTTGCGGACAAACTAAACGCACATTTAAACAAACTTGCTGTCACTAATACCCAAAACAACCAACCCAAACAAAGCTCCGAAAATCGCAAACAATCAGGCAACAAATCAGCAACGAATGCGAATTAGCAGGCAATCGCCCAACGGGAATCTATCAACTATCAGTACCAACAGGAAGTGGTAAGACACTTTCGAGTTTACGGTTTGCGCTCCAACATGCTCTAAAGTTGGATAAAAAAAGAATCATCATCGTTATTCCATACACGACAATCATAGATCAAACAGCGCGAGAGATTCGCAGTGTGCTCCAATGTGACGATGCGATATTGGAACACCATTGTAACGTTGTCGTTGATGAAGATAACAATGACAATGAAAATAGCTATTCATCAGCAACGATAAAGCCAACAGAGCGTTGGGATGTACCTATCGTAATTACGACGCAGGTACAGTTTTTGGATGCAATTTTTTCAGACTCAAATACAAACTTACGGCGACTACAAGCGCTCACAAACAGCGTCATTATTTTCGATGAGGTTCAGTCACTACCAATTCATTGCACATATTTATTCAATTTAGCCGTCAATTTTTTGCGTGATTTTTGCAATACTACGGCGCTTTTATGCACGGCTACTCAGCCTAACTTGGACGCATTGGAACATCCAATCAGGGTTTCCCCAAATGCGTCGCTTATCGGCAACATTGAGGGCATGGATGAGACATTTAATCGTGTCCAATTAGTTGATAATTGCGTCGTTGGCGGTAGTTCTGTCACAGACATTGCTAACTTATTACTCCAATATGCAAAAATCAGAAGATGTATTGTGCGTCGTCAACACGACAAAACAGGCGTGCGAATTGTTCCAATCGGTTTCTGATTTGGTAGAATCTGAGAAACTTGATGTATGCCATCTAAGACGCGAATGTCCTGCACACAGAATGACAGTGCTGGAAACAATGCGAAAGCAACTTCAAATTCCGCAAAAACAACGCAAAAAGATTCTTTGTGTAAAGCACTCCACTAGTAGAAGCTGGCGTTGACATCTCATTTCCGCGCGTTTTTCGCGCAATCACAGAGCTTCCATCCATCGCACAAACTGCGGACGATGCAACAGACATGGCGAGTTGCATTGCGGATATGTACATTTGATTGATTTCGCGAACGAGCGGATAGGGCGACTAATAGATGTTAAAATTGGTAAACAAATTACGCGCTCATTGATTGCTGATGTTGGCGTTGATGAATTGCTTTCTGAACGAACGATGCAAGCTTATTTTTGAGCGGTATTATGGTGCACAAAACAGGAAGAGAATGGCATATCCAATGCTCAATGGGAGCACAATATTGGACTTGTTGTCAGCAAATGGCTATGGGATTGATTTGACTCGCCAAAGAGGAGAAAAAATTAGAACTGAGTTGACGCATGGATTCCGCTCGGCGGGAAGAGAGTTTTGCGTTATTGATGATATTGATGATAATGCTAGAGGCGTATTAGTGCCCTATGGTGCAGGTAAAGAGCTAATTGCGTTTTTGAGGACGCTTGCGATGACGTAAAACTACTAAAAAGATGCTAAGGAAGGCACAAAGATACTCTGTTCCGCTGTTCGAAGAAGAAATAAAAACGCCGAAAGATAAAAAGAATCAAAATATGGTATACTTGTTCTGATGGATGAATCATATGATGAAAAGATTGGGGTTGCAAGTGCGAACCCCAATCAAACATGAATTTTGACGCTTTTTGTAGGGCATATCTAAACCATGATGGAGGCTAAAGTGGGGATTGATATGCCAAATAAAACCCTAAATTGAGGGTCAAATCCCAAATTTAGGTTAGTTAACGCAACGTTGACTATCGCACCCTACACGGGTGCGCGGTTGAAAAACAGGAACTCGTGAGTGTCAAGCTTATGTTGAGCCTATCGCACCTCTCGTAGGTGCGCGGATTGAAAACCAATAGATGTTTCCAACAATCCCTTTAAGGGCTTGATCGCATCCCCGTGTGGATGCGCGATTGAAACTGACGACACCGCGCAGCTCTCGTAATATCTGCATCGCATCCTACACGGATGCGCGGATTGAAAGAAAGAAGAAAAGGAAGGAAAATCAGTGGAAAACAACAATATAGAATTTGAAATCACTGGTAAGATGGCTCTTTTTACCGATCCAGTGACAAAAACAGGCGGCGAAAAATTGTCCTATCCTGTTCCTACATACCAAGCTCTTAAAGGAATCGTCGAAAATATTTATTGGAAACCAACAATCTATTGGATTGTAGACGAAGTGCGCGTCATGAACGCAATCAATATGCAACCTCGCGGAATGAAACCACTCAAACAAAGCGATGGTAATGCGCTGTCAATCTACACGTATCTAACCGATGTTAAGTACCAAGTTCGCGCACACTTTTGAGTTTAATATGTTTCGCACAGATTTAGCGATTGATCGAAATCCACAAAAACACATATCAATCGCTAGACGCATGATCGAGTTTGGCGGGCGCAGGAGACATCTTTCTTGGTACGAGAGAATGTCAGGCTTACGTCGAGCCTTGCGTTTTTCGACGAAGGAAAGAGACTGTTTTGACGAAACTGGACTCATCCCATTTGGGATCATGTATCACGGAATTTCATATCCCAACGAAATCAGCGACAAAACAATCTATGTGCGACTTTGGGATGCTAAGATGCAAAATGGAATAATAAAGTTCCCAACTCCAAAAGAGTGCAATATTGTGCAACCAATTCGCAATGTTACAAGCAAGTGCTATACAAAGAGCAATATCAGACTTGTCTCCGATGAATTTATAGAGCTACAGCGAGGTCGCCTATAGAGTTGGATATCAGAACTTGTCAAAACCTACGACAACAACGCACATCTTGCTGGTCGCGACGACGTGACAGGAATGAAATATATGCTACCGCCTGTTGGACACATCGTGCAAAAACGCGCAGATTGAAGTCACTCTTGATGGCAAAGGAAAGCTCTTGTATGCGTCGGTGTTGCCTAAAAAGCCCAAAGAAGCACAACAGACGCTAATCCCTTTGCACAATCAATTCTGCGTCGCGCACGCATTTTTCACCGCATCCGCCGCATGATCAGATTGCGTATGTGGCGCGCGATTATGGCGATTACATTGCACTCAAAAATGGCGAAGAGTCACCATACAAGCAATATGTTGCACTCTGGGCGCGTGGGTTAAATCCAAATATTCCTCGTCAAAACTTGAAGCGGTATACCAGTATACATCCAACAACGATCTCATCCACAATTTGCTCACACATCGCATCTTGTTTGCAGATTCAAGCGGACAAATTATCAATAAATGGACTTCCAAAGATGCAGAAAAAGCCTGCGATCTATTCTGCTGTGAGTGACGATGTGCTTTAAAAGCATTTGTGCGATTCCGTGTAGAAAATGGCGATGGATGTCCAGATTTATGGAAGGATCAAGAGCTACAAAAAGAAGTGGTTTCAGTTCTTTTTGGAGTATTCGTCAGACGTGAGAAGCGCACCCTGTTATGCCACAGGCAAGCAGTCTATCATCGCAGATAAACACAGTAAAGGGATTCGATTTGCAGGGCGACAAAGCAAAGATCATCTCGTCCAACGACACCGAAGGGCTAACCTATCGCGGCAGATTTGCAAACGCGATTGAATCACTCTCAATCAGCCATGAAGCGTCACAAAAAAGCGATGAACGCGCTCATGTGGCTCATTCGTAACCAGGTTATATCGTTGATGGTTGTGTGTTCCTCGCATGGGGCGCGAACAACGTTGCCACAATGGATGTGTTCGAAGGTTCAAGCAGAATGTTGGCGCGTAGATTAAAGCAGGAAGAAGCACTGCCAAACACAATGCAGGATTACGCAAAAACGCTAAACAGTCTGCTTCATGGCAAAACAAAAGAGTCGCAACGCGCAGAAGACAGCAAAGTCAACATTATGGTGCTCGATGCGCTCACTGATGGGCGGCTCTCAATTTGTTGCTACAACGAGCTGGCAGAGAACGAGTTCGTGGCGCGAATCCTGCGTTGGCATAAAAAAGAGCGCGTGGATGCAACATGGATGGGACAAAAGACAAGAAACAGTTCTATTCCTATATTGGCGTTCCAAGTCCACAAAAAGTTGCTCGAAGTGTGCTATGGCGAACACGTTAGCGACAAGCAAGAAAAAGCTGCAGCTCAAACGCATTTTTTTCAGAGCATTGTCAATGGAACGCCACTTCCTGCTGATATCGAAAAATCAGCAGTAATTCGCACAGTGAGGCGTGCAGGTGCTGATGGTGTGTTTGAATGGAAGAGAAATTGTTTGAACCAACATGCTCGATTATTGCCAATCGAAGTAAGGAGGAATGGAGTTTGGCGTTAAACGCAGAGAGTCATGAACGCTCTTTATTTGTTTGGTCGTTTGCTCGCAACCGCAGACCAAATGGAACGCATGACATACACATTCGAAGAGCGAAAAAGCGCATCACGACAGCAATGCGATACATGATGGCATTTTTCGATGCGCCCATCATCAACTAGTTGGAAATTCAAAAGAGGTTACGCCATATCAGCTTAAACGCGAAGAGTATGGCGGTAAAGAACGCAGAGTTAATCGCTCAAATCGCAGATTTGTTTGAGGGTAACGATTTCGCATCAAATAAGCCGCTTGATTCTAGTTTTTCTGCTTGGTTTTTACTCGCAACAGCAAGTATTTGATGTCCAACGCGAAGAAGCCAAGAGGAAGCGTTTAGAAAATAAAAATGTTAATGAAGAACAGGAGAATGTCTGATGGCAACATTGCAAAAACAAAATTGATTTTATTGGTTTTATTTCGGTCAATCACGCGAATCCCAATGGAGATCCACTTGCGACAATCAACCGCGCACTGATTATGACGGTTATGGCGAAATTTCAGATGTTTGTATCAAGCGCAAAATTCGCAACAGGTTACAAGATATGGGTGAGCGAATTTTGATTCAATCCGATGATCGCATTGATGACGACTATGACTGCATCAGAGCGCGCATTAATGGCAATCAGACGATTAAGGAATTGCTCGAAAAAGAACAACAAGGACAAAGACAGACTTAAAAAGATCACACAAGAGGCGGCTAAAACGTGGCTTGATGTGCGCTCATTCGGGCAGGTTTTTGCACTAAAGGGCGGGGATGGCGTTGATGCTGTTTCAGCGCACGTTACTGGACCAGTTTCGGTTCACTTTGCGACAAGTGTTGATCCTGTTTTGCCTGTTTCGTGCCAGATAACAAAAAGTACAAGCACGGAGTCAGGCGACAAGCGTGGGTCAGATACGATGGGAATGAAACACTATATCCCGTTTGGGCTTTATAAGGTTCAAGGTTCTATCAGTGTTCAACCTCGCAGAACAAACAGGATTTAGCGATGAAGATGCACAGAAGATTAAAGAAGCACTTGTGACTCTTTTTCGAAAATGACGCATCTGCAGCACGACCAGATGGCTCTATGGTGATGCACAGGCTGTATTGGTGCATGCACAAGACTAAAAACGAGCAGACCGTCTGTTGCCAAGGTTCATAACAGTATCGCGGTGCGCAAAAGAGCTGGCGTTGAAACACCGAGGTGCGTTGATGACTATGAATTCGATGAGGGTGCATTGAAGCAATTTGAGACCGATGGATTGCACGTTGAAAGATTTGTTGATGGCGAGAAGATTTAATTAAATTGGTTTAAAAATTAGAAAACCCGAAAATTTAAAAAAACCACGAGAAAAGATTTAATGAATCTAATCTTGTGGTTTTTGTTGATGCGATTCATAATCCGCGCATCCACACGGGATGCGATTGATGGGTTGCGTGTTGAGAGATTTGTTGATGGTGTTTCAATCCGCGCACCTATGTGAGTGCGATTCAGACAGTGCAGCCGCGCGTGGGGCGATGCCTGTATTTCAATCCCGCGCATCCGCGTGGGATGCGATAGAACCAATAGTTGTTTAAAGTCCGACCACGCTGGTTTCAATCCGCGCATCCGTGTAGGGATGCGATATCGAGGCGACGAAAAGTAGTGCTTCTTTGACGTTTTCAATCCGCACACCCACGAGAGGTGTGATACGCGTCCTCCAAAGTGGGCGTATGCTCTATACCAGTTTTCAATCCGCACACCCACGAGAGGTGTGATCTCAATTCAAGGGCTTTTTCCCGATTCGTACCAGTTTCAATCCGCACACCCACGAGAGGTGTGATAAAGCCGATTCTTGGGTTGGACAAAAACGGGGTTTTCAATCCGCACACCCACGAGAGGTGTGATAAAGCCGATTCTTAGGTTGGACAAAAAAACGGGTTTCAATCCGCACACCCACGAGAGGTGTGATCGCCTATCCCTGTCCGCTATCATCAGGGTTATCGTTTCAATCCGCACACCCACGAGGTGTGATCAATATACTATCAGATTGTTTTTTCAAACGACAAATGTTTCAATCCGCACACCCACGAGAGGTGTGATAGCCAACTTTTGCGTCAGCTAACCTAAATTTGGGACTTCATTGCCAATTTAGGGTTTTTCTGCACGTCAATCTCCACTTTACCCTCCGTTGTGGTTTTAGATGTGCCTGCAAAAAGCATCAAAAATTATGTTTGATTGAGGTTCGCACTCTTATTCGGTGCTCTGCCATTTGTTGTCCTTAGTATAACTCAAAACCAAAATCTTGTCTTGGCGTTTTTGAAAAATATATTACATCCTAACTGCGCATCTTGCGCCAATGGAGATCTCACACTCGCTCTCAAAGCAACGCCACTTGCCAGCACAGTTCCGAGTCCTTCATAGATTCGGATGCGTACACGAGACCATTATTGTTAGCTGATAGGTGCACATTGTCGATTTGTTGGGATCTCCTAACAGGATAATCTTATCTTTTCCAACGCGCGTTACGACAGATTTTACCTGTCTTTGCGTGGCATTCTGAACCTCATCAATCAAAAACCAATAATTGTTCAGTGTTCGACCGCGTTGGTAACCAAGTGCTTCGGCCGTGATGAAATCGTCTTCAAACATCATCTCAACCTCATCTTCAGCCGTCTTATAATCGCGAGGATTCATCGCGCCTGTACCATTGACGAATTACGAAAATATTGTCCTTAATCGCGCGCATATACGGCGATATTTTGTCCTTTTCGCTTCCAGGCAGGTAACCTAAATCCTCATCCATCGTGACATTCGGGCGGCAAATCAGGATCTTGTTGTAGCCGTTTTGCTGCTTCTTTTTCGCTCCTTTTCCGCTGGAACTTGCGCTATATGCCTGCAGTCCCTGCGACAAGAGCGAACATTGTTTTACCCGTCCCCGCCATACCCTTTGATGATCACAAGAGGTGCAATATCGGGCGGTGAAAGGCGCTCTTTAACAAAAACTGCCCAATGTTGCGTGGTCTGACGCCGTGCATATCGGTATTGGCATAGCGAAGAGGAACGATCTTTTGTTTCGCGTCGTAGCGCCCCAAAACAGCCGATCCGTTCTTTTTGTCAACGGGGAATATCGTAAAAACTCATTGGGATATACTGTGTCGCTAAACGGCGTTCCGTCGGCACAAAAACAGCTCTGTTTTGAAGTTTTTGAGCTGAATTTCGCTGCTTTGCTTAAATGCGCTAATTGTGTCCTGACTTGCGAACACATCAACGCGCCCTGTGGAGGGCTTCTTTAGGTTGCGCTAAAGAGCACATTGGTGTTTTTAGTTTCTTCGACAGGTACGCCAACTGTATTCGCCTTGATGCGCAAATAGTGGTCGTTGGTGACGATGATGTATTTCTCGATGAGTATATGGTTTCGCTGTTTCTGCGGCAAGGGCGAGAATTTGGTTATCTGCCTTGCTGAGTTCGTAGCGAAACTCAGGGGAATGTGGCGTGTATTTAACATATACCTTTCCTTTACCTTCGCCCAAAGAGATGCCATCTGCGAGACATGCGTCTTTCGATGAACGGCAAAGCGCTTCTAAAATTTTCGCCATAGCGCGCGCTGCCGCACCACGTTCTGAGTTTTCAACCTTGAATTTATCTAGCTCTTCCAAGACGCAATGGGGTAGAATGACGTTATTGTCATCAAACTTGAAGATTGCGCTGGATCGTCGATGAGGACATTAGTGTCAATGACGAATGTTTTTACAGCCATGTTGGCTTCCCTCTCCTTCTTTATTCGTGGAGTAGTATTTTCTTAATAAGATTATACCAAACGTCACAAATTCTGTTTGATTTTGTTGCGAAAACTCATGATTACGGTATATAATATGGGATAGATGAGTTCTGTACGACTTTTTGCTGTTACAGAAATGTTGTTTTTATGTTTTTGTTTTCTCGTGAAAGGAGAATTATTTATGCTTAAGATTGTTGTTTCTAATCAGGATTTGAAGAAGGCGCGGGAGCTTTTTCAGCATCGTGCGCGCACAGAAGCTGAGCGTCAGCTACGGGCGCAGGAGTCGTGTTCCTGTCGCCCGAAAGTGGCGTTCTCAACATCGTAACTCAAACAATGATGTTGTTGGACGCTATAAGTGCCCGATGAACATCATCCAGAACGATGGAGGCGCAGGTGCACGATGGATCTCCATGAGCATGTTTCAGAAACTCTTAGGTATTCTGAAAGATGGCGAGACGGAGATTACGATGAAGGATGAAAAGGTCATCCTTCGCACGCTTGATGGGAAGTTTACACTTCTGTCTGGCGTACAGACCTCGCCAGATGAGTTCTACAAGATGCCGAAGCATCCTGAACTCAACGAGGAATTCTCTGCCGAAGATTGGTTGCGGATTGGTCGTAAAGACTGTATTCGCCACGATGAGCAGGCAGGAAGGCGAAAACTCGTCCCATCTTTGCAGGTGTTACGGTGAAGCAGGAGGCAGGTACGATTAAGTTCTACGGAACCAATTCTCACATGCTTGCCAAATATTCCGCCGAATCGAAGAACACCAAGGCAGAGTTTGGCGCTACGGTTCAGTCCGAAACGTTCAATGTCAAGCCCGACGGCGACACTGTGTCGCTCAGCGTAGTTGAGAATTGCACTGTCGTTGAGACGGGTCGCTTCCGCTATATGTTCAGAAACATCGTGGGAACGACGCCAGATTTTCGACCGAGTAATCCCCGCTGATTACGAAGTTGAACTCTCAGCGAACACGAGCGATTTCAAGGTCGCGCTTGATAAGGTCTTCCTTATCGCAGGCTTTGAACAGGGCTACGAAGGTCGCGGTAAGAGCTTGGTTCCTGTCCAGATTTTTCTTGGACAAGGATAGCATTGAGCTTTACACTAACGCGCAAGACGTTGGCGAAATCAATGCTAAGCTTAGACGGTCATCCCCGATGCGACAATCGGCACGAAGATTGCGATGAGCGCTCGTTACCTCAAGTCCATCGTTGATTCAATGGAGGGCGAGACGACGACCGCTCTTGTGCACGTTGACTCCGAGGATGGTCTTGGGCTTCGCCCTTGGTTGTTCAAGGAAGATGCGGCTATTGCGGTAGTGACGCCGATGCGATTCGAGAAGTTCTATCGCTAAGGCAAGCATTAAGCTGCAACAAAAGAGACTGGTTATTACGCCAGTCTTTTTGTTTGCTGTTTTTTCAATCCGCGCACCTACATAAGGTGCGATAATGTGGAATAACGATATTGTTATCATCGTTTCAATCCGCGCGATCTCAATGGAACGCGAAGCGAGACATTTATCTGCCAACCCAACTAAGAATTTACTCGTCCTGTTAGGATTTGCTCAGCACACCAGTCTCCATTTTAGCCTCCATTTTGGTTTGGATGCGCCTACGTTTTTGTTGCTCTTAGTATACATCAAAACTGAAATCTTGTCTTGGCGTTTTAAAAAATAAAAGAGACTGCTGAAATGCAGTCTCCTTTGTTCTGTTTATAGCCACAACTCACTCCATGAACGAGTCACCACATTCGCGCGATGGACCTTTCATGGCTTTGAGCTTTGCTGTGACCACGTTGTAATTCTTATTGTAAATCAACGGCAACGAAATCATGGACACACATGCGACCGCGATGACTGCTTTGGGATTCTTTGAGATATAATACAAACCTCCAGTAATAACAAACAACATAGTGACACGATGAATCAGCTTAGAAAGCGAAAAGAAAAACGATTCAAGCATTAACCTTACCTCCTAACACCGCAAAAGCGGATATTTATTTATTGTAAAAACGAATGGGAACATCCTCATGGTCAATTCGTTGTTTTATACTGCTTTTTTTGTATCTGTGCTCGAAGTTTAGCCAATATAGTGAAACCTATGATTAACAAAATATCTCCAACAATTAAGCTTGTCATCGCTATATAGAATCCTGCTTCAGTGTCAGGCATGACTCAAAAATCGCAAAGAAAAACATTTTTAAACGAAGCAGAATATACGCTCATTGCTTCAAATAGCATATCATATTGCCTCCTTTCTTTCTTGAATTTCTTTAAAATGAGAGTCGAAAAGTTTTATCTAAAAATCTAGCGAGAATACCCCGCCTCTAAGCAAAAGTGTAGGCGGTGGGATAAATCAAAATCTCCTTTTAGAGATAAGTCTTAATGACGCGAAGTCATTAAGTTGTGCCGCCACAGACTCGGCACGACTACGCCCAGAGCAAGAGGCTTGGCATCACCCATGGTGGTTCGGAACTCAATCCTGTCGTGTCATTATTTGTCTCACTCAATCAACGCTGGGCTTTGCAAGCCCCCGCCTCAATCGTCGTTCGGTGATAGGCGGTGGGTTATTGACCTAAAATGAGTGCGGTAAGACAACAAATTAACTTTCGGTTGGTCTATTGGATTAAAGTTCGCCAGCTTCACGCTTCTTGTCGCGAACATAGAACCCATACTTCATAAGTGCAAAAAGCAATACTTCTCCAACTACTGCCGTCGTGATGAAAGCCTTAAAACCTGCATCAGAAGTTGCACCTACGCCATAAATTGCGTAAAAAGATATTCTCGAACGCATTATGGAAATTTGCTAGTGCCTCTGTAGAACATTTGGACACACTCCTTTCACGATATAGTATACGACAAGTCCCAAAATTTTGCTGAAAAAGTATTTCTTGGGAAAAAAATATTTTTACGTTATATAATATAACCAAGTAGTTCTTTTTGGTCTCATGATCACTTGAAGGAGGTGTAGATTATGATCAACACGCTGATCGCCACAATGATGACGATCATCGCCGCTTTTATTATCGTCGCCACGGCTATTTAAGGAGCTGTTGGTGGCGCTAGATCAGAAAGAAGGTTTTCTCTAATGAAGAAGAAGTGACTCGGCGACGAACATGCCGCGATTGCAGGCATTGTCATTGCCTGTATAGTTGCGTTCGGTCGCGTTATATACGCAGTTAACGCATTGTGCGACATGCAGAACGCGCTTGCGAGTGGCGCATCCTTCTGGGATGCCGCAGGCGCAGGTCATCCGAAACTTGCTTCGGATCGCGTCCGCTCAATATTCGTCGTGTTCTGCTTATTACTCATTGCTCTTGCGATGGGCGCATGGGCGGTAATCAAATGGAGGGATGATTCTTTCGCCAGAAAGAATCCATCTTCCGTCATGGAGGCAACGATATTGATGCAAGAGAAAGAAATTGCTCGCACTTCGTCGCCACCAAAGAGAACGCGAGGAGAGCGCGAGGATGAAGATCAGTTTACGGACTGATTCCTCGCGTCACTTTAAAAGGAGGGAGTACATCTCTCCTTTTTGCGCCTTTAAGCAGTAAAAAGAGCTACCATTGCGATAGCTCTTTTCCTTTATGCCATCTTTTTAGCTTTTTAGCTTTTTCTCTGGCGTTCTCTTAGTCTTCTTCTTCGCCATCCTCATCCTTCGCAGGAGGCACGATGGACACAGCGGACACATTTTCGCCATTATCAAGTCGCACAAGTCGAGTTCCCTTACTTGTCCTTCCCGTGTCCTTGAAACTGCTTGCAGGGTGTGCGAATCATTTTGCCGTTATCGCAGGGCGACAAGAACATCATCCTCATCGGTGAGTTCCACAACGGCGACAACTTTGATGTTGTCGGATGTCTTGTAGTTCGCAACACCTTGCCCGCCAAGCCCCTTTTTCGGCGTAATCATCGGCAGAAGTGCGCTTCCCCATACCCGTGTTGGTGACTGTTAGGGTGGCTTATCGGTTACAATATCGGCGCTGACAACATAGTCTCCATCGCGCAGTCTGAGCATCGCTGTACCAGAGTTGCGCCCCTCTACAACGAAGTCTGCCATAGGAGAATTTTAAGAGCTTTGCCATCTAGCGTCGCAACAATGCTGAACCTTCATCATCTCTTGTGAGGCAAGCGTTGATGATTTCATCGTCATCCTTGATGTTAACGACTTTGACCGACTTAGCGCGCGTGACAAGTTCTGATACAGCAATACGCTTCACTTCGCCCCTGCGTGTAAAGATGATGATACTGCCATTCTTCTCTGCGTCAACCTCAACGCCGATGATGGACACAATACGAACATCGCCTTCGACCCCAATGAGACCATTGAGATATTGACCGCGACTGGTGCGATCTGTTTCAGCGATTTCTGAGACACGAAGTTTATACATGCGCCCATTCGAGCCAAAGCAGAGCAGTAGATTGCGCTTGTTGGTTGTCATCATTTGCGTGATGATGTCAATGTCGGCTTTCTTAACGCCCTTTATTGCCTTTACCACCGCTGCTTTTTGCACAGAGAAACCATTGGCATCTACACTGCGGATGTAACCCGTGTTGGTGATGGTAATGACAACATCCTTGTCGTCAACGGAGAGATCCACGGTATCTTCGTCTGGTTCAGCCTCAACGACTGTCGAGATTGCGGTAAGGCGCTCATCGCCAAACGTATTGAGTACATCTTTGCAGTCTTTTTGATTTCCTTGAAGATGTTCTTGTCCGACGAGAGAATCTTATTGTAGCTCTCAATCGCACGCTCTACGTTGGTCTTTTCATCGAGCACCTTGTTGATTTCAAGATTGCTCAGGCGTTGGAGCTGATAAGAGAGAATCGCGCTTGCCTGTGGATTATCAAATCCAAACTTCTGACAAATGTTGTTGCGTGCAGATTCAGTGTCCTTACTTGCATGAATGGTAGCAATAACCTCGTCAATTTGGTTCAGTGCTTTGACAAGTCCTTCCAAGATGTGAAGCCTTGTTTCTGCTTTTGGCAAGAAGGTACTGATATTTCCTTGTAACGACATTCTTTGCGATGCAGAATGAACTGCCAAACCATCTCTTCCAAGGTAAAGAGGTGAGGAACAAGCGTGTTGTTCTTTGACGGCATCAATGCGGTCATGTTGGCGGGGAAGCTGTCTTGGAGTTTTTGTTTTTCTTATAGAGCTTGCTGACAATCTGTTTCGCATTAGCGTCGCTTTTTAGCTCAATAACGATACGCACGCCATCTTTTTCCGTAGTCTCATCATTGACGCTAATTGCGCCATTGAGTTCACCCTCTTTGATGAGTTCGTCAATGGATGCCACAACAGCTACTTTTGTTGACCTGATAGGAACGTTCTTGAAGATGATTTGCGACTTGTTGTTTTTAAGCGGTTCAACTTCATAATCAGCACGCACAGTGATGCTTCCGCGCCCCGTCGTATACATACTGATGATGGCATCTGTGCCTTTTGGATTGTTCCTCCACTGGGGAAATCTGCGCCTTTTGATGTATTCCATGAGTCCAATGGAATCAAGTTTTGGATTGTCGATCTTTGCGATAATCGCGTTAATGCACTCTGTGAGGTTATGCATGACGATATTGCACGCAAAGCCAACGGCAATCCCCTGTGAACCGTTGACGAGCATGTTCGGGAACTTGGAAGGAAGCACCTTTTGGCTCTTTGAGCGTTCCATCATAGTTCGCCATCATATCAACGGTATCTTTTATCAATGTCTTCCATCATGCAGTCTGCAAGTTTCGACATGCGTGCTTCTGTAACGCATTGCGCTGACACTGTCGCCATCAATTGAACCAAAGTTGCCATGACCATCAATGAGTGGATAACGCAGACTAAACGGCTGTGCAAAGGCGCACCATTGCGTCATACACGCTGGAATCGCCATGCGGGTGATATTTACCCAAAACGTCACCAACGGTACGCGCAGATTTGCGATAAGCGTTTCTGCATGTGTTGTTGGTTTCGTTCATGGAATGAAGGATGCGATGATGTACCGTTTTGCGATCATCGCGCACATCAGGAGCGCACGACCAACGATAACATCCATTGAGTATTCAAGGTAAGACGATTTGATGTCTTTTACGACATCTCTTACAATAACGTTTTTCTGCCAAAGTTTTTTCTCCTTTACTGACAAAAAAAGCAAAGGAAGTAACAATATGTCGCTTCTTTGCTTTTTAGTCATGCACCCCACGATCTAAAGACGGGGGCTTGTCCCAGCCGACACGCTTCCGAGCGATGCGAGGTTCAAGCGACTCCGTTGATAAATCAACGAGGGTTCTCCCTTCAGTAGGCGGAACATAAGGGGCATGACAGCGCCCCGCTCAACGCAGGACATGCCTACGTTGCCACATTTTTCAACGAGTGCCTTTGCGCCAACTTTTGCGCCTACAACGGTTCTCTCGTTACTTAAATTGTACCATTTTTCGAGGAGTTTTTCAACAACTTTTGAGGAAATGTTCTTGAAAAGTTAGTACTCGACGCGCCGATTTCCTCCCCACGCCCTAAAGGCGGGGGCTACCCTCGACGATTTTTGGTGTATCATTTTTTTAGTACACAAACTCATCATCCACAGCATCCGACATCATCGGATACGCCCCTGCGCACGCATTGTTCTGCGGAACAGGTTGCTGATTGTTGTTCCCATGCCAACGGTAATCGTTAGGGGTTCTTCATGAGGTCATAGTTGATGGCACAGCGCCATGCCCTGAAGCTCCATCTTGATACTGTCAATGACGTACATGAACTCGTCATAGGTGAGCGTGATGAAGTTGCGGCTAAACTGCGTACCGCCCTGCTTCGGCTTTACAATGCCAGGCACTTTCGCCCATACTTGTTTTTCAGCATAACTCTGCACGCCTTCGCAGTTTTCGACGGCGAACGAAAACCACTCGCGCCCAGTGTTGTCGGGCTTTACGCCGACATTGAGCACACGAGCGACAATGCAGTTGCGCTTTTTGTCGTGACCGCCCTTATAGGAACGGAAAAATCTCAGTTGCGCCATTCCTGCGCCGATATGCGCAGTTTAGGGAGCTTCATAACCTCTGGGATGTCTGCAAAGAAGCGCGCAGGTTCCTTTTCGGGCTGGATGATGGTAAATGCAATTTTGGGCTTATCACAGCTATAAAGTGCGTTATCGACGATGATCGAAAACACCGCGCCTGTTTTTCTGTCGTTTGATGATGGAAGCAATAGTTTTGAGATTGCTTTTTGTCGTTGTTTGCCATGATTTGTCATTCCTTCCTGTTATTGGTATATGGTTGTTGTTTATCTTTTGTCAACACCCCGCAGATAAGTCTGGGGGCTTGTAAGTCATCCATCTAGTCCTAACGTCGCAATGCTCCTAGATGGTGCAGGTTGCCCCACATACTATCGGTACAGATAGCCTATGCCTACATCGCGGACGGTTGACATGCGCCCGCTTTTTTTCTTCCTCAGACATGTCCAGGAAATATGTGTTAGCCGACCCTCACCGTACATCTGAACGAGTGTCTTAGAAACCGATGGTTCACATCGAACATCCAACGGTTCTCTCATCCAGAAATCGTTGTCGAAAAACACAGAGAGGAGGAAATGAGTGCTCATCCCCATGCCTAAAGGCAGGGGCTTCCGCGCTCAATTACTTCGGTGACTACATCTTACCACACAGAAAGAATGATTGCTAGAAAACCGTTCTATTGTTTTCCACATCCCCATTGCTGCGTTTGGCATCGTCGTTGCATCCATTGCACTTGCCTGCTGTGCAATTTCTTGCTGATTTTGGATGTCTTGGTTGATTTGATCCATCTGTTGCTGTTGTTCTAACTGGCGCCGCATAATCTTCTCGTTGACCACTTTTGCATAAATCAACAGTGCGCGAATCCTTTGGCGCTAATTTGCTCATTGTTTGGCACAGCTGCGGCAGAGTTATCAAGGTCGTCGAGATTGACATAGGACGCTCCCATCTCATAGTACGCATCCAAATTGTTCGGTTGGAACTTGATGGATTTATCGAAGTATGGAATACTGCCTTTCCAGTTGCCGTCTAGAAGCAAGTATGCCCTGCTTGGTAATACATTTCGCCATTTTGAGGGAAATATTGATTCCTTTGTTGTAATTAGCGAGGCTGTTTGCATACTGCTTATGGTTATTGTAGATAACACCAACATAGTAGTATGGATCGGGAGAGTATGTAGGACGAATTTCTGTGATTTTCTGCATAGACGCAAGTACGCAGGCTTCGTTCTTTAAGTTGTCACATGTAATCCCAAGGTTCCAATAGGGATCGGGTTCGTTTGGGAACAAGCTTGTGGTTCTTTGAAGGTATGGATATGCCTGTTGATAGTTCTGGATGTCCATAAAAGAATAACTGATTCCAGTCATTACGGGGAAGTTGTTTGCGCCCATCTTATTGGCATGAATGAGGGTGCGCAAGCGCTTTATTATAGTCTTTTAGTTCTCTATAACTTAGTCCAAGCGCAATATGATAGTCTTTTTATTGCCAAACATGTTGGCAACCCTGTCATTCGTGAGGTAATAAATACACTCTTGGTAGCTTCGCGCTTTGAACGCATTGAGACCTTTTGCATACTGATCGGTAATTTGCTGTTCTAATTGCTGTTTTGCGCGCACAGCATCGCGAATTGCTTGCGCTTGGCGTAGTTGGTTATACTCTTGTTGCGTCATAGCGCTCACTTGGGGCGCAAAGAGCAGAGAGGTGAATCCAAGAGACAATGTTAATGCAATTGTTCTTGCAAGTTTATTTTCCATAATTGGTCACTCCTTCGGCATTGCCGCAAATTCAATATCGTGTGGCAAAAATATCGCGACATACATAGATGGACTGGAACATAGGAGATTGCGTCTTCGCCGCTTCGTGACAAATATGTGACGCGACCTTGCGGGACTAGTAGTTGCACTCCGCTCTCTTTGAAGGTTTCAAATCGCTTACGGTTATCAAAAATACCTGTCATGTTAATTAATAGCATGAATGGTTTTATTCAGTGTATAGCAACGGTTATGACCCACATCCTCTTACTAAACGGTGGGTTTGATACGATGATGTCGTAACTATCTCGGCTCATAAAGGAAGAAGTCTTTTTCCATCCTCAATATGCGAATGGATGACTTTCATTTTCCGTTCTCGCGCAAAAAGGCGCACAAATGGGCTGTCTTCGTGGTCAAATGGACACCAAACGCGCATTGACGGCTTTATGTAGGCGAGAATTGGCTTTTACTGCGTAGTCAGGTGTAATATATTCGTCGGTTTTTGGCTTGTCTTTCAGGTGTTTTAGGTGTGTTAAATGTTTTTGGGCTTGGCATGGTTTGTTTACTCCTTAATTGTTTTTAGAGGCATATATGTTTATTCTACCATGAGAATTTGCAATAGATAGGAGGTTTTGTTTTGTCGCTCAACCATAAATCAATAAGATTTTATTAGTTGATTTGTTTTTCTCATGAAAGGAGATGATAACATGAAACTCTGGACTATACAGCCTGTCGAGGTTTGGAAGGAATTGGAAAAACGGGAAGGTTTATCTGCAATATTGATAAATCCGAGTTTGTTTCTAACGCTCCAATTATCCACAATGCCCTACGACTGGCTTGTTGTGCAGATGGATGAGAGGATTTCACCGCGTCCTAAAGGTGTTGAATATCCAATTTGGGCTTGGTATCGCATTGATGGCGAAAACAAGAAGCCCGATTTCAGGACGGACATGTTTCGGTACGAGGCGGAAGTGCACAATGTGTACATTGAACTTGCCTTTGGACGAGACAGACGTTTTGTTGAGTCGCTACGAAGCATGGCATAGTGTGTAACAACGGCTTCTTCAATGACGAAACAGATGAAGAAGCATGGAAAAAGAAGGATGAATGGTTTGAATCTTTGCGTGGTAAAGAGCGCGAAGATGCAAAACTGGCATCTTGGCAGAACATTTTTGTTCTTGACGAACCATACGTCCAGGCGACGTTTTTGGGAACTCAGGAATGGAAGATGTTTGCAATGTAAAATTCCTTTTAGACTTCAAAAACAAAAAGCGACCAATTACGGTCGTTTTTATGGTACAATTAAAGTTAGCACGCAAAGGAAGGAGAATCGCATTGAAAGAACTAAAAATTTTAGTTGCTGTTGCAGTTGCGGTATCGCGCTCATCGGCACTAAAACATATGCCGAACACCAAAGCGTACTATCAGCGCAGAAACATCGCGAAATGATTGTGTTAGAACAGCAGAATGAGCAGAAAAAGTACAAAGAAGAATCACGCAATAATCAAGCGCAAGATGACGATGGTTTGCTCCAAGATACTGTCCAAGACTTAGATAATATGCTCGTCCATGTCAACTTGCCAGAAGAAAAAGCAGATCATTGAGATTCCTTCCATGACGACGATATGCAAAACAACGTGGGACTATCAAAGCTCCAACGGCAATCTCCTATCGCCACATAGCGCAAGCAGGCTATGCGCGGTGTGCAGTCATCAGGCTTATTCATTTGATGTGACACTCCCATCCAATGTGACCGCATTTGAGTTAAATGAAGTGCTGAAAGACACAGGTCTTGCAGGTCTTGGTGAAAGCATATGTGCAGGCTGAAAGGAAACAGGAGTGAACGCCGTATTCTTATGCGCACTAACAGCGGTTGAAAGCGGATGGGGAACCTCTCCAATCGCAAAGTTAAAAGAACAACATCGGCGGTTATGGGGCTTATGATAGCTCTCCGCTACGAATCCGCGGTAACATTCAGTAGTCATGAAGAGGTGCATCAAAACAATCGCACACGCCATCGCAAAAGAACTATGTAACTTCAACTTATCTACTATACGGCACGACAATCGTGCCTAATTAACACAAAAATACTCCACAAGTTCGCACTGGAAAAAGCTCTATATGGACGATTGCGAAGAAAATTCAGGATGAAATTAACGCGCAAGGGAATTACTAATTAGGTTAAAATTTGGTTAGAACGCAACTTTTTGGGACAAACAAAAAGAGAGGCGAAAGCCTCTCCTTTTTATTGTAGTTGTCAGAAATCCAAATTCATGACCCTATGTACGTCTCTGATGTATTTGCGCCTTGGTTCAACCTTGTTGCCCATCAGCAGATTGAACGTTTCATCAGCATCTTCTGCGTCCTCAACGGAGCACTGAACGATGGTGCGCTCTTCCGGATTCATCGTTGTTTCAAAGAGCTGTGTGGCGTTCATCTCGCCAAGCCCCTTATAACGTTGAGTGTGATGCCATCGGTTCCAATTTTTGTTCAAAAGAGCTTCCTGTTCGGCATCGTTGTAGGGTGTACCAGTGTTGCTTTCCTTTTTGACAAGGAAGAGCGGCGGCTGTGCGATGTAAACGTGACCATTCTTGATGAGGTCTGGCATGTAACGGAAGAAGAATGTCAGCATCAGCGTTCTGATGTGAGCTATCCATCAACATCAGCATCGGTCATGATAACGACCTTGTGATAGCGCAGTTTGGACTCATCATAGTCATCGTGAATACTGCGTGACCAAAGCAAGAAATCATCGTTTGGATTTCTTGGTTGGCGAGGATTTTATTCATGCTTCCTTTTTCGACGTTAAGGATTTTTCCTCGTAATGGAAGGATAGCCTGTGTGCGCCTGTCACGCCCCTGTTTTGCCGAACCTCCTGCGGAATCACCTTCGACGAGGTAAATCTCGCATCCTCCGGCTTCTTGCTTGAGCAGTTTGCAAGTTTTTCCTGAGATGGTTACCTTGGATGCTTCTTTTTATTGCGTGCAAGCTCTTTTGCCTTTTCGTGCGACCTCTCTTGCGGTGCATGAACACAGTTCTTTTTCGACAATCTTTTTGCCTTCAGTTGGGTTTTTGCTCGAAGAATCGTGTCAACGAACTCTACTGTTGCGTCTTTGACTTCAGCGAGCGCTTCGGATGAACCCAATGCGCCCTTTGTCTGTCCTTCAAACTGTGGCTCAGGAATTTGATGGAAACGACAGAGACAAGACCTTCCTCAACATCTTTCTGCTTGAGGTCAGGTGTATCCTTTTTATAATCCAATCACGAGCAAACTTGTTGATGACTTGCACAAGACCGCTCTTAAAACCACGCGCATGAGTACGCCGTTGACTGTGTTGATGTTGTTGACGAAGGAGAATCCTTTTTCGTTGTACGAACTGCAATACTGGAACGCGACCTCAATGATGTCGGTAACATTGCGAATGTCTTCTTTTTCCTGTTGCTTCATCAGTGAAATTTACTTTGCGGTTTGTGTACTCTGCCTTAAAGTAAACGACATCCCTTATTGACAACGCTATCCCTCACGTTCCGCTACCTGCTGAACGAAGGTTGTAATGCCTCCCTCGTAGTGGTAGCTTTCCTTCCTTGGGACGCCCTCATCGTTCTTATCACGCTCATCGGTGAAGTTAATCACGAGTCCACTGTTTAGGAACGTAAGCTCTTTAAAGCGACGGCGAAGCACGCTGTATTCAAACACAGTGGTTTCAAACATGGTTGCGTCAGGATAGAAGGTGATGGTTGTCCCTGTCTCCCTTCTTTGGCGCTTGCCCGATGATCTTCATCTTCTTGGTCACATGACCGCGAGAGAACTCAATCTGCGCGATTTTGCCATCACGGCGCACTTCCGCAATCATCTTGTCTGAAAGTGCATTAACGACAGACACGCCAACACCATGAAGCCCGCCTGAAACCTTGTAGGCAGAAGCGTTGAATTTGCCCGCCTGCATGAAGCTCCGTCAGAACCACTTCAAGCGCAGGTTTGCCGCTCTTGTGCATATCAATAGGGATGCCACGCCCATGATCTGCAACGGAGCACGAGCCATCTTCATGGATGGTAACGTCAATCTCTTTGCCGTAACCAGCCATACATTCGTCGATGGAATTGTCGATAACCTCATAAACGAGATGATGTAGACCTGTCGCTGATGTGCTTCCGATATACATGCCAGGGCGCTTACGAACTGCTTCTAATCCCTTTGGGACTTGGATTTCGCTTGCGTCATAAACTTCTTGTTTTATTTCTTTTGCCAAGATTTATTACCGTCCTTTGCACTCAAAATAAAAAGCAAAACTCTCACAGTGCCATTTTTATCATGTCATGCGAGAGTTTGCAGAGAATCTTAATTCTCTTGGTTTTCCTTTGTATTAAATGCGTTTAACGTATCGCTGATTTCTTCAATGTCAACATTGTAGACGCCACGACGTGCCACAACTTCGGGGAACTCGCTGATGGTTGGGTTAATCTTCTTCCACTACGATTTCCTGCTTTGTCCTCGGTATATTCGCAATAGGAAAGTAGGTGATCCACAATCGCAATACGCGTTTCCATTGAGCATTCTTGCCAATACTTAAAGTTCACAACAATGCCAAAATCAATGCCAGTGAGTGCGTGGACATGGGAGAAATCAGCTTAACATCGCCTGTCACAACGCGCTCATTCTTCTTCCAAGTGCCGTCCTTGAACATGAATGACAGCTTTGCGTCACGAAGGTGCTTGTGGTAGTGTTTCATAATCTGTTCGCTACTTTTTGCACTTCGGGCGCAGGAAAGAATTTAACCTTTTCTTTCTTCTCTTCTTTGACTTCTTCGCTCATTTTTATTCCTCCAACTGTTTATTGGAGCAAATCCTTCCACGTTGTTTTTGCGAAAGAATTGTTCCATCGTGAGAATTAGAAACGCATGTTCTTTGCTAAACTCTTGCATCCCATCTTCTCCATATTCATCATTGACAAAATCGTCAAGCTCTTTTGCTACTTCGATTTTTGGATTTGGAATCTGCCGTTACGATTCGGATGTCGTTATCGTTTTCAGCATCTTTTGGAATACTTTTTTGTCTTGATCAAAAGGACGAGTAATACATGATGTAAAACTTCTGTCCTTTTTTTCTCAATCATTAGTTGTATTCCAAGCCGTTCTTCGCAGAAAAGTCTCGCTTGACGATATAGCGACAACTTCTGAACTTACGCGCTAATTTGGACACGTTGTGACCATCAGGCGTTCCATCGTCGCCATCTAAAAATCTTAGCAAAAGCTCTTTTTCTTCTTCGGATGAGAGTTTATAAAGAATGGTTTTTGCCATCTCTGTATTTCGTGATTTCATCTGTGATGAAAAGGCGCTTGATGCCAGACATTAGCGCCTCTGATGAAAAAGCATCTATATTCTCTTTTAATGTCTTTAGTGACATGCTTGTGTCTTTAAGTGGAAAGGATTGCTTGATCTACTTGGTTGATTTCTTCTGTATAGAGTTCTTGTTCCAACGTTGCTCACCTCATGGAGGTGATTATAACTAAAAATCAAGAAGAATGGCGAAATAGCTTAGTATCGCGCACTAAAACCATTCACATCAAGCGGATATTTCTGCATCAATGCGTAAAAATCATCACTCAACAAGTTGCCAATTTTTGTGTAGTCATCGCCAAATGCAAGCGTCAACAAGTCCCTCGTTGTTGCCAACAACGATGTATGTGTTTCGCATTGTTTTTCGACGATGTAAGCAGTATTTTCGCGATTTATCTTGTACGCCAAATCAGCGCAATCAAGAAACAAATCGTTGTTTAGAAATTGGTTAAACTCGGCATCACTAATGCAAATATTGCTGTTATTGTGCTTTCCATTGTCAAATGGTTGACAACGGAAGAACTTCCACTTATCCACAAATTTAACCAATGGATGCGCATTGGCAACGATGTGCTCTTTGTAGTTGAGTTTATTAACGACAGTGTTGATTTTGATTTCACAGTTGGTATGATCTTTAAGTGCTGGAAGATAACTTTTAGGTTATCGAGATTGAGCTGTTTGTTGCCCTGATGTCGCCCAATGAGAGTATTTGTTGGCGCGTTAAATGAGTCAATGGAAACGCCAAGCATGTCTACTTTGTGCAGAATAGAAGCGTGCTTATTGAAATTCAGAAAGAAGCCATTCGTAACAATGCTGATTACTTTTTCTTCTCATCTTTGATGTAGCTGACAATGCACTCCAAATCAGGATGCAAAAAGGTTCTCCTCCTGCAATATTGATTGCAACTACGGAGCTGTCTTTTGCAGATATTGTCTATGACTTTTTCCCAATCTTTAAAGCGCAAATCAGTTGGCGCAAATTTGCCAAAACAGTGTGCACATGTGAAGTTGCATTTGTCGGTGATGTGGAGATTTACTTTTTCGTAAACATGGTTTACCTACCTTCCTCTACAACCAATTTTGTTCGCCATTATGCGAACTCTAATGGATGTCTTTCAACTTTTGTTATTTCATCGAAATCAACAATGATTTTATTACGAGAATGTTGTAGATCATTTTGGTACGTAAACCAAGCTCTTAAGCGCCGCCTCCTTTTTATAGTCTACCATGAGATGATAAAAACGACAGCGCATTTTTGCACTCGCCGCCACAAATCAAATCAGTTTCGTTATTGGATATAGACATTTACGCCTCTGCGTCCCCAGTTAAACGCATCTTCGCGCGACTCAAAAGCGAGATCAATGCGATTGCCAACAATAGCGCCGCCTGTGTCAGCGAGCAATTGCGTGACCGTAACCTTCAACGAACATACTTGTTCCAAGTGATATTACATTTGTATCAACAGCGGCAATTCCATAATGCAAGAACTCTCCTGTTGCCGTATAATCGCCGCATCCGGGATCAAAGCGCGTGTACCCAGTTGCTTCCATCCACAGCACGTTAGAGTAGTCTAAGTTTTCCATTGCGTTACCGAGTTTATTATATACGCCAAGAGAGTTGACTACATTGTACTTTGTATTCAAAGCCTGTGCCGATTGGAACGCTGTGAGTTCCGATGCTTCCGATGTCGTCATAATCGCGCCTCAATGCGAACATAGAGCATAAAAAGAGTCTTCGTGATTTTCTTAAGGAGATTAGACTTTCTGGTCATTCTTCCCATCCTTTCTTAAATCGACTTTCTCTTTCTTATGTGCGTTAAATTTTCGCACAATTTTTTATGTTAGCAAAAAGCGAATTAAAAATTCTGAAAAACAAAAAGATGAGCTTTTTGCTCACCTTCTTTGCTCTTGATGGCACTTTAGTCTGTCGCCTCGTCTCTTTATATCGCGCAAAGCCCCCAACGCAAACAGCAAACCAAATTCGCCCACGAGTACGCCTGCGATAAACGCCCAAATCGGTTCCATTCTGTTTTTCCTTATAAAACTAGATAGAAAAATTCAAGCCCAAAACCATCTATATCTTTCTGTGTCGCTTCGGAATCAAGAAACCCGTTTCTTCATGAATCCACTCCACGAACACATTACGGCAATCAAACTTTGGTGGTTTTGTACCATCCAAGCAACAACTTGTGATTGTACTTCTCTAGCACCTCATAAGGATCTAGTTTTGACAGCGTTTGTGCAATATACTGTGCCTTAAACTCGTCTCGTGAGATGTCTAATAGCCTGAAATAGTGCTTATAAAGCTCTTCATCACAGCACAACTCTTTTTGCGCGCCCCATAACGAACCAAGTAGGTTTTTCGGGCAAATAGAGATGTCGCTCAGTGTGTTTTAGTACTAAACTGAAATAACTGGTGAAGATGTCGTATTTTTATCAATCATTTGTGCGAACCCTCGATTCTTAGTATATAATGTTATTGATGATGTTTCAGAAAAACTGTAAAGGGATAAATACAAATGTTAAAAAGAACTCCATTCAAATCCAAACCATCAAGACTTAAAAACAAACCAATGGATTCAAGCTAAAAATAAATCCAATCAAACTATATCAGAGCATAAAAGCGCGACGATTTCGCCCTAATATTACATTCGTCTCACATGCTTCAAATTCTAGCAAATCCAATGCAAAAGACAAGCCAACGCCTATACAGAAGCCTACAACAGCAACAAAACCTGCGCGTATTAAGAGCCAATCAACCATCAACAAGTGCAAACTAGATTACTGTGAATGGTGCGGTGCAACATGTGGCAAGCAATGAGCCACATCATATCATCACACGAGGCGCGGGAGGTACTGACATTCCTGAAAAATTTGGTTCAACTTTTGCCCTATTTGCCACAGAAAGGCACACGCAGGGGCAATTCCAAGAGATAGACTGTTCGCTGTTGTAGCGCGTCGCTTAGGCATCAAAAAGAGCGTTCAGATGGACATCTTAAAAGCTGCTACGGGACGAGATTGGACGGAAAACTGAAAATCTGCTATCCTTTCTTTAGTATTTAACTAAAGAACTGCGAAAAATTCCCCCGCCTCTAGGGGCGAACGCCCGTAGGCGGTGGGATGAATCGCGCCGAAAGAAATGCGACGAAACATCCAAGACAACCAACTCCTTTTATGGTAAAAATAAGACATCAAACAAAAACGAACGAAAGGAAGTGAGAATAATGGTAATGAACCGCGCGATGAAATTTCGATCTATCCGAACCAAGAACAACGAATCCTATTCGCCAAGACGTTTGGCTGTACGCGGTTCATTTGAATCACCTGTTTGCGGATCGCATCCAACACTTTTGAAGAGACGGGCGAAGTGTTAAACAATACGCCCGCGCAGTATAAGGATCAATATCCCTGGCTACGCAGATTGATAGTCTGGCGCTCGCCAACACGCAGTTAGATTTGAACCAAGCGTTTCAAAACCATAAGAAAAATCGCGCATTTCGGATTTCCAACGTTCAAAAGCGAAGCATCGGACGAAGAAATCGTACACAACCAACAACCAAAAGGTTCAATCCGTATCGAAGGAAAGAAAATCAGACTTCCAAAAGTTGGATTTGTTCCCTTTGCTCAACATCGTGTAATCCCCGACGATTGGTCGATTAAGTCGGTGACAATCACGGAAACACCAACTGGTAAATATTTTGTCAGTATTCTTTTCGCGTTCGAAAGCCAAGAAATCGAAAAAGAAAGAACCCAAGAAATTTGTCGGTTTGGATTTTTCCATGCACGAACTTTATGTCCTCCGAAGGAAAGATTCCTTCGTTCCCTCACTTCTGTCGTCTTGCCGAGGAAAAAACTGCATGGGAACAGCGCAAGCTGAGTCATTGCGTCCTCGGAAGCAAGAATTACCGAAAAACAGAGACGGAAAGTGGCGCTCTGCCATGAAAAAGTTGCCAATCAACGAAGAGATTTCCTTCAGAGATCGCGTGAACTCGTAGACAACTTCGACATGGTAGCGATAGAGGATTTGAATATGCAGGGATGTCGAGAGCGCTCCACTTCGGAAAATCCGTCCACGACAACGGTTGGGGAATGTTCACGACGTTCCTTTCCTACATGTTGGAGGAACAGGGAAATGTCTCGTTCGTGTGGATAAGTTTTTTCCTCCTCCCAACTTTGTCATGTGTGCGGATATAAAAACCCTGACACCAAAAACTTGGATGTGCGAGAATGGACATGTCCAGTTGTCATGTTCATCATGACCGTGATTGTAATGTCGCAATCAACATTCGAGAAGAAGGTAAGAGAATTTTATTCTCTGCCTAGACAAAACATCAACCGTGGGAGCACGGGGTTAGCTCGTTTAGGCTTGGGACAAGAGTTCCATCGAGCAGAAGCCCCCGCCTCTAAGCACGTCAGTGCGTAGGCGTCGGGAGTATGTCACAAAGAAAGGATTGTTCTTTTATGGATAACAGAAAAATCGCATCGCTCCCATTTCAATACGATGCTGACATTCTAAACAAATTTCGCAACAATAAAGCCGATGAAGTGCTCAAAATGAATCTCTATGATTACCGAGAGAAGATTGATGATCCTCAATTCCACTTCCTTATCGGTCTTTGTATGCTTCGTATGAACTACTTCCATGAGGCATTTATTGCGTTCGATAAAGCCGAAAGTTTACTGGCAAAACGAGTTTAAATGTATTCTCTTCAAAGCCATCACAGCGTTCCAGCGCAACGTGATGAAGATGCACAAAAAGTTGATGAAAAAGCTCAAAGTGAGCAAGCTAAATACCAATGAGCGCGTCTCTTTGATGGCGTTAAAGCACAGCTATGGTACGGATTGTACCAGCGACTGTAATGCTGTTATATCAGCAACAGATATACAGGGATAGATAAAGAGGTTAGGACCGTCTTTGCGCTTGTCTATGCAAACCGCAAAGAAGAAGCAGATAGTAAAGTCGCTCATTTCTCCTTTGAGATGTTCTCCGATTTCCAAACGTTCATGATGGTTCTCGGCGAGATGTATAAACTCGGCATCTCAGTAGCGAAAGCAATCAGCAAGGCTTTTTCAATCAGCTTTTAAGGCAGATGACCAACAAAACTATCTCCTGACGATTTTTATGTCGCTTGGCAAGCAACTTCTTGGCACAGGTGAGTATTTCCGTCTTGACGACGATATGGTGCTTTATTTTTGCCATATGGTGCGCATGTGTGGCAGATATGATAAAGCACATAAGGATGAGTGGAACAAGGTTGAGGTGCAATTTCTGTGCATGGAATATGACAGAACAGAGCGTAATGATGATCAATATAGGATGAGTCAAATCATTGATAAGCTCGCCAAATTCCGTACAAAGAACAAACAAGCACTCCTTTATATCGTTACGTTCGGCATGAAACATCTCCATCCTGAGCGCATGATTGCGATGGGAAAGAAAATCGAAGCTCGTTTCTATGGATCAGAGCGACATTAAGAGCCGAAAAGCTCATCGCGACTTCCTCATCATGGCAGGATTACTCGCTGATGCCGAAAAGGTCGCAAAGGCGACTGTTGTGATGCGCCAAAAACAGGAGAAGGATATTTTCTCCATGATTTATTCCTTCCATCAGTTCTATGGCATGAAGATGTGTATATTCAACTCTAAAGAGCACGATGAGCACTGTCCGCTCTGCTTTGGCGGCAGAATATATGCCAATCATTAAAACGATTGGATTTGCACACAATCCTGTGAAATTTTCGTTGAAAACGTCGAAAAGTCGCGCATTGAAGTGGATGAAAAAGACGCTTAAAAAGCTATCGTTGATTGGCAACCAATGAATGTGCCAAAGCACAATCGTTGGAAAGTATTTGCACTCTCTGGCGCTTATATGTCAGCAAATGATTATCCTGACGTGCTCGTTCCAGGCAAACATATCTATTCCTCCAAATGAAGACAGAATCGTACAAGAGACTTGCCAAAGAGGGCTACTCACTGTCACAAATTGATCCACTATGGGTTGCAAACCAATGTGACACGAAAGCGCAAAGAGTTGACTATTTTTAGCGACGAGGACAAAGAGTTCTCTGATGACGCTATCCCAGTGACCGCTAATGATTTCATTGTTGAGGTTATTCATGCAATTTCGTCTGAAAATGACCTCAAAGAAACCGAAAAACAGCTTGATGCACTTGAAAAGAAAGCTAAAAACTGATAGAACAGAAGAGCGACGATCTTGTTTTAAAGATCGTCGCCTTCTTGGCTTCATGAGTTCTATTTGCGCTTAGTTTAACGTTTGTTCGGGACGTTTCCTTCGCGCATTTTTATTTTTGCCCCAGATTGAGGAGTTTATCAAATGGATTTTTACAAAACAAAAACGAGCCGATTCTCACCGACTCGCCTTTGCGTTGTAATTCGTCAGCGTGTATCTCGTCCTGTCTTTCGGCAGAGGTCGGATCTTGCAGTACAGTAAACTGACCGCGTTCGGACGGCTGACTGCGCCCATTCGCCACAACACATGGTCATGGTTACTCTTGGTTCAGGGCGAGTGCCTAAGAGCCAGCTCGAACTGTTCTCCTGAGTTTCCCTTACCGACTGTATTCTATCACAGCATCAGAAGTCTGTCTATAAATTTTTACGATCTTATCAAGCCCTTTTTCAGTTCGTAAATATCTTGAATAATTTCTAGAATTTCATTATATTTTCGAATAAGAAATTCTCGTGCGTGTTGATGTAAATTGATCCCTCTACGCTCTTTTCGCGCCAACAGAGATGAGATAGTCTTGCAGTTCTTGCCAATCTTTCGCATCGCCAACATCGTACTTGTACGACAATCGTTGCATCGTCATGCCACAATCGGTAATCGGTATTCTCTCATCTGCTTAGAGGATTTGAGCCACAAATTCATGATGAAAGGACATGGGGAAGAAAGGGAGACTATGGATTCGCCGCGTTCCTTAAAATTTTGGAATGGGTTGCGTTGAAGCGCGGCGTAACCATCATAAAGGTTGACCGTTTCTTCCCATCCTCCCAACTCTGTCATTGTTGCGGATATCAAAACCCTGAAGTCAAGAATGCAGCATCCGTGAATGGGACTGTCCAGAATGTCACGCTCACCATGACCGAGATCGTAATCTCTGCGATGAACATATTAAAAGAAGGATTAAGAATCGCTTCTTAATCCTTCGCACTGAGACGAGGCATCGTCTGGTAGGGGAAGCAACCGTAAGACCTCCGTGAGGAAGGCGGGTTGCGCTATTACTCTAGAATCCCCTGCTTTATAGCGGGGAGTATGTCAACTTCCTTTCTAATCCTAAAACTTAAAAACCACAACCATTAGGTCATTCCATGACTAATGAGTATATCCAAATCGGACAGCGAAAGTCCATAAACCTTCTTCAAAGCGGTATCCGCGTCATAGGTGTAAAGATAATCGAAATACGTCCACATTAGTTCAGGTGCGAAGTGGTTATTGAGGTAAATGAGCGCCATATCCGCTTTGCCGTAGACATATTCGTCGCTTAGGAACATCGTGTCCCAATCATCATGTGCGGTAATTTGCTCAATGTGAAATCTGCTTGCATCGTCTTTTGAAATAGCAGAAGAGTAGAACGATGAGTAGCGTGTCATATCGACAGGATGCACAGCGCGTGCTCCAATGTAGTCTGCCATACCCTCGACAAACCAAAGGTTTTTGTTCATGGAATTGGTTGAGCCATAGCGATCCATTTGGTACTGATGTGTCATTTCATGCGCCGTTAGGAACGCAAGATAGTACCAAGATGAACTTGGGTTTACAACGAGGTTGATTTCACCAACACGCGCATTACCGCCGACTTTGTTTTGAAGCTCATCATACCCAATAACGCTCTCTGCCTTGTCGTCACTGACCACATTGATGGTAACGTCGTGTTGGGTTGAAGGTCGAAACTAGATGCCATATAGCGCGTAATGCGTTGCACTCCGTCTGCGATTGCGTCTAGTTGTAGTTGCGTCCGCGATTGATTTGGAACAATCGTGACATTCAGCATGAAGCATTGTGGAACGAATAAGAGAGAAAAAGAAGGTTAGAAATGGATTGTCGGATTGCGAGTAAGAAATGTTTGTGACATAAAAGCTCTCTTTTTGTTTCTACAAAGCAAGATGGGCAACCGGATCAACCAATTCGTCGTTAATCCACATGGAGAAATGACAATGCGACCAGTTGAAGCTCCTGTTGAGCCAACAAGCGCAATTACATCTCCTTGTTGCACTATCTCGCCCTCTTGGACGTTCAATTTGTTATTATGCCCATCAAAGGGTGTAAAACCCCTTCTGCATGGGATAAAACAACGGTATTTCCAAAACCTGAAAGCCATCCCGCATAAACAACTTTGCCATAATTACTCGCCAAAAACAGGAGTATTGTAATCTGCGGCAAAAATCTAGTGCCTGAATGGAACCTTCGTGTGTTGGTGATGGGATGGATTCGATACCCAAACCCCGAGGTGATTATATAGTCCTTAATAGGAGCAATAAATGGCGGTAAATTCGGAACAACAGCGCCTTGATGATCCGCTTTGGTTTGTTCTTGGATCTTCATCAAGGTAATCTTTGCTGTCAATGATAAATTTAGCTGCGCTTAAAAGAGTATTGTCATCTAAACCAGTACTGATGTCGCTCATATCGGTTACAGAGATTCCTGTAATTTTCTGAGTGAGCGTCTTTTTGCGCTTTTAAAGCATCACACGTGGATTCTTCACTCTCTCGCTTACTCTCAAGCTCACGCGCTTTTTATGTGTGTATCAAGCTCATTTTGCACTTCTTCAAGTCTGCGCTCTTTGTCAAAAATAAGCGCTAATCATTGCAGGAATGTCGTACCATGCGACGCCATTAAAGATATTTTTCTGTTTTAATGTGGCGAAGATTCTCTTCTAGCTGCGATACTTTTACTTTTTCTTCTTTTAGCTCATGCTTCAAATCAGTCTCTCTATTTGTGCAATCTGAAATCTTGTCATTGATTTCTTGTATAGAAAGCTCTTCAACATTCGTTCTCTGCTCCACTGATGCAGATTGTTGTGTTTCTGCTCCTATTCGCATAGACTGCTTCTTCTCTGAGCCAGTTAATAGCATTACAACGCTGATTAGAGCGAAAAGAATAATGCAAAATAAAAACGCCTTTTGGACTTTGGATAACTCCATTCAAATTCACCTCTTCAAAAATTGTTGTTAAATCATGTCACAAATTGACACTGACGTGACAAATGTGACATCAGAAATCCTTAACTTATGTGGTTTGGATAGACATCAAACCTCCTAAAGTTCTGTTGCCAGTTTTTCTTGGGTAGAGTACGACAATTTCCGTACCGCTGGTTTGTTAAAAGTTTTCTGTCGAATCGCCAAGGAAACTTTACGGTTGCTTAGCTTTTTACTTCTTCGGTGTGGATGTGTGTCTTTTCTAATTGATTAACTTTGTTTCCTTTTTGCTTTTTTCTTGTTTTCTCTTCGCGATATTGATTGAAGCCAAGAGGTCTCGATTCATCATATCGCCATTTTTGGAATTGAATGTTTCTGTTTCTCTTTTTCCAAGCTCTCCCGTCACAGGATGCGCGGAACTCGTATGTTTTGCGTAAAATCTTGATAACCTTGATTCCTTCGAGTTCATGAACTCGGTAATAAATTCTGAACCTCAGTGATTCCAGCGTCTCCTCGATCTGAGCCAAGAAAAGATTTTCCAAGTGGATTTCACATCGTTTTTGGCAATGGAAACTGACCTCCAGCAGGAGCTTGCAAGGTATCGTTTCGTATGGAGATATTTCGTAGTTCCATGATTTGATTCACAGATCTTGTCGGATTTCTTCCAATGGAAATTAAAAAGGTTAATATTCTTGATTAACCTCAAAGGTTTTGTGCCAAGAGATGTTCCAAATCTTTGAGTTTTCGCTTCAACTTTCGTCAATCCGATGGGATAACCTGCTGTTGATGATTTCGTCAGAGTAGTTTCCATCCGAATAAAGGACAAACTGAAGAGAGCAATCGAAATATCCACACCGAGAATGTTTTTGACCTTTTGACCGTTGGTATACCCTACTGGTAGGACAATGCCCAATATATCGATCATCGCTCTTTCTCTTGATAAACTGAGGTTTCGCGATTTTCCCACAAGTCCCTACGGAAAGAGGAATCACGACTGTAAGTCAGATATTTCCTGCTTTCGTAGTTGAACCGAAGATATTGTCTGCGATTCGTTGACAATTTTGTTTTCGGCAGAGATGGAATAATCCATCACAAACGTCGCCTTCGCTATTGTCGGCGGTTCATCGCTTGCTTTGAGGTTTGCGAAGAAACCCAACCGTCGGATAAATTCCTTGGTCGTTCAAGAGTTCAAAAGAGTTCTTAATCAATCTTATTCCCGTTGTCTTTTCAAAGCATTGAAACAAGCGATAGGTCATCTTTTGGATTTAACGATCTCACAGGTTATCAGAGCATATAGATACCATACTGGATTTGGAATTTCTTCCTTCCACGAGGTTAATTTCTTTCTTTTCCTACGATGTCACGGATATCCCTCCAAACATTTCCTCTGTGTTGAGAAAAATCCAACGCTAATAACTGGGACGAAACACGGAATCGGAAAGGAATTGATTGAGCTTTTGGACAAAATCATAGATGGAATGAGTTCTTGTGGCATAGAAATCAGAAATGTACGGTATTTACCTTTTTCTTTGCCATCCTTAATCAACTCCTTCCTAATCCATAAAAATTATGCCAACCGTCAGATAACTACCTGTTTTTCCTTAATAGACACGTTTTTCGTATCTGCCAATTATACCACTGAAACGTCTTGTAACTGACTTTGGGATGCACAAAAGCCGATAACAGCGACTCTTTGTTTTTGTTTGTTGTGTCAGTAGCCATGTTCTTCATCTTCGCATCATGCTCTAAGAGCAGATTTTCGAGAAGATTTGAACAACTCTATGGCTCATCCGCGCGAACAGATGAGCATCGTAACACAGCACTGGGTTACATCAAGGAGCGCTTTCAGCATCTCCATTGCTTTCCGCTCGCTCTCCATCGGAGTACGGTTCTCACCGACATTGCAGAGAACTTTCCTGCAATCGTGCAAGTTCGCCTGCTTCTTCTGAATTTTCAGGCAAGGCGCAAAAACGTCAGTCTGAATGTCCAAAACGAGGAAGCGTGACGACACGCGCCCATCGCGCATCAGAAATGTCTGCGTACGTTTTCGTGCAGATATCCTTCTTTCGTGAGCTTATTGATATGCTCCTCCAAGGCAGAACGCATACCCATGCCATTTTCACGGCAAATCAGAAACAGATGACGTTGCTGTCCGACATCCATGAGTTCATCAAGGATTGGCGCAGACACGCAAATCCTTTGGCGACTCTTTTTCCGATGAGATACGTCTTCTGCACTTCTCGTGCTAACTCACCAGTCTCTCTCCATCAACTTGAAGATGGTTGAGTTGACTGTTGGGGATATTTTGTTAGCTCTAGAGAAGTAAATCCGAAGTGGATTGAATTCGCATTAAATGTGACCAGTGTACCGATTCGTTTCGCCGTTTCGGCGTCAACCATTGGAGCAAGCTCGTCCTCTGCGGGGCTTAGCGCGGTTCTTCCCACCTCGAAAGCAGTTTCCTTCAGTCACTATCGGCGATGAAATTCGTAAAATCGCCAGTTCCGACTAGTCGACCCATTCCGTCGAAACTAGAAAATTCGAAGAATGCTCCGTCTGTGAACCCATGATGTCTTTTTCTAAGACGCTTGTCGTTATGGACGATCATCCCATTGCAGGTTTTACCTTCTCATACACAAGGTATTTTCACCTCATAGAACCTTGCTATTTCAGGCAAAAGTTTTCTGACTGCTATTGATAACCAGATTTTTCATATTTTTGTCTCCTTTTCAATCCTCTTAAAAGCAGGAAACATAGCTGTCTCCAAAATAGAAGTCTTCAATTAACATATACAGATTATACTTCAAAAGACATTTGCGACACTAAAAAGAGCATCTTTTTCCAAAGATGCCTCTAGTCAAATGTTTTGCTTAAAAATCTTCTCCAATAATCAACGTCGGAGTAGTGCTCTTTTTGTACACAGAGCACTTGAACTGGCAAATTTTGACCGCTTTCTTGTGTCTCTTTTGTCCTCTCAGAAACAATCACAATCGCGCTGATTTGGCATCCCAGTAGATTTGTTCGTGACAGTTCCAACTTCAACGCCTGCGTTTCAGCGCTCTTTGTGCTTGTGATGTTTTGGTCTGCATCTGTTGTTGTGTTGATATTTTAATTCCTGTTTTGCCCTCGTTTCGCTTCCTGTTTGCTGATTTTTAGCCATTCTCGGTATCTGCGCCGTTCAGCAAGTTCAGCGCGTTCTCTGGTCTTCATCAGCACGCATTTTGCGGATTTCAGCTCCTTTTCGTTCGTTTCACTATTTGTGTCATCCACTTGCCACACAACAGTGCTTTTGCTTGTCATCAATGGATTCCTAAATACGCCTCTGCTCTTTTAGTTGCAACTTCTTCCGCTTTTTGCTGTGCGGGAGGCGTGTTCGCGGGTCAGGATGAAGTTGTTCATCGCTTGAAGTTCATCATTGAGTTTAGTAATTGACAATCCATACTCAAGTCATCAATCATTTGCGGACTTTCAGGAACCATAAATGCGGTTGCTTTTGTAGTCTTTCCGTTCTTTGAAGAGGCATGTTATTCAAACTCATATCGTGCGAATGACATCGATCTGTTTCGATGGAGCGACGAATCCTTTGACGATGGATGGGATTTTAAGTGAACCGTTGAAGGGGATGGGAAATTTCTGTGAGAACGGCGTTATAGAACTTCGTTGTGCGTTTACGCGCCCAATGTCGCCTCTTCGTCACGGTAACGTACATACTCGATCTGCTTTTTCAACCGTCAAGATGCGGTCATTCTTTTGAGATCAATAACAAGTCCATTCACCATCGTAATCGTCGCGATAGCGCGTGTCTTTTCAACATCCAAATCAACGCCGCCAAGGAGGTCGATGATTTTCTTAGCCGGTCGCAGTTGATAACAAAACATAGTGATCTCGCTGACATTCAAGAGTTTTTCAATGGTTTGTTTTGCAAGCATACTGCCGCTTTATATGCAGGCATGATTCACTCTGGTCGAACCATACTTTGATCATGTCCACTTTGAATCACGTCAGTACACTCGAAACAAGTCCAATGCGTTTTGTTAGCAAGGTTGGCGAGCATCAGTAATGGTATCGGATCGACTGGACATCTACCTGTCTCACCAACGCCAAGAAGGAGAAAGCTGATGTTTTGTCATTTCTGCCTTTCTCATCCGCTATCTCTTGCTGTCTCATCGCTAAGTAAGACTGGGCATGCGCTGATTCAAATAGTCCGTGAAAGACGTAATATGATGCACCAACAGTTGCGAGAAAGACTGTGAGGATTAAGAGCGCTATTTTCGTGATCCTTGATAAATTCAAATCATTATCCCCTTTTGGGACTGAAGAGGATTCCCATGTGAAACCCAAATTTCAATAACCCGCTTCAAACGTTAATTACCTGATCGCGTCGAGAGTCGCTATTGGCAAATGCCTTGTGTTCGCTCGTCTTTCAACATAAACGACTTCATACCGTGGCTTCCTGGTTCTTCTGGAGGAATATAATCTCGCACCATCCAGTATAGTGCTTAATGCGCCGCTTAGCTGAGAATATTTTTGTGTAATTTGCGTTACATAGTTTTGCGTTTCTTCAAATGGTGGAACGCTCCCATACTGTTTAATTGCATCTGAGCCTGCATTATACGCAGCAAGCGCGAGTCGTGTGTCTCCGTTAAAGTTATTTAACCAGCAAGTTGCCACATAGCCACATGCGCCCTCACTGCTTTTGGAGCGTGCCAAGGCGTGGATTTCATTTCCAACGCTGATGCTGTGCTCGGAAGTAGCTGGACCCATGCCAATCGCGCCTGCCGATGATACTTCATTTTGATTGAACTTTGATTCTGTATCAATGAGTGCAGACATGATGAGTGGATCTACGTTGTACTTGTAAGAGTAGTACAAAATCGCTTTTGCGATCCCTCCTGCCTCATCGAAGGATATAGAAGGGTCTTTCAGAGTTAACATAACGCTGAATCAGGTCAACCCAAATCGTTGGTATTGCCGCTTGTGTTTGATGGCGTTAATCCAACAACCGCAGAAATTGTAATGAAAGCGAGTAGTCAATTAGTATTTTAATCAAAGATTGTTGCCCTTTCACCTATATGACCAAGTTCAGCGAGAACGCCACCAAGACCGTCTTTCTCTTCTTTCCTTTGGTGCTTGCGTTTTGTTGATGTTACTCTGTTTCAGAAGAGGTTGATTCCGTTGCTTTTGGTTTCTTCACCCCGGTTCATTAAACGAAACGCTTCGGCAAAGAACGGGTTCGTCAATTTCGCTTCTATTTCAACAGGTTTCTCTCAGTAGATAACGCCACTTGCTCGAAGAGGTTACCGGTTTCTCCCGTTGTTCTGGTTCGTCAAACGAAACACTCGGCAGCAATAGATTCGCCAGTTCGTCTTCGTTTCAACAGGTTCTCTCGGTAGACCGCTACTTTTGTTACCGGTTTCTGCGTTTCGCTCGCTCTCATTAAGCTTGTTCGCCTCATCGTTAATTGCTTCAAACCGTTCATTGTAAAATGAAATCGGACAGATAAAAAGTAGAAAGCAGACAGAATCAAGCTGGTAAAAGTCATCTTTGCCACAAACACCACCAGGAGGTTCTGTATGTCCCACGCCACTCTACCACAAAACGCCGTACATTCGCACACTCATCCTCGCCTATCAGCGCGGGCAGCAGATCGAAGCGATGCTAGCGTCTCGCGTGTCCCTGGCTAGTGAAAATCGCGAAAGACCTTTGGCATCGCCCGCTCCACCTGTACGCTGAAATACAACAAACCACCAACACCACACACACACAACAACCCAACCAACAAACAAAACCCCAAAAACCAAACAACCACCAAAAAACCACCAAAACACACCCCACACCCCCAAACCACCAACACACAACACACACCAACAAAAAACAACCCACAAAACCCCAAAGAGAAAGAACCAAGACGACGGCAGGACGCCTGCGAGAGTATTGACTGCCGTGACTCTCTCTTGTTGATCGGACGCCCACCTTTGGGAAATTGAAACCCTTTGACACCACTGTCGGGAAAAGTGACGTGATCCCGTCCTGCTTGGCCGCAGATGAACTGCAAGAAGCGAAAAGAGACACCTGATGTGATTCGCAGAAGACCAGAGTAGCGGTCGCCGATGCTACAAACTAAGAGAGCCTCTGAGTGAAGCACAATTTTCACAGGTATTTCGTGTACGATCACCTGCGACAATGGGAGCGAGTTCGCTCGTCTGGTAAACGAAGCTTGTTCCAGAGGCGAAGGTAGTACTATGCTCTCATATCCTTACTGTCCACACTTGTTCGTGAACGAACGCGCGAATGTCTGCAACCGGTATTTCATTCCGCATGCGTTGATACGACGAACTTGATGCGAGGAAGAAGTGGCAGCGCGTAGAGGATTGGACTCAATTACGCCGCCACGTAAAATTTCTAGGCGTTATGAGATCGCCACAAGAGCGCTCGATGCCGCTGCCATCTTCGCCCATAATTTTGATTCTGTTATGCCTACTGTCCGATTTGATATTGCACCCATTTTGCAACCTCTTCAACATTCGGCGTTTCTTCCTTCTGGATTATTCCAGGTCAGGTTCAAGAGATTATCACATTGCCGTGGCACAGGTTCTGCTGTGCTTGTTTCTGACCCTGCTATGTTTCCTCTCCACGAGATGCAACAATCCTTTCCACAGAAGGCGACACCAAGAGACGTCGAGATTGCGATCATAAATCATGACACCTGCGTCTCCTTCCATTCCCAATAGGCGTTGAATGGAATCAGCGAAAGGACAAACTGACTGCAATCATGAAGTTTGCCAAAATAATACGTGCGTCTGTTTGCATCACGATGCGCAAGATGCCCTTTGTGGTCAGTGTGCCGCTCAAGGATTCTACTTTTAATGACGGTAGTGCTTTTTCTGTGACTGGGTATATTTGGATTCTGCATTGCAGGCATTTTATATCCTCCTTAATTAAGGCGATTAATTTGCTTTCTTGATTTTAACAGATTTAGAGGTGGAAAGATTTTTCTGCGCGTAAAGTTGGCAAAAGTGTTAATATAGATGAGATGTCGAAGGAGTTCGATTGATTTTGAGGAACCCTCATAAATTTGATGGCGACTACATATAAGTCGCAAGAAAGGAGCCTTATCGCGGCTAGAAATCAGACTTTCCATCGAAAAATGCAACGGTTGTTGGTAAAGTTGAGGCGCGACAGCGTCCTGATGGCGGTAACTCCATCGCGATGACTGTTTCTGTGACAGGTCGTGTCGGCGCTGTTACGAACCGTCGTCGCCCACAGGGGGCAGGCGCTTCCAGCAGCAGTTGCAACATTCAAGCAGGGCGACACCGTGAATTTCACGGCGCAAACTCGCGCACAGAAGAGCAGGATGGGCAGGTGGTTGGTTACACGCAGCTTTTCCCGTATCTCTCGCGGTGGAGTCGCAGGAGAACCTACCAACATTGAGCTTATCGCGCTCAATGCCTCGCGGGCGGCAGTTTGTCCCGCAGGTGAAACATCCTCGGCGAACGGTAGTCGGGTGGCGAGTATCAACACCCTCGGCCCTGCGTCCGAAAGCGGGCAAAGACGGGAGGCACGTATCCCAATATCGCGGGTAATGCTTTCTTTAAGCAGCGCTACCTCGGCGATTTTGAGATCTCTCGCCGCCACATGTCAGGGTCAGCGGGTTTACGTTGACTCCTGACAATGTTTCATCACGGCTTCTCCTGGTGAAAGGGAACCCGCATTGTGTATGAACATTACGAGTGTCGCGGAAATCTTCCGCACACGGGACAGTGCACAGTGCGAGGTTTTCTGTTCAGCAGAGCGCACCAGCAGTACGCCCGACACCGACGCCGGGCGCGCCTGCACCCGCTCAGGGCGCATACCAGCAGCAGCGCCGCACCCGTCTCAGCAGGGTTATCAGCAGCACGCCGCACCGCAGAGCGCTCGTGATGGGTTCGGTATTGTGGACGACGACGACATTCCGTCTCTGATTCCACGACTGACTACTAAAAGAAAACAGGGTCTTGCACCCTGTGATTGCGCTTAATTCTGACACACTTACTTTTTGTAGTGAGAAATTTTGGCCTCACCAACAACAAAACATAATAAGGAGAGAATCACATATGAGTCGCATACTCACAGCTTATCGGCCGCATCGGAAAGATTTGAGCAGAAGACGCCTGGAGCGGTTCTGTGTGTCACAAACTCGCTGCTGCATCGAACACAGGCGAGAAGGATAAGGACGGTCAGTACCGCACCGAGTGGACAAACTTTGAGGCTTGGAACAAGCGCGCATGGAGTCCATCCACATAACATCGCTCATGTCGGCGATCTTGTCGTGTCCGCGAAGAGCACGACACAGACACTTCCGAAGATGGAAGAATCGCCACTTCACGGCGTTTCGTGTTGTTGATTTCGAGGTTATCATGTTCAGCAGCGCGATAACGACAACGTGATACGGAAGGAAGAGGAAAGTTCCAGAGGATCCTGTACTAAAGAAGCCCAACAACCTAGTTTTTACCTAAGTTGTTGGATTCTTTTATTGCACGAGCAAAACAATATATATCTGTTTTCCCTATCGCTTGCATGTTCACACATAGTTTCTATCAATACGTAGCTCTAATGGAATCTGTTGAGCCTTCAATTAAGTCACGCAGAGTTTACAGATATCTTCAACAGTAAATTTCCTTCTTGCTTCAATATTGCTCGTGAAACAATTTTGCTCTTGTTTTCATGTCCCGTCATTGTTGACATCCCCCACCCGCTAAATTGGCTCTTGTCCCAGTCACTATTTGCGCTTCTCTGAGCGATTTAACTCTTCAAAGATTGCCGATACGTCTTTCGTATCATTAAATCTCTTTCAGATACTCATTTTGCCACCGATTTGTTGTTTTGGTTGTAGTGTACTCATAAAGAGTCGTTCCTTTGCACGAGTGATGCCAACGTAGCACAATCTGCGCTCTTCTTCGATAGATTCAGGAACAATCGTCCCGTTTGCCGCTTACCTTCATTTGATTTGGCGGCGAGGCAACAAGCCAGCCAATGAGGTCCAATCCATAAACACGTGTCAAATTCAAGCACCCTTTGAGCGGTGAAAGAGACAGTGACTGCGCTCAAGCGCTGCTTTCTGTCCGCTTGCCGCTCTTCGACTTTTTGGATATGCTAGAAAGAGTTTGTCCACGTCGTAAAGCGCTCACAACTGGCGATAAAGGAGTAAATCATTTGTTCCTTGCCTTCATCGTCAGCTTTTCGCTCGACTTTTCCCCTTCATGCGCTCTTTTTAAGAACTCTATGTAGCCAGTTGTACGCATCAGAGTTCGAGAAGCATTCAAGCAACATTGCTTTTGCCACCAGAGTTCATTTGGCGCAATTTTGCAGAGTGTTAATCCCAGAGTCTTGAAGTCATCTCGTGAACGTTCCTCATCAGGCGTAACATCCGGCAAACTGTTCTGGCAACTACGTGAAATGAAACATCATATTCATGGCGGATTTGCGTTGAAGCGCATTACAGAAATTGTCATTCGTGATGCGACGTTCCGAGCATCGTTCGGCGATGAATTTGAACGAATCCCATGTCGTTCGGATTATCTGCCAAATGCAGGTACGCTAAAAAGCTCTTTTGATTTCGCGACGACCATAGAACCCTTCTGGAGCCCTGCGACATAGTATAGGCATTCCCCATGTTTGAAAACGCATCTTCAAACAAGGAGATCGCATGTTAAGTCTGTAAAGTACAATGTCGGAATACGAGATGAGTTGCTGTTGATTCACAAAGATGGTCAATCAATGTACGCAATCGTTTGTGCTTCGTGTTGTCGTCATCGGTAATCAATGAATAGATGTCTTCGCCACGATTCCCGCGACCACTGCGGCAAATGCCCTGGATATTCAATGGGTTGAATGTTTATCAAGTTCTATGGACATGTTGACGACTTCAACGGTCGAACGGTAGTTGTCATTTAGCTCTCCCATTGTGCGCGTTCTTCCAATCTTTTCAAAGTTGAGAATAAAGTCAACCTTGGACGCACGCTGCACGAATAAATCGCCTGTCGCGCATCGCCACCAATGAACACGTTTTGCGTATAGCCGCCTGCAGAAGCTTAACGATGTCATATTAGGGCGACATTCGTATCTTTGAAACTCGTCAACCAAGATGTATTTGTAGATGTTTTGATACATCGCGTAGGTCGCGATCCTTTTTAAGAATCGTATAGCACTGCACCAACATATCGTCAAAGTCAATAACGCCCATCTGGTTCTTAATCAGCCCAGCGCTTATACAGCGTTCTGATCGTTCAAATAAGTTTCATCAATGTCCTTCGCTCCTTCAAGGCACGCTGACATCAGAGTTTTGCCGTTTGGCATAATGAGACAATTCTTTGCCACGGAAATAAAAGCTAAAGCGGCGGTCTTCGTCAATATCGGATGATTTTTCTTTTGACTGCGAACTCGAGACAATATTTTTGGCAACAATCTGCTTTTTGTCGGCTTTTCGCTTAGAGCTGTGGATGATTTGCCGTCTTTGCGGTACTGGAACGTATCACCGAAAAAGCCGAAAAGAGTGGAACTTTCAAAAACACCCTGCTGACCTTGGTCTAAACCAACAAGCGAAATAAAGTCGGCTTCTTTCATTTCAGTCGCGCCTAGTAAACGTAATTGCAAGAATATCTTTGAGATTAACGCCTTTATAAAGCAGATATTCAATTCGTTTAGTTAAAACAGTCGTTTTCCTGAACCTGCGCTCAATAACGCGACATGATGTTCCATGTGCTGTACTGCGGCTTTTTGTTCCGCGTTCATTCTGCTGAAATCAAAATGACATCTTAATCGTAGCCTGCTTTTCTAAAACTAGACAAATGTCTAGCTACTTTAAGCCAACCAAAAGGAATTTGTCAGGGCGATTCAATCGTTGACATTTCTTTTGGATTGACTCTGTTTACAATGCTTTGTGGGAGAGTAGAAAATTTAATCCTCTTTTGTTTTCCTTCTGAAGGATAAAGTGCGGTGACATATCCTTCGTGGTATTCATCACGTTTTTAAAGTGTAACAAACGATATCGCGATGACGAACCCCAAAATTTCTTTTCACTTTCATCGTCTTTCTTTTTGGTGCCTCAGTGGTTTTATGTTCCAAGATTTCACTGCCCACGGATTCTGGTTCAAGGTTGGTAGCTAAACAGCATCAATCTCATGAGATTTTCTAAGTTCCAATCCATGCGTTTGTTTGCGGTGTCCTCCCTAGTAGTGAGAAAAACTGGTGTCCGCTTTGAGAGTTCTTCTCTGAGCCATGTTTTTCCAACCATGCATGAGACGCATATTGTAAATGTCATTGTTTTTCTTCTTTCCAATCTTGGAATAAAGTTGTTCAGCATTCCATCTCACAACCGTTACTTTGGAATGACAGTCACAGCAAAGAGTAATGAGATTGCCAATCGTATTCGTGCCATTCATCCTTCGTGGAGTAATATGATGTACTTCCAACCGACAGTTTTTATTTCCGCACAGTTGACATTTGCAGTTATCGCGAAGAATCGTCGCTTTTCGCAAATTCTCATCCAATCGGTTGAGCGTTGATACTGCCAAGAATAGAGTCTTTTCTCATCGGTCAAAACACATGAACATCAATCGCAACATCCTCTAAATAAATAGAATCAATACGAATATATTTTACTTTAGCCTGTCTGTGATTCTCACAACCGCTTGCCTCTTTTGTAAAAATCGTTGAGCGATACGTCCTTTTCGTTTAGAATCTCGTGCGATTATCAAATCGTTGCTTCCGATACCGCTTCCAATACCGACGATAACGACGATAATTCTTGCGTTGTTCCATCAATTTATGAACATCATTTCTCTGTTCCATCGTCGCGACAAAAATCACTTTGTTTTTGTTTTGCATTTTTGAACAAGCGCTAACCCAACATGCTTCGCACCATCGTCAATTCCCCATACGAATCTCGTCGTCGTTGATTGTCACGACTTTCTTTAGCTGGATTGTCATCGGACGTTTGGCAATAAGCGTTGCTCTGTCGCACCAACCGCCAGCATTTTGGATGATGGTTGGATTCAGCTTCTCGCCTTCCGCGTCCAAGACGAACGCATACTCTTTTTGATTATTTAGCATTTCGCTGCCTTCCTTTCGGAGAATTGTCCTTCTCGCCAATGTCCGTGGAGTTCATGCGTTTCCCCTGTGATCTAACCAGAGCGTTAGGTTGGGTTTCTTGGTTGGCACTCTTTAGGCTTTGGGACTGAAAGCACATCCCAAGGTAAGTTTTGACCTTTTTCCACGAACGTGGTTCATCGTGCGAACCATTTTTCAACGACCGCACTCACTGAGGGCTGAGACCTCCTCTAAGCCCATCGTCGTGCGGACTTCGCGCTCACCTTGACGATGTTTGATCACAAATTACTATGAATCTGAGAACTTAGAGAAAGTCCCAACATGTTTCTGTCGTCTTAGGTTTAATTTCTACCATGCAAAAAGCCGCCAAGAGCAAATTCGTGCTCAGTGGCGGTCTTTTTCAATCCGCGCGATTTCGGTAACCGCGATAGCAGTCTGCTTTCGACTGCCAACCTAACTTTGGGATTTTCATCGTCAATTGTACCTGCACCTAATCCCCGTCTCTGCATCGGATCGCTGGCATCAGGTCGTTGTCGTCCTCACATGCGTAGACATCAGAATGTCGCGCACACTGGCAAACCAGACGTGCTTCGTCGCGAGCCTCCGCGCCGCCATGACCGTCCGTACAGCATCTACCTTGTCATCCCCGAAGTACACACTTCCCTGTTGACGTGAAAATCCGTAGCTTCTTAACGTGTCCTCTATTTCGGCGTAAGCTTTCGCTTGATTGCCTCTTGTGTGGGTCTTGGACAAAGTGTCCGCGTCCAAGACGAACGCGATTGCGTATTTTGCCATGCTTATCGTCCCTTTCTGGCTAATTCGTGATGCCTTTGCGTCACCATTTTTAGGTCTCTTCCTGTTTGCCATAGTCAAGCAGATTGCGCGATTTTGGTGCGTGCTTTTTGAAGCTCTTTGTCTTTCTCCGTTGCGCGATATGAAGGCGCATTGTTGACAACAGAGACGGTCATGCTTGCGAGTCTATCTAAAACACGCGGTGTTAAAGATGTTTGCAATGCGATTTTAACGCAGTTCATGGAGATCATAATCGGCAATTTATTGGCGTATCTGAAATCAACATTTGGTATAAAACGTTTTCATAGGCGTAATCACTGTGTAGCGAATTGATGCCGAGATCGTCAATGATAAGTAAATCGCAGTCGTTCACTTCGCGCACAAAATCATTCGCTTCTTCGTCAGATCTAAAAGAAAGCGACTTTTTGTATTCATTGTAGAGCGATCGGACTTTGTAAAACTTAACCGAATATCCTTTGCGACGAGCTTGCGCTCCAACAGCGATTTCAAGGTGACGTTTTACCGCAACCCATAGCATGCCCATGACGAGCAAACCCATCTCGCTCTTTGATGTAGCTTTTGAGAAATTGACAACAAAGTTCTTACAGAACTCAAGATTGGATTTATTGCTTCATTCTCTTCAAAATTGTTGAACTTCTGTCTCTCATAGCGCCGACCAATGTCAGGATTGGACAAAAATGCCGCAACAGCGTCTTTCTTTTGCTGTTTTTCTTCCATATCTGAAATGCGTTTATCATTCGCCATATCTGCTTCAATACGGCAAGGACACTTTTAAGACAATTTTCTCGTTAAAGCAGATATTTTTCTTTTCAAGTAATCTGCTGCTAATAAGGGCATGTTTCAAATTGACTCTAATCATCACTTCCTTTTTAAAAATCCGTTTTCTAAAAACATTTTAACAGACAATTTTCATAATGCAAAATTCCACCAAAGCGCGTATTTTCGGCACGATGTAGCGGATATGCAGTTAGTTAGATAATGTCGTCATCCAAGAACGGGTTTTCTTCATGCTCTTCGAGTTTCTGAGTCGCTGATTGTATTCCTCTCATAAAGGATTTTCCTCTTCCTCGTCGTCAAAGAAATGGATTTTCCTCTTTGCTGTCTGGAAGGAAAGAATTCTCTTCCTCTTCATCCTCTGACTGGATTGATTGTTCGTCAAGAATGGGTTCTCTTCTTCCTGCTCATCGAAATAAACGGATTTTCTCTTCAACGAGATCATCCAAAGAACGGATTGTATTCAACAGAAGGAATGTCGTCGTTCACGAATGGGTTCTCATCAACATCGTTAATGAACGGATTTTCATCGTCAATAAAGGGATTCTCGTCAGATTCTGTGTTTTGATTTTCAGCATCCCCAGAGTTCGATGAAACGAAAGGATTCTTCTTCTCGTCCTCATCGTCATCGTCGTTTACAAAAAGGGTTCTCATCCGACTGATTATCTTCATCGCTATTCAGAAACGGATTTTCGTCGGACCTCGTTGTCATTCACAAAAGGATTCTCATCGCTCATCATGTACCATTGCGAACGGGTTTACATCCGTCGAAGGCTCATAAGAGACATCATTGAAGCTGATGTAGTCCTTATATGGCTTTTTATTAAGGTCAAGGAAGTTCCCTGCTGTCTTTAATAAACTTTTTGTTCAACCTTCTTTTTGGACGCATTTCCAGCAATAGTGTTTTTGCGTACTAATGATGTCATCAGCAGACTCTCCTGCTTTCCATCAGCGCAAAGAAATCATATATGCTTGCTGTTTTGCCGTCTTTTGGGATATTCCTCCCAAAAACGCCTCAAAGAGCTTTTCATGTTCAGGCGACATTTTCTCATTGGACACATATTTGTTCATTGTCGCACCATCGCTGAGATAGTCTAAAGCGCTGGTTGGGAGTAAAGAAGGTCTCCAAGCATAATGTAATTCTGCTCGCGATCTTCGCTCTTCATTACAAAAGCGAAATTCTGAACAGCTTTCATAGCGACCTCTTTCGAGATCTCTCTGCTGTTACGCGTGCCTTGTACGCCTTTAAAAGCAGTCCCCTTAGAGGCTTTTACGCGGATAATGCGACCAGATTTCGTCGAAATCCTCTTCAATAGAAACTCTTCTCGCTTTTTTCGCAGAAGCGCGTTTCTTTTTCGGCTTTTTCTTCTACTGGTTCGTCAGCAGGTTCATCTTCGGAATCGTCATCAGATTCCTCTTCCTGCTTTTTCAATGCGCACAGGAGCGACAGGAACTGGTTTCTGCTCTACCTGCTCTGGCGTTTTCTTTTTCCACAGATTTTGCAGAGCTTCCTCCATAACATCCTTCTTCTTCATTGAAAGCGAACGGCGACACGTTCGTTGCTCTTTACGGCATCAACGATTTTTGCATCAACCGTCTTTTTCGAGTTTACCAAGAAGCGTGCTGACAAGAAACGTATCGGGTTGTTCATTGAGGAAGTCAATGATTTCCTCTGCGCTCATTTCAGCATCAATAAAGACGCACTCGTCGTTCTTGATGAGCATCATATTGATTCGCAATCGTATTCGATTAGATCTGCCTTCATGAGGTTCTTCATCGACTGCTTTGCCTCGCTCGGTGATTCCCATATCACAGCTCATATATGCAAGGGCATATAAAAAGCTCCAACTTGGAAACGATGAGGAGACGTGAGAATATAAAGGAAAGCGTACTTATCCGAAGCAGAGCTTTGTAAAAGCATTGTCCTTCCAAAAGGCGAGATTGAATTTTTGTTAAGCATGGTATATTCCTCCGTTGTCATTTTTTTGCAATCAGTAGATCGTATCATCCTATCTCAATCCATTCAAACCACATCAAAGTGGTTAAATAAACTGAGAGCCTACACTCAACCTAGTACGAACAACCCTGTCATCACACCAAGTCCCCAAACGAAACGAGGCGTTCGGGGACAACTTTCCATCCGGGTTCGGCAGTTGTGTTTTCTGTTCGGACGATTTTGTGAAAATTCATCTCCCTAAAAAGCAAAGATTCACCTTCACTGGATGCAATCCAACACCCTCTATCCCCATCGGCATAAGCGTTTGGGACTACTTTTCGCAGAATTTGATGCGCAGCATTGATATCCGCGTTGAGAATCGTTCCGTCGTTGAACGATACAGTCCTCGTTTGAATCGTCGTCGCAGGTCGTTTATCCCACGTCGCGCTCTTGCTTTATCGCCATTGGCGTGAATCGACTTCCTCCCACGATCGAGGAACGAGGTTTGACCTGAATACGACTCATGACGGAACGACTACGATCCCTCAAAAGAGGTTGCTTTTATACGTAATCATTCTGGAGCATTTTATCGTGAGGGAATCCCTGATAAAGTTTTGATTGTTTTTCTTATCCATCCGTGAACCATTCTTTTCAGACCTATATTTCGACCCGATGACGATGGTATTACACTCATGGCTTAACGCAAGTTCTGGTAATGCGTTTACTCACTTCATGAGCGTATCGTTCAATCTTTTGGTTTGCGTTTGAAAGTCCAGTCGGTCAAGGCGATGACTTTCGCTTTGTCCTGTCCTGATAGTTTCGTAGATGGACAACAGCGTGCTCGTTCCTTTATTGTAAAACTGATTCACGGATTTAATCGGACGTCCGTTGAACACAACAGGTTGAAAACCCTTGACATTGACGCACAGGCGAAAGCGTTGTTCACGCCAGGATCCATCGTCAAATATCGTCCGTTATCGGGTTTATATTCAATGACCTTCTCTGTTTTGTAGACGATTTCAACAATAAATACGCCGTTCATTGGAACAATTTCACCTGTTGAATCTTCTTTACGTTTTTATGCCAAAGTTCAATCCTAAAGTTATCCATACAAGGAATTTCGACAGTTCCATCGGAACGTAGCTTTGCAGTTTGATTGTCAACGACAAACGGCATCATCCATCCCTTCCTCTTATACGAAGGAAGTTTTGGATAACCGCTGAATTTTTTGCGGTGCTTTTACGATAAGCGTCTCTGGATTTCTTCCAACTCGTCATGTCTTGACAAACGGCTTTCAAAACCTGTTGTGCCAAATGAACATTTCCCATTGACTCGTAGAGCATAGAGTCTCGGTTGTCTCGCGATGTCTTAAAACTACGATCCAGCTCGCAGTAGTTCATCCATTCACCTTGGAATAGTTTTGTGACGCACCCGATAGAGTCCTTTGGTTATAGACGTTGTTCGCCCTATGCCCCAACTTTCTCTAAGAGCGGAAAAGAATTTATCGGATGCCCGAATTACATGTCGCTCGGTCAACCATTCGTACTGAACCTTGGTTTTTGCTTCTTATTTTCGGGAAACAACTTCATTCTCTTTTTTGTACGACCGCACAGTCTCTCACCTCTTTTCCGTTATGAAAATCATACCATATGATTTAGTTTTTGTGCGGATATTTTTTATTTATCAAGATGATATCACAAGAGAAAAGTTTGTTAAAAATCGTCGTGAAAAGAAAATAAAATTTTGCTAAAATGGTAAAAGGAAATCACAATCGTTCTGATAGATCCTTTTTCTGTTCCGTATCTAAGGTTTAGTTTAGTAAGGGAAGCGCATTAGCGCGAAATTAAATGAACATAACTTTCATTGATGCAGATCCAATTCTTTGAAGGCGATAAGAACATTCAGCCTCATCAACCTGACAGAAGCTTATCTGTAAAATCTATAAGATGCAAAAACAAGATCAAATTTTTCCTGATCGGCGGGTTCAATCGAAAACAACCTGTTCCTGCCAGCACTCACCGAAGTGGCGCGTCTTCTGGCGAAATGAACATGGAGATGATTACGTCGCTACAGTGAACTTGAAGAAAAGAATGTTTATGGATTTGGATTGATGCACATGTTGTATCAGTCCTTTATGGCACAGGAAAATATCACAGACAACACATACACTGTCGTTTGCGCCGATACGAACTTTTTAAAAACAGCAGAGTTCTTCGGAGAAGGTCGGCATAATAAGGTCAACTTTGTGCTGACAGATGACATCAACAATCTCGCAGGTATCAAAGAGACATATAATGTCCCATTTCGTAATCAGTGTTGATCCGAAAAACGCAGTATGTTTGATAAGACTATCATCCGCGAAAATCCTTCGCATCGTTACGCAAGAGAACGACAAGACCAACTTCGCTTGCAAACTCTTTGCGTATAAATGCGAGAAGTATTCCAAGATTGCTCCATACAAGACGCTCTTTACTGCACGCGCATTGATTCATTACGGGTACTGGAACGCCAACTTGCGATATATAATGACAAACCGCTCAAGATTGTCGTTCTTGGTAATCCTGAAAGGTTAACGCGCTCCTTGAAGAGTGCTCTTAACGGCGAAATAGAGAGAGGAAATATCCCTCTTTTTATTTTGTTCGACGACAAACGAGTCCCACGCGTAGTAAAGATCGTCATCGTCGAACATGTAATCGTCATCGCAGGCGGTGATACGCCGTCATTGTCGAAGCACTTCCGGGTTCTTCTGAGCAATCAACAACCTCTGGCACTATCTCGGGTTCATCGTTCATCCCGAGATAATCCTCCTCGGTCGGCGGATGTTACGCACAGCAGGAAAACTTCCTGGCGTCAACTCCACTGGCGCGGTAGAATTGACGATGGATGTCGCCGCATTTTGCTGTGCGCTCTGTTGCACGTCTGCACGAGCAGAGTCAACCGCGCCTGTTGCAACAACGGCGGTCGCAACGACGGCACGGGGAACCGGATTCGCTATATTCTAGCTCCTCCTCGCGAGATCTTCAGAGACGCCCTTCCCGCTTATATCGCAGGTAGAGCGAAATTATCCTCATATTATCTAAACTCATACATGACGCAGACGCGCTCGATGAGTAGATCTTTTTGCTCGAAGTATGGAGCAATGACACTCCATAATGTGCGTCTTCGAGCATGTCATCTGTCACAAGAATCTCTCTTGTGACGGGACAGAAGCGATCTACAAACGGCAGAGCGCACACTGCGCCCGCCATTATCGCCGATAACACCACTCCTGTCATGCCAGCGCCACTGGCGAGAGGAGGAACGATAGAATTGCGGAACGCCAACAATCCTACTACAAGGATGACGATGATGTTCTTTTCCTTCGCGGATGATTTTGTTGAGCATGGTAATTTCTCCTTTCACCACACAAGAACACCATTGACAGATCAAAAATAATATGGTGTTCAAAGAAAAACTTTGGTATCTAAAATTATATTCCAGATTGATTAAAAACTAACAATAAAACCGCTCCATAAAGCAAAGCGGTCTCATTGGTTAGAACTTATTTGTCATTTGAAGCACTGTTGAACGCGTTTTGTGGTTCGCACTCGATCTCTTTGGTTTGTATTCCATCTCGTAGGAGTGTTGCAACTGAATACTTGTACTTGCATCAATCTGCGCATTGATGTCGATAGATACAGTGCGCGTTACCTCGTCGTACAATGGCTTTGCTTTGTCTTTTTGCTGTCTTGTAGTCATAAGAGATTGTCGCACGCACGTTATCGGAAAGTGGACGACCGTACTCTACTGAGTAATCCCAAATGTCTTGTCTGCTGTTGTCGTAGTTGTCAAGGTAATCAACTTTGTCCTTGCGATAGGGAAACACCAACACGAAGTCTCTGCAATGCTCTTTTGGCTCCCAAACGATGACGGGCCAAGACCAGCGCTCAAGACGTTTCTTGACCTCGCCATCAATTTTCTTTCCTGTTGATTCGTCAATTTTCGCTCTTCGATGTTGTACTTCTTTGCAATTAAGAGGTTCACTGTGAGTTCTTCCGGCACTAATTCGTAGCCAACAGTGAGCGTGTTGACGAGCGTTGTTGCATCCATCTCTTCGGAATTGCTTTCTAGCCCTTTGTGCCAATCTGCGCGTGTACTGCACTTTTTGGCGTAACAGCGATTCTGTTGGCGGTGATAGAAGTGATGTGCAACAGTGAGATCAAATCTTGTCTGATCTCCGTCAGCGTTATCGAAAATCTGTGCATCCATTGACACATCGCCATCTACCCAAGGCTCACCAGAGTAGGAAAGCGTGGTATCAGAAGACCTCTTTGTATAAGGTCTGTTAGAAACATCATTGTAATCAAACCGCTGTTGAGGCTGATTGTTCCACGAGAGCTGCCAAGACGATCTGCAAAGCGACCACTGTTTTGTTCCAGAGAGATAATAACTCGTCTTGGAATTGTAGCGTCACAGAGCATCACTTTGCTCGTTGCGTGCGTTCTTGGATATCTTGTACCCAAACGCAAGAGCTTACGTCTTCGGGAATGTGTAGTTCAGGACGAGATCAAGCCCGCGCTGTCCTGGGTCATACAGGTAATCTGCTTTCCCATCACCATTCTTGGTCGTAAAAGACTATCGCCTGTTCTATCCTCAACAAGTCCGCTTTGTGTCGTAGCTGTCATCAATACGTTGACAAGATGGAGAGATCCGGCAAACGACGCGAGAATCATGCAGAAATATCAAGGTAATCTGCGTTCGTTTTTGACTCAACACCAAGATCTACATATTTATTGATTGCTCTCCTGCAAATTCACCTTCATAGAGGTGTGTCATGAGAGTTGTTGCTACGCACAAAAAGCGAATACACAGTTGTGGTTCTGCCTTTTAGTGCGCCTCATCGGATTTTCGAAGCGTTCCCTTTGCTTTTGCTTGCGCAGTTAAAGGAAAGCCCATGTTTGGAATGAGTTTCTTGGTCACATATTGCGCCGCAAAGAGCGCTTTTTCGTATTGTCCTTTATGAACAATCGGTTGCGAATACGAACTGTCGTTATCAACCCATCCTTCTTTACCGCCGTCATTTGCGTTTGCATATAACAGCGTTAAAGATTCTGCGTTGTCATGATAACCGACTTGAATTGCCTTGCAATCGGTCAATTGAGCGTATAGGATGAGAAATCCAGTGAGCGCCACAAGCCAACAAAGCAACGGCTTCCCACATTGGAAAGGCTCAATCCATTTTCAGGATCATACATTGCAACAGTGTTGCCTGCTTGGATGCCAGTTGTTCCAGATTTTGTGTCTGTCTTGATGGCAATATTTTTCCCAATACGTTTGCCGATAACTTGCCCGTTACTTTCAATGACAATTCCTTCGGAGTTGAGTCGCTGAATTGCGATTGGATCAAGGCGCCTGCGGGATGGAACCTAAATAGCACGTTACCAAACTCGAATGTAGAACCCTTGTTTCAGCATCCTATTTTCGTTCTTGGCGATAATACTCGCGACGAGATCAAGCGCTTTTACGTACGCGCACGCGAGCCCGATTTCAGGATTCGTCTCAGCCCATGCTGGTTTTGATGATTGATTTTCTATGCTTTACCATTATCATCCAAGCGGTTCAAATCAAGAGGCACATTGCCTTCTGCCGTGCCTCGTCAACGTAGTAAATATTATGAACAGCTTCAATACAGAAGTGTTTTGCTTTTTGCTCTTCAAGGTGTGCTGCCCGTCCAAATGAGATCGTTGAGGCTATCCATGTCGTAATTATCTTTTCACGACATCAGCTTGAAGCGGTTCTGTTGGGATTGGCGCGAGCTGTTCAAGGTTAATATCACGAAGCGGGTTCTGTGCGTTCACATAACTGCTTTGTTCTGCTTTGATGTTTGTTGAAGGAGATTGCCTGATGTTAATGAGGAGACATGTCCGCTACTGGTCTGGTGTCAAAGACCGCATGATTTGGTTATCATAAAGCCGCCTTGGTGGATAAGGTCGCTCATCGTCTCCATCGCATCAGGATCAATCCCCCGCTCTTGGCGATTCTTTGCCAGCGCTTCAGGCGCTAAATATTTCTGAATATGCGCATCGATGTCTCGCCTGCGTTGTCCGCGTTCAGATCTTCGTTGTACCCTTTCCATCAGTAGGCGTGCCAAAAGAGCCATCGCTAGTGCCGCTTGATTGTGTCGCTGGCGCACTGACGGCGATGATGCTCTGCGATACCGCTTCTGCTTTCTTTACGATGTCTTCAGGTACTTTATTGAAGATTGCTTTGTAGTCATCAAGGTCATTTGTTTTGTAAATCCACAAGATCGCTGATTGCGAGATCTCGTGTTTCTTTTGTTGCTCGCTCTATTGACAAGATCCTGTTTTTATGATTTCACTATATGAGAACTTCAAACCTATTGAGCTAAAATCCTGCGAGATCAAGTTCATTGAACAAATGCGTCACTTGATTTTTCAGTATAATACTTCCGAAGCGTCTGTATATCTTCTGCCGATGCAGGTGCGGTAAAGTTGGTGTTTTTGTATGTCCGTAAATGCACTAGGCGCGAATTGGTTCGATAGGAAAAAGAGGCTCGAACCCAGACAGAAGTCTTCGTGTTTTGCTTTTTGAAATATGACTGTGCATGAAACGAAAAACTCCTTTATCGTTTGTTCAAAAACAAACATTGTATTTAAAATTGCGTGCTACAAAGCGTACCTTTTTAAGAAAGAAAGGAGTTGCGCGTTATTTACTTCATCAATTATAACAATTCAGAATCTGGCTTTTGACTAAGATTGTTCTAATTTGCAAAATCTATCTCTGTTAGAATTTCCAACAGGATTGGGTTTTTACTTGAAAGATACCCTTTGAATCAACTCGAAAAAGAAATTTTCGTTGTCATTCTTACGCGCTAAAATCGCGACTGTTTTTATATTCGTAACCATTGCGCTTACACTTGCGCTTTCATTACGCGCTTTATCAGTGGCTCTATTTGAACACACATATTGGGATTCCATTTATGTCCAAGTATGATTTTTGCGACGATTTTCCATGATAAATACATTGGCATCGGAATTGCATTTTTGTGTTGCGTTACATTGTCAATAATCTGCAAAAATATTTTCCTGATTTCTACTACTCGGCGATAATTTATACACCGCTCATGAAGGATCTCTATATGCTCCGATTCTGCGACTATATGCAACATGGGTCGTTACAATTATCGGCTGATGTGATTGGAAACCCACTCTATAAAGCAGTTATTAAAAGAAACCTTGAAGAAGTGATAGGGACATGTCGCAGAAGCGCTCAAAGAAGCAGATACAGGCGAACTGTTCGATGAAAACGCGATTGTGTTGCTTGCTGTCATGAAGAGTTCAAGGACTTCCCCACTATGAGGAAAGGTGCGGAATGTTACGCTGACGGATTGAAAGCATGATATTGAAATTTTTAATAGAGAGTCGTTCCAGTTACAATCTCTTGATTATGCTCTTTTGTACTTTCTTTCACTCTGTTCTTTCCATTCGTCATGACGATTGTTAGCAATGTGACAGCTTTTGAGGTATACTTAAAAGAGGTGAATCGTTATGCTATATGTGCTATAGCAATTTTTATTCCCTAACGTTGTTGTTTCAACGATGACCTATGCGTCAGACAACTCAAAATGCACACGTGCTTGGTATCATAGGAACAATGGAATAAGGATTTTGAAGGTCATTGGCGGGAATACGAATTTAGCGCCAAACTTTCTTGACTTAATTCAACAAAAACGGAGACGAACTGTACCTGTCTGAGGTGCGCAAATACTTCGAGGAAGTTGGCACGAGAGGAAACGGCAAAAGATAAACGCAGAAATAACCCGCTCATGCAACTTCGCCCCATGCGCACGAGATCGGCATACATTACCGATTTAGATATGGGATGAGCGTACTTATCGCAAAGGTGCTCACTTACATCCTTATCTTGGGAGTATTACAGCGAAAACATATCGCACAAATATCGCCATATATTGTGCTGTGCTTTAACTACGACATTAGTCAATCCGAAATCACTTTGCGTAAAAGAATTTCTAAAAACAAAACCCTCGCCAGATATTGCGACAGAACGTCTATACAATGTTGTGGAAAACAAAATACTAAGAATGAGGTGATGGGCAGATGAGTCGAAGACGAGGATGTGGCGCGCTCATGTTTTAATTTCGACACTTATTGTTGTGTTTGCGGTACTAAATACGTTCCTCGCAATCAAGTCAGACTAAGAGAATTGTGTCATAAGAAACATATGTACTGCCCTTTGTTGTAAAGAAGAAACGTTACATATTGAGCAACGTGAGTTTGATATTATTCCATCGGAGGAATGTTTGAGGCTAAATGCTGCTACAATTTTGATTAGGTCTCGGAAACAAAATAAAGAGAGGAATTGACTAGATGCTATTCAAAGTATTTTGCACTAGATGACGAAACAGGAAAAGAATGTGTCGCCTTTTGTTGTAGATGAGAAAGATAAAGATTTGACCATAGAAAAAGGCTTTTTTCTCTTCAAATGTAAAACCTGTCCATAAATCGACAGTAAAGGTAACTAGGGTGAACTTTCAATGGTAAGTCGAAAAGAGTTTGAAGCAAAGAAATGAGCTTTATCAAGATGTTTGATATTTTGTTGAGCATCTTTTATCATGAGATGAATCTTGAAAGTTATAATTCAAATGAGATGTTTTTGATCATTTTACTGAAAAGGAGGTGTTGTTTTATGAATTTGAACGACAAAACCCAAACAGTCCGGCATTGTTGTCAGCAGTATGGCGAGCGCTTTGGTTTGCGATTGTGAATGATAGCAACCCGTCGCTGTGCTTGCGGTTTGCCCGCATCACGATTCCCAAAACAATCGTAAAGGTGGTAACTGTCACCCACGATGAGATGCGAGTCGGCAACTGCTTTCTCTTGCGGTAACGGATTCACCCGGTATCGCTTGTTAAAAGAAGAGTTGAGTTGCATGGACGGCAACTTGTTCGTTGGTTCGAGGAAAACTTCAACGTTACCTTGACTGACGGCGAAACGGCGCTCACGGTAGACGATGCCAGATTTGTCGTTTTGTTATCGTTGCACGCAAAACCGTCAACGATGCCGTCGATGGATTACGCATCAAATCGCGCAGATCAATGATGAATCTGTAGCATTTTGGGATAGGTTATCGTCCCGAAGCGAAATGCAGATGGAATATCATCAACGCGATGCGTCAGAAGGATATTCGCGCGCGAGCTTCTTCTGCAGGCAGGCGTTTCTGACTGTTTCAAAAAGGGCAAAGTATATTGCCTTGGCAGAATCGTATTGTTTTCATGGTCACCAAAATATTTGCGGTCGATCCATTGAAAAGGCGCGTTCTACGCGCACAGGTAAACTGATGAGCGGGAATATGATTCAATCAGAACGCACTCAAGAAGGGCGTGAAGGTCGTGTTCCTCGTTGAGGCCGCTATTGATGCAATCATTGTGCGTCAGTATGCACGTGCTCAACAAGGAGTGGACGGTAATTGCCACTCATATGACGAACTGGCACCGTCAGCAGCTGTTTATCGGCACCATCAAAGACGTGACTGATGAGGTTCGTCATCATTCCAGACTGCGATCTCGTGGACGTGCGACAACGGAAAGCGTCATGCCGTCGCGAGCGCTGTTCAGGTCCTGCAAGTGAAATTCGTCGAAGCGGGCATCCATGTGCGAATCATGGTGCTTGGACGAGGAAACTGACCCCGCCGGATATGGAAATTGAAAGTCCCAGTTGAAGAGTTCCTCTCACGATCGTGAAAGCACCCAATCCGTGCCGTTATGAAATCTTTATGGAGCGCCACTATTGGGAGATCTCCGCGATTGGTGCTCTTTGGCAAGGAAGGCGCCTCGGCGGTACTAAAGCCGAATCTTTGAGCGCGAATCAGATTCCTTTGAAGGAGGATATTATTGAACATCTCGTCCCAGCTCACGATGACTCATGAGATGAGATTCGGAATTTCCTCGATAATTCCTCTCGCAACTCAGTAGTTCTGAGCACTTCAGGCGTTGTCGCCTGCGATTGCAGTGATGAAGCTGATCTTGAAGCACATTCAGGAGCTTCTTGTAGAGTACAGATGTCGGAAACGGCATCTTTTTGTGTTATCATGAAAGAAAAGACGAAAGGAAATTGATTGAATGGAATATCTTGTTTTCACATATGCACTTATTTTCATATCAGACTGGCACTTTTGCCAATGTGTGTATTAAACGTTGGCATGACGAAACGTCACGCTTTTTGTGCACCAACATGCGATACATGGGCACAAGATTCTCGGTGGATACTGTTCCTATGAGTTTTATCCTAAATAAAGGAAAAATGTGTCACTACGTCATAATATCACCGTCTAAATCTCGTTGTTGAGCTTGTTACAGGTTTTACATTTCTTGCAAATTTTTACTAGTTATGGTTTTCGCTTGAAGGCATCAAGATGCTCCTTGTTGCATGGATGTTTATTGTCGGAACAGTTTCGATATCAATTATCGCGAAGTGCCAAAATGAACTCACTTTAATCGCTCTTATTGCAATGCCTACATTTATCCTTCTTGATGTTAATTCATTATCAGATACGCTTTTTGGGTACTGTTCTGCAATTTGATTGTGTGATCTGCTTGCATTGTCGCGCACTTCACAGGACAAGAAGACATTATCATATGGTGATGTGAAATTTATGTTCTCCGTTGGTGGTCTTATGGGGAATTGAATTTGTTCTTCTTATGTTCGTTCTGGTTGTATCTCGCTCGCCATAATGTATGGGGCATTTTTCATCGAAAAGTGCTGTCGCAAAGGGGCTGAAAGGTACTTCTGTTCCAATGCTCGTTGGTTTCCTCAGGCTTTACACTGATGTCGCTATGCACTATTTGCTGATGCAAGGTTTGATGTTTTTGGAGGATTTTGCCATAGAGATAGATTGTTAAATAGATTAGAAAACGCCTTGGTTGTCGCTGTTCAAGGCGTAGTCCAAATGCGCGATTGCATATAATATTTGTATGGTTTTATGTTTGCGGGTTTCATGTTTTTGATCTTGCCACGCTAGAAAGGGAGCGGTAGGATGAGCCAAAACAGTAATTATTTCAACTTCGTTCAAAACGAGCATGTATAACGAACGCTCATTAGAACGGTTATTGAGGTTTGCGCAAAAGAACCAATACAGTTTGGGAATTGTGCAAAAGTTTTGTCTCAAAAACCCGAATATCGTTGCATTTCGTTCTAAAGACGATATTGAGAAAGATGGGGTAGGATCTTTTCTTGATGCAAAACCGATTGACTGAATACGTACCATTTAGAACACCACCGGGGACAAAGTTTACGTCGGTAAAGGTTTTTGACCTCAACCAAACAAGTCTTGAATTCTTGAAAGAATTTTCGAGAAGAAGATCATCTTGCCATTATTGCTCTTATGGCAAGACGAGCTGGTTTTGAGGTCGAAGAACACGAGTTTAAGCCGACATTTGCTAATACATCTATTTCGACAAATCCTGTCGAAAGTATTGGCTAAAGAAGGTATCGAACGAATATTCAGGCGATGCTTCTCGCCAAAGAGTTAATCCTAAAAAGATTGGCTTTGAAAATAAGAAGCTAAAAGAGCAGGGCAAAAACAGATTAACGAAAACACGGCAAAATTGCATCGCGACGACTCGTCAGTATATCGTTGAGACGTGTTGAAGCATGATATATATTGCTGACACCTGCCAAAACAAGGTTTGTGCCATGGAGAAGGGTTCTACAAGAACCTTATATGGCGAGACTTTCTTTGGCGAAGAGATTCATTAAATTCTATCGCGTACCATCAATGAGAGTAGGAAGGAAACACAACATGCTCCAATGAGATAAAAATAAAGCTTCGCTCTTGCGGGGCTTTTTATTTTTCCATTTTACAACAGGATCTGATATGTGGTATAATGCCTGTATTAGCAGGCTAAAGAATCAGAAAATGCAATAAACTGATTGATTTTTAGGGTTAAATATATGTGATTTTTATTAGCATTTGTGAATTTATATTTGCATGTGTTTGGAAAGGAAAAAGTAATTAGGTCATGGAACAAACGCAAGATTAAAAATTTCAAAGGAGGCGAGTTTTTGGAGCAACAAAAGCTTCAAAACGAATGGAATGAGTCAAACATGTTCAACCATTAATCATTTTCTTTTTCCCCAACACGGAGCAATCCAGTGTAGTCGCAAAGATTACAATCAGAAAAAGAAGAAAATGGCAAAAGTCTGCTAAAGAGCAGACACAAAAGAAGAATTGAAACCGAAGGTTGTAGCTATTCTCAGAAGATCTTAATCCCGGAGTACATTGCCGAAGTCCAAAACAAAAGGAAAAGGAAGAACCAGAAGAAGAAAATGAAGAAGAAAATGAAGAAGCTGTGATTGTGGTGTTCTGAAGACGAAATTGAAGATTATGATAGATTATGATGAAGATGAGGACAATGACGAAGATGAACCGTGATGGTTTATGGCAGCAGGGAGAAGCCGTGTTGATTTCGGTCTTTGGCATCCTCTTTCGCACAGATTCGTCAGTACGAGCCTTATACCAAAGAAGAAGAAGTAGCTAAGTTTCAAGAACTTAACAAATATATGTCGTTCCCAGAGAACGAAAAAGAAAAAGTTGCAATACTGATCACGAAAATTACAACAGAATCGCAAAAAGAAACGCATTACACAACATACGCCTTGTCGTTAAAGTAGCGAAAAAGGTGTATGCAAACAACAAACGAATCCCAATGGAGGATATGATCAATCAGGGGTGTCATCGGCTTATATACAGCAATCGAAAAGTTCGATGTCTCCAAAGGATTTAAGTTCTCCACATATGCTTGGAACTGGATTCACCAGACTATTGTTCGACACATTGCAAACACAGGGCTTACCATTAGAGTTCCAGTTCACTATCAGGAAAGTTTACGAAAAGCAAAACGCATTGAAAGCGAATATTAGCCGAGAATGGCATGAAGATGCGCCTGATGAGTACATCGCCGATGAGCTTTGGCATCTCGCTCTGGACAAATTTAACTGCTACAAAAGAGTCCGCTCAGACAGTCACAAGTCTGAATGTCCTGCTGACGAAAAATGAAACGCAGATGATCACCTCTTGGATGATGGCGATACTCCACTTGAAACTAAAAGTGCTCAACGCTGAGCCTCATGAGAAACTCTTGAAGCCATCAGGCACTGCTTGATAAGCGCGCAGCCATTTATCATACTCAACTTATACAATCTCAGCAGGTTCTGACGCGCCAATGGATTACGGGCAAACTTATGAAACACTTAAAACTCACGAAGGAGCGCATTAGCAGATTGAACACTCAGTTTCTGCTGAAACTGCGCCATCCGTCGCACCTCCAAAGGGTTCAGAGATTACTATTGATTTGATTTTATATGTAAACATAGAGCAAGAACGCCGACGCAATGTTGATGTTCTTTTTCGCAAAGATAAAAAGAGCAATTGCAAACGCAATCGCTCTTCAAAGTTTAATTTTGTTAGGTTTTCCCAACCGTGTCCACGGCGCTGTTGTGCTCTTTTACGCGATCATGATCTCGTTTCAATGTCCTTGGAAATTGTTTTTCATATTCTTTTCGAAACTCATCGATCAATAGAGAGATCTTTGAGCACCATTTCGATTTCTGTTTGATCACGATAGACATCTAGATGACTTCAAACTTTTCATGTGACATGTTTTTGAGGATATAGAGATCCTTCTATGTTCTCTTTTTGTAAAACTCTGCACATAGAAATCTTTGATTTCTCATCTGTGAAGTTTAGTGTGCTTTTTGATGTAAGATATGTCATTTTCCATTTTAGGCGTGATGGAAATATCGTGTTTCACAACAGAAGTCTTTTGTCGCTGATACAGATGTTGCATCAAACGATGGTGGAGTAAGATACCAAGAAACAGGATAAGGCAAATGATAATTCGCATAATAATCCTCCTTTTTACTTGATTGTTAGCAAATCATGTCACAAATTGACCCTGATGTGACAAATGTGACATCAAACTTAACTTATGTGGTTTGGACGCAAACATCCAAAGCCTCCCAAGTTCTGTTGCCCAGTTTCTTTCTTGCAGAGTACGACAATTTCCGCACCCCGCTGGTTTGTTAAAAGTTTTTGTCGAATCGCCAAGGAAACCTCACGGTTGCTTGACTTTTTACTTTCTTCGGTGTGATGTGATGTTTTCAACTTGATTGCTTTTGTTTTTCCTTTTGGTTTTTCTTATTTCTTCGCGATATTGATTGAAGCCAAGAGATCGCGATCCACCACATCCCCGTTTTTGAAATTGAATGTTTCTGTTTCTCTTTTTTCCAAGTTCACCTGTCACAGGATGCGCGGAACTCGTATGTTTTACGCAAAATCTTGACAACCTTGATTCCTTCGAGTTCCGCGAACTCGGTAACAAAATCCTGAATCTCGGAGTGATTCTAACGTCCCCCTTGGATCTAAGCCACGAGAGATTTTTCGACATGAATTTCCTTGCAATCATTTTTCCTTGGCAATGGAAACGACCTCCGAAGCGATCAATTTTCATGATATATCTCTTCGTGTTTGGAGATATTTCGAGTTCCATAACTTGATTCACCCGATCTTGTCGGATTTCTTCCAAATGGGAATTGAAGAGGTTGATATCTCCGCTGATTAAATCCTCCAAGGTTTTGTTTTTCTCTAAGAGATGTTCCAAGTCTTTGAGCTCTGTTTCAACTTCGTCAACTCCGATGGACAACCTCGTTGATGATTATTGTCAGAGTAGTTTCCATCCGAATAAAGGACAACAGAAGAGAATAGTTTCTTCTTCCCAAGATCCACGCCGAGAATGTTTTGACTTTGACCGTTGGTGTACCTACTAGGAACAATGCCCAACATATCGACCATCGCTCTTCCTCTGATAAACTGAGGTTTCGCGATTCTTCCCCGTCAAGTTTTTCCTCACGGAAAGAGGAACCACGATCCGTAAGTCAGATATTTTCCACTCGTAATTGAAACCGAAGATATTGTCTGCGATTCGTTGACACCTGTTCCGCAGAGATGGAATAATCCATCACGAAACGTCGCTTTTCTCGCTATCGTTGGCGGTTCATCGCTCCGTTTGAGGTTGCGAAGAAAGCCAACGGTCGGATAAATTCTCGGTCGTTGAGAAATTCAAAGAGAGTCCTGATTGATCTTGTTCCCTGTTTTCCTTCAAAGCGTTGGAAAACAAGCGATGGCATCATCTTTGGATTTCAATAACTCAACAGGTTATCGCAGAGCATATAGAAATACCACACGGATTTTGATCGCCCTTCCATGAGGTTAATTCTTCTTTTTACGATGTCTCGGATATCCCTCCAAACATTTCCTCGATGTTGGGAGAACCAACGCCAATAACTTCGGACGCAACACGGAATCGAAAAGGAATTGATTGAGTTTCTTTGGACAAAATCATAGATGGGAATGAGTTCTTGTGGCATAGAAATCAGAAATGTACGGTATTTACCTTTTTTGCCATCCTCTATCAACCCTTCCTAATCCATAAAAATTATACCAACCGTCAGATAACCATCTGTTTTCTTAGACACGTTTTACGTATTCGCTGCCATTATACCATTGTACATCCAAGGAAATTCAAACAGAAGTTGCTCTAAGTGGTATAATGAAAATATAAAAATTAGCACGGAGGAAATATTTTGAATCATAAAAAGCAATTATGTCTCTATCAGCGCTTATTTGCATTTCTTCTGCACAATGTAACGTTTGCAAATGAACGCCCCAATGAGGACATCGAGGATCTCTATCAGGCAGAACCTGAAAATTAAGCGTAGAGAAAGATCTATCAAGGCTTCCATTGACAAAATTAAATCAAAGGAAGAAGAGTTCCATAGAACCGAATTGGCGATCTTTCTGTTCTTAAAGAAAACGAACCTATTCAAACTAGAAAAGAAACGTCGCCCTAAAGACACCCCTGAAATGAGCGCCATCAAAGAGACTCTGACAAATGTGTTGAGCTTTCACAACGCAAACAGTACAATATGGCGATTTGGAATCTCAAACTACTCGCAAGTCAGCATCCTGAGTTCACAACGCCCAAAAAGTGGATCGGCGTGTATCAGAACCTTAACAGCGAATACATCGAAAGTGAAAGACATTTGAAACCTGAAACTTGGTTTCCTGCTTTCGTAGATAACATCATCCAAAAAGACAACATGATTCGCTACGACAGCTGATAATATGCGTCATAACATGTATATGACCAAGGAAGCAAAGCTCGTCAAAGTAAAAAGAGTTTGAAGATTATATTGACCCAACTCGAAAACGGACATGTACTGAAGGAATCTTGAGAGCGAAATCTTGGATATGCTATGCGAATACCAAAGATTCCTTTATTAACTACGAGAGCGAAAAGTTCATTGACCATGAAAACTCTGATGCGCTTTTGAATTTCTGTCTCCCAAGGAGGATCATCTTGATGACTTCTACGGATATAACATCGACGAACTCCTACTTTATTTATGCAAAACATTGCAATAGAAAGGATCTGTTGAAGACTATATGTCGCAAGAGAAAAACTTCCACGAATAAAAGCTGTCCAAGAGCACGTCAGAGAAGCTAAAACAGATTCTCGCTCAGTAATATCAAAACAAGTTTCTAAGACATACGCTCTTTATCGGGTCTCACTGCGCTTTTTGTTGTTGTTGCACTGATTTCCAGTACAGACTTTACACAGAGAACACGGCGGTTGAAATCAACGAAGTTGTTCTGAACATTTCAACGACATGAATCACAAGGATTGATGCGCTCAAAAATGTGTTATATCCGTTTGATAACGAGAGACACATCTCAAACATTGCTATGAAAGGCGCAAGTGGTTGGATTGCAATCCATCAGACTGCAAAAAGATTTATCTCCGCTTGTGATGAACAACATTGCAATCGTTGGCTTTTGAAAACGTCCACGAACAATTCCTATAAGGGTGAAGATTTGACCCTTAGAGAAACCAATCAATTCTTTATGCTTCTGAAAAGACGGCAAATGGTATGTCGCTAAGCCAGAAGATTTGTTATGGCTATGACCAGCGTTTTCCTGAGATGATTGAGGAATATAGTCCAATCATGCAGGAGAACATGAAGGAAGGATTTGAAGATCGGCTTTTTGCAATCGCGTCATTTGAAAAACCCAAAAAGAAAAATGAGAATAAAAAGGAAGACATCGAAAGGTGCTCTTTTGGTGCTAGAATAAGATTTTTGTGTTTTAAGTATACTTCAGAATAGAAATCGTATTTAATGTAAAACTTAAATATACGTTGTCCAATAAAGATGAATAAGAAGTTAATTCCATTGGCACTATGCGCAATCACCGTAGGAGCGACTTTATACAATCATATGTTCCAACTGCTTCTGCGGATGATGTGCCTCTTGCTGAAAAGATTGAAGAAGCGAATGAAAGATGATGCCGCATGAGAATAGCGACGTGAAAAGCAAAAAGATAAGAGCGATAAGTTTGAAGATAAAGCCGCCAAACAAGCAGTTCAAGAACAGCAAATTGTTCAGCACATTCTGTTTGAAAGGAAATCATTCCATTAAACGGAAGATCTGATGAAGCTCGTTACGAACACAAAAGTTGGCGAACCATACTCCAAAAGGAAATCGTTCGTAAGGATCCTCGAAAACATCGTCAGCACAGGTATTGCCTCAGACCGTCAAGGCGCGAGCCAGTGCAAAATAACGGCGAACTCTATATCGTTTTCGATATTGAAGCAGCTTTTCCGAAATCAAGAAGCTTACTCAAGGTTGCGGGAAAATACGCTGATTGATACCGAAGACCAACGAAAGTTCTTTCCTCAAAGGTTACGCGACAGTTCAACCGAAATACCGTCGAAAAAGGATATTGACGCCATCACGAGCCTCGACAAAGAGAAGGGTTATATCGCCATTGTCAGCGACGTTAACAACAACGACGGCATGTGGTGTTCAATATCGTGCAGAAGACGCATTGACTAGCGCGTACCTCACTGAAGGTGGGCCTACTCAAGGACAGCGCTGACTGGTGCTTGATAAGATTACGTCCGGGTTACCAAAAGCGAGCGATTTCCTGACTACTACAGGCGCTGGAAAAGGTTTACACTTCGATCTTGTCGCGAACGGGATCTTCTTCAAAGACATCAAATCCGGACGCTGTCAGAAGAAGTCTCTGCAAAGGGCGAAGTTATCCCAAAAGTCAAGGTTGGAGGAAGATAAGACCGGCGGAGTGGCGTCTGCGGCGGTTACAGCTCTAACCATAAGGGTGAAAATCGTCGGTGGTATCACAAGCAACAAGAACATCAACGGCGCGAAGCTGGAACCATCAACTTTGACTTTGGATTCGGTAAAGAGCGCACTAGATTCTCTCTCTCATCTTTGCGATCCCGTATTGGATCTGATACAGCAGTCTACGGTGAAATCTTTAAGCTCGCAAAAAGACATTGATACGTCCTACTGAATACGCCGATGAGAAGCACACTGTGCGAGCATGATTTGGGTCCTCAAAACCCGTCACAAAAGACAAAAAGACGCGCGATGTAGGCAAACTTTCACGTATGGATAAGATCGACGTAGATTACAAGAGCGAGCAAAGTCTTCAACAGCATTGGGAAAGATAACACGGTCACGCTGGCGTTACTGGTGAGATTCGCGCAGCAGTGAGGATCGAGAAGGAAACAGGAACAGTCACAGAAGTATTGTTATGGTTTCAAGCCAACGTTCCTTGGTAGCGATGAAACTACACGGTAAAGTTCCTCCTGCATGAAGAATCACGCAAACCTTTCCGCGAAAGATCTTTCTTGCTTCTCGTGTAGAAACTCCATTACAGCTCAAACACGCTTCCTGCCGTCACGTCAGTTCATACCATCGGCGGTGCAGACAAGCGTTCAGCATTCCCAATGAAGATGCACAACGCAATAAAGTCGATTCTTGGCTTCACCGGAGCTTCGTCACGATATTTCGTCGGCGCATAAGGCGTTGTCTTCATTGACGCTGGCAAAGGCGTGGAGCGAAGAAGTCAGCCGAACTCGTCTCGAAAGTTGCGCAGGTCTTTACCTTCGCATTAAGCCATGGTCCACGGGAATCTCGGGCTTGATGTCATGCGGAAATCAGGCACGGCTGAATTGGCACATGTTCGGTATTGGGCAGAGCTTTAAGCCGGTTGTAAGCGGCACAGAAGCTGCATATTGTGCCGCTTTTCTTCTAACCAAATCGAACGAAACTCTACAGTATAATTGACGCAGTTGACTAAACAATCAAAGGGGTTTCTCTGTTGGGAAAGATATTTGCTAGCCATCTTTATTAAGGTGTTCACCTCAGTAATCATTGTTTCTAAGCGGTTTGCTGACTCTGACTTATTTCCTATAGGGAATGGAGATGAGCATGGCTCAAATCATCTCGCTTGTTGCGGTTCTTGTATCGGCACCCATTTGTCATGGTAACTTACGCTCTGGCTAACAATACAGGTTATCGCATCCGAAATTGTCGCGCATGCACAAGGAGAAGAAGCGCCATCTATCCAAGAGGTGTTCAGCGAGTTTAAGTCTTACGTGGTCTACGACAATCGGACTTGTTATCAGCTTTGCAATTCTCTATATGTATTCATTCTGCCAACCATCGGCAGTATGGCAGGCAGATATTCCAGATGAGGCCATGGGTTTGAGTTCAATCTATTGACACTCTTCATGAACCCATGCTTCATAGTGTGGCTCATGTTTGGTTCTGCTGAGGCAAATACAGTTGAAGCACCTCATCTTGAAAACATTCTGGCACACACCGGGGTTTGTGTCAACAACCTTTGGTCGAAGTCGTTGCCTTCGTTGTTGCTTTCGGGTGATTGCGCTCTTTATTCTGGCAATCACTGTTGCCAGCAGCCAGCAGCGCATGATCGGGCCTCGTATTGATGCCGATTAAAAGCGCTTATCTCTGCTGTCATGTGATTGCCTGGCCAATACGCTCGCAACGAGCATCTTTAGAACAACATAAAGGGCAAGCGATTTCGCGGAAGATGACGATGATGACGAGTAATTAAGGTTTGGAACCGAAAAATTGAGAGGACGGGATCGTCCTCCTGTTGGTTTGTTTGATTGAAATGCCTTCATTAAGAAGTTTTATACGACCACCTTTTTGTTTTGTCATCATTCACAAACGTGACCATATCAACTGTCTAGTCACATTAGCGCATCATCACAGTCATAGTCTTACCGATACTCTTCTCATCCAATAAACTCATGCTTCCACAAATACTACAGTCAAATCTAGTCACATCAAATATGCTTTTAATAAAATAGAGTGTTCTTGAATAAAAACAAGAGTAGCTATAGTACCATCCCTCTATAAAATCAAATGTTCAACGTAGCCAATTCTCAAAGTTCTCCGACATAGTTATCGCTGAATTGCGCAACCATTGCACGCGGGTATTTCTGTCCTGGTGTATATTCTTATATGTGTGCAAAACATAATTCATGTTCGCTCAAATACGTGGTGTAACTCATAATTTGCCATTTGCATAATACGATCAGGATTATCAATCCCATAAACAAGCATTTTATCAAAAATAAATCTATACTGCGTTGTTCACCCTTGTGGAATGTCTACAAGACATGCTCCAATAGCAAAACTTTCCCTGATGGAATCGTCTTTAAAATTGTTCCTCTTTCACAGTCAACACCGACGCTAAAGCTGTGGGGCTTGTAAGTCGTCCATCTAGTCCTAACGTCACAATGCTCCTAGATGGTGCAGGTCTCCCTCCATACTATCGGTACAGATAGCCTATGCCTACATCGCCGGACGGTTGACATGCGCCCGCTTTTTTCTTCCCCAGACATGTCCAAGGAAATATGGGTTAGCCGATTTTTCTTATTCCAAACCGAGGATGGGTGTCGCCTGAAACGTACATGGTGCCAAGGTGTAAATATTCATCGCGCCAACACGATCATCGTTGATTGATAAACTCGCAAAGAGTCGCAAATGTATTCATGTGTTTTCGTGTTTGCGATTCGATTTATGGATTCGCCCGCACTTGGGACAACGCTGGGAAGTGTACTTCGCACTGACCTTCAAAACTTTTGAACCGTTCTCCAACGCTTTATACGTTAAAAACTGTTCCAACTGGTAAAACGTCCACGAGCGAAGTTCGTTTCGCCCTTCCTTGGTTCGTTTCAGGTTCTGTTCCTCAAAAGCTCACGCCGGTCAAATCCCTCGATCACGAACAGCGTGCCCTCACCGTACGTCTGAACGAGTGTCTAGAAATCTGATGGTTCATATCGGACATCCAGCGGTTCTCTCTCGCCCCTGACAACTTTTTGAGTTTTGCGTTTTGCTGATTTCGTTCCTTTGGCTTGAAGCTCGGCACGAACTTTTGTTGAACTTCTTCTTTTTTCGCCATCTCTTCCTGAGAAGAATGGTTTTTCCCAGTTTCGTCATAAGCAGTTGCAATAAACCGTAACCCACGATCAATCCCGACGACGTGCTGGCTGTGTCCGTCCAGTTCCGCTTCAATTGTTTTCGTTGCAGGGATATGTAAATACCCACTCCCCGTTGAGTTTGACCAGTTCGCAGTTCCAAGTTTCCATGTTCCGTTAAAGTATCTTGGAAAACAAGGAGGAAAGATCGAAACCGACGATTGCTCTTTTACCCATCGTGTTGACGGATAGTTTTCCTGTTTGGAGAAACGCGTAAATCCCGTCCATGATTCAGATCGCACTGCGGACGAGAAAAGAAAAGTGGTTGGCAACCAATCCAAGGTTTTCTGCGTGTATTCGATTGTTCCATCTTCCTTTTTATACTTGTAAGGATTTTTGAATAGTTGGGTTTGCACCGTTTGATAACGAGCGGTCACCGTTTTAAAAGGTTGCTGTGGTGATTTGGGACTTGCCACTTTCTCTCGGATGGTTGTATACACATATTTTTTGTAGCTTGAACGAGTTCAATTCAAAACCGTTGGCGAATACATATTCCGAGATAAAGTTGCAGGCATCCTTATATGTGTTGGTTAATTCTTGAATGCAAGATCCTGTTCTTCCCGTCACTTTGAGATGGAGTTTGATGGTTTTTGTAATTTCAGGCATGGTTTCACCTCACTTTCTTTTACAATGATTATAACATGGTAGGTATTGAATGTAAAGCAAAAATCAAGAAAGGAGACGAGCGCTCCCTCCCATGCCTAAAGGTGAGGCTTCGCACGCTCAATTACTTCGGGAAAGATACAACCAACTCCTAACGTTCGGTTTTCCTTGTTCGAAAAGTTATGGCTCTACTCAAGAAAGAGCTTGTCGTTAATTCTCTCTCGTTGTTTCTGTTCATCTCAAATCTAAACATCCTTCCTTTTGGTATAATCAAAGCGCACTTTTTGTAGAAAAACCAATCCTATATAAAAATAGAGGTGTAATCCATTGAAATAAACTCATCACCTTTTGAATTGCGGCATGCTGATTCTTTGACAGCGGTGCGCCGACTGCGCTGGCGGTTGATGCCAGTCCAGTCGGATTCGGTGCGCGTTCACGGACTACCGGGCAGAAAATTCAGCCGAACGTTGAAGTAACCACTCGCGGAAAAGGCAGTTTCATATAAGCTCATTAATGACCTCGACTGGAACGCCACAGAAGCTGAAATTAACAGCATCTCCAATGAGCTTCGCACAGTGCAGGACAAGATGAATGGACAGATGAATTAAATTTCAACCATACACATTCATTTATGATCGCCATCGAAGCCTGTTGTATGAGACTCTAAAGAGGTCATTACAGCGACCATTGGACGAATATGCAACACCACTCATTTTTGTTTACAACAAAGCCGATCATAAATATCACTTCGTTGTTGATTCGCATCTCGAAATACATCTCAGCAACTATATTTTCAATCTTGCAGATAGCTTCTTGAAGCGGATTAACAGCACCTGCGCTCAAAGGTTCTTAATTCGCACTGATTCGACTGTTGCGATGACGATTGATGGTGGGTTCTCGCAGGTATCATGCGTATGCCTATCAACGAAAAAGCGATGAAAAGAGCATGTTACAGTGCATGACTTCACCGAATCTGAAACATCTGATGAGATCGCAAAGAATCTGCTTGAAAAGAAGCCAGAAACGAAGCAAAAAGACAGCGAAGATGATGTCTTTCTCACTTATGCGCTGATTATCGCCTTTTTGTTCTGCTCTTGGGAACGCTTTGGACTGTAATATTTAAGCGTAGAAAGAAAAACCAAAAATATGAGGTGAGTACCAAATGGGTGAATCAAGCAAATGGCTTGCAGTTGGCTTTATTGTTGTTGTCTGTGCTGTTCTTTTGAATTTCAGTGAGGTTCAAAGATTAGCCCGGACCATGACAAAACAAGTAGAGCGAGAAACGCCTTGTTCGTTCTCGAAAGGAACGGATGATACTGCCGAGTCATCGAATTATACATATGGAATAAAAGAGTACCAAGTACTCAACGATGTTGTTTCAGAAGGAATGGTCATTAAGCGGTATCAGCGCATCTTTAAGAACACCTCGCAAGGACGACGATATTGAAGTCGCTATGTTGATTTCGCAAAGAGACATGGAAGAGCACAAAACGCACCTTCGGAACAACATCGCTGACTTAAAGGCAATGCGTCCTGCGCAGGAACAAACTCGTTATGAGCAGAGCGAATGCGCTGAAGAAACTGAAGAGTTCTACTGAAACTTTCCGAATATCCAGGACGCTCAGGTAACATCAAAGACACGCTAAAGTTCTTGGATGAGTGTGGAATATGAATTAGGTAATTGCACCAAGAGCAGAAACTGCCGAAAGAATAGCTAAACGGATTTCTGTTAAAATTGGAGACAGTAACCGAACATAAAAGAAAGGGGAATTTCGTTCATGGCAGAGTTTAGTTTCGGCAGGACAAAATTCAAACCTCTCTATTTCAGCGTTTGAAAAATATGAAGATGGAGGACATAAAGAAAACCTCGCTGGAAAGATTTAACACCTGAGCAGAGAAAGAAGATTATCATTGGCATACAGTGTTTTTCCGTTGCTATTATTCATTGGCATCTTCTCGCAAAACGATGAAGAATGTATAAAGAGAACGTCAACGACTTTGTGAAGTATTCTGCACAGTACTGATGTCCAATCTACGGCAAAGACTACAACAGGCCGCACATCAGCTCATCATTGGACAGGCAAACAAGATTAAAGCAATCAAAGCAAAGAACTATAAAACGAAAATCAATGCAGCATTGAAACAAAGATTGCATCGCAAAAGAACAATTCCATCATTGGAACTGCTCGCGTGAACACAGTGGAGCAGATGGGCAACGAAGAGCTGAAGAACTTTACGCACCCTTTGTCTTCAAGGACAAAAGGTTGGCGCAGGTTGAAGATTGGCAACTTGTTGCAAGCAGAGCCAAAAAACTGAGCACGGCAGATTCTAATAAGTGATGAACTTAAAAAGAGAGGTTAATCCCTCTCTTTTGTGTTTTCAGAACCAACTGAGCAAAAATTTCGCAGAAATGGTACAATCAAGATAGTTTTTAAATAGGAAGTTAGTGACATTTGGCTTCATGCAGTTAATTGCGCTAAAGAGTTCTTTAAGTCTTTTGTCTGATCAAGAATTAATGGTTCTTTACATATTTATGGTCGCGAAAGCAGAGTCAGGAAACACTAGCTTGGCGCGCAGAAGATAATGTGGGGTTGTCTCGCAACCCATCAGTATAAAAATACGGCAAAAATCATCGCAGAAGGACAGGATGAATGTAAATGAGCGTTCGGTTTGCTTTTGAAGTTGTTCGTTCGGTATGGGAGCGCTAACGTGTCACAAAAACGATCACGCATGGAATTATAGCGTAGATGAGCTTGGTCAGTTGTTCATCCAACTGTTAAGTGAAGATAAGCCAAGACTGGCAATGATAAATAGAAGGTTGAAAGAGGGATTAAATCTGCTTAATTTTTCTTTATGTAGCGTAGGACAGTGCGGAAAACAAGTTCGTTGGACGCATTTGCATTAAATAAAAACACTGCTGTTGCGGTAAAACACAACCTCAAAGACATGGAGTTCTAAAGCACCTTGATCGCCAAAACCTCTGTCAATATCACGGCAAATGGTTCTATAGGGTCGGTGCAGGGAAAAACCCTGCTCTTGCAAAGGCGATGCTAGATACATTGACGACGTGTATGCACGATTGATGTCTCTGGCGCTGAGGCAGATTATTTCTTCCTTTGGGCTGGTCTTGGAGGAGGAACAGGCTCTGGCGGTCTTCCTGTGCTCTTAAAAGCGCCTTTTGGAAAACAAGAAGAGGTTATCCTTGACTTACACTTCCAGACGATACAGAGGGCGTAGAGTGCAAGTCAACGCCTTTTAATGCGTGCATCCAGATTCTTAAACGTGTGAATCTTATAAAGTTCCCTATTTGCTCATTGAGAACAACAAGATTAAGAACAAGATGCGCAAGTAAATGCGATTGATTGGGCGAGAGTCGAATGGAATTTTAAGCAAGACTTTTCACACAGTTCAATAAGTCCGCAAATAAGACATCTCCTTTATTTGACGTTTGATGAAACAGATTTCAAAAAGACGCTTTATGTCAAAGGTGATGATGTCGCTCTGTTCGGGTCTCTTTGGATGAAGGATATTCAAAACGACATTTCGCTCAGAGATGCAATCGTCAATGCTTGGACAAAAGACAACTACTTGTTGACTTTGATTACGCAACGGCGAGCATTATGACGATCATCATTGAAGCGCATCGGAAGATTTCTTGGAAAAATAAAAGTAACTACAAGCTCATTGAATCAAGTCTCTTAAACTGCGCGATGCTTGCGGCACTATTTCGCCATATACAGTATTTATCCATAATGAGCGCAAAGAAAGCCGTGGGAACAAGATTGTTGTTTTACAGTATGCTCACGGGTCTTAAAGCACCAATGGATAGCTTGTTCACTTCAAGCCAAAGGCAAAGGAAGAGCAAGAAGCGATGCAAAAGAAAAGGAGAGCAACAGCTTGACTTCTCTGAATTTCTGCTGCCATTGGCAATGTGTTCGACACTGAAAGCGACGATAATGATAAGTCACTCAGCGGATTAAATGCACTTGACAGCGATAAAGAGCCTGAGTTGATTTTATGTGATGTTATGGAACGTCGCCGAGACTCACCCTGCTTCAGCGTATAAAAGAAAACAACCTATCTTTCGATAGGTTGTTTTTCCGTCGGAGAAGCGTTAGGCTTCGAGGTAAGCCGCCACGGCTTACGTTCTGCCTTTTCGCTTCTTGCTTTGCACACGCGAGGCAAAGGCGCGACGGTTTTGAATCCATCGCGCGCGCGACTCGCATCGCGCTATAGAGACTTTTCTTTTTCATGTTTTCACTCGCTCTCAAACCTAACTCAAATATTCTTTTTATTCTATTACAAAAGACATAATGAAAATAAACATTTCTATTCAAGGATCTCTTCTGTTTGGAGAGGTCTGTTTCTTTTGAAGTTCATTAAGAGGTCTGTTCAAGTTTCGGATAAGCACTCTAAAAGACGACCATCCGCAGTTGCGAGTCTCATCGGACGAAGAGAAGTCTTTGTGGCTCATTCGGTACGGCTACTATTACTAATCCCGAATTAACTATTAACAAATTGAGTTGCAGTTCTTTCTGATCTAAGAATAGCGAGATCGAAAAGTACGGTGACTTTCGCAACCGATGGCGTACTGCACACCTCTACGAGGTTGGAGGAAATTTCCTCGTTCCACGCTTCTTTTCGGAGCAAAAACTTTTGAGAATATTGCAAGCCGTTGATATCAGCGTTGATTCAGTTCCTGTGGATGCTTTTGTAAAGTCCACGTTTCACGCGTCGCCCACGATATTTCTCGTGTTTTTGGATGGTTCGTCGTCGAGAAAACTGCATTTGAGGTGTAACTCCTCCTGCTCGTAGACGGTAATGCCTCTAAGTAACATTTGTAGGCGATCATGTTAATAAACTGGCGAAATGGAATCTGAACGAAGTTTTGATTATTCTTCTTTTCCCCAAATTGATGTCTGTTTTCAGTTTTTGTTACAACCGATGACGACAGTGCAAATGTCGTTGGAAACGAATTGATTCACCAAATAGGTACTTGCTTTTTGAAGGTAATCGTTCACCTTGTTTGTCCGTTTTCGCCAAAGTCTGTTTGTCTTTTTACTTGTACAGATTATGTCGGAGTTTTAGGTCGGATTTCGCTGGCCAGTTCTTTATTAAACAGACTGGTTGATGATTTTAGCGGTCGTCTGTTGATAATGAACGCATCGAAGACGTTGCTGACGACTGGTCGCGAGGTTGTTGACACCGATATCACACCAAATGTAACGCGGTTATTCGCTATTTTCTCGCTTCGCGTTTGTAAAGGACTCTCCCGACAATGTAACCGTTCTTGGGAACGAGCTGCACCGCGCCTGCACCTCTTCCTTTGGGAAATGTGCTTGGGATGTAGATTTTCGTCTTGGACAGATGGATATATCCTTTCCTTTTTGAAGGACAATGCACCTTTTTCATGTTAAAATATGCCTTCATTGTATTGCAACAGTGAGGAATGTTAACTGGCGCGTTATACTCTTTCTGTTTCTTTTAAAAGCTTTAAAAATGATTTAAACGAATCGTCAACAGACATTTGAACATACTTTGCTACCTTCGCTGGAAGCGCTCGATAATCTGGTTGATTACTTGATAAACATTTTGTTCGCTTGACGAAAAATTAAAAGTATTTTCCCCGTTTGAAGTAGTGTTGACGAACCTCAAACATCGTGGCGTTGTAAGATTCTTGGATAAAAACAAAGATGATCCAGTTCTCGATACATCGAACCTCGACGGCTTGATTTTGATGAGCGTTGACCAAAAATCATAGCGTTTTCACCTCTTCGCGTTACTATAAATTATACTACAAAAGGAGAGATGATTTTATGAGAAAGAAGTATTTTCTTATAATTTCTGAAAATTCAAAAATCTGATTGGAACACTTATTGTTGCGACTCTTTTGTCTTCGGCTTTTAGAAATTGGATATAATCAACAAAGGCAACGCCTCCCCTAATATACACCAAAACAAAAACAAGAAAGGAAACCTTTCAAATGATGAAAAACTGTTGATGTAGTTACGATAAAAGCCGAAAGAGATGCCATCTGTTGCGGAGTTTACAGGAGCAAAAACTTTCGAGCATTTAACACCATTGGCGCAAAGTTCAAGCAAAGGCGCTAAAATTGTGTCTCTCAAAAAGGATCTTGTAGGACCGAAGGCAAGCTCAACAAATCCTTGGCAAGAGAGATTGGCGCATAGTTATTGAACAAGTTGTCACTGGCAGAGACACAATCGTTGTTCCACAAGAGTTTATTGAGCGCATTGAAGATCTGTTAGAGCAGATTGATGCGCTCAAGGAGGAAATTCAAAATGTCTAGTTCATATGTTAAAGATAGTCTCACCGGTCGCCCTGCGACGTTTGAGGTTCTGTTTGATAAAATGCAGTCATTCGCATCCGAAACGAGTAAAGGGTGTTACTAATGAAATTGAGATTGAAGTTAAGCTCAAAAATCTTGAATCCAAGAAGAAGGATTTAATCGTCGAAGTTGGCGAAGAGGCATACAACCGCTATGTTACGAAAGACGAGCAACTTGTCAGCACTGAGAAGCTTGATAAGATTGCTGAACTCGAAAAGGAAATCGCAGAGGTAAAAAGAGAAGAAAGCCGAAGCGAAGAAAAAGGCAAAAGAAGACGCTAAAAAGACAAGGAAGATTGATTGGCGATAGCTGCGGAAAGGCACTATAGGCAACTATAGTGCTTTTTGTTTTTGTTGTTTAGATAGAAAAGATAAAGAGCACTAATCTACTCAGTGCGTCGCACTTGTCAATTTTTGCCAACAAAACAAAAAGTTTTCATGTTATAATTTTCTCTGTAGAAACGGAGGTAATCAAGTGTTAATCCAAGCATCGTACAATCACAGAAAAAGATTCGTCGCGTTACAATGAGCGACTTGAGTAGATCACTCATTTGGCGTGGTTGTATTTAACCTGTGTTTGGTTTCAACCATCTATGGTGCATACGACATACTCTATGTACGCCAAACTGCGATTGTGATCTCCGCGTATCTATCATTGCGCCTTTATCAACACTATCGGACGCAGACAGATGGAGTAAGGTATCGGTTTTTAACACCTCTGGGGAAAATCTTTACTGCGCTCTTTGTGTTTGGAATGGACGCTTGCAATTATCGCTGATTTGATGATGATTGCTCACTATTGATTGGGGAAGTGAATTTGAACATTGGCTCACAACATATAGGTGTTAATACGCAGTCAAAATTGGCAACAAAGTTTACAACTTACGTGTTGCAGATTCTTTTATGTCTCGCTTTTGGTCTTATGGGATCAATCCCCTAAAATGAAACTCTTTGATTACAAAATGCAATGCAATCCATACTTTCTTTATGAGATTCACAATGACTGCAATTTTTGTAGACAAAGGACTTCGTGTAACAAAAAGGTAAAAAGAACATGAAACCGTGGCATTTATGTTTTGCATTTGTCTGGAAGATGTGTTTGAAATTATCTCTGACGGAAATGAAGACTTAGATGTTCCTGTTGGTTGGTACATTGAAATCTGACGCGATTTACACTTTTTCGTCTTTTGATATAATAAGAAAGTGAAAAGGCAGATAGACTTTCTTCGCCACAAAGAATTAATATATAAGTCAAGTCGGCAGGATCATTTTCTAAACCATAATGAGGAGGGAGTTGCATGACCCGCACGCAACGGTAAATTTTGAACATAAACAAACAGCAAAGCGCTACTTAGCATGTGGTGTGGGCTTGGCGGTGCTCGCAGGTTTTGCGGATACACGCGATTGAAAGGTGCAGGATCTTGTCATGTCGTTGCTGCGGACCCAAACCATTTGAACCACATCAGCAGATCACGCAAACATGGTTGAGACGGTTGAGGTTCCTGCGCTTGGTCGTGCGGATAACGTTGTCGATGATCCTTCGCTCGTTGTCGGCGGTTATCTCGACATCTCGCATTTCTCGCCAACCAAAACCATCATTCAGCCGATGGTCGCTAAACAGTTCGATGAAACAGGCGCGTCTTGGACCTGCTCCTTTCGATTCCTAAAGAGGATTGTGCGCAATTCTCCCCACAGACAACGCAACACTGCGTCAACGGGACAGGTCAAGAAGGGTGATCATGTGATATTATCGTTACTCATTCCGATGTTGTTACGATGGTGCGAATACGCCAATCACCAAAACAATCCTGCAAAACGTCGAAGTCTTTTGGAACAAGCGGTGGGGGCAACGGTGGAGATGATGGACAGGCGAATATTTCAAAGCATCGCGCCTCTCTGAACCTCAATCAGGCAGAAATTGTGAAAGCACGCCCATACGGTCGGCGATGTCTCCTATGCTCACACCTGGCAACAGCGTGACTGCCAAGACGAGTGGTTGTACTCAACTCCACTCTCCTGAACAAGTTCGGCTTCGTGGTTAAGAAGCAGGGTCAGCAGTAATTCTGCCTAGAAAGGAAGACTAAATAATGGCACTTAAAATAACATGTCCAAGTTCAACTCTGTCGATAAAGACAGCAGTTTGGAGCACATCGACGACGTACAAGAAATCGTCCCTTGAAAAGGAAGAGAAGGAAGAAGAAGTTCACGATGAACCTGTTATCACTGAAACAGTGAAAGAGGTCGTCGTGGAGGAAGAGCCTGCGGTTGAGAAGAAGGGCTTTTGAAGGTGCGAACAAGGATGTTCTTGCCGAAGCGCCAAATCTTGACGAAATCGACATTCAGCTTGCTGTCTCAGAGGATGAGTCTTCGCTTAATCGAGCAGGCGCAAAGAGAATCTTCTTCGCCGTGAGAGCGCAAAGGCATACTCTATGCTCGAAGAGCTTGCCAGCGAACTCAAGGCTACGGATATTAAGGCGATTAAACCAATCAGGTTGTAACGATTAGGGGCAGCGAGCCTTATTACCGTACGGTACTCTCTCAGCTTCGCGATAAATACCCGATGTTGACTTTATCGAAGTACATCAATGTTGGCGGCAGAACGCTTTTCTACACAATTGATTCTCTGAATCCTGACATCATCTTTTATGTACTATGCAACATCGGTTCAGTCTGCGCTCCAGTTCTGGGATGCTGTGCAAAACGATGTGGATGACAAGGGCGTTCCTTACGCGAAGAAGTATGCGAAGAAGCGCATTATTGTGCTCGCGCCGAATGACTTCAAGTATGAGATGGAACTGCGTTCGCGCGGTCTTAACTTCTACATCATGGAGAACAATTCGAGGACGCACACTGTGGATGTTCCTCGGCTTGCGTCTCTCATCCATGATGCGTACAACGACATCACGAATCCAAACGTGCGTGCACCGAAGCAGGAAGTCGTGCAGGAAGTTGTCCAAACGCAGGAAGAGGAAATTGTTGTTCCTCAGCAGGTCGTTAATGAGGCACAGCAGGTACAGCAAATGTACCTCGACAATGCCGCAGATGCAAACACCTCAGCAGGGGATTCAACCGCATCAAATTATCGGCGTTTACTCTGCTTCGGGCGGTTCAGGCAAGACCACGTTCGCAACTCAACCTGCGGCTATTCTTCCAAGCACTGGCAACACCGAAGGAGACAACAGCCATCGTGTCTGCTTGATTGAGTACAACCTCGTTTGCCAGAACATTGACCTCTTCTTTAACTTTAAGACGGATCTTCCGTTATGAAGCTCGCACAGGAAGTCAGCAACAATTACACGAACGCAAGCGGGGTAATCGATTGCGCCACAGCGCATGATTCCGATTATTTTCGCGCTACATTTTGCAAAGAGACCGAACACTGGACTTGATATTCTTCCAGGTATTCAGGTTCCTCTTGAAATTGACCGTCTCCAAAGCGGCTTTTACCAACTGCCTCTTTGCCGCACTCGCGTCAGATGTATGATGTGGTTGTTGTCGATATGTCTGCTGACATCGCTAAGACTGCTGTTCTTGAAGCATTTAACCACACGGATTCGTTCTACCACATCATGCCGATGGATGTTACGTCCATTCGCAGACGACGCGTTCTCGTGAAATTCCCTCACGGGTATTTTTCAAGAAGTCGCCTGAGTCCATCAAGGTTATCCTCAATAAAGTCAACCTCCAAAAACGAGGAGTTCGGCGTTGATCAGGTCTATAAGGCACTCGCAAGCGACAACTGCGTGCCAGAAGGTACGATTCCTGATATGGCACGCGATACGCTCTCCGCTATCAACCGTGGTGTTCCTATCGTTCTTGAAGATCCTGATCACCCCGTTTCACAGGCTATCTTTAGTATTGCCGTTGGTGTCAACCCGATGCTCAATAGCATGAAATTGCGCTCGCAACAAATCCTGAAAAGGAAGAGTCGGCGACATCTTCTCCAAGATGTTTACATGGTAAGAAAAAGAAGGAAAGCAACGACACTCAAAGAAGAAGGAAAAGTCTTCTGGAACGATGTTTAAGAAAGAGAAAGAGAAAAAGGAAAAGGTTGAAGAACCCGTTCCCGTTCCCGAGCTGAAGTTTGAGGAAGTTCCAGAGGAAGTAGAAGAGAAACTTCCTCCGAAGAAAAGAAGAAGTCAAAGGAAGATGCTCCGAAAAGAAAAGAAACAAGGCTTCTTTGCAAGACTGTTTGGTGGCAGAAGAAGAAAAAGCCTAAGATGGACAAGATGACAGATGATCCCGAAAAATAATCCGCCTAAGCTCCGCAAATTTCCTCGTGATTGACAATTAAAAGCGAAGAGCAACATAAGTTGCTCTCTTTTTGCTTATTTTTAAGGCTGTCGAATCGAACTGGATTTACAGGATATCCATGCTCTTTAGTTTTTGCTATCCTTTCGTAACATTCCTCAAATTATCACGCACGCGTTCTAGGATGCTACCCAACTTATTCAGCCCCTTTCCATCGCACACGCCCCAGTAGTGGTCGTTCCATGTTTCCTTCTATTAGCTTTTTCATCGCCCGTGGAAAGGAGAGCATCAGCCAAAGATTGAACCACTGAATTTCGCCAAGACAACCTCAAACATGATGTCATCCTAACTTCCTCCCAGTCACGTCGGAGATGCACACGCCGACCGAGGCGCTTGCTTCGGACGGATTCAACCGTGTGAATCCAGTGGCGCGAGAAGGATCCTTTGCGAGTGAAACGTCGCTTCTGCATTTTGGAACGTCATCCCACGATAATACACGGGGATGAATAAAGTTCGAAAGAAAGTAATACTTCCCTCTGAATTGGTCAATCATAAAACCATCCTTTCAAAAACCAAATAGTATTTCCATGTTTTTATTGTTAAAGTTAAATCATGTCACAAATTGACACTGGTGTGACAAACGTGACATCAAACTTAACTTATGTGGTTTGGATGAAACATCCAAAAACCTCCCAAGTTCTGTTTCAGTTTTTCTTGCAGAGCACGACAATTTCCGTACCCGCTGTTTCGTTAAAGTTTTTGTCGAATTGCCAAGGAAACCTTACGGTTGCTTGGCTTTTTACTTTCTCGGTGTGGATGTGTGATTTTTCTTAGTTTATTGACTTTGTTTTCCTTTTGATTTCGTTTATTTCGTTTCGAAATATTGATTGAAGCCAAGAGATCGCGATCAATCACGTCTCCATTGGCGAACCTTATATTTCGTCCAGATTCACGACCAAGTTCACCGGTGATGGGATGTGCAGAACTCGTATGTTTGGCGTAAATTTTGATAACCTTGATTCCTTCAAGTTCCGCGAACTCGGTAATAAAAATCTTGATTTCAGTGATTCCATCGTCCTCCCTTGGATTCGAGCCACGAGATTTTCGAGGTGAATTTCCTTACAATCGTTTTCTTTGGCGAGAAAACAATCTCCGAAGCGATGAGTTTAGCCACATATCTCTTCGTGTTGGAGATATTTTTCCTGAGTTCCATGATTTGATTCACCTGATCTTGTCGGATTTCTTCCAAATGGAATTGAATAAGTTGATGTCTCGCTGATTAAATCTCTCTAGGTTTTGTTTTTTCTCCAAGAGATGTTCCAAGTCTTTGAGCCTCGTTTTAACTTCTCGTCAATTCGATGGGATAACCTGCTGTTGATGATTTCGTCAGAGTAGTTCCCGTCAGAATAAAGGGATAACCGAAAGAGAAGAGTTTCTTCTTTCCAAGATCTCACGCCTAGAATATTTTTGCTTTAAGTTTGGTTTCAATTTCTATCTGCAAGAACAATGTCCAACATAACGCCCATCGCTCTTCTCTTGATAAACCGAGTGGTTTCAGTGATTTTTCCAGTCAGGTTTTTCCTCACAGAAAGCGGAATCACGACTTCGTAGGTCAGGTACTTCCACTCGTAGTTAAACCGAAAGATATTGTCCGCGATTCTTTGACACTCTGCTCCGCTGAAATGGAATAATCCATCGCTAAACGTCGCTTTTTGGCTATTGTTGGCAGTCTCATCGTCTCCGTTTGAGATTACGAAGAAAGCCGACGGTCGGATAAATTCCTTGGTCGTTGAGCAATTCAAAGAGTTCTGATTAATCTCATTTCCGTTGTCTTTCAAAGCGTTGAAACAAGCGATAGCGTCATCCTGGATTTAACAATCTCAGTAGGTTGTCGCATATGAAATACCACAGGATTTGGAATTTCTTCTTCCACGACGCGAGTTCTTCTTTGCTCACGATGTCTCGGATATCTCTCCATATATTTCCTCGATGTTGAGAGAAATCCAACGCAGAAGTTTAGGAACGAAACACGGATCGGAAAGGAATTGACTGAGTCTTTTTGAATGAAATCATAGATTGGAATGAGTTCGGTAGGCGGGAAATCAGAGAAATGTACGATATTTACCTTTCTTTGTCATCCTAATCAACCCTTCCCTAATCCATAAAAATCATACCAACTGTCAGATAACTACCTGTTTTTCTCTAATAGACACGTTTTTCGTATTCTGTTGCAATTATGTCCAGTGTAGAGTGTAAGTTCTCACACGATGTTGACTAACACACACAGTCCAACCATCATAGATTTCTCCCATCGGGAGAGCTTTTTAACGTCTTGCTCTTTTTGCGTTTACCATATTTTTATCTATCTCTTCCAAATCAACATTCAGCATCTTCTCTCCCAAATGGAGTGTCTATATCTATCGTGCGAGCAGAGATCTCAAACCTTGATTTCGCTTAATTTTAATCCAATACTTATAATCAACGAATATAGGCTCTTACAATTTTCCCGCCTTTCTTCGTACAGTATACTACAAATAGAATTTGATTTCAGTAAATCTAGTCGCCCTGCTGACAGGTGTTTCTCGACGACGTTCTATAAAATTGTTAACGATTAACTAAAAAGAAAGAGGTTTTAATGTGAGCACAAACTTTTATTGGACAAAGGTACAGCCGTGGTTTTATAAAAATGCCAAGCAGATAATTTATGACATCAAGACTGAATGCGAAAATCCTATCGTACATATTGAAAGCGTTCCGTCAGAGGGACTTATTGCTCTAAGTGTGGATGTGTCTACATCGACATGGAACACAAGATGTCCACAACTCTGGATATTCGACCTTTCAATTCTTTCTCAGACGTTCATATTCTTCGAGAGAGAACGGCAAGTGCATGGGAGCGTGAAAAAGCTATCTACAGATTTTTGTAGAGTGCCCTTGTTGTGGAGAGTCATTCCTAACACAGCGAAAACATGGAGAAAATATTATTTCTGTATGTTCTTTTACATGAGGGCTTATAGGCACAAGGAGCTTATTCAAGAACTTCAGTGTGCAGGGTCAAAGAGAAGCTGATCGTGATGAATATGACTGCTCATGACTCCTGCTGAATTTTGGAATGAGGAGTTTGAGTCGTTGTAAGATAGAGTTTCAGTGCGGCACTTGTTTTCAGTTGATACGCTAAGAGGACTGTTCAGTTGCCGTTAATGTGCGACGACTGACGTTCCTATTTTTCTAGGAAGCGTTTCCCTTGATTCCGCATGTCTCGATGATAATGGACATCGTTAGGAAAGCACCTCAAAACAGAGAATGGAAAGCTGTCCAAAATCAAATCAATTGAATTAAAAACAAGGAAATTCTTCCTTGTAGTTCTAAAACAGCTCGTTCTTGGCTTTTGATATAATCGAAGAAAAGAAAAAGGACTTATAACTTACAAAAGAGGATTTATACAACGCAGACAACATTTTGAAGATTTTTGAAAGAAAACCAAATTAGCTCGGCTTCGAAAAAGCTCGGCATTAACCTTTGAAATCGCTCAAAAGTAAAAGAATCAACAGTTAAACCAAACAGCAGGTTATGATCGCCTTTGATGAAGTCGGGCTTTTAGTTGTCCAAGATTGGGTTGAAGATTGGGTGCGTCACATCTAAAAACAATGCACATCTTCCAAAAACCCGAAAGATCTCTAATAACGAAACGCAATCAAGCAGTTCATTACGCAGGGTATTGCGCAGTATAGAAGTCACGGGCGAATTTATTGACACATGAGCACGAACAGGAAATTGATGATCGCGTCTGGGATGAGCTTTCGTTTGGTTTACACTAGAGCCGCTTCCTTTCTGACTGAATCCGACAGAAATCGTGGTAGCAAACGTCCGCAAGACATATATCGAAAAAGCATGATTTGATGCTTTCTGATATTCGCTTGCGAGCTACGACCACACATGCGCATCCTAGATCGCATTATTGCGCCAATTGACGCAAAGTTGACGAACAAAACGCCAACCGTTGATGCTCGACTACAAGGTTTTCGTCTGAACGCGGTTATGCGTTCCATTGCGCTCAATGGTGACTGTATTACGATTCGTAAGTTCCCATCTATCGTTTGGACACCGGAAGATTTGATTGGCTTTGGTTCAGCGCCAAAAAGAGATTTTTCGACTTCTTGAACTCTGCGTTAGAAAGCAAAAAGAACATCATCGTTTCGGGCGGTACGGGTTCAGGTAAACTCACACTTCGGAACGTTCTTTCCAACTGTATTCCAAAGAATGCGCATTATCACAATCGAAGACTCTGCTGAACTTAAACTTGTCGGTAATCACATTCTGTCGAAGAAGCGCGCAAACCGAACGCAGAGGCAAAGGTGAGGTCAGCATCCGTGATCTCGTCAAAGTTGCTCTTCGTCAGCGCCCTGACTGCATTGTTGTCGGTGGGTGTCGCATGGGTGAAGCTCTTGACATGTTACAGGCGATGAACACTGGTACGATGTGGCTCTCTTATGACGCTTCACGCAGCTCACGTGATGCTATCGCGTCTTGAATATATGTATGACTGGCGACATGCCGCTTATCGCTATCAAACCGCAAATTGCGTCCGCTGCTTTACTCTCATTGTTCAGATTGGGCGGTGCGCATTAAAGGGCAAAAAGTGTCGCAGAACTTTGGCGATTTATGAGGTTATGGACTTCGATGACAGGCGATTACATTTTGAAGCTCAATTTATGACTCTAAATACAAAAGGCTCTAAGCACGATATTTGCCTCGACTGGGTATAAGCCTGACTTTCTTGATGAGTTGGTTGAGACTTTGGGTTTGATGAGTATTTTGACGAAGCCTGATGTTTATAAAGAACCTGAACTCTTGATAGTGCAAAACGAAACTTTAGAGGGAATTCATATCCTATAAAATTTCAAACGCTCATCAAACTCTTCGCTCAATGCTCTGATATAATCTATGAAGAACTAAAAACATATTTTATACATTGGGGTTACAGGATGTTGACTTTTTCCGCATCAACCATAGGGTTTATGTTCGCTCTTTCGGTTGTCCTTATTGTCACTTGGAAATATTTCTGCAGTGAAAAGAAAGAGAAACTTCCTCTCTGTATCATCTTCGCGATTTCGGCCGAAGAGAACCTGAAAAGAGCGCACTCAAGAAAAATAGAAAAGAAAATCTCAGATGTTGGAAGCAAAATGACACTTACCAAAGTCTGATGCAAAAATCCATCATGATTAGGATTTGGTCAGTCTTAGGTTATGCCCTTGATATTCTTCTCGGCTCACTTCTGTTGAGCAGGACATAAGTTCCCGAACTTGCGCTTACTTTTGAGACAGAATGGATAAGTGGAGTTTGAAAAACAGCTTCCTGACAGCATCGAGCAGTTGCTTGCGATTACCATCTGTTCAGGACTTTACGCCAGCTTCAGGGCTATGCAGGTGCAGTTTTCAGAAGAAGGCATCCTTCCCAACGAATCCGCGAGTTTGCGCGATTCAATAATGACATCCAAACAGGCGCAGCTGCGAGAAAGCGCTCACAGATTTACTTAGGAGCTAAGATCCAATCAACGATATTAAGCCTCTTGCGACAGGTATGATTATTGCCGCAGGAAGCAACACCGCCAGGCCGCTGGTATAACACGCTGATCACGATTTCTGACGCCGATTCTCGCAACCGCGCATCGCAGAAAAAGAGTGCAAGTGCCTACTATTATGCAAGGCAACAGGCAAAGCAATCATCCTCCTCATTAGCGCCACAGTTGTAGCGCTTGCGGTTATGCTCTACATTTATGCCAAACTACGTGCACCATTCATCTACGACCCGTTCATGGCAAGATTTTGATTATGTCGCTGCTTTTATTCCTTGATGGTGTCGGCTATGACTGCATCCAAGATCACTGCATCTCTAGTATCGCTAAACTACTAAATTAGGAAAGTATCACCTGTGTGGATATTTATTCGCTCAACTTTATTGATTATCAGCCGCTAAGGTTTTGCCGTTGGCGTATTTCTTGATATGGGTAGCCCTTATCCGACCAACCTGAACTTTCCTCATGGAACGGGCTGATACAGGTTCAGCGATATACAGCAGAAAACGTGATAGGAGATACGAGATATGCGCTTTTAAAAGCGCTTCTCCTCTTTCACAAAAACTATCCGCAAAGAACGCCAATAAAGCAGAAGTTCTTGGCAATTTGACAGCGAAACTAACGCAGTGGCAGGCGATCCGCTCAACATTAAACCGACGTGTTTCACACATGCGCTTTGTTGGCTGTGATTGTGTTCGCAGTTATTGGAGCAATCTCCCGGTATTGTTCTCGGACTGCACCAATGCCTCGCTCCTGTTGCAGGTGGTGTGATTGGCTTTGTCCTTCCTGATACAAACAATCAACGGAATCATCAAACTCACGTGCGCAACAGTGATGGCAGATGCCTGACATCCTTGACGTGATTGCTGCTGTCATGCAATCTGCATGACGCTTCCGGAAATCAATGGAGATTGTCTGTGATAAAACAAAGGTGTGTCGTTGTTGATGAGTTTCTAAAATTGTGCTTTCTGGACACCAAACAGAGTGTGCAAGCTTAACGCACGTCGTTTGTCTCATGGGAAACCGTACTGCAAAAGCAAGCGCTTGAGATGATTTCAATCTGTTGCAAACTGTCAGGAACGATTCTGCACACCATTACGCAAAATCAGCTCAAAATTTCTCGAAACACCCGTCAGACATCGTTTGAGCAGGTCATATGCCGCTACCGCAGCAAAATGAAGGCTGTTCTGTCCCAGTATTGTCTCATTCTCCCAGCATTCTGGTAATTATCGTTGCATTCCGTCGCAACTCGTGCATTATGAACCAGCAACAACGAGCACATATACTATTGAAACAAATTCCTCTTCGCTGTCCATATAACAAGAGGAGGGAGACATTGTTGCTAAAAGAAAGGGAAAGTCAAATTAAAGCTTGCATCACTTCCAGCTTCTGCTTTTGTTTGATCTTTGATAGAATAAAATCAGATCGTAGAAAACGACGCACGCCGGAAAGGGAATGCGGGCAGTAAACAGGAGGAATATTAATGCTTTCAATCATTGGCATATTCGCACAGTCTCCAAGCTGGCATGTGCAGTGACAAGCGTGATGTCTCTTGCAACAGAGCCAGATGGACAGTCGCGCGTAAGCGACAAGAAAGCTCACGTATTCTTTGAGTATACTCTTTCGGTTCGTTGCTGGTCTACCGTCTCCTATCGCCGGGACTTGAAAGTTTACACCTGCTGATTCGCGACGTTAAACGGCAGCTAAAGCAACCAAATCAATTAGTCAATCTGTTCCTAGACAGAGCGCGCGACGACTCAATGTTGCACGAATCGACACCTGTTGATTTATTCTTTTAGACATACCCCAGCGTCTCACAGGTTTTCCCCGAGGCGAATTTTCGCGGTTCTGGTCAAACATCCGATTTTGATTTCTTTGCTGCATTTCTCCTGTAGTTCCTCGTCAGCATATTTTGTTGCCTGTGCGCATGATTTTCGCGTCGTTTTACAAACATCCTCGTTGTCATGTGCAATCGACCCAGCGCGTGCTACTACGCGAAGTGCTAAGCGAGTGAACTTTTCAAAGGTTAGCATCAAGAAACATCATCGGCAAGCATTCTGAGAGCGCACCACTTGCGCTTTGCAGAGGGAGTGCAACACCAAGGAACGACCTCCATCCAGAAACAGGCGTTCCAACTACAAAAGTCAACCATGACTTTTATCAGGAATCAAGATTAAGCTAACATCCAAGGGAATAATTTTGGATCTGTTTGCCATTTCTCTCTGTCGCCTTTGGAGCATCTTTACGGAAAGTGCTCCGACAACTCACATAAGAGTAACTCGCGTAGAGAACTACTTTGGTTGCAGAAAGAAGCAGGCAGCGTTGGAAATGATAATCCCCGAAGATAGCGCCACTCAGTTTGACGCGTTCTTGGCTTTCATGTCGCACATGACTATATCATCAGCGAGTCCCCAAATTGCTCTGTGAGCATAATTCTGGATATGAGCCCATAGTGTGCGTCAGTACGATTGGGCGCAGTGTTTCTCGTTCTAAGATTAGTGATGCGTCGATACACACATCATTGCGAACAGAAGCGCAAACAAATGCGATGTTTGTGACAACGAAGTGAAGAAGTAGAAATGAAAGCATTTTGGTGAATCATGCAGATTAAGCAAACAATGTCAGTTAGTGTGTCCATAGAGATTTGGCACCGTTTGTGCTATCACCCCTTCTGTTGCTACCTCATTGTTGTTAAATCACAATTGACACCAGTATGACGGAAGCGACATCAAATCAACTTATGGTTTGGATGAAATATCCAAAACTCTCAAGTTCTGTTGCCAGTTTTTCTGGGTAGAGGCATGACACTTCGTACCCGCTGTTTCGTTAAAAGTTTTGTCGAATCGCCAAGGAAACCCTTGCGTTGCTTTTTTTTACTACTTTTCGGTGTGGACGTGATTTTTCTGTTTGTTGACCTTTATTTTTGCCTTTCTTCTTCGTTTCGGCAATATTGATCGAAGCCAAGAGGTCTCTGATCCATCACATCGCTATTGGAAAATTTCGTGGACGTTTCGTCCAGATTTTCGACCAAGCTTCACCCGTGATAGGATGCGCGGAACTCGTATAAGCTGCAAATCTTGATAACTTTGACTTTCAGTCTGGCAAATTGGTAATAAAAATCCTGCACTCAAGTGTGATTCCTTTAACGTCCTCTCGGGATTCCAACCACGAGAGATTTTCAACGAATTTTGCAATCATTTTATGATAAAAACAATCCTCCGAAGCAATCAACTTCATGACGATGCATCTCTTCGTATTGGAGACAAGCTTTCCCTGAGTTCCAAGATTTGATCCGATTCGGATTTGTTTGTCGGATTTTCTTCCAAATGGGAATTAAAAAGGTTGATATCTCCGCTGATTAACCACCTGTTGCTTTGTCCTCCAACAGATGTCTCAAATCTTTTGAGTTTTCGTTTCATTTCTTTTCATCAATCCGATGGGATATGTCTACCGTTGATGATTTCTTGTCGGAGTAATTCCCGTCAGAATAAAGCACAACCGACGAGAACAATTTCTTCTTTTCCAAGATCCACAATCTCAGGATGTTTTTGCCTTTTGATGGTTGGCATGTCTCACTTGGTAGAACACACGTCCAAACTATAGCGACCATCAGCTCTTTTCTCTCTTGATAAAACCGAGGTTTTGCGATTCTTCCCGTCAAGTCTCACGGAAAGAGGGAACATGACTCGTAGGTCAGAGTACTTCCCACTTTCGTAGTTAAACCGAAGATGCCATCCGCAATCCTTTTGACAATTTGCTCGGCGTGAGATGGAATAATCCATGACAAACGTCGCTTTCCTTGCTAATCGTTGGCGGTCTGGTCGCTTCGTTTGAGGTTGCGAAGAGCCAGCCAGTCGGATAAACTCCCACGTTCGTTGAGTGATCAAAGAGTGTCTTGATCAATCTTTGTTCTCAAGTCGTTTTTCAAAGTGTTGAAACAAGCGATGGCATCGCCTTGGCTTTAATAAATCCCTGTGCAGGTTATTCACAGAGCATACAGAAATACCACACAGGAGTCGAATTTTCCTTCCATGAGGCCAGTTCTTCTTTGCCTCACGCTGTCTCGATACCTCCAAACATTTCCTCTGTAAGTTGAGGCAGTCCCCACGCGAGTTAGTTTTTGAAACGAGACACCTGGCTGGAGTTGAATTGGTCGAGTTTTTCGAACGAAAATCATAGATGGGAACGAGTTGATGGCATGGAAATTAGAAACGCACGGTATTCAATTTTCTTTACCATCAAACAACTCCTTCCCAATCTATAAAAATTATACCAACCGGGTCAGGATAACCATCTGTCTTAATAGACACGTTTTTACGTGGCCTGTTGTCAATTATACTGTTTCGGCTTCTTCGCGAGGAGCATTATGCTTGTAAAGTTGCTTTAACCTCTCTTAGCGTACAAACATCAATCATAAACTCGAGTTTAAGAACGCCAACCACCGCCGCCATATTCGCGCTTCTGAATCCCGCCAACGACATCTTTTAATGTGTCGCTGAATCTCGATGGTCGTACAATCACGGCAAAACTACGCTCTACATCACAATTTTTGAACTTATAGATGCAATCTTCTGTGCCGTACCACCTTCTTCAACTTCAAGTCAGCTGCTTTTTGGCTGCCTTTGACTCTGGAATATGATACATGTCGCTATCGCCTTCGTTCCAATCGTGTCTCGTTCTGCCGTTTTCCGGAATGACACTCAAACCCTGCCCCTTCAAGTATTGCTTGGGCATTTCAATCGTGTTTGGCTATGCTCGCATGATTTGTGTTCTTTTGATGAGATGTCGTACTTGGAAATCAATGGATTCGTCTTTTCCGAAATAGCACACCAAACGACACCACATATGTTAATCCACAGGTTCTTTTGCGCTTTCGACCAAACCCACTCGTACACCATCTTCTGGATTCTTCAAACTTTGACTCAGCCTGCGCTCAATTAACGTCTCTATCGTTTGTTTATCAGCAATTTTGTTATAGAGCGCCTTCATCTCGTCACTCTTTCTCTTTAAGACCATAACGGATGATGGCATAGGTGTGTTCGCAGCCTGTCCCATAACGGTCGTAAAACTTCACGTACTAACGGGCAAGGATTTGTCTAAAAGAGCACTCAATTTGACGTGCAGTTAAGAGCATCTGATTTCACTCTTCTTTCGTTGTCTCTACCTTTTACATCTCTTTGAAGAAGTCATGTGTTTCTTCCGCTTCTTTCTTTTGCTCAGACGCTTTTGGCACCCAGTCAGAGCTTTTGGCACCCGAGTCAGAGCTGTTTCTGGTCGCGGTTTTGGCGTAGGTGTTGATGTTGACGCTCGGTCTCTGCTTTAGCGTTATCGGGATGTTTGCCTGCTCATCTTTTAAGTCCGAAATCAGCGCTCTTTATTTGCGATTTTCCCTAAACAATCCCGTCATTGCGTTCTGTGAAACTTTTTCTGTCTTGCCTTCCACTCTGCTGGCGAGGCAGGATCCGTTGTGGAAAACTCAACAGAGTTTGCAATCGTCTCCCGCATTTTCTTTTAACGCGCTCTGTTCTCGAGTTCTTTAGTGAGTTTTCTAGCTCTGTTTCGGGCGTTTCGATTTTTGCTTTTTATCTTTCTTCCCCTACGCATCTCCACAAATATCGCGTGATATAGAGCTTCTGTCAGTGGTGGAGTCTTTATTGAAAACGAAATCTTATCATCAAGCGTCATTGCTGTCTTTTTGCTTCTTCGTCAGTCTTTCCATGCGCCGCAGATGTTGTTATATAAAAATTTCAGTCAATGCTAGTGTGTGTCTCGTTCTTCGCGCGTTTCTTCAAGTCTCACTAAGATCTCGTCAGTTGCACGAAGGACTCTAATACCGCCTAAAGTTTTCGTCGTTTGTCTCACGGAGTGACATTAAATCGTCTCCGAAAGCTCATCATTACTCTAAGACTATCGCCATAATAAAGCTCGTCCACTCACGGACGAACCCCCTTCCTTGCGTATTTAGTCAATTTTCTTATATCGCCATTTTACAACAACAGACAACGGTAAAACGTTATTTCATCAACTACAGTTATTTACTGATTATGGGTGTGCTGACAACCTCATTCAGCCAGCAGAAAAGCTCGTTTGTATCATAATCATCCTCTTTTTGTTTTAATGATAACATCGAATATTCTCGTTTTCTTCCAAACTACAATTGATTCCAACATCAAACCTTGTGCTTTTACGTTGTCCCCATGCCTTTCTCTAATAAGAACGTGACTCATATCCTTTTGTGTTGAGAGGAAAACTTTTTGCTGTATGTACAGGTAAAACACAACTCAATTCTTATTTCCAACAATCTTTCATTTTGCATTTTGCATTTTCCTTTTCTTTTTCTCATCTTCCCAGTCATAACTCATTCATGTGTTTCAGCCATCACAAGCATTATTTTAACTGACAATAGAACTTCTCACATGGACAAGCTCCTTGTACCGTTCACTATAAATAAAATCTTTGTATTGTATAAGTAGCTCCATTAGCGGTGTAACATGTTGATATGTAAATAGAGATTATACAAGCTATCTCCAATAATGCACCTCAATTCCCACCTCATCTCTCTCCTCCAAGTTCATATCTAACCTCACCACTAGCAGCAAGAATATAATCGCTCCAATCTCGCATACAGTGTAAGTGTCGCGGATCTCGTACTCGTTATTCATAATAGTATGAGTCGATACAGGTTTAATACCCTTGCAAGTAAATAGGAATTGTTTCTATATCGGGCAAACCTCTTCCCTGAACACTCATTTGGATATGCGTCTTTGCATCCACACAACACATTTTCGCAATGTCGAGTTGTCGTAAGTCAGTTTCGAATTTTCTTTTAGAAACAACAGCAAAAAGTTATTGCCACCCCCAGTAAATTTTCTAATTTTACAAGAATTTCTTGGACGGTTTTCGTTTAAGATTTCTTCAAAGAGTTGGATTTTATCTTGTGTCGCTTCTTTCATCTGCTGTTTGCTCACTTTCTTCCACTTATAAACAATTCTTCTACGTTGTTTCATGAACTCAAATATATTTTACGGATATTTAATTTTTACATTTTATAAGAAAACAACCTACGTTTCGTCAGAAGTTGTTTTGATTACGCCGCTTACGACTGTTCCTCATCTTTATTGCTATCATGAGGTCGTTGTCATCTTCTCATGCGTAACATTCGGATATAACGAACACTTGAACAAACCAAGAATACTTTGCGGCGAGTTTGCGTGCAACTACTACCTGTTTTTACCGCATCTACATTTTCGTTCCCAAAGTAGACACTCCTTGTTGACGAGATCAGTACGCTTTCCAACGTGTATGTTCGCTTGATTACCCCCCACAAGCAGTATTTCAGTTCATTGACTGTTGCATTTGCCGACCTTATGTCTCAATTCGTCTTACACAATTCCCCTGAGCGTGAATTTCCGTATGTCTTACGGTATTTTTTTTCAAAATTCTAAACGGTTCCTTTAGAGAGTAGACCCATATTACATCCCCCGCATCGGTTCAAATCTTTCAATCCCGATGACTGGTTTTGGTCACCAGTTTCAGTCGATTCTTTGTGCAGCAGTCTCAGACGTTCGCTATCTTTTTCGTGCACGACAGCGACGGCGACGTATTTTGGTTGGCATATGAGTCGCCTTCCTAAAACACAGTCTTTTCACACCTTTCCTCCTTTTCTTTTTCTTGCTGAAGCGTACCACACATATAGGATTTATTAAAATTGATTGTTTTCTCATCCCCACTGAAGCAGGGGTTTTCTAATATCGTTCTATAAGGCTTGTGGGAGTGTTCCTGTATAGGTGTTGATAGCACGTATCTAAATCGAAAGTAACGAGCGCGGAAACCCACTTCTTTTAGAGTGTGGGTAGTTGAAAGTTAGAAATCAAACTTTTTTCTCAGGCGTTTTGTTGTATCTCTGTTGATTGCTCTGCGAACATCAACAGATTCAATCTGATATCCATTATACATCTCGCAACTAATGCAGTGTCATTGTTGGGTTAACAGCATATGCGCCGATGATACTTCCAGTTGCTTAAACAGTTCAGCTATGCCCATGGTTAATTCACATTAAATCCACCTGCATATGTTGTGAAGTTCGCAGTGTTGCTCATTATTGGGCTATAAGGAGAGTCGAAATAAACAAAACTCCAGCTTTCATCATCTCTGCAAGCATCTTCAAAGTCGCCATTGCGCAGTTCAATGTTATTCCTATTTATTACTCGCTGATGGCACGTAAATTATTAGCATCAATGGAGCTTCCATGCGTCTTGTTATTGAACGGCACATTGAACTCAATTTCGGCATTAACACGATATAGTCCATTAAAGCAGTGCTGTTCAGCTAAATCATCAAAGCGGAGCACTCAACGTCCAATATTTGATTGCGTATTTTGCTGGCTGTATTGTTTCTAACGCAAAATAGCTCTTTATGGCATATTGTCGATCGCCTGGTTAACAGCGTGCAAATAACGGTTTACGTGCATTTTGAGTTACAAAACGTTGATCAGTTGCGGATTACGTCATTGATAACCGTTTTAGGTTGCACTGAAAAAGAAGGCACCGCCTCCAATAAA